>Ga0255336_100285_pt1 | contig 98016 bp, 82 predicted proteins | sample MeOH1_35cm_T3_17_FD_189102 | JGI IMG/M metagenome (GOLD analysis project Ga0255336, IMG submission 189102) | Sandy soil microbial communities from University of British Columbia, Vancouver, Canada - MeOH1_35cm_T3_179 | ecosystem: Engineered > Artificial ecosystem > Sand microcosm > Unclassified ...
TCTCTCTCGAAGTGGGCGCGCTTCTCGATCATGTTCGCGCCTTCGAGCAGAGGCGCGCCGCCCGCGACGACACGCACCGGATTGCCGCATGTGTGGCCGTCGATACAGAAGAAAGTCGATTTCATATTGCTGCTCCAGGATGATGTTTTCCGGCTTCCGGTGGACGACCCCGCCACCTGATCTGCTGCACACACCGGATGGGGCTCATTACGCCTTCACGTAGGCGGTTTTGACGACGGTGTAGAACTCCCGCGCATACGTACCCTGCTCTCGCGGACCGTAGCTCGACCGCTTGCGACCACCGAACGGCACGTGGTAATCGACGCCCGCAGTCGGCGCATTGACCATCACCATTCCCGCTTCCGCATGCCGCCTGAAATGGCTCGCGTATTTGAGCGACGTCGTGCAGATGCCGGCGGCAAGCCCGTACGGGGTATCGTTGGCCACTGCGAGCGCTTCTTCGTAGTCTGCGACCTCGATGACCGATGCGACCGGGCCGAATACTTCTTCCCGGTTGATACGCATCGTATTGTCGGTCCCGATGACGAGCGCCGGGCGCATGAAGTAGCCCCGCGTCGGACGCTCGACCCGCTCACCGCCCAGCACCTGGCCGCCCTCTTCTGCTGCAATCTTCAGATACTTCAGGTTCTGTTGCAATTGGCGATCGTCCACCACCGGTCCGATCCGTGTCGCCTTGTCCAGCGCATGTCCCACCACCAGTTCAGACGCTTTGCGCTGCAGCGCGGCGACAAATTGCCCGTGAATGGCCGACGTGACGATCAGACGCGACGACGCCGTGCACCGCTGCCCCGTCGAGAAGAATGAGCCGTCAAGGGCCGCCTCCACCGCGACGTCGAGGTCCGCGTCGTCGATGACCACCAGCGGATTCTTGCCGCCCATTTCAAGCTGCACTTTCTTGCCGCTTGTCACGCACTTCACCGCAATCGCCCGTCCCGTACTCTCGGATCCTGTGAAGCTGATTGCGTCGATGTCCGGTGACGCGACCAACGCTTCGCCGACCACGCGCCCCGGTCCGAGCAACAGATTGACCACACCGGCCGGCAGACCCGATTCTTCGAGAATCTTCACGAGTTCCGTGGCGCACGCCGGAACCGCCTCGGCCGGCTTGATAACAACGGTATTTCCATAAGCAAGCGCGGGCGCGATCTTCCAAGCGGGAATGGCGATCGGGAAATTCCACGGCGTAATCATGCCGATCACACCGAGCGGTTCCCGCGTCACTTCGACCGTCATACCCGGCCGCACCGACGACACCACCTCGCCACCGATGCGCAGCGCTTCGCCGGCAAAAAACTTGAAGATGTTGCCCGCGCGGCCCACTTCCCCGATCGCCTCGGCAAGACGCTTGCCCTCCTCGCGCGCGAGCAATGTCCCCAACTCTTCTTTGCGCTGAAGAATTCGGGTTCCCGCGGCGTCGAGAATGTCGGCTCGCTGCTGCGGAGTCGTCAGCGACCAGGAGCGGAATGCGTGACGCGCCGCGGCGATCGCGTCGGCGACCAGCGCATCGTCGGCGAGCCGGGCCTCGCCCACGACGTCGGACAGATCCGACGGGTTGAGGTTCGGCAATGTGCTCGTCGTACCAAGCCATTCTCCGTTAATGAAGCTGCGATATTGCGACATACTGATTTCCCCCAGCGAGAAGTGGCGTTCTGATGGACCGGCACACAATGCCCACGTCGCTGAGTTTGCAAGTGATGCGGCAGCGCGAATCCGGAGATTCGCGCTGCCAGCAGGATGGATTGGCCGTTCGCTGCTGAAGTCCCGCCGCAACCGCGCCTCGCGGCGCGATTAGCGAGCAGTTGAGATCAGTTCGACAGCGCGCGTACGTTGGCGATAGCCTGTTCGACAATCGCCACGACCTTCTGACGCTCCTCGCCTTCGAGCTTCAGGCGGGGCGCCTTGACGTTTTCCGGGTAGCCGGCCGTCATGTTTTCCGCCAGCTTGATGTACTGAACCAGCTTGACATGCACATCCAGGTGGAACAGGTCGATCAGCGCGCGATAGAGCTCGCGCGCCTTGACGAAATCACCCGCCACGGCCAGGTTCAGCAACTCGACCGACTCCTTCGGCATGGCGTTCGCCATGCCCGAGACCCAGCCCGTTACACCCAGTGCCGCCGATTCCAGCACGAGGTCGTCGACACCGCAGAACACCGCAAAGCGGTCGCCGAAGCGCTTCAACAGGTCCGTCACGCGGGTTGTGTCGTACGTTTCTTCCTTGATCGCGACCACGTTCGCTTCGTCCTTGAGCTGGTCCATCAGATCGGGGCGCATGTCCACGCCGTAGCCGCGCGGATTGTTGTAGATCATCAGGCCAAGCTTGGTGGACCGCGCGATCGTGCGATAGAACTCGACGGTTTCGCGGTCATCCGAGCGGTACGTCAGGCCCGGAAACACCATGAGGCCCTGCACGCCGATTGCCTCGGCGTCCTGAGCGAACTGGACAGCCAGCGCGGTGCTCGTTTCTGCGAGACCCGAAATCACGGGGACGCGGCCAGCAACGGTTTCAACGGCCAGCTTAAGCACCGTGCGCTTCTCGTCCGCGGTGAGTTGGGCATTTTCACCGACCATGCCCATCATCACGACACCGCCGACACCGTTCTCGATCAGGCGGTTCAAGCCGCTTTTGATCGCTTCGTGATCGAGCGAACCGTCGTCCTTCAGTTTGGTCGTGACAGCGGGGAAAACACCTTTCCAGTTGACTTGCATGGCTATACCTTTAAAAGAAAATTGAAACACAAGCGGGCAGTCCCGCGGTTTAAATCGAGGTCGCGGGGGCCTCGCTATTTTCTGAATCGTCCTATCGAGTAATCGTCGAGAGAGATTCCGGGCGTGCGATTGGCAAGCAGATCGGCAACAAGCGCGCCGGTAGTCGCACATTGCGTCAGGCCAAGATGCCCGTGACCAAACGCATAAATAATGGAAGGCACGCGGGGCGAGCGGCCGATAACGGGCAGCGAATCGGGCGTGGCCGGACGGTGTCCCATCCACCTGAGCGCGCCCTGATCGTTGATGCCGGGCAGGAATCGCTTGCCGAGCGTGAGAAGCGCGTCGCTGCGCTGATAGTTCGGCGGCGCTTTCAGTCCGGCAAACTCGGCCGCGCCGCCAATACGCAAACCGATGTCGAGTGGCGTGGCCACGAACTTGCGCTCGGCAAAGATCACTTCGCGCGAAAGGCTGATTCCATGCTCGGGCAATGTGGTGTTGTAGCCACGCTCGCTGTCGAGCAGCACGCGATCGCCAACGGAATTCGCCAGGCCGGCAGACCATGCACCCGTGGCAACGACAAGGCGCCGGCCGCTCACCCGCTCACCGTTCTCAAGTACCGCTGCGGGCAATAAAGCATTGGAAGGGTCGAGCGCAGCCACGCGGCCGATAACGAACTGCGCACCAAGCTCGCGAACACGATTGCGCAATTGAGTGACGAGTTGCTTCGGATCGCCAATATGCGACCAGTCTTCAAGAAACACGCCGTGTTTGAAAACGGGCGCGAGCGAAGGCTCGCAATCGCGAACTTCAGCGGCGCTCATCGTCTTCCAGCGCACGCCCAATTCCCGCTTGAACGCCCATTCGGCGGCGTCGGCCTTGAACGCTTCATCGGTTTCGTAGACGGTCAGCGCACCGCGGCGATAGAAAGTTTTCATCGCGCCGATATCCTCGAACATCGGCACGAGGTCGTCATACACGCGATTATTGATTTTCGCGAGGGCGTGGGAAATGGAACGGAACCGATCCCTGTTGCTCACTCTCTGGAACTCGATGAACCAGGGCAATGCGGCCGGAACATGCTTCCAGTCCAACGAAAGCGGACCGAGCGGATCGAATAGCCACTTTGCTGCCTTGAAAAACAGTCCATGCACCGAAAGCGGCGTGCTTTCAGTCACCGCAATTCCGCCCGCATTTCCGTGCGACGTGCGATCTCCTTCGAAATCCTGATCGACTATTGCCACGGTGGCGCCGTCTTTCAATACCGACCACGCGCAGGCTAGACCCACGATGCCACCGCCGATAACCACAACGTCAGGTGTCGCTCGCGAGGCATGAGTGTTAATTTGCATTTCCAGTTCTTCAAGATTGAATCGTCGTGGGCTATCCATCGGACGCCCGCGGCAGGCCGGGAATGACTTCGACCCAGACACCGCGAGTGGCTTCCATTGCCCCTTCTTACATGTGCAGACGATCTTGATGAAGTCGTCGGTCTTTGACCTGGCGGCGCAGTTGTCCATCACGCTTACCGTCGCCAGGCCGCGCTGCCAGATAACTTTTAAACAATGACACGAGGCGGAAACATCTACCCGTCCCACCCGGGCTCTTACACCTGCTCCATATGATCCGGCTCGCCGAGCTCGCGCAACCGGTCAAGGCTGGCTTCGAGAGGCACCACGGCGAGCTGGGCAAATACGAGTGCCAGACGCACGTCCACGTCGTCGTACTGACCCGCGCCGGCCAGCAGGTTCATGGTGCCGATCGTCACGCCGTTCTTGCGCACCGGTATGTTGAGAACGCTCTCGCAACCAATCGACCACAACACTTCGTACTCGGAGAACACTGCCTTGATATCTTCACGGGTCGAACCAATGAACATTTCGCCCCGGTGCAGCACGTGATCCGCCCATCTGCTCTGAGTCACGCGTTTGAAGCCGCCGACCGGATTGATGTCAGGCCGGTTGCTATGCAGACGCCCAAGCCGGCTGGACTGTTCGTCATACGCGAGTACCGTGAACAGGCGCTGGCCATAAACCTGGGTCAGTGCCTGCTCGATCGTTTCCCAAACGACCTCCGCCGGCTGTCCTTCCTGCAATGCGCCAGCGACGCTCGCCAGCGCGGGCAGCATAGCGTTCGGATTACTATTCGACATGGTGGCTCCGTGAACTATTTGGCCGTTTTCAGGGAAGCGCCCGACAGATCATCGGTGAGGCTGTACTCGTCCGCCGTGATTTGTTCCAGCGTTTTTCCGCTGGTGGACACACCCAGTATGAGCACCGCAAGCGCACCAACAAGCAGGATGACGGTCGTCATACCGAATACGCCGGCAAAGCCCCAGATCGGATAAATGTAGCCCACGAGCATTGGCGAACAGATCGCACCTATACGGCCAAACGCTGACGCCGTGCCCATACCCGTGGCACGCAGATGCGTGGGGAACACTTCGGGCGTGTAAGCGTATTCGCCGGCGTTGACACCGTTCATCGAGAACGACATGGCGATCGACGCAAGCACGATTGTCAGGTCACTACCGGCAAACGCAAGCCAGATTCCCGAAGCACAGGCGAGTCCCATGTAGGTGACGATCGTCGTTTTGCGCCCGAGCTTTTCGCAGAAATAGGCCGACGAGTAGTAACCCGGAATCTGCGCGAGATAAATCGCGATCGAAACGGAGAAGCTCTTTGTAATCGTCATGCCGTGCTGCACGAGCAGGCCGGGAATCCAGACGAAGAACGCGTATGAGCAGAAAGTTACCGAGAGCCAGAGGCACCACGTCATCAGCGTCGTTTTCGCGAGAGGCGGCTTCCACAGAAGCTTCAGATTGCCGAAGAACGAACCCGAATATTCGTGAAGCGTCGCGTCGCCCGCGACGGGCACGACGGGCGGAAGCGTCACCCCCGAGCGCTCGATTTGCCGCTCGATGTCCGTTACTACCGCAGCAGCCTCTTCGTGGCGCCCACGTGTTTCCAGCCAGCGGGGCGACTCGTGAAGCGAGCGCCGCCACCAGAGCAGAACGATCACCGGCAGCGAAACGATCACCAGCGCAATACGCCAGCCTTCCGGGTTCAGCGGAATGACAAAGTAGCCGATCAGCGCGGCCGCGACGAAACCGAACGAGAAGAAACCGGCGAGCGCACCGGTAAAGGCACCACGATAGCGATTGCTAACGAATTCGACGAGGAACGGCGCAATGATCGCCCCTTCAGCGCCCATGCCAATGCCGGCAATCGCGCGCAACAACGCGAACGTGTGCCAGTCATTCACAAACGCGTTCACGAACGTCAGCACGCAGAAGAACGTCAGTGCCCACATCATCACGACGCGACGGCCGAACCGGTCGCCGAGCAACCCGGCAAAAAGTGCGCCGACCAGAAAGCCGACATAGGTACTGCTGCCGAGCAGGCCGGTCTCGAAGCTGGTCAGATGCCATTTCGTACGGACCACCGGCAGGATGAAGGCGATGATTGCCGCATCGATGGCTTCGAACATGAAGCCAAGTCCGCCCATGATGAGCAGCTTGAAATGGAAGCGGGAGAACGGCAAGCGCTCAAGCCGTGCTGCGATCGGTGACATGTAAGCCTCCAGTGGGAGAGAAGTGACGCGGAAGCGGCGTTCGACCACATCCCGCATCTATGATACCAATATCCTGTATCCAAAATACGGTGTCAACGAAGAATTTCCCTGACGGCCTATTTTTGATCAGGGTTTACCCTTTTTAATTGAGTACTATCCGACTGTGGCGGAGGCCGGAAGGAACGGTGGCAGCCAGTCGCGTCAGAAGCTGTGGCGTACACCCACCCGCACGGCGACCTGATTTCCGGTCGAAGAAGGCGTCAGGAAAGAAAGTGCGGCCACCGCCTGTTTGCCTGTGGAGTCGGTCCCCGTTGCGTGCTCCCACGAGGTGGTCGCATAGACGAGCGTTCGTTTGGAGAGCGAATACTGGGTACCCAGATTGAGTTGCCCGTATTTTGCGGATTCCGCCTTCGTGTAGTCGTACGACGCACCGAAGAGCAACGCCGGCGTGACGTTGTACGTGGCGAGTGCTTCGAAATTGTTGAACGTCGCCGTCCCCGAAAACGGCGTCGACGAAGTCCGAACCACGTCCTCGAAACGGGTATTGGTGTAGGTGAAACCCAGCAATGCGGCACCGATGCGGTAATTGACGCCCGCGCCGGCAACCTGCAACGTGTGCGCCGATGTGTAGCCGCTAAAGGTCGGATTCGTGATCGGATTGGCGAACGTCGTTCCCGCGACGGGATTGGCAGTCGCGTCGTAAATCGATGTAGCCGGGTTATTGATTCGCGAGAACACCGCGCTCGCGCTTAACGCGCTGTTCGTATAGACGAGGCTGACCGACTCTTTCTTGCCGTTGGAAAAGTCGCCGGCCACGCCACCGAGGCTGAACAGAGCGGACAGCTTGAAACCGGCGTAAGTCGGCGAAAGATACTTGATCGAGTTGCTCAGAGAGTAGTCGCCCCAGACGTTGTCCACGTCCCCGGCGTGCGCGGCCAGAATGCCGCCAAAGCGGCTCGACGCCGAGAGCGGCAGCAGCGAATCGAGGACGAGATCATATTGACGCCCCATCAGCAGCGTCCCGTATGGCGAGCCCAAACCCACGTAGGATTGCCGGCCGAACAGGCGTCCGCCGTTATTGAATTTGCCGGTATTGATGTCAAACCCGTTTTCGAGGCGCGCAATCGCACTGTAGCCGCCGCCCAGATCCTCGTTGATCAGGAAGCCCCACTTGCTGCTGCCCAGAGCGCCGTTCGACGCCTGGTAGTTGTGATGACCACCCTGATTGTTGGTGAAGGTCAGGCCATCGTCCAGGGCGCCATAAAGTGTCACCGAACTTTGTGCATGGCACGATAGCGTCGCCGCCATCAATGCGGTCATGCCGAGAAGCTGCTTCTTCATCGTGAATCTCCTTTTTTAATTAATTCGTCATACTGAGTGTATGGATGGGAAATCAATCGGATCGGTTGTCAGCAGGCGCGTGCAGATAGCGATACGGATCGCGATGAGCGCCCCACTCCAATCACGCAACAGCCCGGTAGTGACCAACGGCAGCGATCCGCGAATCAGGAAGCGTCAAGTCAGAGCCTGCATGTTCCGTTTTGCGATTCACGGATCCCCTCTGGGTATCAACAGGAATGACCCGAGCCGGGTTCGCAGACAATATCTTGGATCCAATATAATTGGTCAAGCATTTTCCATGGAGTCAGGGCCGTCGCCCTGCCGGAGACAGGCCAACCCGGTCCAGTAGGCAGTTCGTCAAGAAATTGTAGGCATGTTTCCTGCGCGGACCCCATGAACGCACCGGAGTGCGAAAATGGGAGATCGCTGCGTCAAAATGCAATCCGGGCCGTCCCGCGTCGAATCTGGATGCGAACCGGTCGAAGCGAAGTCGACAAGCCTCATGCTGCCAGGAGCTTCACACCGGGTATTGAGCTAGCTGTATCGCCGGTTGATACGGGAACGCACATGAAAAAATTACTGGAAGATAAGCCGTGGGCGGTCGTTCAGGCGATCCAGTCGATCATCGCCGCCCCTGCCAGCGCGGAATTAAGACGGTCCCAGTACAAAGCATTTTCGCGCCAGGTTCCGCTTTTATATGTGCTTCTTGTCGTCAACACGGCGGCGGTAGTCTTCACTCATTTCCGGGTAGCACCGCGCTGGCTCGCGGTTTATTTGCCGCTTGCCCTTTGCGTGGCCTGCGCCGCGCGAGTCGTACTGTGGCTGAGAGCCCGCAAAACTGAACTGCCCGACGATGTAATCGCCCACCGCCTGCGGACTACCTTGCGGCTCACGGCTGGGTTCGGTGCCGCCTTCACCGTCTGGGGCCTTTTACTGTTTCCCTATGGCGACGCCTATGCCCAATGCCATGTGGCGTTCTATATGTCGATCACGGTGATCGGCTGCATCTTCTGCCTGATGCATATGCGCGCCGCCGCGCTACTGATGACATGCATCGTGGTCGCGCCTTTCGCCGTGTTCTTCCTGATGAGCCAACATGCCGTGCTGATCGCCATCTCGATCAACATGGTGCTCGTTTCCGCCGTGATGATTGTCATCTTGCTGATTTATTACCGCGATTTCGCGGATCTCGTGGAATCGCAGCGCAAACTTTTAATCAAGCAGGCGGAGACCGAGCGTCTCAGCGTGGAAAACCTCCGGCTCGCCAATCTCGACGGGCTGACAGGGCTCCCCAATCGCCGCCGTTTTTTTTCCGACCTCGATAAGCTGCTTACGGCAGGCGGTGCAACCGGCCAGGGTATCGCGGTCGGTGTCGTTGACCTCGACGGATTCAAACCGATAAACGACCTCTACGGCCACCATTTCGGTGACCGGTTGCTCGAAGAGGTCGGGCGCCGTCTGACATCGCTTTCGTCGCCCAGTCTGATTGCCGCCCGCGTAGGTGGCGATGAATTCGGGCTCCTGTTTAGCGGCGACGTCAGTCAGGCGAGGCTATGTGATCTGGGCGCCGCGATTTGCGCTACGCTGCAGCGGCCCTATGAATTGACGGACGTCACTGCGCGTTTGACTGCATCGCTCGGCGTCGCGGTTTTCCCCGAGGCGGGCACCACAGCGATAGAGCTGTCCGAGCGGGCGGACTATGCGTTGTCTTTTGCGAAAAATCATCGCCGCGGCGCGACGGCGATATTTTCCCGTGAGCACGAAACGCAGATCAGGCGGTGCAATGAAATCGAACAGGCACTGAAACTGGCGGACTTCGAGCGCGAGATTTCAGTCTTCTTCCAACCCATTTTCGATGTCTCTTCCAAAGGAATAGTGGCTTTTGAAGCACTCGCGCGATGGACGAGTCCTTCACTCGGCACGATATCTCCGGTGGACTTTCTCGCAGTGGCCGAGAAAACCGACATGATTCATTCAATGACGCATGTTTTGCTGCGCAAAGCACTGGAGGCAGCGGCCGCGTGGCCACCGCAGACGCGCATAGCGTTTAATCTTTCGGCCCGCGACGTCAGTTCCCCCGAGGCAATCGACGGTGTGATCCGCACCGCGCTAGCAAGCGGCGTGGCCCCTGAACGGATCAATTTCGAAGTCACTGAAACGGCGCTCATCAAGAATGTTTCGAGTGCGTGCGAAACTCTCGGCGCCCTGAAAAAGCTCGGAGCGGAAGTTTCTCTCGACGACTTCGGTACCGGATACTCCAGCCTGAGCTATGTTCACCGGCTTCCGATCGACAAGCTCAAGGTCGACCGCAGTTTCATTGCGGACATCGTGGACGATCCGGCGGCACGCGCTGTCGTGAAGAGCATTGTGGACCTGAGCAAGAACCTCGGTCTCACTTGCGTCGTAGAGGGCGTCGAAACCGCATCGCAGGTTAACGTCCTGCTGGGATTGGGCTGCACCGTCATGCAGGGATACTTCTTCGGCAGACCGGTCGCGGGGGAGGACGTACTGGAGTCGTTCGTGACGAACGGCTTTATCACGGCTCGAAGTGCGGCTGCATCAACGCTTTGAACCATTCGATGAAAGCCACGAGCCGGCGCGACCGTTGTCTCCTATGCGGATAAAGCGCCGAAACCGCCATTGGCGCCGCCCTGAATTCGGGCATGACTTCCACCAACGTACCGGCGCTCAACAGATGCTGCACGTCGAAACGCGGAATCTGAATCAGTCCAATCCCTTCGCAGCAGCAGGAAATGTAATTCTCCGCGTTATTGACAATCACCCGGCTGGCCACTGAAATCTGCGCCTCGCGACCGGCAGCGAGGTAGTCCCACGGCAACTCGCGGCCCGTCGTCGGAGATGCATATCCGACGCACAGATGCCCGTCGAGCAGATCGTCGGGGCGTTCGGGCGCGCCATGTTCGCGCAGATAGCCTGGACTCGCGCAGTTGATCATGGCGATGTTGCCCAACGAATGTGCGACCAGATTGCTGTCGTACAGCGTGCCCACGCGAACGGCGCAGTCCACGCCCTCCTGCACGAGATCGACGGCGCGATCGGTCGAGTTCAACGCCAGCCGCAATGCCGGGTGGTTGCGCAGCAAACCCGGCAACGCCGGCACGACCAGACGGCGAGCAATACGGCTGGGCATGTCAACCTTCAACTGACCGGAGACCTGTCGCTGCCTGACCTGAAATAACTGATCGATCTCATCTACGTCGGTCAGCAGCGCCCGGATTCGTTCCCGCAATTGCGCACCATCCGCCGTGAGTTGCACGCGGCGTGTGGTGCGATGCAATAGCCGCACGCCGACGCTCGCCTCCAGTTGCTGGACGGCCGCCGACACCGACGCACGCGGCAATTCCAGCGCGTGCGCGGCTTTGATGAAGCTGCCCATATCGGCAACCTGGATGAAGACACGGTATTGATCAAGTTTATCCATTGAACGTTATGACCTTGATGTGCCGCTTTCGACTTTTGTGCTTCGTCGCAGGCGCCGCATGGCGGCGGTTGCCGGGCCGGCCGGCGGCATGCCGCCGGCCGCGCAAGCACCATCACTTCGTCGTATAGCCCCCGTTGATGAGGATAGTCTGGCCGGTAATCCACCATCCGTCACTGACCAGATGACGAATAAACGGCACCACGTCCTGAATGTCGGTCAGGCCCGTTTTGGAAAACGATGATAGCGCCGCAGCGCTCTTATGATAAGCGACCGCGTCTTCGCCTTCGGCAGGATAGAAAAAAGGCGTGTCCATCGGTCCCGGGCCTACAGCGGTGACCGAAATGCCGCGCGTGCCATATTCCTTGGCGGCCGCGCGCGTGTAATGCTCGACAGGCGCCTTGGTGCCGGCATACGCGGCGTAGAACGGCGTGAACGCACCGAGCAGAGACGTGACGAGCGTGACGATCTTGCCGTTGTCGTTGACGTGCTTGCCCGCTTCCTTGAGAAAGAAGAAGGCAGTCTTCGAATTGACCGCGGTCATCTCGTCATACTCGGCCTCGCTGATCTCGACGAAGGGTTTTTTCAGCACCTTGCCGACCGTGTTGATGGCAATGTCAGGCTTGCCGATCGCGGCCACCGCGTCGGCGAACAGTTTCTCGACCGCGCCGGCGCGGGTCAGGTCCGCCTGAAACGCCACCGCTTCGGCGCCCGCGGAGCGGATTGCTTCGACCGTGGCATCGGCTTGCGCCTGACTCGCGGCACTGTTGTAGTGAATTGCAATAGCCTTGGCGCCCTGCGCAGCGAGATCGCGGGCTATCAGGCCGCCCAGGTTTTTCGCGCCACCGGCTATGAGCACAACCTTGCCCTTGATGGAATGGTCTGCCATGGGAATGTCCTCAATGTTCGGGGAATTCAAGTCTACGCAGCATCCGGCGCGAAATAATCTGCCGCCCCTTGGATGGATTGTCCAGAAAATCTGTCCAATCGCGTGAGATGGTCATTTCCGATCATCGCGCAAGGAGCGGCCGACAATGGACGGCTCACTTGCATTCACCTCGCGTACCGGACTCCTTCGTACGCGTTATCCTATGCAGCAGGTGAACTGTGACGCATCCAACGTGGCCACGCGAAAATCGTTAAATCGCACTTCCTGATGCGATATGCCATCCGTTACAGCGACGAAATCGCAAGCGAATTCCCAATCTCGAACGAAGGAGCCACGCATGAATTTCGACGGTTCGGTTATCACGGCGCTACTGGACAATGCGGTTTCGAAAGGCGCTATTCATGGCATTGCGGCGGTCGTCGTCAATCGCCACGGCATCCTGTTCCATCATGCCGCCGGCGAGGCGAGCCCACACACCCTGTTCCGCAACGCCTCGATGACGAAAGCCGTCGCCACGACGGCGGCGTTGCAGTTGGTGGAACAAGGGCTCCTCAGCCTCGATGCGACCGTCGAATCGATACTTCCCGCGTTCGGTCAATTGCAGGTGCTCGACGGCTTCGACGGCAATCAGCCGCGTTTGCGCCCGCCCGTCAGCAAGGCCACCGTGCGTCAGTTGATGACGCACACGGCCGGCCTCGGCTACTTCTTCCTCAGCGAGAAGTTGAAGCGCTACCACGAATTGACCGGAGAGCCTCATCCTCTCACCGGACTGAAGCGCAGTCTGTCGGTGCCGCTCGTCAACGACCCCGGTACGGCATGGGAATACGGAACCAACAGCGACTGGCTAGGGCTGATCGTCGAGAAGCTGTCGGGTCAAAGTCTGGACAGCTACGTCAAGCAGCATGTTTATGGGCCGCTGGGAATGAAGGACTCGACGTTCGCGCCGAATCCGGAGCAGCGCGGCCGCCTGTTACGCGTGATGCAACGTCAGGCCGACGGCACGCTCGCGCCGTCGAAAACCGATCTGTCTCCCACCTCCGAATGGGACGCCGCCGGTCACGGCTCTTACGGTACGGTGCAGGATTACGGCCGTTTCCTGCAGGCATGGCTCCATGATGGCGCCGGTATCCTTCAACCGTCGACCGTCGAAATGGCACTGAGGGACCATCTCGGCTCGATCACGCTTCCCGACCCGGCGAAGCCCACGGTGCCGGAACTTTCCAACGAGGTGCCCGCCATGCCGATGCCGCAGGGCTGGGGGTTGGGCTTTCACCTCACGCTCGCCGACCTGCCTGGCATGCGCAGCCGTGGCTCTGCCGATTGGGCCGGCATCTTCAATTCGTACTATTGGTTTGACCGGTCGAGAGACATAGGCGGTGTGCTGATGACCCAGATGCTCCCGTTCTTCGACATGCCGGTCGTCGAAACGCTCATTGGTTTTGAGGCGGCGGTTTATCAGCAGGTGGGAGCGGCCGTGCCGGCTGCCGGGATGCCATCGGGGGCGCAGAGTAGTTAGTCAGCAGCCGTAACCTGGAGAAATAAACCCGCTCGTCCCAGGCGGGTCGTTTTCCGCGAAATCCTGCCACAATGGCCGCAAACAGCCGCCAGAATGCAGAATCGTCAGTCTGGCGCGCTTTCCGTCATGACCGAAGATCTCATGTAACGATGAAAGTTAACTGGACTCTCGCCGTTGCCGCCGGAGCGATATGTCTGTGGGCCTGCCCCACATCAGCCCAGGAATTCGCGCTATACACGGGACCGTTGACCGGCGAACACACGCATTCCTACGCGTGGTCGATGGACTATACGGAAGGGTTCGGCCCGTACCTTGCGGGCAGCATTACCTGGCTCAATGAAGGACATATTCCCGATCATCACCGCGATGGCCAACTCGTCCAGGTGTGGGGCCGGCTACCCCTTGCACAACGGCGTTTCGTGGTCGCACTCGGCGTCGGCCCCTATCGTTATTTCGACACCGAAGCGGCGGAAGAAGGCAAAGGCTATTCGAATACGCATGGCTGGGGCGTTGTCTACAGTGCGCGCGCCACGTGGTATTCGTCCCAGCGCTGGACAGCCAATCTGCAACTCAATCACGTAAGGGTGACGAACGGGCCGTCGACCACGGCGGTCATGCTCGGCATGGGCTATCAACTGGACGCACCCGAGACTCCCGGCCCGCGTGATTTTGCGCTGCCGCGCACGCAAAAAGTCACGAACAACGAAGTGACCTTCATGGCCGGCACAACCATTCTGAACAGCCTCGAGTCGCAAACATCGGCGGCGGAAGCGATCGAATACAGGCGCGGGCTGACCAACTATCTCGACGCGACGCTGGGCTATCTGCATGAAGGCAACGGCCTGACCGCGCGGCGCGACGGCGCCACCGCGCAACTCTGGCTCACGCGGGCCTTTTTTGACGACCGCCTGACACTCGGTATCGGTGCCGGCGCGTATGCCGCCATTCACCACGGCAATTCGAACGACAATCGCGACACGGGCGACGGCATACTGTCCGGCCTCGTTTCGGTATCGGCTTCGTATCGGGTCACGCGACACTGGGCAGCGCGCGTAACGTGGAACCGTGTGGTCACACGCTATAGCCGCGACACGGACGTGATTCTCGGCGGCATTGGTTACCGGTTCTAGTCAGCGCCAGAATCGGCATACGTGCGTCACCCGCCCGACCATACGACTCATATCGCGCTCGCCGCGCGCACCACCTCTTGTTATAATTCTTTCATCAAATCGAACAAAACATAACGCCCATCCACACACTGCGCGCCAGGATCTCCATGCTGAAACCCGACCGCCTCCGCGCCCTTGCCGAAGCGTTGACCAGGCAAAACGTGATGCGCCTGCGCGACGCCGCCGGCCTGCTCGGCGTTTCGGAAATGACTGTCCGGCGCGACATTGCAGGCAGCCCCGAACGATTCACGTATCTCGGCGGCTATATCGTCAGCGCGACCGACGTACCCAATAACGCCGGCTATTCACTCGAAGAAGAAAAAGACCACTTCGCGCAGGCGAAGGCCGAAGCGTCGGCGGTCGCGGCGGGACTCATCGGCGACAACGAAACGCTGTTCATCGATTGCGGCACCACGCTCACCACGCTGGCCCGGTTGATTCCGGTCGAACGGCATGTCACGGTGGTGTGCTATTCGTTGAATGTCGCCGAGATTCTGCGGCGCAAACCGAATGTGCGAATGATTCTGCTCGGCGGCGTGTACGTGCCCTCGTCGGATTCGTTCGCAGGCGAAGAAAGTCTGGAGATGCTGCGCCGCATGGGAATCAACAAGGCGTTCATTTCCGCGGGCGGCGTGGACACCGCGCGCGGTGTGACGTGCTGGAATTTTCATGAAGTCGCGCTGAAGCAGGCGGCGATGGCGAGCGCGGTAGAACGGCATCTGGTTGTGGACCAGAGCAAGTTCGGCGTGGTCAAAGCGGTGCGTTTCTCGCAAGTCGACGACTTCGACTCCATCATTACGGAGAAAGGCCAGCAGTTCCGCAAGCGCCGGTAAGCGTGCTTGCGGCCTCGCTTGCCGCCTGCTGCATCACGCAGGGCCCGCAACCCCGCCATGCAGAAGCCGTGCGTTGTGTTTTCAACTCTTGCGCTGCAACGCGAACAGCGTGCCCGCAATCAGAATGAACGCGCCGATAATCACCTTCTGCCAGGTGCTCGGCACACCCACCAGAATCAGCACGCTATTGATCAGCGTGACCAGCGCCACGCCGAGCAATGTGCCGGCCACCGTGCCCGTGCCGCCCGTAATGCGCGCGCCGCCCAGAATCACCGCGGCGATCACATCGAGCTCCGAGCCCACCAGATCGAATGGATTCGCGAGCCGGTTGTTCGAGACGTGCAGAATGCCCGCAATGCCGGCGAGCATCCCCGTATAGCCGAACACGAACAGATGGATCGCGCGCAGGTTGTAGCCGAGCCGCTCGGCGATGGCCAGGCTGCCGCCCATTGCATAGACGCCGCGCCCCATCATCGTGCGGTTCAACAGCCACCAGGTGAGCACCGCCGCCGCCACCAGCGCCACCACCGACACCGGCAGAACGGCGCGCAAGCCGTCGGCGGTGTGATAGAAAAACAGCGGAATGCGGCCGAAACGATCCATGCTGTGCGGAATGTTCATGAAGAACGTCGTGCCGATAAACGTCAGCAGCAACCCGCGATACAGATACTGCGTGCCGATCGTCACGATCAGCGAAGGCGCCTTCAGCCGATGCACCAGCAGCCCGTTGATAACCCCGAGCACGACGCCGCCGAGCGCACCCGTCAGCAGAATCAGCGCGAACGGCGCATCCGGCCACCAGGCGAACACGGCCTTGGTGATGCCGTACATCGTCAGCGCGGCGATCGCGGTGAACGATACGTCGATCCCGCCGGACGCCAGCACCACGAGCGTGCCCAGCGCAAAAAGCGACATCGTGGTGGCCGAGTGCAACAGGTCGAATAGCGTCGCGAGCTGGAAAAATCGCGGATTGATCGCGCCGACAATCAGGCACGTCACCGCGATCAACGCGACGGTAAACCATTCGGGATTGCGCGCGAGCCTGGCCCGCAAGCCCGGCGGCTTGACCTCGGGAGCGACTTCGACGATGGTCGGGGTGGTCATGGTCTGGTTCAGGCGCGAATCGATGCGCGAGTTCATGAGTGGATACGTCCTTTATGCGGCTTCCGAAAGCAGCGCGTGATACAGATCGGCTTCGCTCAACGTGGCGGCCTGGTATTCGCCGGCCACGCGCCCTTTCTTCATCATCAGAATGCGGTCGCAGTTCTGCAGCAGTTCGGGCAAGTCGTCGCTGATCAGAATGATGCCGATGCCGCGTTGCGACAGGCGCTGCATGATGCGGTAAATGATGTCCTTCGAGCCTACGTCCACGCCCACCGTCGGTCCATGCAGAATCAGCACGCGCGGGTCGATCGCGAGCCAGCGGCCAATCAGCACGCGCTGCTGGTTGCCGCCCGAAAGCGATTGCACGGGTTTGTCGACACCGGGCGTGGCGATCTGCAAATCCTTCACCGTCTGCTCGGCGAGTGCCTGTGCGCGGCTGCGATCCACCTGGCCGAAGCGGTCGCGCAAACTGGAGATCATCGCGGTGATCACGTTGTCGCGAATCGACTTGTCGAGAAAAAGCCCCTCATTCAGGCGGTCTTCCGGCACATAGCCGATGCGGTGCTCCTTCGCGTCCGAGGGTGTACGCAAGGAAACGGCCTTGCCGTCGAGCATCACCTGCCCGGATTGCGCGGGCGCGACACCGGCAAGCGCGCGCGCGAGTTCGTTGCGCCCCGAATCGAGCAGCCCCGTAATGCCCAGAATCTCGCCGCCGTGCAGCGCGAACGACACATCGCTGAACTGGCCGGCGCGCGTATAACCACGCACATCGAGCACGACGTTCTGCTCGCATGCACCCTCGCGATAGCGTTCGTTCGACAGATGCCTGCCGGTCATCAGTTCGCTGATCTGCGCTTTGGTGAATTGCGCGATCGGTCCTTGCGCCATTTTCTGTCCGTCGCGCAGCACGATTACTTCGCCGCCGATCGCGTAGCACTCGTCGAGCTTGTGGCTCACGAACAGCACGGTGACACCCTGAGCGCGCAGATTGGCGAGCACGGCAATCAGATTGTCGACCTCCTTCTGCGTGAGCGAAGTGGTGGGCTCGTCCATGATGACGAACTTCGCCTCGCTGGCAATCGCGCGGGCAATCGCCACGAGTTGCCGCGTGGCGAGCGGCAATTGCTCGATCAGCGTCGCCTGGAACTCCGCGTTGCCGGGCAGGCCGACCGATTCGAGCGCGCGCGCGGCCGTGCGCGCCAGTTCGCGCCGGTCGAAGGTGCGGGCAAGCTTGCCCGCGTGCGTGGCCAGCTCGGACGTGAGCGCGACGTTTTCGGCCACGTTCATGTTGGGCAGCAGCGAGAGATCCTGATAAACGGTTTCGATGCCCGCGGCGAGCGATTCGAGCGCGGAGAGCCGCGCATGCCGCACGCCTTCGATCACGAGCTCGCCTTCGTCGGGCGGCTGCGCGCCGGAGATGATCTTGATGAGCGTGCTCTTGCCACAACCGTTTTCGCCGAGCAGGTGATAGATCTGGCCGCGCTCGAATGACAGACTCACGCCGCGCAACGCATGCACGCCGGTGAAGCGCTTGTGCACGCCGACAACCTGCAGAAACGGCTGCGACGCTTCGGACTGCGGTGAACTCGGTGAAACCGGTGAAATTGCGTCCTGATTCATGGTGGCGAGTCGCAAGTTAAGGCGTCCCCGTGGGGACGCCATGGCACATGAAACAACATGAAACAAAAACCGTAAGCGGCGGAAGATCAGAATGGATACTGCTTGTAGTTCGTCTTGTCGACGTTCACCCAGCCCTGCCCGCGCACGATGATGCCCTTGCCCGGCCCTTTCGCGACCGTGACCTTCGTGTAACCGGGAATGCCGAGGTCGGCGCCGTTCTCCACCGTCTTGCCGTCGATCAGCATTTGCGCGATCTTGTTCATCGCAATGCCCGCGAGCTTCGGATCCCAGAACGCGATGCCGTTGATGGCGCCGCTTTCGAGGAACTTGCCGGCTTCAGTCGGCAGACCCGTGCCGTACACGCAGATCTTGCCCTGCATGCCGGCCTCTTCGACAGCGCGGCCAATGCCGATCACATCGAGCGACGACGAGCCCTGGAAGCCCTTCAGGTCCGGATGCTTGCGCAGCACTTCTTTCGCGACTTCATAGGCGCGTTCGCCGTCGTTGTTGGTTTCCAGCTTCGGCTCGACGAGGTTCATCTTCGGATATTTGGCCTTGGCGTTGCCGATGCCGCCGTCCGCCCATTGCACCTGGGAGCGGCTGCCGAGCGAGCCGACCAGCACGGCCCACTTGCCGTCGTCGTGCATGCACGAGGCGAGCCGTTCGTTCAGGCCGGCGCCATAGGCGGTGTTGTCGAATGCTTCGATATCCACCATCGTGTTCTTCGCGTTGTCGGCCTCATGCGTGACGACCTTGATGCCGCGATCCATCGCCTTCTTGAGCGCCGGTTCGAGCGTCGGCGGATCGTAGGGCACCACGGCAATCGCGGTGACCTTCTTGGCGATCAGGTCTTCGATGATCTTCAGTTGCTGCGCCGCGTCCGCGCGGCCGGGGCCGGTCTGATACGCGGTGACGCCGGGATTGTCTTTCGCGAACTGCTTGACGCCGTCGTCCATGCGGTTGAACCAGTTGATGCCGGTCACCTTGACGACCGTGACGATCGTTTCGTTCGTGGCGGCCTGCGCGGCGGCGATCACGCCCACCGTCAGCGCGCCTGCTGCGAGCGCGGCACCCAGTCGAGTCAATTTCATGCGATGTCTCCTTTTTGGTTCGATGTCGCCCATTTCATCGTCACGGACAGCCAGGGCTCGTTGTCCGCCATGTACTAAAACCTTGCCGCGTGCCTGCTAACTTTTAGGCGCCGCGCCCGAACGACTGCCGCCCGTCCCGCCGCCGAAACCGAAAATCGCGCGCACCCGTTCACCGCCCGCGAACGCAAGCGACAGCAGCAACAGAAAGCCCCACGCGCAATCGCCGAAAAACTGCGACACGCCCATCAGATTGAACAGGCTGGAGAGAAACTGCAGCACCGTCGCGGCAAAAAACACGCAGATGATGCGGCCATGCCCGCCCGCCGGATTCACGCCGCCCATCACGGCGATCAGGATCGCGATCAGCAGATAAGAGTTGCCGTAGTCCCATTTCGCGCTGGACGTATGCGTCGCACTGATCAAGCCGGCCAGCGAAGCGAGCACGCCGCACATGGCATACGTCGTGATCAGCATCCGCGCCCGCGGAATGCCGGCATAGAACGCCGCCTTCGGATTGGTGCCCATCAGATAGAGGCGCAGGCCGAATGGACTGCGTTTGAGCAGCCACCCCAGCACGATCACGGCTGCGATAAAGATGCAGAACGCGATCGGCACCTGAAACACCGTACCGTTACCGATATTCGACAACGGGTCCACGTAATCGACATGCACCGAAGCGCCGTTGCTGAGCACCACCGCGAAACCGGTGAACAGCAACTGCGTGCCGAGCGTGCAGAGAATCGGCGTGAGTCTGAGGCGCGCGATCACCACGCCGTTCAGCAGCCCGCCGAGCAAGCCCATTGCCACCACGATCACGCAGAAGAGCGACGTGTAGAGCGCGGGCGAATCGTCGCCGTTGACGAAGCGCGGCACGAGCAGTGCCGCGACCATGCCCGACAGATTGGCGAGCCCGACACCGGACAGGTCGATCCCGCCGTTGCCCGACACCATCGAAAGCATGATGCCGAGCGCGAGCAGGCCTAGTTCGGGCAACTGGCCGCCCATCGACTGCAGATTGTCGATATCGACGAACTGGCCATGCGAGAGCCACGTCGCGACCAGCACGACGAGCACGTTGACGATCAGCAGAAAATTCAGTTGCCGGTCGCCGAACAGTTTTCCAGCGGTGAACGAAGACTTCATGGTGATGACACCCTCCTTCAAGCTTCGCAATCGGTCAGGACGGCTGGGACACGCCCGCCGGCTGGTTCGGCTGCTTCAGAACCTGGTTCACTTCGTCGAGCGTCGGCATGGAAGGCGCCGTGCCCGGACGTGTCACGGAAATGCCCGCGAGCGCGCAGCCGAAACGCAACGCGGTCATGGCGTCGTCGCCGCGTGCGAGCGCGGCCGCGAAGCCGCCCGTGAAGCCGTCGCCGGCGCCCGCGGTTTCCACCACGCGGCCGCAGTGATAAGCGGGCACGAGAACCGATTGCGTCGCCGAATGCAGCAGCGCGCCGCCCTCGCCCAGCGTGACGATGACCGTGCCGACGCCTTTGGCGAGCAGCACGTCGGCGGCGCGGCGGGCGTCGTCGGCGTTCGCGATCGGTACGCCGGTGAGCGCGGTCGCTTCGGTTTCATTCGGGGTGATGTAGTCGCACAGCGGGAAGATGCCGTCGTCGAGCGGCAAGGCCGGCGCCGGATTGAACACAGTGATGACGCCGTGCCGGCGCGCCACTTCGAGCCCGCGGCGCGCGGCCTCGAGCGGCTGTTCGAGTTGCGTGACGAAAACCCGCGCGGCGGCGATGTCGGCTTCGATTGCGTCGACGTCCGCCGGCTCCATCGTCCCAGCCGCGCCGGAGGCGACGATGATCGCGTTCATGCCGCTGTTGTCGTCGACGAAAATATGCGCCGCGCCCGTCGAGACGCCTTCGATCACCGAGGCGCGCGCCGTGATGCCTTCAGCGGCCCACGTGGCGCGCGCAATCGCGCCGAACGCGTCGTTGCCGATGCGGGTGCAGAACACCACGTCGGCGCCGGCGCGCGCGGCCGCCACCGCCTGATTCGAGCCCTTGCCGCCCGGCCCCATCGCGAATGCCGAGCCCGCGATGGTCTCGCCGATCTGCGGCATGCGACCGGCGCGAAACGTCAGATCGGTGACGTAGATGCCGAGAATGACGACGCGTCCCTTTTCGCCTGGTTGCGTAGACATGTTCATGCGCGTTCCCCCTGATCCTGAACAGCCGGGTTCAAGGGAAGGTTCATCGATGCGTGAAGTGCGCACGGCACCTCGGCATTGAACTGCAGATCCAGATTCTTCGGCACGTTGTCTCCTCCATTTTCTGGTTGGCGTGCGTGTCTTTCAGACGTCCCGTACAGTGGCCAATCAATCGCCCATCAGTTGTCCATCAATCGCCGTACGGTATCCAGATGTTCTTGACCTGCACCGCCTGGCGCAGGAACGGCCGGCCTTCGCTCGAACGGTCGAACCAGTCGAACTGGCGGCCGTGATCGACAAACGTCCGCTTCAGATTGCCGACCGATTCGCGTTCGACCAGCGTCGAATCCGCCGCGCTGCCGAAGCACCAGACTGCGTCCACGTCGTCGTGTTTTGCGAGCGCCGGCAGCAGCGCGCTGTGTTCGCCAGTGACGATGTTCAGCACGCCGCCGGGCACGTCCGAGGTTTCGGCCACCTGGTAAAAGTCGGTGATCGTGAGCGGCGACGCCTCGCTCGGCAACACCACCACACGATTGCCCATAGCCAGCGCCGGCGCGGCCAGCGAAACGAAGCCGAGCAGCGGCGCTTCGTCCGGACAGGCGATGCCGATCACGCCGAGCGGCTCATGCATGGCCAGCGCCACACCGCGCAGCGGCGGCGTGTGCACGGCGCCGTCGAACTTGTCGGCCCACGCCGCGTACGTGAACAAACGCTGCACCGAGGCGTCCACTTCGGCGCGCGCCGCGGCTTCCGCCGCACCGTTTCGCACCATGAGCTGGCGCACGAATTCGTCCGCGCGCACGGCCAGGTTTTCGGCCAGATAGAACAGCACCTGCGCACGGTTATGCGTGCTTGCCTGCGACCACTTCTGCGCCGCGCGGGCCGCTTCGACCGCGTTACGGATGTCCTTGCGATTGCCCGCCGCCACCTCGCCGACAGGCGTGCCATCCGGCGCGTGAACCGGCAGCGAATAGCCGCTGTCCGGCCGCGCCTGCTTGCCGCCGATAAAGAGCTTCGCGGTGCGGTCAATCGACGTTACGTTGGACAACGGATCGAGCGTGGCCGTGTTGCCGCTCGCGCTGCGCGCCGTGTGGCGCTCCGCAAGATTGAGCCACGCCCGCGGTTTCAGATATTCGTAGATGCCCTCACGCCCGCCTTCGCGGCCGTAGCCCGATTCGCGATAGCCGCCGAAGCCGACCGCCGCGTCGAACAGGTTGGTCGCATTGATCCAGACGACGCCGCATGCAAGACGCGGCGCAACATCGAGCGCGCGGCCGATAGTCTCGCTCCACACGCTCGCAGCGAGTCCGTAACGCGAGTTGTTGGCGAGCGCAATGGCTTCATCAGGGGTGCGAAAGCTCATCGTCACCAGCACCGGGCCGAAGATTTCTTCTTGCGCCAGCGTGGAAGCCGGCGCCACGCCGGTCACGAGCGTCGGCGGATAGAAGCAGCCGCCGCTCGGCAGCGTCGTCTCAGGAGACTGCCAGACCGAGCAGCCTTCGCGCCGGCCGGTTTCCACCAGCGACTGAATACGTTGGAGTTGTACCGGATCGACGATCGCGCCGAGGTCGATGCTCTTGTCGAGCGAGGTGCCCACGCGCAGCGTCGCCATGCGCCGCTTCAGTTTCGCGATAAACCGCGCCTCGACACCTTCCTGCACGAGCAGCCGCGAACCCGCGCAGCAGACCTGCCCCTGGTTGAACCAGATCGCGTCGACCACGCCTTCCACCGCGCCGTCCAGATCCGCGTCGTCGAACACGATGAAGGGTGACTTGCCGCCGAGTTCGAGCGTTAGCGATTTGCCGGAACCGGCCGTGGCCGAGCGGATCAGCCGGCCGACTTCCGTCGAACCGGTGAAGGCGATCTTGTCGACCTGCGGATGCTCGACCAACGCCGCGCCGGTGCGTCCATCGCCGGTGACCACGTTCAGCACGCCGGCCGGCAAACCCGCGCGATGCGCGAGTTCGGCGAACAGCAACGCGGTGAGCGGCGTGTATTCGGCCGGCTTCAGCACGACGCAGTTGCCCGTGGCAATAGCCGGCGCGATCTTCCACGCGAGCATCAGCAACGGGAAATTCCACGGCACGATCTGACCGACCACGCCGAGCGGCGCGTAATCGGCAAACTCACTCTCCTGCAACTGCGCCCAACCCGCGTGATGCAGGAAGTGCCGCGCGACGAGCGGCACGTCGATATCGCGCGTCTCGCGGATCGGCTTGCCGTTGTCGAGCGCTTCGAGCACGGCGAAGAGCCGGCTATGGCGTTGAACCATGCGCGCGAGCGCATACAGATGCCGCGCCCGCCCCGCCCCGCCCAATGAGAACCAGCCGGGCTGCGCGGCACGCGCGGCGGTCACCGCGGCGTCGATATCGGCAGCATCGCCCTGGGCGATATCCGCGAGCCGCTCGCCCGTTGCGGGCGCATGCGACGCAAAGCGTTCGCCGGCCGCGGGCGCATGCCACGCACCGCCGATGAAATGCCCGAAGCGCTCCTCGTGCTGCGCCAGCCAGGCGCGCGCGGGTTGATCGTCCTCGGGTGCGGGACCGTACTCCATCGATGAAAAATACTCGGCTACGCTCATGGGATCGGTCTTCTGTTCAGGCTACGGGGTGACGGTTGAAAGCGGAGTAACGGCCGCTCACGTAATGTTCGAGCTGGCGTTCGATATCGGCCAGCAGGCTCGACGCACCGATCCGGAAGAGTTCGGGTTCGAGCCACGCGCGGCCGAGTTCTTCTTTCATCAGGATCTGGTACGACAGCACCGACTTCGCACTCGACACGCCGCCCGCCGGCTTGAAGCCGATGAGCACGCCGGTGCGCTCCTGGTATTCGCGGATCATGCGCACCATCACGAGCGAAACGTCCAGCGTCGCATTGACGCCCTCCTTGCCGGTGGATGTCTTGATGAAGTCGGCGCCGGCCATCATGCAGACCATCGAGGCGCGCGCCACGTTCGAGAGCGTGCGGATATCGCCGGTGGCGAGGATGGTTTTCAGATGCGCCGGACCGCAGGCCGCGCGGAAGTCGCGCACTTCGTCGTAGAGCGCCTGCCAGTTGCCGGTCAGCACATATTCACGCGTAACGACAATGTCGATTTCCTGCGCGCCGTCTGCGACCGAGGCTTCGATCTCTTTCAGCTTCAGCGGATGTGGAATCAGCCCTGCGGGAAAACCCGTGGATACCGCCGCGACCGGAATGCCGCTGCCGTGCAGTGCATCGACGGCCGCCGCGACGAAGCGGTGATAGACACACACCGCGCCCGTCGTGATGCCTTGCGGCGCGATGCCGAGCGCTTCGAGCAGATCGGTGCGCACCGGTTGGCGTGCCTTTGCGCAAAGCCGGCGCACCCGGCCTTCCGTGTCGTCGCCATTGAGCGTGGTGAGGTCGATGCAGGTAATGGCTTTCAGCAGCCAGGCGGCCTGCGCATCTTTCTTGACGCTGCGGCGCGTGCCGAGCGTGGCGGTGCGCCGCTCCACCGCCGACTGATTGACGCGCAAGCCGTCGAGCCACGAGGCGTCGAACGGCATGCCGGGATTGCGCACCGGATGAACGAGCGGTGTGCCGCGCAGCGCGACGACCGATGAAGACTGCAATGGGGCTTCTGGCATAAGACATCCGGAAATATGACGCGACGCACAACAGCCGCCGACGATTTGTTCGCACTTATGCTACAACGATTGATAGAATCATAACAAGCTTCGCGAGCAATCGTTACATCAACACACACAGAAGCCCGCTGAACGCCTGTGAATGTTATTGACGCACCATATTCATGATGCGAAGATCACAACACGGTTTCGGCCGGACAGCGTCGTACAAAGAAAAGAATGTCGTCGCGTGGACGAAGGAGACATGCCAGATGAGTGAGCCGGTTGCGGTCGCGGCCGCGTCATCGCCTCAGGTTCCGTTGATCCGTGTTGCGGGCGTCACCAAACGATTTGGCGGCGTGCAAGCGCTGCGCGGCGTCGACCTTGAAGTGTTTCCCGGCGAAGTCCATGCGCTGCTCGGCGAAAACGGCGCGGGCAAATCCACGCTGATCAAGATCCTCAGCGGCGTGCATGCGTATGACGACGGCGTGATCGAAATCGCCGGCCACAAAGTCACGTTCGACTCGCCAGCGCAATCGCGCGACGCGGGTGTCGCCGTGGTCTACCAGGACTTGAGCCTCGTCGAATCGCTGTCGGTCGGCGCCAATCTCATGTTGGGCCGCGAGCCGCGGACACGTCTGGGCTTCGTGAAGAACCGCCAGCTCATGGCCACGGTCGGCGAATTTTTGCGCTCGCATGGCATCCCGCTCCATCCGAAGACGCCGGTCGGCGCGCTGCCCTTCGCCTACCGTCAAATGACCGAGATCTGCAAAGCCCTGATGGGCGACGTGCGGGTGCTGATACTCGATGAACCTACCTCCGCATTGACCGGCGGCGAAGAGCAGATTCTGTTCGACGCGATTCGCGCGGTCACGGCTCGCGGCGTGGGCGTGATCTATGTGACGCACCGGTTAAACGAGGTGTTCCGCATTTCGCAGCGCGTCACGGTATTCCGCGACGGCGCCAATGCCGGCACGTTCGACACAGCAAAGACGGATATGAAGCAACTGGTGGCGGCGATCGTCGGCTCCGGTCATGCCGCGCTGCAGGCACGGCAGAAAACGGCCGTGGGCGACGGCGCGATTTCCCGAGAACCGGCAAGCGCGTCGGCGATCGCCGAAGCGGCGGCCGACACCACGGTTGCGCCCGTGCTCAAGTTATCGAACGTCAGCAACGACCGGCTGCGTCACGTCGATCTCCTGCTTCGCCGCGGCGAAATCCACGGACTCGCGGGATTGATCGGCAGCGGCCGCACCGAGATTCTGCAAACCATCTTTGGCCTCCGTTCGGTCGACGCCGGCGCCATCGAGATCGACGGGCGAGCGCGTGCCCGCATCACGCCCGCCGAGGCCATTCAGCTCGGCGTCGCGCTGGTGCCGGAGGACCGGCATCTCGAAGGACTCGTGCTCGATCATTCGATCGAACGCAATCTGACGCTGCCGCGCCTCGCGCATTTTTCCCGCTGGGGATGGCTGCGCAGTCAGGCCGCCGTTCAGCAGGCGAGGCGCTCAATGAAGGAACTGTCGGTGAAGGCGCCCGGCCCTTCCACGGCGGTCAAGTTTTTATCCGGCGGCAACCAGCAGAAAGTGGTGTTCGCGAAGTGGAATCATCCACGTCCGCGGGTTCTTCTGCTCGACGAACCGACGGTAGGTGTGGACGTCGGCGCCCGCGAGGAAATCTACGGCGTGGTCAATCACGCCGCCCACGCGGGCACCGGCGTGCTCGTCGTGTCTTCGGACCTGGATGAACTCCTGCGCCTGTGCGACCGGATTTCGATTGTCGCGGACGGATCGATCGTCAAGACCGTCGAGCGCGCCGAACTCGCCAACGCCGAAGCGCTGCATCACCTGATCCAACCTTCCCGTTCTTCCATCGAGGCGCAAGCAATATGAACGAATCCGTCTCGCCGCTGACGTCCGAACGGCAGGCCTCGCCGCCGCAGAAAAGCCGGTTGCGGCGCATCGCCCGCGCCCTGCTGCAAGGCGACCGCCCCTATGCGCTTTATGGCGCGTTCGCGATTTTGCTGGTGGTGTTCAGCTTCGCGTCGCCGTGGTTTCTATCCATCGACAACTTCCTGAATATCGGCCGGCAAACCGCGCTCGTCTCGATCATCGCGATCGGCATGACCTTCGTGATCATTGCGCGACAGATCGATCTGTCGGTGGGCTCGACGTTGGCACTCTCGGGCATGTCCGCGGCGCTGGCCATGACGTATCTGGGCAACAACTGGGTCATCGGCGCGCTTGCGGGTATCGGCACCGGCGCGATAGTCGGCGCGATCAATGGGATCGTGACCACCCGCGTCAACATTCCTTCGTTTCTCGTCACGCTCGGCACACTGAGCGCCGCGCGCGGACTCGCGCTGATGGTCACGACCACCAAGCCCGTGATCATCGACAACGACTCGTTCATCGCGATCTTCGGCGAGGGCGATATTTTCGGCGTGCCCGTGCCGATCATCTGGACGGTGCTCGCCGTGATCGCCGGCATTCTGCTGCTGCACTACAGCGTGTTCGGCAGGCAGATCTATGCGGCGGGCGGCAATCCGACCGCGGCGCTGTACTCGGGCATCAACACGCGGCGCGTGACCACCCTCGCCTTCATTCTCACCGGCATGCTGGCCGGGCTCGCCGCGCTCGTGCTGTCGGCGCGCTCGCATGCGGCGCGGCCCGACGTCGTGCAAGGCATGGAGCTGGATGTGATCGCCTCCGTCACGCTCGGCGGCTGCAGTCTGTTCGGCGGCCGCGGCTTCGTGCTGGGGACGCTGCTCGGCAGTCTGATCATCGGCACGCTCAATAACGGGCTGGTGCTGCTCGGCGTCAGTTCGTCGCTTCAGTTGGTGATCAAAGGCGTGATCATCGTCGCGGCGGTCGCTTTTACGAGGAAATAGCAAAGCAGTGGTTCGGACGTGAAGATGTAAAGACTTGAAGACATGACGCACAGAGATGAAGACCAACGGAGGAGAGACATGAAACAGCATCGTGGTACGAGAACAGCGTTAGCCGGTGTCATGGCGGCGGCCGCCGTCGCATGCCTGGCTTCGTCGGGTGCTTACGCGCAATGCGTGACCAGCCTGCCGGCGGGATCGATCGGTCCGAAGACGATTGTCGGGCAAGGGCCGAACGGCGAAAAAGCCGCCTCGGTGGATGCCGTGAAGCTGACCGACGCCGACATCGCCAAAATCAAAGCCGGCAAATTCAAGGTCGGCATTTCCATGCAGACCATGAATCTCGACTGGTCGCAACTGCAGGTGCAAGGCATTACCGATACGCTGAAGAAGTACGGCGTGGAAGTGATCGGCACGGCATCGGCTGAATACCAGGTCGACAAGCAGATCGCCGATATCGAGAACACGATCCAGCGTCATCCGGACGGCATCATCTCGATTCCGGTCGACGGCACGGCAACGGCCGCCACCTACAAGAAAGTGTCGGCGGCCGGCATCAAGCTCGTGTTCATGGACAACGTGCCGACCGGCCTGAAGCATCCGGAACAATACGCCGCGATGATTTCGGCGGACAGCGAAGGCAACGGCCAGATCGCGGCGAAAGTGCTAGCCTCGTGCGTGCCGCAAGGCGCGACCGTCGGGCTCGTGAATTTCGGCGTGGATTACTTCAGCACGACGGAGCGCACCAAGGCCGTCAACGACTGGCTGAAGAAGAATCGCCCGGACATCAAGATCAAACAGGTTGCCTTCACGGACCCGTCGAAAGTCGGGCAGATCGCGGGCGATTTCCTCACCGGCAATCCGGACGTGAAGGGTCTATTCGCCGTATGGGATCAACCGGCGCTGGACACGCTCACTTCGATGCGCGCACAAGGCGTGACGATTCCCGTGACGACGGTCGACCTCGGCCTGCAATCCGCGATCGAAATCGCCAAGGGCGGGCCGCTGAAGGCCACCGGCTCGCAGCGTCCGTACGACCAGGGCGTCGCCGAGGCGCTGGCGATGATGAAAGCGCTCATCGGCCAGACGCCGCCGGCGTGGATCGGCGTGCAGTCCTTGCCGGTGGTTCAGTCGAACGTGCTCGAGTCTTATAAGACGGTGTTCAAGAAAGACCCGCCGCCGCAGCTTGCCGATGCCTGCAAGAAAGCCAAGCCGGCTTGCGGTTGACAGCAACGAGCCGCACCGCATCATCGCGTCGTTCTCCTTCAGCGTCCGAACGCCGGCGGCACAAGCCGGCGTCAGGCGCGAAATCTGCTACTCGATAGACCTGCCGCGTCGACTCGAAAAGGAGAAAACGATGACCCTGGTCATTTATCTGGTTGGCTGGATCATTCTGATCGGCGGCGTGTCCTGGGGATTGATGGCCATGCACGTCGCTCAACATACGATTGCCATCGTGGCGGTCATTCTGCTCGGCGTGGCCGTGATCACTGGCGCGACACGCGCTCGCAGCCGCGACCGTTCATAGCGCCGGCGCCGGCGTCCCCGCCGTGCGAACCGCGCCGGCATCCTGCGTGCCGTGCTCCAGCGCATAGAGTTCGCGATTGCGCGCCACTTCGGCTGCCGTCGGCGGATAGTCGTTGTCGTGCGTCGGCACGATGCCTTCGGCCTGTGCCTGCTGCAACTGAGCCATGACCTCCGCGCGCGTCAGCCCTGACGTGCTGGTTTGCGCAAAGGCATTGGCGCCGAACGTCAGACTGAGTGCGGTAACGGCAATAGCGCCAAGCAATTTCATGATGTCTCTCCGGGTAGCTGCGATCAATGAGTGGCATGGACCACGCTTCCCATTCTCGTCATTTCGCCTGTCCGGGCACTGACCTTCAGATTACCGTTCTGTTATCTCTCCCTTCCTGAAGAAACGCCGCGAGTCGCCGCGCCATAGCGCCGCCCATTCGAATCGCCACGCGCATAACAGAACCGTAATCCAGGCGACGGCGGCCCGTCAGCGCCCCCACGCCACACTCCTGACTCATGAAGCCCGCGTCACCCAGTCCCGCCGCATGGCAACGACGCGAACCTCCATCGGCCTCTTTTCAGGAACCCGTCATGTGGATCGTCAGGCTCGCGCTGCGCCGCCCTTATACCTTCGTGGTCCTCGCCGTGCTGATTTTTATCGCCGGCCCGCTCGCGATACTGCGCACACCGACCGATATTTTTCCGAACATCAATATCCCGGTGGTCAGCATTGTCTGGACCTATAACGGCTTCTCCGCCCAGGAGATGGCCAATCGCATCACGTCCAACTACGAGCGCGCGCTGACCTCGGACGTCGACGATATCGAGCATATCGAGTCGCAATCGCTGAACGGCGTCTCTGTAGTGAAGATCTTTTTCCATCCGGGCGCGGATATCAATCGGGCGATTGCCGAAGCGGCGTCCAATTCGGCGTCGATCCTGCGCGTGCTGCCGCCCGGCACGTTGCCGCCGAACATCATTACGTATAACGCGTCGACGGTGCCGATCCTGCAGCTTGGCCTGTCCAGCAACACGCTCTCGGAACAGCAGCTCTACGACCTCGGCAACAGCCAGATCCGCACGCAACTGGCAACGGTGCAAGGCGCGTCGGTGCCGCTGCCGTTCGGCGGCAAGGTCCGCCAGATCATGGTGGATATCGATCCGCGCGCCTTGCAGGCCAAAGGCCTCGCGCCGCTCGACGTGGTCAACGCCGTCAACGCGCAGAACCTGATCCTGCCGGGCGGCACGGCGAAGATCGGCACGAAGGAATACAACGTGCAGATGAACGGCAGCACCGACACCGTGGCGGCGCTCAACGATCTGCCGATCAAGACCGTGGCCGGCGGCGTGGTCTATGTGCGCGACGTCGCTCACGTGCGCGACGGCTATGCGCCGCAGACCAACATCGTGCGCAGCGACGGCAAACGCGCCGCGCTCCTCACCATCGAAAAATCCGGCAGTACGTCGACGCTCACCATCATCCAGCAGGTCAAGTCGATGCTGCCGCATATCGCCGCCGGCCTGCCGAGCGCGCTGCACATCACCGCGCTCTCGGACCAGTCCGTGTTCGTGAAGTCGGCGGTGGTGGGCGTGGCGCGCGAGGCCTTGATCGCCGCCGCTCTCACCGCCGTGATGATCCTGCTGTTTCTCGGCAGCTGGCGCGCCACGCTGATCATCGCGGTGTCGATTCCGCTCGCCGTGCTGACCTCGCTGATCGCGCTGTCCGCGCTCGGGCAGACCATCAACATCATGACGCTCGGCGGCCTCGCGCTCGCGGTGGGGATTCTCGTCGACGACGCCACGGTCGCAATCGAAAACATCACGCACCATCTGGAGAACGGCGAGCCGCTATACGACGCGATCCTGAACGGCTCGGGCGAAATCGCCGTGCCGACGTTCGTCTCGACCCTGTCGATCTGTATCGTGTTCGTGCCGATGTTCCTGCTCTCAGGCGTGGCGCGCTATCTGTTCGTACCGCTCGCGGAAGCGGTGGTGTTCGCGATGATCGCGTCGTACTTCTTCTCGCGCACGCTGGTGCCGACGCTCGCCATGTACCTGATGCGCGCGCGCAGCAATGCGCCCGTCACCGGCAACGGCCCGATTGCGCGGCTGATCCGCTTTCAGGCCGGGTTCGAGCACCGTTTCGAATTGCTGCGCGAACGCTATCGCGGCGTGCTCGCCGCGGCGATCGCGAGTCCGCGGCGCTTTATCGCGATCTTTCTGCTGCTTTGCCTCGGCTCGCTCGCGCTGGTGCCGTTTGCGGGGCGCGACTTCTTCCCGGCCGTGGATACCGGCGAGATCCGCCTGCATCTGCGTGCGCCGACCGGCACGCGGATCGAGGACACCGCGAGCATCACCGACCAGGTCGAAGCGCGTGTGCGCGACGTGATTCCGAAGCAGCAGCTCGCGGCGATTCTGGACAACATCGGCGTGCCGGTGAGCGGTATCAATCTGACCTACGACTCGTCGGATCCGATCGGCCCCGAAGATGCCGACGTGATGATCACGCTCGCGCCGAAACACAAGCCGACCGCGCAATACGTGGCGACGCTGCGCACCACGCTCACCAAAGATTTCCCCGGCGTGACGTTCGCCTTCCTGCCCGCGGATATCGTCAGCCAGATTCTCAACTTCGGCCTGCCCGCGCCGATCGACATCCAGATTGTCGGCAACAAGCTCGACGCCAACCGCGCTGTGGCGAACCGCCTGCTCGCGCAACTGCGCGGCGTGCGCGGCCTCGTCGACGCGCGCATCCAGCAGCCCGGCGACGCGCCCGCGATCAACGTCAACGTGGATCGCACCCGCGCGATTCAGGCCGGCCTGCTGCAACGCGACGTGTCGCAGAACCTGCTGATCGCGCTGTCCGGCAGTTCGCAGACCTCGCCGAACTTCTGGCTCGACCCGCACAACGGCGTGAGCTATCCGCTCATGGCGATGATGCCGCAGTACGACATCAACTCACTGCAAGCGCTCGCCAATATTCCGGTCGCGCAGAAAGGCGGCGCGACGTCGCCCGCGGCGGCAGCCTCGTTCTCGGCGAGCGGCGCGGGCCCCGCGCCGCAAAACCTGCTCGGCGCCTTGAGCACGCTGACACGCGGCACGCAGCAAGCCGTGGTCTCGCACTACAACGTGCAGCCGGTGCTCGATATTTTCGCGTCGGTGCAAGGGCGCGATCTCGGCGGCGTGGCGGCGGACGTGAACCGGCTCGTCGAGCAGATCCGGCCGCAACTGCCGCCGGGCGCGTCCATCGTGGTACGCGGCCAGGTGCAGGCCATGCACGATTCGTTCAGCGGCCTCGCAAGCGGCCTCGTGTTCGCCATCGGCCTCGTCTATCTGCTGATGGTCGTCAATTTCCAGTCGTGGCTCGACCCGTTCATCATCATCAGCGGCTTGCCGGGTTCGCTCGCGGGGATTGCGTGGATGCTGTTCAGCACCGGCACCCGCCTGAGCGTGCCGGCGCTCACCGGCACGATTCTGTGTATCGGCATTGCCACGGCGAACAGCATTCTCGTCATCAACACCGCCCGCGAAGCCCACCAGGCCGGCCAGCCGCCGCTCGCGGCCGCGCTCGAAGCCGGCTTCAGCCGCTTCCGTCCAGTGCTGATGACCGCGCTCGCCATGCTGATCGGCATGCTGCCGATGGCGCTCGGCCTCGGCGACGGCGGCGAACAGAACGCGCCGCTCGGCCGCGCCGTGATCGGCGGCCTCGCGCTCGGCACGATGTCGACCTTGCTGTTCGTCCCGGTCGTCTACGGGATGGTGCATGCGTGGCTCGACAAGCGCCGCGCGGCACGCAGCGAAAAAGCCGAATCCGCCGTCCCCGCCCGCACCCTTTGATTTCGACGAGACCTATGCCATGAACGATTCATCACTTCAGCCGGGGCTTGGTGAGCAGCCACCCAAGGCCGTGAAAACCACCCACACCGCTCACGCCGGCGCCGCTCACCCCGCGCCCGAGCCCGACCCACACGCGAAACCGCGCCGCCGTCTGTGGCCGTTCGCACTGGGCGGCCTCGCCGTGGCGCTGCTGATCGCCGGCATCGTGCCGCGCCTTCATGCCAGCGCCGCGCTCACCGAGCAAACACAAGCGCAAAGCATGCTCGTCGTGTCGGTGGTCAAGCCGCGCCCCGCGCCGAGCGTGAATGAACTGCTGCTGCCCGGCTCCGTGATGCCGTTCGCCGAAGCCTCGATCTACGCGCGCACGAGCGGCTATCTCGCGCACTGGAACACCGACATCGGCACGCAGGTGAAAAGCGGGCAGGTTCTCGCGACGATCGAAGCGCCCGATCTGGACGCGCAACTGCGCCAGGCCCGCGCCGACGAAGCCACCGCGCAGGCCAATTTCGACTACGCGAAGACCACCGCGCAGCGCTGGGAGGACATGCTGAAGACCCAGTCGGTCGCGCAGCAGGACGCCGACGCCAAGGTCAGCGACATGGAAGCGCGCCGCGCAATGCTGGCGTCGGCACAGGCCAATGTCGCACATCTGGCCGAACTGGTCTCGTACGAGAAAATCACCGCGCCGTTCGACGGCGTGATCACCGCACGCAACGTGGACGTCGGCGCACTGGTGACGGCGGGCGGCACGCCCGGCACCGCGGGCATGTCGGGCGAGCTGTTCCATATCCAGCAGAACGGCGTGCTGCGAGTGTTCGTCGACGTGCCGCAGAACGACGCGCCTTACGTCACGCCGGCCACCGGCGTCTATCTGAGCGCCCAGCAGTATCCGGGCCGCCGCATCCCCGCGAAGGTGGCGCGCAGCACCGGCTCGATCGATCCGTCGAGCCGCACGCTGCGCGTCGAGGTGGACGTCGACAACAAGGACGGCGCGCTGATGCCCGGCGCTTACACGCAGGTGCATCTGCAGCTGCAATCGGCCACGCCGGCGCTCGACGTGCCCGTCAGCGCCCTGCTGTTCCGGCCGGACGGCGTGACGGTCGCGGTGGTGGACAGCAATGGCCGCGCGGTGCTGAAGACCGTGCATATCGGCCGCGATTTCGGCACGCACGTGGAAATCACGACGGGACTCGCCGCCACCGACCGCGTGATCGACAACCCGAGCGATTCGCTGAGCACCGGCCAGATGGTTCAGATCATGCCGGCCATGCACGGCTGAGCGCCTCATCACAGAAAGGATCCGCCGATGTTCTCCCTGTCTCTTTCACGACCGCTGCCGCGCCGCGCGCTGGCGGCCACGCTGATCGGCGCGCTGCTCAGCGCGTGCTCGACCCTGCCGCCCTATCAGCGCCCGAGCGCCGAGATCCCCGCGCACTACGCGGGCGCCGCGCCCGGCTGGGCGCAAGCCGCGCCAGGCGACGCCGCACCGCGCGGCCCCTGGTGGACGATCTTCAACGATCCGGTGCTCGATCAGCTCGAAGCGCGCATCGACATATCGAACCAGACCGTGCGCAAAGCGGTCGCGCAGGTTCAGCAAGCGCGCTCGATGGTGGACTATCAGCGCGCCGGCTTCTTCCCGACGATCACCGCCGGTGTCGCGCAGGACCGTTACCGGACCTCGCAGAACGTCGAAGGAAAGTCGCTCGCGGGCAAGACCGTGCCGGACTATTCCGCGGGCGTGGCGGCGAGCTGGGAGCCGGATCTGTTCGGTCGGGTGCGCGACAGTGTGAACGGTGCGCAGGCCGACGCTCAGGCGAGCGAAGCGGACCTCGAAGGCGTGCGCCTCGCGATGAGCGCGGATCTGGCCATCGACTATTTCTCGCTGCGCTCGCTCGACACGCAAAAGAAGCTGCTCGACGACAGCGTGAGCGCCTACGCCGTCGCGCTGAAGCTCCTGCAGCAGCAGTTGAAAAACGGCGCGATCGACGCCTCCGCCGTGGCGCAGGCCACGACGCAACTCGAAGCGACGCGCACCCAGGACACCGACATCGACGTGACACGCTCGCAGATGCAGCACGCGATTGCCACGTTGATCGGCGAGCCGGCTTCGAACTTCACGCTGCCGCCGAACGGCTCCGCTGTGACGCCGCCCGCGATTCCGCCCGGCTTGCCGTCGCAACTGCTGGAACGGCGCCCCGATATCGCCGCCGCTGAACGGCGCGTGGCGTCGGCGAACGCGCAGATCGGCGTGGCGCATGCGGCGTTTTTCCCGGACCTGGTGCTGTCCGCGAGCGCCGGGCTCGAAAGCTCGTTCTTCGCCCCGTGGCTAAGCGCGCCGAGCCTGTTCTGGTCGCTCGGGCCGCAACTGGCCGGCACGCTGTTCGACGGCGGCAAACGCAAGGCCAGCCTGCACGGCGCCACCGCGCAATACGACGGCGCCGTGGCGGATTATCGTCAGTCGGTGCTGGTGGCGTTCCAGCAGGTCGAAGACAACCTCTCCGCGCTGCACTCCCTCGCCGACGAAGCCGTCAGCCAGCAGCGCGCCACCACCGCCGCGGATCTGTCGTTGCAGCTCACCACGAACCGTTTCAACGCCGGCGCAGTCAGCTATCTCGACGTGGTCACGGCGCAGACGATCGCGCTTTCGAACCAGCGGATCGCGGATCAGATCGCCGCGCGGCAGTTGGAGTCGAGTGTGCTGCTGCTGGAGGCGTTGGGCGGGACGTGGGGCAATGGAAGCAGGAGCGCGGCGGGTGCGGCTTAGGGACAACTTGGGTCAACTTCGGGTCAAGCTGGGCTCGCCTCGCGCGTTCACGCGCTGCGCCGGAACGTCAGCACGAACCGCGTGCTCCGCGCATCGCTCTGCGCGTGCACGGACCCGCCGTGCAGTTCCATGATCGTGCGCACGATAGCGAGCCCGAGCCCCGTGGAGCCGGAAGACCCTTGCGACAACCCCGCCGACGGCAGCGCACTGCGCGACGGATCGACCCGGTAGAAGCGGTCGAAAATCCGTTCGATGTGCTCGGCCGGAATCGGCTGCCCCTGGTTCTCCACGGTCACGCGCACTGCGTCGGCCGACTCGCTAGCGTCCAGCGCGATCTCGCCGCCCGGCGGCGTATAGCGAATGGCGTTGGCAAGCAGATTGCTCACGGCGCGGCGGAACAGTTCGAGATCCGCGGTCAGACCGGCCGCGCCGCTGACGCGCACGCGCACATTCGCGTCCTCGGCAATCCCTTCGAAGTAGTCGGCGATATGCGCCAACTCCTGCCCCACATCGAACGCACGCATATGCTTGACGAACTGCGGATGCTCGGCGCGCGCCAGAAACAGCACGTTCTCGATCATCTTCGAGAGCCGGTCGCACTCTTCCAGATTCGACGCGAGCACCGATTCGTATTCGTCGACGGAACGCGGCCGCGCCAGCGCGACTTCAGCGGCGCCGCGCATGTTGCTGAGCGGCGTGCGCATGTCGTGTGCAAGGTCGGCGGTGAAACGTGACAGACGCTGAAAACCGTGCTCGACGCGCTCGAGCATCGCGTTCAGCGCGGCCACCAGCGTTTCGAGTTCGCTCGGCACGCGCGCCACCGCGATTCGCGTATGCAGGCGATTCACTGTGACGAGGCTCGCGCTCGCCGCGATATCGCGCAACGGCCGCAGCGCGGCACGAATCAGCAGGTAGCCGAGCAGCACGGCCAGCAGCACGCCGGCCACGCCCGCCAGGTTGAGCTTGTCGCGGTAACGGTCCAGCAGGAGCCAGCGGTCGCTCATGTTGCGCGCCACCAGCACGCTTGCCGTGTCGCCGTCGCGCAGCCGCGCGTCGGTGAGAATGCCGCGGATCGGCGCGCCGTTGCGGCCGGTCCAATCGCCGATATCGGCTTCCGTAATGCGCTCGGTTGCCGCCACTCGCGTGAGCGGCGGCAACGCCGCCAGCGTTGCGGCGCCGCTCGCCGCATCCGGCGCCGCGAGCACGCCGGCGATGTTGTGTTCGATCGCCCGCGCGCCGTCGGGATCGAACACTTCCATCGACATGGCTTCGTTGCCCAGCACGATGCTGGTCAAGCGCTCACTGTGGTCGCGAATGCCCTGCGCCGTGTCCAGTTCCTCGGCGAGCCGCCGTGCATGACGCGCGGCGAGCACGATGTCGAGATTGTCCTGCGCCTTGATCTGCTTTTCGAGCGCGAGATACAGAAAACTGCCGACCAGCACGAAAACCGCCAGCGTCGTGGCGCCGAACGCCAGCGCGAGCGTCGCGGCGAGCGAGCGGCCGCGCATCAGGCCGTGTCCTTCAGTTCGAGCACATAGCCCACGCCGCGCACGGTGTGAATCAGCTTGACGGGAAAGTTATCGTCGATCTTGGTGCGCAAGCGGCGGATCGCGACTTCGACCACATTGGTGTCGCTGTCGAAATTCATATCCCACACGTACGACGCGATCTGCGTGCGGCTCAGCACTTCGCCCTGACGCCGCGCGAGCAGTTGCAGCAGCGAGAATTCACGCGGCGTGAGATCGATGCGCGTGCCGCCGCGCTTCACGCGCCGGCGGTTCACGTCCATTTCCAGGTCGCCCACCTTGATCAGTTCGCTTTCGCGCGGCGGCCCGCGGCGGGCCAGCGTGCGCACGCGGGCCAGCAGTTCGACGAAGGCAAAAGGTTTGACGAGGTAATCGTCCGCGCCGAGTTCGAGGCCGCGCACGCGGTCGTCCACGTCGTCGCGCGCGGTGAGGAACAGCACGGGCGTGGTACGCGTGGTGCGCAAGGTCTTGACGACGCCCCAGCCGTCCATGCCGGGCAACATCACGTCGAGCACGATCACGTCGTACTCTTCTTCGAGGGCGAGGATCAGCCCTTGCGGGCCGTCGTTCGCCACGTCGACCGCGTAGCCGGATTCTTCCAGGCCTTTCTTCAGATAGGCCGCTGTTTTCAGCTCGTCCTCGATTACCAGGATTCGCATCGGTTGCTCCGCTTTGCGTTGACGGTGAAATCATACCGTCAAGCACTCGGGCGCGTGATTACGATCCGGTAATGTTCGCGCGCTCACTCCGCATGCGCGCGGCCCGTTTCCGAAGAAGCCTGCATGGCGGGCGCCAGCGCCGCTCCATCTTCCCCCGCATGCGGCGCCGCAGCACCGGCGTGCCGCAGCTTCTTCGCCCTGCCGATCAGCTCGCGGGTCAAACGCCGCGCGCGAATCGCCGCGAGGCCCCAGTTCGAATTGATGGTCTGCACGGTCCACGCGGTGGTCGCTTCGCCGCGCGACCAGTACGCCTTGAAGTCTTCGGTGCCGACGCCGAAATCGAGGTCGTAGCCGCTGTCGAAGGCCCATTTCACGCATTGCTCGACGGCGATCAGGCCCGGGCAGAACTTGCCGTAGTGCGGGTCGAAGCCGGCGAAGATCGCGCTCGCCCACGGATTGCCCACGCTCGCGATGATCGCGGCCACCGGCGTTTCGTCCAGTGTGACCACGATCAGGCGCGCCATCGAGGGCACTTCGCCCGAATAGATCAGCTTGCCCAGGAAGCGCTCGAACTCGGGCAGATCGAGCCATACGCTGCGCTTGCCGACGCGATCGCTCCACGCCCGTTTACATTTGAACATCCACTCGATGATGGATGCCGTTTCGCTTTCTTCCGCCGGATCGAACGTGCGCACGGCGACCGTGCCTTCTTTCGACAACTTCTTCGCGAAGCCGCCGGGCCGCTTGCCGAACAGAGTGCCAAGCGTCTGGCAATACGCGTCCCAACTGCCGTGCCCGCGCAACCTGGCGACGGACGCGTTGTGCGCCTCGCTGAACAGGATCCTGCGTTCCCGCATAACGAGCGTGTACAGTTCGAGCCGCTCACGCACGTACGGCAGGTGGATGAAGTCGGCGCCGCAACGCCGGCGAGCCGTGTCCCACGCGCCCGCCACCCGCGCCGCGGCCGCTTCGCCGGCCTCGACCAGCACGCTCGTGAAGTCGCCGCCCTGCGGGCCGAGCGGCACGAGATAGGTCCACAGCGAGCGTTTGACCGCTTCGAGCGGCCAGATCATCACCAGTTTTCCGTCTTCGCGGCACACAATGCATTTCAGCTTGCGGCCATGCGGCTTCGACACGTGCTTCCATGCCAGCCAGCAAAACGCGAACGACTGATAGCAATAGCCTTGCGCGTTTGACCACAGCGCGTCCCATTCGGGCTGCAGGGCGCGAAATTCAGCTTCGTCGCTGATGACGTCGTAGCGCCGTGTGGTCCGGGTTGTCTCATCCATGTCGCCTCACACCGTAGCGTGTCGTGTTTTTTGTTCCCGAGCCGGTCAGTGGGGAAAGCGCGGACGCCGGACCCCGCCGGCGCCGACTGGAGCGGGTGACATGAGCATGCTCCGACGCATGCTTAAGGTGTGTGCGGCGCCGCACGCTGCAATGCGGCGTGACGGCGGTTCCGGTATTGCAGCGCCGGAAGGCGCACGTGACGGCGCCGCCGGGGGGTGCGCGGGTTGCACGCTACTCGACGTTGTCCGCGACATCGGTCATGCGGATCATGTGCGGCTTGACGACGTCGTCCTCGTCGTCGTGGCTTTCCGTGGGCGGATGGATCAACGCTTCGAGCCGCGCCCTGGTGGCCAGAAACTCCGGCGACGTGACCTGCGAGTAATCGCGCGGTCGGGGCACCGGCACTTCGATCAGCTCCTGCACCTCGCCGGGATTCGCCTTCAGGACCAGAATACGGTCGGCCAGAAAGATCGCCTCGTCCAGATCGTGCGTGATGAACAGCACGGTCACGTCGATGTTGCGCCAGATATCGAGCAGATGCGTCTGCATCTTCGCGCGCGTTTGCGCGTCGAGTGCGCCGAACGGTTCGTCCATCAGCAGAATGCGCGGCCGGTTCGCGAGCGCGCGGGCAATCGCCACACGCTGCTTCATGCCGCCCGACAATTGATGCGGATAGGCATTGGCGAACTTCGTCAGGCCGACCAGATCCAGCCACTGCAGCGCCTCGCGCTCCGCATGGAGGGTGGCGTGGCCGTTCATCTTCAGACCGAACATGACGTTCTTCTTGACCGTCAGCCACGGAAACAGCGTGTAGCCCTGAAACACCATGCCGCGGTCGGCGCCCGGCCCCTGCACGGGTTTGCCGTCGAGCAGCACGCTGCCGCCGGTTTGCCGCTCCAGTCCGGCGAGAATGCGGATCAGCGTGGACTTGCCGCAGCCCGACGGTCCGATCACGCAGACGAACTCGCGCCGGTGCGTCTTGAAGCTGATGCCGTCGAGCGCGGTGCACTCGCCCTGCGGCGTCTCGAAGCGCTTGCCGAGCTCGCGCACCTCCAGAATCACCTCACGCGACTTCAGGCGGTCGAAACGTTCGCGCACCGCTTCGGACTGGATCAGGTACGACGGAATCGGTTGCGGATTTAACATGATGGAATCCCTTGAATGCGGTGCAGTACATGCGATAAGCCGTGTCACGAAGGCCTGCGCTACGCCTTGAGCGTGCGGTCCCATGGAAACAGCTTGCGGCCGAGCCAGGCCAGCACGAGATCGGTGCCCAGACCGATGATGCCGATCATCATGATCGCCGCGTAGACGTTCTCGAAATGCTCGTAGCGCGCCTGCTGCGTGATGTACCAGGTGATGCCCGAACTGGTGCCGACCAGTTCCGCGACGATCAGATAGGTCCACGCCCAGCCGAGCAGAATGCGCTGATCGCGATACAGATCCGGCAGAATGCCGGGAATCACCACATGGGTGAGGAGCTTGAACTTCTTCGTGCCGAGGGTCATCGCGGCTTCGAACAGGCCGTATTCGAGCTTGCGGGTGGTGTTCGCCACGATCAGCACCTGCTGGAACAACGTGCCGATCACGATGATCGCGATCTTCGGGCCGTCGTAAATGCCGAGGATCGCCACCATCAGCGCGCCGAACGCGGGTGCCGGCAAATAGCGGAAGAACTCGAAGAACGGCTCCTGCAAACGCGCAATCGCGCTATACGTGCCGCACACAATGCCGATCGGCACGCCGATCACGGACGACAGCACGAAGCCCCAGAAAATCACCTGAATGCTATGCCACAGGCTTTGATGCAGCCACGCGCCGTCGCGCGACGCGGGCGGCGTGGTGAACGCGGTGTAGAACGCGCGCAGCACTTCATGGGGCGCGGGCAGATACACCGGGTTGACCGGCTCGCCCACCGGCAACGCCGTATGGGCTTCGCGCGCGTGGCTGAGTTCGTCGGCGAATACGTCCTTGTCGACACGCATGCCCGGCTGGAAATAGTCGACGCTGCCGGGACTCTCGATCAGCACCTGCGGATGCCAGATGAACGGCACGTAGCTGACCAGACACCACACGAGGAGCGGCAACAGGAACGAGCCCGCGCCCAACAGCCATTTGCCGCGTACGGAAAGTTCGCGGCGCACCGCGAACCATTCGGTTCTGTCAATGACGGCCATGTGATTCTCCGGAGCAGACTTCGGTTGGGCCATCCGCGGACGGTGAGGCGGGGGCCGTTTCGCCGTGCCACGCGCGCGCCAGATCGAGCAGCATCACGTCTTCATGCGCACGTGCGACGAACGTCACACCGAACGGCAGACCCGCGTGTCTGCCGATCGCACAGACGCCGGCCGGCACCGCCAGCGCGGACAGGTCGAGCAGGTTCACGAAGTTCGTGTAGTAGCCGAAGCGCGAATTCACGCGGATCGGGTCCGCTTCCAGTTCATCGACGGTGGCGGTGGTCGCCGAGGTCGGCGTGATGATCGCGTCGATGCGCTGCCAGACTTCGGCGGCCTGCATGCGCAGCAACGCGAGGCGGTCGAAGGCGGCGAACGCATCGGCCGCGCTCCAGCGCGCCGCCCCGCCGATGATCTCGCGGATCACCGGATGCAGCGCGTCAGGCTGCGTATCGACGAACTGGCGGATCGCGGCGAGCCGCTCCGCGACCCACGGTCCTTCGTAGAGCAGCCGCGCGGTGGCGAGGAACGGCTCGAAATCGATCTCGATCAGTTCAGCACCGGCTGCACGCAAGCGCGTCAGCGCGGCGTCGAAAGCGTGCGCGTACGAGGTGTCGCCGAAAAATTCGAGCTGGTTCGCACGCGGCACGCCGAAGCGCACACCACGCAGCGACCGTTGCGCACCGGGTTGCGTCACGGCCTGCGGCGGCTGGAATTCACGCGCATACGGGTCGCCTTCGGTCACGCCGCGTGCGGCGTCGAACACCCGCTGCGCGTCGTCCGCCGAGCGCGCGAAGATCGACACGCAATCGAGCGATTTACACGCGGGCACTACGCCTACCGTGCTCAACAAACCCTTGGTCGGCTTCAACCCGATCAGGCCGTGAAAAGCCGCGGGCACGCGTCCCGAGCCTGCGGTGTCGGTGCCCAGTGCAAACGCCGCCAGTCCGAGCGCGACCGAGACCGCCGAGCCGGAACTCGAACCGCCCGACGCATAACGTGGATCGAGCGCGTTGCGGCACGCGCCGTGCGGCGAACGCTGCCCGGACAGACCCGTGGCGAACTGATCGAGGTTGGTCTTGCCAATCGGAATCGCGCCGGCTGCGATCAGGCGCGCGACAACGGGAGCGCTCGCCGTAGGCGTGTACGCATAGGCAGGGCACGCGGCCGTGGTCGGGATACCGGCGAGGTCGATATTGTCCTTGATGGCGAACGGTATGCAGTACAGCGGCAGCGAGTCCATGTCGCGGCCTTCGAGTGCGTCGACGTAACGCATCATCTCGTCGCGGCTCAAAGGACGGATCCACGCATGATGCGGGTCGTCGCCCGAGGTGCGCGCGGCGATCGCGTCGACCAGTTGCGCGGGCGTCAGGCTGCCGGCGCGGTAGCGCGCCTGTAGTCCGGCGATCGACATGGACTGGAACAGATCGTCGTGTGATTTCATTTGCATGTGGCCTCCTCGGTGGCGTCGGCTGCAATGCCGGCGCGCATCACCATCAAACGTTGCCCCGCGACGACCGCCGCGCCCTGGGCGCAATCGATCGCTTCAATCACGCCGTCGCCAGTCACGGTGACGGATATTTCCATCTTCATCGACTCGACGATCGCAACCGCCTGGCCGTCGCTGACGCGGTCGCCTTCGCTCACGAGCAGCTTCCACACGCTGCCCGACACGTCGGCGACGATGCCTTGCTGACCGGCCGAAAGCGCGTCGTTCGCCGCAGTGCCGGCGGCTGCATCGCCATCCGTTTCGCCATCAGTTTCGCCGACGTATTCGGCATGACCGGCGGCGTTCCAGCGCTCGCGCTCCGCGTCGAAGGCGGCTTGCTGCGCGCTTTTGAACGCGGCAATCGATCCGGCTTCGTCTTTCAGGAAGCGGTTGTACGCGCCGAGGTCGAACACGGACTCCTCGATCTTCAGGCTCGCGCGGCCCGCGATGAAATCCGTGCGCAGCTCGGCCAGCTCCGCTTCGCTGACTTCGTAGAAGCGGATTTCGTCGAAGAAGCGCAGCAGCCAGGGCTTGCCCGCTTCGAACTCGCGCGTGGTGCGATAGCGGTTCCACATCTGCACGGTGCGGCCGACGAACTGATAGCCGCCCGGCCCTTCCATCCCATACACGCACAGATACGCACCGCCGATGCCCACCGCGTTCTCCGGCGTCCACGTGCGCGCCGGGTTGTATTTGGTGGTGACGAGCCGGTGGCGCGGATCGAGCGGCGTCGCGACCGGTGCGCCGAGATAGACGTCGCCGAGGCCCATGACGAGGTAGCGCGCGTCGAACACGATGCGCTTCACGTCGTCGATGCTATTCAACCCATTGATGCGGCGAATGAACTCGATATTGCTCGGACACCACGGTGCATCGGGACGCACCGACTGCATGTAGCGCTCGATCGCGATTCGCGTCGACGGGTCGTCCCAGGAGAGCGGCAGATGCACGATGCGGTTCGGCACGCGCATCTCGTCGACGGCGGGCAGTTCGCGCTCGGCTTGCTGGAGATGCGCGAGCAAGGTGTCGTGCGACAGCATGCGATGGTCGAAATGCACCTGCAACGAACGGATGCCGGGCGTCAGATCGATGATGCCCGGCAGCCGGTGCGCGTCGAGCCAGTTCATCAACGCATGCACGCGAAAGCGCAGGTTCAGGTCGAGCACGAGCGGGCCGTATTCGATCAGCACGTTCTGGTCGCCGGAGCGGCGATACACCACGCCAGTGCCCTCGCCTGCCGTGGGATCGCGATAGAGGATGCAATCGTGGCCAATGTCGCCGGCCTGAGCCACATGCTCCGGCGCGGCGAGCGCCGCTTTGACCGGCATGCGTTCGAAGCGCACCGTATCGCCGGGGCGCAGTTGCCCGAGCTTCCACAACTCCTCGCCCACCACCGTGACCGGACATACGAAACCGCCCAGACTCGGACCGTCGGGGCCGAGAATCACGGGCATGTCGCCGGTGAAATCCACCGCGCCGACCGCATACGCGTTGTCGTGAATATTCGACGGATGAAGCCCCGCCTCGCCGCCGTCCGTGCGCGCCCATTGCGGCTTCGGGCCGATCAGGCGCACCCCCGTGCGGCTGGAGTTGTAGTGCACCGTCCAGCGGATGCCGTAGAGCATCGCGATGTCGTCGGCCGTGAAGAAATCGGGCGCGCCATGCGGGCCGTCGAGCACGCCGAGCGTCCAGTCGTGCGTCATCTCCGGCACGCGTGCCGCGTCCAGTTGCGCGCCCGCTTCGCCACGGCCCGCTCCGTCCGCGAGATGCAGCACGTCACCCTTGCGCAGCGCACGCCCCGCATGGCCGCCGAACTGGCCGAGCGTGAAAGTCGCCTTGCTGCCCAGATAATCCGGCACTTGCAGGCCGCCCTTGAGTGCGAGACACACCCGCATGCCGGCGCCCGTCACGCCGCCGAGCTTGAGCACCGAACCCGCAGGCGCGCGCGTGACCTGCCAGAGCGTAACCGGCGCACCGTCCAGCGTCGCAGCGAGCGGCGCGCCGCCCAGCACGAACAGCGTCGCGGTATTGAAGCGCAACGTGGCGCCGACCATCGCGCATTCGAGCCCTGCGGCATCGGCGGGATTGCCGAGCAGTTCGTTGGCGAGGCGGAACGACAGATCGTCCATCGGACCCGACGGCGGCACGCCGATGTCCCAATAGCCGGTGCGTCCGGGCGTCTGCTGCACGGTTGTCTGCACGCCGCCGTCGAGCACGTCGATGGTGTGCGGCGCGAACATGAAGCGCGACAGGAACGCCGTGGTCTGCTCACCGCGTGCAAACGTCGCCGAGCCGGCAATCGCGCGCAGATAGTCGAGATTGGTCTCGATGCCGTAGAGCTGCGTTTCTTCCAGCGCGGCGCGCAGTGCCGCGAGCGCGGCCTCGCGCGTTTCGCCTTTGACGATGAGCTTGGCGAGCAACGGATCGTAGAAAGCACTGACTTCCGTGCCCGCATCGACCCAGGTGTCGACCCGCGCGGCGGCGGCGAACGCGACATGCGTCAGCACGCCCGCGCTCGGTTGAAACTGCTTGTGCGGGTCTTCCGCATACAGACGCACCTGGATGCTTGCACCATGCGGCACGGGAGCGAGCGTGTCGAGCGGCGCGAGTTCGCCCTCGGCCTCGCGAATCATCCACTCCACCAGATCGATACCCGTGACCTCTTCCGTCACGCAATGCTCGACTTGCAGCCGCGTGTTCACTTCGAGGAAATAGAAACGGCGCGTGTCGGCATCGAAAACGAACTCGACCGTGCCTGCGGATTTGTACTTCACGGCCTGGGCAAGACGCACCGCGCTCGCATGCAGCGCGCTGCGTTCCGCATGCGTCAATCCGGGCGCGGGCGTTTCTTCGATCACCTTCTGGTTGCGCCGCTGCACCGAGCAGTCGCGCTCGCCAAGGGCGATCACGCTGCCGCGGCCGTCGCCGAAAATCTGCACTTCGATATGGCGCGCGTTCTCGACGAACTTTTCGAGGTAGACGCCGGCGTTGGCAAAGTTGGCTTCGCCGAGCCGCGCGACCGAGGCGAACACGCTCTCCAGTTGCGCCGCGTCGCGACACAGCGACATGCCGATACCGCCGCCGCCCGCGGTGCTTTTCAGCATCACGGGATAGCCGATCGAGTCCGCCTCGCGCAACGCCGTGCTCACGTCGGGCAGCAAGCCGGTGCCCGGCAGCAGCGCAACGTGGTTGGCTTGCGCCAGTTCACGCGCCGTATGCTTCAGGCCGAACTCGCGCATCTGCGCCGGGGTCGGGCCGATGAAGCGAATCCCCGCGTCGTCGCAAGCCTGCGCGAAAGCGGCGTTCTCGGACAGAAAACCGTAGCCGGGATGCACGGCGTCAGCGCCGTAAGCGCGCGCGGCATCGAGAATCGCCGCGCTGTTCAGATAGCTCTGCGCCGCGAGCGCCTGGCCGATGCACACCGCCTCATCGGCGAGCATCACATGCATGGCGTGGCGATCGGCCTCCGAATACACCGCGACCGACGCAATGCCCAGACGCCTGAGCGTACGAATCACGCGGCAGGCAATCTCGCCGCGATTGGCAATCAGGACTTTGCGGAATCTCATTGCGCATCCCATATCGTCAGTCGCACGGGCGTCGGGTTGTAGCCGTTGCACGGATTGTTCAACTGAGGGCAGTTCGAAATCAGCACCGTCACATCCATGTCGGCGCGCATTTCGACGTACTTGCCCGGCGCGGAGATGCCGTCCTCGAAAGTCAGTTTGCCGGGCGGCGTGACCGGCACGTTCATGAAAAAGTTGATGTTGCTCACAATGTCGCGCTTGCCGAGTTGCGTGCCCACGCCGCAGGTGCAATGCGTGATCGCATGCAGGAAGCTGTCGCGGCAGTTGTGCATGTAACGCTTGTCGAGTGCATAGCGCACCGTGTTGCTTTCGGCCGCGCACGCGCCGCCGAGCGTATCGTGCCTGCCGCATGTGTCGGCGACGATCGTCAGCATCGGCTTGCCGAGGTTCGACATCAGCACGCTGCCGGCCGAGAGATAGAGATTGCGCTGCGCGCGGATCGTGTCCTGCGCGCTATAGCGTTCGAGCGGATCGGCGCTGTTGTAGAACAGCGTGTCGACCGCCTGATTGCCTTCCAGGTCGAGAATGCGGAACACCTGTCCGCGCTTGACTTCATGCAGCCACGGTTCGCCCGAAGGCAGCGTCAGGTCGTAGACCGCATGACGGAGTTCGAGCTTGCTTTCGATAATAGGCATAGCGGGTCTCCTTAAACGAACAGACGGTCGGTGTTGACGAAGCCGCGCTCATTCTCGGCACACGCCGAGCGGCAGAAATCGTCGGCCGGTACGCAGGCGTCGGCCGCATACGCGCGGTAGGCGATCAGCTTGACGGGCCTCGGTTCGTATTCGGATGAAGGGTTCAGCGGATGCGGCGCGGTGGAGAACGCGGCAAGCGTGTCCATTTCGAAGCGCAGGTCGAACGCCGCGCCGGCCGGCGAATGGCCTGCTACGAAGTCGAGCGCGCCGTCCTCGCCGATCGCGAGTTTGCTGAAGAAGTTGATGTTGGCGACGAGATCGCGTGCGCCGAGACCGTGCTTCGCCAGTTCGAGCAGCAGGCTGTCGCGGCCGTTGCGGATCATCGCGTTGCGATGCTGCTGATAACGGGCCACGCCGTATTTGCTCGCGAACAGTTCCGCGTCGCCGACCCCGCCGAGCGGATCGTGCCAGCCGAGCGTATCGGCCGTGATCGAAGCCAGCACGCGACCCATGTCCGAGTAGAGCACGTGGCCGCGCGTCAGATGCGCGGTGTGCTGCGCCTTCAGCGTATCGGCCATGTTGTAGCGTTCGAGCGGTTCGTCGTGCCGGTGGAACACGGCGGCCAGATTCGCGCCGCCTTCGCTATCGACGACGCGCAACGCCATGCCACGGCGCAGCACGCCGGACCAGTGCGTGCCGGCGGGAATCACCGTTTCCCACGCCACATGCGGGATCGGTGCGAGATCGACTGGGATTTGCGTCGACATGGAGGCTCCAGGTATCGGTTGGGAATAAGCGTGAGAGGGCGATTGACCGACATCGCGACCTCCCGGGCTTTTATCCCTCCGTGGAGCCTCGCCGGCGCCTTGAAAGAAGGTGAACGGCAAGACCGGATTGCTCTCGGACCAGGCATCGTGCGCATGAAAGCGCCCGACCGGAACCCTAGCGATCCTGAAGATGATGCAAATTACTTCGCACCTCTCGGTGTACAGCTAAGCGAGTTGTGTGCCAGTGTCTCGTCGCAATTGCGGCAAATGCGGCGTGGCAAGGGATTGGATATAAACGCGGCCTCGTCGCTCCGCGCGCCGAGGGATCGCTCACGCACCAGCGCCGTTGGTGGATTCGCACCAGTTGGAGGCGCCGGGCACCACGATTGGGCTGGACGGCCGTGCGTGTCACGCTCGGGATGGCTCCGGGCGATGGCATGGTGTGTGCATATCAACGCGCCACGTCCACTCCCTTTCTGACACGATCATGCCGACCCTTGCCGCTATTCGCCGCGCGCTTTACGCCCTCATGTCGGCACGTTTCATCGAACTGCAGAAGCAGCAGCGCCACTCGTAACCCAAAGCGGCGCTATCGTCGCGACGCTGCGCATTCAAGCTCCGCTATCGGCTCCGCGCGCGTCTTCTCTCAACCTTCAGCATCCTGCTCCGCGCCTGCATAACGCGCCTGCTGGCCGAAGCTCGCCAGCGCCTTCGATCCATCGGGCAACACGAGTTCTCCCCGTTCGAGACGCGCCTTCAGATAGGTAAAGCTCTGCGCCGTCTGCGCGAACAGATGGTCGCCCGCCGACACCGGCGGATATTTCGCCACCGCCTCGGGCGTCGCGAACTGCGGCAGCGGTGCGACCACCGTGTGATAGTCGCAGGCGAAAAAGAGCGGGAACGAGTAGCGCTCCTCCCTCACCTTGCGCACGCGATGCGAGGTCGCGACATAGGTGCCGCCCGTCCACACTTCCAGCATGTCGCCGATGTTCACGACGAAGGCGTTCCCGACCGGCGGCGCATCGATCCACTCGCCCTTGCCGTTCATGACTTCGAGACCTGGCGCGGTCGGCAGCAGGATCGTGAAGCACTCGTAGTCGGTATGCGCGCCGATGCCCGGCCGGTCTTCGGCTGACGGATCGAGCGGATAGTGGATCAGGCGCAACTGGCTCGGCGGCTTGCGCAGATAGCGTTCGAAGTGCTGTTCGGGCAGGCCGAGCGCGAGCGAAAAGCCTCGAAACAACGCACGGCCGAGTTCGAACGCCGCTTCATAGTAGCCGCCCACCGCCTCGCGAAAACCCGGTTGTTCGGGCCAGCTATTCGGGCCGAGCATCGGTGTGCCGGCAATCACGTCGGGGTCGTCGGCGGGCAGTTCGCGGCCTGTGTCGAACGCTTCCTTCCTGTCGCGCTTGCCGCCCGCGAAGACTTCCTCGCCTTCGGGCACATAGCCGCGATGCGCGCTCGAGTTGCCGATGTAATAGTGCATCTTCCAGTCGTGCCCGGCGGCAAAGAAGCGTTTGGCCTGCTCGATCAGCGCGCCCTGCTGTTCGCGCGACACCTGATGGCCGGTGACGTAAAAGAAACCGGCTTCGCGTGCAGCGCGATCCAGTTCGCGCGCGGTAACGAGGCGGCGCTCTATGTCGTCGCTGAAGAGGCCGCTGACATCGACGACAGGCAAGTGCTGAAAACCGGTATGGGTTGAGCTCATGAGAGGAGTGACGCCTGGGCGGCCTGCGGGTTGAAATGCGATTGCGTTTGCTGCGCGCCGCGCCCGGCAAGAAACGCGGCCAGATGGCGCCGTTCCTCGCGGCCCATCCATGTATTGATCTCCCATAGATCGGCCACCGGCGCATTCGTAAACGGCAGCGTGTGCAGATAGCCGTCAGGGCCGAACTCCGGCGTCATCGTCGTGACCGTGTAGCCCTGCCCGATCTGCGCGGTCCACAGCGCTTCCCAGATCCGCTGATGCGAGGCGAGGCAATCCGCGTACTCCGGCGCTGCCGGGTGCGGCACCTGCGGACCTTGCGGATAGCCGACACGGCCATGCAGATGATGCGCATGCGGCGCAAGTTCGAGGATCGTGTCCCACTCGCTGTCGAGCAGCCGCTCGCAGACGGACACCCAATGGCTGAAGTCGCAGGTCAGCTTGAGCGAGGGCACGGCGCGCGCGACATCCCGCGTAATCCACGGGTTGAAGAACGAACGCCCGCGGTGCGTTTCGAAACTGCAGATCACGTCGTGCTTCGCGGCGATTTCCACCGCGCGGGTGAAGAAGTCCACTTGGGTCGCGGCAGACCATGCGTCGCAACCGGCCATCACATTGAAGAAGCGCGGTTCGAGCGGCTTGCCCCAGACGATCTTCTCCTCCAGATCCCGCAGATGATCGGCCGACGTGGCCGAGCGCTCCGGCACATAGCTGCCCGCCGTCGTGATCTCCGCGATGAAGCCGAGGCCTTCGTCCGCGATCGCCTCCGCAAAAGCGTCGCGCGCCGCGCCGCCGGGCGGCACCGGCGCTTCGATACCGTCGAAGCCCGCGGCCCGCACCAGCGGCGCGGCATCGCGCGGACCGCCATCGAATCCCCAGAACGTCTTGAACAATTCGAATTTCATCACCTCTCCATTTACATGCAAAATTGCATGTAATAGTACATATTAAATTCGCGAGTCAATAAACTATCCGTGCATGGCCGTGCAAAAATCCGGGCACGCCCGATTTGCGGCTCGATTAGCACTTAAACTGTGCAGCCCTCCTCCTGGTGGTGAATCGATGAAGAAGAAAATTGCGCGTGCCAAAGGTCAGGCCGTCGCGCGCGCCATTCTCGACATGGACTGGCAATGGTCGGCGCATTTCGGCGATCTCGGCCTGAACGATCTGAACTACAGCGATCTGTTCTGCCGCATGTGGGTGGACCCGGAAGACTACTTCGCCAAGACCGCGCTCTACGAGTTCATGCCGGGCGTGAGCCGCCGTACCGCCGTGCGTTACGTTCAGGAGCTGATCGACCGCGGCTGGCTGCTGGAGACGAGTTCCGCCGAAGATCGCCGCATCAAGCAGGTGAGCCTCGCGGCGTCGATCGGGGAGCGGCTCGAGCAGTTTCTGGCTTACGTGCACCAACGGTTCGCGGCGCTGGATTGACAGCGCGTCCGCATAAACCCTGGCGCGAAATCCACTGGCATATTTCTCGCTAGATAATTCGCCGAGAGGTGCGGCAGCGTCGCATCTTAGGGATGCTAGGGTTCCGGTTCGAGAGAACGTCTGGTCCGAGAGCAGCCCGGTGCGCCGGCAGGTTCGATTGCAGACACGAACGGCTGGCGGCACTACACGGCGGGACAAAAGCCCGGGAGATTGGCGATAGCAATGTCTATCGTGCCTCTCCGTGGCCGGCGTTTGTCTCGTGCACGTTTGTTTCGTGCATGTGTCTCGTGCGTTTCCGCGCTTTGTCGTTCGCTCTCGCGCGGGAGCCGGTCATGTTGTTTCATCGCGCAGTCGCCGCGCGATCCAACTCAACAATCGCAATTGACCGGTCTCCTGGAGAAAACGATGAAACGCTTCGAATCTTTGCCCACATCCCGTCCTTCCCTCACTTCGCCCGCGCGCTTCGCGTCGGCCCTTCGCGTGCGTGGCGTGCTCGCCGTGGCCGCTGCCGCGCTCAGTATCGGACTGACTGCGGGCTTTACCGCGACCCCGGCGTACGCGGCCACGCCGCTCGCCATCGGCTATAGCGACTGGCCCGGCTTCGTCGCCTTTCAGATCGCGATCGAAAAAGGCTGGTTCAAGGAAGCCGGCGTGGACGTCAATTTCCAGTGGTTCGACTACTCGGCCTCGCTCGATGCGTTTTCCGCCGGCAAACTCGATGCGGTCGGCGCAACCAACGGCGACGCGCTGGTGACAGGCGCAAGCGGCGCCAAGAACGTGATGATCCTGCTGACCGACTATTCGAGCGGCAACGACATGATCGTCGCCAAACCGCCGGTGCGCACGGTGGAAGGATTGAAGGGCAAGAAGGTCGGCGTTGAAATCGGCCTCGTCGATCACCTGCTGCTCGACACGGCGCTGGAAAAACACGCGCTGAAGGAATCGGACCTCACGCTCGTCAACGCGAAGACCAACGAATTGCCGCAAGTGCTCGCGTCGTCCAAAGACATCGCCGCGGTCGGCGCCTGGCAACCGAACGCGGGTGAAGCGCTCAAGCGCGTACCGGGCTCGCGGCCGATCTTCACGTCCGCCGACGCCCCCGGCCTGATCTACGACGCGATCACCGTGAACCCCGTCAGCCTGCAATCGCGCAGGGCCGACTGGGCCAAGGTGATCACGGTCTGGTATCGCTGCGTGGCCTATATCAACGATCCGAAGACGCAGCCGGACGCGGTCAAGATCATGTCCGCGCGGGTCGGCCTCACGCCGGCGCAGTACCTGCCCCTGCTCAAAGGCACCCACCTGCTCGACTCCGCGGCGGCGAAGAAGGCCTTCACCAAAGGCGACGGACTGGACTCCGTGTACGGTTCGAGCGTGAACGCCGACAGGTTCAACGTGCGCAACGCCGTGTACAAGCAGTCGCAAAACGTGAGCGCCTATATCGACCCTTCGCTCGCCAACGCGCAGTAAGCAGCCCGCGAAGCGCTGCCGCTATAACCGCCGAAATAGCCCGCGGACCCGAAACTGTTATTCTTGCGTCTCTCCCGACCATCAAGGTCGCCTGCTGCCTCCGGGCGGCAACTCCCAGGCGGCGCTTCTGCGCCCGACTTCCGAGAGACAGGAATTTGCATGTTCGGTTTTCTGCGCGGCTATTTTTCCAACGACCTGGCAATCGACCTCGGCACGTCGAACACGCTCATCTACATGCGTGGCAAGGGTATCGTGCTCGACGAACCTTCGGTGGTCTCGATTCGTCAGGAAGGCGGTCCGAACGGCAAGAAGATCATTCTGGCCGTCGGCAAGGAAGCAAAACAGATGCTCGGCAAGGTGCCGGGCAATATCGAGGCGATCCGCCCGATGAAAGACGGCGTGATCGCCGACTTCAACATTACCCAGCAGATGATCAAGCGCTTCATCCAGATGGCGCACGAGTCGCGTATGTTCGCGCCGTCGCCGCGCATCATCATCTGCGTGCCGTGCGGCTCTACCCAGGTGGAGCGCCGCGCGATCAAGGAAGCCGCGCACAGCGCGGGCGCCTCGCAGGTCTATCTGATCGAGGAGCCGATGGCCGCGGCCACCGGCGCGGGCTTGCCGGTGTCGGAAGCGACCGGCTCGATGGTGGTCGACATTGGCGGCGGCACCACCGAAGTGGGCGTGATCTCGCTCGGCGGCATTGTCTATAAAGGCTCGGTGCGCGTGGGCGGCGACAAGTTCGACGACGCGATCGTCAACTACATTCGCCGCAACTACGGCATGCTGATCGGCGAGCAAACGGCTGAAGCCATCAAGAAGGAAATCGGCTCCGCGTTTCCGGGCTCCGAAGTCAAGGAGATGGAAGTCAAGGGCCGCAATATGTCGGAAGGGATTCCGCGCAGCTTCACGGTGTCCAGCAACGAGATTCTCGAAGCGCTGACCGATCCGCTCAACCAGATCGTCTCCGCCGTGAAGATCGCGCTGGAGCAGACGCCGCCGGAACTGGGCGCGGACATTGCCGAGCGCGGCATCATGCTGGCGGGCGGCGGCGCGCTGCTGCGCGATCTGGACCGTCTGCTGGCAGAAGAAACGGGCTTGCCGGTGTTCGTCGCCGAAGCGCCGCTGACGTGCGTGGTGCGCGGTTCAGGCATGGCGCTCGAACGGATCGACAAATTCGGCGGCGCGTTCTCTTACGAATGAGCCTCGCGCGCCTGCGGACGCTCGAACCACTCAAGCCGCTCAAGCAACTCAACCCGCTCAGGACACGAACGGCAGCTTGCTGTCGCGCGCCGCGGCAAGCATGGACAGTGTGATCTTGCGCACTTCCAGCTTGCTCTGCGTGATATGCGCGCGCAGCAGAATGATCGCTTCGGTCAGCCGGTTGCGCTCGATCAGATTGAGCATGGTGGCATGTTCGTCGTACGTGGCGCTGGTGCGGTGCGGTTTCAGAAAATCGAGCCGCCGCACGATGCGGATGCGCTCGGTCACTTCGTTATGCACGCGCAGCATTTCAGCGTTGCCGGTGGCGGCGACCAGTTGTCGGTGAAAATTTTCGTCCATGCCGAACATTTTCACCGGGTCGCTCTCGCGCAATTCGGGCTCGACGCACCAGACGGCCTTCAATGCCTCGACGGCGGCGTGCGCGCTATCGCCGCCCGTGCCTATCCGCTCCACCGCCGCGACTTCCAGCACGATGCGCAAATCGTAGAGCTGATCGAGTTGATCGAAGTTGATCGGCGAGACTTTCCAGCCGCGCCGGAAGCCGACTTCCAGATAGCCCTCGCGTTGCAGCCGGAACAGACCGTCGCGCATCGGCGTGCGCGACACGCCGTAGTGCTGCGCAATGCCGTTCTCCGAAAAACGGTCGCCGGGAAAGAGGCGAAAGCTGAAGATATCGTTCTTGAGCTGCTGATAGACCTGCTCGGCGAGCGGGTTGGCCGCGGCAGGCTGCGCGGGCGCACCCTGCACGCCTGAGGCAGCGGGCGTCTCCAGCAGATTGGTCGGGTCGTCGTTCATGTTGCCTGGTCCTTTGTTCTTATTATCGGCGTTTCATGGCATGGCGATAAGGCTGACATGCGCGGCGACGATTTTCCAGCCATCGGCGGGACTGAGCCTCGCCCACGTTTGCATCTGGCGACCGAGCAAGGGCGTGGCGTCGCTCGTGAATTCGGTGCTGACGGTGGCGAAGTCCGCGCCGAAGGTCGTCACCACGGTTCGATGCAGCTTGCGCGACTTCGGCACCGGCTCGCAGCGCTCGCGCCATGCGCGGATCGCTTCGCCGCCGTGCTGCACCTCGGCAATGCCGTAGCGCACCGTCTCCGGCGTGTGCCAGAAAAGCGCGTTCATCGCCTCGATGTCGTTCTCCACCAGCGCCCGTTCGTATTCGACGAACGCCGCCTGCACCTGTGCCACGATGTCGGGCTGATTTACTTCCATGCTGGGATCGTCCCGTCGATTTTCAATAGTGAGGACAAAGGTGCGGTCCAGCCGACAATGCCGCCTTGCGAGCGCACCATCTCGAGCGTCGCCTGTTTGAACGCGGGGAAATAGCTCGCGGTGGCGTCTTCGATCAGCAGGCTGTCGTAACCACGGTCGTTGGCTTCGCGCATCGACGTTTGCACGCATACCTCGGTGGTCACGCCGGCAAACACCAGATGCGTGATGCCGCGCATCGCCAGTTCCTCGCCGAGCCGGGTTGCGTAAAACGCGCCCTTGCCGGGTTTGTCGATTACCAGTTCGCCGGCCAGCGGCACAAGCGGCTCGATGATCGCATTGCCGGGCTCGCCGCGAACGAGGATGCGACCCATCGGCCCCGCGTCGCCGATACGCGCATTCGGCGCGCCGCGCAGACGCTTGGCCGGCGGACAGTCGGACAGATCCGCCGCATGCGATTCACGCGTATGCACGACGAGCCAGTGGTGTTGGCGCGCGAACGCGAGCAGCGCGGCCACGGTCGGCACGATCTCCGCGAGCAGCGACACGTCGTTGCCGAGCGATTCGCCGAAGCCGCCCGGCTCGATGAAGTCGCGCTGCATGTCGATCACGACCAGCGCGGTCTTTGCGGGGTCGAAGCTGAACGGTCCGGGTTGGGCGGCGATGCTCAGCAGGTGGGTCGATGTCATCCGATGGTTTCCCTCAGTTTTTCAGCCGGTGCGGCGTGTGGCGTGGCGGTGTCGCCGTGTCCGGCCATATGCTGGCCCAGCACCGTCCGATCCGCGCGCGCCGCCGGTGTTTCGAACACCAGCTCGCCCTCGGCGATCACCATGATACGGTCCGCCAGTTCGAGCAGTTCGTCGAGATCTTCGCTGACGAGCAGCACGGCCGCGCCCGCATCGCGCGCGGCCATCAGACGCGCATGGATATCGGCCACCGACGCGAAGTCGAGCCCGAACACCGGATTCGCGACGATCAGCACATCCACCGGCTGCCCGAGTTCGCGCGCCAGCACCGCGCGTTGCACGTTGCCGCCCGAGAGCGTGCCGATCGCGCGTTCCGGTACGGGCGGGCGCACGTTGAATTCGCCGATCAACTGCGCGGCGCGCTCGCGCATGGCGCGGCGATCGAGCCACCAGCCGCCGCGCCGCAACGGCTCGCGATCGAAGTCGCGCAGCGCGAGATTCTGCGCGACGCTCATGCCGCCGACGCAGGCGTTCTTCAGCGGCTCTTCGGGGATCGCGAACACACGCCGCTGCGTCATCTGTTCGCGCGTTGCATGGTACGGCCTGCCGGCCACCTGCATGTCGCCGGTCTTCACGCGGCGCTGCCCGACCAGCGCTTCCACCAGTTCCTTCTGGCCGTTGCCGGAGACGCCCGCGAGACCGAGAATTTCGCCCGCGCGCACGGACAGTGTTGCGTGCTTGACGGCCGTGTGTCCGCGGTCGTCTTCCACGGACACATCGCGCAGCGCGAGGCGCACCTGGGCGGATTCATCGACCGGCTTGCGCTGCACGCGCTCTTCGGTCACAGCCGCCATGACAGGCGCGTCGCCGGTCGCCACGGTGCCCATCATCCAGGCGGCGAGTTCGTCGCGCGTGGTGTTCGCGACCGCGCTCGTGCCGACCTGGCGCCCCTTGCGCAAGACCGTGACGTCGTCCGCGTAGGCCATCACTTCGCGGAACTTGTGCGTGATCATCAGCACGGTCAGCTCGCCGCGCGTGGTCAGATCGCGCATCAGGCCGAGCACTTCGTCGGCTTCCTGCGGCGTCAGCACGGAAGTCGGTTCGTCGAGTATCAGGAAGCGCTGCTGCAGATAGAGCTGCTTGAGGATTTCGAGCTTCTGCTTTTCGCCGGCGGCGAGTCCCGCGACCGGCGCGTCGAGCGGCAGGCGAAACGGCATGCGCTGCATGAACGCGGCGAGCGCCGCGCGCTCCGCTTTCCAGGCGATTTTCCACGGCATCTGCCCACGCGCGAGCAACAGGTTCTCTTCGACGGACAGGCCCGCGGCCAGCGTGAAATGCTGATACACCATGCCGATGCCGAGTGCTTGCGCATCACGCGGCGAATGAATGTGCACTTCGCGGCCGTCGGCGGCGATCTGGCCGTCGTCGAGCACGCCGTAGCCGACCAGTCCCTTCACAAGCGTGCTCTTGCCCGCGCCGTTCTCGCCGAGCAGCGCGTGAATCGTGCCGGCCTTGACCTTGATCGAAACGCCGTCCAGCGCGCGAAACGCGCCGAACGACTTGCTCGCGTTCAGCACTTCCACGCCGAGCGCCTGCCGTACCGTCGTCGACATGATCATCCCCCCAGCGTGTGCAGCAAGGCGCCGGAGTCCGACACCGTGCCGAACACGCCGCCTTGCATCGTGATCATGTGCAGCGCGGCGTCGTGATTGCCTTTGTCGGTCGCGCCGCAACAGTCGGCGAGCACCGTGCATTCGAAACCGCGGTCGTTGGCTTCGCGCATGGTGGTGTGCACGCAGACATCGGTCGTGATGCCGGTCAGAATCAGATTCTCGATGCCGCGCGTGCGCAGGATCAGTTCCAGATCCGTCGCGCAGAACGAGCCTTTGCCCGGCTTGTCGATCACGATCTCGCCCGCGAGCGGCTTCAGTTCGTCGATGATCTCCCAGCCCGCCTCGCCGCGCACGAGGATCCTGCCGCACGGGCCGTCGTCGCCGATGCCCACGCCGTCGGTGCCGGCACGGCGGCTGCGCCAGCGCTTGTTGGCGGGCAGATCGGAGAGATCGGGCCGGTGGCCTTCACGCGTGTGGATGATCGTGAAGCCCTGCTCGCGCATGGCCTTCAGCACACGTTTGATCGGCTCGATCGGCGCGCGCGTGAGCGAGAGGTCGTAGCCCATCTTGTCGACATAGCCGCCGTGGCCGCAAAAATCCGTCTGCATGTCGATGATCACGAGCGCGGTGTTTTCCGGGCGCAGGTTGCCGTCGTAGGGCCACGGGTACGGTTTGGCTTCGATGAATCGGGTCATGGTCTGGGTATCCTGGGTTAGGTTCGTCAGGTTCGTCGGAGTCGGCAAGCTCCGCGAATGCGCGAGCACGTCAGCACGTCAGCGAGTCAGGCTCAGCTCGCCGGGCGCGCCCGCCAGCGTGCGATCCGGACGGCAATTGATGATCATGATCACGAGCGTCAACACATACGGCGCCGCGTTATAAAGGTAATAGCCGCTCGTCACGCCGATCGCCTGCAACGCCGGTCCGAGCGCGCCCGCCGCGCCGAACAGCAGCGCGGCCCACAAACAGCGCAACGGCTGCCAGCGCGCGAAGATCACCAGCGCGACCGCCATCAGCCCCTGGCCGCTGGAGAGTCCTTCATTCCAGCTACCGGGATAAACCAGCGACAGATACGCACCGCCCACGCCCGCGAACACGCCGCCCACCGCCGTCGCGGCAATCCGCACGCGGGTCAGCGGATAGCCCATCGCGCGCGCCGTTTCCGCGTGATCGCCGACGAGCCGCAGCACCATGCCCCAGCGCGTATTGCGCAAGCCCCATTGCAGAACGAAGGCGAGCACCACGCCGATCACGAACAGCAGGTTCAGATGCAGCGCGTTATGCAATTGCGGCGATGAACTCCACCCGCCGAGGTCGATGAACGGCAGCATCGGCGCCTGCGGTTCGATAAAGGGTTTGCCGAGATAGAACGCGAGTCCGGTGCCGAGCAGCATCAACGCGATGCCGAAAGCGATATCCGACACGCGCGGCAACGAGCACACCAGACCATGCAGGCAGCCGAGCAGCAAGCCGACCGCGCCGGCGGCCAGCACGCCGATCCACGGCGAGCCGCTCAGAAAGGCGCCCGCATAACCGCTCATCGCGCCGGACACGAGAATGCCTTCCAGTCCGAGATTGACGCGGCCGCCCTTCTCGGTCAAACACTCGCCGAGACTGACGAACAGATAAGGCGTGCTGACGCGAATCGCCCCGGCGAACAGCGACAACAACAGGATCACGACAGGCGAGTGCATATCAGGCATGGGTCTGCTCCAGTTGCACGGGGAGATCGGTCTGCGCGGCGGCCTGCAACTTCACGCGCCACGCGGCGATGTGGCCGCCGAGCGCTTCCCACGCAAGCAGGTTGGCGAACAGCAGGCCTTGCAGAACGAGCGTGGTGGCGTCGGGCAGATCGAGGCGGCGTTGCAGCAGACTGCCGCTCGCCTCGATGCCGCCGATCATCAGCGCGCACGCAATGATCGCGAGTGGATTCTGGCGCGCCGCGAACGCGACGAGAATGCCCGCGTAACCGTAGCCTGCGAGCAGCGACGCATTCGCGCTGCCCTGCACCGCCGCGACTTCGAACATGCCGCCGAGCCCGGCCGCCGCGCCGCCCAGCACGCAGGCTGTGAGCGCAAGCACATTGACCGGCAAGCCGACCAGACGCGCCGCGCGATTACTGCCGCCCACCACCCGCATCGCGAAGCCCTTGGTGCTGAACTTCACGAACACCCACGCCGCGACGCAGGCGACGACGCCCCAGAACAGGCCCCAATGCGTATCGAGTCCGGGGATCGAGCCGATCATCATTGCGTCGGGCACGGGCAGCGTCGACGGTTTGTTCAGGCTCGCGGGGTCGCGCAGCGGCCCTTCCACCAGATGCTTGAACACGGCGATCGCGATATATGACATCAACAGGCTGCTAATGGTCTCGTTGACGCCGCGCCACTGCCGCAACGCGCCGACCGCGCCGATCCACACGCCGCCCGCCAGCATGCCGGCGAGCGCCATCAACGGCGTGGCGATCAGCCAGGGTGTGCCGTGCGGCAGGATCTGCGGAACGATGGCGGCACACATGCCGCCCAGTGCGAGCGCGCCCTCGCCGCCGATCACGATCAGCCCGACCTGCGCGGGCAACGCCACGCACAACGCGGTCAGCATCAACGGCGCCGCGCGCAGCAACGTGCTTTGCCACGCGAACGAGGAGCCGAACGCGCCCTGGAAAATCAGCACGATCGCGTCGAGCGCGGGCTGTCCCTGCACCAGCAGGAACAGCGAGAACAGCAGCAAGGTGCCGAGCACCGCCAGCACGGTCGGCAGCGCGGGCAGGAACGAGAGCATCACTCTCGCAACAGAGGCATTGGGGCGCATCACGGCTCCTCGATCGACGCCAACATCGTCACGCAAACACCGCCGTCATCAGATCTGGCCGACGACGCCCGCCACCAGATAGTTCATGCTTTCGAGCGTGTAGTCGGTCTGAGCGTGGCTCGCGCCCGAGGCGATCGCCATGCCGCCCTTGTTGTCCTTCATCGGGCCTTTGAAGATCACGAAGTTGCCGGCCACCATGCTGGTCTTGATCGAGTCGGCGTTCTGTTTCGCCGCGGCCGTGACTTTCGCACCGTACGGCGACATCTTCACGAAGCCCTCTTTCAAACCGCCGCGCAGCACGTTGGGCTGCGGCGTGCCGGCTTGCGCGCCCGTTACCAACTGCTTGTATGGCGTCGCCCAGTCCCACTCGGCGCCGGTCAGATAACCCTTGGGCGCGAGCGCGGCCTGGCTCGCGTGGTAGCCGCAGCTCATCGCGCCGCGTTTTTCCGCGGTCTCGACCACGACCTTCGGACCGTCGACGTGACAGGTCAGCACGTCGCAACCCTGATCGACGAGACTGTTGGTGGCTTCGGCTTCCTTCACCGGCATCGACCAGTCGCCCGTGAAAATCACCTGCGTGGTGATCGACGGATCGACCGACTGCGCGCCGAGCGTGAACGAATTGATATTGCGCAGCACCTGTGGAATCGGCTTGGCCGCGACGAAACCGAGCTTCCTGCTCTTCGTCATATGACCGGCCACCACGCCGTTCAGGTACTGGCATTCGTCGATATAGCCGAAATAGCTGGTGATGTTCGACGGGTTGCCCTGCTTCCACAAACCGCCGCAATGGGCGAAGCGCACCTTCGGATACTTCGCCGCCATCTTCAGCACGTGCGGATCGAAGTAGCCGAACGAAGTCGCAAAAATGAGCGTGGCGCCGTCCTGTTCGATCATCGCTTCCATCGTCTTCTGCACGGCGATGGTCTCGGGCACGTTCTCTTCTTCCACCACCTTCACGTCGGGCATCTTCTTGATCACCGCGGCGGCTTGCGCTTGCGCCTGGTTGTAGCCGTAGTCGCCGCGCGCGCCGACGTAGATCACGCCGACGGTGGTCTTCGGCGCGGCGAACACCGACTGGATAGGCAGAATATTGCCGAGCGTCAACAGACTGGCGCTCTTGATGAAATTGCGGCGGCTTGTCATGGTGTCCAATTCCTGATGGAGGGTTAAAGAGCGTTGGCCTGCGGGGTTGGCTGCGGGTTTGCCTTCAGGCTGGCGAGATACGCGAGCCAGCCGCCGAATGACGTGATATCGAGCGCGCCGCTGTCGTCGCTGACGGCCGACGGCTCGCAGATAAAGCCCTTCACACTGTGGCCGGAGGCGAGTTCCAACGTGCCGATGCCGAGCGGCGCGGGCACGTCGGCGACGAATTTGCCGAAGGTGCGCAGCGGCACTTCCCACAGTTCCACGGCAATCGGCCAGCCTTGCTGCAGCGTGGCGCGCACGAGGCCGGGTTTCGGCGGCTGGGTGTTGGCGAGCGCGTAGAGCTTGTAGCCGGGCGCGGTGTGTGCCGCTTCGACGAAACGCGCGCCGGCTTCCTGGAGTTGCCAGTTCAACGGCTGTCCGCGCAGATGCGCGCCGACCACCGCGAGGGTGACGGTCGGCTCCTGGAATGGCAGCGGCTGAATGAGTGCGGCGATTGATGCGGCTGCGGTGTTGGCGGCCTCGTTGGTGTTGGCAACGTCGTTGCTGTTGACGGCCTCGTTGGTGTTCGCTGCTTCGCTGGTATTGCCGGCACTCGCGGCCTCCGTCGCGCTCGCGAACAGCGCCTGAATCCGCGCGCCGAGTTCAGCGAGACGCCGGTCCGCGCCGCTCGGCGCGATCAGCGTCACGCCTGCGGGCAAGCCGTCGCTGCGCCGCTGACACGGCACCGCCAGCGCGCACAGGTCGAGCAGGTTGACGAAGTTGGTGTAGTAGCCGAGCTGGCTGTTCAGTTCGACTGGATTGGCCTTCACGTCCGCGATCAACGGATGCGTCGGCGTGGTGGGCACGATCAGAATGTCGATCGCTTCAAAGAGCGCTTCGGCGTGGCGCTTCAGATCGGCCAGCGCGTACTGGCCGTTGAAGGCATCGGCGGCGTTGAACTGCTCTGCTTTGCCGATCACTTTGGCCACGACCGGATCGATTGCTTCGTGATGGGTTTCGAAAAACGTGCCGAGCGCCGCACGGCGTTCGGCGACCCACGGGCCGTCGTAGAGCAGAGCCGAGACGGCTTTGAGCGGCTCGAAGTCGATTGATTGTGTGGTCAGATGCAGGTGCGTGGTGAGCGTGTCGAGTGCCGATGAAAACGCTTGGCTCGCTGCTGTGTCGCCGTAAAACTCCAGTTGCTCCGGCACGCCGATGCGGGGTGCCGCACGCAGCAGACCAAGTGCCGGCACCTTGCGCGAGTAACCGTCGAGCGAATCGAAGCAGGCGATTTCACTGAGCACACGCCATGCGTCGTCCACGTCGTGCGCGAAAACGGAGATCGTGTCGAGGCTTCGGCACGCGGGCACCACACCACGTTTGCTGACCAGTCCCAACGACGGCTTGAGTCCGACGAGCCCGTTGAATCCCGCAGGCACGCGGCCCGAACCGGCCGTGTCGGTACCGAGCGAAAACGCCACGCAACCTGCCGCCACCGCCACGGCCGAGCCTGAACTCGAACCACCCGAGACGTACGGCGGCGACCCGGCATGCCGCACGGCGCCATACGGCGAACGCGTGCCGACGAGGCCGGTGGCGAACTGGTCGAGATTGGTCTTGCCGATCAGAATCGCGCCGGCATCGACAAGCCGCTGCACGGCGAACGCCGACGCGTCCGGCGTATAGGCGAACGGCTCGCAAGCGGCCGTGGTCGGCAAGCCGGCGACGTCGATATTGTCCTTGACCGCGAACGGCACGCCGAACAGCGGCATCTGCTCGAACACGGCGCTGCCCTGCGCTTCGTATAGCGCTTCGAGCGCTTTTGCGCGGGCCTGCAGGTCGGCCGCCGGCACGCGCAGAATCCAGACTTCGGGCCGGTCGATGGCGTCGATCTGCGCCAACGCCGCCGTCACGGCTTCAGTCGGCGTGAGGCTGCCCGCAGCATAGGCCGCGAGCAAGCCTTTGACCGTCATGGGTGAAGAAATAGGCACCTGTTTATCCTTGAGTGCAATCTTGAATACAAGTTTGGACTCAAATTAGCAGGAGCTATGCCAAGCGCTTATTTCACTGCGGGAAATCGCTTCAAACCCAAGCCAGGCGGAGCTTCACCCGTCCGGCCACAGTGCCCGGGACGCTCACGAAAACTCAGTTGACCGCACTGCCGTTGGTGCAGCCCTCACCAACTCGGGGCTCACGCGCCCTGGATTTGCGCTCGCGCCCGCTTCGGCAACGCAGGCTGCGACGCGCCGGCCATCACGAACGCGCGCACCATTTCATGCGCCTGGGCTTTGTGGTCTTCCTGCCACTGCGCGGCAAGCATGTCGGTATTGAAGATGCGCGACAGCGTATAAGCGTTCGACTTGTGGAACGAACACAGACTGACGAGCGCGACATACAGATGCAACGGGTCCATGTCCCGGCGCAACGAGCCGTCTTCCTCGCCGCGCGCGATCACCGTGCGCAGCAGCGTCAACACCGGCGACGACATTTCCGGAATCGCGCTCGAACGCTTCATCACGCGGGCACGGTTCAGATTTTCGAACGACAGCAGCTTCGCGAGCTCAGGATGCGCCGCAAAGTGTCCTTCGATGAAATCGTAGAGCTGCACGATGGCCGTGACCGGATCGATGCGGTCGATATCCAGTTTGAGTTTGAGCTCGGCTTCGCGCAGCCGCGCCAGCACGAATTCGAGCACTTCCAGATAGAGCGCTTCCTTGCCGCCGAAGTAGTGATAGATCATCCTGATATTGACCTTCGAGCGGCTCGCGATCGTCTCCACTCGCGCGCCGCTCAAGCCTTTGTCCGAGAACTCGGCGATCGCGATCCTGAAGATGCGCTGACGGGTCGCTGCCGCGAGCTTCTGACGCTGGGTCGTGGGTGCCGTTGAACCGGCGGCGGATACAGCGGAAGTCGATCGGGCTGAAGCACGTGTCATAAGAGTCGAAAGCCGGACAGCGGCGTGATTGCGTCAAGAGGATGCGTCGGAATGCGCGACTCCCGCATTGTAAGCGCGACCTCAGCGACGGAACGGCTGGGTGAGCGCGAGCGGCGCAGTTTGCCGGCCGATCAGCCCCGCCACCGCGATCAGCGCGAGCAGATAAGGCAGCATCACCAGCAGCGCGGTCGGCACGTGCACGCCGATCAGCGGCAACTGGAACTGCAACGCGCTCGCGGCGCCGAACAGCAGACAGGCGCCCACCGTGCGGCCAATCTTCCAGTTGCCGAAAATGATCGCGGCGATCGCCAGATAACCGGCGCCGCTCGTCATTCCTTCGGTGAAGGTGTGAATGTCGCCGATCGAAATGAAACAGCCCGCCGCGCCGGACATGACACCGGAAAACAGCACCGCGCCATAGCGCAGCCGCGTCACCGAAAGCCCCGACTGATCGACCGAACGAGGCGCCGCGCCGACCGCGTGCAGCGCGACACCGAGCGCGGTGCGCCGCATGACGAGCGAAGTGGCGAGCAGAATCGCAACGCCGAGATAGACGAGCCACACCTGATGAAACACCGGCTCGCCGATCACGGGAATCGCGCCGAGTCCCGGCGGCGACCAGCGCGCGAGTCCGGGAATCACCGCGCTCGAACGCTCGCCGAACAGCTCGCGGTACGCGAGCGTCGTCGCGCCGAGCGCAAGGATATTGATGCCGATGCCGGTCACGATCTGATTGGCGCGCAACGTCACGCTGAGAAACGCCTGCAGCAACGCGATCGGCAGCACGCCGAGCATGCCGATGGCAAGCCCGAGCGCCGCGTTGCCGGTCGCCCATGCGCCCGCCGCGCCGAGAAAGGCACCCGAGAGCATCATGCCCTCCACGCTCATGTTGAGCACGCCGGCACGCTCGCTGATCAGCTCGCCGGTCGATGCGAGCATCAACGGCGCCGCGAAGCGAATCGACGAGCCCACGAAAACCGCCGCGAATTCCGCGTTCATGAGCGAGCTCCCTTGGGTTCGAGCCACAACGAACCGCCCGCCAGCGCGACGATCACGATGCCCTGCGCCACCAGCACCAGCGCCGACGGCACCGATGCGACCATTTCCATATTGATGCCGCCCGAGCGCATGAAGCCGAACAGCAGCGCCGCCGCGCATACGCCGGTGATCGAACTGCGCGCGAGCAAGCCGACCACGAGGCCGTCGAAGCCGTAACCCGACGAGAAGCCCGCCTTCAGCGAATACTGTTCGCCTTGCAACATCAACGCGCCAGCGAGACCGCCGAGCGCGCCGGCCAGCGCCAATGCACCGACGATGGTCGAGGTGATCGGCATGCCGGCGCGGCGCGCGGCCAGCGCATTCAGGCCGACCGCGCGCAGATGCATGCCGAAGCGGCTATACGTCAGCACGAGCGCCACCGCGACACACAGCACGAGCGTGATGGGCAAGCCGATATGCAGCCCGGTCGAGATTGCGCTCGCGAGCAACGGCAGTTTGGTCGAATCGGGAATTTCCAGCGATTCGGGGAGCGTGGCGGCGTTGCTCATCGGCTGGCGCAGCAGCGCTTCCGACTGCACGCACCAGTAGAGAAACCACACGGCGATGAACGTGAGCAGCAGCGTGCTGATCACCTCGTTGGTGCCGGCGCGCACTTTCAGCCAGCCGGGCAGCGCGCCCCACGCGGCGCCCGCCAGCGCGGCCGCCAGCATCGGCACGATGAACGCGAGACCGAACGGCAGGTGCGCGACATGGCCGTACAGACTGACCGCGGTGGCGACGATGCCGCCCATCGCGATCTGCCCTTCGCCGCCGACGTTGGTCAACTGCGCGCGGTTAGCCAGCACGAAGCCGCTGCCGACCAGCGCGAACACGAGGCTGCGATTGATCGATGCGCCGATCGCGTAGGGTGAGCCCCACGCGCCGTCGGCGAACGCGGCCAATGCGTCGCCGAGCGGCACGTGGACGATCGCGATCAGCGCCAGCGCCGCCGCAATCGCGACGAGCGCAGCGCCGCCGAGCACCGCGGCGGTTCTCACGCGCCGCGAACCGCGCCACGCGGCGCGAGGAAAAGAACTCGATGAGGTCGTCGGAGTCATGCTGTCTGGCCTGCCATCCATGCGCCAATGCGCTCGCGTTGAAGATTGAGTTGCGACGCATCCGGCACACAGGTGCCCATGATGCGGCCGCGATACATGACGAGCACGCGATCGGCCACCGCCATCAGTTCGTCGAGCTCGGACGAGATGAGCAGCACGCCGACGCCTTCGTCGCGGGCAGCGCGAATGTGGTCGTAGACCGCGGCCACTGCGCCGACGTCGAGCCCGCGCGTAGGCTGCGCGGCGATCAGCACCGCGAGTCCGTCGAGCGTGAGTTCGCGCGCCAGTACCGCTTTCTGCTGATTGCCGCCCGAGAGGCCGCGAAACGCGACGTCGGGACTCGCGGCGCGCACGTCGAAGCGCTGCATCAGCGCGCGCGCATCCCGGCGCATCGCGCGGCGCTGCATGAATCCGTGCCGCGCGTAGTCGTCGAGCCGGTTGAGAAAGAGGTTCTCGGTCAGGCTCATGTCGGGCACGCAGCCGACCGCGTGCCGGTCTTCCGGCACCACGCCGACGCCGGCCTTCGTCAACGTCTGCGGCGCGGCCTGCGTACAGTCGGCGCCTTGCACGAAGAAACGCCCTGCACTCGCCTTCTGCATGCCGGCCAGCACCGCGCCGAGTTCGCTCTGGCCATTGCCTTCCACGCCCGCTATGCCGACGATCTCGCCGCGGTTGACTACCAGCGTGCAGTCTTCGAGACGCGTCACGCCGTCGGCGTCGCGCACGGTGAGGCCGTCGATCTGCAAGGCTTCGTCGGCGAGCGGACGGGCGTAGGGGGACGCGCTGCGGGTTGTTGAACGTGGCGTGGCGGTGGCAGTTGTAGTCGAAACCGCCTCCTGCTCCGCATTGCCCGGCCGCTGGATCATCGCTCTCACCAGCGCGTCGACATCGGCCGACGGCGTGCTCGAACGCGCCACCACGCGGCCGCTTTGCAGCACCGTCGCGCGGTTCGCGATACGGCGGATCTCGGCCAGCTTGTGTGTCACCAGCACGACCGCGCAGCCGCGCGCCACCACCCGCGCGCACGTATCGAGCAACGCATCGATCTCGGCCGGCAGCAGCACGGCGGTCGGCTCATCGAGCACCAGCAGACGCGGCTCGCGAATCAGGCATTTGACGATCTCGACGCGCTGCTTTTCGCCCACGGAGAGTTCGGCGACCCGCGCATCCGGATCGAGCGCGAGCCCGAGTTCCGCCACCAACGCGCGCACCCGCTGCGCCTCGCGCTTGCGATCGAGCCAGCCGCGCACCTGCCCGAGCAACAGGTTATCGAGCACGCTCACGTCTTCCACCAGGCTGAAGTGCTGATGCACCATCGCGATGCCGTGCGTCAGCGCATCGCGCGGACTATGCGGCTCATACGGCGCGCCGTCGAGCCACATCGAGCCCGCGTCGGGTTGATGCACGCCGAACATCACGTTGCACAGCGTGGATTTGCCGGCGCCATTTTCGCCCAGCAGGCAATGCACTTCGCCGGCGAAGAGTTCGAGCGAGACATCGCTCAGCGCCTGAAACGCGCCGAAGCGTTTGACGATGCCTTCCATGCGCAGCACCGCTGTTCGCGGCTTGCCGTCAGTCATGGGCGCGTCGGCTTTGACGGCGGCAGCCGCGCCTGCAGAAGCGGAAGTCGCGTCCATGTCAGCCTTCGGAGACCTTGATCTTGCCGCTTTCGATGTCCTGTTCGATCTGCTTGATCTTCGTCGACATCTCCGGGGTCGGCTTGCACACCACCATGCCCGACGCCTTCGGTCCCATCGCCAGGCCAAACGCCTTGTAGCCCGGCTGCCAGGTGCCGGCGGCCATCTGGTCGATCGCGTATTGCACCTGATAGCCCACACCCGTAATCGAATACGCGATATACAACGGGTCCGTGCCGCAGCGGTCGGTATAGCTGCCGATCACGTGCGTGTGCTTTTCGTTGGCCGCCTGCTCCATGCCGCGCAAGCCGAGGTTGAGAATGTGATAGTGGATGTCCGCGCCTTGCGAGATCGCGGCGAGCGTCGCTTCCTTGGCCTTCGACACGTTGTCGAAGTCGCCGGTATAGCTCTCGAAGTATTTGATCTTCGGATTGATCGAGCGCGCGCCGTTGCCGAACTCCTTGCCGGCGTTGACGATCGACGGAATCTCCATGCCGCCCACGTAACTCACCGCGCCGTTCTTCGACAGCATCGCCGCGGCCGCGCCGGCAACATAGGCGATCTCCGCCTGCTTGACGTCATAGCCGGCCACGTTCGGCGGCATGTCCTGCCCCTTGTTGCCGCCCACGATCGCGAACTTCACGTTGGGAAAGCGCTTCGCGATCTTCAGCACCGAGGCCTGCGTTTGCCCGCCCACGCCGATCACCAACTGGTTCTTCGAAGCGAGGTTGGTCAACGCCTGTTCCATGTCGGCGTAGTTGATGTTCTCGATCATCTGCGTCTTCAGCTTCGGGCCGAGTTCCTTCTGCGCGGCAACCAGTCCGTCGTAGCCTGATTCCATCCAGCCTTTGTCCGACTTCGAACCGGGAATCAGCACGCCGACCCGCAGCGGATCGGCCGCTACCGCATGGATCGCACTGCTGGAGGCGGCGAGCGCGACGACACAGGTGGCGAGGGTTTTGAGCTTGATGATCGACATTCTGGCATTCCTCTTGCGTCTGGTTTGGGTAAGTAGGTTATTCATGAACGAAACCAATGCAACTTCGATGCCATGCGATGGTTTTCGCGGCATGCGGGCTTCGTTCAGGCCTGCGCGAAAGCGCGAACCGGAGACCATGCAAGCAATGCGCGACATGCTTCACCCCACATCTTTTTTATAGCAATCGACACCCGATGGAGAACCTTCGATGAAACAGCACGACGCATACGGCACAAGCGTTTCCGGCCAGTTGGGCCGCGACGGCCGGCCTCGCTGGGTAGCCGGCGAAACGCTCGTCGACATGTCGTTGCCGGCGCCCGAACCGGTCGTCGCGACGCTGCCGTGCGAGCCGCAAAATGTCCGCGTCGATCTGCGCAGCACGGCGATTATCGTGATCGACATGCAGAACGACTTCTGCACCAACGGCGGATGGGTTGCCCAGATTGGGGGCGATTTCTCGGTCGACCGCGCGCCGATTGCACCATTGCAGCGCCTCCTGCCGGCGCTGCGCAAAAGCGGCGTGCCGGTGATATGGGTGAACTGGGGCAACCGGCCCGACCTCGCCAACATGCCGCCGAACCAGTTGCATCTATATAAGCCGACGGGCACCGGAACCGGCCTGGGCGAACCGCTCGCGAGCAATGGCTCGCACGTGCTCGAAAAGGATTCGTGGGCTGCGGCAGTGGTCGATGAACTCGCGCCGCTGCCGGAAGATATCCGCGTGGACAAGTACCGGATCAGCGGGTTCTGGGACACGCCGCTCGACAGCATTCTGCGCAATCTCGGCATTCGCACGGTGATGTTCGCGGGCGTGAATACCGATCAGTGCGTGCTGCATTCGCTCACCGACGCCAATTTTCTCGGCTATGGCTGCGTGCTGGTGGAGGACTGCTGCGCGACGTCGTCGCCGGCCTTCTGCACGGAAGCGACCATCTGGAACGTGAAGAAGTGCTTCGGCTTCGTCACTGACTCGGCGCGAATCGTCGCTGCGCTGGCGGACGCCGCATGAACGCGTTCATCCCCGCCCCTCGCGTGCAGGTTGCCGCGACGGCGAGCGGGCCGCTGAACGGCCTGCGCTTCGCGGTGAAGGATCTGATCGACGTCGCCAGCGTGACGACCGGCGGCGGCAATCCCGGCTGGCTCGCGAGCCACGCGGCGGCTCGTGCTCATGCGCGCTGTGTGGATACGCTATTAGCGGCCGGCGCGGCGCTCGACGGCAAAACGATCACCGACGAACTCGCCTATAGCCTCGAAGGCGAGAACCATCATTACGGCACGCCGCTCAATCCGCGTTGGCCGCATGCGTTGCCGGGAGGATCGTCGAGCGGATCGGCGTCGGCGGTGGCGAACGGTGAGGTGGACTTTGCCTTGGGCACCGATACCGGCGGCTCGGTGCGCGTGCCCGCCGCGTTCTGCGGGCTGTTCGGCATGCGGCCGAGCCATGATGCGATTCCGCTCGACGGCGTGCTGCCGTTCGCGCCGTGCTTCGATACCGTCGGCTGGTTCGCGCGATCGATCGACGTGCTGGCTGCCGTGGGCGATGTGTTGTTGCCAGTCGCGCCGTCCGCTTCCACTGCTTACGCTTCGGGCCGCGCCGTACGTCTCACGCGCGTTGCCGAAGCCTTCGCGGCGCGCGAGCGCAACGAAGCCGACGACGCCGCGCGGCTCACGGCACTGGCCGAAAGGCTGGGCGCGCGGACATCGCTCGACGTGTTCGCCGGCAACCAGGCTCGCTGGCTCGCGTGCTATCAGGCTGTGCAAGACCTTGAAATCGACGCCTCGCTCGGCGCCTGGATCCGCTCGGCACAGCCGCGCTTCGGGCCAGGTATTGCGCCGCGTTTTGCACGACTGGACACGCTCGACAGGCAGCAGGCCGCGCAATGGCGCACGGTTCTGCACGAACTGCGCAGCGCGCTGAACACGCTGTTCGAAATCGATCGGACCGTGCTGGTAATGCCAACCACGCCCGTCGCGCTACTACCAAAAAACGCCAGCGGCGACACGATCGGCCGCTTCTACGAAGACTCGCTCACGATGAATTCGATCGCCGCGTTCGGCGGCCTGCCGCAAATCACACTCCCTTTCGCCGACGAACTCGACCGGCCGCTCGCGCTCTCGCTGATCGGCGCGCGTGGCAGCGATCGCGCGTTGCTGAGCCTCGCGCGCGATCTATACTCGCGACACGCTTCGGCGACCCCTCAGTAGCGGAGCCTCGATGCACAATCTGAAACCCGCCGGCACGCACGGCGGCATGGTCACCAGCCCGCACGCGTTGGCGAGCGAAGCGGGCCGCGACGTCCTGCGCGCGGGCGGCAATGCCATCGAAGCCGCCATCGCGATCGGCGCCGCGCTATGCGTGACGTACCCGCACTTCACGGGACTCGGCGGCGACGCCTTCTGGGTGATCGGCGACCGGCAAGGAATGCTGCGCACGGTGTCGGGCATCGGCCAGGCCGCGGCGCAATTGCCTGCGTTCGGCGACGCGATTCCGTTGCGCGGTGCGGCGTCGGCAATCACGACTGCGGCGACCGTCGATACCTGGCATCAGGCTTACGAAATCAGCCAGAACGCGTGGGGCGGCAAGCAGTCGTGGTCGTCGTTGTTCGACCGCGCGCTCGAACTCGCCGCCGACGGTTTTCCCGTGACGCCGTCGCAGCACTTCTGGCAAACCATGCGCGCCGACGAACTGCGCACGTTGCCCGGTTTCGCGGCAACCTTCGCGCCGCACGGCCGCATTCCCGCGATTGACGAGCGCTTCATGCAGCCGGCATTGGCCAAAAGCATCGACCGTATTGCGCGTTTCGGCGCGCGCGAGTTTTACGACGGCGAACTGGCCGAGCGAATCGCCTATGGTCTTCAGCAAGCGGGTTCGCCGCTCAGCTCTACCGACCTCGCCCGCACGCGCGCTCGTAACGAACCGCCATTGCGTGTCGCCTATCGCGGCGGCGAACTGGTGAGCCTGCAGCCGCCCACGCAAGGCGTGACGACCTTGCAGATCATGGGCACGCTGGAGCGCTTCGACCTTGCGTCGATTCCGGAAGGCAGCGCCGACTACTATCACCTGCTGGTGGAAGCGGTAAAGCGCGCGTTCGTGGAGCGTGACCGCTTCGTCTGCGATCCGGAGTTCAACAGCGTGCCTGTGAATGACATGCTGTCACCTGCCACGCTCGACGCCCATGCGCGTTCCATCGACCTGCACGAAGCGCGTGCATGGCCGCACGTGTTCCGGCCGGGCGATACGGTGTTCGTCGGCGCAACGGATCGTGAAGGCCGCAGCGTGAGCGTGCTGCAAACGGTGTACTTCGATTGGGGCAGCGGCGTGGTGGCGGGCGAGACCGGCATTCTGTGGCACAACCGCGGCGCGTCGTTCAGCACGAACCCCGCGCATCATAACGCCGTGCAGCCCTGCAAGCGGCCTTTCCATACGCTGAACCCCGGCATGTATGTGAAGGACGGCCGCCCGCAACTGCTGTTCGGCACGCAAGGCGCGGACGGTCAGCCGCAAACGCTGGCCGCGATTCTCACGCGGCTGATCGACTACGGCATGGATCCGTTGAGTGCCCTCGCCCGCCCGCGTTTTCTGCTCGGCAAGACCTTCTCCGACACGCGCGATGCGTTGAAGCTCGAAGCGGACGCCGGCGCCGACGTGTTCGCGGCACTCGCCGCGCGCGGCCATGAAGTGAGCGCGATTGCGGCGCAGAGTCCGTTGGCGGGACATCCCGGCGTGATTCGCATCGAGCCGGACGGGTCGGCTTCGGGCGCGCATGATCCGCGCAGCGATGGGCGTGCGCTGGCGGTTTGATGGGCGGTTATGCCGGGTTATGCGAGCCGGCACGTCATCCAAGCGTAAACCGGTCCCGCGTGGTTATATAGTCGCTCGCGCCGAAGCGCCCCACCGGAAAATAATGTTGCAAGCGCACGCGCCACGTTTCCGTATCGATCAGCTCGTCGCGCGCGTGCAACCGATGCACACGTCCAATGAAAATCTGCCGGCTCGTCGTTTCCAGCGTCTCCCATGTCGTGCACTCGAACGCGACCGGCGCTTCGGCAATGCGCGGCGGCGCAACGTGCGAGCTCGGCACGGGCGTCAAGCCGACTTCGGCGAGTTCGCTCACGTTCGGCGGCAGCCGTTCTCCACAGCGATGCATTTTGTCCGCGATAGCTTCGTCGGCGAGATGCACCACGAACTCGCCGGTGCGCACGATATTCACCGCGGTGTCCTTGAGCGTGCCGTCGGCCACGCGGTTGACGCTGATCATCACGATCGGCGGTTCCTCGCCGAGCATGTTGAACATCGAGAACGGCGCGGCGTTGATCGTGCCGTCGGCGCCGAGCGTGGTGACGAGCGCGATAGGACGCGGCACGATCAGGCTCGCCATCAGCTTGTAGCGCTGGTATTCCGTGATTGCTGCGAAATCGATTTCCATGTCGGCTGCCTAGTTGGAAGTGGCGGATACGGTGATGCCGAGCAATTGGCCGAGGCTCTTTTCGCCGCGCATTCGCGAGGTTTCGATCCGTTCTTCGAGGTCGCGCAGATGCGCTTCCATATGCGCCATCGCGCCGGCCGCGTCGCGCGCCTCGATGCAATCGACAATCGCCGCATGCTCCGCGTGTTCGCACGGTGCATGCCCCGGCGGTTCATACACGCCCACGATCAGCGAGCAGCGCGAGACCAGTTCCTTCAGATAGTTTTGCAGGATCGAGTTACCCGCCAGCGCGGCGATGCGCATGTGAAAGCCGCTGGCGAGCGTCGCCCACGAAGGCTGGTCGAAGCGGTGCATCGCGTCATGTTCGCTCGCGAGTTGCTGACGCAACGCCTTGATATCCCCGGCATTCGCGCGCTGCACCGCCAACTCGACCAGCATCCGCTCGACGGAGCGGCGCGCTTCGAAGATCTCGCGCGTTTCCTCGGGCGTGGGTTCGGCGATCACCGCACCCTTGTTAGGCCGCAATACGACAATGCCGTCATACGCGAGCTTTTCCAGCACGCGCCGCACCACCGCGCGGCCCACGCCGAACAGTTGGCACAACTCGGGCTCCGGCAGCTTCGTGCCCGGCGTCAGACGATGGTTCAGCACGCCGTCGAAAATCGACTGATAGATGCGCGCGTCGAGATCCGCATCGTCTTTGCGGGCTTTTTTTGCGGTAGCCGCGCCGGCTTTCGCGTTCATGCAACGGGCGGGCGCACGATGCCGTCCCGCTCCAGTTTGTCCATATGGTCCGCGATAGCGCCCGGCGTGGTGATCCACACGTCGCCCCGGGCGCGTGCCGCGGCGATATGCTGAAGCGCACGGCGCAAATGCCGTAAGCGATAAGGCTGCCCCACCAGATACGGATGCAACGCAATGCCCATGACGAGCGCCTGAGGCTGCGTGCCGCGATTGGCCTGTTCGAGCATCTCGTCGAACTGGTCGACGATCATATCGGCGAAGGCCCGGCCATCCATATGGCGGCCCACCATCATCGGCAGATCGTTGAGTTCCTGCGGATATGGTATCGACCACAGCGGCGCGCCGCGCGTAGCCATCCGCACGGGACGGTCGTCGTGACACCAGTTCAGCGTGTAGCGATAGCCGGTCTCGGCGAGCAGATCCGGCGTCAGATGGGACTCCGAAATCCACGGCGAAAGCCAGCCGTGCGGTATCGTGCCCGACACTTCGACGATCCGCTCGCGGCAATGCAGAAGCAACTCGCGTTCGCCGCTTTCGTCCAGATCGCTTTGCCGGTGCGCATTCGTGTGGCCGTGACCGATCAGTTCATCGCCGCGCGCCACACAGGCCTCGATCAGTTCGGGACAATGATCGTAGAGCGCGGTGTTGATCAGCGCGCCGGCCGGCAGATCGAGTTGATCGAACAGTTCGATGCAGCGCCACGCGCCGACCCGATTGCCATACTCCCGCCAGCTGTGGTTGAGTACATCCGGTTGCGGCGAGATCGGGCCGAGCGCCGCGCCCAGCCCTTCGCCGAAAGCAAAGTGTTCGATGTTGAAGCCCAGATAGACCGCGAGCCCGGTATCGCCCGGCCAGCGGAATGCGTCGCTGTCGGTGATCGGCCGGTACGCAAAGCGGCCGTGCGTGGCGAGCAACTGGCGCGCGCGGTTCGCTGCTGCGGGCATGTTCAGTGTGTCGTTCATTTGAAGAAGCCATGGGTGATGAAACGCGACGGGTTGCGTCACAGATGAACCGGATTGGCCGGATCATGCCCCGAGACGGACCGAAGACGCACCGTGATCGCGCAAGAAGAAACGCCTGAATCGCTAACGATCGATGCTGCGGATCGTTTGCAAAATATGAGCCAACTCGTAGACGTTAAGCACAACGGTATGTCGGCAATCGGCGCACCGTTCGATGCAACGGATGGCACATGTCTTGCATTTGCCTGGTTTCGTTCGGGCGCAGCGTCAGCTTTCGCGCGCCGCGCTCTTCGCCGTTCACGAGGACACCTCCTGATGATTCAGCCTGTTTCAACGGTGCTCGAAACCAAAGCCGCCGATATCGAACTGGTGCACGTGTCGAAGCAATACGGCGACTCGCTTGCCGTCGACGCAATCGATCTGCGCATTGCCGGCGGCCAGTACTGCTGTCTGCTCGGGCCGTCGGGATGCGGCAAGACCTCGACCTTGCGCATGATCGCCGGGCATGAATCCGTCACCGAAGGCGACATTCTGATCGCCGGCCGCAACGTCACGCGCGCGGAGCCGGCCGCGCGCGGCACGGCTATGGTGTTCCAGAACTATGCGCTGTTCCCGCATCTGAGCGCGCTCGACAACGTCGCGTTCAGCCTGAACATGCGCGGCATCGCCAAAGATGTGCGGCGCAAACGCGCCGCCGAGTTGCTGGAACTGGTCGCCATGTCGGCGTATGCCGAACGCAAACCGGCGCAGCTTTCCGGCGGCCAGCAGCAACGTGTCGCGCTCGCGCGCGCATTGCTGAATCAGCCGGGCTGCCTGTTGCTCGACGAACCGCTGTCCGCGCTCGACCCGTTCCTGCGCGTGCAGATGCGCGCCGAACTCAAGCGCTGGCAGAAGGAACTCGGCATTACCTTCGTGCACGTCACGCATTCGCAGGAAGAAGCAATGGCGCTGGCCGATCTCGTCGTGGTGATGAGCCACGGCCGCATCGAACAGAGCGGCACGCCGCACGAGGTCTTCAACCGTCCGCGCACCGAGTTCGTGGCGCGCTTTCTCGGCGGTCATAACGTCTTCAAAACCAATGGCCGTTTGTTTACCGTGCGCGCCGATCATCTGCGCATCGTGCCGCATGGCATCACGCCGGTGCAGAACGCCGGCGGCGACAACGGCATGACGCGCATCGGCGGCGTGCCTTGCACAGTGCGCGAAGCCGAATACCAGGGCACCCATCTGCGCATGACGCTCGATCCGCTCGACGGGTCGCCTGAGTTGATCTCGCTCGTGAGCGACGGCGATTACGACCCCGCACGGCTCGGCCCCGAAGCTCGCGTGGTGGTCTGGTGGAACGAACAGGACGCGCATCCGCTCGCGGCCTGAGTAGTGGTGAAGTTTTGTGCATTGAAGCGGTATGACATCGCCGCGCACGAGACTTCCAGCAAGCAAAAACCGAACGTCAATCGAACGTCAACTGAGGAGAAAGCAATGAGTGAAGCGAACGAGAGCCCGGCACCGGCCGCAACGGATGGGAAGGAAACAGGCCTGTCGCGCCGCACGTTCATCAAGGGCGCGGTCGCGGCAGCCGGTATTGCCGGTTTTCCGTACGTGCACGCGCAGGAAAAAATCACGTTGCGCTACCTCGGCACGGCGGTCAATCAGAGCGCCGACATCGCGAAGAAATTCAAGGAAGACACCGGCATCGAGATTCAATACGTGCCGGTGACGACCGATGACGTCGCCAAACGCATCATCACGCAGCCCAACTCGTTCGACATTGTCGACACCGAATACTTCGCGCTCAAGAAGCTGATTCCGGCCGGCACGCTGGCAGGCATGGACGTGAAGCGCATCAAGCTCGCCGACAAGATCACGCCGGTGCTCACGCGCGGCGAAGTCAACGGCAAGAAGATCGGCGATCAAGGCACCGCGCCGAAGAAAGTGATGTTCCTCACCGGCCCGCGCTCCACGCAATTCTCCGCCACGCCCACCGAGTGGATGACGCTGATTCCCACCACCTACAACGCGGATACGCTCGGCATCCGGCCCGACCTGATCAAGCGGCCCATCGACAGTTGGGCGGAACTCCTCAATCCGCAGTTCAAGGGCAAGGCGGCGCTGCTGAACATTCCCGCGATCGGCATCATGGATTCGGCGATGGCGATCGAGGCGATGGGCCACGTGAAATACGGCGACAAGGGCAACATGACCAAGGCCGAGATCGATCAGACCATCAAGATCCTGATCGAAGCGAAACGCGCCGGCCAGTTCCGCGCGTTCTGGAAGGACTTCAACGAAAGCGTGAACCTGATGGCCTCGGGCGAAGTGGTGATCCAGTCCATGTGGTCGCCCGCCGTCACGAAAGTCCGCACGATGGGGATCGCCTGCAAATTCCAGCCGCTCAAGGAAGGCTATCGTTCGTGGGCATCGGGCTTCGGTTTCCCGCGTTCGCTGCAAGGCAAGAAGCTCGACGCGGCGTATGAGTTCGTCAACTGGTTCCAGGACGGCTGGGCGGGCGCATATCTGATGCGTCAGGGCTATTACTCGGGCGTGCTCGAAACCGCGAAGACGCACATGCAGCCCTACGAGTGGGACTACTGGATCGAAGGCAAGCCGGCCGCGCAGGACATCAAGGCGCCGGACGGCCAGTTGCTCGAAAAAGCCGGCACCGTGCGCGACGGCGGCTCGTACAACCAGCGCATGGGCGCGATTGCCTGCTGGAACGCGGTGATGGACGAGAACATCTACATGGTCCAGAAGTGGAACGAGTTCATCGCGGCCTGATGGACACCGTGGTCAATACCGCAGTCGAGGCCGCGGTTCGACGTGACAGCCGGCGCCCAGAGCGCCGGCTGTCACCGCCTGTCTGAACGCAAAGTCATTCCTTAGAAATCCGCCTATGGCAACGATCGACCTTCCCTCGCACGCGCAGGACGAGCCCGTCAAACACCGCCGCGCGCCGGCATGGTTGCAGGCGACGCCGCTCTCGCTGACCTTCCTGCTGTTTTTCATCGTGCCGCTGGTCATTACGCTGATCGTCAGTTTCTGGGACTTCAACGAATACCAGATCATCCCCGCGTTCACGCTGAAGAACTACGCGGCGATCTTCGACGGCTGTTCGTCGATGACGGACATCTGCGTCACCTTCAAGACCTACTGGTCGACGCTCAAATTCTGCGCGATCGTGTGGGCGGTGACCTTGCTGCTGGGTTTTTCGATCGCCTACTTCCTCGCGTTCCATGTGCGCACCACGAGCATGCAGACCGTGCTGTTCCTCGTCTGCACGATTCCGTTCTGGACTTCGAACGTGATCCGCATGATTTCGTGGATGCCGCTGCTCGGCCGCAACGGTCTCGTCAATCAGGCGCTGCTCGGCGCGCATCTGATCGACCAGCCGCTGGAATGGCTGCTGTATTCGAACTTTTCGGTGGTGCTCGCCTTCGTTCACCTCTACACGTTCTTCATGATCGTGCCGATCTTCAACGCGATGATGCGCATCGACCGGTCGCTGCTCGAAGCCGCGCGCGACGCCGGCGCGAGCGGCTGGCAGGTGGTGCGCGACGTGGTGCTGCCGCTGTCGAAAACCGGCATCGTGATCGGCTCGATCTTCGTCATCACGATCGTGATGGGCGACTTCCTGACGGTCGGCGTGATGGGCGGCCAACAGATCGCGTCGGTGGGCAAGATCATTCAGGTGCAAACCGGCTACCTGCAATTTCCCGCCGCAGCGGCCAACGCGATCATTCTGCTCGCCGTGGTGCTGATGATCGTGTGGGGTTTGACGCGGGTTGTGGACATTCGCAAGGAACTGTGAAGATGCAGGCCATTCGCCTCAAACATCGCGAGCATCGCCCGGCGAGTTTCTACTGGCTCGCGCTGCTGTTCGGCCTGTTCGTGCTGTTTCTGTACGGACCGGTGATCACCATTTTCATTCTGTCGTTTCAGGGCCTCGAAGGCGGCCTCACGTTTCCCATGCGCGGTGTGTCGCTGCACTGGTTCTCGGTACTGCGCGACGGGGTGGGCGACGTCGATATCTGGGCCGCGTTCGGCCGCTCCGTGCGGCTCGCCGTGGCCGTTACGGTGCTTACGGTGCTCTTTTCCGTCGCGGCGGGCCTCGCGTTTCGCAGAAAGTTTCGCGGCGATACGGCGGTGTTCTACGTCTCCGTTGCGAGTCTGATCATGCCGTCCATTATCGTTTCGCTCGGCATCGGCCTGACGTTCCGCCTGCTGGATAACGGTGTGAAGTACCTTGCCTCGGCGTGGGGCCATCAGTCTTTCGCCGATACCTATACCACCTCGATGGGTCTCTTCACGTCCGCGCTCGGCGCGCATCTCACATGGACACTGCCGTTCGGTTTGCTGGTCATGTTCGCGGTGTTCAACCGCTTCAACCCGGCTTACGAAGAAGCGTCGCGCGATCTGGGCGCAACGCCGTGGCAGAGCTTCCGGTATGTGGTGCTGCCGATCATCGGTCCTTCGGTGGTGGGCGTCGCCATGTTCGGCTTCACGCTCTCATGGGACGAGATTGCCCGCACCTCGCAGGCAATCGGCGACCAGAACACGCTGCCGCTCGAGCTTCAGGGACTCACCACGTCGGTGACGACGCCGGTGATTTACGCGCTCGGCACCATGACGACGGTGTTGTCGCTAACGGTGATGGGCCTATGTCTGCTCGCCGTGCGATGGCTGGCGCGCAGGCGCGCGGTGGCGGGATTGAAGTAGGCCTTCTGCCGCGCCGCGGCGGTCGCGGCGCTTTCCGGCAGGCATTTCACTCCTGCTGCTAAGAATCGGCCAAATACTTCGTTGCTCGACCCGTTCCCGTCCCTTACCGTTCTCTGATTGCGCCCCACGCGCACCCCGTTTCGGAGAACCCATGTCCGCAGTTCAATCGCCAACCAGCCCAGAACACAGCATCGCCGACGCCGCGCAACTCTTCGGCGACGATCCGCTGACGCGCCGCTTCGCGCCTGTTTTCGCCCGGATCGCTGAAGGCGCGGTCGAACGCGAGCAGCAGCGCGAACTCGCTTACGAGCCGGTGGAATGGCTGCGTGAGGCGGGCTACACCCGGTTGCGCGTACCCAGACAGTACGGCGGCGAAGGCATCTCGCTCACGCAATTCTTCGCGCTGGTCACGCGTCTCGGCGAAGCGGACTCGAATCTGCCGCAAATCCTGCGCGTACATGGCGGCTTTATCGAGGCACTGCTGGAAAACGGCGACGAATCGTTGCGCGAGCGCTGGTTCACGAGGATCGTGCAAGGCCAGATCGTCGGCGGCGCGGTGTCCGAGCGCACGGGCGTCACCAACAACAGCGTGCGTCTCACGCAAACGGATGGCGCATGGCATCTCGACGGCGAAAAGTACTACACCACGGGCACGCTGTACGCGGATTGGGTCGACGTCACCGCGCACGACGGCACGAGCGACGTGCGCGTGCTGGTCGAAACCGGCACGCCGGGCCTCGAACGTATCGACGATTGGGACGGTTTCGGACAACGGCTCACGGGTAGCGGCACGGCGCGCTTCACGCGGGTGCCGGTCTCGCCCGACAACCTCTACCGCCGCTATAACGCTGCCGAGCCGCGTCGCAACAGCCTGCTCACGGCCTACTATCAGGCGCTACATGTCGCGAATCTCGCCGGGATCAGCCGCGCGGCGTTGCGCGATGCGGTCGCGTTCACGCAAGCCAGAACCCGGACCTTCGGTGTTCCGGGTGCTTCGAGCCCGCGCGACAATCCTCTCGTGCATCGCGTGGTCGGGCGCCTCGCGAGCCTCGCTTATTCGACGCAAAGCATCAGCACGTCACTCGCGCGCGCCATCGATGAAGTCTCCGTCGCGCGCCAGGAAGGCCGCACCGACGAGCAGACTTACATCCACCTGGACATCCAGACTTTCCAGGCACAGCAGATCGTCATCGAGCAGACGTTGCAGGCGGCGACGCTGCTGTTCGAAGTCGGCGGCGCGTCGGCCACCAGCGAAGCGCGCCGCTTCGATCGCTACTGGCGCAATGCGCGCGTGCTGGCGTCGCACAATCCGGCGATCATTCGCGAGGCCGCGATCGGCGACTTCTACCTGAATGGCAACGCGCACAGCGAGCGCTTCGGGGTGGCTCGGCAGCAGGAGATAGCTGCGGCAACGCAAGCGGCGGCGGCATAAGGACGGCATAAGGACAGCAGACCGGCGGCGGCATGCGGATCGCCGCCTTCATGTGGCACAGTGTTGTCAGGCGCATGCGCTAAGCTTGCGCAACCGAACAGCCCTGACGAGCGACATGAAGAATCTGCCTGCCTACGAGCCTCCGGTCGACGAGAACCAGCTTCTGCTGAAGTGGATCCGCCGTGCGCGCGAATCCCAGATGAGCCATTACGACATGGCGGACCTGCTATCGGCGCGCGACCGTCAGGTCGGCTGGCTCGCAACCGCGTTGACCGCCTTCGTGGGGACGGCGGTGTTCGCTTCCCTGCATGCCACCGCTGTCTCGCCCGAGTTCAGGATCTTCGTGGGCTTTGTGAGCGTGGCGGCCGCGGTCTCCACCGCGCTGCAGACCTTCCTGCGCTACGCCGAACGCGCCGAAAAACATCGCGCCGCCGGTGCGCGCTATGGCGCGGTGCGTCGCCGGCTCGAAGCGGTCTTTGCAGGTGATGCCGATGCGCGTGACGGCCACTATCTCACCGCGATCCGCGACGAGCTCGACCGGCTGGCCGAAGATTCGCCCAACGTGCCGCCGCGCGTTTTCCATCGCACCCAGCGGACGCTGTCCGCGGATACGCCGCGCAGCCGCGATGCTTAGGCGCCTTCGCCGGCAGTAAGGTCGCCGGCGTCGATACCCAGCTCTGCCGCCATGCGGCGGACCACGGTCTGCAGCCGGCTCACTTCATCGGCGAGGCGCTTCTGTTCGGCCTTGACCGCCTCGAACGCGGACAACGGCACCGCGTCGTCTTCGGCGCCCGGCTGCGCCAGTTCGCTCGCACTCACCTCGCCGCACAGCAGATGCGTCCAGCGGTTCTCGCGCTCGCCCGGCGTGCGCGCGAGTTTCACGACCCGTGGCGGGTCGTTGGCCGCGAGTTCGTCGAGAAACGCTTCGACCGACGAGATATCGGCAAAGCCATGCAAACGCGCGCTGTTCAGGCGCAATTCGGCGGCGGTTTGCGAGCCGCGCAGCAACAGGGTGGTAAGCAGCGCCGCCGACTGGCTCGGCAAACCCAGCACCCGGTTCATGTTGTGCTCGAAGCGCGGCACGCGGCTGCTGCTGCCTTCCATTACGAGGCTCAAGCGTTTCAATCCGTCGACGGCGGTCAGCACCTCGGCTTCGGTAGCGTTCATGACCGGCGCGCGGCCGGTTTTCTGGTTGCAGCCCAAGGTCAGCGCGTTGAGCGAAAGCGGATAGCTGTCCGGCACCGTGTGCTGCTTTTCGACGAGCACGCCGAGCACGCGCCCTTCAAGCAAGGTCAGCGCGCGGATCGAAGGACGGGAGGAAGTGTCGGGAGTGGAGTTCATGGATGATGTCGCGGTATGAGCCGCCGGGTCTCGTGAATGACGTGCTGATGTGCGTTACCGCTGCACAGCCGGGCGACGCGTTCTGGTTTGTGGGCACTATGATAAACGGCCGAGGTCGTGGCGGTGTACGAATCTCCGCTGCGGCATGGCGCACGCGAGGCCATCTGGCACGCGGCGTGCTGCCAGCGGATGTCCTTCACTCATGGAGTCGCTCGATGCCTTTACGCCGCCAGTCGGTCCTGCGCCTGAGCGCCATTTCACTCGTGGTCGGCGCAGTGTGCCTGCTCGGCGCCTGCGCGTTCAGCCCGGCCGGCAAAAGCGGCAACGCGCGTGTGCCCGAGCCGGCGAAACCCGTGGATCTGAGCCGCTATCTCGGTCGATGGTATGAACTGGCGCGCTATGAAAACGGCTTCGAGCGCGATTGCGAAGCCGTCACCGCCGACTATGCCACGCGCGACGACGGCCTGATCGACGTCATCAACAGTTGCCACAAGGGCGCCGTGAACGGGCCGGCGGACGTGGCTAAGGGCCGCGCGAAAGTCGTCGCCGGTTCGGGCACTGCGAAGCTGAAGGTGTCGTTCTTCGGCCCGTTCTTCTTCGGCGACTACTGGGTGCTGGACCACGCGGACGACTATAGCTGGTCGATCGTCGGCGAGCCGAGCGGACGTTATCTGTGGATTCTGACGCGCGAAGCGACACCTGCCGCAAGCGTGAAAGACGCGCTGATCGAGCGGGTTCACGCACTGGGTTACGACACCTCAATGCTGCGCATGACCAGGCACGAGTAAGCTGCGTCCCTTGACTGCGCGAGAACCGATCGGAGCACGCCCACCGGCCGCCCCATTTTTTCCTGATTGACCATTTTCCATATTCGAGATAATTTCCCGAATATGGAAAACCCACTCCCCGACGACAACGCCATCGACCGCCGCATCGCGCAGCGGTTGCGGGCGCTGCGCGCCGAGCGCAACTGGTCGCTCGACGATCTCGCGAGACTCAGCAGCGTCAGCCGCGCGACGCTCTCTCGCCTCGAAAACGCCGCCGTGAGCCCCACGGCGAGCGTGCTCGGCAAGCTCTGCGTGGCGTACGGCCTGCCAATCTCGCGCCTCATGCACATGGTCGAAGAAGACTTCGCGCCGCACGTGCCGCGCGCCGCCCAGCCGCTCTGGACCGACGCCAGCGTCGGCTTCCGGCGGCGCTCCGTGTCGCCGCCCGCGCAGGCGTTGAGCGGCGAAGCGCTGGAATGCGAACTCGATGCCGGCGTGCGCATCACCTACGACGCATCGCCGCGGCCCGGCCTCGAACATCATCTGATCCTGCTCGAAGGGCAACTGCAGATCACCGTCGACGGCCAAAGCCACAACCTGCAACCCGGCGACTGCCTGCGCTATCAACTGTTCGGCGCAAGCGCTTTCGTGACGCCCGCGCACAGCGGGGCCCGCTACATTCTCTTCATCGTGTGAGCCAGCATGAGCGCGACCACCCTCACCGCTTTCTCCGCCGACGACCTCGTGCGTCAGCTTCCCGAACTCGGCGCACTGCTGCGCGCCTGTGTGCATGACGGCGCCAGCGTCGGCTTTGTGATGCCGTGCGGCATCGACGAATGTGAGGCGTTCTGGCGCGGCAAAGTGCTGGCTTCGTTGCGTGCCGGCAGCCTGGTGCTGCTGGTTGCGCGTCACGGCGAAGCGATTGCGGGCACAGTACAGCTGGATTACGACACGATGCCGAATCAGCAGCATCGCGCCGAAGTGCGCAAACTGCTGGTGCATCCGGCTTTGCGCCGCCAGGGCATTGCGCGTGCGCTGATGACGGAACTCGAACGCCATGCGCATGGCTTGCAGCGCAGACTGCTCACGCTCGACACCCGAACCGGCGACCACGCCGAGCCGCTTTATACCGCACTGGGTTATCGCACGGCGGGCGTGATCCCGGGATACGCGCGTGACACGCATTCCGATGAATTCGACGCGACCACCATTATGTACAAGGCGCTATGAGTGAGGCGTGGATGTGCCGTTGTGCCGTTGTACGTCAGGCCGTCTTCGAATACTTGAACATCTATCCGCGTGTCTGCCCGGCCGCGTTGCGTCCGCTTCACCGAGTGACACCGAGTGGCACCGGACGACACTGAATGAGCACGATCGGCCATACTTCGCCCGCCTCCGCAGCCCGATTGGCCGCGCTCAGGCACAATCGTCTTTTCGCCGCGCGTGCGGCCCGACCCTGTGCGTTTCGCTTCCCATCCTGCCTCGATGAGTTCAGCCACTCCCGCCGACGGCGCGCCCCACTGGCAGCGCAATCTCTATGTCTGTCTGTTCGGTTCGTTCACGACCATCGTCGCGATGACCCTGCTGCTGCCGTTCCTGCCGCTCTATGTGCAGCAGCTCGGCGTGCATCCGGCCGCGGCCGCCGTGCAATGGTCGGGCGTCGCGTTCGGCGCGACGTTCCTCGCCGCGGCGCTGGTGTCGCCGCTGTGGGGACGCATGGCCGACCGCTACGGACGCAAGCTGATCCTGATTCGCGCGAGTCTCGGCATGGCCGTCGTGATGTCCCTGCTCGGGCTTGCGCAGAATGTCTGGCAACTGGTGGGACTGCGCTTTCTGGCGGGACTCGTCGGCGGCTATGCGTCGGGCGCGACCGTCATGATCGCCACGCAGACGCCGCGCGGACGCACCGGCTGGGCGCTCGGCACGTTGGCCTCGGGCGTGATGGCGGGCAGTCTCGTCGGCCCGCTGGTAGGCGGCGCGCTGCCGCCGCTGATCGGCATCCGCAATACGTTTTTCATTGCGGGGGCGATGATCTTCTGTGCTTTCATTGCGACCACGCTGCTCGTCAAGGAACAACCGGTGGACCGCACACGCGGCAAATCGCACGAGGAGCGGGCGGCCACCGGCTGGGCCACCGTGCCGGACCTGCGCCCCGTGCTGGCGATGCTGTTCACCTCCGGCTTGCTGATGTTCGCCAACATGTCGATCGAGCCGATCATCACCGTGTACGTCGGCCAACTGGTGCACGACGCGAGGCACGTCACGCTCGTGTCGGGCTTCGTGATGTCGGCCTCCGCGCTCGGCAGCGTGCTGGCGGCTTCGCGCGTGGGCCGTCTCGCCGACCGGATCGGCGCGCCGAAAGTGATCGTGACGTGTCTCAGCGTGTGCGCGGTGCTGCTCGTGCCGCAGGCGTTCGTCACGAGCGGCCTGCAACTGGTGGTGCTGCGCTTTCTGATGGGGCTCGCGCTGGCCGGCCTGTTGCCGTGCATTACGAGCGTGATCCGCCATAACGTGCCCGACCGTTCCGCCGGCTATATCCTCGGCTACGCGACTTCGGCGAATTACGCGGGACAGGTCACAGGGCCGCTCGCGGGCGGCTTTGTCGGGGCGCACTTCGGCATGCAGTCGGTGTTTCTCATCACCAGCGCGTTGATGCTATGCGGGGCGCTGTTCAACGGCTGGGTGTTCAGAGGTTCGGGTTCCGGTTCGGGCTCGGGCTCCGCTTCGGCGCGCGGCGGATAACGCGCCGCAAAAAATCAGCGGCGCGAATCGAGCGCAATGCGCACCGCGAGTCCGGCAAGCACGGTGCCCATCAACCAGCGCTGCACCAGCAGCCACACCGGGCGCCCGGCGAGAAACACGGCAATCGAGCCCGCCATGCTCGCGATCAACGCATTGACGGTCACGCTGATAACGATCTGCACGCAGCCCAGCGCGATCGATTGCGAAAGCACGCTGCCGTGTCCCGGCGAAATGAACTGCGGCAACAGCGACAGGTACATCACCGCGATCTTCGGGTTCGCGAGATTGGTGACGAGCCCCATCATGAAGAGCTTGCGGCGGCTGTCGTGCGGCAGGTCGCGCACCTGGAACGGCGAGCGGCCACCCGGCTTGACCGCTTGCCATGCCAGATACAGCAGATAGAGCGCGCCGCAGAAACGCAATGCGTCGTACGCGTACGGCACAGTCAACAGCAGCGCGGTAATGCCGAATGCGGCGCAGAACATGTAGAACACGTAGCCGAGCGCGACGCCGCCAAGCGAAACGAGACCCGCGCGGCGCCCCTGGCAGAGCGATCGCGAGATCAGATAGATCATGTTCGGCCCGGGCGTGAGCACCATGCCGAGCGAGACCAGACCGAAGGCGAGCAACGTTGTGAGGGCGGGCACGGCATTCTCCTTTGCGAATGAAAGTCGGATAGTGCCGCCAAATATAGCCGATGCGGGCGCTTTCAGCCCCACAGCCGGCTTGAAAGATTCGCATCGGAGTAGAAACCGCATTCATCTTCAGACGTGCCGTTTCAGACCGCTACTCGCACGGTGCATTGCAGGAAACACTTGCGGCGAATTATTTTGACCGGTATTGTCGAGCCGTTCTGCAATGCAGCGCGGGAGAGATCGTCAGATGTTCGTGACGACGCCGACGGAGCAACCGCCCCGGAAACTCTCAGGCAAAAGGACCGCGCAGCAGGAACATCTGGAGAGCGGCGCATCGGCATAGCCTGTGCGCCCACCGAAGGGGATTCCCCGCACACGGCTCGCATCGGGCCGGCCGCTGCGGAGAAGAAACTCTCAGGTACATGGACAGATGGGGCATCAGCGCCGGTTTCGACACGAAATCGACACCGGTGATGCTCAACTACTCTGGACCATGTCATGTCACGAATCGCCATTATCGGCGCCGGCATTACCGGCGTCACGACCGCTCACGCCCTCGCCCAGCGCGGCCACCACGTTACTGTCTTCGAGCGCCATCGCTATGCGGCAATGGAGACCTCGTTCGCCAACGGCGGCCAGTTGTCCGCCAGCAATGCCGAAGTCTGGAACAGCGCCGCCACCGTCATGAAAGGACTGCGCTGGATGCTCACGCGCGACGCCCCGCTGCTGCTCAATCCCGCGCCCACCTGGCACAAATACTCGTGGATGGGCGAATTTCTGCGGCAGATTCCGCACTACCGGGCGAACACGGTCGAAACCGTGCGGCTCGCGATTGCCGCGCGCGAGCATCTGTTTTCGATTGCCGAGACCGAGGGCATCGACTTCGATCTGGAGCGGCGCGGCATTCTGCACATCTACAAGACCCGCAAGGAATTCGACGCTGCGAGCAAGGTGAACGAACTGTTGCGCGAAGGCGGACTCGACCGCAACCCGGTCACGGCGGGCGAGTTGCATGGCATCGAACCCACGCTGCATGGCGATTTCTACGGCGGATTTTTCACGCCGTCCGATTCGACCGGCGATATTCACAAGTTCACGCGCGGTCTCGCTCAGGCGTGCGTGCGGCACGGCGTCGAGTTTCACTACGACGCGGAGATCACGTCGATCGAGCAGCCTGGCGAGGGCCGCTTTTCGCTGGCGGTCAATCTCGAAGGCGAATCGCAGCGGTTTGCGTTCGAGCGGGTCGTCGTGTGCGCCGGCGTGAAGAGCCGAGATTTTGCGGCCATGTTGGGCGACCACGTGAACATCTACCCGGTGAAAGGCTATTCGATCACCGTCTGTCTCGACGACGAGCTCAGCCAGCAGCGTGCCCCCTGGGTGAGTCTGCTCGACGATAGCGCGAAGATCGTCACGAGCCGGTTGGGCATGGATCGCTTTCGCGTGGCCGGCACGGCCGAGATCAACGGCTTCAACCGCGATATCCGTTCGGACCGGATTGCGCCGCTAGTGGACTGGACCCGGCGTTATTTCCCCGAGGTGTCGACCTCGCGCGTGGTCCCTTGGGCGGGCTTGCGGCCGATGCTGCCGAGCATGTTGCCCAAGGTAGGCCGAGGAAAGCGGCGTGGCGTGTTCTACAACACCGGGCATGGGCATCTGGGCTGGACGTTGTCGGCCGCGACGGCGCAGGCGCTGGCGGGCGCGATCCGGTAGGCTTGCGGCGGGATTTTTTTGCCGACGGCGGCGGATTGTATTGATCTCACCGCCGTCATCCAATGCGAGCAAAATCCGCCACTTCTGCTAGTGTTCTCCCATCCGTATCACTTCCGTGGAGAACACATGCCACACGCTCGCGCCGCGAAACACCAGGCGGACAGCGCACGCCTGAGCGATGCACAGATCGCCGCGGAGGCGACGCAGCGTCTCGCCTGGGACGCCGCGGTCCCTGAACACGCCGTAAAGGTTCACGTCTCGCGCGGCCGCATCACGCTACGCGGCGAACTGCAGCGCGATCAGCAACGCACCGCCGCACTCGAAGACGTGACCCGCCTGTTCGGCGTAACCGGCGTTTCGGATCACACCGTCGTCAAGCCCAAATGAAGTCAGGCTGCATCCGTTTGCCGCAACAGCGTGCGGCAATGCCTCGCGATCTGCTTTTCCTCTTCCGTGTGAATCGCCCTCACCTTGCCCGCCGGATCGCCTTCCGTTAGCCCCATGAAAGCGAGCCCCTCGCACACGCGCCGCCGGATCTCCTGGCTGTGTTCGCCGATGCCGCCGGTAAATACCAGCAAATCGATTCCGCCCAGCAGCGCCGCATAGCCGCCGATCGTCTTGCGCACCGCTGTGGCAAATGCATCGAGCGCCAGCGACGCATTTGTATCGCCCGCCGCGGCGCGTTTTTCGAGCGCCTGCATATCGCTCTCGCCATCCGCGTAGCCGGCGAGGCCGCTCTCGCGATTGAGCAGCGTCTCCAACGCGCCCGCATCGAGCGTTTCCACGCGCATCAGATACAGCAGCACACCGGGGTCGAGATCGCCGCTGCGTGTGCCCATCGGCACGCCGCCGGTCGGGGTCAGCCCCATCGACGTATCGACCGATTGGCCGTCGCGTAGCGCGCATACGCTCGACCCGTTGCCGAGGTGCGCGAACACCGCGCGCGCCGGCAAGTCGGCGCCGAGCCGCGTCACCAGCGATTCGTATGAGAGCCCGTGAAAACCGTAGCGCATCACGCCGGCCTCCACATAGCGGCGCGGCAACGCAAGCTGCGCCGCACGCGGCGGCAGCGTGGCATGAAACGCCGTATCGAAGCAGGCAAAATGCGGCGCGTCGGCGAAAATGGTCTCTGCCTCGTCGATCAGCGCAAGCGCCGGGGGAATATGCAGCGGCGCAAAGTGCACGGCGTCCTGCAACTGACGGCGCACCCCGGCGGTAATCCGCTGATGCGCGCGCAGACGCGGTCCGCCGTGCACCACCCGATGCCCCACCGCCGAAGGCCGCGCATGGTGCTGTTGCGCGAGAACCTGCGCGAGCTTTTGCAATGCATCGGTCTGCGATTCCAGCTCGTGCTCCTGCTGCACCAGCACGCGGCCATCGGGCGACTTGATCCGCAAGCTGCCGTCGCTGCGTCCAATGCCTTCCGCGCTGCCTTCCAGCAGGAGGGATTCGTCGTCGCCCGTGCGCCTGAAGAGCCCGAACTTCAGCGAGGACGAACCGCTGTTCAGCACCAGAATCGTTTGATCCTCTGCACCGTCTTGAGTGCGCATGGTCATGCCTCGCTCAGCCTTTCCACGTCCAGTTGCGGATTTCTTCCCGGTCGATGCCCTCGGCATGCGCATAAGCGAGATGTTCGATAACCTGGCCGCGCAGCCATTCCTTCGCATGGTCGCCGACACCGCGCAGTTTCGGCACGCGATCGATCACATCGATCGCCAGCGAGAAGCGGTCGACCTGGTTGATGATCGCCAGTTCGAGCGGCGTATTGATATTGCCCTTCTCGTGATAGCCGTGCACATGCAGGTTGTCGTGGTTGGTGCGGTTATAGGTCAGCTTGTGAACCAGCGACGCATACGAGTGGAAATTGAAAATCACCGGCTTGGTCGCGGTAAACAACGAATCGAAATCGCGGTTGGACAGCCCGTGCGGATGCGCGTGCTCGGGCATCAGCCGGAACAGGTCGACCACGTTGACAAAGCGGATCTTCAGATCGGCGAAACGCTCCTTCAGAATCTGCACGGCGGCGAGCGCCTCCATCGTGGCGATGTCGCCCGCGCTGGCGATCACCACGTCCGGCTCCACGCCCTGATCCGTCGACGCCCAGTCCCAGATGCCGATGCCCTTGGTGCAATGCGTGAGCGCCGCGTCCATGTCGAGATACTGCAGATGCGGCTGCTTGTCGGCGACGATCACGTTGACGTAGTCGCGCGAGCGCAAACAATGATCGGCGACGCTCAGCAGGCAATTCGCATCGGGCGGCAGATAAATGCGCACCACGTCCGGGCTTTTATTCGTGACCACATCGAGAAAGCCGGGATCCTGATGCGTGAAACCGTTGTGATCCTGCCGCCACACGAGCGAGGTGATCAGCAGATTGATCGACGGCACCGGCTGCCGCCAGCCGAGATCGCGTTTGGCTTTCTCCAGCCACTTGGCGTGCTGGTTGAACATGGAATCGATCACGTGGACGAACGCTTCGTACGTGGCGAACAGGCCGTGGCGGCCGGTCAGCACGTAGCCTTCGAACCAGCCTTCGAGCGTATGCTCGCTGAGCATTTCCATCACGCGGCCGTCCACCGCGAGATCGCCGCCGTCCGCGTCGCTCGGCTCGGTTTGCGCGAGCCAGGTTTTTTCCGACGCTTCATAGATCGCGGTCAGCTTGTTGCTTGCGGTTTCGTCAGGACCGAATACGCGGAAGTTCGTCATGTTCCGGCGCATCACGTCGCACAGGAATTTGCCGAGCACCTCGGTCGGCGACGTGTACGTGCCGCCCGGTTTCTTCACCGCCACCGCGTAATCGCCAAACGCCGGCATGTCGAGCGTCTTGCAAAGCAAGCCGCCGTTCGCATGCGGATTGGCGCTGATGCGGCGCGCACCCTTCGGCGCGAGCTCGCGCAGTTCTTCGACGAGACGCCCGGCTTCGTCGAACAGCGACTCGGGCTCGTAACTGCGCATCCAGTTTTCCACCAGCTTCAGGCTCTTGCCATTGGTCACCGGATCGAGCACCGGCACCTGATGCGCGCGCCACGAGCCTTCCACCTTGTGGCCGTCGACTTCCTTCGGGCCGGTCCAGCCTTTCGGCGAACGCAGCACGATCATCGGCCAGCGTGGGCGCGTCGCGTCGTTGTTCGCGCGCGCATGCTGCTGGATCGCGCGGATTTCGCCGATGCATTGTTCGAGCGTCGCCGCCATCTGTTGATGCATGACGGAGGGGTCGTCGCCCTCGACGAAATACGCCTTGTGGCCGTAACCGGTCAGCAAGGCTTCGAGCTCCTCGCGGGGAATGCGCGCGAGAATGGTCGGATTGGCGATCTTGTAGCCGTTCAGGTGCAGCACCGGCAACACCGCGCCATCGCGGATCGGATTGAGGAATTTGTTCGAGTGCCACGAGGTGGCGAGCGGACCGGTTTCCGCTTCGCCGTCGCCGATCATCACGGTGACGATCAGGTCCGGGTTGTCGAACGCGGCGCCGTAGCCATGCGAGAGGCTATAGCCGAGCTCGCCGCCTTCATGAATCGAGCCCGGCGTCTCGGGCGTGCAATGCGAACCGATGCCGCCCGGAAACGAGAACTGCCGGAAGAAGCGCTGCATGCCGGCTTCGTCTTCGCTGCGGTCGGGATAGATTTCCGAGTAGTGGCCTTCGAGATAACAATTGGCCAGCGTAGCCGGTGCGCCATGACCGGGACCGGCTACGTAGATCACATTCAGATCGAGCTTTTTGATCAGCCGGTTCAGATGCACGAGCAGGAAACTCTGCCCCGGGTCCGAGCCCCAATGGCCCAGCAGACGGTTCTTGATGTGTTCGGGTTTCAGCGGTTCGCGCAGCAGCGGATTGTCGCGCAGATAGATCATCCCGGCCGAGAGGTAGTTGCAGGCGCGCCAGTAGCGATCCATGTTGCGCAACGTATCGGCATCCAGGACTTGCGGCGGCGTGGGACGGGAGGTTGCTTCAGCCATGGCGTCACTCCTTGGAAAGGACTGTCAGGCGGGTTGGCGGGTGCGGCGGCGGTGGTTCGTGACACGGCCGGCGCAAAAAAATCAGCGCGGCCGGCCATCCTGTCATGCGGATGACATCACGAAAGCGTAGCGGCAAAGGCCCGTTGCAGCGGGATTTCGCGCCGCTACCCGGCGCTCGTCACGGAGTGTGACAGGAAGTGTGCCGCATGGTTCGACGCAATCGTCCACGGCTTGAGCCAACCCCGTATCTGCCAGTTCGCGGGCACTCGGCCTCGCGCCGCATACGCTAGACTTATGCGCATATTAAGTGAATGCGTTTAAGCTCGTCACGCTGCATGCGCGACGGCGGACCGCATCCGGCGTATCCTCCGCTGCCCGCCTCCCTCCCTTACCGTTGAATCATGCCGACACCCAGCCGCTTCAAAGCACCGTTGATCCTTGTCATCGCACTCGTGCTGCTGTTCGCGGGTGTCGCCGTTCTGATCGGCGTGTTCGGCTTGCTGGTCAAGCTGTTCGGCCACGGCTGAGCGCCGCCGGGCGGGCATGGCGGGCGCAAACTGTGTATCCTGAACAATCTTGCCGGCGCCTTCGCGGGTTTTCTCCCGCCTTTGCAAGACGTGAGGCGCACGGGTTGATTGCAAGGAGATTTCATTGACGGACCACGCTGATACTTCCCCGCCCTCCGGCCAGCCGATCGATCCGGAGTTGCTCGAACTGGCGCAGCAGGTTTTCGACCTCGCGCGGCGCGGCGATGCCGCCATGCTCGCGGCGGTGATCGAAAAAGGCGTGCCGCCGAATCTGCGTAACGACAAGGGCGACAGTCTCGTCATGCTGGCCAGCTACCACGGCCACGCGGACGCCGTGCGCACGCTGCTCGAACGCGGCGCCGATCCTGATCTGCGTAACGACAACGGACAGACGCCGATTGCAGGCGCGGCCTTCAAGGGCTTCGATACCGTGATCGAAACCTTGCTGGCGCATGGTGCGGATGTCGAAGGCGCGTCGCCGGACGGGCGCACCGCGTTGATGATCGCCGCCATGTTCAATCGCACGGCGATCATGGAACTGCTGATCGCGCACGGCGCGAACCCGAAGGCCCGCGACGCGAACGGCGTGACGGCAATGGATGCAGCCGGCCGCATGGGCGCCGGCGATGCGCAAGCGCGCCTGAAGGAGCTCGGCTCCTGAACCGGAGCGCGGCTCGCCGCCAGCAACCCTGGCGTTTCCAGCAACCCTAGCGTTTCTCCGCCAATAGCCACTCCGCGTCGATCTCCACCAGATCGCCGATTCGCTCGACTGTCACATCCGCCGGCGGATGGCTGGAGATCTCCTTCGGATCGAACGCGTAGTGCCCCTGGCGGGGAAACACCGTCGTCAGTCTGGCGCCCCAAGCTTTTTTCATGGCGGCAAGAATCCGCAGCTTGTCGTCCACCATCACATAGTGGCGGGCGGGATAGCACTCCATCACCTGATCGAGCATCAGTTCTTTGTGGATGTAGATCAGCACCCGCCCTTCGACTTCATCCCATAGCCCCGAGCGGGCAATCTTGCGCGGCTGGAACACCACGTCGCCGTCCGAAAGGATGACCGTGGGACCGCGCGCGCCCAGATGCCGCAACGCATTCAGCGCGCCCGGATACAGGCGGCTCGCAAACGGATAATCGATCAGGAACGACGACATCAACAGCAGCCGCGTATCGCGCGGCTGCTCCAGCCGATACCGCTGCAGCGCGCCCAGGTAGTCGGCGTAGCCGAGCTCCGTGCGCAGGGTCTCGAAGATTTCCCAATACCGCGCGCTGTTCTGCGCGCCGAACTCGCGCATCATGTGCGCGCGCAGATCCGCGAGTACATGGTCGTTGTCCAGCAAGGTGTTGTCGCAGTCGAACAGAAACACGACGTCATGCGGCGTGGCGGTAGTGGCTTGCATCGCTGCCTCCTGAATCAGCCTTTCGGTCCATCGGCCGGCGTGGCCGCTTTTTCGACATGGCCGCCGAAATCGTGCCGCATGGCCGACAGCACCCGGTTCGCAAAATCCGCCTCGCCGCGCGAACTGAAGCGGGCAAACAGCGCGGCGCTCAGCACCGGCGTGGGCACACCTTCGTCGATGGCGGCGGCCACGGTCCAGCGCCCCTCGCCCGAGTCGGATACGCGCCCCGCGTAGTTCTTCAGCTCGGCGTCGCTGACGAGCGAGCCGGCAATCAGATCGAGCAGCCACGATCCGATCACGCTGCCGCGCCGCCAGACCTCGGTGACGTCGGCGAGATTCAGCTCGTACTGGTACAACTCGGGGCGGCGCAGCGGCGTTGTCTCGGCGTCGGCCTCGCGCGCGTGCTTGCCGGCGTTGGCGTGGCGCAGAATGTTCAGCCCTTCGGCGTACGCGGCCATCATGCCGTACTCGATGCCATTGTGAACCATCTTGACGAAGTGCCCCGCGCCCAGCGGCCCGCAGTGCAGGAAGCCCTGATCCGCCGTGCTAGTGCCGCTGGCGCGGCCCGGCGTGGCCGGCGCGGCGCCGGCGCCCGGCGCGAGCGTCGAGAAAATCGGTTCGAGCCGCTTCACGACCTCCGGCTCGCCGCCGATCATCAGACAGTAGCCGCGCTCGCGGCCCGCCACGCCGCCGCTCGTGCCGACGTCCACATAGTGAAGCTGGCGCTTCGCCAGCTCGGCGCCGCGGCGGATGTCGTCGTGATAGTAGGAATTGCCGCCGTCGATCACGATATCGCCGGGCGCGAGCAGGGGCACGAGTTTTTCCAGCGTCACATCGACCACCGCGGCCGGCACCATCAGCCACACGGCGCGCGGCTTGTCGAGTTGCGCGACCAGCTCTTCCAGCGACGCCGCGCCCGCGACACCGTCCTGCTTCAGCTTCTCCACCGCCGCCGGCTGCACGTCGTAAGCGATACATTGCTGACCGCCCTTCGTCAGACGCCGCACCATGTCGGCGCCCATGCGTCCCAATCCAATCATGCCTAGCTGCATATCTCGCTCCGGAAAGTGCCTCGTTGCGCTGCTCGATTTGCTTCGTTGTACTGCGGCAATCTTTGCGTTTTTGCTGAGTGTTTCGGTAGCGGCGCCGTGGATCGCGCGTCACTGCATTTTTATTGTAGCTGCGTCTTTCGTTGCGTCTTCGTTGCGTCTTCGTTGCGCCTTCGCTGCGTCTTTCTCGCATGCTCCGGGCGCACGGCGGTCATCCTGGATCGCTCACGCGGCGAAGCGGCACCGCCACGTGCATGGAAAGACGATACGCTTCTTTGCAGAGGTTTTGCGCGGCGTAAAGTTCCTGGTATGTGCGGTTGCGCGGCATCGCACTCGGGCAGGCTTCGATTCGGCTAACGGCCTTCTTACACTTCGACCTGGACTTGGGTCTCGCAGTCAGGGCTATGCCGCTAGCGCCGACCTGCCTGGAGCTTGCCGTATCGCGAACGCGCAAAACGCTTCACGGCCTGCCACATCAATGGATAACGATCGCCCGGCACGGCGAACAGCACCAACGCGCACAACGCAAGCAAGCCGCAGAACATGAACGTGCCGCGATAGCCGAACGCCTGCACCAGCAAACCCGACAACACGCCCGAGAGAATCGAGCCGACCCGCGCCGCGTTGAAGAAGAGCGCGGTGGCGCGGCCCGGCGCATGCGGCATCAGATCCTGCACATAGGTCATGCCGAGACACGAGGTCACGGCGACCACGAACGCGTTGAGCATCTGCATCGGAATCAGCACGTGGACGTTGCCCGCGAGCGCCATGCCGGCGAAATACACCGCGTGCACCGCCGCACACGCGCCCAGCCAGTTCGGCTTGTGCAGCGCCGACGACTTCGCGCCGAGCGCGAGCATCATCGGAATTTCCATCAGGGCGCCGAGGCCGAGCATGACCGACACGTCCAGATGCGTGCCCTTCAGGCCGTGCACGATGTAGAGCGGCAACACGATCATCGTCGCGTTCGCGGCGAGGCCGAGCAAGGTCAGCGCGGCCACCGCGCGGCCGATGTCGTTGGCCGAGGCGACGCCGGGCAAGTCCTCGTGCGCGTCTTCACCGGGCGTGGTCAGCGGCGGCACCGTGATCGAAGCCGACGGCTCGGCCGCCGTGTCTTCCACCGTGTGATCGCCCAGGTGACCCTGCGGCTCCCGCATGCGCCAGACAATGGTCGCGCACGCGCCGAAACTGGCGGCGGCAAACAGAAAGAGTCCGTAGAAGCTGCTGGCGGCGAGCACCAGCGCGCCCACCGACGGCCCGAACACCCAGGCGGCCGACAGAATGGTGCGCAAAGTCGCACTGGCGAACACGCGCTCCGCCGGGTCGGCGACCGGCAACGCCGCGCGGCTGAACGAGAACACCATTGAAATAGCCGAGCCGCCCGCGCCGATAAAGACGATCCCGACCACCAGCAGCAGCCGGTAGTCACGCACCACGCATAAACACAGATAGCCGAGCGCCGCCGCCGCCAGCGCGGCCAGCAGCAAAGGCCGATGCCGTCCGCTCGCGTCGCTCCAGCGGCCCGCGAAGGTGCTGGCGAGCACCCCGCTCGCCGCGATCAGCGTCATGAAGACCCCGAGTCTGAACGGTGTCATGCCGGCGCGCTCGACGCCGAACAGCGAAAGATAGGGAGCGGTGAACGACATCGCCACACCGAGCATCAGGGTCGCAGCGGCGAGCGGCTTGAAGCCGGGAATGCGCAGGAGATCGAAAAAACGTGAGGTTTTCAACACGGGGGCGGTGGGTCAGGGAAAGCGAGCCTGTGACGCGCAATGCGCACCGCAAACTTCGTGGCCGGAACGACCGGGGCATTATCGGCTTAGCTTGTGGGCGCGTAAACCCACGGCATCGCATCCCAAAATTGTGAGGCTCAGCGTTGGCTAGCAACAGTTGGCATGCACCGCGCTACTTGCCGTCCGTTGCGCGCATTTGCTGCGCTTGCGCCTTGTAGTCGTAGGTCGGATAGAACTCGGTGCGATAGCCGCCCCACGCGGTCGTTTCGATCGCCCGGTTGACTTCGCGCAGACGGCTTGCCGGCACGCGCAGCGTGACCACCTGGCCGATGCCCATCATCACGTACCACGACACGACTTCGATGCCGGGTGGAGGAAAGGTCTTGAAGAACCCTTGCGCGCGCAACTGGTCGTTGATTTTCGGCAGCGGTTTGGATTCGTCGTGACGCAGGAAGATGGTGAGGAGGAACGTGTCGTCGGACGGTGTGGTCGGTGTGGGGGCATTGGCCGGCGTGGGGGCTGTGGCCGCCACTGCACCTGGCGCGCGGGTCGCGGCCGGGTCCGGTGCAGTGGCCGGGTTGGTGCCCGGGTTGGTGCCCGGATTGGTGCCCGGGTTGGTGCCCGGGTTGGTGCCCGGGTTAGTGCCTGGGTTAGTGCCTGGGTTAGTGCCTGGGTTAGTGCCTGGGTTGGTGCCTGGGTTAGAGCTCTGGTCCGCACCATGTGCCAGCGGCGCGATGCCGAGCGACACGGCCAGCGACGCGGCGAGCAGGCCGCGCAAAC
>Ga0255336_100286_pt1 | contig 97680 bp, 108 predicted proteins | sample MeOH1_35cm_T3_17_FD_189102 | JGI IMG/M metagenome (GOLD analysis project Ga0255336, IMG submission 189102) | Sandy soil microbial communities from University of British Columbia, Vancouver, Canada - MeOH1_35cm_T3_179 | ecosystem: Engineered > Artificial ecosystem > Sand microcosm > Unclassified ...
GACGGTGGCCATGTTCCGTTATAACGGAACATGGCCACCGTCGAATGCTTCAAGTGGGAACAGCTCTGAGTGGACAGATTGGGCAGATTGGAATTCTACGTTGCCTTCCAACTGGACACTTCCTTTGACCACCACCACCACCACTACCACCACTACCACCACTACTACGACCACCGCAACTACTGCTTCCGCAACACCGACTTGGCTATCCTACAACGGAACGTGGCCACCGTCGAATGCTTCAAGTGGGAACAGCTCTGGGTGGACAGATTGGACAGATTGGAATTCTACGTTGCCTTCCAACTGGACACTTCCTTTGAGCACCACCACCACCACCACCACCACTACGACCACAACAACCACTGCTTCCGCAACACCGACTTGGCTATCCTATAACGGAACGTGGCCACCGTCGAATGCTTCAAGCGGGAACAGCTCTGAGTGGCTAGACTGGACAGACTGGAATTCCACATCTCCATCCAACTGGACACTTCCTTTGAGCACAACCACCACCACGACCACTACCACTACGACAACTACCGCTTCCGCAACACCGACTTGGCTGTCCTATAACGGAACGTGGCCACCGTCAAATGCTTCAAGTGGAAACAGTTCGGCGTGGTTAGACTGGACAGATTGGAACTCCACGTCTCCATTCAACTGGACAATTCCATCAAATTACAGCAGCACTACGACCACCACGACCACTTCCTCGCTGACGACGACCACAACAACCAGTACGAGTACGACAAGCGCTGCTTCCGCAACACCAACTTGGCTGTCCTATAATGGAACGTCGCCACTGTGGAATGCCTCAAGCGGGAACAGCTCTGAGTGGTTAGACTGGACGGACTGGAATTCGACAATACCCTCCAACTGGACACTTCCTGTGAACACCACCTCCACTACTAGCACAACTACCACCACCACTACTACCACCACAACTACTACTTCCGCGACGCCAACCTGGCTATCCTACAACGGAACATGGCCACCGTCGAATGCTTCAAGTGGGAACAGCTCTGAGTGGCTAGATTGGACAGATTGGAATTCCACGTTGCCTTCCAACTGGACACTTCCTTTGAGCACCACCACCACTACCACCACCACCACGGCTTCTGCAACACCAACTTGGCTGTCTTATAACGGAACATGGCCACCGTCGAATGCTTCAAGTGGAAACAGTTCCGAGTGGCTAGACTGGACCGACTGGAATTCCACATTACCTTCCAACTGGACAGCTCCTTTGAGCACCACCACTACCACCGCCACCACCACCACCACTTCTTCTGCAACACCAACCTGGCTGTCCTATAACGGAACATGGCCACCGTCGAATACCTCAAGTGGGAACAGCTCTGAGTGGCTAGATTGGACAGACTGGAATTCAACATCCTCATTCAACTGGACAATTCCTTCAAATTACAGCATTACCACGACCACCACCACTTCCCCGCTGACGACGACGACTACGACAACGACGAGCACTGCTCCCACAACGACAACTTGGCTGGCATACAATGGGTCGCTTCCATCCTATAACGGGACATGGCCGCCGTCGAATGCTTCAAGCGGGAACAGCTCTGAGTGGCTGGATTGGACAGACTGGAATTCGACGTTACCTTCCAACTGGACGGTTGGCTCGACCACCACCACGACAACTGCAACAACGACAAGCACTACTCCCACAACGACAACTTGGCTGGCGTATAATGGTTCGTTTCCATCCTATAATGGAACATGGCCGCCATCGAACGCTTCGAGTGGGAACAGCTCTGAGTGGATAGATTGGACGGACTGGAATTCGACGTCACCTTCCAATTGGACAGTTCCTTTCACGACGACCACCACCACTACTTCTGCGCTGACGACGACCACTACGACAACGACAAGCCCTGCTCCCACAACGACAAATTGGCTGGCGTACAATGGATCATTTCCATCCTATAACGGAACATGGCCGCCGACGAATGCTTCGAGCGGGAACAGCTCCGAGTGGATAGATTGGACGGACTGGAATTCGACGTTACCTTCCAACTGGACGGTGACCTCGGCCACGACCATGACCACGGCCACGACAACGACAAGCACCACTCCCACAACGACAACTTGGATGGCATACAATGGGTCGTTTCCCTCCTATAATGGAACATGGCCGCCGACGAATTCTTCAAGCGGAAACAGCTCTGAGTGGATAGATTGGACAGACTGGAATTCGACATTACCTTCCAACTGGACGGTGACCTCGGCCACGACCACGACCACGACCACGACCACGACGACAACCACGACAACGACAAGCACTGCTCCCACAACGACAACTTGGCTGGCATACAATGGGTCGTTTCCCTCCTATAATGGAACATGGCCGCCGTCGAATGCTTCAAGCGGGAACAGCTCTGAGTGGATAGATTGGACAGACTGGAATTCGACGTTACCTTCCAACTGGACGGTTGCCTCGACGGCCACCACCACCACAACCACGACAACAACAAGCACTACTCCCACAACGACAACTTCGCATGTATACAATGGGACGTTTCCATCCTACAACGGAACATGGCCGCCGTCGAATGCTTCAAGCGGAAACAGCTCTGAGTGGATAGATTGGACAGACTGGAATTCGACGTTACCTTCCAACTGGACGGTGACCTCGACCACCACCACCACCACCACCCCCCCAACCACGACAACAACAAGCACTACTCCTACAACGACAACTTGGCTGGCATACAATGGGACGTTTCCATCCTACAACGGAACATGGCCGCCGTCGAATGCTTCAAGCGGAAACAGCTCTGAGTGGATAGATTGGACAGACTGGAATTCGACTCTACCTTCCAATTGGACAGTTCCCGTGACCACTACCACGACTTCCACTTCCTCGCCAACGACTACGACTACGACAAGTGCTACTCCCACCTCAACTGGTGTGTCTTATAATGGATCGTATCCGGCATGGAATTCAAATAGCTCGGAGTGGCAAGACTGGTCCGACTGGAATTCAACTTCACCTTACAATTGGACAATTCCTTCGAATTACAGCACCACAACTGTATCCACTACAACGACCACTTCCTCGCTGACGACGACGACGACGACGACGACGACTACCACGACAACCATTGCTCCTACGGCAACAATTGGATTGTCGTACAATGGATCGTACCCAGCGTGGAATTCATCTGGCGTGAGTTCAAACAGTTCTGAATGGCAGGACTGGGAGGATTGGAATTCCACGTTGTCTTCGTACAACTATAGCACAACGACTGCGGCTGCCTCGACAACTACTTCCTCGACCACGTCCACCGCTCCGGCCACAATCACGACTGCAGCGTATAATGAATCGTCCTGGGCCGATTGGAATGCGACAGCGTGGAATTCATCCGGCAGCTCCAACTTTTCATCCCCATCATTCAATTTGTCATCACCACCATCCAACTCTTCGCTCCCCACAAGCAACGATTCCTTACCTCCAACCGATCAATCCTCCCCATCTCTCTCATCGGGCAACTCTTCCTTCGCTGACCCCGGAACAAATTCAACGGCGCTCAAACGTAGACGGACGAACCTGCCCCAAAAGGCTGACGACTCCGTCGAACAGCTCGTCCACCGCTGATAGTTAGGCCACCTTAGTGAGTGTATTGAGAAAGATATCCTAGTTGCCTTTTATCCGCTTGGTGGTCGTCCACTATGACTGCGGGGAATTGGTGCTAGGCAGGACAGGGGAAGAGTATTTAAGATAGTCTCGAATTTCTAATGCACTGTTATTATAGCAATTCCACTGCTATTTCAAGGACGTTTTTCTAGATCTCTGCCAGCTATCCAGGCATGGAATTCCTCGCCAGTTCAACACCAGCTTGGGAACTCCCCACAGATACCCATTGGAGTTTCGGCCTCGTCCGCACACAGCTAGGAACAACGAGGAAGATGGTCGCAAGGTGCAGAACCAAGATGATATCACGCTTATGGACTGTCCAGAAGAAATGGCCATAAGTCTCTATGCATTGTTATATTTGTAAACTCATCATATGGCAACACCGATGCCAGCAAATATCGCCAAATTGGAGAGCCAGATCTTGTCTTCCGGCCTGTCGTACACGACGCCGTCAACTTGCCAAACCAGAAAGGAAGGGGTGCGAGGACTTCACTCAGCACATGACTGGATTAAAGGCAAATGAACCCTGCTTGGGTAGTGAGAGCGAGTAAAGGAGTACGGTCGCTGCTGGTGGAGACTCACCTGACAATGCATCGCGGCTGCAGCGATCTTGGCCAAGAGAGCGTCGCTGTCCTCGTCTTCCTCCTTCAGCAAGTCATCAATGGTCTTCACGTCATCAATAGCCCAGAAGTCGGTGAAGGCAGAAACAAGGTGTTCACTGTACTTCTTCACCAGGTCGTCGTCAACGGCGGCAAAGCACAGTCTGAAGTACTGCCAGCCCTTCTCCTCCCTAATTTTGTCCGTGGGACTAAACATGGTTCCTGGAGACACAATGACCAAATATGGCTCGGTGATGACGAATGTCCATAGCGCTCTTGACAGACGTTGGGGCTCAACTTTGTCGAAAAGTGGATGTGTTTCGAGATTTGCTCGAAGCCACAAGAACATGCCTGCCATGGGGTATTCGAAATCATACATCTTGGTCTTCTGGACGACTTCGTATCCTTCATTGTCGAACGGGGAGGAGCTGGGATGAGTCTTCGAATCTTGCACGAGATATTTGCCATCTTCGAGGATCGTGCTCATGACTTGCATCCGTCTTTCGTAGTTGCCACGCAAGCCCTCCAGCCATCTGACCCATCCCTCGACCTTCCAGCCGCTTCCGTCCTTCCGGCCTCCTTTGCCGGAGTCGCCGCTGGAGGATGAAGGACCCATGATCAACTCGGCAATCAGACTTTGAACGAAACCACTGGGCTGTTGGGTCGACGTTTCCGTAATGCGCTGAATCCTGTCGATGAATTCTGGTTGGGCCGTGATCCATCCCAGCCGACAGCCAGGCGCGACAGTTTTGCTGAAGGTATCAATGCGAACGACTCTGCCGTCCGTGTCAATGGACAAATAGGACGGCACCAGGCTGTCAAGAAAGGGAAACCCGCTGGACCGGCCGCCGGATGCCGTATTGTAATTATACTCGGACTCGGTCGGGTAATTCTCAGACACTGGCCTTCCTTTGGCCTTCATTGAGAGCACGTTAGCAGAGGGGTATTGCAGATACCAATAAGGGTCATCTTCGGCGATAATGATGTCGTACTGCTGGCATAGCGCATAGATCTCCTTGCGTCTTTTGACCGAGAGCAGGCCCGAGGTCGGGTTCTGTCCCATGCTGTTGACCTGTCAGCAGAGGCCATTGGATTCAGGGCCCACTAGCAACTCACGTCACAGTGTACATCAGGTGTGGTCTTTTGCCCTTGTTCTTGTCCCAGCCGGCCAGCACTTCCGCCAGACCTCCGTTTCCATGCGCGACCATACCCTCGTCATCGACTGCCACCGGCACAATGTTGAGCCCTCGGGGTTTGACGGCTTGTATGGCATTCATGTACGCGAACTCTTCGCACAAAACTCCTTCCCGTTCTCTGATCCAGTCTCTTTCCTCGTCCCAGATGTTGGTGAATAGTTCGAGTGTCTTCGCGAAGCCGTCGGTGGACCCACAGGTGAGGATCACGTCCGGACCAGCCTTGTACGGCACATTGGGGTGCAGGTTTGTTCGTGAGAATTGTCTGATAAACCCGTACAGCGGGGGATATCCTTGCGCAGTGCCATACTGCAGCGCCGTCGTCAAATCGATCTTTCGAAGGAGACTGGGCTCCGCTGAGTCGTGCGGTACAAGTACTCGAGACTCTTTGGGGTTATCGGAAAGTGTGGTGTTCGCGAGCTGCGCGGTTGGAGGGTCCACCGGCTTGTTTGGTGTCGGTTTGAATCGGTCAGGAAGAGCACAGGATGCTTCCAGCGTGTCATAGGGAAAATAACTTGGATTGGGAAGACCTGATAGAGTCAATCTGGCTCGCTTAAGCAATTGAGCAGAACTAACCTCCCGCTAAATTTCCAATTCCAGGAATGAGGAAGTACTTGTAAAATTGCTTCATCGTGCTGGCCACCCGCTGCTTCGTGACACGGGAGAAGTGGTGAGAAAGGTCGAGAGGCGCAAGGAGGTCCACGGTCGCAGGGAGGTCCACAGTCGTAGGGACGTTCATGGTCGCAGGGGACTCCATGACAACGCTGAGCTCGCCCTTTCAAGAGGGCCAAATCCAAATTCGCACCAACAAAGCTGGCAAGAATCAGGATATGGAAGGGGAGGGACGCTGACACATGGGGGTGGGCGCCGATACATGGGCCGGTGCTCCACGCTTGAAATGATGACTATTTAGATATCGGAGTTAGCCATCGTCGATAAGCCCCACAGCAGCAGCCGATAGGCGGACCAAACTCAGGCCCTGGTGGCGATACGGGGAGGGCCGTTGCCAATGACAGGTGTGGTGCTTCGCTTCCTTCTCGAAAAGTCTAATTACTTTCCATCTGCCGTACGAATCCGGTTTCCGACACTACTTAACGCCTTTCCAAAAACCATCTGCCCAGCGCGAAAGATCGTCTGCACTAAAAACGACGTCACCTTCTGGAGGTGCAGGAGCCCGGAGAAGGATATTCTGAAATTCAAGAATCAGAGGCGCCCCAGCAACCCCATATGGTGCGGAAGTACCTGGCTGAGCAATGACGAATGGTCGAACGGTGGGCCTGGTTTGCGGAGTAGTTTGATTTTGTGTAATAATGATCTGTTGCATTTTTGTCGGAATTAGGGAATTCGCGGGGAGTGCTCTGGTAGCCGGCCTATTTGCAGATGGTGGAGAAAGGCACCACTTCTCGACGATGAGCCTCTTCCGTGCTGGCGTTATTGAGATGATGATGACAATCTTGACATCTCCTGCAGATTTGTCAAGCCACCATACTGCGTCATGTCTCAGACGAGCAAGCGATTCGGAGAGCCCGGACTCGAAAACGATTGTTGGCCAATCAGTTTCTTTCTCCCGGGAGGCGGGTTTGAATGCTCCATCAGCCTCCTTAGAGGAGCCACGGCCAGAGAATCTCCCCGCCCCTACAAAAAGAAGGCAGTCATCCGGTAGGCCCATTCCCCAAAGTTTGCGATCAAGCCTCCGGCTCAGGTTACCAAAGGCCATTTCGTGTTTGACCGAGGGCATCAGCTTGATAATCAAGAGATTGCAATCCACGTAATGGCTCATCCGAGTATCTTTCCCAATATTGTCGCGCCGAGAGTCTATCCTAGCAAGGTGACCTTTTGTGACGCCCCGGAAGACAAGGTATTGCTGATTCGTGCAACCGGCCTGTAACTTGGCGGACTGTGACCGGACATGCTCTTGCAGATCTTTGATCCCCATGTAGTGATGGACATAGACGTTTTCCAGCCCTCCCAGAGGCGACGTGTCCGCTGGCAGTGCCATCCCTGACATTGTGTCTGTTGGTTCACTCGTACTTGAAGATGATCTTGACATCGGCGTATACGGACATGGGTCATCGAAAAGTGTAGCCATGCTAAGGTTCGAATGGCGAGAATGGGCCGGAATGTGTGATGTCGTTGGACTCCGGTCAAGTGATGCAGTGAGATATATGCCAAGACAGCGCCAAGGCCGACCAGATGTGAGCAAGAATGAAGGATTGCTGAGTGATGAATATGAAGGATGGAGAGTGCTGGTTGAGCAGCAGATATATATACATGCTTTGCTCGGCAAGATGCTCCATCACAAGTGAGTCGTCGTCGTGGTCATCCGGTGAATTGACCGTTGCTGAGCGCTGTGATTGGCTGCAACATTCACAATTCCTCAGAAGTGACAATTTCCAAAGCCAATGAGAGCTCTTGGGTCATCAATCGACGCGCAGAATTGTTCAAAGTCACTTGAGTGCTGAGGTGTTTCACTGAACCAGCAGTGTCCGGGTCTGATCATTGCCAACAGGTGTTGAAAGGTTGCCTGACGTGCTTTGAAGGAGTTGAAAAACTGGTAATTACTTGGGGACAGTGATTCTGCTTGATGATGCCGAAGCCGGCCTGGGGGGTCGGTTTTCTGCCGCCGGCCCACAGGAACTCAGTTTCTGTCTGTGATGTAGGTGATTTCGGATTAGTTATATTGAAAAGAGCGGGTATCTACTTCTGTTTTTAGACGGAGGAATCGTAACTCTAGGGTCCAAACTCACAGCTTGCGCCCAACACCGCAGGAGAAATAAAAAACAGCTGCTAGGATAAGGTGACCAAAGTAGTGTCCTTGAGATTAACCACCAATGCCAGAAGTGTCTGCTTAAACGAGTCAGCCAACGTTCCTGATCGAAGCGGACAGAATAGTCTCACGATCATATCGTAATATCAGAGGATTCTTGCCTCGCGACTTGCTGTATGTCCTATGCTCTTGCTCACATTGACACTGTCATGGACCTGTCCAATCTGACTCGTGTCGTGCTAAAACTACCCATACTCGAGTAGAATTAATGCCATTGACTTTGGCTGTCCTCGTCATTCTGTACTTCGTGGTCCCTGAGAGCTCGTGAAGCAAGTGCGGGGTGATTCGTTGCCTCACTTGGAAGGCTGCATAACTCGGAGCTGGCGCATCAGGCCACCCGGCCAAGGCCGTTGTGCCTGCGCTCGGACAGCTGTTAAAGGTAAAACGTAGGCCAATGATTGCTGCTCATGGCTGTTCATGGCTGTCTGCGGTTGCGTTCATACATCTCTTGCTCCCTACCCGTGTTTTCTGGTTATAGAAGCGTTTGTTTGTGCGGTTGAATAGAACGTTTGAAGACTTTTCCTAAGGCAGTCTGACGCAGGCGTTAAGGCTAGAACATCTGCAGAGCGGCATTATGGGCCCCGAGTATCGCGACGATGAAGAGATAGTGGTTCGAGATATACCTATCCTCTCCGACGATGACGCCGATGTCGAATCTCAACGAGAACAAGACCAACACCTCCATGTCCACTCCGGTTCCGAGTCCTCCTTGCCCGTCCCGGTGTGGCTGCGAGAGTCCGCCCGCACTTTCAAGTACAAATGGGTGCCGCTCCCTGTTCGCAAAGCAACTCGGACGGTGGTGAATTGGGTGAAAGGCCCAGTGCCTCCTAGAGTGCTGAAGATCGAACCGGTGTTTCCAAAGATACAGCAGGCGCCGATCAGGCTCTTGGATCGATATGTCCCCAAGAAGAAACACCGGTTCCTCCTTCTCACCGCCGTGTGCGCCAGTTGGTTTCTCACCTGGTCGCTCATGCTAAAGCATCATTCCACGTCTGGCTATATCAAAGGCTACGGGAAACCGACCAATCTGTGGTGCGGAGCGAGCTTCTGGAACGACGACAACGGCTGTGGACTGAATGGGAACCAATGCCGGCCATTTTCTTTGGCACATCTGACCTTTCGGTGTCCTGCAAATTGCAAGGGTACACACTTGCTGGAAGAGCACATGGTCGGCAACCAATCGCTGAAGTATCAAGGGCTCGTGGTGGGCGGTCCCAAAGCGGACGACCCCGAGTCCATGGCCGTGTACCGCGGCGACAGCTTTGTGTGCCAGGCGGCAATCCATGCGGGCGTCATCACTGAAGCCGAAGGCGGCTGTGGTGTCGCCACTCTTGTGGGAGAGCACACGGACTACCAGTCGACGAAAGCGCATGGCATTGAGAGCGCGGCTTTCCCGGCCTCATTCCCTCGCTCGTTCACGTTTCAGAGACTTTCCAAGTCTCAAACCCAATGCCCGACCGACTCTCGTTGGGGGATGTTTGTGGTCACCGCGATTCCGCTGGTCCTTATCTCACTGTTCACGACGTCTCCGGCGACATTCTTTTTCAGCACCTTCGTCATCCTCATCTTTCACGTCGGCCTGGTCTCGGATCCACCCAACACGGCCAACTTCTACGAGACACTCAGCATTTTGTTCGGAAGACTCCTTCCTGCGTCCTTCATCGCCTTCATTATGTATCGATTCTGTGCCATTCCGCTGTTGACGGGTCTGACGGCGCAGATCGAGAAGACGGTGCTGTACCTCGGCTTTTGCTTTATTGGCGCCCTCAACAACTACACGTTTGCCCCCCTCATTCCGATCGAACGATTGACGCCGCACGACCTCGACCAGCCAGGCGCGCCGTTGGCGCTTGCGATCATCGTCACGGTCATTCTGGCCATCGTCATTAGTCAGATCCACTTCATTCGCATCTCCGGGAATATGCCGAAATATCTTGCCATCTATGTGACCATGGCCCTGACCCTGATCATCCTCTTGGTGTTACCCGGCCTTCGTCTGAGGATACACCACTATATTCTGGCACTCCTGTTCATGCCCGGAACAGGTTTCCAGATCAGGCCGAGCCTCGTGTATCAGGGCCTCCTCCTGGGACTGTTTATCAACGGCATTGCGAGATGGGGCTTTGATTCCATCATCCAGACACCCGCGGCGCTGGGAGAATCCGGAGGCGGTCATGACGGTTCGTGGTGGGGTTCAACGGCACCCAATGTCACGGCCCTCGTCGCACCGGACGCGTCGAACATCACCTTCAATTGGGGCATGCTCCCCAAGGACACGGGCATCGACGGCGTCAGCATTCTGATCAACGACGTCGAACGGTGGCGTGGCTACACGGACGAAGAGCTGTATTGGAATCAGGAACAGGTCACCATCAAGCGTCGAAAGCGCGAAAAGGACGAGCCCGAGTTCTTCCGCTTTGCTTGGATGAATGGTGACCGCACGGGCCAGTACAGCAAAGTGGGTGTGTGGGACGAGCACGGCACTTGGCATCCCATGCTGCAGAAGTAAACGAATATCATGATCCACGCTGGGCCTAACTCAGGTAGTTGACGAATCCAAGGCTGATTGCGCATAGAACTCTTGTCTGTTGACTATCTTTAGATACCGTGGGTCGCCTTCTCCTCTGCTCTCCTTCTCTGCTCTCTTCTCTTGCATTCTTCTGGCACCTCGAGTTCTACCCGCATCAATACACGCAGTTCAACCAGACTAGCAGACGCGGAAGCCGTGGGGCCCATCACAATTTTGCCTTTCTTCTACTTTTGGCAATTCTTCTTTGATGGCGAGCAGTTTCCAAAAGAGCCGAGGCGGGCACGAAGGTACAAATGAAGCCGGTGTAGATTGCGTTGATCATTGAGCGACTGTATAGTATAGTACCATAGACAGGATCATAGACTCGTAGAGCAGATGTAATAAGAGGCTACCAGAGGCCTACACAGTTTCTACAAGTAATTGCATCTCCATCTTCATCCATCTTATCTTACATTTCGCATATCTCGTGTACAACATTGAGCAGCATCCTGGCTAAGATTCCCTTTTGTCGTTTCTCATTCACGTCACACCAGCTCCGTGCCGCGGTGGCGGCCAAATTCGGATTTGTCGTTGCTCATCTGTCTTCCGTTGGACACGTTCCTTTGCCCGATGTTGAAGACATGCCAAATGGCGAAGAGCGAGGTGCCGCCAAAGAGCACGCTGCAAGGCATAGAGCGTCAGAAGCAAGATAGAGAGAGGCCTTCTGTGCGGACTCGAACTTACAATTCAAAAGCACCAAATACGACGCTAGCGCGAGCAGTCGAACAGACTTCGCCGCGGCAGATGGCCAGTTTGCGCAGGAAGTCAGCAGTGGCCGCGAACCCGCCGAGCCAGAATATAGCAGTCACAAGTTCCATGCTCAGCATGACGAACTTATGGGCCAGCGTCGGGAAATAGCGTGGTGTAATGGTGGTGTAGGGAATGGCGACCATCACGGTCCACACGCTGGTGAAGATGAGGAAGATCAACTGGCTGGGGATCGGGCCGGCCAGGGTCGAGTCGGTCGAGTTGTACCAGTTGGCCACTGGGTGATATTGTTAATCCTGTACAGAATGCGGATAGTCGGGCATACCATGGGCGCCCAGCGCAAGTGCGACGATGGCGAAGAGCGCCTGAAAGACGCGAAGGCACAATACCGGATTGATCCACATGACAAGCGATGACCTGGATGTGGTGGGAGGGGGGAAAGAAGAACGGGAGATGAATTCGCTGGAAAGAGAGGAATATGCCTGGTCACCGAATGGAGACCTCTTGGACACAAATCGATCCTTTTATGGTGGCGGTCAAAGGGCAGCGCCGCAACCAGGACCAAATCTGTGACAAAGAAACTTCCACCTGAGGAAAGGACAGGCTTTGCAGAGAGAGGTTAGAATTTCATTCGGGGTCCACGGGAGATAGAACAGAGAGAGCCATGCATCTGAATTTGCGGACCATGGCCACTCGATTCGCGTGTGACGACAGAAGTAGTCTGGCTAGTCGAGAAGACGACAACGACTCCTCCTCCCAGCGACTGGACAAGGCGACGAGGGCGCTGTGTGAGAGGAGGTTTCGCGGAGAAGGGGCCTCTGCTAATTTCGTAGGTCTAGAAGGAAATGCAGGTGGTTAACTGTGTCTGGGATCGGCCTAAGGCTGGCGCTGTGAAACGACGAGACCGGCTGGGCCAAGACGGGTGGGGACAAGCTCGGGGAGATTGCGTTTGAAACCTTGACCTCACTTCGCTTCGTAGCCATCACCACTGGCTGGCCCGGAGCTGCTCTTGATCCGCGTTATCATTCCGAGACGAGGGTCGCGTGGGCATTTGCTCGCTGGAAGGCCACCTTTGAATGGATGGTCGCAGGCGTTAAAATTGGCGTCCATGAGCACACACGAGGTGTATGATTACGTGGACGGCTTGTCGCCCACACAGCAAGAGTATGAGGCTACGGTTCAGACCCAGGCTCCGGCTGAGGCCCCGCGGGTACGTCTCGCGACCTCTTTCGCGTGATCAATCCGCCAGAGTAGAGCAGGACTGGCACGGCACCGACGGCACTGAAAAGGCCCAGTGTCCATGTCATCGTCTTCCATCCGGCCCGCGCTTCGACGCCAGCCGCCCACAGAGGTCCAATGAGACTGCCGGCGGCCCAGGCCATGTTGAAGATGCCGTAGCTTTGAGCATATGCCGATCGGCCGGCGAATAAGTCGGGCTGTTTTCGTTCCTTTGCATCACACACCTTGGCGAACTCGGCCATCAACGAAGTCAGGGTGAGCGCGATCGATACACCCAAGCACGCCAGCAGGGCGCACAGCAGAACGACTTGCCGAATGTCGTCGTGGTCGACCAGTCGAAGGAGGACCCAAAAGGGCAGGGAGAACAAGAGGCCCGACGCCGCGATCCAGCGTGGCCCATACTTGTCCGTGAAATGTCCTGTCGGTCATCATGGTCAGCAGGAGAATATACCGCCGCACACACGGCAGGTGTCGATGTGTCTGGCCATGGTCATACCGATGATAGGCCCCGCCCCGCTGGGGAGAATTAAGGCCAAGAATAAGAGGCCCGCGCCGAGGGAGTTCCAGCCGAAGGTCCTGTTGACGAACAGCGGGAGAGTCGTGTCGAGCGCCGCCGTGGTGGTTGCGCCGACGAGGTTGCCCCAGAAGGCCGCTAGGATCCGGCGGGATTTGAGCAAGATCAGCATCGGCGGCAGTTTTCGTTTGGCCTTGCTGGCCGCGGCGCCGTTGCTCGTGCTCGTGGCCTCGGTGCTCGACACCGTCTTGTCCTTGACTGGCTGTAGAGGGAGGTCTGACGGCGTCTGGAAGTCGTCGGGGCTTGTTATCGATGGTTGGAGCCATGTGGCCGCGACCTTCTGCTCCACCAGGAGCAATCGCAGAATGATGTCGAGGCCGATGACCCCAAAGGTCATGGCAAAGACGGCGTAATACCCGGAACGTTCGTAGACGATTCCGCCGAGCAAGGGGGCCACGAGAACGCCGAGAGAATAAGACATGGCCACATAGCCCATCGCTTTTCCCGACTCTGCCTCGCCCACCGTGTCGGCCAGCAGCGCCAGAGCGACGGTCCACACGACGGCAGCGGAACCACCTTGCAGCAGGCGCCCGGCAACCAGCACGCCGATCGACCTTCCGAGGCACAGCATGAGCGTCGACCCGGCCAGGACGATGAGCCCGGCCAGGAGGGGGGCCCGACGTGAATTTGTCCGGTCAGCGACGATTCCACAGATCGGGGCTCCCAGCAAGAGCGCCGCAGCGTAGACGGCGAGCAGGACAGAGACCCAGTGCTGGACATGCTGTTGTGGGACGCCAGCCCTTTCCCTCAGGGCGAATGGGATGACCGGAACGATGACGCCATAGAGAAAAACATCCTGTTCCCGTCAACCTCGTCCACAAGATGGTCGGGTCCGCTTGCTGACGGTGAAAACGGCGATGCAAACGGCCGTCGAGATGAACCATTTTGACGACCGAAGCTTCAGAAGAATCGGCAGTCTGCGTCGACCGCGCATCCGGCGCCGAAGAGCCTCCATGGCTCCCGAGCAGTACTTGTCTGCCAGAAGGACCATTAACAACTCAGGAGGCGTAGCGACGAAGCACTGTGATCACGCTTGTCTCGAACCTGATGTCGATGAGCTTTCGTCAGCGGCCCGGGACGCAGCGAATCGCCATACCAGCGATGACCGTCGAAGAGTGGTGGCAGTCTCCGCTCAGTGTCGGTTGGGGGCTGGAAAAGCTGGACGAATTGGGGGCCAAGTTGAACCTCGGCCTTCTGCCCACTGGGACCACTGGCAAGTGTGGTCAGCATATGACGGGCCCGTGCGGGGGTCATCCCTTGCAGAAGAAAGTCGACAACAAGAGCATCAGGCGGCCGTCGGGAGATCCTGTAATCGCGCAGTCGGACTGTCACGTCCACACGAATACGACGGCCAGCACACAAGACGACACAGTCTCGTGTCTATCTCGTGTGGACAGCGGAACTTTCGTCGATTGGTGCTGCGATCACGCAATTTGCACTGGCCAGTGCTGCAATCCGAACTGCGGAGAAGCGCCCACCGGTCGAAAATCTAACACATCGCCCATCCCACCAAGGTACCCATTTTGCGTTTGCTTTTGCTATACTAGACTGTGCAGGCTGGCCATCGCCGTGAGTGACTGTCTTTCACGTTTCTGACAGCAGTGTCCCTCTGAATTGAGTAGAGAAAGTCGTCCGGGTCGTCTCGTCCCCACCAACCCAGTCGACCACACAGTTCTTCGCTCCTCCTGCGATCATGGCCAGCGACGACTACGTGCAGAAATTCGAGACGCTGCAAGTCCACGCCGGGCAGCAGTCGGATCCGACCACCCACGCCCGTGCCGTGCCCATCTATCAGACGACCTCGTTTACCTTCGATGACTCGGCGCAAGGCGCCAGGCTGTTCGGCCTGAAGGAATTTGGCAACATCTACAGCCGGATCATGAACCCGACGGTCGACGTGTTTGAGAAGCGCATTGCTGCTCTGGAAGGCGGTATTGGAGCTGTTGCGGCCTCCTCCGGTCAGTCGGCACAGTTCATGGCCATCGCGGCGCTCGCACACGCCGGCGACAACATCGTCTCCACGTCGAACCTGTATGGCGGCACGTACAACCAGTTCAAGGTCTTTTTGCCACGTCTGGGCATTCACACCAAGTTCTTGACCTCGGAAAAGCCCGAGGAATTTGAAAAGGCGATCGACGACAAGACCAAGGCCGTGTACGTCGAGACGATTGGCAATCCCCGATACAACGTGCCGGACTTTGAGGCCATCGCGAAGGTGGCACATGCCAAAGGCGTGCCGTTGGTGGTTGACAACACCTTTGGCGCCGCCGGATACTACGTGCAGCCATTCAAGCACGGCGCCGATATCATTGTGCACAGCGCCACCAAATGGATTGGCGGCCACGGGACGTCCATTGGTGGCGTCGTCGTGGACTCGGGCAACTTCGATTGGGCTGCCAATGCGAAGCGATTCCCTCAATTCAACGACCCGGCGCCGGGATTTCACGGACTGAAGTTCTTGGATACCTTTGGCAAGCTGGCCTTCGTCCTCCGAGTTCGCGTGGAGATCCTGCGTGATCTCGGATCCTGCCTGTCTCCGTTCAACGCGCAGCAGTTTCTCCTCGGCGTCGAGACGCTGAGTTTGCGATGTGAGCGTCACGCCGAGAATGCGTTGAAGCTGGCACGATGGCTGGAGAAGAATCCCAACGTGGCGTGGGTGTCGTATCCCGGACTGGAAAGTCATCCCCATCACGAACTGGCCAAGAAGTACCTGCCCCGAGGCTTTGGTGGTGTCTTGTCGGTCGGGGTCAAGGGCGGAGCCGAGGCGGGTTCGGCCATTGTCGATGGGTTCAAGTTGATTTCCAATTTGGCCAAGTACGTGGACCACGGCTGTCGTGCCTCTGCTCTCCTATCTGACTGACTGATTGCGCAGTGTTGGCGACGCAAAGACTCTGGCCATCCACCCATGGTCGACGACGCACGAACAGCTCTCTGACCAAGAACGACTCGACTCCGGCGTCACCGACGACATGATCCGCATTTCCGTCGGAATCGAGCACATTGACGACATCATCCACGACTTTGAGCAGAGTTTCGCGGCCTTTGAGGCGAAGACGAAATTGAGTGCGGCCACCTGATTGATCATTCTTCGATATTCCCGTCTCCTTCATGTTCTGTGGATGTCAAGACAGTCCTGATGATGGTCGTCTTCTGTAGGATCGAACCTCTAGACGGTAGACGCAGTCGAGACGTGAGATAAGACCAACCCCGTAGTAGAGCAGAGGTAGCGGCGAGGAAAGACTCTCTCCTCTTTGCTATGACAGGTCCCAAGGCGTCGCTTCTGGCTGGGATGAAGGATGTTATTATTGATATTACCAGTCTCTGATTCTCATGCACCCTCTTTGCACATTGTGCCTCTCATCAGTAACGGTCGTGGTTTGTTCTGTCACATGCTCTAGAATCATATCTGTCACGTGACACACTCTTCGCATCGTGGCGCCAGAGGTAATCCAGGCCAGCCATGGAGGTTATTCAGGCCAGCAATCCTTGCTGAAGTCAACGGCTGGCCAGGATTGTCTGCCAGAGGATGCTGTCTCATGTCACATCGCATTGGCCGGCCAGCCACCATAACCGAGCTAGGCTTGTGCTCCTTCCAACTCGCGACCTGCCGAGGCGCACGCGGAAAAACATGCGCTTCTTGTGATCATCCATCTCGCTCTCCCTCACAACCTCTTCGGCCTCTCCACCTCCTCTCCGCTCCTCTTCGCTGGGCCGTCTTTTCTCTCCTTCTGTTCGCCTGTTGTTTTCTTGATCCTGATACTGGCCGGCACCATGCCGTTGTGGTCCCTCTCCAAACCAGCGTACCTTGCAAAGGCCGACGACTTTCACAAACCTCCGCCCAAAGGTCAGCCCTATTCCATTGCGCTTCCCAACTCGGAGAAGCCTGGGCGCACCAAAGTGTATCGAAATTACCACAGCCGCGATGGCCTCCTCGAGACGCTTGATCCGGCCGTCCGAACGGTACACGACATGTTCGAATCCACTGCACAGCGACTCCCCCACGCGCCGTGCCTGGGATACCGACCCTGGGATTCAGCTATGAAAGCTTTTGGCCCGTACGAGTGGCTAGACTATGAAACAGTCCAGAAACGACGAGCAAACTTTGGTGTCGGCCTCGTCGAGATCCATGCAAGAGAAGGAATCACTGGGATCAATTACGGCGTGGGCCTGTGGTGTCAAAACAGACCGGAATGGCAGCTGTCGGATCTGGCATGTATGTCGCAGTCACTTTTCTCCGTCTCATTGTACGACACACTGGGGCCGAATGCGTCTGAGTATATCATCCAGCACGCCAACCTCGCTTGCGTGATTACCTCGCTCCCTCATGTTCCGACATTACTCAAACTGAAGTCACGTCTGCCCAACTTCAAGATTCTCGTTGTTCTGGATCCTCTGGAGCCGGCGGTGAATGAGCCTGCAGAATTGTCGAAACAGGCGCTGTTGTCCTCGATTGCCGACGACCTCGGTCTGAAAATCTACTCGCTGGCCTCCGTTGAAGCACTCGGGGCGTCGCTGAACCGTCCTTACAACCCGCCGAAACCGTCGGATACGTTGACGATCAATTACACGTCTGGAACGACCGGGCCACCGAAAGGCGTGGTGCTCACCCATGCCATGGCTGTCGCCGCCACGTCCTCGTCAATGTCTTCGTCTCCGGTGTCGTCCGACTCGGTGGCCTGCTCCTATCTGCCCCTGGCGCATATTTTTGGCCGGCTTCTAGAGCATACGGCTCTGTGGGGTGGTGCCCGAATAGGATACTTTCACGGCAATGCCTTGGAGTTGATCGATGACCTCAAACTGCTCAGGCCGACGGCATTTGTCTCAGTTCCACGCCTCTATAATCGCTTTGGTGCTGCGATCAAGACCCAGACGGTCGAGCAGGCTGGTATCAAGGGTGCCCTGAGCCGGCATATCGTCAGGACCAAGATGGCTAACCTCAGGGCCAAGGAGCATCCAACGTACCAGCACGCATTGTATGACAGAATCTGGGGGAAGAAGGTCGCCGCCGCGTTAGGTCTTGACCGAGCCAGCACGCTGGTCAGCGGATCCGCGCCACTGGACCCCAGCCTACAACAATTTTTGCGTATCGTCTTCAGCAGCCGAGTCTTCCAAGGCTACGGTCTCACCGAGACATACGCGACCGGGCTCACCCAGCCGGAAGGCGATCTCTCCGTGGGCAACTGTGGCGCGGTCTCCCCGAGTCAGGAAGCGTGCTTGCTCAGCGTTCCCGACATGGACTACACCGTCGAGGATAAACCCCACCCCCGAGGCGAGCTTTTGCTCCGGGGCTTTTCGACGTTCAGTAGTTACTACAAGAACGAAGAAGAAACCCGCAAGGCCTTCACCGAGGATGGATGGTTCAAGACCGGGGACATCTGCTCAGTGGACGAACTCGGCCGGTTCGCCATCATCGACCGGAGGAAGAACGTGCTGAAACTGGCCCAAGGCGAGTACGTCTCGCCCGAGCGCATCGAGGGTGTCTACCTTTCTGCCGTCACTTATCTGGCACAAGCATTCGTGCACGGCGACAGCGTCCAAACCTTCCTGGTGGGAATCTTTGGAGTCCAGCCGGACGCATTTGCGCTCTTTGCTTCCAGAGTACTGGGTAAGAAGATCAGCGCGACAGACATCGACGCGATCAAGGCTGCCTGCGTCGAGGACAAGGTCAGACAGGCCGTGCTCAAGGACCTTGACAAGGCGGGAAGGAAAAACAAGTTTGCCGGATTCGAGCGGATCAAGAACTTGTACCTGTTTGTCGACCCGTTCACCGTGGACAATGAACTGTTGACGCCGACCCTGAAGTTGAAAAGACCAGTAGCGGCAAAAAAGTTCCGGGTGGAACTAGACGTCTTGTACAAGGAAGCGTTGGCGAAGGAGCAGGCTGTGAAAGCGAAGCTGTAACATGTTTTCCCATTCTGCAATGAATCCGTTTTGGAGACCAGGGTTATGTACCCTCTCCACTGGAGCAGAGCAAAGGCGAAAGGTGTGGATGTATGAATATATACCCATCGGGATAGGCATATATGCATCAAGGAATGGAGATCTCAAACCCAGAACCAGAGAGCAGAACAAGTGATTGGCCAGTATGAGCTTGGTGCTGCGTCGGTATATTCTGGCCATTAGTTTCGCTCAGGCTTCCTGGATGGAAGGAAACCAAGCAGATATCTGCCAATCGCCTTCCATCCATTGACCTGGCCTTTCAACATCTGGCTGCTGTCACTTCAGGAGCCTTACCTTTTCCCCTTTCGGGCAGATCTTTTTGTCTTCTGACTCAACATCGTCGACCAAACCTGAAGGCTTAATGGATCGGTTTACCCATAGCGCGACGGCGAGCCTCACCGCGGCGGACCAGCAGTAGAAGCCCAGGCATGGGATTTGCTAAACTCTCCGCGGCCCACCACACTTGTCGATCTCGCGGCAGGGTGCGTGTTGCTAGGCCACGTGTAGCCCTGCTTCTATGTCAGCCGATTGGATTCGCTAGTTGGATGAATCAGCGCGGGGCTGATCTACTTCCAATAATGTCCCCGCCAATGCTCCGATATCGACATCTGCGCCGCGTCGTCACATATATGGGGCGGGACCAGGCTCAACGAGGTCCTTGCTGGGACGTAGTAGGGTTTGTGCTGTCTCAAACTTGAGGGATGAGTACACAGCGAGAAAGCGTACCTGGCCGCAGTGGACATGTTGCAATCAGAAGGCATACTGCGACTCACAGCCCGAACACCGACGATGACTCCGATAACAGTCGATGTCCTTCACCACTGCTCACCATCGAAGGGGGCTACCGCATTGACCCTTTCATCCGATACCCGGTCAAGGTCAGTTATGGGGTCAAATACATGGCCGACTATTGTAAGTGCGCACACCCGGAAATCCCTGTATGATTCCTTGCTCATGGTCGGCCTGGCTCTAGATATCCAAATCTGGGCACCACAGCAGGCGCGGTCCTTCAGTCTTGGCAGAAGCAAGAATGCCCTTCTTGGCTTGGTGCTTCCGTTAGCCTTTCAGGATGCGATGCTTTTCGAGGCGACCATCGCAATGACACGGGCAGCCTGGGTGATGAGGAAGGGCTTGGATCCATTCGAGGACAAAATGTTGCTCCGCCATCGAGGCTACTCGCTCAAGGAACTACGGAATAGACTTGGATGTCAACAGCGGCCGGTCTCAGACGAAATGTTACTGACCATGTCCACGCTCTTGACCTTGAATGTGAGAAGAAGCCTGTCGTTCTTTCTGACCCGTTTATTGACCCAACCATTGTCAGTACATGATCAATGATCTCGAGTCCTTTGAAGTGCATCTGCATGCCTTGGAGAACATGATCAATGCGAGTAATGGCAATAGCGGAAGCGAGATCAAGAGCTTTGTCAAAGGTCGGATCCTGGCGTCAGTTGAGTCTGTATTTGGATGTGACCTGGGCACTGACTTTGATAGATTTGGCGTTCTGCTATCCTTCATGCAAGCTCGCCAGCCGAAGTATGCGACTCGCGTCAACGATCCCGGGCATCGCGTGAGCACGTTGACATACCCTCGCCATCCTTTCCAGCCAGATCTGTGCACGCTCATCTCGCAACTGCCGGACGGGCTTGTCGAGCTCACTTTGGCCGGGAACATCGCCATCGAACTGGTCAGCTTCCTGGTCAAACTCTGTGAGACCATCAAATGGTTGTCGTTGGACGACATGGACAAGGCGACTATGAATCGTCCAGAGATGACCTTGCAACGAGCAATATATGACATTCAATGCCTGTCAGCTCTTCCCCTGACCCCTTTCGAGGCCCGATTGGCTCATGGCTTGTTGGCCTTTTGTTTCCATCTGTATAACGAACTAGTCTTCCATCTTCCTCTCGCTCGGCCTCTACGCCCTGTAGTCGAAGCATTCAACTCACGCACAGATATCCCCAGGTCAGTGTGGCAGCAGCGATGCTTGCTCTGGTGCAGCATTGTGATCGCGAGTTCATGGGACGTACAAGTGGATGCTTCGCCCCAGAAGCATGAGCTGTTGGATAAGCTGCTATCCAGCTCCAGGGATGCGAAAACTTGGACCGGAACAGAAGAGATCTTGCGGCAATTCTTGTGGCACGATGTCCTCGCCGATCAATTGGAGATCTGTTGGAGGGCCGCGGCATTCAGGCAAGTACGGCAAAGGCGTGGCGCCTCGCAGTTTGAATCCATACCCCATTTGCAGATTGAGAGTTCTTCTGCGAGCAACACCAATCCCTGATCGAATTTTCTGGAAAACTGGGGGGATCTTGGTCAAGACGAACATATTATGAGTGCTGAAACGGGCCACCATCGAACATTCAGTCTCGCTGTGCTGGGTAAAGCCTAGGCTCTTGAAACGGGAGACGAGCTGCATTGGAGTCAGCGCTGCAGAGCACTGTTACCTCAAGAGGATGCTCCAAGAGCGACTAATCATTCCCCAGAATGGCCAATCCCCGAGCGATGGATCTTCAGGAGGGTGACAACTGAGGTAAGCGGGAGAGGAGTTGTCGCACTCAAAGTTTACCGCTGCTAGAGACATGTTACGCCGTCATCGGTCAACTGGCATGAAGAATCTCCTTTTCACGATACTGAAGCAGCGCTCTTGTCACATTAACATAGGGACGCGGGCCTTGACCGGTGACCGCGGATGACAGACGAATCTTATCGCACAACATTCAGAGTGGCGTCAAAGCTCTATCTTTCTCTGCTCTGAGATTGACAAATCAATAGATTGGGTGGAGAGCTGTCGCTGGGGCTGAGTTAATTTAGTGCAACGACATAACAAATGTATCGGGCACGAGCGGCGTCAATACTAAATGACAGTACATATTGAGGTAATGAGGATAGACGAGCCACAGGACTATGAATTGATCCGCCGTCTAATGTATCCATGGCACAATCTTGGGTGCCTAACTGTTTCCAAGGACCACTTCCATTCTCTCTTCATTCCACAATTAGCCACATTATATAGACCACGTACACATTGAGACGTCTTTGAGAAGCCACAAGCTGTCTTGCTGTTGAAAATGTTGCTGCAAGAGGGGAGGAACTCCCACCAGCCTGAATCTGTGCCGCGACCAAAACCATTCAGGCAGCTAAGACAATACTTGTAACAGAAGTCATCGCAAGGCCTTTAGTTTCGATGACAATATCAATATCATTATACTGTCTGCAAGCATAGTTCTGTCAAAACCAAAGCCAAAGCCAATGCAAATGCTGATCCCTTCAAACGGATGGAATGTCGAAACTTGCTAGGCTAGCTAAGCTAACAGAGCACCATCGGAAGGAAACATCAAAGATGGGGAAATGAATCGAATCATCAATTAAATCACTTTGAGCTGTAAGCTGTACATGAGAAGAATGTCTTGATTTTCGCGGCTCTCCTCCTCGGCTCGACTCGGTGACTACTGGACATTGGGTTGACGCCAACGAGTCACGCATATCTCGAAGACGGTCACATACAAAAAGTACGTTGACCATCACGATCGGAATGTCAAGTAATCGGCAGCCTGTGATGCAGCTCGGTCAGCACTCCCTTCACGAGCTGAATGGGCAATAACTCACCTTGTCGATATTATAATCGTACTTTTCCAATGCAGCCAGACTTTCCTCTCGACTCCACCCCATGGCCGTGAGCCTCTTCAAGATGGGATCATCATGCTCTGTACCGCTGCTCAACGCCCGTCCAAGTTGAGGGCGCTGAGACGGTGACATGTTCGCCGTCTTCGGTGGTACCGCGGGCGTTGGGGACAAGAATTGCGAAGGCGTGGCCGAGTTCGATTCTGCTCTAGCCGCCGGTGTCGCACCGGCGTCTGGCGAAATAGCCGTGGACTGCGATGGTAGAGCTGAAGCCGTGGCGGCAGCAGGAGCGGGAGTGGCCTCCGTATTCTGGTTACCGAAAGGCGCAAAGATCGCGTCCCAATCGTGTGAAGAAGGGACAGGACCCGTGGCAACACCCGCGGGCTGCGTTGGTCCCGTCGAGGCCTCCGAGGCCGTGAAGTTGAAGAAGTCATTCCCGCCAATCTGTGGCGCCCCATTTGTGACACCGTTGTACGTCGGAGGACGAGGCGCATTTGAGGCCAACGTCGTCGATCGGGACTGAGGAGGCGAGTCAAAGGTGGGGTCAAAATCTGACGTATCGGGCTTGGGTGGACCGAAGTCCTCGTCTTCGTCTTCTTCCTCGACTTGGGCAGGTCCCAGGCTCGTAAAGGCAGAATCAAAGTCGAATGGTGTATTTTTGGCCGCAGACGGAGCAGGTTGGCTGTCAGAGACACTTTTCGCTTGGGATGTTTCGGGCCCGGACGTCAGTGTCGAAGCCGCTGATGGGAACCCTGGTTGACTTGACGCGCCCATCGTGGGCGCTACTATCGGCTGATCACCTAGTGTCAAATCTGCAACCTTGGGTGGAAATGTGTCAGTTCCTTGAAGCGCGGTGATTGTCCACGGCGCTGGCGATGAAGACTCGGCCTGCTTTCCGGCACTGCTCGACTCAGGCTGCGATGGCTCAGGTGCCTGAGATTGGGCTTTGTTGAAGTCATCATCAAAGGCGAGCGGCGTCTCTTCGCTATACACACTACTGTCATCGTCGTTATCCAGTTCCTGGATATCGGGAAACTCCTTGTTCCCAGATGCGCTGGTTCCGTTGGAATTTGTGTTCGGCGGCAGGTTCGCAAATGCGGAGTCGAAATCAGCCGCTTGCTGTGATGGCGTTCGCTGATGCACGGGGCCTCCGAAAAAGTCGTCAAAATTGCGTTCTTCTGGTTTGGAACTGCCCGGTGCCTGAGGCTCCGCTGTTTTGGACTTTGATTCGTCACCCTCATTGACCGATGCAGCAGCGACGGCAAGACTGGTACCAGCGACGAGGCTGGCTGCCCCGGCGCCCACCACTACCGCGGCAGGACCGACACTTTGCGATGGGGCCTCCGAATGCGAAGCACCTAGGTTGGGGAACGCCCCTGGCATATCTCCAGCTTTCTCATTGGCCGCCTCGCCAAGTGTCTCTGCTGTCGAGGCTTCATGATCCGAAGCCTGTGGCAGCGTCTTCCGCACCGATTCCTGCTCCTCGTCAGGTCCAGCGGCGGTGAAAGGATCTTCAGGTGTCTGTTGCGGACGTGGACTGGGGGTACTCAAGCTGCTTACAGGCCGAACAACTTTGACCGAAGAACTGATTGAATCTTCTCTTTCTAACGGAGCCCGAAATGGAAGAGCCGTAGAAGCGATCTGGTTGGACTGGGTGGGCGGGGGCGGGACAGTGGCCTCGAAAGTCGTCGATGCGGCCGGAGATTCTATTCGAGGCGCGGGCGCTCCGCCTGAAGCTTCGCGATTCTGCGGTGATTCACTGGTGAATGACGTCGTTGGGGCGGGCGTGTCGGCTGGCGAGCCGAAAGAGGGGCCAAAGATGCTGTCAAACGCGCTGTGGATGTCCTGGTTGTCGGCACCGCTTGCAGGAGGCGGAGAGAATGCGGATTCCGAGGTGGCTGTGGTCGTCCTTTTGAAGAATGGATTGGAACTCGTCGAAGGAGCTGGGCTGGTCACCGGAGGCGGACTCTTCACCGATGGAATGGGGATGCTCCGAGTCTCCTCAAGTTCCTTCTTCGAAGCCTCGACTTGACGGGCGGACTCTTCCGCCTCCCGAGTGGCCTCCTCGACCTGCTTCTGCGCGGCACTAATTTCGGCTTTCAGTCGATCTCGCTCCGCTTCGTTGGTCGCCAATTGTTTCTTGTTGATCGCCACAAGACCCTTTTGTTGCCTGGCGTCCGATTTGAGCTTTTCCAGTTGGGGTTTAAGCTGATCAACATCACCGTTGAGCTGCCGAATCTTTTCCTTCAGAGACGCATTTTCCCGTTGATCAGCTTCGAATTGGGCACGCAGCTGCTGGTGCTGTGTGGCCAGGTCTTGGTGAGAACCATCGATGATGGCCATCTCTTGTTGTAGCCTCTTGGTCTCATTCTTGGAAGCGGTGAGCTGTTCTTGCAACGCCTTGACTTCTTGCACCTCCTTCTCATACAACGATCTCAGTTGAGCAAGACGCCCTTCAAATGTTCGTTTCTGCGCGGCGTGCTGCGACAACTCTTGTTCATTTTGTTGCCTCGTTCCCTGCAATTCTGTCATCTTCTTGGACAGATTTCCGACTTGGTTGGAGAGATTGGCCAGTTCAGTGGTCTCGCTGGTTAGCCGTTGGCTGACCTCCGGATCCGTATCGCCCAGCAGATCATCCGATCCCGTGGGAGGGGCCGCTTTCTGACTGGGTGCTGGCGAGCCTGTCGATTGCGGAATGATGCTTTGGCCGAAAGAGCTGGAAGGGATGAATGGCTTGAAAGCCGTCGACGTTGACGATGACACCGCTGCAGGAGGAGGCGCCACCACCGGAGCGGCAGCAGGAGGCGGATTCGCGAATGGTCCGGCGTCGGTGCCGCCGGTCGACTGCGCAGCTTGAGCGGGTGTCGATGGCGTCGGTCCGAACGCATCGAGACCAAAAAGGTCGTCGGCGGCCGACCGAGATTTGGTCACCGGTGCATTCTCAAAGGCGGGCGCTGTGGGCTGAGGTGGAGGAATGGCCTGCTTCCGCATACTCGGTGGCACGAGAGCTGGCGGTAAAGTGGCCGGGAGTACTCCACGGCCGTCTTTGGTCGCTCGTTGCTGACGGATCAGATACATGGCCACGGCAAATTCATCCCGATTCAGCGTGCCCTCGGAGTTGATGTCGGCCAAATCCCAGATCTGAGCCAGGACCTCTTCTGGCAGTCTGGCATTGCCGAAGAATTCCACCGCTTGATCGCCCGTGATGTAACCGTGACCTTGCCGGTCGACCGCGGCGAAGATGGAATCAAACCGCGCCTTGTCTGCGGGTGTGATGACCCATCCTTCACCGGTCGATTGCGTCGAGAGCGGAGTGCTCACCAGCTGCCTGGTGATGGGGCTTTGAGGTTGGGCATTGCTGAAACCTGTGAATTGCGACGGCAGTGCGGCCGATGGGAGCGCACTCGAGCCGGGCCGGGAACCGCTACCGACTCGAGCAGGGGGGCGACGGGCCGCCGCTTCATAGAGTCCAGGAGGTAATGTGTTGGGGACGCCACGCATCGCGCCAGATTTGTATGACGCGAGCAAATGCATCGCCACGACAAATTCCGTCACATCCAAAGAGCCGCGCTGGCGAGTGTCGGAAAGTGTCCATATTCGACCCAAAATCTCGTTGGGCAACCTCGCTCTTTCGAATATCTGTTTGGCGACCAAGCCCGGCAGGACTCCATTTTCAGCGCCGGACTTCTCAAACATGGTCGAGTACTCGGCCACCTTGTCAGGGCTGAGCGCGGGAACACGGATCGGCGGAGGCGTCGACTGAGTCGGGCTGGTCGGAGGACCGGTGGATTGCGCTGGGATAGCATGCGTCTGCGATCCCTCAAATCGCGGTGTTGGTGCAGCTGGACATGCCTTGTCAGCATTCTATCGTGCAACTCGGAAAGACCGGTCCCTACTCTGCGTCGCAAGTTGCGCCGAAGGAGAGCGGCCATTTTGGGCGTGCCCGATGAGACGTAGGACCACCGAAAATCCGTAAGGCGTCAGGAAGCCCCGGTTCTCTGTATCCGCGATCTGCCATATCTGCGCGCCGTTAGGCACCGGACTTTGAACGCAGATGGTGCTACTCACTTGTCCCAACGCGTCGGGAGGTAATTTCGTCCGCTCGAAGAACTTGACAGCGACGTCGCCGGAGACAGCACCGAAGCCATCGGGGTCAGCTTCTTTCAGCAGCTGTGCGTACGCCTTCTTCTCCTCTGCGGTGAGGTTCAAGTTCGGATGACCTGGGAGCACAGGGTAAGTGCGGAATTCAACCAGAACGACACCAATGTCATTCATCCGGAAGGCGACGGATGCATACCTGTAACCGGAACGCCTATGGTATCAGCCATCAGCACTGTTCAATGGCACTCTCTGGGACGCGATCGAAAATTCCAGGTTCGAAGACGAAGACGGAGCAGCTCTACATAGAAGGATGAAACGCTGTAGAAGGAACAGAGCGCGCTTGCATTGGTCGATGAACTGAAACACACCAAGGACAAAATTATTGCTCGCGCAGAGTGCGATGTCGAGATGGTAGGAGAAGGTTGTCCATGGGTGAGGCGATGACGAATGGCATCCGGAGGACCCTTGCCAAGCTTGGAGAGAGCTCTGGAAGGTGTGGATCTAGCTGTCTTTTGACAGAACTGCACAATCTGACACTCCCGTCTCCCAGACGGGGTCAGGGCAACACGAGAACAGCGGTCAGATAATGTCTGATCCTGTCGCACAAGTGCATAGCTATCTGAACGTGTGCAATGATTGATTGGTGACCGGGGACCGCTTGTCGAAAGCTATATCGTCTCCAGAGACGAGGGCGCTCGAGTCGCTGCATCGGTAAACCATTGGAAAGTATCTGCTCCAGCACTCCTAGCCATGCACCCTCCGGCCCTGAAGACCGGTGTTGGTTCGCCGCAGTCGTCGGTCGGTGGTCGCCTAATGCTCGAGTTCAGAGCCGTCACCCTCCTCGACAGAATCACTGGCAACTTCTTCGTAGTCACGCTCCAGAGCAGCGAGATCCTCACGAGCTTCTGAGAACTCGCCTTCCTCCATACCCTCACCCACATACCAGTGGACGAATGCGCGCTTGGAGTACATGAGATCGAATTTGTGCGACAGGGCCGACCACGCCTCGGCGATGGCCGTAGTGTTGGACAGCATGCAACTGCAACGGGGTCAGGTCCCAGTCATGCCGACAGGAGAGGAGGTCCACTTACACGGCACGGTTCACCTTGGCGAGGTCGCCATTGGGCACCATTTGAGGGGGCTGATAGCAGATGCCAATCTTGAAGCCCGTGGGACACCAGTCCACGAACTGGATGGTGCGCTTGGTCTTCAGCGTCGCCACCGCGTTGTTGACGTCCTTGGGCACGACGTCTCCACGGTACAGCAAGCAAGTGGCCATGTATTTGCCATTTCGCGGATCGCACTTGACCATCTGGTTGTTGGGCTCGAAGCACGACATGGAGATTTCCTGCACCGAGTTGACCTCATGCTGGGCTTTGGCGGCCGAGACGACGGGTGCATAGGCGACCAGGGGGAAGTGAATGCGGGGGTATGGAACCAGGTTGGTCTGGAACTCGGCCAGATCGACGTTGAGAGAGCCGTCAAACCGGAGCGAGGCGGTCACCGACGACACGACTGAGCGGGACGCATCAGCTCTCCGCAAAACGACACCGATGGCAGCATGGAAGAACGGGCAGAACGGCAAAGGCTCTCACTCACCTTGGGCGATGAGTCGATTGAGGTTTTCGTAGCTGGGCCGCTCGATGCCCAGATTACGCCGGCAGATGTCGTAGATGGCCTCGTTGTCGACCATGAAACTGCAGTCCGAGTGCTCCAGCGTGGTGTGGGTGGTCAGGATCGAGTTGTAGGGCTCGACCACCGATGTGGCCATTTGAGGAGCCGGGTACACGCAGAACTCGAGCTTGCACTTCTTTCCGTAGTCGACCGACAGACGCTCCATCAACAGCGCACCGAAGCCGGAGCCCGTGCCACCGCCAAACGAGTGGAAAACCAGGAAGCCCTGAAGACCGGTGCAGTTGTCGGCCACGCGACGGACCTTGTCCAGCACTTGGTCAATGAGCTCTTTGCCCACCGTGTAGTGTCCACGAGCGTAGTTGTTGGACGCATCCTCTTTTCCTGTGATCATTTGCTCGGGATGGAACAGGCTCTTGTAGGCGCCCGTGCGGACTTCATCGACCACATTGGGCTCGAGATCGCAGTAGATGGTGCGCGGCACGTATTTGCCATTACCTGTCAGACCAACTCGTCAGGCCATGCCATGGTCGCTGGTCAGTGAGAAAGACAGCGGACTCGTACCGGTCTCGGAGAAGAAAGTGCTGAACCCTTGATCAGGATCGGCTGCTTTGCGCTCTTCGGTGAGATAACCATCGGGCTAATTGATGGTGAGTCGACTTTTTGGACAGAAATCGGTCCGACACTGAGTACCTGAATGCCATGTTCGAGACAGTAGAGCTGGTAAGTCGAGGTCAGCCCGTTGCAGCCAGGGACAGCGAAGCGAGTGATGAAGAACGGTGCCTACCTCCCAGCAGGAATTGGCAATCTGACAGCCAGCCTGGCCGACTGGAGCAGGATGGTTAGCTGATGTTTATGTCGAAGAAGAGCGTTGACAGCGGTCACGGAGCAGAACGCGTGCGTGCGTGCGGGTGGGCGGACGAGCAAGCGTACCATTCAAGCTGATGACTTCCCTCATGGCGGCGGTGCGAGGATTTTGGAGAGATATCGAAGTGATCCCAAGATAGAGTCGAACTTGAGATGGAAGAAGTTGCAGCGGATTGATGGTGATGGTGATTGTGGGGTGGATTGGGAGTGCTGCTGCAGGCCCAATTTGTTGATAGTGCAGCGCGCTTCCCTGACCGCCTGTTCAGCACAGCAATTGTTGTTTAGGCTTGTCCTAACCAGGAATAGCGCCAGTACAGAGTACCGCCCGTCACCGACTTCTTTGCAGTTGCCCACACAACAATGGATCCGGCACGTGCTTTTCCAACTGCATTCACGTTTTGCTGCTTCTTGACATTCTGCTGCATTATACTCGCTATGCTCCCTAAAGGACTGCCCCGAGACGCGGCCGGCTGGTATTTTTGGTGTTGATAGTGTCCCTTGCTCAAGGCGAACTGTGGCACCGATTTCCGAAGCTTGCCGGGCCTGATTCCGCCGCGATGTGGGACATGATTACTGCTGTCTTGGTGTGCTGGCTTGTCCTCGTCCAGGCCAATGTCGAGAAGACGATCTTTGTCACACCGGCGGCGCAAGTTCTGCCTCACGATGCCAGCATCGACAATCTCTATCTGACTCGACTCTCGGAAAGGGTTCCCCGCGTACGAACATATATCAATGCGACTTTTCCTACACCGGATGAGCCCAAGGGGACGGAAACATGGATGTTACTCGAAGAGCTGCGCCCGAAGACGCGTTACGAGGTTCGCCTCTGTTGGCTCGCGACCGTAAGTCTCCTCAGACGTCGTCGTATCCTTCACGTTGACCCGTTCAGCAACCGACATCTTTCACGCTCTATACTCACACGGTAGAGTCCGTGTTTGAGACTCCCGCTTTGCTTTCTTCGTTGAGTGCGTACGCATACACAAGGTATGCGGAGCGGGACGAGCAGGCCCTGCACGAACTGCACCCACGACCGTCTCCACGGCCATCGTCTTCATCCCGCCAGCAGGTCGACACGACATTCGTTTTCCTGCAGATCTTGGCGGCGGCAGATTACTTCAGCCTCGATGATTCCCTGATGGAACATGTCCCTGCAGTCATGGCCGACGTGATCCTGGACCCCTACCTCTTCAATATCTTTCCTCAATCCCTCGTACCGACGACGGCCTACTTGGTGCTGGTTGCGGGATTCGCCTGGTTCTTCTCTGGCCGGATATCGAGCTTCATCCTCGCGCTGGCGGGTCATGACCAGGCCCCCGGGAGGGCGTCGGAAAGGATGATCAAAAAATCGCAATAGCGTGGCGGGGCGATTCCCGTCTAGAACGGGTCCTGTAACTGGTCGAACTCTGTCATCAGGGAGAAAAGAGGAAATTCCTCGGCGTACGAGGGCAAGCTCGGGACGCCCGACCCGTTGGGTGAGAAATAGTCGGCATCCGCGGTGCGTTCAAAATCGTACCGCGTGGGATTGGCCGTCATTTCGCCCGGTTCTTGACCATTGTAGGCCAGCGTCCCAGAGGTGGTGAGGACTGGGCCACGGCTTTCCGGGAGCATGTCGAACCGTAGCTGCCACGGCAGATCTTGGATGACATCGGGCTCGGCTGGCTGGGTGTCGGCGGCGGCGGCGGGCAACTCAGCCGCCGCTTCTTGTGACACGGGCTCCGACCGTTGTTCCCCGCTCCTTTGAGGAGGCCCGACTTTGAGGGTTTTGTTGATCGGGTCACCGAAAATGTTGTTGATGTCTTGCCGTCGCTTCAGCAGCTGTTTCGCTTCTCGACGCTTGATGTGTTCGTCGGCCGCGAGGTGTAAGGAGGTCGTGATCTGCACATATCTCCGCGCCGAAGGATCGCATTTGGCCATAATCTCCAAGATGCGCTCGGCTTGGGCGATGCTGCTCAGTAAGGGAAAGGACTTGTCAAAATCGCCAAAGATGGCAAACCCGATCACCATCGCCGACACAAACGTGCTGTTGGTGATGACGAAAAGCCTCCTGGGCACGCCCGGCGTGTGGACCAGGTCGGTGGCGATTTCGATACTCCGCAAGGCGGCGTCGATGCAGGCCTCGCTCAGCGTCATGGTCACCGAGCTGCCACCGGTGCTCTCATCATCTTCGTGCCGGCCCTTGATCTTGGACGAGACCTTGAAGATCAGGAACGGGCGCGTCAGGAGGATGATAGACCAGTAATAAGCTCCCTTGAGATGGGCGACGCCGATGGTCTGCGGCAGCGTCGACCCCGCCGCGCCCGGTTTCTGACCGAGCCCGTCGATTTGAAGACCCATGGGCAGCTGCAACGTCCAGTCGCGGTATTGTCGAGAGATGCTCTCGACCAGCTGGACCGACACCTCTCGCCGACAATAGACCTCATTCATGATGCGTTCGAAAATAAAAGAGATGCGCAGCATGGCCGACGAATTGAGTCCACCAATCTGAATGTCTTCATAGTCTCGCGACGCTCGGTTCCAGGAGATGCTGCCCCCGTCGACCTCGGACGTCGCCGGCGGTCGACCCAGCGACCCGCTCATATACAGGTCCAGGACCCGCAGGCTCTTCCACACCCTCTCACGCGTATTCTTTTCTTTCTCCTCAAACAGATTGGAGATGTCGCTCCGGTGGAGGCCGAGCGCGTAGGCCGCGCGAACGGCGATGCCCAGGAGCATGAAGGCGCCGTTCCGTCGACAGGCCGACAACATGTAAAACGTGATCAACGCGTACGACTGAATCGTGAGCACACTCGGGTCGTCCATGAAACTGGACACGGCCAGTTCTCGGCCCCGAGCCAGGTAGAATTCAGCCTGATCTTGGTCGACGCCATCGCGCACCAGAGCACCAATGGCGAGGACGAGGTAATAAATCGAACTGTTAAAGTCCGTTTCCGCGACCGAGTCCTGCGCCCAGGCACACAAGTGCTGGGTAATGTCGTCGGCATCAAACAGGTCGATCACGCCGCTGGAAGCGAGCAAGTAGTGCTTCACCAAGTCTTGCGCCTCTCCCACCCCCGGTTTCGACGACTGCAGCTGCTGCGGCGTGGGGACTTTGTGCGCCGGAATGATCTCGACCATGGCATGTCGCAGCGGATCCGACGTTAACGGGCAGTCGCCGATTTCTGACTTGACCAGGCGCCGGATGTTTTGCAAAAAGGCCAGATTGCTCGAGTCGCCCACGAAGATGAACTTGCCGTGTCCGTCCTTGAGGAGCCGGGCGAGCTTCGGCACCGGCGCCCGTGAGACCAAGTCGTCTTGGTTGTTTTCACCTTGCGGCGACTTGGGCGCACTGCGTGATCCTGAACCAGACAGGGTCAGCAGCGACTCGATGGCAATCTCGGCGTCGTTGGAGTCGGCCAGCGCGTCCTTCAACGTCACCGGTTGTGACGGGGTCGACTGAGAGCTCCGATGATGATGATGATTCACCCCTCTTCTCGAGTAGGCGTCGGTAAAGACACATTCTGGCTCGCGACCTCGCCGCTTGCACAACAGACATGGTTGCTGCCCATCACATTTCTCCTTCCGGCGTTTGCACGTGTCACACGCCCGCGCTACTCGCTTACGGTCTTCGTCCTTGACCCGCGGACGAGGCATGACATCACAAACTGACGCTGCATACAGCGCTGCGCGCGATCGGCCGGTGGAGGAGCACGGGTCACTGACAATCAGAGGTCGGATCGAGCACCAGGGCGACACAAGTTGTGGGAGCGTCGGGAGAGAGAACGTCGGAAGTGGGCGGGGCTTGTACATGTAGAATCTGGTGAAGAAAACGGCTACGCCCTAGTCTGGGGTCTAGCTTGCCAAGACGCTTGCCAATATCCTCGGCTAATTAACCGAGTATTCCTTCCAAGAGACTTTCAACTTTGTCCAGTCGGCGAGTCTCTCACATGCCAGGCCGTCCACATCATTTGGCCGAGCCCGGTCCATTGGTCGCAGCGCCCTGGGACTCCAGAGGAACCATGAGAATATCATACTTCAACTCCAACTGGGCCCTGTCATCGCCCTTGCGTGGCACAAACTCGACAACGAGGGAGTCCTTGACCGCGAAGACGGAATCGTTATCCAGGTACTTGCTGTCCTTGTCGAAGATCTGTGTCGTGATCGGTTTGTATCCTTCTATCAACACCTGCGCCGGGTCCGTCAGCGGGGTGACCTTCTCTGAGGATGTTCACTTACAATGAGGTGGATGTGTGCCGGCCGATAGGGGTGGCGGTCCAAGAGTTGCAGCAACTTTCCCGCCGGGCCGTCGTAGGGCACGGGATATGGTGTGGGCCGGATGCAGTAAAAGGCGTACTCTCCATTCGCGCCGGTGATGAACTTGCCCCGCAAGTTACAGTCCACTTGATTCTCGTCCTGTTGTTCATACAATCCTAGTGGTCATCAGCACGGCGGTTATTCCGTGATGGTCCAGTCAACCGCCTCACCGTTGGTGGAAGCCTCCCACACGTCAATTTTGGCGTTGGACAACGGCTTCTTGGTTTTCGCGTCGAGCACCTGACCGTACATATACACCGCCTCAGCATCCTCTGGCGCGTTGAACGAGATGGTCGCGTCCTTTTCTCGAATCGGATGGTCTTGTCGGTAGAAGGGACCCAAGATGGCGCTTTGCGTCGCCACGTCCGTGGCTTCGGATGCCTTCTTGTATGTGATCTCATCCACCAGCCTGTCACGGTCAGCGGCGTCACGAACTCGGCGCGCTCCACCCACGATTCGAGGCCGACGACGTCGCACACCAGCTGGCCTTCGTTTCTCTTGTCATTGCTCATCTGGCCGGCCCAGTTGATCAAGTTGACGCCCTCCATCCACTCGTCCACGGTCAGCTCCACTTCTCGCGCAAAATCGTGCAAGTGTCGGATTAAGCAGGTCATGACCTCCCGCAACCTCGGCGACGTCTGGGGGCCCATCGAGTCGATGACATGCTGGGTGAAGGTCGGATCAAAGCGGCTGGAGCCTGAGGTCTGGTTGCCGCTCATGGTGTGTGTGAGATGGCCGGTTGAAGAGACGTGGATTTCCTCGCCTTCCTTGGAAGAATCTCATGCCGGGCCATCGGGGTGGTCTATTCAAGTGTATTCAAGACCGTTGGCAATGGCCAAGCCCTGCAGGCGGATCCGGATTGCGGGATACTTAGTCTCTAATTAGCCGTTTTACCCCGCTTCTGGCCCGGCTTCCTGCATCGGGAATCTATTCATTCCGCCACCTAACTGGATCTAGTTTAGCCCATCGCGTGATATCCGTCGGATCTGCTAGCCAATCCACCCAACACCACCCGTCGGGAACGACCCTGAAACTGAAAAACATTCTCGCTGCGGACGAATTGATCATGATATTGTCTCCCGTCCTTGATACCCGAGACCTGTGGCCTGATCTTCACATCCAGAGCGACCAGTCCCACCTTGCCGGACGTCGGCCCGGCAATCCTCACGGAAGGCCTCTCCGGGATTGTCAGGAATGTGGAGAGGTTGTGGTTTGATGCTATCGCTCCATCTCGCCATTACCTGGTCATGGTTACTTGAGGATGACATACCTTGGCATGTTATCAGGTCTCGGCCGGGTGACACTCTTTCTCTGGCATTGATACTCTAAAGTAATTTTCGGAAGCAGCCATCGTCGAGCACCACAAAGCACGGAACGGCCATGCAGGTGTCCACGCAGTGGGCGCTTGAGGTGCTCCAGGCAGAGAGTACATTTCCATTTCTGGTTCGTTCCATTGCATAATTATGTCGTCTGTGGCGTTCCTAGTAGTCTGGTCATTTCTGGTTTGCCGTGTTCATGGACATCCCCGCTCTCCTTGTTCCAGGAAAAGCTTCTATCCACTTAATATATGACATCTGAATAAGCCAAGTACACACTATCTTCAATTTCAGGCAGGAGCGAAACACGAGGAAATAAAAGATGATCAACCGTACAGTCACGGGACTCTCCATCCGAGTCCTTGACAAATTTTTATAGCTAGCCTGTTCGCCCTGATTGACCATATGGTCGCCAGTTTGGCGCACCTGAGATTGATCCCAAGCACGTCAAACGGAGTGATTTGGCTCCACAGAATTTGCACAGCCGCCCTTGTCCGGGAGTGAAATCACTGAGTGCAGCACCTGCCTCTGGACTCCTCACTCATTACACGCCCTGAGCCTGGCAGTGTAGTGAGCTTCCAAGGTGATGTCACTGTTCTCATGACTATCCATGTCTAGCTCACCAGAATTATCTTCTGTTCGACCTCAGCGGTAGCATTTGACGTGCACAGAGGCATTGTCGACCTGGAAACCCTGCTGTTGCCGACGTGTACTCAAGGCACTCTTCCTCCCTCCATTGACTCAGTCCTCACACGAGTCTTTTCTGCCTCAAGTTCAACAGCTGTATGCGTTTCCCGAGAGTTGCCCTCAGCAATTTCCATTTCCGCCCTTGGGCCTGAGCTGCTGCTGCTTTGACCTGAGTAGTGGGTGAGCTTGGAGCCATCACACCTCGGCTAAAGTTGCCATGTGCCGAAGATGGACACAAGCCTGCAAAGGATATTTCTTAGGCCCCAGTTTGGGGACTCTATGCCCATGAATCTCCTAACTTGGGCAGGAAATTTGTCTTAGACCCGGTGAAGCAGAGCCAATGGTATTCGATGGCGACACAGTTCACGAAGCATTTGACATGGGTTGGATGGCGAGCTGGTGCTCTTTGACACAGTTGCTGGGAGTTATCTTTGATTGATCTCGACCTAGCACTCGGGAAGCGCGACGGACCTTCTGGCGCTACAACCAAACCTGACAGAAAAGTTTCATGTTCCCTCTGACGGATGCCACCTAACTGGGTCATTTTTCTTCCCAGAATGCCAAATTTTCCTCGCAATACCGTTTCGTCGCCGTCGACTGAAAGGTAACCTCTTGAGAACTGAAGCGGAATGAGAACACGTTTGCTTCCAATAGCTTATCCCCAATCTCGGCGCCTACTAGGCGATAGTAGGTGTTCTCTGGGATAGACCCTTTCGCTAAAAGTTCACGTATGACCTTGGCTCCGGCCTTGTGGTAACGACGATCAGGAAGAATTTGAGCGGATTTGAGTTGGCTTTTGACGTCAAAGAATATCGTCTTGCGCATATCTGTAAAGGCGGTGAGAAACCAACTCTGCTTTCTGCATAGCACGCTGTACACATACCTTCAAATGAGCCGTTTTTCTCGATGATATCTGCGATAAACTTGAGGCTTATTATGCGGCCACCAACAAGCTTATAAATTTGCGCTGCCTGCTTCCCATCGATGTTCCGGAGGTTAAGGTACTGCAAAGTTTCCTGTTCGCTCATATCGCCAATTTCGATGATTTGCCCCCTTCTTGACCACGCGCTTCTCTCTGTAACACTTGATTAGAATAACAATCGAAATAAGACTACAAACAGGATTGACTTACCAGTCATACGACGTGGTACGCGGCCTTCACTTGACACAAACACAACGGTGGCCACCCCTCTGTCGGCAGCAGCCTTCGCATAGTCCTGAAATAGGTCAAGAAGCTCCGGCTGCTTCTCGGCAAGCCTGTTCGCATTGTCGATTATCAAGACCGGCACTTTCTCATACTCATGCTTGTACCTCATGGCGAAACTGGAAAAGAGTTGCAGGGCGTCTCCTAAAGATGCCGCTGCGAATCGATTAGCCTCAAGCAATACTCACTGGAAGGAACTGCTGTAGTTACGTTGGCTCGAATCGATGAGCGGATCTGGGCTCCACCCCAAAGCGCTTTGCATCGCCTTGGTAACATCGACCTGTGACCCGCACTCAATAGGTATATCGACGTATACGACACCCTTAGGCTCATCCATACCATTCAAGGCGAGCTGGATCAGACTTGTCTTTCCAGTTCCGTGCTCTCCGATAATAACGGGGTAAGCACCACTCTTTTTCCCTGGTGTGGTGAACTTCCTTATTTTCTCGACAAGGGGTTGACGTGGGATACTGTATTCAATCTCGTCAAATACTGGTCCTTTTTTGAGCATATCGTAGATTGCAGATTCGCGTGCAGATTCGTGTGCAGATTCGCGTGCAGATTCGTGTGCAGATTCGCGTTCGCGTATCTGAGAGCTTTGATACCACTCTTTCCACATTTCCTGGGTGACATATCCTGCAAAAGTCTTTGGTAATCAGCATGTTTCAAAGTACTGAGGCACATAAAAGGGAGACTGCACGTACAACAACTGCTGCGCCTAAGCCCAAAGCCGTGACCCAGCCCCGGACCTTATCCCAGGTCTTAGGGAAGGACCAGTTCGTATACTTAGGTCTAGAAGATTGAGAGCCCTTGGTAGACTCGGAGGACTTTGGAAAAGGAGGAGTGGAAGTAGAGTCTGAGTATGATCTGTAGCTGAGAATCGGCGGCAACCTAGGTCGGCCAGGGAAGGGGCATTCATGCTTGTTGACGAATGAAACAGTCCGCTGGTGAGGTCGTCGAAGGAAAAGATGAGCCTCAAAGGCTGTATTAGCCATGAACTTAGATGTCATGGTTGCGGTGCTGATGAGGCGAGTAGATGATGGTAAGGAAAAGTTTTCCAGTGACGCGTGAGGATTTGAAGGTGTTCTGCCAAGCAAGCGTGACGCTAAACCATAATGGGACCGTATGTCCGTGACGTACACAGGGGAAGGTTCCAGCGCTCAAACTCAGATTCAGTCCTGACTGCGAGCTCGGGTGATAATATTCTGCATACGACTCCGAATATCCAAGGATCCACTTCCCGACCACCGCTCTGTTGTGCTATCTCTGCTCTCTCAGCTGGGGACGAGAAGATGAATGGTTGAGCCGTGCCCTAGTCCCACTATTACCTAGCGGAAAACGCGTAGCCTGACACATGACATAAACGCGTACGTCTGCACGTGACATGCCATAAGGTGAAACCTTGGCTGTTTTATGCAGCTAGAACCTCTGCCTCCTACGTGTGCTTAAGGGGCCTCCTCCTCCATAGACTGAATCTTCACACGAGTTCCTTCCATCTCCTCTTCTCATTCTTGACAGTATTTCCTATTAAGAACCTCGATCCCTTGGCACCTCCAACACGACATTTTACGAGTACATTCTCAGAATTGGTATGTGTGCCCATAAATTTTCCAAGGGTCCCATTTGTGGCCTAAGGGGGTCCGAAACTGTTCCGTGTCCCTTCTCGCGAAGAGTTGACATTTCTTTTTGCAGAACGCGGCTGACTTGCAGAGCACCCCCAACTTGTCCAAACCATTTCTGATCTTTCCTGAACATGTCCTGAGTAGTGCCTGAGTAAAGCGGCGAGGGGTGATGTGGAGGACTGGGGCTCTGAAGGGCAACTTTCGGGACACGCAACAGGCATTGAAACAGGCGACTGGGTCTGTGTCCACGCACGATCATGCCCCAACTTTGAACGAGCTGATCACTTCAGAGTACATGGCCGAAATGCAATTGAGTTCAATTCAGGTCATCATCTCAAGGGCGGAGTTCACAGGTGAGGTAGGCCGAGACATCTGTTGAAAAATAGCAGACAACGGCAATGTCCGAGAGACGGTGATCAGCGATGTCAAACTGTGACACAGCTTGTCCTCTGATTCAGAATCCTCCTCATCTGCGACAGCAATTCCGTACATTTACCTCATTTATACAGGTATGGAGTGGATGCGTAGCGACAAGTATTATGCCTCAAATGAATTAATTCCGAACTGACAGTCTGCAGCGGCCCTGGGAACGGGACCGACGGTCTGGGCAATTCTGCTGGTCTTGGCGGGCTACCGTGACCCTCGACTGTCTTGTTTTGATGTCAATGTGAGCTAGGATCCCCAGATCCCGTTGTCGCCTGCACTCGATTGTGTCGTCACCGCAGCGCCGCATTAGGCCAGGCTGTTGTACTGTTGAAATTGTTTTGCGCCGAGCCTTGACGCCTGGATGATGAGGTGGAGGTATGGAGTGATGCGGGGGAGAGAGGGGACATTAATAATTCCCCATTGCTGAGGTCCATTTCGGACGAAAGCTCCCCAGGACGAGAGTACAAGGCGGTATTCCCCAATCTCCCCGTCTGTAAGTTCCACCTGCTAAACTCCGGCGTGACTCAGACCCATGTGGGCCTTCTGCTAGACTATGAGTGGCCTCAGCTCTCCCGTCGGCGATCTCCACGGGGTAACCTACGCTGAACCGGCGTGTGAGAGGTGGCAATCCCAAGTCAAGCCGGCAAGATAGCCGATGTCAACACGAGTTGCTAACCAATATTATTGACTAGCTCCGTCTTGGGCAGGTTTTGATCATGGACGCGGAACTGGATTTGTTTTTTTTCTTTCTCCGTTCGCCTCATGTCGTTCTTTGGAAGATCCGTCTTCCAGACCTTCGCCAGGACCTTCTGCCTCTCCTCCACCCATTGCTCGTTCTTTTGTCTCTAAGCGGATGGATAGGTGTTGCAAGACTCAAGGTTTTCGCTCCAGCATCTTTGGGTCAGGACGTTCGGGTGTGTATTGGGGATTGTGCGGACGAAACTAAGGTCAACAAACATGGCTCACGCTGTAGGTCACGCGGTGGCCAAGGAGCTGGGCCTCTCTCATCCCGGCCAGCAGCACGGCAGCAGCGCCAACGACCACGTCCAGGAGCAGACGGCGGTAACTCCGGACCGAGGTGATACGGACACGATTTACGACCGGGAGAAGAGTCAGTCTGAGAGACGGCGAGAAGAGACTCGCACATCCGTCGATTCCCATGGATTCTCCCGAACTCAGTTGGGGGTCGACGTTGAGCGCGCTGAAATGGAGTTTGCCGAACTCAATAAAGAGCTCAGTGCCGTCAGCTGGCGGATGTCCCGTATCCACTCCCGATCCTCGGGTCACAAGGGGGAGGATGTGGAAGCATTCAGCACCTCAGATGAGACTTCGGAAGAATGGAACCTGGAAGATACGCTGAGAGGCGCCCGAGAGGCAGACAGTGCTGCCGGGATCAAGTCGAAATACATTGGTAAGCAACGTCCCCGCGCACTGGCTTCACCACGCTGATGGGTGCAGGTGTTATTTGGGAAGACCTGACCGTTCGCGGGCTGGGAGGGGTCAAGAACTGGGCCAAAGTGTTTCCCGATGCATTCATCGACTTTTTCAACGTTCCGGGCACCATCATGCATCTCCTGGGCTATGGAAAGAAAGGCGAGGAGTTCAACATTCTGCAGGGATTTCGCGGCGTCGCGAATCCTGGCGAGATGGTGCTGGTGCTGGGTCGCCCGGGAAGCGGCTGTACGACGTTCCTCAAGGTCATTGCCAATCAACGACATGGCTATACCAGCATCGATGGCGAGGTCCTCTATGGGCCCTTCGATGCGCCCACGTTTGAACGGCTTTACCGGGGAGAAGCGGTGTACAACCAGGAGGACGATGTCCATCACCCGACTCTCACCGTGGGCCAGACGTTGGGCTTCGCGCTGGACACAAAGACTCCGGGCAAGCGGCCGAATGGGGTGAGCAAGGCCGAGTTCAAAGACCGGGTCATCAAGCTTCTGCTCAAAATGTTCAACATCGAGCACACGATCAACACCATTGTCGGAAATTCGTTCATGCGCGGGGTGTCTGGAGGCGAGAGGAAACGGGTGTCGATCGCCGAAATGATGGTGACCGGGGCCACCGTATGTGCCTGGGACAACAGCACTCGCGGACTGGACGCCTCCACCGCGCTGGATTATGCCAAATCACTTCGGATCATGACCAACATCTACAAGACCACCACGTTTGTGTCGTTATATCAAGCCTCGGAGAACATCTACAAGCAGTTCGACAAGGTCATGGTCATCGATCAGGGTCGCCAGGTCTTCTTCGGACCTGCCAAAGAGGCACGCGCCTATTTCGAGTCGTTGGGCTTCGTGGAGAAGCCGCGACAGACGACGCCAGACTACTTGACCGGCTGTACCGACGAGTTTGAGCGCGAGTACAAGGCCGGGCGGAGCGCTGAAAATGCTCCTTCCAGCCCCGAATCGTTCGTCGACGCATTCAACAAATCGGTGTACGCAGAAAAGTTGGCCAAGGAGATGGCCGATTACCGGGAATCAATGCGTGCAGAGAAGCAGCTCTACGACGACTTTGTCCTGGCCCACCGGGAAGCTAAACGAAAGCATACACGCAAGAATTCCGTTTACCGGGTGCCCTTCCATTTGCAGATCTGGGCCCTGATGCAGCGGCAATTCTTGATCAAGTGGCAGGACAAATTTTCCCTCGTTGTGTCTTGGGTCACGTCCATCACCATTGCCATTGTTCTTGGAACGGTGTGGCTCAATCAGCCCCAAACGTCGCAAGGCGCCTTCACCCGTGGCGGCGTCATTTTCGTCGCCCTCCTCTTCAATGCCTTCCAAGCTTTCTCCGAGCTCGCTTCGACCATGTTAGGCCGGCCGATCGTCAACAAGCATCGCGCTTACACTTTTCACCGGCCCAGTGCGCTCTGGCTGGCCCAAATCCTCGTCGACCTGGTGTTTGCGTCCGTGCAGATCTTCGTCTTCAGTGTCATCGTGTATTTCATGACCGGCCTGGTTCGCACCCCGGGGGCATTCTTCACCTTCGTCCTGATCATCATTGTCGGTTACCTGTGCATGACCTTGTTCTTTCGGACCGTGGGCTGTTTATGCCCGGACTTTGACTATGCGATCAAGTTTGCCGCCGTCATCATCACCCTGTTTGTCATCTGTTCGGGTTATATTATCCAGTATCAGAGTCAGCAGGTGTGGTTGCGGTGGATATTCTACATCAACGTGCTCGGCCTCGGCTTCTCGGCCTTGATGATGAACGAGTTCGAACGGCTGACCATGCGCTGTACGTCTGAGTCTCTCATTCCGTCGGGGCCCGGATACAGCAATATCGACAACCAGGTCTGCACCTTGGCCGGTTCCACCGCGGGGTCGGCGATCGTGAGCGGGACCGCGTACGTGAAGACGGCATTCTCCTACGATCCGAAAGATCTCTGGCGCAATTTCGGTATCATCATCGCGCTGATTGCGGCCTTTCTCTTCACAAACGTCACCTTGGGCGAGTGGATCCGATACGGCGCGGGCGGTCGGACGGTCACGTATTTCACCAAAGAAAACAAGGAGCGCCAGGAATTGAATCAGAAATTGCAAGAACGCAAGCGGAGACGACAGATCAAGCAAGACATTGACGATCATTCGGATCTCAATATGACGTCGAGAGCCATCCTGACGTGGGAAAATCTGACCTACGACGTTCCCACACCGGCCGGACAGCTCCGGCTTCTCAAGGACGTCTTTGGATACGTCCAACCCGGACAGCTGACGGCTCTGATGGGGGCATCGGGAGCCGGCAAGACCACCCTGTTAGACGTGTTGGCCGCTCGCAAGAACATGGGCGTGGTCGGCGGGGAGATCCTGGTCGACGGGGTCAAGCCTGGAATCGCCTTTCAGCGAGGCACGTCGTATGCGGAGCAGCTGGATGTCCACGAGCCGACTCAGACCGTTCGTGAGGCTCTTCGATTCAGTGCTGACTTGCGTCAACCGTACCGAGTGTCGCGAGAGGAAAAGTACTCGTACGTCGAGGAAGTCTTGTCTCTGCTCGAACTCGAGAATCTCGCCGACGCCGTCATTGGCCGCCCCGAGAGTGGTCTGTCGGTGGAGGAACGGAAAAGAGTGACGATCGGGGTGGAGCTGGCGGCCAAGCCAGAACTCCTCCTGTTTCTGGATGAACCGACTTCTGGCCTTGATTCCCAATCGGCCTACAATATCGTGCGCTTCTTGCGCAAGCTCGCCGCGGCCGGACAGGCCATTCTCTGCACGATTCATCAGCCCAACAGTGCGCTCTTTGAAAACTTTGATCGTCTCTTGCTGCTCCAAAAAGGAGGGGAGACGGTCTACTTTGGGGACATTGGCAAGGACTCACAGGTGCTGCTCAGCTACTTCCACCAACACGGGGCTGAATGCCCGCCGGATGCCAACCCGGCCGAATGGATGCTGGACGCGATTGGAGCCGGCATTACTCCACGTATCGGTGATCGTGACTGGGGCGAGATCTGGCGCGAGAGTGAGGAACTCGCCGCCGTCAAAGCCGAGATTGTGGAGATGAAAGCGCGGCGGCAGCGTGAACGAGCCAACGAGCCCAAACTCCAGGAAAAAGAGTATGCGACGCCTCTGTGGCACCAGATCAGAGTCGTCTCCTGGCGCACACACCTCGCCTTCTGGCGGTCCCCCAACTACGGCTTCACCCGGCTCTTCAATCATATCGCTGTCGCCCTGCTGTCCGGTCTCGCATTCCTCCAACTCGACGACAGCCGCTCCAGCTTGCAATACCGCGTCTTCGTCATCTTCCAGATCACCGTCATCCCGGCCCTGATCCTCGCCCAGGTCGAGCCCATGTACGACACCTCCCGCCTGATCTTTTACCGTGAATCGGCGGCCAAAGCGTACCGGCAATTTCCCTTCGCCTTCGCCATGGTCTGTGCCGAGATGCCCTACAGTTTGCTATGTGCCGTGACCTTCTTCCTCGCCATTTACTACATTCCCGGCTTCAACTCGGCCTCCTCCCGTGCCGGCTACCAATTCTTCATGGTCCTCATCACCGAACTTTTCTCCGTCACCCTGGGCCAGATGGTCGCGGCGCTGACGCCGTCCAGTTTCATCTCCAGCCTGATCAACCCCTTCATCATCATCATCTTTGCCCTCTTCTGCGGCGTCACCATTCCTAAGCCGCAGATCCCGGGCTTCTGGCGCGCCTGGCTGTACCAACTCGACCCTTTCACCCGACTTGTCTCGGGCATGGTCACGACCGAACTCCACGACCTTCCGGTCCACTGTACTTCTGCCGAACTCAACTCGTTCCCTGCGCCCGCCGGCCAGACCTGCGGCCAGTACATGTCCGAATTCTTCGCCAACGGGGGAGCGGGATATCTAGTGAGCAACGCAACTGACGTATGCCAATACTGCGCCTACCGTGTGGGTGATCAATTCTACGAGCCGCTGCAGATCAGTTTTGGACATCGGTGGCGGGACCTGGGTATCCTTGCCGCCTTCATTGCGAGCAATTTGATCCTGTTGTTCTTGGGAAGTCGGTATCTGAACTTCAATAGGCGGTAGGCGGAAGGGGGGAGCTAAAGAACTTCGTCCAGCGTCATCATTGGAGCACTGCAGTCCATGACTAGATTCAGAAATCTCCGTAAGAATGGAATATTTGGAGTTCCTCCAGGTCATTGTTTCTGGTTAGTATTTGCCCGTTGCCAAGATCACAAATGCGGATGGTGCTTCATCCTGATTTCTCCCCTGCAACCTTGCAGGGACGGACGTCTTTGCTCTCACAACTCCGCCTCAATGGCAGGTTCCCCGTCTCCGACTTGTTTGTGTACATAGTGCTGGTCACCATGAGTATATATAATTCCAGTCTTTGCCACCGATGATTGTCTTCTCACCTTCCCCGATTTGACCTCAACCATTTCCAGCAACAGGTTTGTCCCGGATCATGATCCGCTCGAGTTGTTTGTGACCTCAGGCCACATCCGTTGGTGAAGACTATGAAGAATCTGTTCGCGCGTCAGGTGGTGACGCTGACCGTCAAGAACATATTGATCGCTCTCGTCCGTCATCGGTATTCCACTCCATTCAGGGCATTCTTGTTGCCCTGCATCTTTGTGGGATTCTTGTATGTCGGTCTCTGTTGTCACAAGTACGATCTGACAAGTCCAGGTCTTATGCTCGTTACCTTTTCCTCCCAGCATCCGTCTATGGCATTGGCGATTCCACACCCGTCCGCAGTCTTCCCGAAGCGCTGGGCCTGGTCTCGGGCGGCAGGAACACACTGGTCTTTGTGAATAATGGGTTCACGGGGGGTGCCATCGAATCGGTGATCAACCACGTTGTCACGGAAGCCGGCGCATTTGGCGGCCACGTCGAGATCTTGTCTCAAGAGGAGGAGCTTCTCACGACATGCCGAAGCTCAATCCGAGGCACATCGAGTTGTATCGCCGGGGCCGTGTTTTTTTCCTCGCCGTCCGAAGGACAAGCCCGTAGCTGGAATTACACCCTTCGAGCGGATGGTGCTCTCGAAACCAAGGTGGTGACGGACTCGGACAAGAATGATGTGGAAATCTATTTACTGCCTCTTCAGCATGCCATCGACTCAGCCATCGCCAGTTATAGCAGTCCCGGCAGCAGCGAGGATGCCATCCCGGATCACGTAGACGAATATCCCTACACATCGGAGACGAAAGAACAACGCCAAAGGGACATTCGCATTCGCTACATGGGCGGAATCATTAATATCCTCGCCGTGGCCTTCTTCATCGGAGTGGTGGGGATCACGTACCAGTTAACCGGACTCATCGCGACGGAACGAGAGATTGGAATGGCCCAATTACTGGACTGCATGATGCCCAACACGAGACGGTGGCAGCCGCAAATCGCCCGGGTCGTGGCCAATCACCTTGCTTTCGATCTGCTGTATGGTCCGGGCTGGATCGTCATGGCTGTCATCCTCTCCGTCGGTGTCTTCAGCAAGACTTCGACCGCCATCCTGATTGTCTTCAACCTGTTGGCTGGGCTGTCCATGTCGTCCTTGTCCATCTTCGGCGGAGCCTTCTTTCGAAAAGCTCAACTGAGCGGGATCAGTTCGGTGATCATTTGCCTGTTGCTTGCCATCGTTGCCCAGGTGGCCCACAAAGCCGGCACGGCGTCCGTAGCTGTCCTTTCATTGCTCTTTCCTCCTATGAACTACGTCTACTTTGTCATTCTGATGGCTAGGTGGGAAAAACAGGATCAGGCGACAAACCTCGTCAAAGCGGCCCCCCAGAATACGTCGTCGATGCCGGGTATTGCCCTGTGGATCTTCTCAATAATCCAGATCTTGGTCTTTCCTCTTCTCGGCACCTACGTGGAGCGAACCTTGTACGGAACGGCGTCAAAGGGCCGAAAGATTGTGCGGACGGAATCATTGAGCGCCGTCTCCCTGTCCGATTTCACCAAGGCATATCCGCCGTCAGTTATGGCTCGAGTGGTTTCTTTTTTCACGAAGAAGCCCACTCAAACGGTTCTCGCTGTCGACAATCTGAGCCTCAATGCGATCAAGGGTCAGATCATGGTTCTGCTCGGTGCCAATGGCAGCGGCAAATCCACCACCCTCGACGCCATTGCTGGCCTCAATTCAATCACATCGGGTGAAATATTAGTCAATTATCCAGAGACGGGAACGGGTCTAGGCCTCTGCCCGCAGCGGAACGTGCTATGGGACGACCTCACGGTCGCCGAGCACGTCCGAATTTTCGACAGGATCAAGGGTAAGAAGGTAGCGACGAAGGACGAGAATTCCTCTTTGCTTTCTGCGTGTGACATCTTGGGCAAGGCTGATGCTCGCTCCAAAACGCTGTCTGGAGGACAGAAGCGGAAACTCCAGTTGGCCATCATGTTCACTGGCGGTTCACGCGTCTGTTGTGTCGACGAAGTCTCATCCGGACTTGACCCACTGTCACGGAGGAAGATCTGGGATATCCTGCTGGCTGAGCGTGGCGAACGATCCATCATCCTGACGACACATTTTCTAGACGAAGCCGAGATCCTCGCCGACCATATTGTCATTCTATCAAAAGGTGCCCTCAGAGCATCTGGCACCTCTGTTGAGCTCAAGGACCGACTTGGCTCGGGTTACAGGATCCATGCCTACCACACACATGGTGACCAGGATTTACCAACATACCGTGACGTATCCCATGTCCGTCACGGTGATCAGACTATTTATATGCTCACGGATTCTGCAAAAGCGACGGCCTTCCTGAACCGGATCGAGGGCGACGGCCTGACAGAATATCAGGTCAGCGGCCCCACAATCGAGGATGTCTTTCTCAAGGTTGCGGAAGAGGTCAGGTCTCCGCAGGCAGTCACTGAAAAGTCCACCACCGAAGATACGCTCGAAGAGATGACAAGCCACAGCAGTCATGATGCTGGCTCCGGCAAGGGTCCGAAAATTATCGTCGACCAAGAGCCGACGCCGGCGGCGCCGGAACTTCTCCCTGGACGCCGAATCAGCATGCCACAGCAAGCACTGGTTCTCTTTGAGAAACGATGGATCGTCTTTCGTCGAAATCCTCTTCCTTACCTCGCGGCATTGGTCGTTCCTATCATAGCTGCCGGCCTCGTCACGCTATTTCTCAAGAATTTCCAGCAAGCAGGATGCGCTCCCGCTTCTACAGCCCTTGTTTCGGACATCACGTCCTTATCCACACAGCTGAACTATCAGCTGGTGGCGGGACCCCGAGGCAAAATAACTCAAGACGCGGTGCAGCAGTTTGTGGAGACGCTTTCGGGGAGTGCCAGCGGCGACGCGGTGCTGGCTAATACGACCAAGCTTTTGGACTCGATCTATTTAGTGGACAGCCTGGACGAGTTCAATCAGTACATTCAGACGCACTTTGCCAACGTCACTCCAGGCGGTTTCTTCCTGGGGGACAACGCGTCTCCTCCCACCTTCGCATGGAGGGGTAATGGTGACATCTCCTTCTCAACGATCATTCAAAATGCCATGGACAACTTTTTGAGCAATGCGTCAATATCCAGTCAGTACCAAGCCTTTGACGTCCCTTGGGGCGCTAGCGTGGGTTCAGCCTTGCAACTCATCACCTACTTTGGCCTGGGCATGTGTGTCTATCCCGCATTCTTTGCCCTCTATCCGACGGTGGAGCGACTACGAAACGTCCGGGCCCTGCACTACAGCAATGGCGTTCGCGCACTCCCGTTTTGGCTTGCGTATACAACATTCGATTTTGTCATCGTGGTGGTCACCAGCGCCGTGGCTGTGATCATCTTCCGAGCCGTCACCGATGTATGGTATCACGTTGAATACCTCTTCGTCGTCTTTCTGCTGTATGGTCTCGCCGCTACACTCCTGTCATATGTCATATCGCTGTTCTCGGCGTCACAACTTGCCGCGTTCGCGTTCACGGCTGGCGGCCAGGCGGTCATGTTTGTCCTGTATTTCATTGCGTTCATGAGTGTGCTGACTTATGCTCCCATCGACAAGGTGAATACTTATCTCGATATTTGTCATTTCACCATCGCCATTATCTCACCAATGGCCAACTTGACCAGAGCCATGTTTGTCACGTTGAATGTCTTCTCGATCACCTGTCGAGGCCGTGAGCTTGCCTCCTACGCCGGGGCGATGACGACCTTTGGAGGTCCCATCCTCTACCTCATCCTACAATCCTTCTTTCTCTTTGGCTTGCTGCTCCGGTGGGATTCAGGACCCCTTCTCCCAAGACTTGGTCGAAAGCAGCAAGAGGAAGAGATCGAGCAGAAGGATACCACCGAGGCCGAAGTATCCAATGAACTTACGAGGGTGTCCTCCTCCCGAGATGGTCTCCGCGTGATCCACCTGACCAAGCAATTCAAGAAGAATCTGGCCGTCAACGATGTCACTTTTGGCGTTCCTAAAGGAGAAGTCTTCGCCCTCCTCGGCCCAAATGGCGCTGGCAAGTCGACCGTGATCTCGCTGATTAGAGGCGACATCAAGCCTAGCCGACGCGGCGGGGACATTCTCGTCGACGACATTTCGGCCATCCGCCATCGTGCCCAAGCAAGGTCCCATCTCGGCGTCTGCCCGCAATTCGATGCTATCGACACCATGACTGTCGCCGAGCATCTCCACTTCTACGCCAAAGTTCGAGGTGTCAGTGACCCGCGACATAACGTCACAGCCGTCATATGGGCTGTCGGCCTGGATCAATACGCCGACCGCATGGCCTCGAAGCTGTCCGGAGGCAACAAACGCAAACTCTCACTCGGAATTGCATTGATGGGGAATCCCAGTATCCTGCTGCTTGATGAGCCCAGCTCCGGCATGGATGCTGCCAGCAAGCGCATCATGTGGCGAACATTGGCTGGTATCGTGCCGGGCAGATCTCTCGTCTTGACCACACATTCTATGGAAGAAGCGGATGCGCTAGCGACGCGCGCCGGAATAATGGCCGGAAAGATGCTGGCATTGGGCACGACTAATTATCTGAGGAGGAAGCATGGCGACGCGTATTACGTGCACCTCGTCCATCGACAGGCTCCCCACGCCTCAGAAGAGGAGATGGCACACATCCGAGATTGGGTGGTGAGCCAGTTTCCGAACGCCGAGGTCGAGAAGAAACTGTACGCGGGGCAATTGAGGTTTTCGGTGCCGACGGCAGCAACAATGATCAGGGAGACTTTCAAGAGCGAAAAGAAGAACGAGGATAAAGACGGGCTTGTCGGTGGAGTCAGAAAAGGTAATGGAAGAAACAGCACAGGACCCAGTATATCAATGCTGTTCGCCGCGATCGAGCAGAACAAAGAGGCATTGCAGATCGAGTACTACAGCGTGAGTCGCGCGACGCTGGATCAGGTTTTCTTGAGTATCGTCGGCAAGCATAACGTTGAAGAGGAGGGAGGAGAGGACGCACGTGGTGATAGGAAGAGGAGAAGCTGGAGGCGATGGAGGCGGAGATGAAGTTGTTTGTCGGCTAAATGGACGATTATGATGGCTGCGGTGATGACAACTGTCATGTAATTATTGTAAGTACACGAGGACACAAAGTGTCTTTGACGCTTCCTCGTTCTTGGACCCATAATAATACAAGATTACTCACGCCCATGTCAGTCAAGCTTTGCTCGTATGGTGGACAACCTGCGGCAACAGATTCGGCTGGAAGCTATGGAGTTCAAAAGTCAAAGACTCAATCATGCATCGTGGGCAGCCATTTGAATAGTGTACCTGGACAATCCATGACGTTGGACATGGAGAATCTTGGCATGTTTGACGCCTTTGCCTCTCAATTCATTCTTCTCACACTTTGTGTCAGTCTTGTATGGCTCCTAACGAGCAAGATCATTCCAGGTTCTGATGTCTCAATCTCATGATGCGCCCAAGTCACATCTGCGAAAATTCCTAGAGCAATGTCAAGTGGCCAGCCGTTGAAGAAACTTCCCCTTGATTCAAGGTGGAACTCAGAGGATGAATATGTCGAATCTCTGCTTCACTTTGCCACAAGCTCAGACGTCTTTCGCAGTCTCTGTGGCGGTGTCCATATTCTGGACTTCTTGACTCGTGAGCCTGACCTATATACCACCGTCTTGCCGGCTGATTGGCGGGATTGGTTCGCCCGCGTCACGATAGACGATGTGCTTGAGCTGCTCCTCCGTCGCGACCTGAACATTCGCCAGTTTGATGCGGGGAATGATGGCCCATGCTCGGAGCGAGGCTATACGCCTCCAGAAAGCCTCACCGCCTACGTAGACACCGTCAGAAAGCATTGCCTGCAGAGGCAGTTTGCCCCTGCCAGAGACAACATCACAATGCCACGACATATATCGGTGGGCATGAAACCGAAGAAGATCCATGAAGTGACTAATTTTGCAGCATACGTGGATCGCCTCTCAGCAGACGTGTCCAAGCACTTCAACGAATCGGTATCAGTGGTCGATTTCGGCTCAGGCCAAAACTACCTCGGCCGGACGCTGGCGTGTCCTCCATATCATAAGCATGTCATCGCCATTGAACGCAGACATCACAATATTGATGGTGCGAGAGGCATGGACGTGCATGCGAAGCTGGCAAAGAAGGAGAAAATCATGCGCAACAAGAAGGAATACAAGCGACGACTCGCCATGATGATGAATAGTAATCCCGTTTCTCCAGAGGAGGCAAATCTGGAACCGATTCTTGTCCCAGACGTCGTCCTTGCACCATCACCAATGAACTCGACAGAGGCTGAGCTCGATCCGAGCACGGGATCCATAACTTACATTGAACATGACATCCAAGATGGCTACCTTGAAAATATCCTGAATCCGCCTGAAGAGGATCTCTCCATCGATGACCAGGCTCATCACCGCGCATTCCAAGACGGCAAGACAGATAACAACGAGAGTCTGGGGTCCCCTTCTTCCCCCCGCGTCATGGTCATCTCACTCCATTCCTGCGGCAATCTCGTTCACCATGGGCTCCGCTCCCTCATTCTCAATCCTTCGGTCTGCGCGGTCGCCATGATCGGCTGCTGCTACAACCTTCTGACCGAACGGCTCGGCCCAGTGACGTACAAACTTCCTCAACTCCGGCCCAACCACCCGCGGCTCGAAGCCACTGGATCAGCCTATGATCCCCACGGCTTCCCTATGTCCAAGACCCTCGAAAATTTCCAGCATGAGCAAGGGCAAGGTGTCAAACTCAACATCACTGCACGCATGATGGCCGTGCAGGCTCCCCACAACTGGGGCCCCGGAGACAGCGAGGCCTTTTTCCAGCGCCACTTTTACCGTGCCCTGCTACAGCGCATCCTCCTCGACCGTGGCGTGGTGAAACAGTGCTCCGACCCGGACAGCGTCGCCGGCGGCAGCCTGTCCGGAAAAGACACGCAAGGGACGCCACTGATAATTGGCTCGCTGCGCAAAGCATGCTTCTCCAATTTCCGCACTTATTTACAGGGCGCACTATCCAAGCTGAAAGAGGACCCGGTTGATGGACCCATGATTCATGAAAAGACTCGCGACTTGACTGACGAGGTGGCCGACGAGTACGAAGCGAAATGGTGGTATGCAAAGAAGAACCTTGCCGTGATATGGAGTTTGATGGCGTTCAGCGCGGGTGTGGTGGAAAGCATCATCGCCGTGGACCGCTGGCTGTACCTGAGAGAACAGGACTCTGTGGCCGACTGCTGGGTCGAGCCAGTATTTGATTACAAATACAGCCCTCGAAACCTGGTCGTGGTCGGCATCAAGAAGAAGGACGGATAAATAAGGGCGTACAACGAGGCGTGAAACCATTTGTTCTTTGGACGGCTAACAAAAAGATAACCGAATGGAAGGCCATGGCGCGAAGGAAAGCTGTGGGCGCGCCGAGGAGAGGGAGAAAGCGCAAAGTAACGAGTGAAGAGGAAAACATCAAGCTGATACGTTCTAACGGTGTGCTCGTTCGAGTCGACAGTTAATGCCCTCTCAGACTTGAGCACTGTGTGCGATGTGGGCGTCTATGTATTTCTACAGCCAACGCATCCGATCAGTGCAAAGGACCAAGGCCGAATGTGATAGGCCATATAGAAAAAGGAATGCAGTGAAATGTGGACCTCGAGGACCTACATCTTACTCGCAGTCGCTAACGGCGTGACCCCTTCCAGGAAACCGCCTTGGACGACGGCAGTGATCAGCTGGTTCGCAATCGCTGTTTTCGGAGGAAGTCTCAGGCCGCCCTCTTTGTACCCTTCAGGAGCTGACTCTCCCAGTCCGCTGGTGCCGAATTTCAAGGCATCCTGGACCTCTTCGAGCGTGAACCATTTGGCATGCTCCAATTCGGGATCATGCTCGAGCTTGATCACCTCGTCTTCCGGACTGGCGACCTGGGCAATGGCGCCAATCATCAGGTTGGCAGGGTACGGCCACGGCTGAGTCGAGTGAATCAGGACTCGAGACAGTACAACGCCGCTCTCCTCCCAGACCTCTCTCCGGACTGCATCTTCAACGCTTTCTGCCGGTTCGATGAAACCGGCCAACGTCGAATACCAGTGCGGAGGCCATCGTTTTTGCCTCCCCAGGAGCAGTCTTTTGCTGTCATGGCTGAGAACGGCCACAATGATGGTAGGATCTGTTCTTGGGAATGTCAAATTGGATATGCTTGTTCTTGTCGAGCACGGTTCCCGCTCCGGAGGCGATTTAGCATGGTCAACCGGAGGACAGACGCGCTTGGCGCCGGCGTGAGTCGACAATGTCTTCTGACCACATGTGCCACAGAAGGTGTTTCGCCAATTCCAGTCCAGATAATGTCGGCCCATGGCATATTCGGCCGCTGGTATATGTCAGTTCCCTCTCCGACAGCTGGTGCGCTGGTGAGACTCACCAGTATCAGCGTGGAAACTCATGGCCCGCATCCCCTCGACAAATACCAGTCCGGAGCTGAGAAACTTTTCTGCGACCTCATTGGCAGTCTGCTCGAACGTCTTCTTGGGGGTGATGTCGATGGCGAAATGGGGCGCTCCGGCGAAGTTCCTGTACTTGTATCCGTCCGTGACATTCTCGTCAATACCCAAGAAGACCAGCTGCGGCGTGTCTATGCTGGAGTTGAATTCTTTGATCACCTCTTCTTCGGACTTGTCGAACGGGTTTGACGGTACCAGAGCTCTGATGTCTTCATATACAGCATAGTGGAGCTCGGTTGGCGCCTTGATCAGAGGTGATAGATTCTTGAAGACGACAAACTTAGTAGAAGGGTGTTCAAAAGCGCCGGCAAGGAATGACGATTCTTCGCGAAGGAACGACAGTCTATTCAAAGGCGAGCCTGCCGTCGCATCAGTTCCTCTGCTGTAATAGGGGTGTGTATAATGAGCAGACAGACCTCCAAAGTAATTTGTAATCTCTTTGCCGAACTTACGCGCCAGCGCCGAATCGCGGTTAGCATGGGCAGGATTGGGCAGGTCGGGCTGCGGAGGAGGGGCCATACTGGCGATAGCACGTAAGGGGTTCCGGAGAGCAATAGAAGGAACGAGATTGCGAGGCCGAAAAGGAGCAAGGAGCGCAGAGCGTCTACATGGAGGTGCCCACATACAAGAGAAGTGGATGCTGAGAAATGGCGAAAGAAGCCCGCTCAAATAACCCCACGATCATCCAGTACCTCGGATTTATCGGGGTGGGGGAGACACAGCCGCTGCTCCAACAAAATCCCCGGTTCCAGTCCACCGGCAGACACGGCCGTTGGCACCGGTGAAGGAGAATCAAAGGCAAAAGAAGACTTGGAGGCGAAGAGGCTGCCGCCAGCCAAAGTCAGTGGCGAACCCCACACACGTCATGAATCAGCCCAGCTCCCTTGCCGCCTTGGTGTACCTGACAAGTCGTTGGACAGGTCCCTGGTGATATTACAAGCATTGCGACAAGAGACTGCTAGCTAGAGCTAACGTCTACCTCCTGATCTGCCGCTGATAAAGCTTCGGATGTTATCCCGCATTATCACAACACCGCCGGCTACCGGAAATCTTGCTGATATTTTCCGAACTCTCGTTGGTCGCCAGCGTGCTGGTCATCTGAATATCCGGCAAAGCTGTGTGCAAAATGGGCAGGCTGGTCACCCTCGCAACTTGCAGTCTGAATCAGTGGGCGCTGGATTGGACTGGTAATTGCGATCGAATTATAGAAAGCATCCGGCGTGCCAAAGCCGCGGGTGCCACTCTGCGAGTCGGTCCTGAGCTGGAAATCACAGGCTACGGGTGTCTGGATGCATTCATCGAAAATGACACTTTTCTCCATTCATGGGAAATGCTGGCCAGGATCATCGCGCACCCAGACTGCCAGGATATTATTTGCGACGTTGGGATGCCGGTTCGTTTTCCTCCATCGCCCTCCCTTGGGATCAGTCCAGCATTTCTATCTCCAGGAACACCAACTGACGTGCTGGCCCATGACCTACAGGTTCGGCATCGGAATGCCCGCTACAACGCCAGAGTGATTTTTGCCAACAAGAAGATTATCCTGATTAGACCGAAGCAGTTTCTCGCTAATGATGGGAATTACCGAGAGATGCGTTATTTCACTCCATGGCTAAAACCTCGTCATGTTGAGGACTACTATCTCGAGTCCGTGGTGGGAGAAATCACGGGGCAGTACAAGGTGCCTTTTGGAGACGCTATCCTCTCGACCCTTGACACCGCATTTGCTCCTGAGACTTGTGAGGAATTATTTACGCCCGACGCTCCGCACATCCACTCTGGTCTGGATGGCTGTGAAATTTATACCAACAGCAGTGGATCCCAGTCCGTCCGCCCTTCTTCCACCTTTCTGATGCTAACTTATGTCTAGCTTTGAGATCAGGAAGATTCTGACCCGCCTGACCCTGATCCGAGAAGCGACAAGGCTGAGCAAGGGCATCTACTTGTATTCCAATCAGCAGGGCTGCGATGGCGATCGGCTGTATTACGACGGCTGTGCCATGATTCTGGTGAATGGCAAAGTGGTCGCTCAGGGCTCACAGTTCAGCTTTAATGATGTCGAGGTCGTCACCGCCACGATAGACATCGAAGAGGTCCGAGCGGCCCGATTCGCCCCCAGCCGGGGGATGCAAGTACAGAGTCAACCGCCATATCCTCGCATCGAGGTCAATATGCGGTTGGGAGCCCCGGCGTCGGGCCCTTTGTCGACCAAGATCGGACCTTCGCCTGAGATCTCGCTGCGAAGCATGTCTCCTCCAGAAGAGATTGCGAATTGCTGCGCGCACTGGCTCTGGGACTATCTCCGGCGTGTCGGAGGAGCTGCTGGTTTTTTCATCGCCCTGTCCGGTGGTATCGACTCCTGCGCCACGGCCACCCTGGTGTTCAGCATGTGTCGCCTGGTCCACGCAGCCATCCACTCTCCCACGACCGACCCGGCCACCCGGGAACAAGTGCTGAAGGACTGCCGCCGGTTGTGTGACGAGGACGGGGATTCGAAATGGCTGCCATCATCGCCGCAAGAGATCTGCAACAGGTTGTTCCACACCTGCTTTATGGGCACGGTCAACAGCTCCAAGGAAACACGACAACGAGCGAAGGCCCTCGGGGCGGCGATCGGCTCTTACCACATTGATATGAACATTGACACGGTTGTCTCTGCCCTGACAACCCTCTTCACCGCCGTGACCTCCTTCACGCCACGCTTCAGGCAGCACGGAGGCAGTCCAGCCGAAGGGCTGGCCTTGCAAAACATCCAAGCACGTCTCCGCATGGTGGTCAGCTACTTCCTCGCCCAACTCCTCCCCACCGTGCGCAAACGCAAGGCCGGTGGCGGCTTGCTCGTCCTCGGATCGGCCAATGTCGACGAACAACTCCGTGGCTACCTGACCAAATATGACTGCTCATCCGCCGACATCAATCCCATCGGCGGCATCTCCAAAACAGATCTGAAGCGATTCATTGCACACGCACGCGACGCCTTCGACCTGCCGATCCTGCAAGGCTTCCTCGACGCCGTGCCGACCGCCGAACTGGAGCCCATCAGCAAAGAGTACGTGCAAAGCGACGAGGCCGACATGGGTATGACGTATGATGAGCTTTCGGTCTTTGGCCGGCTACGCAAGGTTCACAAACTCGGCCCTTTTGGCATGTACGAGAAGCTGGTACGCCTCTGGTGCCAGCCGCCGCCCGACTCGGAAAGCAGCGCTGCTACGCAACATGGGGCCAACACTTCCGAGAAACTAAACCCGGACCACGAGCATGTGCCCGGAGAGATCCACGGTCGTGGCCTGAGCCCACGCGAGGTGTACGAGAAAGTGCGGCGGTTCTTCTACTACTTCAACGCCAACCGTCACAAGGCAACGATCCTGCCGCCGAGCCTACATCTAGAAGAGTACAGTCCGGAAGATAATCGGTTTGACCTGAGGCAGTTTCTGTACCCGCCAATGGCAGGCAGCTGGCCGGTGCAGAAGATGGAGGAGCATGTGGCCATGATGGAACGGGAGCTCGACGGAAAAAAAGAGTAAGACGGTGATTGTGATCCAAATTAGTGGCGGCTGTTTCCAAGATCCAAGCTATCATAAAATGAAGGAATGCCGATGGATCGTACAGATGGGACAGACCAGCTGAGGCTAGGAGTGGATCTCAACTCGACACGGGCGGTTGGCAGATTGCCAACAGTCAGGAGTGTAAGTTCGGTAGCAATAGAAGTGAAAAGAAACAGAAACATATATCAGGACTTTAAATGCCGGGAGGCGCCAATCATAGATGATGACTATATACATGCAAGATATGAACCATCTTACAAGCACCACTAATTTGACCGACCTCGTTACACACTGTTGAATAGATGAAACGTGGTACGTCCACCATCCATCGGATGATAGTGTCCAGAGTGGGAGACGTTGCTTTGATCGCCTGTCTGTCTCTAGATGACCTGTTAATCGGAGCGGCCAACCATTCGACCAGCAGCGCTGACAACATGTCGCTTCAAAGTCTGAACCTGTCTCTTCTCTCCTCGCATTGTGTTTAGAGGTTTGGGGTATCTCAAGTCTGTTGAAGAGCGCCAAATCCAAATCCAAAATCAGAAGGGAGAAGCACCTACCCACTGCAACCGGGCCCTAGCCGAAAACAAAAGGCCACCACCACCAGTCCCTCCTCTCAGTGCTTTTCGATGACCTCCCCAACCCCCCATGCATGCCTTGCGGCTTGGTTTCTGTTTTAGTTGCGTCGATGATGAATCGCCACGCCGCCTCCCTCTACAATGTTACGCCGTCTAAACCGCATGATGAATGCCCAACACCATCTTTTCTGTCGTCGCGTTCGGTTTCGTACACGTCTCCGCTCGTCATTTCCGGTTCAACAGACTCAAGAATTCCTCCCTGGTCTTAGCACTGCTCCTCATGGCGCCGAGCATGCAGCTGGTCGTCGTGCTGCTGGACGTTTTCTGCACCCCTCTCATCACCATACACAAGTGACTGCTCTCCATCACGACGGCGACGCCCTGCGGCTTGAGCACCTCTGCAATAGCGAGGGCTACCTGCTTCGTCAGCCGCTCTTGCACCTGCAGTCGCCGTGAGAACATCTCAGCCAGCCGTGCGAGCTTGCTGAGCCCCAGAACTCGCCGGTTGGGGATGTATCCAATGTGCATCTTGCCGATGAAAGGTACCATGTGGTGCTCACACAAGCTGAAAACTTCAATGTCCTTGACAATCACCAGCTCGTCGTGATCCTCATGAAAGACGGCGCCGTTGACGAGATCGCGCACGTTTTCCTCGTAGCCTTTGGTGAAGTACATCAGCGCCTTAGCATATCGTTGCGGAGTCTCGCGCAGGCCTTCGCGCTCGGGGTCTTCGCCAATGCACTCGAAAATGGTCCGGACAGCGCCGGCGAGCTTGTCCAACCGTGCCTGTGCCTCTTCGGGGGTTTGCTCAAGACGTTCGCGGGTTCCGACACCTGCCGTGTCATCAGCCTGGGTTCAGCAGAGATTGGGAGAGACGGCTGACAAGGCCAGCTAAGTCCGTCGAAGTCAATGGGCGGGTTCAGCGTATATGGGCTTGCCGGGCGCGAGGCCGTCGTCGGCGGTGTCGGCGGCGCTTCATCCCTCACGTCTCGTGCAGGTTCGTGGATCGTTCCAGGTCTTCGGCGTGCTGTACTTGTCGGCCCCTCGACAAGCCCGGTCCACGATGTGCCTTGTGCTGTGCTCGGGGAATTCTGGGTATCTCCCAAATCAATCGTGCTTCTTCGCCCATATGTACTCTTGATCGACGAGGACAAATTTTCCCTTTCCTGCGCTCTCGAGGCCTTTGGCCGGTCACTTAAAGGAGAGGGGCCATTGAGGAGGTATGGCGGCACAGCAGACAGTGGCTTTGGTTGGAGAGGAGGAGAATTCATCTCGTCACCTGTAGACATGGGGAGGCTCCAAATGACAGCTGAAAGAGGACCTATTCTGCTATAAATGCATACTTTCCTGCTCGGAATAGGCAACAAAATGCGGCAGGACCAACCGAGACTCGTTGACAGACGTATGCAACAATCAAGCAGCGAGGTGTTGAGGCGGGTATTGGAGCAGAAAAAGGGCGGGTTAAGTTTTCGGCGCCTTTTGCTCCCTCCGCACCCGAACCGACTGCATGATGACATTGCCCGCGGGAAACCTTCCTCTAGCGATCGAAATACACCGACAGCCTCCTCAGGTTTGGCTTACGGTATCAAATTGAACTCACATTATGATATGCGAGCAAGGAGTCAGCCACGTGACCCAACCTCCTCAATCTGGAGCAAGAATATGATCACAATGCACTGATGGTCAAAGAGACCCCAGGCAGGGAAATTGGACCTCCTTGAATTCTACCTCTAGATCTTGTTCCCGGCCGCCTTGAGTAGCTGCCGTCATTTGGCCCGGCATTCTCGAAAAGGAACTACGACTCGAATCTAGACTTTCCGCCCTGAACTGCCAGACTTCTACTATTGCCACCGTTTGATACGACGAGCCACAGGAGTGTTCCTCCTAGGCCATTCATGAGAGATGGTCTCAGCCGTACTAGTCATATTTTGTCTCCATCACGATGACTGTCTTCGGCGAGCCCTTGGCCACAGCCACGATGCTGCCATAACAATGCACGAGGAGGAGGATTTAAATCTTGTTGAAAGTCATTGACTGTCAAGCAGATGATGCAACATCTGCTTAGAAGTCTCTCAGAGGTTCGACTGCTCTGACAGATGCCAACTGAACCTTTTTGATATCCTACCTCTTCGACCTCACCATGACTTCGGGAACATACCAGATGCTGCCAGACCCTGGGACGGAAAATACTGGCTCCGTGCTCATTGGGATACACGAGAGGTTGTCCTGATCGATGCTGGACTATTGAATGTCTCCGACTTTGGACCGTAGGACAGCTCCAACGGAAATGAACCCTGACTAGGCGCTGCTTGTGGTTGAATTATTCACTCCGCTGTTCCTTGAGCAACTTGACAGTTAGAACAAACTCAAGTGGACTTTCGATGTATCTGACTGAGGGTATTGTCAGCTAGGATCCGTCAAAATGCGACATACCACGTCGGCTCTTCCTGAATGTGCAGCAAGAAAGTCACTGGCGACAAATACGTATTAAATGCATGGCCTATCTCGGTGCTGATCCATTGGACGTCTCTACAGACCCTTGAGCAAGCTGCAGGGTCCAGTGGCGCAACGGGTGTTTCTCGGCGTATGGTAACCGACAGATATTCTTTGGTGCTGTCAGCCAATCCCGATACTATGGCCCACACCCCCAACCAGACAACTATGAACCAGCCATTTTCATCGATCCCGAAACTAGAGCGGATTCTTCAGCCTCCACAATGATACAGCTTTAAAGCTGTCATCTGCCCAACTCTCGACAAATTTCAACATCTGTGCCCCCGTTCCTAGCCCACCCACTGGCCTACACTCCTCCCGGTCCCGTCCGGGTCATGAGCCCACAGAGTTGGTGCTGATCCCTTCCCAGAGTTCCACAGGATGGACGCAAGCGAATGCCACTTGTATCTCTGGTCCATATAGCCGCCCTGGTGGACGGCCCATTCGGCGCATGTCTCGAGTGACACGTTCGGAAATAAGGCCGGTCCGCCATAGACGAAGAATACGTTGCAGACTTGCTCCAAAGCTTCCTTCCTTGGTAACCCATAGTGATTAGCAAAGTGCAACTGATTCCGGGCCAAGTTGTCTAGGTTAAGGAGTCGGGGAATGCCAAAGCCAAACCGAGGTCTTTGGATAAAACTGGCCTCGCCGGTGGGAAGATCGATGCCCAAACAAGACGATCGCGCTCTTGCTGAGCCGGAGGTTGCCAGCAGACTCGGTGGCAGAGGATTGCACCGATATGCGTTCAGCAACTCAGTCGCATACCGGTGGAGGTGCACCTGTACTCTCTCCCATGGAAAATACGGCACACGGACTCCAACCAGTGCATCACTCATGGACGTTATGTCCCATGGATGGACCCCTGGGCCACCCACAGGGAATGGTCTGTCCATGTGCACCGCTATCCCGTCGAGTTGCAACAACGAATCGATCAGATCGTCAATCACAGCCGCGGCCGCCGGGAACGCCTCCTCACACACTGACTTTAGGACTGACACCAAAAAAACGAACCTTGCGTACATGACTCCAACCCCAGGAGGCCATAATGCTATCTCGTTGTCGAGATATTGGGACAACCGCGGACGTAGCCAGGCAGGCACCCTAAAGTCCTCGTTGTTCATGGCGGGAGTGCCAGAAGAAAACCACTCGTGGGAACGTATGGAATTCGCTCTCTCTCCTGCTGTTCGAAATTCCGAGGATGATGATCAGGACTGCCCGACACCCCAGGTCGGAACCACTCCAAAGACTGATTGTGAGGTTACGTCGGTTCACTCGCCAATGATCTGTTCACTTGTCCTGGTGAGGGTAAAGGCCAGACCCACAGAAGCAGAATGCCGCGCGGCGATAGGTACCGTGAAGTTCAACATCACGGTAAGGAGATGACGGAACTGCCAAATCGAACCCGCATTGTCATGGACATGACAATCGCTCCCTCACCTCCTGCCGTCGCGGCGATGAGGTGTATACCAGGCCGAATTCGCCTCTCCGAGAGTGGTGACTATGCGATTTGGGAATGGCGAATATGTAGGACGTCATTCATCTACTCATCAGTATCAGACATGGTACTCACCAAGCATTGAGGCATTGGATCCGGGGTTGTAGAGGCACTGAACAACTCACTCACCCAACCCTGACCGGAGGACGAGGTCGACAAGGATTCAAAGGACAAGGTAAAGTGAAACAGTGCGAATAGCTTGCTGCGGATCCGTGGACTGGGCCGGGGGCCATATCCTGTAGACTGTTGTAGTGGATTGATTCATAGCTGACAAGAAAAGAATATCTGGCAAAAAGGGTCACGTGATTGGATATGTGATACTACCCTCTTTCTCCATTCTTCAGCCGGCTCATTCTTAAATTTGTCAACCTCAGCCTGCAACACGTTTATAGCGTCCTCACTGTGAGTGATGGACCTTTCAATACTTTGTACGAGTGACTGCTCGGTGGGCGGCCATGTGTGGGTGCGTACAATCTCGTCGATGATCTGGAGGGATTCGAGAAGGCCGCCGAGTTGGTCTGCGATTCTGGCGAGATCCCGATGTTGATCTCGGCACGCGGGGTAGTACTTGTAAAGGTATTCTGTACTCTGCAGGCCGAGAGACAGCAAGCCGGCCACGCTAGCGGCAATGGATAGTGGGTCACCCATGACGTCCTCCTTGAGGTCTGCTCGCTGGCTTCGAGGCCTTATGTCGTTGTGGCAAGTCAACAGGACATGGTGTAATGCGCGAGCCTTAGGAAGTTTTGCCTCAGCAACCTGCAGGTCACGCTGAAAGGATGGAAGGCGCGGTCGACGGCGTAACGTTGTTCCGTTCCGGAAAGGCTAGCCTGCAAAGGTGGCCTGCACTATCTCGTGTGCTCTGACGGCGGTGTTGCGTTAAACACCGAGCTATTGTGAAGCCACTGCCGATCGCCAATGATGACTTTCATGAGCACTACCAGATGATTGATCTTCCTCAATATTAGCTACCAATCTGCCATTATCGAGCGATCCTTCCGCCACCACTCTGCCGGGCAATTCGCATGAAACGTTACAGTATATAAATCGTTTCCGGTTCGTTCTGATCAAACAGACAACCTTCGACAAGTCCGAGTTGCAACATCTTCTCACCTCACAACCCAGATCTCGTACGAACAGACTAAAAGATGGCAGCCAAAAACACTCTAATCCGCTCCAGCTGTCACTGCGGCGCCATCACAGTCACAGTTCCACGACTGCCCGAATATGCCAATATCTGTCAATGCACCATATGCAGGCGCTACGGCGCCGCATGGGGCTACTACCATCCAGACGAGGTCAAGATCGAAACGAAGCCAGGCACAATAACCAAGCAGTACATCTGGGGAGACCGAGACATATCTTTCAACTTCTGCGATAATTGTGGATGCGTGTAAGTCAAGCAATCCCTCTTCCACGAGATTGAGAACTCATGCCGTGTAGATGCTATTGGTGGCCGCTTCGGCCTCCCCCTACTGACGGAGGAGAGTATAAGATGGGGCTTAACACTACTAATATGGATCCGGAGGTGTTGAAATATGTCGATCGGAGGTTTGAGTATTCGGTCTTGAAGAGCCCGTTGCGGTCGAAAGACACGGCGCATCCTGAGGATCGGGCGACCTATTGAGCCTGGTCTCGAAGATCTATGATACGTACTGTAGCAAGGCGGAAGAAGGCCATCGCTCAATAGCATTCTAACACCACAAGAAGAGACGGCGCCGGTCGCCTATGTTTTACGATGTGCAGAAAACGGCTTTCCCCTGCCGGTCAAAGCCTTGCGGAGAGTGGCCCTAGTTGTTAGGCAGTCCGCATGCTCGACAGGCCTAGCAATGTGTCTTTAGGTATGCCGTTTTTGAGAACGACAGTAATATAAATCGGAATTGTATGCATACATCGGTGGCGAGACATGAATTTTGCGTGTCTCTGGCTTTGCATGTCTCTGGCTCTCCTTCTATATGTGTCTGTTTCAGAATAGGAGAACATTCCTTTGCTCGTGCGTGAGTTCGATATAACACAATCAACTCGCAGTCCAACAGCCGGTGGGGGCTAGAAAATGCATTCCGACAAATTTTTGCCACCATAATCTGATCCCACTCCCAATCCCAACCTCAGCCGGTGACGACGACCGACTAGCCACATTGTCAGCGCCAATTGAGCTATGCATAACTGATAGACATGCAGACAAAATCCGTCCCTCACCTCAATCCGGCCCGCCCTCCAGGCTTCAGACTTGATAGTCCATCTCGTCAGTGCAGTTGAATCAAACACACCAAACAACAATCCCACCAGCGATTCTTTCGGTTCCGGGCGGAGATTTTGTTCAAGTGCACCGGCGGCAGTGGCGTGGAAAGGTATAAAGCATACCTGCTTGCCTCCATTCGAGCTGTCATGTCATGGGACATTGCTGTGGTGACATAGCAGTGGCTCTGACCAAGACTTCATTGTCCTGTCTCCCTCTCTCACGACATGCTCATCCTCGCGCTCCCCTCGCCGTCGGAGTCATCGTCCTTCCCTTCATCGTCCCGGGGAGGATCATCAGGCAGATTCCCTATCTCATCGTCCGGTGCCGCGCGCTTGTCGCTGCCCTTGCTACCAGGCCTCACTTTCTTCTCACCGCCGCTCGACTCAGACAGGCCGGCCTCCCTCACTTTTCTCTTCTCCTTTTCGCGAAGGTACTCCTCCTTCTTCTTCTCCTTTTCACGCTTGTCGTTCTCCCTGCGATGCGCCTTGGACTCGAACTCGTGCCAGTCGCCCTGTACGTCCCTCAGCTCCACCGCCTGCGCGGCCTTGGGTTCTTCCTGGGTGAAGTATGGATGTGCCAGGACCTCTTCTGCGCTCGGACGCTTCCTGGGGTCATATCGGAACATCCATTGGACCAACTCCAGCGCCGCCGGGGTGAAGATATCCCTAAACATGGCTTCAAAGACGCGTTTTCGCCGGTCGGTCGGTTGCATCAGCTCGAACCATGGCAGGTCGACAATACCAGGCCAGTCGCTTCGGGTGGGAGTGCCGAGGACGGTGTACACCTTGTCAAGCTGGCTGAGTTCTCCACCTTCGCCAGGAAAAACGGCCTTTTTGGTGAACATTTCCACAAACACGCAGGCTGCCGACCAGACGTCGACCTCGGGCCCGTATTGCGTTTCCCCGAGCAGGAGTTCGGGGGGGCGATACCATATGGTGATGACGCGATTCGTGTAGTCCAGCGGGCGCGACTTGGTGTAGAAGCGCGCAAGTCCAAAATCGGCGTACTTGAGTTGGCCGGTGTTGGAGATCAGGATATTTGCGGCCTTGATATCCCGATGGAGGACACCTCGTCGATGTAAATAGTCCAAACCGTCAAACATTTGGCGTGCAAGGTCCTTTTTATGTGCGGGTGTCAAATTGAAGGTGGGATGGTTGATCAGGCCGGTCAGGTCGTGTGAGAGGTATTCAAACACCATAAAACACTCGTTCTTTTCGACCATCACCTCTTGCAACGACACCACATGTTTGTGTCGCAGATGTTGGAGAAGCCTGATCTCGCGCACCGCCGTGATCGGGAACCCATCCCGTTCGCCCTCCATCCGGATCTTTTTGAGCGCCACTTTGTCCCTGGTGTAAATGTGGATGGCCTTGAACACCTTGCCATACGTGCCCGCACCGACCACCGATTCGTTGCCTGGTTTGCGATAGTATATCGACTCCGACTGCGCCAGCTCCGGAGGGAGCTTCGGCCGCGTCTTGATTTCCTTTTTGAGCTTCTTCGCCGGGGGGGACCGTGATCTCTCCGGTTTCCGGTAGTTGTGCGGTGGACGGTCGTATGAAGGTCGCCGATCGGTTTGGAGGTCGGGTCTTCGGTCTGGAGGCCGGTGCCAGGGCCTTTCGTCCCGTCGGTCCTCGGTGTCCCGTTTGGGGTATGGCGCAGGTATCCGGTTTTCAGCCGGCCGCGGTGCTTCTCTTGCTTTGTACGTCAAATCTGGTGGAGGCTTCGCGGGTGCCACTTGCGGCGCTTTGGACTTGAACGCAAAGCTGAACCGGGAAGCATCTTTTTGCGGGGTATTACTCTGGTACTTTGGATGCATTGTCCCACCACCGGCACCAGTGCCGCTGTCTCTCTCCTCCTCCACCTGCCGCTCTTTGGAGGATCTGAAAGAGTGTTCTTCTTCACCGGTCGGTTCTTGTGAGTCTTGGGACGCCGGTTGTGACATTGCTGGCGATGTTTGCATCGAGTTCGAGTGGCTGCTCTGATAGCTCGGTCCTTGCTGTCCACCTCGCTTGGCGCCGGGTGCGGTCCATTGCAGATTGTTAAAGTGGCCACCTCTGCCTCGATGCGGTGTATTCTGAGGGCCAGAGAATCTTCGATCGGAAGGTGGTTGCTGTGTGTAATGGCCACCTCGACCGCCCCGGAACGGCGGTTGTTGATATGTCTGATGGTAGCCGCCAAAATGGGGCTGCTGATTGGGGTAGTATGGGTTTGAGTTGTGCGGGCCCGCTGGTCCAGAGTAACCGTTCTGCCGATATGGAGGAGATGAATTATGCATTTGCCTGGATACGGTCAGCAAGCGAACAACACGAATCAGTCATGACATATACCCATAGTGGCCTGGAGGACCTCCCCAGGACCCCCGGGGGTTATGATACGGAGAGGCCGATTGCGGCGAGCCATGGAAAGAGCTGTTTGGGGTGGCAAAAGGAGGAGAACCGCCATACTGTGGCCGCGTATCAACGTACGGCCTCGGTGGCCGGTTGTGCGTCACATTATTATGCATGCCATGATTTCCACGCATGGGATATTGCCCATCCATGGAGTGGGTGTCTGTGTCGTCCGCCACTGATGGAGGCTTCGAACCCGGTTCTCCGTGACTCTTCTTGGCAAACGCCTCAGCCTGGTCGTGGGCCAGAGGTTGTTTGGTCGCCGCCGCCCGCACGGGATAAGGGGCCGACGAATCTTGAGGTCGGCCGTACGGTCGTCGGTGTTCTGGTCGATGTGATGGAGGGCTTCTGGAACGCCGCGAAGCAGGAGGAGGAGACCGTGATCGCCACTCTCGTCGGCGGGCCAGGGGAGGGGTCAGCTCGCGCCTTCGATGTGTCGGAATGTAGGAATCGACTTCGGCCTGCCTTGAGTGCGACGGCGGAGACGGTCTGCGAGGCGACGGTGGTCGATCAAAACCTGGCCTTCGATCTCGACCGTCAAATCGTTCCCGGCTGCGACTCGGTGGCCGACCTCGACCAGACAAGTACCGATCGCTCCGGGCTGGTGACGGGCTCTGTGTCCGTCTCCGTTTGGGCGATCTGGCGGGCGCAATATCACGACCGCGATTGTTGGACCGCTCCTCTAGCGGACGAGCTCGGCCTGACTGAGCGTGCTTCGACTTGGCCCCACGATACGGCGAGATGGAAGACTCTCTGTAGTGCGTCCGGGAATCCTGGGAGATGTCGCGCTTTCTGGATGGCTGATACGTCTCGCGATCACCATGAATCCGACCTCTGTGAGAGTCTCCCGGGTCGCCGCGACGTGCAGCTGGGGGTGAGCGAGGCCGTCGGTCACTTCTGTCTTCTCTGTCTCGCGGGCGATATGGGTGTTTGTCACGGACTTCCTCGTCGGCTCGCCAGCGATCCTTCATTGGTGGACTCTCCCAAGACCTCGCCATGTACGCCTGGGAGGCATTTGCGGAGACGAGGATCGACGTGGACTGGTGGACAACAATAGGGTCTGTGAGGGAATGCTGCGCAGTCAGAAGATGCACGGGTTAGTTGGAGGCGCTTGGCGAACTTCGCCATCCGCGGCAAGGAAATCCGATGCCCACTCACCTGGTCCTGCCTGTTGCTCCCGTCTTCTTCCCTCCTCTCCTCGTCTTCCTCCTCGTGTCGGCTTGGTCATCGAGGCTCACTTTGTCCGTCTCGAGCTTCGAAGGCTAAGCGCCACAGCGGCCAGTCTACAATGTCGGCTCGACGGCATGATCCACCACCTTCAGGCAGCGCGAGGTCGAAGGCCAGGGCCTCCGAAAGTGGGAGAGAGTGCATGCTATCTACGTGCGTGCGCGCCAGCGTGCCATGCAGGAGGACGTGCTGGCCTTGAGACAATCACGTCGTCCTGCATGTTTCATCGATCATCTGCATTGTGCTGAAAACACCGCCAATCCACCAAAACTCAGTCAGCAGCCTCTCCGCCGACGCAGAGCCGATCCGGCCACGAATCTGCCGCATCGGTCTGCCAGGCAAAATTCCAACTCACTGCTTCTGTGTCAGCAATCAAGCATGATTCGGTCAGCAAGACCGGCGTAGTTAGATCGTGACCATGTTGAGACCAGGAGAATCTTTGCCGGATATGTCAATTGTGTGCTCAGGATCCGGCTGATCCTGGGTGGCCGTGATTGAAGCTGATAGAAGATGGGTTAGCGAGATCTTCAGATTCTCAGTGAAGACTGGCAGCCCGTAGATGGTCTTTGGGCGCACGGCGAGTGAGCTTTGACGGTCGCTCAGGAGTATCAGCAGAGCGGGGGTCGACATTCTTCCTTCTCGCAACGGCACAGCACCCGGCCCAGACTCAAGCACTTCAACTGTACAGAAGTGCCAGAGTAACAACTACATAATTGCGAATTTGATCTCCTCCGGCCAAATCGTTGCCATTCAGCCAAACTGGCCCGTTGTGGTGCATTTGCGTGAGATGGAGGAACGGCAAGCAGAAAGTCCGACGGAGGGTCAAACTTTCAGGGCCGTCAATATCCAGACTTTGGAGAGCCGAAAGGTCGTAAGGTTATCTTGCGAATGAGAACTCGCCGTGAATCATGAACTCTTTTGCGAATCCTGATCGATGATCTTCTGCCTCGAGCTGGTGGTTGCGAGGTCGGAAAAGGCAGCGACTTAAGTTGCCACTCCAGCCGGTGCCAAGTAAGACAGGTCTTGGCACAGAGCCACCTTTGGAGCGTTCACAATGTCAGCTTGCAGTGCAGGCAATTAAACCATCATGAACCATGTCTTGTAAACAGCCCTATAATCCATCGTACTCTCAATCGCATTTTAATCCAGAGTTCTTGTGGGCGTCAGGCGTCCGTCTGTGTCATTCTTGCTCTTGTCTCACTTACAGAGTGCTGACACCCACATGACCGTGTTCGCCACTAGATTCACAACGTCATGGCGGAGATGGTGGGAACCAACTTCTCTGATCTAGGCACTGTATGGACCTGGTTGCAACCTCTCATACAGATCCACACATATCTATAAACGATGTTGTCGACAAGGACGTCGTTTAGGATGATAGATCCATGATCAAGGACGTAAGACATATTCTATTCATCTTCGAATTTGTTTCAAGCAGTACGCCCACACAAATGGATTCACCGACATGACAATCACCAGCGCAGCCGTCAGTTCAAGTCCATTACCTCGTCAACCTCCTCTCTCAGGTACCATTCCACACACATGTTCAAAAACTCCTCCTGTTTCTGCCGGATCACCTTCTCCTCTCTACTCACCTCCTCTCTCGTGATACAGAAGACGCTCCCCTCCCGACGCTCGCCCAAGTCCAACAGTTCATCGTAGCCGTGATCTCCCACGCCCAGTGCACTGACCCCGCCAATGATATCGTCCACACCGTACTCATCTCCCAACATCTCGACTCTCCTGCCGTACTTTCTCGGCTCATAGTCTGCCAACGTCTCCGGCCTGACATATCCATACAGCAAACAGCGAAAAAAGTGTCTCGTGAACCTCAGCCCTCTTCGAATCGCCTCGCGCATCACCAGCTGATCCGGGCGCAGCAGCAGTCGCACTTCTCGCTTGCCGACTTGTTCACTGCTCCTGCGGCCCCAGTATTCCCACTTCAGCCTCCCCACCTCGGTCGCGGGAACGCCAAAGATACTCATTCCCCTCTCACCCGGGAGCGGGTCGTACTTCCACCTCACCCACGCCCTGAGCACGTCCAACCTGGTCTTCCACACCTCTCTCTTGAGCACTTGGGCCAACGTGGTCAGACTGGTCTGGCTCAACAGCATCTTCCTCAGCCCATCCCTCTTCTCGGGGCCAACAGGGTCGTTACAGCGCATGTCGAGCTTCACAAAGAAACACATGGCGAAATACAAGTCCAGATCCGTGAACAGGCTCCGGTTGTGGACATACCCGATCCGCCTCGCGTTATCCGGGATGTCGAACATGAACCACAGCCGCTTGATTGCGAGGCTGCACCGCGCGGGCAACGGGACGCCGTCCTCCGCAAACAGCGCCATGATCTCCTGGACCACCTTCTCCCGGTGCAGGATCATTCTCAACCACCTGAAGCTGGGGATCCGTCGCCGAACGCCGTGGCCCGCGAGTCGGGGGTCCGGGTGTGGAATTCTCGCGGACGGGTCATCACGACAGAGATGCGCGTAGCATCGGAACTGGAAACAGCGGCTCGACTCGGGTGCCTTGCCCAGTGCCTGGCCGAGGATCACGGTGGTGAGGCGAGTGTCGATGATGGTATGGAAGTCCCGGCTGATGGCATACAGGCTGACCAGGCCATCCACTGGCAGATGGAACGTGAGCGCGAAGCAGAGTTCGGGGTAGAGCAGGAAACCGGCGAAGATGTTGAAGTCTGGATCGCTGGTATGGCTGTAGATGTATGCTGGAGGTGGCAGGATGGGCAGAGGCCGCTTGCGTTTGAGCGCGGTACGGGCGGCGAGGCTGGCATGTTGGATGCGGTTGGGGGACGTGTACAGGTTGGCAGGGACCTCAGACTTGGGGCCGACGGGCTGCCGACGGGACGGGGAGGGAGTTGGGTGGAACGGTGGATTTGTGATGCCGGAATGTGAAAGGTTGGCAATGGGTTGTCGTAGAGGGTGCAGCAGTCGATTGCCCTTTGCGGAATTCCGGTTGAAGTTGACAGTTTGGACTTGATGGGGATGCAGGAAGGATTGCTGGGAGGATTGCTTCTGGAAGGTTTGCTGCTGGACAGGATGGTGGGTGGTGTGGAGCGATTGTAGTCTGTGATATTTTAGAGCCCCTAAAGGCCCAGTGTCCTGCTGAGCAGGCATGACCTGTGGCGCCAACGCGTCGTGCATATTGTGTGGCGGGCTTCGAAGTACAAAGTCATCGGTGTGCGCCTTGTTTCTCTCGTTAGACAGCAACGGGCGTCGAGTCTGTCTAGCTCGGAGCGTGCCTTGTGGAGTTGATACATCGAACCTGGCTGGGAGCAGAGTGTGCTGAGCAACGGCATGCTGGAAGAAATTGCCATTCTGGAAAGGCACACCTGGAACCAGAGCAGCCGTCCCTTGATTGGCATTCTGGGAAAGAGATGCATTTGAGTTGTGTTGAGGCAGGCTCTGCGCTCCATAGATGCCGTCCCGTCTCCGGTCTCTGACGCTTAGTCGCTCTAATGCTGAAGCTGCGTTGGCCAAATGTGGTCGGATTTGGGCCGCTTCTGCTGGATCGTTTTCTGAAGAATCTTGTTCAAGACCATTGCGATCGTTCTGGTAGATGCCATGAGAAGAGGACAATGACGGTGTCGTTCTGTGGGGTAGGACCCGCATATTCAGAGCCTCGTCGTGGACCGAAGACGAATCAACGTCGGCGCCGGTCGAAGCAATAGCTCGGTGGCTGCTCCTTCCCGACCCCTGAAGGAGCGACTTGGTTTCTTTTGTCCGGCCGCTGAAGAAACGCGATTTCTTTTTTGGCCGAGGCCTGTCGCCCATGATGACAGACGTGAACTGTTCCAGATTCATTTCAGGCTGTGCTGAGTCTGGCGTGGAAGGTCCAGACTCGGACATAGCATGGCTGTCAGGTTGAGTCCTTGGAATAATAGAGTGAGAGTGAAGCAGAACAATATCAATCCCGGGCTTAACAAACACAGATACACCACTTCTCACTCAGCCTGTGGCTGGCAGAATTGACACTCTCTTACCACAGCGACTCTCGGGCAAGCTGCTGACTTCTCACGTTCTGTCAGCATGGGCCATTGTATGCTCAACACAAGCACTGACAGCGTCACTGTCCTCTTCACAGGACGTCATGAGCGGACACAATGTCTTTACTCACCCCCTTGGAAAATGTTGCCAGTAATATCAGCGCAAAAGGAAAGGTGGTCGTGTGATGGTGGACACGGTGGTATGAATGAGAGGAGTATCATTGGAACAACGCTGAGATTGTCAACGACCACAACTCCATACACATAACAAAGTCAAGGTACATGCTCTTTGGAAATCAAACCCACTGGTCAAACTCAGGTCCAGAACCAGCCGCCTTTTCGCTCCTTCTCCTTTTTCAGCTCGTCTTGCACCGGAGTTGGTGTCGGCTTGTCGGTCTTGACAGGGGCGGTAAATTCCTTCCTGTTCGGTGGACTCGGGGCATTCTGACTCGGGGCATTCTGGACTTCGACGCTTTCGTTACTCTCTTCGGTTCCATCGGCAAATCTCTTCTTCAGGACCCGCCTGGTCTCCACAGAGCCATCAGGTAGCGTGCGTCGTTCGGTCGTCGTCAGCGTGGAAACGACGGAGCGGGGGTCGTCATCGGTGCTATCATACCAGGATGAGGATGTAGAGCTCGATGATGACGACCAATATTGTCGTTGTTCGTTGGCGGGCGATTCCAAAGCAGTTCCATCGGTGCTGGCCTGGTCAAGTTGGGTGTCGTCTTCTAACGGCTTTGCCACCTCATCGTCGATCGCTTGCTGGCTCTGTTCAACGGCAGAGAGAATTCCATCCGCTGCGGACAATATGCTGCCAAAGAGTGGCATCTGAACCAGACTCTCAACTGCCTTGTCAATCTCGTCGAACATGTCGTCATTGCCGGCCTCGGGGACTTCTGGTAGTTTCGGTTCTTCTGCCTGCGGAGGTTGCTGCGCAGCAACCGGCGCCCCCTTCCAGCCGCGATACCAGCGGCAGCCACTCCTGGAGGTGGATTGAGATACCGACGGATCACGACCATCCCAGCGCTTGACCAAAATTCCATCGTCGTTGAATCCCCATCTGCTGCCGAGGCTTCCTCTGCCGACCATATCATGGATCCACGTATTTGGTGTTCTCCACGTCGAAGAATCCCTCTCAATCATTTTACCGGTCTGATGCAGGCTGACCAGATCCTCGAAGGCGTCAGCCCATGGTAACTGCCTCGCCAGTCTTTCATCCACGTCGGTAGTCCAGCGCTCAAAGAAGCGGGGTCGAGAGATCTGCAAAGGGAGGTCTTCGCCATCTTGAAGCCGTACCTTGAAAAGTCTCGGCTGCGACGGGTTACAGAGATAGATTGGTGAGTAGGGGCTCAGCAGGAGCCATGGAATGGTGTGGTCAGGATTTTCAAATGGATCCATGCGCCGGGTGTGGAACATGGTGTATTTCCTCGCTCGCGAAATGCCGTTCTCCTTGGGAGGCGCAGGGCCATCGGTGTCGACCGAAAAATCGCCCAATTTGCTCCTCTGCTGACCGTCCCAGCCCAGAGCGGAGAGCCACCCACCCGTGGCGGGCTTATCGCGGCTTTGTTGCGAAAGGCCATCTTGACGCTTGGTTCCATTCAGAGTCCACACGTCATCATATGCGTCCAGTTCTGTCTTTGGCCCCTTGGACTCTTCATACCAAGCAGGGCATTTCCGGGCGCCTGGCCGGGGTCGGTCACCACTTGATGCTGGACCCTGGGCGGTCCCTCCGCTCGCCCACCAAGGCTTCGTCTGCTCTTCATCTCCTCCATTCCGTTCCTCCGGCCTCTGGTTGTGGAAAGTTTGTCTCATCTCCTCCATTTCCTGCTCGAATTGCTTTCTCCACCCCTCCTCGAGTTCGTGTCTGCGCCTCGTCATGTCCTCAAACTCGCTCTTCCAACTGTCGGTGGGAAGAGAGAAGCCAAAGAGATGCGGGATACCATTGAAGAATGACGATAACTGCTCATCCGCGAAACGCCGGAATTGGATGAATGGATTTTCCACCTCTTTGTTCGAGCGTGGATATGGAGTCTGGTAGGTGGGGAATGGATCCAACGGCGGCGGGATCGAGGACGACGATAATGCCTTGTTCTTGTTTTCGTCGGCCATGGCCGCAACCGCTATTAATACACACAAGGAAGGCGGGATGTGAAACACGACAGCTTCGATAAACGAGAGAATATGTGGTGGACAAGCATGACCGCGTTGATGCCTGGGACCTGCTACCGAAGCGGGGCGGCATCCCACTGTTTCAGATCCGGGTATGATTGGCTCAGAACATTCCACCCGATTCGGCCGCCACTGGTCCTACAAACATCCCAATCATTAAAAGGTGTTGGTCCTGATGTTGGAGCTTGCAACTCGTGTCACCGACGAGAGGAGATGAGCACCAATTCCGATGGTGATGGTTCTCTTCCTCCCACCATATCCTCTGTCTCAGATATCAGTGTTATGGTCTTCCAGACTATCGGACTGTCAGCTGGTGAGAATCCTTGACCTTGACTGTTGCGAGTGCACCGTTCATTCCTGACCAGATGGTTACTTCTCTTTAGACCCTTGTTAGGTGTTAATATGGACATCTTTTGGAGCCTTTGACGTGTGCAATGGAATATCAGAGACGCTTTCCAGTTGCAAAGATTCCTCCTTTAATGCTTGGATACTCCTCCTTGATACCTGCTGCATTCAGTCTCCATTCCAGACTAACCCCCTTAAGATGGAATATAAACACGAACCTCTCTTCCTGCCGAATCTGGGTTACAGCCAAAGAATAGCAGTTCCTTGTGGATTGACGGTCAAGTCCGGGACAAACATCATTTGAGTTACAGGCTCCTGATGCATATCACTCTGACCAGAACCGCCCCAGCCAGCCCATGGCGTCCGTCCCGTCATAGCGTCGAGCCGCTAATTTTCTCATCACGAGCAAGCCCACGCTCTGGGATATCCCGCCATGCCTGCTCGAACCCCGTGCCTCTTACCCAACGCGGCTGTCCCGCTTCGACCGAATCGATGGCCATGTGCCCCAATTTCAACCACATGTCGCCTTTGATGGGAAATACATCATCTGCGACTCCTGCCTCAAAGGGTTGGCAGGCCCGTTCACCGTTCGCCAACGCCCTCACCAGCTTGCTGGCGTGCCCGTCGTCCGGAATGGCGTCTACCCGGCGTATAATTCCGTCCCAGCCGTGCTCGGGCTGCTTGGCCTGGTAATTGGTGACTTCCTCCACCAGCAGCGTGGGACTTCCGCGCGACACGTACAAGGCCAAGTCCAGCCGACCCTTCCACTCGAGCAGCCGACATTTGTCCTCGACACGCAGCCAGGGCTCCCGCAGGAAGACCGAGAAGAAGAGGGAGCAGTTGGCGCAATGCATATAGAAGAAGTCGAACTTGACCTGCCTGGGCGGTGACTGCGCCGCTCCGGAAAAGTAGGCCACCGCATTGATCATCTCCGCGGTCTTCTGCTCGAGTTCGTCGGGCTCGACGCGCCACTGCGCGGCAATCTGGACCATTTCGTCGGGGGCGCGTACGAAGATGCCATCACGCACCTTGTTGTCGTCCTCCCAGTGTGGCGATTTGCGGAGCTTGTCGTTGGCGCGGCACTCGGCCATGAGCTGGACCAGACTCTTGGACGGCGTGGATGTCTTTTGGGCCGCTGCTCGTTGTTCGGCGTCGTGCAGGAACTTGGCCACCCAACCGTCGTGGACAGCGGCTTGTGCGAGCGCTTCGACGATGATAGCGGGCTGCTTGAATTCGACGCCAAAACCCAGGTGGATGAGCGGGTGATAGAAACCTAGGTGCAGGTCAACGACTCTGACCCAGTCACTGGCACTTGGGATGATCAAGTCCCACGTCGGGCCAGGAAGGTGGGTCCTCTCTCTTACCTGCAAACATCCTCGTCAGCATTCTGTCAGCATGCTCGTCTCTCGCAAATAGGTGCTCGTTCAGTACGGCCTCCCAGCCTTGGGCCTCGATCTCGTTCCTGAAAAAGACTTCGTAGTCGTGGAAATACTGCTCCTGGCCGAGGAATTCCTTGAACTGGTCCCGGTTGGCCATGTCGCGAACAATGTCAGGATGGACGGGAAACTGCAGGCGCTGTATACCCCGGTTGTTATCATAGGCCTTTTGCAGTTCGGCAGGCGTGGCGCCCAGCGCCCAGATGGTGACCAGGTGGTGGACAATGTGGTTGTGAAACCTGCTCAGGTTGAAGAAGATGTGGTACCGGTCATGGTTCTCTTGCAGCAGCTGGCTACATATCTCGGATGCTTCCGTCGTGATGTCCGGTACGTGGTACACGCCCGCCGTCGCCAGGCTTAACTCAATGTGCGCGGCCGTCGCCATGGTTCTGCTGCAGCCACGACTCTGAAGGTCATAGGTGTCGATGTGGTGACCAGGCTTGAGGAACACGTCGCAGGGCGTGAAATAGCGGCTCAGGTTTGGATCCAAGCATTCACAGTTTCATCGATCCCTCTTCCTCTCAATCCCTCTTTCTCCTCTCGCGCAACATCGTCCCCAGGCATCTCTTATGGCAAGATAGACGGCCACCACACCCTTCTGCCCACTACGACCATTCACCCCATGATGAGGTCAGCGAGCAACGCGGCGTCTTTGCCTAATAATGCTTGCCCAATCACCCTTGAATGGGAGTGCGGGGAGAACTCGTCAATCTCAGATCTGGGGTCCAGACCCGTGTTGCTTTCATAAGCTGTGGCCGTCTCCATCTCCCTCCAGATCTTATAGTCTCCTCCCACTGTCCAAAGATCGTCGCTTTCTGATGTAAGTAGGGTCCACGTGGTTGGAAGCTGCAAGTGGCGCCTAAAAGCCAGGTTCGGAGGGTCACGCCGGTTTGTGCTCGCCTGAGATCCGCACGAATGCAGGTGAGGAGGCTTGCTTCCGATTCGTTTCGATATCCCCGGCCTTCGCCCATGTAGCGAACGGTGTGGTGTCATCCCACCAATTCAACCTGTTCAAGCACAGCCATGGAACAATAGGAGGGTGTCAGAAACCGCCGAGATATGCCCACGCAGGGTCTGCTGTACTTCTCTCCAACTACTTGTCGAAACCTCATCTCACAAAGCGCCCTGTTACAGTCGTACCTGGGCTAAGGAAAAGGCGACCCAAAGGCGGCACACCCTGAGTTATTGATTGAACCTGGTCTGGTGACATGCGCCTGCTGCGTTGGTGCATGGCACAGGATCCTGGAGGGACCTCTGAGTTGAAGCTTGGAAGTTGTTGGCTACTCGGCCCGATAGATTTTCGGTTGTGGCCACTGGTTAGCCTTCCAATTGGCCGCGGCTCGAAAAGCGTAAAGGATGGTCGGACCACCCCGCTTATCAGCTCACCACTCACTTTTCAATTTGGAGCGTTACAGTCATGTCGCAAGGGCTTCGCTGGCATGTATTGTTTAGAGAACTGTCACCCACTTAAGACTGAAGACCCTCCATGCCTACAACGTATCTGTGATTGAACACGGCAACCCCATTGTCAGCCTTTGACTTGTTGATTTTGCTGCCTTTGGCTCCGCCGATTCTCCGCCCATGATGAGCACAGCACACGACCCAGAGGCTCAGGTCATCGAGGCAGACGATGGAGAAGACGCAGACTCGGCTCTTGGGGAAGATCAATCCACCTATACCCAATCCCTGAGGTCCAGCCTCCAGCAAAGCGTCAACGAAAATGGTCGGGGCTATCACAAATACCGAGATGGCCAGTACATTCTTCCAGATGATGAGCGAGAGCAGGAGCGACTCGATTTGCAGCATCAAATGTTTCTGCGCACGTTCGGCGGCCAGCTTTTCCTCGCTCCGGTCCAGCAGGAAATCCATGAGGTATTGGACCTGGGAACTGGCACGGGGATATGGGCTATTGATTTCGCCGACGTGCATCCTGGCTCAAATGTTCTGGGGATGGACCTGAGTCCGATACAGCCTTCCCATGTGCCGCCAAACTGCAAATTCGAGGTGGATGATTTTGACGAGCCATGGTCGTACAACAAAAAGTTTGATTTCATCCATGGACGAATGCTCCTCACTTCCAGTGCGAGCTTCCCGAGGCTCTTTCAGCAGGCCTTCGACGCGTTACAGCCTGGCGGTTGGTTTGAAATGCAGGATCTCTACATGCCCATCCGGTGCGATGACGGGACCATGGAAGGCACCGTTTGGGGCAAGTGGAACGAACTATACTCGGAAGCCTGCCTCAAGCTCGGGCGAGACCCGTCATGGACCGAAAAGTATAAAGAATGGATGATTGCGACCGGGTTCGAGGACGTCCAGGAGCACTTATTCAAGTGGCCCGTGAACCCTTGGCCCAAAGACAAGACTCTGAAAGAGATGGGCAGATGGAATTACATCAACATGCTCGATGGTTTGGAGGGGTTCACCGTTCGGCTGTGGACAAAGGCTCTCGGCATGACCATGGAAGAGGTTCAACTTTTCCTCGTCGACGTGAGGAATGATCTCCAAGACAAGAGAATACATTCGTATTGGCCGATGTGAGTCTTCGCCAAATCACCCAGCATGTGCACGCTAACTTGTAACGCAGTTATGTCGTGTATGGTCGAAAACCGTACAACAGTCGAACCTAGTTGGGCCTTGGTGTGGTGTCAGGCTGTGGCTGGTGTCGAGAATTGAAGGGTTGCTGTGGTGAGACCAGCAATATGAATTGGTTGGTTGGTTGGCTGGTTAACTTCTGCAGTACATAATGGTTGCGGGCGGCGGTGGTGTCTCTTGCCTGAGCAAATGTGATCACGTGACAACACCTGATATTTACAACTGCTGCACCATGGCCGCCATGCAATTTGCAATCCAAAATCTCTCTGGCGCCCGAGATGTGCTTTGCCACGATTATCACAAATGGGGATTGTTCTCATCAACGTGGTCTTGAAACATTCGCCACTTTTTAAGCGGACCTAATCACAGAAAGCCTCCACTGCAGAGATCCCGCACTAGGTTCAGCGCTCCGCCCTTCCGTCTGCGGCCAACGCGTAGCACCAGAGCAGGAATGAATTAGACACTCTTTAGCAGCACCACATCACCACCATCTCCGACGGCCCCGCTCCTAGGCGATTCCTTATCAGGTGCCGGTTCCAGTGTCCAGTCCATTGTTCATATGGGGCGCCTACTGACATCTGTTGTGAAGTCTCAACTTTGTGTCTCACTTTGTGTCCTGTTCATCGCCGAGTCAAGTCGGTCGATCAAGCCATGATTCCATTCAAACCTCCATCGACTTCGGTCCTCATCTATTTTGTCTTGCTGTCTGTGGTCTTATACATCGCCCTCTTGGTGCGATCGTATCGTCGACTCAGCCATATCCCTGGTCCCAAGCTGTGGGGCTGGTCTGTCTTTCCTCTCTTTCGTCTCCATGCCCAGGGCGGAATCTACGATAAATTCGGCGAACTGAGCCGACAATATGGACCGCTCGTTCGGATTGCTCCGAATACACTCCTAGCATCAGATCCAGATGTGCTGCGTCGTATGTCGGCTCCAAGGTCGCCATACTCGCGCTCAGATTGGTTCGTGGCCATGCGGTTAAGCCCCGGACAAGATAATGTCCTGTCGACACGGGATGAGAAACGACACGAGGAATTGCGTCGCCGGATGACGGCAGGCTATTCTGGCAAGGAGAATCTCCTCCTCGAACATGATATCGACGAGTGCGTGCTGGAGCTGGTCGACCTCGTGGACAAGAAGTATATCAGCACCGCTGACCGGTTCATTCCGATGGACCTCGCACAGAAGATTCAGTTCTTCACGAGTGACATCATGAGCAAGCTCTCCTTCGACGCCAAATTTCATGACCTTCGCGATGACAACGATAACTATGGCTACATTAATGAGATCCAGACGCTTTTTCCGAATATCTTTTGTACCTGCACCATCCCTAGTGTCATCGACTTTTTGACCGACATCGGGTTGCTGCAGGCTTTTGCACCATCGGGAAATAGCAAGCTTGGACTGGGCAAAGTTCTAGCCATCACACATGAGCAAGTGTCCAAGCGATTCGATGTCGAAGGCAAGGTCAAGGACGACAAGAGCGACATGCTGGGCAGCTTCATTCGACACGGGCTGAGCCAATCCGAAGCAGAGCAGGAAAGCGTCATGCAGCTGTACGTTTCGACGGGCCGTTCTCCCGAACATTCTAATTCGAAAGCAGAGCCGCTGGTTCAGACACGTCGGCAACAGGGCTGAGAGCAACGTTGCTCTGCATCATAACCAACCCACGGGTCTATGCGAAACTTATCGCCGAGATCGATGCAGCAATAGCAGCAGAGAAAATCCCATCCTCGCCGCACGAAATCATTTCAGATGAGCAAGCAAAAGAGCTCCCGTACTTACAAGCATGCATCAAAGAGGTCAGCACCACGGCGTCTGATGGAATAGGAGCTGACTGATGCCCACCCAGGGTCTGAGATGGTATCCTCCAATCGCGGGAATGCTGGCCAAAAAGGTATGCACTGTCGGCGTTGTTCCACGAATGAGACGCTCAGAAGTACAGGTTCCTCCTGGAGGAGACACCATCAACGGATATTTTGTCCCTGAAGGTGTTGCCATCGGGTACGTCATGAAACTCGCCTTTCTGTGCGGGGGAGCTGCTCATTCGAATCCTCAATAGGTATTCTGCCAAAGCAGTTCACCACTCGCCCGCTCTCTTTAGCCCCGACGAAAATGTCTTCCGTCCAGAACGCTGGATTCTGACCGAGGACGGCGGTGATGAACGCTCCGCGGAGAAGCTGAAGGCCATGGAGCGCAACAACGACTTGATATTCGGTTATGGCAAGTACCAGTGCTTGGGGAAGAGTGTGGCCATGATCGAGCTGAATAAGGTGTATGTGGAATTACTCCGCCGGTTCCAGTTCACCATCCTCGATCCTTTGAACGTGTGGACCACAAGCTGTTATGGGATTCACTTGCAGAAAGACTTGTGGGTGAGAGTGAGGAGACGAGATTAGGAAGCGTCCAAGAGCCCTGGTCTGGTTCGTGACAATATGAAGGAACAAGGACAGTACTTTGGATAGTTACTGGCCCGCAGCCATGGTTATACTTTTAATGACCTAAAATGTAGATTTCCTGGCTTTAAAAGACCTCGTCCACAGTCCTCGTCCGGGGAGAAGTTGAGGAATGCATGCGGTTGTGCCGGCTGTTGAACCTCAGCCACGTCAGCGGCATGGCCCTCTTTGAGACCTTCGGGCTGAGTTAACTAGGTTAGCCGGCAGGCAGAGCATACAGGATCTGTGCAGGGGTATGCCACGTTCCCGGAAGGTGTACTTGTGGCAGAAAGGATGGGGGGCATAAATGGAGATGGATACTCCAGGCATGGATCATTCCGCGATGAATATCGCCTGCATGGTTACTGACGAAGAGATTGCCTGGTGGTATGCCCGCTTGATACGACGATCCTCGATTCAGTGCGCCAGGTGTCCAATTTCAAACCGAGGAGAACTGCAGGAAGTCCATAATCCTTCTCTCACGGCTCTAGATGCATCTTGATACTCGGAATCAGTAAAAGTATTTCCGCCTCAGAACCAAACATAAGCTAATATGGAGGATGCAAACCAACTCGCCGACTGACTGATGACAGGAATGGTTTGGACTGCTCAGCTGCCGCAATACAATCCGCCATTCTACTGTCCAACCGCAGATACGAGAACCATGTTAACGCCACAGGAAGAACGCCAACTTCTCACTTGACTGGAAAGACAATGCTGGACTGACCACCTCTGTTTAACGCTCATATCAGTGACAAATGGGCCCAGCTTGTCCTCAAGACTGCGAATCCCTTTCTGCCGTGGACTTGTAAATGCTGCTCTACCCGAACATCCAGAGGCAGGACAGGAGCTGTGGATCATTACCCAGGTTACCGAACGACAAGCAGGACAAGTGCTGAAAGGGCTGCAGGGATCCAAAATTTGATCATGACCAGCCATCTTTGCTCGTCAACCTTCGCCGTAGGAAGCTGGGGCCGAATAATTGTTTGTAAAGAAGTATCTGACATCTGGCCCATGATTTGTGTCGCCCCAGATTCGGCTCTGACATTGTTATTCGCGACCAGGTCTCCAAAAGTCGACACGATAATTTGATTGGCATTCGTGGCTGCCAGGACGTTATTGCTGATATTGACCCGCTTTTCTTCTGTCTTTCTGGAGAGCTGTTCATAGAAAGCAAGACTCTGTTGATCAATTTGTCGATCGTTTTGCAGCCGTTTCAACTCGGACAACTCCTGGACCACTGTCTCCGGAAGAGCCCGTAGCCTCTCGTCGATTGACTGTACGGATGCATTCATAGCCGAGACCATGTTTTCAAGCTTGGCTTGGAATTCACGGATATCGTCCGTGGTAATCCACTTTTCCACAGGAACCGTCAGAGCTTTACGGACGGTTTTGTAGGCATGCTGAGCTCTTAGGACGTCGTCGAGGTTGTTAGATTGGGCCTCACGCAATAATGCCAAAACCTGGTCGAAGATAACAAGCTGCTTCTCAATGCTGGCTTTTTCATCCTGTAATCGCTTCCACTCGGTCGCATCGTCATCAGAGTTGCAAGCTTCCCGTCGAGACAAGGCTTGTAACTGTTGGTCAACCTTTTGGAGATGTCGCTGTACCTCAGCTGTGGATTTCGTGATGATTCGTTGAACCTCATTGAGTGCCTTGCCATTAGCGGTCACTCTATCCCTGTTGTGGTCCGTCAGCATTTGGTAGAAATGAAATAACGTGACCCATACAAATTCACACCTGCAATAGCGAGCAGGATGGTGGTTTTGTGTCGACTCAGAAGATCCCTCAATTCCACAATCTTGTTTTCCTTGAATTTAAACTTCATGAAATCGCGTTTGCTGGTTTTGGATGGAGTGGAATGTTCAGTGTATTTATTGACCAATACCTGAAACCTTCCACACTCTGTCAGACAGGTGGAGAGATACGGCTTCAGAAACAAAAATCCCTCCTCATTCTTGGAAATGGTCTCTCGAAGAAACACCAGAGCTTGTTGAAGGTCACGGAGCTCTTTCTTGAGAGTGGCTATCGCATCGAGGAAATTTCCAAAGTTATCAAGCGTTTGGATAAGAGACGCAGCTGCATCAAAGGCGAATATGGCAAGCGCTAAGACCGCTGAAGAAGTGCCAATAGGGTCTGCCATTGCTGCAATCCTAAGGTGAGATCAGAGAGAAATCAGAGGGCAATGAGAGGGATCGAAAAGAAGCATGAGCTTATCTGCCAAACATTTATATTCAAGCGTCTTGACGCGAATAGACAGCTAGGGAAGAGATATTCGTCTGTTTTAGCAAACGCCCGACGTCCTGTTTCAGAATTTTAGCCCCAAACTGGCGGCAGATCAACAAACCTGAGTCCCACAAGTCCATATACCCCCACATTTTTCTGACCATTGCATTGCAGTTCGTGTTTCATGAAGCACTTGATACTATTTTGGGAAAACGCCTCCGCCACGTGTGTCGGCTCGTGTTATACCGCAGCCTATAACATATATGTTACCGGAATGTTCATGATACCTGCAAATAAGTTTAATAATAGATTTGAGGCCAGAAGCACAATTTGTGGTTGAAGAGCATTCATGTCACACGTTAAACACGCTAAGACATACTGAGACTAGCTCAGTATCAGAAGCGTGCGCTCATTATCTGAGTGGTGTTCAAGCCTGAGGGGTAAAGCTTGGCGCCTATAGTGACAAGTTCTTACAGCACAACGCGGGTTGAAGGGAAATCTGCCACCGAATTTAGAGGGTTGTGCCGCCGCTTTTGGCGGCATCCTTCCCAAGCTGCCACCCTTGCTCTAAACACCGACCTGGGTGTCAGATATGGCCCTCTCCACAATTAGCAACGGAATCCTTGACTGCTTGACTGAATGACCCTCGACCATACCAGCTCCAATAATGGCTCCTCTACTACATATATGGAGGATTCCTCTCGACCCTCCTCACACTACCACAGACCGAGGAACTCCTTCGACCTCCATGAAATCACCTCTTTCCACGCATTCGGCCGGCTCTCCTCAAGCTTGCATCGAAACAAACCCCTGGGAGCGAAACACTCTGGTGGTTGAGAGAGTTGGTCGAGCACGTCTCGCTCTATCATGTCGTGAAGACTCTGGCGGAGAGGAAGCCTACTATCTGTTTGGGGCTGTTCCTATGAGCGCTCATCCTCTTTCGGTTGCTATCAGCATTGTCGTTCCTGGCTCCATACTGGAAGCTACCTTGAAGTGGGTGGATTCGCGTTCAGTCGCCCGTCTACGTCTGTCTACAGGTTGAAAAGGATACTCCACTTCACGTGTTACCGGCTGTTTTGAAAGAAATACCCTCACCTTTTAAAGCTCTATTCCTCTGCCTTTGTCCCGCCTGCCACTATGAGCACCGTGGTTTTGGCACTAATTCTGTGCTAGCTCCTCTTCTTCTTTGATCGCATTCTCATAATTGTCATAGCGGTACTTGTGGCCGACGTGATCATCACGCAATCTCTGCTGACCTTTGCCATAGATTTGTTCTCGAAATGTCAACGGCTCTTCTTGCTCCGTTCGCGCAGGAGGATACCGTCCTCTCTTCCTAAGCTCGGGGACCAAGAGCTCGACGACATCCTCAAAACTGCCCGGTGTGATAACATATCCGATATTAAAGCCATCTAAATCGGCAATGTCCACCCACAGCTCCAGGATATCCGCTACCTGCTCTGCTGTTCCGACTGGTACGGCTCCCCCTCCTCCTATAGAGGTTATAATGCCCAGGTTCTTGGGCGTCAGCTTAGGCACGTCGACACCATGATGTCGTAGATTATTGACGGCGGAATGCACACGACCTTCAACTGAGATGTCCGACTCGCTCACCTCGGTGTCGGGATCAATCTTGCTGACGTCGATTCCGGTAGTGGCGCTGAATTGAGCCAGACCTCCCTCGAATAAAGCGTACCCTTTCGCGTCCTCATACTTTTGTTTGGCTTCTTCTTCGGTGCGACCTAGGATGGGGGTGATGACGGCGAAAATCTTGACGGATTGTGGGTTCCGACCGGCAGCAGCTGCAGATTCACGAATTGCCTTGACACGAGGCGCGAGGATGTGTGGTGACAACGCGCTGACGAAGATACCCTCGGCATGAGTTGAGCCAAACTTGATGCCTGCGCTGGAGAAGGTTAGTCTTCGATCCCTTAAGCACTGTGGCCGGCACTTACCCGGAAGTGCCAGCCTGAAATAAGAACGGAGTCCGCTGCGGAGATGGATCAACGATACGAGGTGCGTCAAAGTCGAATCTTTTTCCATGGTGGTGGATAGTTCGGATTTTTGAAGGGTCATTGTAGATGCCCTTCTCGGCGTCTTCGACTAATGCATTGTCTGCCCAGGAGCCTTCCCATAACCTTCGCCATGTAAGTGTAAGGACATTTCAGTAAGGTGCATGATGTCTTACTTGTAAAGCGCTCGAACATATTCGTCGGCAATCGCATATCGTTTGTCGTGCTCAACATACGGGAGGCCAGCCTGAGAGGTTTCCATTAGCCGATACGATTAATGAGACTAGTATCAACTGCTTACAGCTCTTGAAGCAGCCTCTTTATAACTCGTCACAATGTTCCACCCGAACCTGCCACCGGTAAGATGGTCCAGTGTGCTAAAGCGCTTTGCGAGCACATATGGTCGTATGAAGTCGAAGTGGTGATGGCAAAATTCAAATTCTTTGTCACAGAAGCCATCGCAGTGATAGGCTGTAATCCTTGGGTTAGGAGATGCTCATTAGCAGAAGCGATTTTCCACATACCGCAGCCGGATCAGCCATAGGCCACTGGGTTCCCGTCCGTATCGCTGGCTCGGCACTTCCTTTGTATGTATCATATGGACCAAACGTATCTGCTAGGAAGAGAGCGGTAATATCCCCCTTTTCGAGCGTCTTTGCTAGATGGGTCCAGTATCCTAAATCTCGCCGTTTGGTTTTTGCTCGATCTTTAGGGTTCCGCCACTGTCCGAATGAGATATGGCCGACTGTGAACATGTCGAAGCCATTCAGGAAGATACGTTTCTTGGTTGAAGAGTTGTCGCTGCCATTGGCATTCAATATACCACGAGGTCACACACATAGGAAACCTTGCACTATTTAATGGAGCATGAACATATTGAAATGCGTCCGATGTAGGCTATTTGTTGCACGTCAACACAGCAGTGGATGTCCTCATTGACCTGGGCACCTTCACATGTCAGGGAGAGCAGACGATTTGACCCAAGAATGTGAAGGGGATTGATGTGGAGTCGTCAGGCAGAGTAGTCATTTTAGAACCTCGCGGCTCGTCAGATAGTGTACAGAAATGTAGCGAGAGCTGGCTCAACGTCAGTAATGATAGGATATCACCGCAGCCGTCCCACTCTTTCTGCCGTAAATAGGTTTTGTTCATCGGACAGAAGTTGACTTGGTGAAAGTCTCCGGCCAACGAACGTTGTGCAGCGGACTTGGAGTTGGCGGTGCTTTGATTGGAAGGTTGACGGTCTGACGACCACTCTACGAGAGATGGTGCAATAAGCAACCCGGGATTAGCCGCATACTGCTTTAATTGGTGCTCCTTAGCTCCTTGTGTGAGCATGGATATCTTAAATCGTAGGTCGAGGAAAGTGACCAGCCACACCGATGAGAAATAACCTATACATGCTTCTCAACCTGCGCAGCCGTACCTCACACCGAAGATTGTCGAACCTGGCCATTCTTGTCGCCGAGCTTGAAGAACGACCCATAATCGCGTTCTTCGAAAACGTGGACATCGTCCTCGGAGAAGATTCTGCCTTCCTTCTGGGCCTGACGCCGGAGCCGAGCGATTCGGAGAACGTCCAACTCCACATTCCGAGTGAGCCACCATGTCAAAAGGTTCGAGAAAGCAGCTGCAATGACGGCCGATGCGGCAATCGCGAAACTGTTTTTGTATCGGTTGTATGCCCATTTTTCCAGGAAGATCTGCGGTCCAACAACACCTCCGACTTGGCCAACACAGTTCTGAAAGCCCAAAGTGAATGCCGCGCCCGTAGATCCTTTGAGAGTGGATGATCTCCAAGCCCAGAACGGAATAAAGTAGGTTTGAGTGAACGCAGTACCGAGAATACAGGCGATGTAGATTCCGACAGGATTTGAGATGGTGAAGAAGAGGATGAAGCACACAATCTGTCCCACCATGATGATCATGATGAACGCTGGACGCGGAATGAAAGCCTGTCGGATAAACCATGCGGCAAAGATGATTGTAATGACGGCGGCAAAGGCCGGTGGAATGTTCAGCAACTGGTTGCGTGGTAGCGAGGCGAACCCGAGACTTGTGGTGATGGTAGGGAGGTACCAGGTCAAGGCATAGTTACCCATATTCACCAGCGCTTGCGAGAGCATGAAGGACCAGATCGTGGGTGTCCTGAGTGAAGCGATCAATTCCTTCTTACTGAACCATGGATCGTCAGTTCGTGGTGCGTTCTCGGGCAGGCGAGTCTCAATGAACTCTTGCTCGCGTTTGGTCAAGAATCGATCACTTCGAGGAGACTTGGGATAGTCTGGAAGGACCCAGAAGACGACTCCTGAAAAGAAGATGGTAAAAATTCCTTCCAGAAGATAGACCCTGTGTGTGCATGAGCGTTTGTCGGATGAGTATCTTAACGTCGGCTTACCATCTCCATGCGCTTATTCCCCGAACTCCGTCCATATAGCTTATACCATAGCACAGTAACGAGCCAACGATGGTTGAGAATTGGCAAATGGCAAAGTACCACATCGTTGGCCTTCCCATTTCCTCAGTACGATACCAGCCTGCTAGCTGAGTCATGATCCCAGGGAACATACCAGCTTCGAACAATCCTAGGAGAAACCTCAGAGCGTAGAGACCTTGGCGATTCTGTACAGTGGCAGTACACGCGGTCACGATACCCCAAGTACAGAAGATTCTCGCTTGCCATATATGAGGGCCAAAGCGCTTCAAGAGCAGGTTGCTTGGTGCCTCGAAGACGATATAGCTGATCTGTTGACTGTCAGACATTGTATACTTCATCGAATCACGATGTGACTCGCAGAGGTGTAGCGGCAGCATTTCTCAATCTCTTGACATACATAGTAGATTGATTGGACCCAATTGTATTGGTTGGGAGTCATATGAAGCTCCTTCAAAATATTTCTAGGCTGACCGACTTGTAGCACCTTCACGCTGGAAGCGTTGATGACATCGATCTGGAAACATGAGGTATGAGTAAATTTGCTTGAATTCATTGTTTAGACAATACCTGTTTGATCATGTACATGAGGCCAATAAGGACCAAGAAGCGTTTGTCGACTTTGCGCATGATGGCTTTTTCGTCCTCGGGCGTAAATGTGGCCAGGAAGGCGGCTTTGGCCTCCGGGTCATCACGAAGGATGACATTATCCGCTCTCTCTACCGTGGCTCGCGCTTTTGTCTTGGTTATTGCGGCAATATCTAGATTGATCAGATCAGGAGGAGACTTCATCGTCGCCATGGTTTCGGGGTCGAATGCTGAGACTGCCAAGATATGGTTGCCGTCGCTATCAACAAATGAAGTCTGCAACGCGAGAGGGGCAAAGCGCTGGACAATGGACGTATTCCCAGAAATGACACCGGCGGAGTTATCAAAGTCTTGGTCGGAAACCATGATATAGGGCGAATCTTTGCCGACGCTACCGTTTTCTTGTTCACGAGATTGTAGGTAGCCAGACTGACCATCCATTGGCGATCGGCATGAATTTATGGGACGCATGGCATGTGTGGGTCCAGCTGTGCAGTTTGTCGAGGTTTGAAAGAAGACGGCGTGGATGAGGTGATACTTGGGCAGATGACGAAGCAGCATATCCGATTTTCGCAGTAAAATTCTCCAGACAAGCACGCCCACAGAAGTAGCGGAATACCCTGACCACGGCTGGTCCAACGGCGGTAGGGATGTCGGGTCAAGGTGCATAAGCACGCCATGTTCGGGTATCCAATGACGGTGGATATGAGTTGACGACGCAGGCTTGGACGACACATGAACCCAAGGGTCCGAGACGAAGATACAAGAATGATTGTTTTATTTCGTTTAAGCAGAATTCGTCCACTATGGTCTAGAAGATGCACAGACTGTGCAAATTTGTTTTATACTGGTTCCCATGAGGAGAGGGAAGTGTCTCGCTTGCTTTCTACTCCTGGAATGGCGTCTCATATGGGACTTCAGCTTGAGGAGTGATTCGGGCCAGATGGCGTCGTTGGCCTGTGCTCCAATCAAGCAATGCCGAATGGACAGTGACACGATTCTGCCATGAAATCAGCATCGTGCTCTGAAAGCCGTTTTTAATACTTACGTCCCAAGCCACCACGGTTTTCGGAGCCCACTTGACGCGAGCTTGGAGATCCTGAGACGCAGCGATGTGGTCGAACAAGAACTTGAGCAGGGCATCAGACTCCTCTTTCTTGTAGCCTACAATGTAGCGGACGACTACAAACGTTTGTCAGGTACTGCCAGCAAGACCGGTTTAGAAGAACATACATCCTGGGTTGAGAAACAAGGCTTTTTCGCCTGTGACGGGATGGGTACGGACCAGGGGATGAATAGTTCCCACCGGGTCACGTCTGACAGGACCACCCTGACTCTTCGAGCCTTGAGCTTGTTCGTGGCCTTTGGAAGTCAGTCGCCCGCCTTGTGAATGACAAGTCTTGAGTTGACACACCAGAATGGTAAGCCGTCAGGCCGTGAAGACGCTTCTTAAACTCGGGCGAAAGTCGATCATACGCCGCAACTTGATTTGTAAAGAGCGTATCTCCTCCCGCTGATGGACCATCGAGGAGATACAGGAACGTAGTCCCTGGAGGCTGCTTTTCGTACGTGACATCCGAGTGCCAGGTCAGAGAATTGATATGAGTATCAAAAACCGAAGTCACGGTTTTGTCGCCCGCTCCACGATGGACAAGATGAATTTCCGGATATCCCTTGGGTGCACCTGAAGTCGGATGGATGTGATGCCGGCCGAAATACCCACTCCAATCGAGAGCCTCCTGAATTGGAAGGTCGGCCAAGTCCTGATCGCGGAAGGCTTAGAAAGGTGTTAGCGGGGAGTATGGATGGAGTGGTAAAGTCGGATGCCACATACCAACGACTTTCTTCTCAGCAACGAAACGAGCCAGCTCGTCCTTGCCAGCATTGCTGAGCTTACTGATCTGCACGCCGCGCACTTCGGCTCCAATAGAGGCAGTAATATCCGTCACAGTAGAGCCTTTTGGAAGGAGGTTCTTATAGGAGGCGTCTGCATCTTTCCCATGGTCATAATGCTCGAACTCTTGGAGTGGCGGGTATCTATCATGACTTAGCGTGGCTTTCGGCCCCTTGACATGCCCTACTTCGCCGTTTCATTATCCCAGACAGGTAGGTAATGGGGGTATGATGCAGCGGCATGTTTTTCAGTTCCCTTCGTTTCCGCTGCGTGGTCGTAGCCGGCTTGTCCTCTCCCGAAGGCTCCTGCTGCTCCCTTGGAAGGGTCGAGAGTCTTGGGGACGATCACGGTAGCAGCCTGGTTGGAGGTGGGCGGTAAAACGTCGACTGCTGAGGGAGCCATCGTGACGAAAAGATATTTCGAGGTTCGATTTCGTATCCTGAAGAATCAATCTTTTATTCCATGCGATAACGATCTGCAAGGATATAAGCAGAGCGTTCGAGGGGCTCGCCGATGGCGTGCGCCAGTAACGGCTCCGCTTTCGCAACTTCTTGTGGGAACCCCACTTAGATGTGTAGCACGCCAATGCCGCCTCAGATTGCGTCTGAGCGATAGTGAGAGCTCTTGTGCTTCTTGCTCTTGTCCACGTTGCTCACACGAGGCTGCCTTGCTTTAATTGGCCATCAAAGTTGTGAAGAACAAGATCGCGCGCCATTCATGATTGTTTTTCGCTTTATCATTTTCCAGCTCGCTGACATGATTGACGGCAGACCACAGCATTGATTGTTTGAAGCTTGAAGTACTAAACTACGGATTTGACATTGGACTGCCTTGCCCTCGAAACGTGGCTTTGCGAGGAGGTGTACGAGCTGACTAAGATGTTTTTCACATACCAGTGATGGTGTTGGTGACTTTTCATTGCCAATGAAGCACAGGGCGACGTCACCCTCTTTCCCCAAGGACAGTGATTTTCCTCATGTTGGCTCTGGATGAAAGAAAGTTCAACGTGTCTGTAGGGTAGGCCGGGTTCGCGAACGACTGTACGGTACAAGGAGATGAACAGCAGCTTCCACATAGGGGAGAAATGGTAAAAGGATCTGGAAATGATGCATTGGCGAGGGTTCCAGATTTGGCCCGGTCCCAAAAGGCCTCCCGCCCTCCAAAAGCTGCAGGTTCGTTTTTAGGGTCAAACGAATTCCCTCTTCATCGGCATTTTTCCACCTCGAGCATCGGCTTGGCTGATATACATGGCAAAGTGGCTGATCCTCGAAATACAAGCTGGGTAGACGTCCTTAACATCTGCCACCCTGGCATAGTCTGTCGCTTTTTGTGAGACGGAAGACCTTTTTTCTTCGGGCGAGGGCAACGTCTTTGTGCTTCCAGCCCTCTCTCGCCCTCACGACTCTTTCATTGTGCGGCGAGGCCGTTTCGGGGTAGTCAGAGAAGCGTCGTCGTCGGAACGGGTTACGGGCCCGGTAGAGGGATGAGATCGGTTTCGGGTCCTCGTATCTCGTAGCGCAGCAATCCTGGTGTCTGACTTTGCGGCTTTTCTGGAGGTGTTGCGACACTGTGACGGCATGTTCTGGGTATGGGTGAATTCTCTAAACAGCATCTTAGAATAAAGGCGAGATTCAGCGAGACTGGTATAGACGTTACCTTGAAATTCTCCAGATGTGGAAAGGTGATTTGAGGACCTGCTCTCTGTTTCACTCCTTTCTCGATCATTTTGTTGCCCAAGCTGAAATAAAACCCATCCCAGGCTCTGCTCCCTCTGAGAAATGACATCCTCCCTTACGACATTTGTAGGCCGTTCGACGCCAACATCATCGTTGGTGACTGTCCGCAGTTCTTCGTCACAAGCGGGTTGTGGGACGAGGTCGGCCGCTGAGCCACAACAGTTGGGATGACGAGGAAGACAAGGGTGAGCTGTCTTCAGCCTCTGCGGTTGCGGCTTCATCTGGGCCACACTGAACGTTTTCTCATACTCGGCAAAAAGGTCATAGATCTGCCCAGCGGACGCAGGTCGTGCTTGACCGACACTGCCACCACGAGAGGATGGATCATGCTCTGGCAGCCACCGCTTCGAAGCCTGACGCTGAAGAGGATCGACGACAATCAGAAGTATTGGCGCGTCCATCGCACGATACTCCTTCTCCCGTAGCCTGAGTCGTGGGTTCCTTCACGCACGCCGTGGCCGTGATCGGCAGTGGCATGACCATGCCACTGAATCTAGTACCCCTCCTCGTGCAGAAAATCCTCGTATTCAGAAACGGAACAAGCTGATCCGGCATCAGTAGAGTGCGAGGCAGAGTCCAGCCAATTGTCCAGCTTTCTAACTTTCCAACTTTTTCAGCATGTCCAGGGTAAAGCGTTCGGCTCGAGACGCATCTGTCACAGGCGGCAAGGCAGACTCGCTGTTGATAGTCCATGAGGCATTTTCATGATTGAATGCTGGTTTGCTGTGCATATTCCTGGTACAGGAGAACGAGATGTATGCCTCCGCCAAGACCCTGGCATCGTGCTTGATTGTACGCAGAATCGTCTCCGGTAACCCCCGCCCCAGCCGGATCGATGTCCCAAATTTGTGACCTCTGAAGCGGGCGCTTTTGCCTCACATGGTGTTCGTGAGACGTAGATCGTTAAGTCGTCGATGCCTCCGCACTGAAATCGGGAGAAACGCGAGCGACAGCGCAGTGCTGAAATCTGGTAGCAAACTCTTGATGTCGCAGAGACCGTCTTTTCAACCGATGCTGGGGCGGCTGATCACCCCCGGGGTGGTGATGGACTGAGGCAACTCCAAGCGATCGTCGTGATCAGTCACACGCTGACAGCGAATCCGGCTGGCGTAAGGAAAATGTTGAGCCACATCAGCACATTGCGTGGTAAGTGACCCCGAAGTCATCTGGCAGAAATGGCCGCATTAGAGGGCCGAAACTTCTCAAGTCGAGATCGTGACGAAGGGAGGGTCAATGATTGGAGGGTCGGTCGGACGGTGGCACGCAGAGGGCCGCAGAAAAGGGAGTTTGGAGGCCTGAAGGTGCAAGGGCTGTGATTGCGCCATATGAAGCAGGGGAAGAGTGCGAGGGGGAGGAAAAGGTTGACGTCGAGAAGGATGGGAAGGCTGTTCTTATAAGCGACGTCAAAAGCGGCGGACCGCCAAGACTCAAGCTATTCCGAAAATGAATGCCGCCTAAACTGGAGGTGGATTTCCTAGTCGATAACTTTACCTATAAAAGACAGGTATACACATGCCCTTTCAATACAGCTGGATCTGAGTCACATTTTCCTCATTTCAGTCCGCTAGAGTGACCAAACAGAGACGTATACCCATACGTTGCATGTTACAGATTAAGAACACGTCCTCACGTGAATATGCAAGCCACGAGGCCAATGCAGAATCCCTCGATCTCAAACAATGATGCGGCAATAGGCCGAAATTAAGAATGAATGAACCATAGGTTCGTGTCAGATTGTGAAAATAATGAGTCAACTGTCCTTCTGTGTCGATGGAATCTAAAGATCTTTATATACACACAATTGATGCGCGAGATACAACATGCTTCTTATGGAGGCTGACAGTTCGTCACGTGGATATTCTTTGTCTTTCCTTTGACAACTTCTGTTTGGCAATAGTTCCACGATCTCTAACAAATTGAAATTCAAGACCGGTCCCTCAAAATGATTTTTGGCTCAACTGGTCAACAGGCTAGGTCAACTGGTTGACCACTTCTGGGTCACCCGGTCCTGGGTCACCTGGTCCAGGGTCAACTGGCTGGGTCAACTGGTCGGTCACTGGTCGACCACTTCTGGGTGAACTGGTCCAAAGGCGGCTGTCGGAGAATGCGACCGCGGTGACCAGACCATGGCAAGAACCAAAGTTTACAACTTAGCCCTCTCTTCCCCCTCCGCTAGACTTACCCCTGTGACCGCTTCCAGCTCCTTCACCGCGTCTTTGATCTTGCCTAGCCTGACCCTGATTGTCCTTAATCCAAGACTTCTTGCAGTCTTCAAGTTATCTCCAATATCGTCCAGAAACACAATCTCACCTGGTTTCAGCCCGTTCCCTCCTCTTGCTTGATCGAATTTATCCAATTCCTGTACAGCCAACTCATAGATCTTTGGGTCTGGCTTCCTCATGCCGACGTGGGCTGATGAGATGAAGACATCAAATTGTGATAACAGATCTGCTCCAGCGGACGTCGGAGTATTGTATGGATGTCCCTCAGGAAATATAACTGTGTTCGAGAGCGCCGCCACAATGAAGCGACCAGAGGCCTTCAACTTCTGCAGCGCCGAAAGCATATACTCATCCGGACCGCGCACTGCCTCCATCATCTTCCAGAACAGACACTCTGCGTCAATGTTAGGTACTGGTAGGGCCGGTCGCTCGCCGCCATTCATCTTCACATGAAAGCCTTTCCACAGTGCAGGGTCCTCCAGGTCCCGCTTGAACCAGGCAAACCAGTCCTCATCAAGTGGCACATCTCCCCGCTCGATGCAGTGCCAGGAACCGTTGGGTGTCTTGCCCTGGATCGCATGGTTGACCCAGCCGACGGGAATATTTTGAGAGCGTTCAAAGTCGAGGATTGCTTGGAAAGGAGAAGGGACACAAACTCCCCCAAGGTCGAAGAGGATGGCTTTGGGTTCCGGGGTGGGGGGCATGCTGGGCGTGGGCAGACGTGACGGAAGTATCTGAGGAACACTGTTGAATCTGTCTCTCACCTCTCTATATAGGTCGAATAGCGATTGTGGTGATGAACGACGTAAATGACAAGAGTGGACCAAGATCCGAAAAGAACCTCGGTATTGGAAGCTTCTAACACTGCCCTGCTCGCACCTCGTATTTAAGATGGAGTAACCAATTGAAACAGAATCTAGGCCAATCCCAAGTGCACGTTTCCAACCCGAAGGCCATGACAGATTCGATGGGGGAATGCGACTGGTTGGGGGCATGCAGCTCTTGGCCAGATGCAGTGGGATTGATGATTAGTAATTGCCTGTGAGTTTGCTAGAACAGAGGCATGTGCAACCGCGTAGATAGGGGCCGCGATGGTTGATTCAAGAGTGGGAGAGAATGGACACTTCTGTCGCTCCCTGAGAATATTGATATTGGGGTATGACGCCGTGACCATAGAACACACACCAGAATGACAGAGCTCAATGCAAGAGATATGGAACTGGAGAGGGATTTTGTTCGCTGCTCCAAATGCTCGATTTTCAGACTCACCGTCAGGAAACAATGTCGTGAAGGATGTAATACATCCCACCATAACTATCGATCGAATTGATCTTGGAAGTCCTGAACGACAACATCCGGACAAGTTGTATGGCTGGCAGCACCTTGAATTATTTCCCACAAGCATGGAATCTCTACATTAGATGGACATGCACTCTCAAGGACCGACAGTTCATCTCCTGACAATTCAGGTTTAGAGCACTTCCCAACCGTGGTCTGCGCACAGAATACCGTCAGGCCGTTGATGATCAAGCTGACTCACGGATTTGTGCCCGACTCTTCAAACTTCCAATCATCCATGTCAGAGGCTGTCTGGCCCATGCGTTGCCTATCCAAAGACATCAACAATCCGCTAAAGAAGCTATGTGCAGGAGACGCAACACCTGCTCCTAAGTGGTATCCTCCATGTAACATCTTGACAAGGCTGTACCAATCCAACTCATACCTGGACAGTGACCAAGGTCAAAGCGGTTCTGGAGCGATCTGGATCGTATACGACCCATGACCCAGCTTGTCTATGCAAAGATCCTCCCGTTGGTTCAAAGGCTTCTGAATTGCTCAATTGGTTGGTGTTGTCTGTTAGTCTGAGCCATAATGCGGCTCATTGACTTGTATTATCGCTTCGAGGAAGCACGCTCTGGCTCTGAGGAGTGCAACATAGCCTGGCGTTTAATTACAACCATCCCTAAACACCAAAATGGACGTAGGGAACCCAGTAAAAATCCATCGGCTCTCTTGCCTGAGTCGTCAAACCTACCAACTTGGCGTCTCTTCCGTCCCTTTTCCTCTCGACCCGTCTGTCTCGCAGCTCTCTAACAGCTCGATGGAGTCCTCGGCAGACTGCTGCATCCGTCATCCTTTCATCCCGTATTGTTTCGTAGAGAACTCTTGCTACATCAACACAGTGCTGGTCCGATACTTCCCAGAGCGTTCCAACAACATGCCGGAAACCTGCCAGTTGGAGGGCGCTGACAAGATGGATCCCCTCGTCCGCGAGTCTATCCGCCTCGTTAGCTCCGGTCGAACAAGCCGAAAGATAGCCAAGAAACGGGGGGCTATCTTGAAGCCTGTGGTCACGGAGATCTCCCACGGTTAGCGGGTTGCTTTTCCAATCCTCGAGGAGCAAACAGCTTTGCGATGGCTCCATTGGATCCGATCGCCCATGACCTGCAAAATGGAATATCCTGCACGCCGGCAAGTGCTTAAGAACATCCTCCTTGCGCATAGTCGGTGTAATCGGCTTCAACTGGAGCGATGGGCAGAGGTCGTGCAACATCTTCACTTCAGCTGCGGCAAATGGAAGTAATTGATTCGTGGACAAGCCTGGTGTCTCGCGCATGGCAACCAAGAGTGCATGGTCAGACCGAGGTCCGGCAGGTTTGTGAGCATGGTGTCGGCGCCCATATATTAATGCCTTGACGGACGTGGCGTACGATGACATGACTCTGTCAAGCACCGTCTCAGTGGACCCTTGCGCATAGCGCCCGGCTGCATGAAGGGGTAGCTGACTGAGGAGTCCGGTAGGAACCCACCACGCGTGAGGCCAATTGTCATCGGAGATAGGGTTCTTGAAAGCTAGTGCGTCCAGACATGGGCGACCGACAACATCCCAGAGCCACTCCAGCAGTGGTGTTATATTGGAGAAAGCTCCTAGACGAGATGATCGCAGATCCTGAACCCGTGTTCGGACTTCTTTCAGTTTCAGACCAAGTAATTCCAGCACCCTAATCTGACCGCGCTCAATGAGGAACGCGTCACAACGAAAAGAGCTCAAATTGACGACAATAATAGGGTCTGGATCTGCGGCGGCCATGAGCTCCTTTGCTGTCGGCGGAAGAAGGAAGTTGTGGAATCCAGGCTGAGCACGAATTCTTATAATTAGCTTCCGAAATTGCTCGTCCGCTTCACGATGTCGTTTCGCTTGTGATTCCCAGGAAGGTATATCACCGGTGGAACTCAGAACTGTCGTTCTGTCTGCTGACGAGTCTAGCTCGTTCCGGAGGGATATGAATTCATCTGCTAGATCCGAGTGCTTGTCCTCAAGATCAGAAATATCCCCGCGCATCTCCATTAGCAGACCAGCAATAACACCGCGACCAAGCTCGAGGAGCCGCAAGGAATCACTGGCCCCCCTGCCCGCATTTAGGGCAGTAGCAGCCGCTATTGAAGCCAAGCCAGCAAAGTCAGCGAGCATATGCTGTTTGTCGTTATGCTGCAATGATCGTGGGCTCACAACTGGAAGGAGGTTTACGGCTCCCTGCAGTAACTGACTTGATTCATCCCAGTTTAACTGCGAGGCGAGAATGCCGGCGGCCTGCCAAGCCAAACGAATGCGAATAGATGGGGGAGCAGAAGGATAATTCCAGCCTTCTTTGTAAGAGGAGAGTGCACGATTGAGATCGTCCATCGAGCCTGTCCGCTCGGATCGACTACCGAGCCAACCTCCAAGGTTGCTCAGATAACCAGCTCGATTGGGGTGGTCTTGAGGTGTGACATCCACTGCCATGCCTGTTACCTCGACGGCACGATTGAGATCGTCCATTGAGCCTGTCCGCTTGAATCGACTGCCGAGCCAACCTCCAAGGTTGCTCAGATGACCAGCTCGCTCGGGGTGGTCTTGAGGTGTGACATCCACTGCCATGCCTGTAACCTCAATAGCACGGTTGAGATCGTCCATTGAGCCTGTCCGCTCGAATCGACTGCCGAGCCAGTTTCCAAGGTTGCTCAGATAACCAGCTCGATCAGGGTGGTCTTGAGGTGTGACATCCACTGCCATGCCTGTAACCTCAATAGCACGGTTGAGATCGTCCATTGAGCCTGTCCGCTCGAATCGACTGCCGAGCCAGTTTCCAAGGTTGCTCAGATAACAAGCTCGATCAGGGTGGTCTTGAGGTGTGACATCCACTGCCATGCCTGTAACCTCAATAGCACG
>Ga0255336_100287_pt1 | contig 97501 bp, 74 predicted proteins | sample MeOH1_35cm_T3_17_FD_189102 | JGI IMG/M metagenome (GOLD analysis project Ga0255336, IMG submission 189102) | Sandy soil microbial communities from University of British Columbia, Vancouver, Canada - MeOH1_35cm_T3_179 | ecosystem: Engineered > Artificial ecosystem > Sand microcosm > Unclassified ...
ACTCCCACTCAATCGTCGCCGGCGGCTTCCCCGAAATGTCATAAACAACCCGGTTGATCCCGCGCACTTCATTGATGATCCGGTTCGACACATGCCCCAGCAGCTCATGCGGCAGATGCGCCCAATGCGCGGTCATGAAATCGAGCGTTTGCACCGCGCGCAGCGCCACCACGTACTCATAAGTCCGCCCGTCGCCCATCACACCGACACTCTTCACCGGCAGAAACACCGCGAACGCCTGGCTCGTCAGGTCGTACCAGGACTTGCCGGTTTCCTTGTCGATGAAAGTCCGCAGCGTCTCGATGAAAATCGCGTCCGCGCGACGCAACAAGTCCGCGAAATCGCGCTTCACTTCGCCGAGAATCCGCACACCCAGACCCGGGCCCGGGAACGGATGGCGATATACCATCGCGGGCGGCAAACCAAGCTTCACGCCGAGTTCGCGCACTTCGTCCTTGAACAGTTCGCGCAGCGGCTCCAGCAGCTTCAGATTCAGCGTCTCAGGCAGGCCGCCCACGTTGTGGTGGCTCTTGATGGTTTGCGTCGCCTTCTTGCCCTTGCCGGCCGATTCGATCACGTCCGGATAGATCGTGCCTTGCGCCAGCCACTTGGCGTCGGTGAGCCTGCCGGCCTCGGCCTGGAACACCTCGACGAACTCCGCGCCGATGATCTTGCGCTTCGCTTCCGGATCGCTCACGCCGGCGAGCTTCCTCAGGAACACATCGCTGGCGTCCACGTGAATCACCTTCACGCCGAGGTGATCGGCGAACGTCGCCATCACCTGCTCCGCTTCGTTCAGGCGCAATAGGCCGTGATCGACGAACACGCAGGTCAGTTGATCGCCGATCGCGCGATGCAGCAGCGCCGCCGCCACCGACGAATCCACGCCGCCCGACAGCCCCAGGATCACGTGTTCGTTGCCGACCTGCTCGCGAATCTTCGCGACGGCTTCGTCGATGTAATGACCCATCTCCCAATCGGGCCTGGCGCCGCAAATCCGCAGCACGAAGCGCTCGAGCATCGCGCGGCCCTGCACGGTGTGCGTGACTTCCGGATGCCACTGTAGACCGTAGAAATGGCGCTTTTCGTCGGCCATCGCCGCGATTGGGCACGATTCCGTCGACGCCATCAGCGCGAAGCCCGGCGGCATTTCCAGTACCTTGTCGCCGTGGCTCATCCACACCTTCAGCATGCCGTGACCTTCCGGCGTGGTGAAGTCGCTGATGCCCTCGAGCAGGCTCGTATGGTTGCGCGCGCGCACTTCGGCATAGCCGAACTCGCGCAGGTGGCCGATGTCGACCTTGCCGCCCAATTGCTCGGCCATTGCCTGCATGCCGTAGCAGATGCCGAGCACCGGCACGCCGAGCTCGAACACCGCTTGCGGCACGCGCGGCGTGTCCGTTTCGGTGACCGAGCTCGGGCCGCCGGACAGGATCACGCCCTTCGGCGCGAAATCGCGAATGAACGACGCGTCGACGTCGTACGGATGAATTTCCGAGTACACGTTGGCTTCGCGAACGCGACGTGCAATCAGTTGGGTGACTTGCGAACCGAAGTCGAGAATCAGGATCTTGTCATGCATGGCAGCGGACGGAGTCAAAAGTGAACGGATACGGAATGCCGCGCACGAGGCGCGGCGTTGAATTCAAAGCGGTCCACGTGGGAACGGTCGAGCATGAAACGTAACAATGAAGCGCGCTGGCGGGGCCGACCGCAGGCACTGATTTGCGGCACGCGCGAACGAATCCGGTAGCTTCGAAGGACGGGGCGGTCCGGCGCTTCAGCCATGAAACGGCGGGCGGGGCGCACCCGGCGCGTCGGCGGCGGCGTTGCGGGCCTCGTCGCGTGCGCTCGCAGCCTCGGAACTGGCGGCCCTCGCTGCATGTTCAGCGCGTACAGCACGCTCGGCCGCCAGCCTACCCGGTTCGTCGACCGCTGGATCGACCGGCGCACCCGTAGCCGGACTCACCGGCCGCGTAGCCGGCATGACCGGCTCGATCACCGGCTCCGCACGGTAGACCGGAAAGCCCGCCGTGACGGGAGTGGGCCCGCTCGCGGGTTCGCGTTTGTAGGCGGCGTCTTTCGCGGCATCTTTCGCCGCTTGGCGCTCGGCGCGCTCGGCAGCGGCGGCTTCAGCCAGCCGCGCCTTTTCACGCCGCCGCACCGCGCTCGATAAACGCACGCCGCCCAGGCCGATCACCAGCAGCACCACACCCGTCAGCACCGCCACGATCTGCCCGAAACCCGTCAGCGACGGCGTATGCAAACCGAGCAACCAGACCAGCATCAGCACGCCGGTCAACCAGTTCACGTGCCCGACGACTCTCGCGACACTCGAAGTGAGCGCCCCGTCGATCGACGCGTGCAGGGCCAGCCAGCCGAGCCCGATCAGCGCCACGCCAAATCCCTGGCCGACCAGAGCCGGCTGGGTTTGCACCAGAAGCAGCGCGTTGTACAACGAAGTCCAGGGCGTCAGCACGAACAGCAGGCCGAACGCAAGCAACAGCAACGCATCGAGGATGAGTACAGCACGCAGCAATGGCTTCATTGGCGTTTAGTCCACGTGATAGTTGGGCGCTTCCTTGGTGATCTGCACGTCATGCACATGCGACTCGCGCAAGCCCGCGCCCGTGATCTGCACGAACTCGGCCTTCTCGTTCATCTCCGCGATGGTGCGGCAACCGCAGTAGCCCATGCTGGCGCGCACGCCGCCGATCAACTGGAACAGGATCGCGTTGACCGACCCCTTGTAGGCGACGCGGCCCTCGATACCTTCCGGCACCAGCTTGTCGATGTTCGCGGAGTTGTCCTGGAAGTAGCGGTCCGCCGCGCCGTCCTTCATCGCGCCGACCGAGCCCATGCCGCGGTAGGACTTGTACTGGCGGCCCTGAAACAGGAAGACGTCGCCCGGCGCCTCTTCGGTGCCGGCGAACATGCTGCCCATCATCACCGCGTTCGCGCCCGCTGCCAGCGCCTTGCTGACGTCGCCCGAGAAGCGCACGCCGCCGTCGGCGATGACCGGCACGCCGGTGCCCTTCAGCGCTTCGGACACGTTGGCGATCGCCGTGACCTGCGGCACGCCCACGCCCGCCACGATGCGTGTCGTACAGATCGAACCGGGGCCGATACCGACCTTCACGCCGTCGGCGCCGTATTCGACCAGCGCCCTGGCTGCCGCCGCGGTGGCGATGTTGCCGCCGATCACCTCGACGTGCGGGAAGTTCTGCTTGACCCACTTGACGCGCTCGAGCACGCCCTTGCTGTGGCCGTGCGCCGTATCGACGACGATCACGTCGACACCCGCCTGCGCCAGCAGCGCGATGCGCTCCTCGTTGTCTTCGCCCACGCCGACCGCCGCGCCCGCGCGCAGCTTGCCGTGTTCGTCCTTACAGGCGTCCGGGTGTTCGGTTTGCTTGGTGATGTCCTTCACCGTCATCAGGCCGCGCAGTTCGAACGCTTCGTTGATGACCAGCACGCGCTCGAGGCGGTGGCTGTGCATCAGCGCCTTGGCTTCGGCGAGCGGCGTGCCTTCCTTGACGGTGACGAGGCGCTCGCGCGGCGTCATGATGCTGCGCACCGGTTCGTCCAGACGCTCCTCGAAGCGCAAGTCGCGGTTCGTGACGATACCGACCAGTTGCGCGCCCTCGACCACCGGGAAACCCGAAATGCCATGCTGGCGCGACAGCGCGATCACGTCGCGCACTTTCATCTGCGGCGGCACCGTGATCGGATCACGCACGACGCCCGATTCGAAGCGCTTGACCTTGGCGACTTCACGCGCCTGCTCGGCCGGCGTGAGATTCTTGTGGATGATGCCCACGCCACCCATTTGCGCCATCGCGATCGCAAGGCGTGCTTCTGTGACCGTGTCCATGGCGGCGGACACGAGCGGCATATTCAGGGAAATATTGCGGGTCAGCCGGGTCTTGAGGCTGGTGTCGCGCGGCAGAACATCGGAGTAGGCCGGGACGAGGAGCACGTCATCGAACGTGAGTGCTGTTTGGATCAGACGCATGGCAAATCCTATAGGCGCAAAAGCGAATTATACGCGATACCTCCTGGTTTTCACTGCACGAACAGCAGCTTAGCGAGTTTCCGCCGATTTTTTTCGTGACTTTGGGCGCGGCGATTTCGCCTCGCTGTTCGGCTCGGGTTCGATCGGGTTTCGTTTGCGCGTTCGGGCGCATCGGCGCCGAATGCAGAATCGAACAAGACGCCCCGCCACCACCGGGCTATTCTGCCGACCATTCGAGTCTTTCCGGCAGGGGTAGTCGATGCAGCGCGGTGTGGCATATGGAGTGATGGCTGGAGCCTTGTGGGGCATGGTGTTTCTGGTGCCGCGCGTGCTGCCCGACTTTTCGCCGCTGCTGCTCTCTGCCGGCCGCTACACGATGTACGGCCTCGTCTCGCTGGCCGCCGCGCTGCCGATGATGCGCTCGCTCGTCAAGCGTCTCACTCGCGAGGATCTGGGCGCGCTCGTCAAGCTCGCAGTGGTCGGCAACCTGCTCTACTACCTGCTGCTAACAGCGGCCGTCCATCTGATCGGCATCGCGCCGGCGTCGCTGATCGTCGGCGTGCTGCCCGTCACGGTCACGCTGCTAGGCCGGCGCGATCGCGGCGCGGTGCCGCTCGCCCGCCTCGCATGGCCGCTCGCGATGGTGATGGCGGGCATCGCCTGCATCAATGTCGACGTGTTCACGGTCGCGGACGGCACGCCGGCGAGCGTCGCCATCAGGCTCATCGGACTCGCCTGCGCAGTCGGCGCGCTGGGATGCTGGACGTGGTTCGCGGTCGAAAACACCCGCTACCTGCAGCGTCAGACGCATTTCAGCGGCAACGAATGGTCGGTGCTGTGGGGCGTGGTGACGGGTGCGCTCGGCGCGGCGCTGTGGCTCGTGATCGGCGTGCTGCCGTCGGACGGCCTGCAAGGCGAACTCGCGGACGGCCGCTGGCATACCTTCTGGATGCTGAATCTCGGGCTTGCCGTCGGCGCATCGTGGCTCGGCAACGGGCTGTGGAACGCCGCGTCGAAACGGCTGCCGCTAACGCTCTCGGGTCAGATGATCGTGTTCGAGACGCTGTTCGCGCTGCTCTACGCGTTCATTTACGATCAGCGCCTGCCGCGTCCGCTGGAAATCGCGGCGATTTTGCTGCTAGTGGCGGGGGTCTGCTGGTCGGTGCGCCAGCATGCGGATGATGATTCGTCCGGGGCGGCGTCGCTTGGGGACAAGGCGCGGGACGAGGCAAGGATCGCGGCGCCTTGAGGCGGGGCGCGGCAGGCGCCGCCGACCGGTCTAACGCGAATCCTTGTTCTGCCAGCGGCGGCCCTCGATCGAGCCCGCCTTGCGCGTCTTTTCGACGCGCCGTTGACGCGACACCTTCGGATCCACCTGCAGCGGCCGGTAAATCTCGACGCGATCGTGGTCGGCAAGCACCGTATCGAGCGGCTTGAGTTTGCCGAACACGCCGACTTTCTGCGTGTCGAGATCGATCCGCGGGTAGCGTTGCAGGATGCCGCTCGCCTCGATCGCCTGCCGCAGCGTCGCGCCCAGCGGCAAATCAACCGCGATCAGCGTCTGCTCCGTGGCGCTCGCGTAGCAGACTTCGATCGACAGCCGCGCGCTCATGCCTTACCGTAGCGCTGATCGGCGCGCTTCACGAACGATTCGACAAAAGTATTGGCGATGTGATTGAACACCGGCCCAATGATCTTCTCGAGAATGATGTTGGTGAATTCGTAGTGCAGCGCGAATTCGATCTTGCAGGCGTCGGCGCGCAACGGCGTGAAGCGCCAGAAACCGGTGAATTTGCGAAACGGGCCGTCCGCGAATTCCATATCGATGCGTGTGGGCCGCTCCATGCTGTTACGCGTGGCGAAATGCTGCTTGATGCCCTTGAAGTTGATATCGATCTTCGCCTCCATGCCGGTTTCGTCCTGGCGGCGGATTTCGACGCCTCCGCACCAGGGCAGGAAGTTGGGGTAATCGGCGACGTCGGTAACGAGGTCGAACATCTGTTCCGCCGAATGGCGGATCAACACGGTTTTCTGGACATCTGCCATAAATTGAACAGCACGTGGCAAGGGTGGACAAGCGCCGCGGGCTTTCCTTGCCCCGCTTTGCTAAAATCGTGATTTTAAACGAGTTGGGCACTTTCCATTCATGAGCATCATCGACAACAGAAAAGCCTTCTACGACTACTCGGTCGAAGAACGCTATGAAGCAGGGCTCGTGCTCGAAGGATGGGAGGTCAAGGCGCTACGCGCCGGGCGCGGCCAGATCAAGGAGGGTTATGTCGTTATCCGCAATAACGAACTGTTCCTGATCGGCACGCACATCAGCCCGCTGCCCGAAGCCTCGACCCACATCCACCCGGACCCCGTGCGCACGCGCAAGCTGCTTCTGCACAGCGAAGAGATCAGCAAACTGATCGGCAAGGTCGAGCAGCGCGGCTACACGCTCGTGCCGCTGAACTTCCACTACAAGGGCGGCCGCGTCAAATGCGAAATCGGTCTCGCCAAGGGTAAGAAGCAGCACGACAAACGCGAAACCGAGAAGAAACGCGATTGGGAGCGCGAGAAGGCGCGCCTGATGCGCTCGCCGAGCTGATCCAGGCTTGACGACGGGCGCCACAAGCAGGCGCTCAATGAAAAATGGCCCGCACACCGCGCGGGCCATTCTTTTTTCTGCGGACCAAGCCGTGCACTGACACGCGCACCCGCGACGAACTCACCGCACGTCGGTCGCGCCCTTGCCTTTGTTCACGATGGTCAGCGCCGAGGCGATCATCGAACTCATATCCGACATATTGCCTGGCACGATCAGCGTCGTGCCCTGCTTCGCCAGGTTCGCGAACGCGTTCACGTATTGTTCCGCCACCTTGAGGTTCACCGCCTCCATCCCGCCATTCGACTGGATCGCCGCCGCGATCTTCTGAATCGCCTGCGAATTGGCTTCGGCCACCGCCAGGATCGCCGCCGCCTGGCCTTGCGCCTGGTTGATCGCGGCCTGCCGTTCGCCTTCGGACTTCTGGATCGACGCTTCACGGCCGCCGGAGGCGATGTTGATCTGCTCCTGCTTGCGCCCTTCGGACGCCGCGATCAGCGCGCGCTTCTCGCGCTCGGCGGTGATCTGCGCCTGCATCGCGTGAAGAATCTCCTTGGGCGGCGTGAGGTCCTTGATTTCATAGCGCAACACCTTGACGCCCCAGTTCGCCGCGGCCTGATCCAGCGACGACACGATGCTGTGGTTGATGAAGTCGCGCTCCTCGAACGTCTTGTCGAGCTCCAGCTTGCCGATCACGGAGCGCAGCGTGGTCTGCGACAACTGCGTGATCGCGAACACGAAATTGCTCGACCCGTACGAGGCCTTCATCGGATCGGTAACCTGAAAATACAGCACGCCGTCCACCTGCAACTGCGTGTTGTCACGCGTGATGCAGACCTGGCTCGGCACTTCGAGCGGAATCTCCTTGAGGATGTGCTTGTACGCGATCCGGTCGACGAAGGGAAACGCGAAGCTCAAGCCCGGCGTCAGCGTGCGGTGATAGCGGCCGAGCCGCTCCAGCACCCACGCATGCTGTTGCGGCACGATCTTGATGGTCTGCGCTGCCAGCACGATCACGATGACTAAAAACACCGCCCCGATGATGGTCGAATCCATTAATGTCCTCCGGTTCTTGTTCGAATAGTCGTGTGCATTGCAAACGTTCAGGTCGCCGTCGCCTTTTGCTTGCGCCTCGCATGCGGGCTCGCCACGACGATGAGACAACTGCCGCGCAGCTCCGTGATCTCGTAGACCTGCGCGTCTTCCGGCTCGCCCGCGGCCAGTTCGACGTCCCATGCCGCGCCGCGATAATCGACGCGCGCCCGGCGCTCGTGCCACGCCGGCACGCTCAGCGTCTGACCGATGTCCAGATTGACGTCCGGGTTCTTCGACGCCTCCTTGCGCGTTCTGCGGCCAAAACCGGAGCGCCGGAGCAACAGCACCGCGGCGAGCGCCACGCCGGCCGCCAGCGCGAACTGCGCGTCGGCGGCGGCGCCCATGAGGTGCGCGACGGCAGCCGCCACGAAGCCCAACGCGATCATTAGCAGATAGAACGTGCCGCTGATCAGTTCCAGCACGACAAGCACACCCGCCCCGACCCACCAGAACCATCCCGCTGGCGCCACGTCGACCTCCACAAAGCAAAACACCCCGGATCTACCGGGGTGTTTATAGCACGAAGCGGGTGCATTTTACCGAGCGGTGCAACAAGCTTTAACAGGCGCCTGACACGCGCTCGGCTGGGCACACCGCTCGCCCTGCATGCCGCCTGAAAACGGCATGCATGGCGCGCGCTTTACTTCTTCGACGACTTCGCCAGTTGCTGCCACGTCTCGATGATCGTGTCCGGGTTCAGCGAGATTGACTTGATGCCCTCATCGGTCAGCCATTGCGCGAAGTCCGGATGATCCGACGGGCCCTGGCCGCAAATACCGACGTATTTGTCGAGGCGCAGGCAGGTGTCAATCGCGCGCTTGAGCATGAACTTGACCGCCGGATCGCGTTCGTCGAAATCGACCGCCAGCAGTTCCATGCCGGAGTCGCGGTCGAGGCCGAGCGTGAGCTGCGTGAGGTCGTTCGAACCGATCGAGAAACCGTCGAAGAATTGCAGGAATTCCTCGGCGAGAATCGCGTTCGACGGCACTTCGCACATCATGATCAGGCGCAAGCCGTTTTCGCCGCGCTTGAGGCCGTACTTCGCGAGCAGCCCCACCACGCGTTCCGCCTGCTTCAGCGTGCGCACGAACGGCACCATGATCTCGACGTTGTCGAGGCCCATTTCTTCACGCACCTTCTTCAGCGCGATGCATTCCATCTGGAACGCTTCGGCGAAGTCGTCGGCGATGTAGCGGGACGCGCCGCGGAAGCCCAGCATCGGGTTTTCTTCGTCCGGCTCGTAGCGCGAACCGCCGATCAGCTTCTTGTACTCGTTCGACTTGAAGTCCGACAGACGCACGATGACGGGCTTCGGATAGAACGCCGCGGCAATCGTCGCGATGCCTTCGGTCAGCTTGTCGACGTAGAACGCGCGCGGCGATGCATGACCGCGCGCCACGCTTTCGACAGCCTTCTTCAAGTCCTGATCGATGTTCGGATACTCGAGAATCGCCTTCGGATGAACGCCGATGTTGTTGTTGATGATGAACTCGAGCCGCGCGAGCCCCACGCCAGCGTTCGGCAGTTGCGAGAAGTCGAAGGCCAGTTGCGGATTGCCGACGTTCATCATGATCTTCACCGGAATCGGCGGCAGTTCGCCGCGCTGCACTTCGGTGATTTCGGTTTCCAGCAGGCCGTCGTAGATCTTGCCTTCGTCGCCTTCCGAGCACGACACGGTGACGAGCGCGCCTTCCTTCAGCACGTCGGTGGCGTCGCCGCAGCCGACCACGGCCGGCACGCCCAGCTCACGCGCGATGATGGCCGCGTGGCAGGTCCGCCCGCCACGATTCGTGACGATCGCGGATGCGCGCTTCATCACCGGCTCCCAGTTCGGGTCGGTCATGTCGGCGACCAGCACGTCGCCCGGCTGCACGCGGTCCATTTCCGACGGATCGTGAATCACGCGCACCGGACCCGCGCCGATCTTCTGGCCGATCGCGCGGCCGGTTGCCAGCACGTTCGATTGACCCTTCAGCTTGAAGCGCTGCTCGGCCTTGCCCGTGGCCTGGCTCTTCACCGTTTCCGGACGCGCCTGCAGAATGAAGATCTTGCCGTCGCGGCCGTCCTTGCCCCACTCGATGTCCATCGGACGCTGGTAGTGCTTTTCGATGATGACGGCGTACTTCGCGAGTTCGATGACGTCTTCGTCGGTGATCGAGAAGCGGTTGCGCTGCTCGTGCGGCACGTCCACGGTCTTCACGCGGCCTTCTTCGCCGGCCTTCGTGAATTCCATCTTGATCAGCTTCGAGCCGATCGAGCGGCGGATGATCGGGTACTTGCCTTGGGCGAGCGTGGTCTTGTAGACGTAGAACTCGTCCGGATTCACCGCGCCCTGCACCACCGTTTCGCCCAGACCGTAGCTCGACGTAATGAAGACGGCGTCCTTGAAGCCCGATTCCGTATCCAGCGTGAACATCACGCCCGCTGCGCCGACGTCCGAGCGCACCATGCGCTGCACGCCCGCCGACAACGCGACTTCGGCGTGAGTGAAACCCTTGTGGACGCGATAGGAGATAGCGCGGTCGTTATATAGCGACGCGAACACGTGCTTCATGCGATCGAGCACGTCGTCGATGCCGACCACGTTGAGGTAGCTTTCCTGCTGACCCGCGAACGATGCGTCCGGCAAGTCTTCAGCCGTGGCCGACGAACGCACGGCGAATGAGAGCTCTTCGGGCGAGCTGTTTTGCAGGGTGTCGAAACCCGCGCGGATATCAGCCTCGAGCTGCGGCTGCAGCGGCGCGTCGACGATCCATTGACGGATCTCCTTGCCCGCTTCGGCGAGTGCCTTCACGTCGTCGACGTCGAGCGTTTCGAGACGTTTGGCGATGCGTTCGGTCAGATTGTTGTGATGCAGGAAGTCACGGAAAGCCAGCGCCGTGGTGGCAAAACCGGTCGGCACCCGCACGCCGGCTTCAGCGAGCTGACTGATCATCTCGCCAAGCGACGCGTTCTTGCCGCCGACGATTTCCACATCGGTCATCCGCAACTGCTCGAACGGAACTACATACGCCTTGTCCTTTGCGACGGTAACTGCGTTAGTCATACAAGCCCCTAAGTGTGAAAGAAATTCACGGCTGTGCAAGTGGGCTTGAACGCGAGACGCTCATTGGAAGCGTGACCTCGCGTCTTGCACAACCTGTTGGAGAAGCAATCGCTGCAAGTTGCCGAGGGGCGCTCGAAACACCAGATGCACGACGTAGAAGACGATTGGACGAATTTACCGATCGATCCGCCCTATTCGGCGCAGGTTACGGCCGAAAGCAAGGCGTTGACCGGCTATTCGCGGTAAGTTAGGCGCCAATCGCCTGCAATTGCTTATCCAACAGGTTGCCGCTATTCTACCGTGCCGACTCTCAAAATGTGACAGTCGGCCGAGAATTGCGCCTCGAACCGCGTCCTGGACCGGCCGGCGGGCTTTGCGAGGCCCCGTTGCCATCCGGGAGCGATTGCGGTGCCCACGGCGCGCTGCATCGACGCCGCTGCAGTTTCCGGTCAGCCACCGTGCAGCGAACTCAACGCAGCGATGTTTCCTTCGAGCGCTCATTTCCGCTCACGTTCCCAGCCCCACTGATGCCGCCCACCGTATTCATCGTCTCCGACGGTACCGGGATCACTGCCGAAACTTTCGCGCATTCGATCCTCTCCCAGTTCGACCAGAAATTCCGCCTGGTTCGCGTGCCTTTCGTCGACTCGACGGAAAAGGCATATGCCACGCTCGAAAAGATCAACGAAGCGATCCAGCAGGACGGCCGCCGTCCGATCGTCTTCACGACGCTGGTGGACAGCGCGTCGAATCAGATCGTCAAAGGCTCGAACGCGCTCGTGCTCGACATGTTCCAGACCTTCGTCGAGCCGCTCGAACAGGAACTGGAGCTGAAATCGAGTCACGCGATGGGTCGCGGCCACCAGAACGCGGACACCGAGGAATACAAGAATCGCATCGAGGCGATCAATTTCTCGCTCGCCCACGACGACGGTCAATCGAATCGCAATCTCGCCGACGCCGACGTGATCCTGGTCGGCGTATCGCGCAGCGGCAAGACGCCGACGAGCCTCTATCTCGCCATGCAGTACGGCGTGAAAGCGGCGAATTATCCGTTGATTCCCGAGGATTTCGAGCGCGGCAAGCTGCCTACGCCGCTATTGGCGCATCGGCAGAAGATGTTTGGTTTGTCGATCGATCCGCAGCGGCTCTCGGAGATCCGCAACGAGCGCCGGCCGGGCAGCAAGTACGCCGCGCCGGAAAACTGCCGTTACGAGATCAATGAAGCGGAAGCGATGATGCGGCGCGAAGGCATCAAGTGGTTGTCGTCGACGCATAAATCGATCGAGGAGATCGCGACCACGATCCTGCAGGAGATCAAGCTCGAGCGATCGGCTTATTGATCGCTCGGTTGCGCCTGAGATGCGCGCGGCGCCGGGATTCCCGGCTCACGCGCGGCCGCGCTGCTGCCGGCACTGTTCGAACACGCAGACAGCCGCCGCGGCCGCCACATTCAGCGACTCCATGCCGCCTGGCTGCGGAATCGTCACCCGCAACGAGACCGCGTCGCGCCATGCCTGCGAGACGCCCGCCCCCTCGTTGCCGAACACCCAGGCAAGCGGTCCGCTCAGATCGCAGTCGTAGATCGCCTCGGCGCTGTGCGAATCCGTGATCACGACGGGTATCGCAAGACGCTCGATCAGCGCTTGCGCTTCCACGTCTTCGTGAATCTGCAACAGGAAATGCGCGCCCATGCCCGAGCGCAGTACTTTCGACGACCACGCGTACGCCGTGCCTGGCGCACAAAATACCTGTTGAATGCCGGCGGCCGCCGCGCTGCGCAGAATCGAGCCGACGTTGCCGGCGTCCTGCACGCTGTCGAGCACGAGGCAGGTTCGCGCGACATTTTCCGGCAAAGGCGTATCGAGCTTCTCGACCAGCAGCAGAATGCCGACGCCGTGCACGACATTCGACAGTTGCCCGAACAACGCATCCGGCAGCGTGACAAGGCGATGCTCGTCGACGCGCGACACGATCGCCTGCGCCTCGTCATGGCGCAGCGCGCCATCCGTGACGACGCACAGTTCCGGCTGCCCGGCGACGTCGAGATAGGCGCTTGCGAGATGAAACCCTTCGAGCAGCGCGTGGCCGCCGCGACGCTGCTGATGCGTCGAACCGGCCAGTGCTTTCAGGCGCTTGTAGAGCGGATTGTCCCGCGAGGTGATGGCTTTCACAGGCAGCGAAGACAGTAAGGATGAGCGATTAGCGGGCGACGTGCTGGCCACGCCCACGAGTTGGTCGATTACGCGCCGCTGCGTTCGCCGAAAGCGTCGTCGTCGAGCAGGGCATCATCGTCGAGCATGGCGGGCAGGATGACGTCGCCCGCCGGCAGCGGCACACCCGTGCCGAAGCGCAGATGCGCTTCGCGCACCGGCGCGAACGAGCGCCGGTGATGCTCGCACGGCCCGTGCTCGCGCAGCGCCGCGAGATGCTGCGGCGTGCTGTAGCCGACATGGGCGTTGAAGCCGTAGACCGGATACGTTTGGTGCAATTCGAGCAGCATCCGGTCGCGCGTGACCTTGGCAAGAATCGACGCCGCCGAAATGCATTTGACGAGCGCGTCGCCGCCGATCACCGCCTCGCTGCGAATGCTCAGCGTCGGACAGCGATTACCGTCGATCTTGACGAGCGTCGGTGCGACCGACAGGCCCTCGACGGCGCGCTTCATCGCCAGCATGGTGGCGTGCAGAATGTTCAGCGTATCGATTTCCTCGACCGTTGCCGAAGCGATGCAGTAAGCGAGCGCCCGATCGACGATCTTGTCGTACAGTTCCTCGCGCTTTTTGGCGGTGAGGGCCTTGGAATCGTCGAGGCCGCGGATCATCGGTTTGGACGGGTCGAAAATCACCGCCGCCGCGACGACCGGACCGGCTAGCGGTCCACGCCCTGCTTCGTCGACGCCGCAGACGATGTCGTCCGGCGTCTCGAAGTTCAGGCCGACCTGCTCCGCCGCCGCGCCTGCAACGGTCGCGGCCTTGCGGCGCGGCGCGCGTGATTGGGTCACGGCCGCCCCTTGCGCTGTTCGATGACGCTCGCCACGACTTCCGCCGCACGCTGCGCCGTGTTCTGCTTCAGCACGTGATGCATCTCCGTGAAGATTTCCGTCAGCGTGCGCCGGTTGGACTCGTCGCGCAACTGTTTCAACGTGGCTTCGGCAAGCGCTTGCGGCGTGGCGAAGTGCTGAAGAATTTCCGGGACCACGAAACGCCCCGCCAGAATGTTCGGCAACCCGACATACGGCAGATAGCCCTGGCGGCGCATGATCTGGCCGGTCAGCCAGGGCACCTTGTACGAGATCACCATCGGTTTCTTCAGCAACGCCGCTTCGAGCGTCACTGTGCCGCTTTTCACGAGGATCGCGTCTGCCGCCGTCATTGCGAGCTGCGCCTGGCCGTCAGTGATCGTGAGCGCGAGACCGGGGTGCGCATCCACCAGTGGCCGCAGCATCTCGCGCAGTGCCGGTGTGGCCGCCGGCATCACGAAGCGCAGGCCCGGTTCCTGGTGCTGCATCATTTCCATCGCGGCGAAGAAGGTCGGGCCGATCAGATCGATTTCCGAGCGACGGCTGCCCGGCAGCACCGCAATGACCGGCCCGCTTTCCGCAAGACCCAGCGTGCGGCGCGCGCCGAGCGTATCGGGTTCGAGCGGGATTTCGTCGGCGAGCGGATGGCCCACGTACGATGCCGCGACGCCCGCCTTCTCCAGCAGCGCCGTTTCGAACGGAAACACGCACAGCATGTGATCGACCGCTTTGGCGATCTTCCTGATGCGGCCGCCCCGCCACGCCCAGATCGACGGGCAGACGAAGTGGACGGTCGGAATGCCCGCCTCGCGCAACGGATGCTCGAGGCCGAAATTGAAATCGGGCGCATCCACGCCGACGAACACCGCCGGCGGCTCGGCCAGCAGCTGGCGCTTCAGTTCGTTGCGGACGGCGAGAATGCCGGGAATATGCCGCAGCGCTTCGACATAGCCGCGCACGCTGAGTTTTTCCATCGGCCAGTGGGCGTCGAAACCCGTGGCGATCATGCGCGGTCCGCCGATCCCATAGTACTGGGTGGCGGCCGGCAGACGGCTCGCGAGGCCGTCGAGCAGCGAGGCCGCCAGCAGGTCGCCGGACGGCTCGCCCGCCACCATCGCGACGCGCAGCGGATTCGGTTGCAATGCCATCGGTTAGCGGATGATGCCGCGTTGCGACGCTTCGACGAACGCGAGCAGCGTTTGCACCGGCGCGTCGCCATCGCCACCCGCGGACGCGAGTTCGCGCAACTGCACCTTCGCCTCTTCCAGCGACAGGCCGTTCTTGTACAGCACGCGGTACGCCGTGCGCAGCGCGGAAATCGCATCCGGCGAGAAGCCGCGGCGACGCAAGCCCTCGACGTTGATGCCGTGCGGCTCGGCCTTGTTGCCGGCGGCGATCACGAACGGCGGAATATCCTGCACCAGCGCCGAGGCGCCGCCCAGCATCGAATGCTCGCCGATCCGGACGAACTGATGTACGCCCGACATGCCGCCGACGATCGCGTGGTCGCCAATGGTGACGTGGCCCGCCATCTGCGCGTTGCTCGACAGAATGACGTTGCTGCCGACGTGGCAATCGTGGCCAATGTGCACGTAGGCCATGATCCAGTTGTCGTCGCCGAGCGTGGTGACGCCCGCGTCCTGCACCGTGCCGGTGTGGATCGTGGTGAACTCGCGGATCGTGTTGCGGTTGCCGATGACGAGCCGGGTCGGCTCGTCCTTGTACTTCATGTCCTGCGGACGGCCGCCGACCGATGCGTAGTGACCGATCCGGTTGTCCTCGCCGAGCGTGGTGTGACCTTCGATCACGCTATGCGAACCGACCGTGGTCCGGGCGCCGATCGTCACATGTGCGCCGATCACGGCATACGGTCCAATTTCGACGGATTCGTCGAGTTGCGCGCCCGGTTCGACGATCGCAGTGGGATGAATCCTGCTCATGCGTCCTCGCTTCTGATTCTGTTGCGTTGTCTGGATGGGCCCGGCCGGGAGCGGCGAGGCTGATAGCCGCGCCAGCCGTTCACCGCCGGGACGCCGACTCAGGCGTCTTTATCCGTATGCCGCACGGCGCACATCAGGTCGGCTTCCGCCGCCACGGCGCCATCCACTTCGGCGCGCGCCTTGAACTTCCAGATGCCGCGCATATGGCGCTCGAACGTGCAGTTCAGGATCAACTGGTCGCCCGGTTCCACCACGCGCTTGAAGCGTGCATTGTCGATACCGACGAATAGATACAGTGTGTTCGCCGGATCGCTCGGTTCTTCCGAAAACGTCAGCAGCGCTGCCGTTTGCGCGAGCGCCTCGAGTATCAGCACGCCCGGCATCACCGGACGCGTGGGGAAATGCCCCTGAAAATACGGCTCATTGATCGACACGTTCTTCAACGCTTTGATGCTCTTGTGCGGCTCGAGTTCGAGCACCCGGTCGACCAGCAGGAACGGGTAACGATGCGGCAGCAGCGTGAGAATCTTGTGGATGTCGAGATTGATTTTTTCGGTGCTCATGGTGTTTCTGCTCACGCATTGACTGCGCGATGATGACTGCGGATGCTGGTGCAGGTGGGTTAGTAACGCATGCTGCCGGCGCTTGCCGTGACCCGGCGGCCATGCCACCCGGTCACGGCAACCGACGTTGCTTCCTGATGCTCGCCCGCTATTTTACGCGGTGCCGGCGGCTGCCCCTGATATCTCAGGCTTTCTCGCTCGCGGAATTGCCGGGCTCATTGCCCGCCGCGCTGTCCAGCTTATCAGCGGCGGCGTTTTCGAGTGCCTTGATGCGGTCGCGAAGTTTGTCGATATTGCGCAGCAAAGCCGCGCTCCGGTTCCAGTCCGCATGGTTCACAGCCGGGAACGCGCTGGTGTACACACCGGGCTTCAACAAGGACTTCGACACGCCCGACTTCGCCGTGACGACCACGTGATCGGCCAGCGTGACATGCCCGGCAATTCCGACCGCGCCGCCGATCATGCAATGACGGCCGATCGTGGTGCTGCCGGCGATCCCCGCGCAGCCTGCGATCACGGTATAGGCGCCAACCTTGCAGTTGTGGCCGATCTGGACGAGGTTGTCGATCTTCACGCATTCCTCGATGATCGTGTCGGCCATTGCGCCGCGGTCGATCGTGGTGTTCGCACCGATTTCGACGTCTGCCGCGATCGAGACGCCGCCGACCTGCGGAATTTTCACCCAACTGCCGGTACGCGCATCGCCTTCACCGACAAAATCCGGCGCGAAGCCGAAACCGTCCGAGCCGATTACCGCGCCCGCGTGCACGATCACGCGCTCGCCGAGCGTGCAGCCGTGGTACACCGAGACATTCGGATACAGGTGCGAGCCCGCACCGATCCTGGTGCCACGTCCGATCGCGACGTTGGCGTCCAGCCGCACGTTTTCGCCGATCACCGCGCCTGCTTCCACGGTGACATGCGGACCGATCACCGCGCTCGCGGCGATCTGCGCCGACGGATCGATCGTGGCACTGGGATGCACGCCCGGCACCGCCTTCGGCGAGGCGAGATCGATGAAAGTTTGCGCGACGCGCGCGAAGTAAGCGTACGGATTCGGTGTGACGATGAAGTTACGAGCGTCGCGGGAGGCGAGCTTCGCGAGGTCGTCGGCGTTGATCAACACCGCGCCCGCACGGGTCGTCTCGACCTGCGACAGGTACTTCGGATTGGCGAGGAACGCCAGCTGGTCCGGGCCTGCCTGGTCGAGCGGCGCCAGACTGCCGACGCGCTGCGAACCCTCTCCGACTACTTCACCGCCGAACCGTTGGACGATGTCCTCGAGCGTAAATGCCATGCCTACTCTGTCTCCTGTGTCGATTGGAGTTAGCGCTTTAGCGCTTACTCCAACCCCATGCAACATGCGCGTCGATTGGAGTTAGCGCTTCAGCGCTTACTCCAATCCCATGCAACATCCTTGCTGCAGTTCGTTGCAACCTGTCTGTTTCGCGATCCGGCGTATGCACCGGTGGCCCGGTGACCGCCTTCAGTTGCCCGAGGCCGCCAATGCCTTCAGCACCTGATCGGTGATGTCGATGCGCGGGCTCACGTACACCGCTTCCTGAACAATCAGGTCGTAATGTTGCTGTTCGGCGATCTGCTTGATCACCTTGTTCGCCCGGTCGAGCACCGCAGCCAGTTCCTCGTTGCGGCGCTGGTTCAGGTCCTCGCGAAACTCGCGTTGCTTGCGCTGGAAGTCCGTGTCCAATTGCGACAGGTCGCGCTGCTTCTGCGCGCGATCGGCCGGCGACATCGACGCGCCGTTCTTGTCGAGCGAATCGGACATCGACTTGAGTTTTTGCGCCATGTCGGCAAGATCCTTGTCACGCTTGGCGAACTCGGCCTCGAGCTTGATCTGCGCGGTCTTGGCGGCAGCGGATTCACGCAGGATCCGGTCGGAATTCACTGCGGCGATCCTGGCTTCCTGCGCGTGCGCTACCCCGACGCCCAGCGTCATTGCCAGCGCCAGCGCGCATGCCACACGTTTCGAAAACATACCGGTTAGCAAAGTCATCCTCTCGATACTGTAGTTTGGCCGGCAGCCCGTCACCCGATCGCGGGCCACCGAGCGCCGGCCGCCGGATCAGAATGCCGTTCCGATCTGGAACTGGAACTTCTGATACTGGTCGCCGGTGTGCTTCGTGAGCGGGAAGCCCAGGCTCAGCTTGAGCGGGCCGATCGGCGAGATCCACGCGAGACCGACACCATAGCCGTAGCGCAGACCGTTCGCGCCATTCGACGTCGCAGCGGTGCTTGCGTCGGCCCACACGTTGCCTGCATCGAGGAACGTGAAGACGCGCAACGTGCGGTCGTAGCCGGTGCCCGGCAGCGGGAAAGTCAACTCGATATTCCCCACCAGCAGCTTGGAGCCGCCGATCGGATCGCCCGTCGATGCGTCGCGCGGACCGAGCGAGCTCGGCTCGTAGCCTCGAACCGAACCGATACCGCCGGCGTAGTAGTTCTTGAAGATCGGATAAGGCTTGCCGCCCATGCCTTTACCATAGCCGCCCTGGAAGTTGAAGCCCAGCACGAAGCCGCGCGCAAACGAGTAATAGTACTGCGCGTTGATGTCGGCCTTGTAGTATTGCGTGCCGCCGATCGGCGTGCCGTATTCGGCGTTCGCCTGCGTGAAATAACCGCGGCTCGGCACGAGCGCGCTGTCACGGGCGTCACGCGACCAGCCGACCGTGATCGGCACGTTGTTCGACACACGGCCAAAGTCCTTGACGTATTCCTTATAGGACGCCGGCGTGTTCGAGTCCACGTCCAACTGGTTCTGTTCGAGGCCGGCACCGAAGTACACCGTGTCGACTTCGGAGAACGGAATGCCGAACTTCAGGTCGCCGCCGATCGTGACGATCTTGAAGCTCGAATCCGTGGAGTAGTACAGCGGCTGATACGTACGATAGTAGACGTCGGTAATGCGCTTGATGCCGTCCACCGTGAAGTACGGGTCGACCTGCGTGACCGTCAACGTACGGTAGGTCTTTGCGGTGTTGACGTTCACCGCGAGACTCGTGCCCGAACCGAACACGTTGTCTTGCGACACGCCCGCCGAGAGCACGACCTTGTCGGTCGATGAAAAGCCCGCGCCCAGCGTGATTGCGCCGGTCGGCTTTTCGGCCACCTTGACGTCCACGTCGACCTGGTCCGGCGTGCCTTCGACCGGAATCGTGGTCACGTCGACATCGGTGAAGTAGCCCAGACGGTTGATCCGGTCCTTCGACAGCGCGAGACGATTGGAGTCGAACCACGAGCTTTCGAGCTGGCGCATTTCACGGCGCACCACTTCATCTCGCGTACGCGTGTTGCCCACCACGTTGATGCGGCGCACGTATACGCGGCGGCTCGGGTCCACCTGCAGCGTCAGGTCGACCTTGTGGTTGGCCTGATCGATCTGCGGCTGCGCATTGACGGTGGCGAACGCATAGCCGTATTCGCCGAGCTTGTCGACGATGGCCTTGGTGCTGGCTTGCAGCTTCTCGGCCGAGAAGCGCTCACCCGGTTTGATCTTGATGAGCTTGTTCAGCTCGGCCTCGCGGTCGAGCAGATTGCCGGCCAGCTTGATGTTCGAAATCGTGTACGGCTCGCCTTCGTGCAGCGTGACCGTCAAATACATGTCCTTCTTGTCCGGCGTGATCGACACCTGGGTCGACTCGATGTTGAACTCGAGGTAGCCGCGATTCAGGTAATACGAGCGGACGTTTTCGAGGTCGCCGGTGAGCTTGTCTTTCGCATACAGATCGTTCTTCGTGTACCACGAGAACCAGTTCGGCGTGGACAACTGCATTTCGTCGCGCAGCGTACCGGTGCTGAACGCCTTGTTGCCGATGAAGTTGATCTGGCGGATCTTCGCGCTCGGACCTTCGGCCACCGAGAACAGCACCGACACGCGGTTGCGGTCGATCGGCGTGATGGTGGTGGTGACTTCGGCGGCGTAGTAGCCGCGCGTCAGGTACTGGCGCTTGAGTTCCTGCTCGGCCTTGTCGACCAGCGCCTTGTCGTAGTAGCGGCCTTGGGACAACCCGACGGCACGCAGCGCCTTGGTCAGGTTTTCCTTGTCGAACTCGTGAATGCCGGAGAAATCGATCGTGCCGATGGCCGGGCGTTCCAGCACCTGCACGATGACGACATTGCCTTCGGTCGCGATCTTGACGTCGTTGAAAAAACCCGTGGCGTACAGTGCGCGAATGGCTTCGGAAGCCTTGTCGTCGCTGAAGGTGTCGCCTTGCTTGATGGGCAGGTACGCGAACACGGTGCCGGGTTCGACGCGTTGCAATCCCTCGATCCGAATGTCTTGCACCACGAAGGGCGACGTTGCGTGAGCAACCAGCCCATGCGCGGCGAACGCCGCGGCTATAACCGTCTTTGGAACAAAGCGATGAGGTTTAAACAACGTGCTTCCCCAGTGTGTATAGCTGCATCAGGTCAGACGGTCGCCATCGTGAACGCCGCCGGACACTTTAAAAATGGATTAAACGAGCCAGATCGTTGAACAGCGCAATCGCCGACAACGCGACGATGCAGGCGAGCCCCGCCCTCTGAAAAACGAGTTGCCAGCGATCGGAGACAACTTTGCCGGTCACAGCTTCAACCAAATAATATAACAGATGCCCCCCGTCCAATACCGGAATCGGTAACAAGTTCAGTACGCCGAGGCTAATACTGACAAGGGCTAGGAACGACAGAAACGCAGAAGGACCTAGACGTGCGCTCTTTCCTGCGTAATCGGCGATCGTCACGGGACCCGAAAGATTTTTCAGCGAGGCTTCGCCGACGATCATCCTGCCGAACATCCGCACCGAATAAACCGCGAGATCCCAGGTACGGCGCGCGCCGAGTTGCAGGCTCTCGATAGGCCCGTAATGCACGTCGATCGACGGCACCTGGGTGGACAGTTCCGCGCCGATGCGGCCGATCTGCTGCCCCGTCGCGTCGTCACGCTGTGCTTGCGGAACGATGCGAATCTCTGCGAGCTTGCCCGCCGCCGCGCCGGCACCGCCACGCTCCACTTGCAGCGTCATCGGCTTGCCGGCGTGCGATTTTACATAGGCGATGAAGGCCGTGGCATTGTCGGTCGACATGCCGTCGACGGAACGCAGACGGTCGCCCGCCGTCAGACCAGCCTGTTGCGCCGCGCTGCCCGGCTGCACCCCCGCCACCGTCAGCTTGCCGCCGCCAGGCTCGAAACCGAGATGCGACATGAAGTCGTCATCGACGTCTTTCTCGGTGATGCCGCGCAGATCGAGCTGAAACTCGGACGTGCCGTGCGCATCTTTCGCGCTCAGCACGACGCGCTTGTGATCGAACGCGGCACCTAGCAGCTTCCAGCGCAGATCAGACCATGAACGCACCGGTTCCGATTCGCCGGCGTTCTCGGTACGCGCCGCGACAATGGTTTCGCCTCCGTCGAAGCCGGCCATTGCCGCCGGTGTATTCGACGCCGGCGCCGCGACCACGGCCGCCGGCTCGGTTACGCCCGTGGCGAACACGAGCGCGAACAGTACGATGGCAAGCAGGAAATTGGCGACCGGCCCGGCCGCGACGATCGCGAAGCGACGCCCCACCGACTGCCGGTTGAACGCATGCGGCAATGCTTCCGCGGGAATCGGCGCACCGCCGGTTTCGCGCTCGTCGAGCATCTTGACGTAGCCGCCGAGCGGCAAGGCCGCAATGGTCCACTCGGTGCCCGTCTTTGGACTTACCCATTGGAACAGCGGCTTGCCGAAACCGATCGAAAAGCGCAGCACCTTGACGCCGCACAGGCGCGCCACACTGTAATGCCCGTACTCGTGAACCACCACGAGTACGCCAATCGCGACCGCGAAAGCCAGCAGTTCGATTAGCAGATTCATGAGCGCCTCACTGGACGGCGCGTTCCGTACGACGTGCGCCGTCGGGCAGGCGCGCGATGAGTTCGGCAGCGGAGCGACGCGCGGCGGCATCCGCTTCGATCACGTCCTCGAGCACGTGCGCGCTGCGGTTCGGCAGCGCATTGAGTACCGCCTCGACCACTTCGGCGATCTTCATGAAACCGATCTGGCGCGACAGGAACGCTTCAACGGCGATTTCGTTCGCGGCATTCAACGCCGCGCTGGCCACCCCGCCCGCGGCCAACGCCTTCATGGCGAGCGCGAGACACGGAAAGCGTGCGTAATCCGGCTTTTCGAACGACAGCGATGCGATTTCCGCGAGATCGAGTTGGGCGACGCCCGAATCCACGCGATCCGGAAACGCCAGCGCGTGCGCGATCGGCGTGCGCATGTCGGGGTTGCCGAGTTGCGCGAGCACCGAGCCGTCGGCGTAAGAAACGAGCGAGTGAATCACGCTTTGCGGATGGATCAGCACGTCGATGCGCTCGCCCGGCAAGCCGAACAGCCAGTGCGCCTCGATCACTTCGAGGCCCTTGTTCATCATCGTGGCCGAGTCGACCGAAATCTTGCGGCCCATCACCCAGTTCGGATGCTTGCAGGCCTCTTCCGGCGTAATGTTGGCGAGCGTGGCCGGTTCACGCGTGCGGAAGGGTCCGCCCGAGGCCGTCAGAATGATCTTGGAGACCCCGCCATGCAACGCGGCTTCGCGCGGCAGGCATTGGAAAATCGCGTTGTGTTCGCTGTCGACCGGCAGCAGGACGGCGCCGTTGTCGCGCACTGCGTCCATGAAGATCGCGCCGGACATCACCAGCGCTTCCTTATTGGCGAGCAGAATGCGCTTGCCGGCACGCGCGGCGGCGAGACTGGGCGCGAGGCCGGCCGCGCCGACGATCGCCGCGACCACCGTGTCGCAGCCGTCGCTCTTCGACACGTCGACGAGCGCCTGCGGTCCGTACGTCACCTCGGTCTTGCAACCCGCGGCGCGCAGTTTCGCGGCGACGCGCGCGGCCGTGTCGGCGTCGCCGACCACCGCGACTTCCGGCTGAAAGCGCAGGCATTGCTCGGCGAGCTTGTCGCCGTTGCGATGCGCGCTGAGCGCGTAAACCGAAAAGCGCTCGGGATGACGCGCGACGACGTCGAGCGTGCTGTCTCCAATCGAGCCCGTGGAACCGAGCAATGTCAGACGTTTTTGCATATCTCTTTCTCTAGCCGAGCAGCAGCATGGCAAGCGGCAGCACCGGCAACAATGCGTCGATGCGATCGAGCACGCCGCCGTGCCCCGGCAACAGGCCGCTTGAATCCTTCACTCCGGCCTGGCGTTTCAACATCGATTCGAACAGGTCGCCCACCACGCTGAATGCCACCAGCAAGGTCAGTGCGAGCAGCGTGCGTACGGCGCCCAGTTGCGCCAGCAGCGCAGAATACAGCGTCGGCTCGAACGCCTGCAAAAAGACCGCCGCCGCCGCGACGATCATCACCACCAGCCAGCCGCCGATCGCGCCCTCCCAGGTCTTGCCCGGACTGATGGCTGGCGCCAGCTTGTGTTTTCCGAACGCTTTTCCCGAGAAGTATGCGCCGATATCGGCCAGCCATACCAATAGGAGCAGCGACAGCACGAACGGCACGCCCTTCATGCGCGCGGCGACGAGAGCATGCCAGCACGCGACGAATACCACAATGCCGGCAAGGAACAGGAAGGCGCGCCAGGCGCCCTGAGCGAGCGCCGGCTTGCGCAGCAGCACATAAGGCCCCGCGATCAGCCAGAAAATGGCGGCCGCCTGAAAGAGCGGCCGGGGTTTCTCGACACCAGCGCCGAGCCACGTGCTCGCCACCAGGGCCACTGCGGCGACCAGCGCGTAAATCACCGGGCCCGCGCCGCCCAGCTTCAGCAGTCGCGCCCACTCCCATGCGGCGAACACGACGACAAAGGCGATCAGCGCGCCGAACGCGCCCACCGGCGCGAACAGCGTGACCGGCAGGAACACCGCCAGCAGAATGATCGCCGTGATGACACGGGTTCTTAGCATGGGAGCGAATCGACGTTTTGCGATTGCGGCTCGAGTTGAGCACTGGTGCGGCCGAAGCGGCGCTCACGCTCGGCGTACGATGCGATGGCGTGGCCGAGCGCGTCGGCGTCGAAGTCCGGCCAGAAGGTGTCGGTGAAATAGAACTCGGTGTATGCGAGTTGCCACAGCAGGAAGTTGCTGACGCGGCGCTCGCCGCCCGTGCGGATGAACAGGTCCGGCTCGGGCGCATAGGCCATGGACAGGTGTTCGGCGAACGATTCCTCGTTGATCTCGACCGCCTTGCCCGCCAGCGCCGATTGCTCGGCGAGCTTGCGGGTAGCCTGCATGATGTCCCAGCGCCCGCCGTAATTGGCGGCGATGGTCAGTGTGAGACGGGTATTGCGCGCGGTCTTCGATTCCGCGCGCTTGATCAGATCGCGGATGCGGGTGTCGAATTTGGACAGGTCGCCCACCACGCGCAACCGGATGCCGTTCGCGTGCAGCTTGCCGATTTCGCGCTCCAGCGCGGTGACGAACAGGCGCATGAGGAACGAGACTTCGTCGTTCGGACGGCGCCAGTTCTCGGAGCTGAAGGCGAACAGCGTCAGATATTCGACGCCCTGCCGGGCGCATGCCTCGACGGCCGCACGCACCGCGTCGACGCCGCGCGTATGGCCGGCCACGCGCGGCAGGCGCCGCTGGGTGGCCCAACGGCCATTGCCGTCCATGATGATCGCGATATGTCGCGGCACCGCGGCGACATCAGGCACGCGCACGGTTGAGCTGGTATAGGTCATGGCCGTCGGGACAGTGACTGCAAATAAAGAAGTGGAAACCGTGAAGGTACTGAGCCAGACGGCCTCAGACCGTCATGATCTCGGCTTCCTTGGTCACGACGAGCTTGTCGATTTCAGCGACGAACTTGTCCGTCAGCTTCTGAATATCGTCACCCGCTCGACGCTCGTCGTCTTCTGAAATTTCCTTGTCTTTCACGAGCTTCTTGAGTTGCTCGTTGGCGTCACGGCGCAGGTTGCGCACGGCGACCTTGGCCGTTTCGGCTTCGCTCTTGACCACCTTGGTCAGTTCGCGGCGGCGTTCCTCGGTGAGCGCGGGCATCGGGACGCGGATCACGTCGCCTTGCGTGGCGGGGTTCAGACCGAGGTCCGACTCGCGGATCGCCTTTTCGACGACCTGCACCATCTTCTTTTCCCACGGCTGCACGCCGATCGTGCGTGCGTCGATCAGCGTCAGGTTCGCGACCTGCGAGATCGGCACCGGCGAACCGTAGTAATCGCACTGGATATGATCGAGCAGGCCAGTGTGCGCACGGCCCGTGCGGATCTTCGACAGGTCGTTCTTGAACGCGTCGATGGAACGCTGCATCTTTTGCTCAGCGCCCTTGCGGATATCAGCCACAGACATTTTTAAACCTCCGAACCTTCAAAACGGTGCGAGCCGGCCAGCGCGCGCGATATGCGGCGGCCACTGCTCGCGCTAAAGCCCACGTTATGTGAACGAGAGTTTACACGTGGACGAGGGTGCCCTCGTCCTCGCCTTGTACGATGCGTTTGAGCGCGCCCGGCTTGACGATCGAAAACACGCGGATCGGCAGCTTCTGGTCGCGGCACAGCGCGAATGCGGTGGCGTCCATCACCTGCAGGTTGCGGCCGATCGCCTCGTCGAAGCTGATCGTGGTGTAACGGGTGGCGCTCGGGTCTTTTTTCGGGTCGGCGGAATAGACGCCGTCCACCTTGGTGGCCTTCAGCACGACTTCCGCGCCGATTTCGGAGCCGCGCAGCGCGGCGGCCGTATCCGTCGTGAAGAACGGGTTGCCGGTGCCGGCTGCGAAAATCACGACCTTGCCTTCTTCCAGTTGGCGAATCGCGCGGGGCCGGATGTACGGCTCGACCACCTGGTCCATGCGCAGCGCGGATTGCACGCGTGCTTCGATACCGGCGTGGCGCATTGCGTCCTGCAACGCCAGCGCGTTCATCATGGTGGCCAGCATGCCCATGTAGTCAGCCGTGGCGCGATCCATGCCGGCCGCGCCGCCTGCTACGCCGCGAAAAATATTACCGCCGCCGATCACCACGGCCAGCTGCGTTCCGAGACGGACCACTTCGGCCACGTCCGCCACCATTCGTTCGATGGTCGCGCGATTGATGCCGAAGGCATCGTCGCCCATCAGAGCTTCACCGGAGAGTTTGAGCAGGACGCGTTTATAGGCAATGGGCATAGGGGTATCCAGATCGCGCAGAACAGGGCAACAACAAGGGACTAATGTAGGGGTGAAACGCTGATTCGGGCAAGCGCCGCCAAATTCACGAACCCTGGGGTTCGCTGGCGGCCGCGCGGCCGGGACCAACCCGCGCGCAGCCTTGCGGCGCCGCCGACCGCGGCAAAGTCTTGCTCCGCCGCGGGTCCAACGATACTACGATGAAGCTTCGATATAAGACTTATTGTTGCTTTGCAGCAGCGACTTGCGCAGCCACTTCGGCCGCGAAGTCGTCCTGCTTCTTCTCGATGCCTTCGCCGACCACGAACAGCGCGAACTTCTGGACGCTCGCATTGCCGGCCTTGAGCATCTGCTCGATCGTCTGCTTGTCGTTCTTAACGAACGTCTGGTTCAGCAGCGACACTTCCTTCAGGTACTTCTGCACGCTGCCGTCGACCATCTTGGCGACGATTTCAGCCGGCTTGCCCGATTCGGCGGCCTTCTGCTCGGCAATGCTGCGCTCCTTGGCGATCAGGTCCGCAGGCACGTCGTCCGACGACAGCGAAACCGGCTTCATCGCGGCGATGTGCATGGCGACGTCCTTGCCGACCTGCTCGTCCGCGCCGGTGTATTCGACCAGCACGCCGATACGCGTGCCGTGCAGGTACGCCGCCAGTTTGTTCGGGGTTTCGAAACGCACGAAACGACGGATCGACAGGTTTTCACCGATCTTGCCGACCAGCGCGAGGCGCACTGCGTCGACCGTCTGGCCGTCCAGCGGCAGTGCCGCCAGCGCGGCGACGTCAGCCGGGTTTTGCGTGGCGACCAGCTCGGCGACCTTCTTCGAGAACGCGAGGAAGTCGTCGTTTTTCGACACGAAGTCGGTTTCGCAATTCAGCTCGACCAGCGAACCCGCATTGCCGCCGATGAACGAGGCAACCACGCCTTCAGCCGTCACGCGCGATGCCGCCTTGCTGGCCTTGTTGCCCAGCTTCACGCGCAGCAATTCTTCGGCGCGCGCCATGTCGCCGTCGGCTTCCGTCAGCGCCTTCTTGCATTCCATCATCGGCGCGTCGGTCTTTGCGCGCAGTTCTGCAACCATGCTTGCGGTAATTGCCGCCATCATTTGCTCCTTGAGTTCCGTCTTTGACACGCCGCCCGGACTTCGATACCGGGGGCAAGAATTCGTTTCAGCGCTGTGCGTATTTTTTACAGACAACGCTTTGGGCACCGCTTCGGCCAGTTCTGACCGCCATGAACAGTGCCCCACCACGACGTCGCGGCTTAAAAAAAGGGGGCCTGTAGAAAGCCCCCTTTTTTGCCGGACACGGGGCAGCTTTACGCTTCCGAGTTGACCTCGACGAACTCGTCGCCGTCGCCGCCACGTGCAGCCTGCACCACTTCGTTGACCGCATTCGCACGGCCTTCGAGAATCGCGTCAGCCACGCCAGCCGTGTACAGAGCGACAGCCTTGCTGGCGTCGTCGTTACCCGGGATCACGTAGTCGATGCCTTCCGGCGAGTGGTTCGTGTCGACCACGGCGATGACCGGCACGCCGAGCTTGTTGGCTTCGGTGACGGCAATCTTGTGGTAACCGACGTCGACCACGAAGATCGCGTCCGGAATACCGCCCATGTCCTTGACGCCGCCGATCGACTTTTGCAGCTTGGCCATTTCGCGTTCGAACAGCAGCGCTTCCTTCTTGCTCATGCGTTCGGTTTCGCCGGCTTCCAGCGCCGCTTCCATGTCTTTCAGGCGCTTGATCGATACCTTCAGCGTCTTGAAGTTGGTCAGCATGCCGCCGAGCCAGCGTGCGTTGACGTACGGCATGCCGGCGCGCTGCGCTTCTTCAGCGATCGTGTCGCGCGATTGACGCTTCGTGCCGACGAACAGGATCGTGCCGCGGTTTGCCGCCAGTTGACGCGCGTACTTCAGCGCGTCGTTGTACATCGGCAGCGTCTTTTCGAGGTTGATGATGTGAATCTTGTTGCGATGGCCGAAAATGAAGGGGGCCATCTTCGGATTCCAGAAGCGCGTTTGGTGACCGAAGTGGACACCGGCTTCCAGCATTTGACGCATGGTAACTGCCATGAAAATCTCCGCGAGGGTTGGGTCTTAAGCCGGCTGCCGTATCGGCCGCGCCGCCTTTGTGGCTGAACGCGACGGACACCCTGGGTGCGCCGGCTTGCGAGTTGCTGCTAATCTGCTGCCTCTTTTTACTGCTGCTTCACCCCGTAGCACAGGCAACCAGCACTACGAGTAGTCTTCCCTCCTGCTCCCTCACTCATACCGAGAAACACAAAGCAAGACAGGGATCGACTTAGCCAAAGATTATAGCACGTGACTATCGGCCGACTCAACCTGCCCGGCGGCTCCCTTTGCCGCAGCCGGGTTGCATCCGAACGCTCGTCCATGCTTGCCGCAAGCCGCTGAAAACGCGCCCGCCAAGCCGCCGCGCCTATCGCAAAACCCTGCGGCAGCCGGAATATGGTGCGATAATCTCGCAATAAATCGCATTTCAGGCCCGGCTCATGGCTATTACGCTCAAAAACGAACACGATATCGCGCAAATGCGCGTCGCTTGCAAACTTGCGAGCGAAGTGCTCGACTACATCACGCCGTTCGTCACGGCCGGCATCACCACCGGTGAACTCGACCGTCTGTGCCACGAATACATGCTGAAGGAACAGGGCACGATTCCGGCGCCCTTGAACTATCAGCCGCCCGGCTATCCGCCCTATCCGAAAGCCACCTGCATCTCCGTCAACGACGTGATCTGCCACGGCATTCCGGGCGACAAGACGCTGAAGAACGGCGACGCGCTGAATATCGACGTCACGGTCATCAAGGAAGGCTATTTCGGCGACACCAGCCGCATGTTCATCGTCGGCGAGGGCTCGATCCTGGCCAAGCGGCTCGTGCAGACCACCTTCGAATGCATGTGGCTCGGTATCGATCAGGTGCGCCCGGGCGCGCATCTGGGCGACATCGGCTATGCGATCCAGAAGCATGCCGAAGGTCACGGCTACAGCGTAGTGCGCGAATATTGCGGCCACGGCATCGGCACCGTGTTCCACGAAGACCCGCAGATCCTGCATTACGGCCGCCCCGGCACCGGGCTGGAACTGCAGGCGGGCATGATCTTCACGATCGAGCCGATGATCAACGCCGGCCGGCGCGACATCCGCACCATGCCGGACCAGTGGACCGTCAAGACCAAGGACCGCAGCCTGTCGGCGCAGTGGGAACACACGATCCTCGTCACGGAAACCGGCCATGACGTGCTCACCGTGTCCGCCGGCACGCCCGCGCGTCCGCCGGTCGTCGCGGCCACCGCCTGAACGACTTCCGACCTCGCCCTCCTGCCAATGAGTAGTGTTCCAGCCGTCGCCCCATCCCATGCCACGTCGCTCAAGGCGGACTACAAAGTGGCCAAAGCCCAGTTGCTGGAACGCTTCAAGACGGCCACCAACGTCGACGCGTTGATGGCCGCGCTCGCGCGCACCACCGACGAGTCGCTGCGCGCCGCCTGGAACACCTGCGAACTCCCGCCGGAACTGGCGTTGCTGGCCGTCGGCGGCTATGGGCGGGGCGAACTCGCGCCGCACTCGGACATCGACATCCTCGTGTTGCTGCCCGACACGCCGATCGCGCATCTGGAAGCGCGCATCGAACGCTTTATCAGCCTCGCGTGGGATTTGGGGCTGGAACTCGGCAGCAGCGTGCGCAGCGTCTCGCAATGTCTCGAGGAAGCCGCCAACGACGTCACCGTGCGCACGTCGCTGCTGGAAGCGCGACGCATCACGGGCAGCACGGCACTGTTCAACGACTTCGGCAAGCGCTATCGCGAGGCGCTCGATCCGCGCGCGTTCTTCCAGGCGAAAGTGCTGGAAATGCGTCAGCGCCACGCCAAGTTTCAGGACACGCCTTACGCGCTCGAGCCGAACATCAAGGAAAGCCCGGGCGGTCTGCGCGATCTGCAACTGATTCTGTGGATCACCCAGGCGGCCGGGTTCGGCAGCAGCTGGCGCGAACTGGAAGCGCGCGGCCTGATCACCGAGCGCGAAGCACGCGAACTGCGCCGCAACGAGGGCTTCCTCAAATCGCTGCGCGCCCGCCTGCATGTGACTGCCGGGCGTCGTCAGGACATTCTGGTGTTCGACCTGCAAACGGCGGTGGCCGAAAGTTTCGGCTACAAGCCGACCGCCACCAAGCGCGCCAGCGAACAGCTGATGCGCCGCTATTACTGGTCCGCCAAGGCCGTCACGCAACTCGCCACGATCCTGATCCAGAACATCGAGGCGCAGCTTTTCCCCAGCACCAGCGGCATTACCCGCGTGTTGTCGGATCGTTTCGTCGAGAAGCAGGGCATGCTGGAGATCGCCAGCGACGACGTGTTCGAGCGCGAGCCGAATGCGATCCTCGAAGCCTTCCTGCTGTACGAACAGACACCTGGCGTGAAGGGCCTGTCGGCGCGCACGTTGCGCGCGCTCTACAACGCCCGCGACGCGATGGATCAGCACTGGCGGCGCGATCCGGAAAACCGGCGACTCTTCATGGAGATCCTGAAGCAGCCGGCCGGCATCACGCACGCGCTGCGCCTGATGAACCAGACCAGTGTGCTCGGGCGCTATCTGCTGAACTTCCGGCGCATCGTCGGACAGATGCAGCATGACCTGTATCACGTCTACACCGTCGATCAGCACATTCTGATGGTGCTGCGTAATCTGCGCCGTTTCGCGGTGGCCGAGCACGCGCACGAATATCCGTTCTGCAGTCAGTTGATCGCCAACCTCGACCGCCCTTGGGTGCTGTACGTGGCGGCGCTGTTTCACGACATCGCCAAGGGCCGCGGCGGCGACCACTCGCAGCTAGGCATGGCCGACGCGCGACGCTTCTGCCGCAATCACGGCATCGAGGGAGAGGACGGCGAACTGGTCGTATGGCTGGTTCAGCAGCACCTGACCATGAGCCAGGTCGCGCAAAAGCAGGACACGAGCGACCCGGAAGTCATCAAGCGCTTTGCCGAACTGGTCGGCACCGAGCGCCGGCTTACCACGCTCTATCTGCTGACGGTGGCCGACATTCGCGGCACCAGCCCGAAAGTCTGGAACACCTGGAAAGGCAAGCTGCTCGAGGACCTGTACCGCGCCACGCTCGCGGTGCTCGGCGGCGCGCGGCCGGACGCGCATTCCGAACTGAAATCGCGCCAGGAAGAGGCGCTCGCGCTGCTGCGTCTCGAAACCGTGCCGGAAGGCGCGCAAAAGGCGTTGTGGGATCAGTTGGACGTCGGCTATTTCCTGCGCCATGACGCCGCGGACATCGCATGGCAGACGCGCGTGCTGTACCGCCATGTCGAAACGCCTACACCGATCGTGCGGGCGCGTCCGTCGCCGATCGGCGAGGCGCTCCAGGTGCTGGTGTACGTGAAAGACCAGCCCGATCTGTTTGCCGGCATTTGCGCGTATTTCGACCGCAACGGCCTGTCGGTGCTCGATGCACGCGTCAGCACGACCCGCCACGGGTATGCGCTCGATAATTTCCTCGTCGCGCACACCGAAGAAGACGTGCATTATCGCGATATTGCCAATCTGGTCGAACAGGAACTGACCGCGCGCCTCACCGGCGACGGCACCCTGCTCCCCGGGCCGTCGAAAGGCCGTTTGTCGCGGCTGTCGCGGACCTTCCCTGTTACGCCGCGCGTCGATCTTCGGGCCGACGAGCGCGGCCAATACTACATCCTGTCCGTGTCGGCGAACGACCGGCCAGGCCTTCTTTATTCGATCGCGCGCGTGCTGGCCGAGCACCGGGTCGGCGTCGCGTCGGCGCGGATCAATACGCTCGGCGAACGCGTCGAGGACGTGTTCCTGCTGGATGGAAACGGTCTGTCGGACAACCGCCTGCAAATTCAGGTCGAGACCGAACTGCTGCGCGCGATCGCAGTGTGAGATTTCATGCGAGTCAAATTAACAGCCAAGCACCCGCGGCCGGCTTCGTCCGAACGCGCCCCTGTCCGTACCGGAAGCACGTCGGCGCGTAAGCCGACGCGTCCGGTCGGACCCAAGCCGTCATCGTCGACGGCGGGTTTTAGCGGGGCACGGGGCGAAGGTGCCGGCAAGACGGCGGGCGGCGGCAAGCGGCCGGCGGGCGGGAAACCTGCGGGTGCCGGCGCGCGCGCGCCGCGCGCGGAAGGGTCGTTTTCGCGCGAGCGGGATGCGGGTGGGCCGCGCCGGACGACGTCGGATCGACCGCCGCGGCGTGAAGGCGCCGGCGGCGCGCCGCGACGTTTTGAAGGTAGTGGCGAGCGGGCTCCGCGACGCGCCGAGGGCGAGCGCGCGCCGCGTCGGTTTGAAGGCGCAGGGGACCGCGGCGAACGGGCTCCCCGTCGCTTTGAAGGTGCTGGAGATCGCGGCGAGCGCACCCCGCGTCGATTCGAAGGCGCAGGGGATCGTGCCGAACGGGCTCCTCGTCGCTTTGAAGGTACGGGCGATCGCACCGAACGTGCCCCACGCCGTTTTGAAGGTACAGGGGACCGCGCCGAACGGGCTCCCCGCCGTTTTGAAGGCGCGGCCGATCGCACCGAACGTGCCCCACGCCGTTTTGAAGGTACAGGGGACCGCGCCGAACGGGCTCCCCGCCGTTTTGAAGGTGCGGCCGATCGCACCGAACGCCCGCCCCGACGCTTTGAAGGCGCTGGCGATCGAGGCGAACGGGCTCCGCGTCGGTTTGAAGGTGCCGGAGACCGCACCGACCGCCCGCCGCGCCGTTTCGAAGGCGCTGGTAACCGCACCGACCGCGCGCCCCGCAGCATCGAAGGCAACCGCGCGCCGCGCCGCGATGAAGGCGAACGCCGTTCGTTCACCGGACCGCGCCCAGGCGCAGGCCGCCCATCGGAGGGCGGACCGCGCGGCGAACGTCCGGCGCGACGCGAACACGAGGGCGCTGACCGTCCGCGCTTCGGTAGCGACCGAGGCGCCCCGCAAGAGCGCCGCTCCGGCGGCGAGCGGGCACGGCGCAGCGACAGCGCACCGCGCCGTTTCGAGGGTGAGCGCGGCTCGTCCGAGCGTGGCGAGCGCGGCTTCGCAAAACCCGTCAAGAGCGGCTATGGCGACCGCTCCGACCGTCCGGCGCGCGCACCGCGCGACGATCGCGGCGAACGTGCGCCGGCCAAACGCGAATTCGGCGACCGCCCGGCGCGAACCGGCGAACGTGGCGAACGCGCCGAGCGCCCTGCCCGCAGTGTCGACAAAACGCTGCCGGCCGCCTCGCGCCGTTTCGGCGACGACCGCCCCGCGCGTGCGGACAAGCCGCGCGGCACCGGTCCCGCAACGCGCACCAAACGCAATCCTGAGATGGACGCAGCCCCGCGCACGCCGCGTCGCGATTACGAAGACGCGCCCGGCACCTTGCGCCTGTCCAAGCTGATGTCGGAACTCGGCCTGTGCTCACGCCGCGAAGCCGACGAGTGGATCGAGAAAGGCTGGGTGCTGGTCGACGGCGAGCGGATCGACACGCTCGGCACCAAGGTTCGTCCGGATCAGCGCATCGAGATCGACCCCGCCGCCGAAGCCGCGCAAGCGAGCCAGGTCACCGTGCTGGTCCATAAAACGGTCGGCTTCGTGTCGGGCCAGGCGGAAGACGGCTATCAGCCGGCCATCACGCTGGTCACGCCGGAAAACCGCTGGGAAGGCGACCGCTCCGCGATTCGCTTCTCGGTCGCGCATCTGCGGCAATTGGCGCCGGCCGGACGGCTGGACATCGATTCGACCGGCCTGCTGGTGCTGACGCAAGACGGCCGCATCGCCAAGCAACTGATCGGCGGCCATTCGGAGATCGACAAGGAGTATCTGGTGCGCGTGTCGTACGGCGAGCACACCGTCGATGTCGAAAGCCACTTCCCGCCCGAAAGCCTTGCGTTGCTGCGCCACGGCCTGTCGCTCGACGACGTGCCGCTGAAACCCGCGCAAGTCAGTTGGCAAAACGGCGAGCAGTTGCGTTTCGTGCTGCGCGAAGGCAAGAAGCGCCAGATTCGCCGGATGTGCGAGCTGGTCGGCCTCGAGGTGGTCGGACTGAAGCGCGTGCGGATGGGACGGGTGACGCTCGGCGCGCTGCCGCCGGGGCAATGGCGCTATCTGTCGCCGGACGAGTCGTTTTAACGCGTTCGGCTGGCCGGTCGAGCAGCCGGTCGAGCAGACGGAAGAGCAGCCGGAAACGACACCGCGAACGGCTTGACGCCCAACAAAAAACCCACGCAAGCGCGTGGGTTTTTTATGCCGCGATTCGGAAACGCAGCCTCAATCGTCGCTATTCGGATCCATATCCGGAAACAGGATCTCGGTGAAGCCGAACTTCGCGAAATCGTTGATCCGCATCGGGTACAGCTTGCCGATCAGGTGATCGCATTCGTGTTGCACGACCCGCGCGTGAAAGCCCTCGGCGACGCGATCGATCGGCTTGCCGAATTGATCGAAGCCGTGATACTTGATCATCGAGAACCGGCTCACCGCGCCGCGCAGGCCCGGCACCGACAGGCAGCCTTCCCAGCCCTCCTCCATATCCAGCGAGACCGGCGTGATGGTCGGATTGATCAGCACCGTTTCGGGCACCGGCGGCGCGTCGGGATAGCGTTCATTGCTCCCGAAGCCGAAGATCACCACCTGCAGGTTGACGCCGATCTGCGGCGCGGCGAGCCCCGCGCCGTTCGCATCGTGCATGGTCTCGAACATGTCCTTGACGAGTTCATGGAGTTCCGGCGTATCGAAGTGATCGACCGGATCGGCAATGCGCAAAAGGCGCGGATCGCCCATCTTGAGAATTTCGCGGATCATAACTGCCCCTCCAGGAGCTTACGCATACCATCTTCGTCGAGTACCGGAATGCCGAGTTCCTCGGCCTTCGCCAACTTGCTGCCGGCTTCGGCGCCCGCCACCACATAGTCCGTTTTCTTCGACACGGACCCCGCCACTTTCGCGCCGGCCGCTTCCAGCATTTCCTTCGCCTCTTCGCGGGCCAGCGAAGGCAAGGTGCCGGTCAGCACCACCGTCTTGCCGGCCAGCACGCCTTGCGGCGCTTTCGGCGCGGGCGGCCCCTCCTGCCACGTTACCTTGCCTGGCGCGCGCAGTTGCTCGATGACCGTGCGGTTGTGTTCCTCGGCGAAAAACTGATGAATCGACTCCGCGACCACCGGCCCCACGTCGTTGACCTCCAGCAAGGCTTCGACGGACGCATCCATGATCGGATTCAACGAGCCGAAATGCTTCGCCAGATCCTTCGCCGTCGACTCGCCCACATGGCGAATGCCGAGCGCGTAAATGAAACGCGCCAGCGTAGTGTGTTTGGCCTTGTCGAGCGAGTCGAGCAGATTCTGCGCGGATTTTTCGGCGAACCGGTCGAGTTCGGCGAGCGTTGCGAAACCGAGGTTGAAGAGATCGGCCGGCGTGCGCACCAGGTTCTGCTCGACCAGTTGATCGATGATCTTTTCGCCCAGCCCGTCGATGTCCAGCGCGCGCCGCTGCGCGAAGTGCCACAGCGCCTGCTTGCGCTGCGCGGGGCAGAACAGTCCGCCGGTGCAGCGCGCGATCGCCTCGTCCGGCAGCCGTTCGATGTTCGAGCCGCACACCGGACAATGCGTGGGCATCACGAATTCGCGGGCGTCGTCCGGGCGACGGTCGAGCAACGCGCTCACCACCTCGGGAATCACGTCGCCCGCACGCCGCACGATTACCGTGTCGCCGATGCGGATGTCCTTGCGGCGTATTTCGTCTTCGTTGTGCAGCGTGGCGTTCGTGACCGTCGCGCCGCCGACGAACACCGGCTCCAGCCGCGCGACCGGCGTGATCGCGCCGGTCCGGCCCACCTGCACGTCGATTGCGACGAGTTTGGTCAGCGCTTCCTGCGCGGGGAATTTGTGCGCCAACGCGAAGCGCGGCGCGCGCGTTACGAAGCCGAGCGCGTCCTGCTCATCGCGACGGTTGACCTTGTAGACCACGCCGTCGATGTCGTAGGGCAACTGGTCGCGCTTCTCGCCGACGCCGTGGAAGAAAGCCAGCAAACCCGCGGCGCCCTTCACCACCGCCCGTTCGCCGTTCACCGGCAAACCGAGTTCCTTGTACCAGTCGAGCAGTTCGCTATGCGTGGCCGGCATCTCCATGCCGTCGAGCACGCCGATTCCATAAGCGAAAAACGACAGCGGCCGCTGCGCGGTGATCTTCGAATCGAGTTGCCGCAGACTGCCCGCCGCCGCATTGCGCGGATTGGCGAACTCCTTGTGCCCCGCCGCGCGTTGCCGTTCGTTCAGGCGCTCGAAATCGCGCTTGAACATCAGCACTTCGCCGCGCACGTCGAGAATGTGCGGCACGCGCTTGCCTTTTAGCTTGAGCGGAATGGAGCGGATCGTGCGGACGTTCTCGGTGACGTTCTCGCCGGTGGTGCCGTCGCCGCGCGTGGCCGCCTGGACGAAGGTGCCGTCGACGTAACGCAGCGAAATAGCGAGGCCGTCGAACTTCAGCTCGGTCGCGTAATCGACCGGCACCGGCGGCTCTTTCGCGTTGTTGCCGAGTGCGTCGCCGACGCGCTTGTCGAACGCGACGATGTCTTCGTCGGCAAAGCCGTTGTTCAGCGACAGCATGGGCTGATCGTGCAGGACCGGCTCGAAACCGCTCGCCGCCTCGCCGCCCACGCGCTGGGTGGGTGAATCCGGCACGATCAGGTCCGGGTGCTCCGCCTCGATCTGCTCCAACTCCTTGAAGAGCTTGTCGTATTCCGCGTCCGGCAGGTCCGGCTGATCGAGCACGTAGTACGCGTAGTTCGCGCGTTCGAGTTCCGCGCGCAGCCACGCGGCCCGTTCTGCCGGAGCGCTGGTTGCTGGATTGGGGACGGAGGTTCGGGCCATGCTGTCGGAAGGTCTTTTCAATGAAATTCAGACATTGGATTATCGCAGGAAGCGTGCCCCTTTACATCGGCCGAATGGCCAGTTTCTCGCGCCCGGCTTTCCCTGCAAGCGCCCCACCAAGCGTCGCGATGCGCGCTCCTCAAACGCGGACGGCCGCACATCGTGCGGCCGTCTGACACAACCTGCAATGCGCTGACTTACTGGCTGAACAAGCGCCGCGTGGCCGGCGAACCGGCCGGAATGCCCGCCTGCTCGAGCTTGGCGTAAAGCGTCATCAACTGTTTTTCGATGGCGAGCAGCGCGGTTTCGGGCAACGGACGGCGGCCGTCGTCGACCACCCGCCCGCCGATACGCTCGGCCAGCGATTTCGCGTAGTCGCACATCAGACGGAACGGCAGGATGTCCTCGTCGGCCACCGGCACGTCGAGCACCAGCGTGATCATCTGTCCGCCCTTGTAGGTGAGGTCGTCGCGCAGGAAGTTGGTGTCGCCGAATTGCAGCATGAACACCGGGCTTTGCTTCGCGTCCAGCTTGACGAAACGCGTGCCGTCGCGCGAGAGCAGCAAGCCGTCCTGCGACGCAACCGCCTGCACGTAATTCGCCGACCACGGCGCGCCATCCGAGAGCACGTTGATCGACAACTGCGCGTCGCATTGCGCGGCGAAACCGTCGAGCTCACGCGCCATCGCCACCGTTTCGAGCATGTCGGGAAATTCCGGCGACGCATCGAGCGCGTCGGCGAAGTGCTGCACGCCGGTCACGAACTCGGAGAACTCCAGTTCGTTGAGCGCCCCGCTGCGATTGGCCAATTGCGCGGCCGCGCGCAGTTCGTCATAGCGCGCGCCGTTTTGCAGCAGTTCCCACGCGCCGCCCTCGGGTTTGCCTTCGATATGCACCGGCTTGCTGCCGGCGCGGCGCAGACGTTGCGCGAGCGGAATCACCTTGTCGCCGGCAACCGGGCCGTTCAGACGAATCGGCACGATACAGTCGATGCGGCGATCGACGATGGCGGGCGGCGCCGACGAAATGGTCGTGGCGGCGGGCATGATCGGCTCGACCGGCTCGTGCGCTTGCCGACCTGCTGGCTGGCCTGCTGGCGTTCCCGTCGTGGCCTTGCCGGCCTCGGACATCTTGCCGGCATCAGCCGCCTCGGCTCCGCTCCCGGCGTCCGGATACCCGTTCGGCGAGGTCGTCTCCGCCTGAATATCGGCCGGCGTATCGAGCGGCGCGGCGCTCGCGCCGAATGTCGGCTCGACGCGCGCAGCCGCCGTTTCAGCCGCCGCATCGGAACCCGCCACCGGCTCGCGCCGCGTGGTCGGCCGGGCCGGTTCGATGAACGGGCTTTGTTCCTGCTGATCGTCCCGCGCGAAGCTTTCGGCGGTATCGGCCGGCATCGGTCGCGGCATCTTGCGGCGCACCTTGGCGCCCTGCCACGCGTTGTACACGACCACGCCCCCGACCACCACGGCACCCGCGCCGATCAAACCGAGTGTCAACTCGTCCATGCATGCTCCATCAGCAATTCTTTTATGTGCGCGGCGCTGCGCCCGCTCCACGTGTCGCGCGGCCGATGGCCGCTGCGCTGAACGCGGGCGCCCGCGATGCTCGACTCAAACGAAAACTCAAACGATATTCTGGGCGAAACCGGCAGCCGTTTCCATGTCGACGGCCACGATCCGCGAGACGCCCTGCTCCTGCATGGTCACGCCGATCAACTGCTGCGCCATTTCCATCGCGATCTTGTTGTGCGAGATGAACAGGAACTGGGTTTTGTCCGACATCGCGCGCACGAGGTTCGCGAAACGTTCCGTGTTGGCGTCGTCGAGCGGCGCGTCCACTTCGTCGAGCAGACAGAACGGCGCCGGATTCAACTGGAACATCGCGAACACCAGCGCGGTGGCGGTCAGCGCCTTTTCGCCGCCCGACAGCAGATGAATGGTCGAATTCTTCTTGCCCGGCGGCTGCGCCATGACCTGCACGCCGGCGTCGAGAATTTCGTCGCCGGTCATGATCAGCCTGGCCTGCCCGCCGCCGAACAGACGCGGGAACAGTTCGCCGAAATGACGGTTCACTTCGTCGAAGGTGCCTTGCAGGAGCGTGCGCGTTTCGCCGTCGATCTTGCGGATCGCGTCCTCGAGCGTTTCGATCGCGCTCGTCAGATCGGCCGATTGCGAGTCGAGGAACGACTTGCGTTCGGTCGCCGCTTTCAGTTCGTCGAGCGCGGCCATGTTGACCGGCCCGAGCGCCGTGATCGCGTTGTTGATGCGCGTGACCTCGCCTTGCAGGTACGACGGCTTCATGTCCGGCGTGAGCTTGGCTTGCAGTTCGGCTTCATCGACGCCGGCCGCGGCCAGTTGCTCGATGAACTGTTCGCCGTTCAGACGCGCGGCCTGTTCCTTCAACTGCAATTCGTTGATGCGGTCGCGCAGCGGCTGCAACGCGCGCTCGGCGGTGAGACGGGTTTCGTCGGCGGCGCGCAGCTTGGCGGTCAGATCGTCGAGTTCGAGACGCGCGGCGTGCAACGCTTCCTCCTTGACCGCGCGGATGTCGAGCGCGTCCTGCAGGCCGGTGTGCGCCGTTTGCTCGTTGATCGTTTCCAGTTCGGCGCGCGCGTCTTCCAGCGATGCGGCGACGCGCTCGCTCTGCTCATGCGCGACCTGAATGCTGCGCTTCAACTCGTCGATGCGATTCGCCATGTTGCGCGCGGCGAAACGGGCGTCGGTGGCGGCACGGTCGAGATCGCGCGATTGCGCGCGCGCGGCGGTGAGGGCTTCGTCGAGCGCCTCGAACGCCAGTTGATGATCCTCGAAGCGCGCCTGCAATTCGGCGAGTTCGCCGTCATGACGCTCGAAGTTCGCTTCCGACTCCGCCCGCATCGCGCGCTGCTCTTCGATCTGCGCGGTGATTTCCTCGAGCTCTTCGCGAATCTGCGTGCTGCGCTGGGTGTAGCGCTCGTGCGCCTGCGTGAGCTTGAGCACGTCCATCTGCAACGCATGCACGCGCTGCGTCGCGCGTTCCGCCTGCTGACGCACGTCGCTCAGCGCCTGCGTGGCTTGCGTATGAGCCGCTTCGGCGCGGATCGCGGCGGCCTTCGCCTCGTCGGCGAGCAAAGCCTGCGCGCGCACCTGGCGCGCGAGGTTTTCGATTTCCTGCTGACGCGCCAGCATGCCGGCCTGTTCCGAATCGGCTGCATACAGTTGCACGCCGACGCGCGTCACCACGTGACCCGCCTTCACGACGAACGAGCCGCCTTCGGGCAATTGCGCGCGCATGGCGAGCGCCTGCTGCAGATCGTCGGCCATGAAGACGAGGCCGAGCCAGTCGTTCAGCACCGCGCGGATGCCCGCGTCGTCGATACGAACCAGCGACAACAGCGGCCGCAGCGTGGCCGACGCGGCCGCCGGCTGTCCGGCCAGCGGCGGCGCGTAGAACGCGAGCTTGGCGGGCGGCGCATCGGTTGCGAACGCTTTAACCCAGTCGAGATTCGATACTTCGAGCGCGGCGAGCCGCTCGCGCAGCACCGCTTCGAGCGCGGTTTCCCAACCGGCTTCGACGTGCAGTTTCTTCCAAAGACGCGGCAAGCCGCTCAGTTCGTGCTTTTCGAGCCACGGCTGGATCTTGCCTTCGGTCTGGACGTTTTCCTGCAATTGCTTGAGTGCGGCAAGGCGCGCGTCCAGTTGATGAATCTGCGCGCTTTCCGCCTGCACGCGCTCCTGCGCGGCACGCCGCTCGCCGTCGAGGCGCGGCAGTGTTTCCTGGGCGTCGGCGAGACGCGCCTGGACGTCGTGCAGAATTTCTTCGTGCTCGGCGAGCTGCATGCGCAGGTCTTCGAGCTGCGCTTCGTCGGGTGCGTCGAGACCGCCCGCTTCGAGCTTCAGGCGCTCGTGACGCTGCTGCAACTGCTGCAATTGCTGATCGGCATTGCGCTGATGCGCGGCTTCGAGTTTCAACGCCTGTTCGGTCTGCGCAATACCGCCGCGCTCGGCGTTCAACTCCGTCTGCGCATCGCGCCAGCGCGCTTCGAGCGCGGGCATCGCGTCGTGCTTCGCGGCGGCTTCGTCTTCGGCGAGCGCGGCTTTTTCCTCGGCGACGGCCAGTTGCACTTCCGCTTCTTCCAGATCGCCTTGCGCCTTTTCGGCTTGCGACTGCCACTGCTCGCGTTGCGCGGTGAGCGCGGCGATCTGCGCCTGCACGCGGTTGCGCGATTCGACGATGAACTTGATCTCGGCTTCGAGCCGGCTGACTTCGGCGTTCGCCTCGTACAGCGCGCCTTGCGCGCCCTGCATCGCGTCGCTGGCCGAGTAATGCGCGACGCGCAGCGTTTCCAGTTGCGCTTCGACTTCGCGCAGTTTGGCGGTTTGCGCCTCGAGGTCGATTTGCGCCTGTTCGATCGCGCGCTGCTGGCGTTCCTGCTCGCTGCCGGCTTCGTTCTTGCGCAACAGCCACAGGAGGCGCTGCTTCTCTTCGCCGTCGGCCTGCAATTCCTTGTAGCGCGTGGCGACGACCGCCTGCGCTTCCAGCTTCTCCAGATTCGCCCCGAGTTCGCGGACGATGTCCTCGACCCGCGTCAGGTTCTCGCGCGTATCGTGCAGACGGTTCTCGGTCTCGCGGCGGCGTTCCTTGTACTTGGACACGCCCGCGGCTTCCTCGAGAAACACGCGCAGCTCTTCCGGCTTCGCCTCGATCAGGCGCGCGATCATGCCCTGCCCGATGATCGCGTAAGCGCGCGGCCCGAGGCCGGTGCCGAGGAAGATGTCCTGAATGTCGCGGCGGCGCGCCGGCAAATTGTTGATGTAGTAGCTCGAGGTGCCGTCGCGCGTGAGCACGCGCTTCACGGCGATTTCGGCATACTGGCCCCACTGGCCGGCGGCGCGGCCGTCGGCGTTGTCGAACACGAGTTCGACGCTGGCGCGGCTACCCGGCTTGCGCGCGGTCGAGCCATTGAAGATCACGTCCTGCATCGACTCGCCGCGCAGCTCGGAGGCGCGCGATTCGCCGAGCACCCAGCGCACGGCGTCGATGATGTTGGACTTGCCGCACCCGTTCGGCCCGACCACGCCAACTAGCTGGCCGGGAACCTGGAAATGCGTGGGATCGACGAATGACTTGAAGCCAGCGAGTTTGATCGAGGTCAGACGCACGGCGGATTCGCTGTTGGAAAAGGGAAAATAAAAAGTGGCTCGCGAGGGCCGCGCCTGCCGCGCGCCGAAGCAGCGAAACGGCAAAGGCTCGCGACACCCCGCAACGCCCTGCGATATGGGCGCTGAGCACGCGCTGTCCAACGTGCTTCAGCTAATGAGGGGCAATCATACCATCGCGCGTGGACGGTTTTTACCGTCCTTACGGTCTGTATCAGGATCGATGGCGGCGCTCACGTCCTGATTGGCGGGATCGGGCGGCAAAGCCCTCGTGCGATGCATCCAGCTCGACAGCGCGGACGCCAGCACGATGCACGCGCCGCCCGCCCATTCGCGCGGCCCCGGCATCTCGCCGGCAAAAAGCCACGCGGAAAACGCCGTGACCACGAGTTCGAACAGCATGATGATCGAGGCCCGATTGGCCGGCACACGCGCGAGCCCGTACTGCACCAGCATATTGTTCGACGCCAGCAGAAAGCCGAGGCCGAGCACCAGCAGCGCGGCGGTGCCGAGATGCGCGCCGGTGGGCGGCGCGGGCATGGCCTCGAACAACGACGCGCACGCGCCGAAAAGCGCCGCGCCGCCGAAGATCGTTGCGGTGCGCATTTCGGGCTTCATGTCGGGCAATACGCGGCTCGTCTTGAGGATCAGCACGTTGCTCATCGCGAAGCCCATGCCGCCCGCGAGGCCCGCCCATTCGGCGAGATTGCCGGGCACGGGAAGGCCGAGCCGCGGCGACCACAGCATCGTCATCGCGCCGGCCAGCGACAGCGCGGCGAGGCCCGCGCCCGGCCAGGTCAAGCGTTCATGCAGGATGAAGTGCGCGAACAGCGCGGTCCATGCCGGGGTGAGATAGAACAGCAGCAACACGCGCATGACCTCGCCGTGGATCGAGCCCCACACGAAGCCGAGATTGGTGATGCCGGCCGCCAGCGCCAACGCCGGCAGCAGCCAATGCCAGCGCACCGTCTTGAGCGCGTGACGCCGCACCAGCAGCACGAACAGGCAGCCGGCGCCGCTCGTCAGCGCGCTCGCCGCCGTGCCGGTCACGCCGAGCGCCGCGAGCATGCGCAGTGGATACCAGATCATGCCCCACACCGAAGCGCCCAGCATGATCGCAAGCGTCGGCCAGCCGTGGCGAAGCCAGTTGGTCATGCCGCGCTCCTTGCGGAACCGCCGGCGGTGCTGCTGTTGGGGGCCGCGGGTTTATCGCGCCCGCTTCGTCCGAATGTCTCGAATGTCTTGACGACTGCTACGACCATTGCTGCTCCTGCTTCTTTCTTGCGCGAACCGTCGGCGGCTCGCGTCGTTCCCGCTGCGTCGCATGCGCTGCGCCACCTGGCGGGCGGCGCGGCCAGCCGCTTGTCAGCGCTGCGCCGTGTCGTGAGAGGGCTGATGGGACCGCGAACCGCCACGCGCCACGCCATGCGCGCCACGCTATAATCATCCGCTCGCCGCCGTCCGTTTGGCTGCCGTCCCGCTGCTGTTTTACCGCCGTCCCGCTGCTGTCTGTCTCGCGCATTGGTCAACGCATTGGTCAGCGCATTAGTCAGCGCTTTGCCGCCGGCGCGCGTGCCGGCATCTTCCTGCATCCGTCCACGCCCATCTTCGATCAGGCCCGAACCGTCCAGTGAACCCGCTCCTCGATTCTCTCCAGCCCTATCCGTTCGAAAAGCTGCGTGCGCTTTTCAAGGACATCACGCCGCCGGCCGGCCTCGCGCACATCAGCTTCGGCATCGGCGAGCCGAAACATCCCACGCCGGCGCTGATCCGCGACGCGGTGGTCGCCTCGCTCGGCGGCCTGGCCGCGTATCCGGCAACGATCGGCTCGCAGCCGCTGCGCGAGTCGATCGCGCAATGGGTCACGCAGCGCTACAATCTGCCGCCGGTCGACGCCGCCACCCAGGTGCTGCCGGTGTCGGGCTCGCGCGAGGCGCTGTTCGCCCTGGCGCAGACCGTGATCGACCCGCAACGCAATGCCGAAGGCGAGCCTGCGATCGTACTCTGTCCGAACCCGTTCTACCAAATCTACGAAGGCGCGGCGATTCTGGCCGGCGCGCAGCCGTACTTCGTGAACAGCGACCCGGCGCGCAACTTCGCCTGCGACTATTCGGCGGTGCCGGACGACATCTGGGCGCGCACGCAACTGCTCTACGTATGCTCGCCAGGCAATCCGACCGGCGCGGTGCTCACGCTCGACGACTGGCGCGAACTGTTCGCGCTGTCGGACCGCTACGGCTTCGTGATCGCCTCCGACGAGTGCTACTCGGAAATCTATTTCGACGAAGCCCATCCCCCGCTCGGCGGCCTCGAAGCGGCGCACAAGCTCGGCCGCGGCTTCGAGCGGCTCGTGATGCTGTCGAGCCTGTCCAAGCGCTCGAACGTGCCGGGCATGCGCTCGGGCTTCGTGGCGGGCGACGCGGCGATCCTGAAAGCCTTCCTGCTCTACCGCACCTATCACGGCGCGGCCTTGTCGACGGTGTACCAGGCGGCCAGCATCGCCGCCTGGAACGACGAAGCGCACGTGCGCGAGAACCGCGCGAAATACGTGCGCAAGTTCGCCACCGTCACGCCGATGCTCGCCGAAGTGCTCGACGTGCGCCTGCCCGACGCCGCCTTTTATCTGTGGGCCGACGTCTCGCGCACGGGCCTTACGGATACCGGGTTCGCCCAGCGCCTGTACGCCGACTATAATGTGACGGTTCTGCCGGGCTCGTTTCTCGCGCGCACCGCGCACGGCGTGAACCCCGGCCGCAATTTCGTGCGCATGGCGCTCGTCGCCGACGTCGACGAATGCACCCAGGGCGCGCAACGGATCGTCGACTTTTGCCGCGCGCTCGCGGGTTGAGTTTGCTTTAACGCCCCCGCACCGCATCCCTTCTTCCGACTTCAACTCTTCAGAAAACACGCATATGTCGCAACAACTTCAGAGCATCATCGACACCGCCTGGGAAAACCGCGCCGAGCTGTCGCCGAAGGCCGCGCCGGCCGACGTGCGCGAAGCCGTCGCCCACGCCATCGAGCAACTGGACAAGGGCGCGCTGCGCGTCGCCGAGAAGAAGGACGGCGACTGGGTCGTCAATCAATGGCTGAAGAAAGCGGTGCTGCTGTCGTTCCGCCTGGAAGACAACGCGCCGATGCCGGCCGGCGGTTACTCGCAGTTCTACGACAAGGTGCCGTCGAAGTTCGCCAACTACACCGCTGAAGACTTCGCCGCCGGCGGCTTTCGCGTGGTCCCGCCGGCCATCGCGCGGCGCGGCTCGTTCATCGCGAGGAACGTCGTGCTGATGCCGTCGTACACCAACATCGGCGCCTATGTGGACGAAGGCTCGATGGTCGACACGTGGGCCACCGTCGGCTCGTGCGCGCAGATCGGCAAGAACGTTCACCTGTCGGGCGGCGTGGGCATCGGCGGCGTGCTGGAGCCGCTGCAGGCGAACCCGGTCATCATCGAGGACAACTGCTTCATCGGCGCGCGCTCGGAAGTGGTGGAAGGCGTGATCGTCGAGGAAAACTCGGTGATCTCGATGGGCGTGTACCTCGGCCAGAGCACCAAGATTTACGACCGCGAAACCGGCGAAGTGTCGTATGGCCGCATTCCGGCCGGCTCGGTGGTGGTGGCGGGCAACCTGCCGTCGAAAGACGGCTCGCATAGCCTGTACTGCGCCGTGATCGTCAAGAAGGTCGACGCCAGGACGCGCGCCAAGGTCGGCCTGAACGAGCTGCTGCGAGGCGATTGATGGCACGCGGCACCAAAACCGTCGTCTACGGCATCCCGAACTGCGACACCGTGAAGAAAGCCCGCGTGTGGCTGGAAGAGCACGGCGTCGAGTTCGAGTTCCACGACTTCAAGAAAGCCGGCGTGACCGAGCCGCTCGTGCAGGACTGGCTGAAGGACGTGAAGCTCGACGCGCTGCTGAACCGGCGCGGCACCACCTGGCGCGGCCTGGCCGACGACATGAAGGCGGCCGCCGATACCCAGTCGGGCGCGATCGCGCTGATGATCCACAAGCCCTCGGTGATCAAGCGGCCGGTGCTGGTGGTCAACGGTCGGGTCAAGTCGCTCGGTTTTTCCGCGGACGAATACGCAACGCTGTTTGCGTGAAGCCACGCCCGAACGCAACAAGAAGTCGACACGCGGCCTCGCCGCGTTGCCTGAAAGCCGTTGCCGGCTGCGGTGTTCAACCGCCAGCCGGCATTTTTTCATTTCCAAGTGGCTTGTACGAAATCCATGTCCGGCACCCTCGCCCTTACCGAACAACTCATCGCGCGCGCGTCCGTCACGCCCGACGACCAGCATTGCCAGCGCCTGCTGATCGAACGCCTGTCCGCCATCGGCTTCGAACACGAGACGATCGAATCGAACGGCGTGACCAACCTGTGGGCCGTCAAGCGCGGCGTCGACGGCACCGCGGGCAAGCTGCTCGCCTTCGCCGGCCACACCGACGTGGTGCCGACCGGCCCGCTCGAACAGTGGCGCTCGGCGCCGTTCGAGCCGACCCATCGCGACGGCAAGCTGTATGGCCGCGGCGCGGCGGACATGAAAACGTCGATCGCCGGCTTCGTGGTGGCGAGCGAGGAATTCGTCGCGGCCCACCCGTCGCATCGCGGCTCGATCGCGTTCCTGATCACGAGCGACGAGGAAGGCCCCGCCACCGACGGCACCGTCAAGGTGGTCGAGGCGCTGGAAGCGCGCGGCGAGCGCATGGACTATTGCATCGTCGGCGAACCGACTTCGAGCGAACGGTTCGGCGACACGGTGAAGAACGGCCGGCGCGGCTCGATGTCGGGCAAGCTGGTCGTCAAGGGCGTGCAAGGCCACATCGCCTATCCGCATCTGGCGAAAAATCCCGTGCATCTGCTCGCGCCCGCGCTCGCGGAACTGGTCGCCGAACGTTGGGACGACGGCAACGAATACTTCCCGCCCACCACGTGGCAGGTGTCGAACATTCACAGCGGCACCGGCGCGACCAACGTGATCGCGGGTCACGCGGACGTGATGTTCAACTTCCGCTTTTCGACGGCCAGCACCGTGGAGGGTCTGCAGGCGCGCGTGCATGCGATCCTCGACAGGCATGGGCTCGAATACGATCTGCAATGGACCGTGAGCGGCCTGCCGTTCCTCACGCCGCGCGGCGACCTGTCGAATGCGCTCGCCAAGGCGATCGCGGACGAAACCGGCGTAAGCACCGAACTGTCGACCACCGGCGGCACCTCGGACGGCCGCTTCATCGCGCGCATCTGCAAACAGGTGGTCGAATTCGGTCCGCTGAACGCCAGCATCCACAAGATCGACGAACATATCGAACTCGCACACATCGAGCCGCTGAAAAACGTGTACCGCCGCGTGCTCGAACAACTGATCGCCTGAACAAGGACTAATTGCGATGACGCTTCCGTTTTCCACTGTCCGCGACCTGCTGCGTTTCGCGGTGTCGCGCTTCAACCAGGCCGGGCTGTCGTTCGGCCACGGTTCGGCCAATGCTTACGACGAAGCCGCCTATCTGATCCTGCATACGCTGCATTTGCCGCTCGATCTGCTGGAGCCGTTTCTCGATGCGCGCTTGAGCGCGGCCGAAATCGACGCCGTGCTGAACGTGATCGAGCGCCGCGCCGCCGAACGCGTGCCGGCCGCGTACATCACGCAGGAAGCGTGGATGCACGGCTTTCGCTTCCACGTGGACGAGCGCGTGATCGTGCCGCGTTCGTTCATCGGCGAGTTGCTGCAGGACGGCCTGCAACCGTACGTGGAAGATCCCGAGCAGGTGAGCGCGGTGCTGGAACTATGCACCGGCTCCGGCTGCCTCGCGATTCTCGCGGCGCATGCCTTTCCGAACGCCGATATCGACGCGGTCGATCTGTCGGCGCCCGCGCTGGAAGTCGCCGCGCGCAACGTCGCGGACTATAAGCTCGACGACCGCATCGCCCTTTTCGAAGGCGATCTGTACGCGCCGCTCGCCGAACGGCGCTACGACGTCATCATCAGCAACCCGCCTTACGTGAACGCGGCGTCGATGCGGGAGTTGCCCGCCGAATACAAGCACGAGCCGGACATGGCGCTCGCGGGCGGCGCCGACGGCATGGACGTCGTGCGCCGGATCATCGCCGACGCGCGCAACTGGCTCACCGAAAACGGCGTGCTGGTGATCGAGATCGGCAACGAGCGCCAGCACGTCGAGGCGGCGTTCGGCGGCCTCGATCTGGTATGGCTCTCCACCAGCGCCGGCGACGACAACGTGTTCCTGATCCAGGCCGCCGATCTGCCGGTGTAACGGTTTATCGCGGGCCGGGCGCGGCGGTCGGCTACGCTTGTCGCTCGCCGCGCGGCGCGTCTGAGTACACTCCCGGAAGTGACTCGGAGCGCGCTTTCCAACCCTTCGCCTGCCTATGCAATTCGACCTGCTTCACGTCGGCACGCTGGTCGCCCTCGCTCACATCCTGGGCGTCGTCGCGGCGTGCCACGCGATTCTGAATACCCGCACGTCGCAAGGCGCGATCGCGTGGGCCGTGTCGCTGGTCGCGATGCCTTATCTGACGCTGGTGCCCTACCTGTTCCTCGGCCGCAGCAAGTTCGCCGGCTATGCGGACGCGCGCCGCGTCGAAAACGAACTGCTGCGCGCACGCGCCCACCCGCCGGAGTGGGACGTGCAGGCTTCGTCCACGGGACTGCCCATGCAGGCGCTCGGCGCGAGGCTCGTGCATTCGCTCACGCGGCTCGGCGGCATGCCGTTTCTGCCGGGCAACTCGGTGCGCACGCTGGTGAACGGCACGGCGACCTTCGAGGCGATCTTCGAGGCGATCGAAAGCGCGCGCCACTACGTGATCGTGCAGTTCTTCATCGTGCGCGCCGATGCGCTCGGCGAAATGTTCAAGGACGTGCTGATCGCGAAGGCGAAACAAGGCGTGCGCGTCTACTTCCTGTACGACAGCATCGGCAGCTTCGATCTGCCGCACCGCTACGTGGCGGCGCTAACCGCGGGCGGCGTGGAAATGCATCCGTTCGCCACCCATCGCCGGTTCGTAAACCGGCTGCAACTGAACTTTCGCAATCACCGCAAGATCGTTTCGGTGGACGGCGAGCGCGCGTTTGTCGGCGGCCATAACATCGGCGTCGAATATCTCGGCGCGAGGCCGCCGCTCTCGCCGTGGCGCGACACGCATATCGAGGTGCGCGGCCCCGCGGTCGCGAGCATTCAGTTCGTGTTCACCGAGGACTGGCACTGGGCGACCCAGCAATTGCCCGTGTTCGACATGCCCGCCGCGCCGGCGGCCGCCGAGCGCCCGGCCGGTCACGACATGCACTGCCTCGTGGTGCCGAGCGGCCCGGCCGACAAACAGGAGACCTGCTCGCTCTTTTTCGTCGAAGCGATCAACGCGGCGCGCGAACGGATCTGGATCACCACGCCCTATCTCGTCCCCGACGAAGCCGTGTTCGCCGCCTTGCGGCTCGCCGCGCTGCGCGGCGTGGACGTGCGCATCATGATTCCGTGCCGGCGCGATCACGTGGTCGTGTTCGAAGCCTCGAAGCTATATGCGTACGACTCGCTGCGCGCGGGTATCCGGATCTTTCGCTACCAGCCGGGCTTCCTGCATCAGAAGGTGGTGCTGATCGACAGCATGGCCGCCGCGATCGGCAGCGCCAATCTCGACAACCGCTCGTTCCGGCTCAACTTCGAGATCATGGTGCTGACCGTGGACCGCGGCTTCGCCGAAGAGGTTGAGGCGATGCTGCTCGAGGACTTCGCCGAATCGATCGAAATCGATCGCAACGAGTACCGCCATGCGAGCGCGCTGCGGCGCGTGTTGATGCACGTGGCGCGGCTGTTCGCGCCGATTCTCTAGCTGCGTTGCATTTGCGCGGGTTCCTTGCCTTACGCTCCGCGGCAACTCAACGCGGCAACTCAAAAGCAGCCACTCAAAGCAGCTTCTCGATGTCCTCGGCAATCGCCTCGGGCTTGGTCAACGGCGCATAACGCTTGACCACCTCGCCGTCGCGGCCGATCAGGAACTTGGTGAAATTCCACTTGATCGCCTCGAGCCCCAGCAGGCCCGGCGCCTCGCCCGTCAGATAGCGGAATAGCGGATGCGCGTTCGCCCCGTTCACGTCGACCTTGTCGAACATCGGGAAGGTCACGCCGTAGTTCTTCTCGCAGAACGCGCCGATCTGCGCCGCGTCGCCCGGCTCCTGCTTGCCGAACTGGTTGCACGGAAAACCGAGCACCGTCAGCCCGCGCGCCGCGTAACCGTCGTACAGCTTCTGCAAGCCCGCGTATTGCGGCGTGAACCCGCATTCGCTCGCCGTATTGACGATCAGCAACACCTTGCCTTGATAGCGCTCCAGGTTCACTTCCTCGCCGCCCAGCGTGCGCGCCGAAAACGAATAGATCGATGTCATGGGCTCTCCCCTCTCTGAAAGCCGTCAGTCTATGCCAAAAGCCGTGCCGATACAGTCGGCCGAATGGCCGATGCCGCTTGAGCGCCCGGTGCCGGCCCCGGCGGTCTAAAATAGCGGTTTTCTTCAGCCGGCCTCTTCGTGATCCGCTTTAACCAGTTCAGCCTCGCGCGCGGCACCAAGCCGCTCTTCGACAACACCACGTTCACGCTCAACCCCGGCGAAAAAGCCGGCCTGGTGGGAGCGAACGGCGCGGGCAAGTCGACGCTGTTTGCCGTGCTGCTCGGCGAACTGCATGCGGACGGCGGCGATTTTTCGATCCCGCCCACCTGGCAGATCGCGCACGTCGCGCAGGAAACCCCCGCCGCGGACAAAACCGCGCTCGACTACACGCTCGACGGCGACGCCGCCTTGCGCGCGATCGAAGCGTGCATTGCCGAGGCCTCCGCCGCGCACGACGGCGCGGCCGAAGGCGAAGCGCACGCCGCGTTTGCGGACGCCGACGGCTACACCGCGCCCGCGCGCGCCGAAGCCTTGCTGCTCGGCCTCGGCTTCACGCTCGAACAGACCCGCGAGCCGGTCAGCAGCTTCTCGGGCGGCTGGCGCATGCGGCTGAACCTGGCGCAGGCGCTGATGTGCCGTTCCGACCTGCTGCTGCTCGACGAACCCACCAATCACCTGGATCTCGACGCGATCATCTGGCTCGAAGACTGGCTGCATCGCTATCCCGGCACGCTGATCGTGATCTCGCACGACCGCGAGTTTCTCGATTCGGTCTGCAACGTTACGCTGCATCTGGAAAAACAGCAGATCAGGCGCTATGGCGGCAACTACTCGCAATTCGAAGTGCTGCGCGCGCAGCAGATCGCTTTGCAGCAGAGCGCGTATGAAAAGCAGCAGCGCACGGTCGAGCATCTGCAGAGCTACATCAACCGCTTCAAGGCGCAGGCCACCAAGGCGCGCCAGGCGCAAAGCCGCGTGAAGGCGCTGGAAAAGATGGAGCTGATCGCGCCCGCGCACGCGTCCTCGCCGTTCACGTTCGAATTCCGCACGCCCGATTCGGCGCCCAATCCGATGATGGTGATGGAAGACGTGCGCTGCGGCTATCGTAGCGACGGCATTGAGATTCCGATCGTCGATCATGTGATGCTGTCGATCCAGAACGGCCAGCGCATCGGCCTGCTCGGCGCGAACGGCCAGGGCAAGTCGACGCTGATCAAGACGCTCGCCGGCACGCTCGAAGCGCTCGGCGGCCAGGTGCGCGAAGGCAAGGGGCTGCGCATCGGCTACTTCGCGCAGCATCAGCTCGAAACGCTGCGCCCGGACGACACGCCGTTGCAGCACCTCGCGCGCCTCGCGCCCGATATGCGCGAACAGGAATTGCGCGACTTCCTCGGAAGTTTCAATTTTTCCGGCGAAATGGCGACCTCGAAGATCGCGCCATTCTCCGGCGGCGAAAAAGCGCGCCTCGCGCTGGCGCTGATCATCTGGCAAAAGCCGAACCTGCTGCTGCTCGACGAGCCGACCAATCACCTCGACCTCGAAACGCGCCACGCGCTCACCATGGCGCTCGCGCAGTTCGAAGGCACGCTGATTCTCGTGTCGCACGACCGGCATTTGCTGCGCGCCACCACCGATCAGTTCATGCTGGTCGCGAAACACCGCCTGCAGGAATTCGACGGCGATCTGGACGACTACCGCGACTGGCTGCTGCAACATGCCGCCGAACAGCGCGCGGCGCTCAAGGCGGGCAACGCATCCAGCGGCGCGAACGGTGCGGACAGCGCCGCCGACGGCGGCGTGAACCGCAAGGAACAGCGGCGCCTCGAAGCGGAGACGCGCCAAAAACTCGCGCACCTGAAAAAGCCGCTGCAAAGCCGTGTCACGAAGATCGAAAAGGAAATGGACGCGCTCAACGCGGAGAAGGCGGCGCTCGATGTGTTCGTCGTCGATCCGGCGAGTTATGAGCCCGAGCAGAAAAGCAGGCTGACGGAGGCAATCCGCCGTCAGGCAGACGTGAACGCACGCCTCGAAACGCTCGAAGCCGAATGGCTCGAGATTCACGAGGAACTCGAACAGATCGGCTAGCGGCACGCCGCTTGCGGTCCGCAACGGCATCGACGGGAGGTTGGCTTTGTCATCTGCGACATCATCCGGGGCGTCGTCCAGTCCGTCACCGGTGCCGCCCGCGCTGCAAGGCTTGCGCGTGCTCGACCTGACGCGCCTGCTGCCCGGTCCGGTCGCCGCGTTGCGGCTTGCCGAACTCGGCGCGGACGTGCTGAAGATCGAGGCGCCCGGCGCCGGCGACCCCACCCGCGCGATGATGCAGTCGTCGAGCGACCGCGTGGCCGGACGGCCCGGCGCGTTTTACCGGCTGGTGAATCGCGGCAAGCGCGAAACGCGCCTCGACCTCAAATCAGAAGCGGGACGCAACGTGTTGCGCGCCCTCGCCGCCGAAGCCGACGTGCTGATCGAGAGTTTTCGGCCAGGCGTGACGGAGCGCCTCGGCGTCGGCTATGAAACGCTGCGCGCGGCCAATCCCCGGCTCGTCTACTGCGCGATCAGCGGGTATGGCACGAGCGGTCCATTCGTCGACCATCCCGGCCACGACCTGAACTACATCGGCTATGCGGGCGTGCTCGATCAACTGGCGAGCCGCGACGGCACGCCGATCCTGCCGAATTTCCAGATCGCGGATCTGCTCGGCGGCGCGCTGAGCGCGGTCACGCAGATTCTCGCCGCGTTATGGCACGTGTCGCGCGGCGGCGCGGGCCGCTTCATCGACGTATCGATGGCGCACGTCACGCATGCGCATAACATCGTCGCGCAAGTCGGGCTCGTCAATGACGGCGCCGCGCCGGCAGCCGGCGGCGGTCTGCTGAATGGCGGGGTGCCCTGCTACAACCTGTACCGCACGCTCGATAACCGCTGGCTCGCGGTCGGCGCGCTCGAACTGAAGTTCTGGGAAACGCTGTGCATGGCGCTCGACCGGCCCGAATGGGCGACGCGCCACTGGAGTCTCGGCCAGGCGATCGGCGGCCCGGACGCCGCCGCGCTAACACAGGAACTCGCCGACATGATCGGCAAGCGTGCGCTGGAGGAATGGGTGCGGTTGCTGGAGCCGCTCGGCTGCTGCGTGTCGCCGGTGCTGACGCCGGCCGAAGCCGCGCGGCACCCGCTGTTCGATCCGCAAGCTCTCGCGGCGGCGAGCGGCGGCGAAAACGAAGCGGAAGGCGACGACCGGTTTATCGGTTGAACGGAGCGTTCGACCGGCGTGAGGCAAAAGCCAGGTCGACCGGCTCGGCAGTCATGCAGCGCTTACCACCGCGCAGTTCAGGCAAACGCCGCTGCCCCGAACCATCAGCGCCGTGCCGGCGTCTGCCGCGGCAAGGTCTGACGCGGTGTCTTTTCATCGTCGTACAGCAGATGCTTGCGGCCTTCCACATGACGATTGATCGTGGCGCGCACCTCGGCGGCCGTGGCGTGCTCGGCGACCACGCCCCGCGAAATCTGCCCCGCCGTATCGATCCATTCGACGATCCGGCAAGCACCGCCCCAAGGCTGGCGAATAGGCTCGGAGACGCGGCAGCCGCGCACCTGCATCGGCCGCTCGGCCACGGTTTCATATGACTGTTTCAAGGCGCGATCCTTTTTCGGGCATCAGAAGGGATGCAATATCCCCCGCAGCTTAGGAAAAAGGAATGTCCGATGGGTTACAACCAATATGGAGATATTTACCGCGCATTACGGGTCGCGCCAGCGCGCACGGGCGCGCAAGCCCCGTCTAGTCGAGCGTGCGAACCCGGTCGATAGCCTGTTCGATGCGCTCGACCGCAACGACCTGTAAGCCTTCGATCGGCTGCTTCGGCGCATTGGCCTTCGGAATGACCGCGACGGAGAAGCCCAGTTTGGCGGCTTCCTTCAGCCGCTCCTGACCGCGCGGCGACGGCCGGATCTCGCCGGCCAGCCCCACTTCCCCGAATACGACCAGTCCCTTGGGCAGCGGTTTGTTGCGCATCGACGAATGAATCGAGAACAGCACGGCAAGGTCCGCGGCGGGCTCGCTGATCTTCACGCCGCCCACCGCGTTGAGGAACACATCCTGATCGAAACAGGCAATGCCGGCGTGCCGATGCAGCACGGCCAGCAGCATCGCGAGCCGGTTCTGCTCGAGGCCCACCGCGAGCCGCCGCGGGTTCGGCGCGTTGGCCGAATCCACCAGCGCCTGCACCTCGACCAGCAACGGCCGCGTGCCCTCCTGCGTGACCAGCACGCACGAACCCGGCACCGACTGCTCATGCTGCGACAGAAACAGCGCCGACGGATTGGCGACGCCGCGCAGGCCGCGCTCGGTCATCGCGAACACGCCTAGTTCGTTGACCGCGCCGAAGCGGTTCTTGATCGCGCGCACCAGCCGGTACGACGAATGCGTATCGCCCTCGAAGTACAGCACCGTGTCGACGATATGCTCGAGCACGCGCGGCCCCGCGAGCGCGCCTTCCTTGGTCACGTGGCCGACCATGATGATCGTGGTGCCCGTTTGCTTGGCGATCCGCGTCAATTGCGCCGCGCATTCGCGAACCTGCGCGACCGAGCCGGGCGCGGAAGTCAGCGCGTCGGAATAAACGGTCTGAATCGAATCGATCACGGCGACCTCGGGCCGTTGCTCGGCGATCGTCGCCTGGATTTTTTCGAGCTGGATTTCCGCGAGCAGTTGCAGCTCGCTCGCCTTCGAGCCGGGCTCCAGCAACGAAAGCCGCTGCGCGCGCAACGCGATCTGCGCGGCCGATTCCTCGCCGCTGATATAGAGCGCGCGTTTGTGCGCAGCGATTTCCGCGAGCGATTGGAGCAGCAGCGTCGATTTGCCGATGCCCGGATCGCCGCCGATCAACACCACGCCGCCCGGCACCAGGCCGCCGCCCAGCACGCGGTCGAATTCGCTCACGCCAGTGGAAAAGCGCGGCACGTCGGACGCCTCGATGTCGGCGAGACGCCGCACGGGCGCGCTCTTCGCGAGCGACTGGAAGCGGTGGGTGGACGGCGTTTCCGCGACCGATTCCACCAGCGTGTTCCATGCATTGCATGACGGGCACTGACCGGCCCATTTCGGCGATTGCCCGCCGCATTCACTGCAGATGTACAACGTCTTCGGTTTAGCCACGCGCGATTGCCTGTATTGCTGTTCTTGGGAGGGTGGGCTCGGTGAGGAGAGTTCGGCGAGCGATTGGTCGGCAACCCATGCGGCCACCGAGCCGATATACGCGGACCGCCATTGGCGGCTCGCCCGTCGGTGTGCAAACGCCGCACGCGCTACCGGAAGAAACCGCCTACTCGGCGCGCACCTGCACGCGCGGCGCCACCGCGCACATCAGCTCGTAGCCGATCGTGCCGCATGCCTGCGCGACGTCGTCGATCGGCAGCGAGGCGCCCCACAACTCGACGCGCGAGCCGACGTTGGCGGTCGGGATCGGCGTCAGGTCGACCGTGAGCATGTCCATCGAGACGCGCCCGACGACCCGCGTGCGCACCCCGTCGACGATCACCGGCGTGCCTTCCGGCGCGATGCGCGGATAGCCGTCCGCGTAGCCGCAGGCCACCACGCCGATGCGCATCGGCGCGCGTGCCTTGAACAAGGAGCCGTAGCCGACCGTCTGGCCTTCGCCGATGGTTTGCACGGCGATCAATTCCGAACTGAGCGTCATGGCCGGCTGCAGCCCGGTGCCCGCGATCGCGGCCGTCACGCCCGAGGGCGACGCGCCGTACAGGATGATGCCCGGACGCACCCAGTCGAAGTGCGTCTCGGGATGCCACAGCGTGGCCGCCGAATTGGCGAGGCTGCGTGCGCCGGCGATGCCTTGCGCGCCGCGCTCGAAGGCGTCCATCTGATGCGCGACGCCGCGTTCGCCGTCGGCGTCCGCGAAGTGGGTCATCAACGTGATCTGGCCGACGCCCTGGCAGGCGCGCGCGCGCTCCCATGCGGCGCGGAATTTTTCCGGCGTGTAGCCGAGGCGGTTCATGCCGCTGTTCATCTTCAACTGGATGTTGACGGGCTTGGAGAGGCGCGCCATTTCAAGCATGCGCAACTGTTCGTCCGAGTGCAGCGCCGTGGTCAGGCTGTAGCGGTCGATCACGTCGATATCGGTCGGACGAAAAAAGCCTTCGAGCAATAAAATTGGGCCGGCCCACCCTAATTCACGCAACTTCACGGCTTCTTCGAGGTCCAGCAACCCGAAGCCGTCGGTTGCGCGCAGGCCCGGAAAAGCGCGCGCGAGGCCGTGCCCGTAAGCGTTCGCCTTCACGACGGCCCAGATCTTCGACTTTGGCGCGTAGCGCCGGGCGACGGCGAGGTTATTGGCGAGTGCGGAGGTATGAATCGTGGCTGAGAGGGGGCGCGGCATGGGATATTTTCGTAAAGACGCTTGCGAATCAGCGGCTTACAGGGCGTTTTCAATGCCAGTCCGCCGCTGGGCGGTGCGATCAAGGATTCTGCTAGTCCGAATCCATCTATTTTCATGATATAAAGCCGTGCGCACAACCCATTTCGAACGGCATAAGCCCGGACGCCTTGCACGCGGCCGGGGCGGACAGGCCGCAGCGAGGACAGCATCGCATCAGATGAAAAAAGGTTTTTACACCATCATGGCCGCGCAGTTTTTCTCGTCGCTGGCCGACAATGCGCTTCTGATCGCCGCTATCGCACTGCTGAAAGATCTCCACGCTCCGAACTGGATGACGCCGCTGCTCAAGCTGTTCTTCGTGCTGTCGTACGTCGTTCTTGCCGCTTTCGTGGGCGCCTTCGCCGACTCGCGTCCCAAAGGGCACGTGATGTTCATCACCAACACCATCAAGGTGGTCGGCTGTCTCACGATGCTGGCGGGCGCGCATCCGCTGCTCGCCTATGGCATCGTCGGCTTTGGCGCGGCGGCCTATTCGCCGGCCAAATACGGCATTCTCACCGAACTGCTGCCGCCTGACCGGCTGGTCGCCGCGAACGGCTGGATCGAAGGCACCACGGTCGGCTCGATCATTCTCGGCACCGTGCTCGGCGGCGCGCTGATCAGCCCGCACATTGCAGCACCGATCCTCAGGCACCACATTCCCACCGTCAACACGCCAGCCGAAGCGGCCATGCTGATCATCATGGGAATCTACGTGATCGCCGCGCTGTTCAATCTGCGCATTCCCGACACCGGCGCGCGCTATCCGAAACAGGAACGCGGCCCGATCAAACTGGTCACCGATTTCGCCGACTGTTTCGTCGTGCTGTGGCGTGACAAGCTCGGCCAGATTTCGCTCGCCGTGACGACGCTGTTCTGGGGCGCGGGCGCAACGCTGCAATTCATCGTGCTGAAGTGGGCCGAAGTGTCGCTCAACATGTCGCTCTCGGAAGCGGCGGTCCTGCAGGCGGTGGTCGCCGTCGGCGTGGCGGCGGGCGCAATCTTCGCGGCCTCGCGCGTGCCGTTGAAGAAGTCGCTCTCGGTGCTGCCGGTCGGGATCATCATGGGCGCCGCCGTGATGCTGATGGCGTTCTATACGCGCGATCTGTTCCCCGCGCATTGGGGGCTGTATTTTGGCCGCATGCACGTGCCGGGCTACCTGATCGTCGCGTACATCTTCCTGATGATCGTCGGCGGCCTCTCGGGCTTTTTTGTCGTGCCGATGAATGCGCTGCTGCAGCATCGCGGCCATGTGCTGTTGTCGGCGGGTCACTCCATCGCCGTGCAGAACTTCAACGAAAATCTCTCGGTGCTCGTCATGCTGTGCCTGTACGCGGTGCTGGTGTGGCTCGACGTGCCGGTCGCGGCGGTGATCGTGCTGTTCGGCACCTTCGTCTGCCTGATGATGTGGGTCGTGATGCGCCGTCACCAGGCGAATCAGCGCGCGTTCGACTCCGTCGCGCTGATCGGCGAAGTCAAGCATTGACCCGCGGCGGGGGCCCCGCTCCCGTCATGTCCGCGCCCTCCACCTTCCCCGCCTTGCCATGACTCAACCGATTCCGAATGTGCTGACGATCGCCGGTTCCGATTCCGGCGGCGGCGCCGGCATTCAGGCCGATCTGAAGACCTTCTCGGCGCTCGGCGCCTACGGCGCGAGCGTGATCACCGCGCTCACCGCGCAGAACACGCGTGGCGTCACGGCGATTCACGCGCCGGACTCCGCGTTCGTTACCGCGCAACTCGACGCGGTGTTCGACGATATCCGTATCGACGCCGTGAAGATCGGCATGCTCGCGAATGCGCCGATCGCGCGCGTGGTCGCCGATGCGCTGCGCCGGCACAAGCCGAAGCACATCGTGCTGGACACGGTGATGATCTCGAAGAGCAATCACGCGCTGCTGCTGCCCGATGCGGTCGCGGTGGTGCGCGACGAACTGCTGCCGCTCGCCGACCTGCTCACGCCCAATCTGCCGGAAGCCGCCGCCTTGCTCGGCGTGCAGCCCGCGGCCGACGAAGCCGGCATGGTCGCGCAAGGCGAAGCGCTGCGCGCGCTCGGGGCGCGCGCGGTGCTGATGAAGGGCGGTCATTTGAACGCGGCGGATAGTCCCGACTGGCTCATCGAGGAGCACGGCTCGCTGCGTCTTGGCGGCCCACGCGTGCCGGTGAAGAACACGCACGGCACGGGCTGCACGCTGTCGTCGGCGATCGCGGCGCTGATTCCGCAACGCGGCGACCTGGCGAGCGCCGTGGCCGACGCCAAGCAGTATCTGACAGGCGCGTTGCAGGCGAGCGATCAGCTCGACGTCGGCAGCGGCGTCGGGCCGGTGCATCATTTTTATCGGTGGTGGTAAGGCGACTGGCGACATGGCGCGCGTCGGCGCCGAGCGCGCCTTGCGCGGGTGCTGTCGCTATCGCTATTGCCGCGCGTAGTTCCGCGCCTGCTCCGGCCACTCGTCCGGCACGATGAATCCACGCGAGCGCTCGATCGACGCGCCCGTGCCGTCGGAGACAAACGCGGCGACCATCGTCGGTCCAGGCTGATGCGAGATTTGCGCCGCGAGTGATTCGGCGTCGACGAAAGCAGCACCCGCGGACCGCGCCTCATCTCGTTCGTGATGCCGCGGCGCGAGCCATTCGAGCCGCGACAACACACGCCAGCTTTGTCCATGCGCGGCCGCGAAAGCCGGCCAATTGCTACGCGTCACCCACCAGCCGCGTCCATGCGCCGGATCGAGCTCCACGGGATCGGATGGCGTCTCGCCATGCCGGTAAAACAGCCAGCCTTTGATGAACATGCGCGGCGCCCACGGCCCTTCGTGGCCGACCGACGCGAACTCTTCGCGCGCGCTCAGCGGCAACTGATGATTGAGCACATGCGCCAGCTTCAGATCGAAGCGGTCTTTCAGATTCGGGCCGACGTAATCCGCGAGGCGCGCGCGCCCTTCGCCGGCGTGCAGATAGCACTTCACGGCCAGTTCCCAATGCTGCCGCGCGCCCTGTTGCGTCTGCACGAGGAAATCGCATTCGCCGAGCGTGACGCCCGCGCGCCGCAGCGGCACACTCGCCGCGACCAGCCGCGCCGCCGGTCCATGCTGCAAAAACCAGGCGAGCAGGCGTTCGGCGTAGCGGCCCAGACGCGTGACGCGCGTCGCCGCGAGGTCGCGATGCAAGGGTTCTGGCGCGACGTCGAGCGCGCGCAGCCAGTCGACGGTGGCAGCGGCTTCGAGCGGCGTTTCGAAAGGATTCGCGAGCACGCCCACTGGCGGCTGTGCGCGCAACAGATCGGCGCTCAGCAGCAGCCACGCGAGATCGCGCACCGCCGCATCACGCAACGAAGCGAGCAACGGATCGAGCAGCGCGGCATAAGCGCCGGGCGCGGCGGCGGGGGCCGCCGTCGGCCCGTCCGAGGCCATCACTGCGCCACGTTCGACGACGCGCCGCCGGCCGCGCGCCACGTATCGCGCGCGAGGCACAGGTCGGCCCACGCCTTCGCCTTGTCGGGCAGGCTGCGCAGCAGATACGCCGGGTGATAGGTGACGATGACCGGCACGCCCTCGTATTCGTGCACGCGGCCGCGCAGCGACGAAATGCTCGCGTCGGTTTTCAGCAGACTTTGCGCGGCAAAGCGGCCCAGCGCGACGATCAGCTTCGGCTTGACCAGCGCCACCTGGCGTTGCAGATACGGCTCGCAACGCGCGACCTCGTCCGGCTCGGGATTGCGGTTGCCGGGCGGGCGGCACTTGATCACGTTCGCGATATAGACGTTGGCGTCGCGCGCGAGCGTGAGCGATCGCAGCATGTTGTCGAGCAGCTTGCCGGCCTGGCCGACGAACGGCTCACCGAGGCGGTCTTCGTTTTCACCGGGCGCTTCGCCGATCAGCATCCAGTCGGCGTTGCGATCGCCGACACCGAACACCGTGTTCGTGCGCTTCTCGCACAGCCGGCAGCGTTGACAGCCGGCGACGCGCTCGCTCAACGCGTCCCAGTCGAGCGTGTGGATCGCGGGCGGTTCGGGGGTTTCATGGCGGGCTTCGGCGGCGACGTGCGCGTCGGTGGGCAGATCGTCGAACCACGCGAAATCGTCGTCGGGCGGCGCGTCGAATTGCGCCCGCTCGGCAGCGCCGGACCGCGGTGATTGCGGCTGACGCGGTTCCGCCAACGGCGCGCGACGCTCGGCCTGCCCGCCAGCCTGCGTCGGCGGCGCCGACTCGCTTGTGCGTGCCGGAGCCTCGCGGTCCAACCGACCGCGCGGTTCGCCCGACTGCGACGACGGCTCCGCACGATTCGCCCCGCGCCGCTCGACCTCCGCTTGCGCGGAGCCGACGGGCCGAGTTTCGCCCGCGCGCATCACGGGACGCTCGGCGTTCTCCGTGCGAGCGGACTGGCTGCCGCCCTGCTCGCGCCCAACCGAAGCCGGCTCGCGCGCCGCGAAGCGTTCATCGTCACCGCGCGCGCCGTGCTCCGCTAACGCCGCGGCATCCGGCTCGACGCCGGCCTCGGCGACCGCTTCCCGCGCCGCCGCCATTCCGCGCCGCACCCACAGCGGCGTCAGCCCACACTCTTCCAATACCGATTCATGCAGCGCCATCTGCGCCCTCCGTGGCAAACGAGTAACGCATCACGATGGCGTCCTCCCGGCTGCGATGCCGCGCCGGATAATAATTCTTGCGCCGGCCGATCGACGCAAAGCCAAAACGTTCGTAAAGCCGGATCGCCCGATGATTCGACGGCCGCACTTCGAGCAGCAGGCCTTCGAGTTTCTCGGCGCGCGTGATGCGCACCGCCTCGCGCAGCAGCGCGAGCCCGGCGCCGGCGCCCTGCGCGGCGGGCGTCACACATAAGTTGAGCAGATGCATTTCGTCGACCACCGGCATCAATACGCAATAGCCGATCAGCGTACCCGTGACGTGCCGCAGACAGACGCCGAAATAGCCGTTGCGCAGCGAATCGCCGAAATTGCCGCGGCTCCAGGGGAATTCATAAGCAAGCTTTTCGATGGCCGCGACCTCGTCGAGATCGCCCTCGGTCATCGGCGACATATAGCGGTCCGCCAGCAACACGCCGCTCATTGCCCGGCCTCGCCCTGCCGCGCTTCGTGCGCGAGCCTCGCGGCTTGCCCGGCTTTGGCCGCTTTATCGGCGACGCGCTCCGCCGTGGTTTGCGCGACCTTGTCGCGCACGTATTCCGGCGCGGCCTGATCCGCGGGCACCGTGCGACCGGCGCGCAACGCGCGCAGCGCCGCGTGCGCCAGAGGCACGGCGTGCGGCAGTGCTTCGCCGTCGACGGTTCGCGCGGCGGCAACGGCGGGTAGCCGCGCGCCGAAGGCCGCCGCGGCATTGCCCGCGAGTGTGAAGGGGACGTCGGGCAAGACCAGCCGGTCCGGCGTATCCAGCGAAGCCGCCTGAAGCGTGCGCCATTCGCCTTGCGCGTCGTCCCACGCGTAGTCGGCCCAATAGATTTCGTCCATGCGGGCGTCGAGCGCGGCCAGCACGCGCGTGGCCGACGGGTCGCGCAGCTTTGCGCTCTCCGCGCAGGCCAGCAGCGTGCCGATCGGCACCACCGGCAGGTTCAGGCCGAATGCGAGACCTTGAGCGACGCCGGTCGCCGTGCGCAAACCCGTGAACGAGCCGGGACCGGAGCCGAACGCAATGGCGTGGCAATCGGCCAGCTTAAGGCCCGCTTCGTCGAACAGTTCGCGGATGGCGGGCAGCAGACGCGTGCTCGAGACCGCGCCGGTCTGCTCATGGCGCAACCAGATGTGAGGCTGCGCGGACGAGTGGCCCGGCGCGCCGGCGGCGGCCGATAACAGCGCCACCGAGCAGAATTCGGTCGAGGTATCGAGGGCGAGGAGCACAGTTTGAGTCATGGACGGTATTGTAATCGGCACCGCGCACGCGGATGCGGTTTTGGGACGCCCACGCGCGCCTGGCATCGGCCGGTGTTTGGAGTGCGCCCTCGGGCACGCGGCGGTATCCAGTTGTTATGATCGTCAGCCCAACCTACCCCCCAACCCGCCCCGGAGGCAAAACAACAATGGCCGACATCAACGCGCAATTCACTCAAGCCCAGGAAGACGTCAAGCAACTGCCCGAGCGTCCTGGCAATCTCACGCTGCTGCGTCTCTATGCACTCTTCAAGCAGGCCACCGAAGGCGACGTGCACGGCGACAAACCGGGCTTTACCGATATCGTCGGCAAATACAAGTACGAAGCCTGGGCGGCGCTCAAGGGCACCGATCAGGACGCCGCGAAGCAGCAATACGTCGAACTCGTCGAATCGCTCAAAAACGGCGCATCGGCGTAAGCCGGCCGCATCGACAGAACGGCGTCGTGTGATCAGCCCGCTCTGACGGGCCGATTCGCCAGCCAATCGGCGTCAGGCGACAACCCGCTAGCAGCCCGAGCAAACTTTTTCAGTAAGAAACGTCCTAACAGTGGCGCGGTGCAACAAAAGTCGATACAATGCCGCCTGCGCTTCACTGCTTTGCCCGGCTTTCTCCTAGCGGCCCTTGCGGCGCAGCGCCTCGTAGCGTTTAGCTCCAATCCAGTTTAGAACCTGTCCCCTCCTGCCTAGCCCCCTACGGGCGATCATGTCCCAGGCTGGCGGCACGCCGTGTTGGCATGTCGCATCCGATACAGCTTCTAACGAAAAGCTCGCCTTCATTGCTGCGAGCTGCCCCCGTTTTTCGATTTGCTCGCTGCTTCTTTGCTCGCTGAATCCGACGACTTGGGTATGCCGATTGGCGCCGACGTTTTAATTCCCTGTGTTTTAAGGATTCACATGACTTCGAGCAATACCTCCAGCAGCCCGTTGAACGCCATCGCCGATCAAGCCCTCGGTCTCGCCGACGCACCCGTGCAAGCCGCAGCCGCTGCTGCCGCTCCGGAAGCCGTCGCGGCTGTCGCGGCTGAGCCCACCGGCCCGACGTTCGCGTCGCTCGGTCTGTCCGCGGACGTCGTCTCCGCGCTGACCGCCGCTGGCTATCAGAACCCGACGCCGGTTCAGCAACGCGCCATCCCGGCCGCTATCGCCGGCCGCGACCTGATGGTTTCGAGCCCGACCGGTTCGGGCAAGACCGCCGCGTTCATGCTGCCCGCCATCGAGCGTTTCTCGCAACTGCAAAAGGCGCAAGCCAGCCAGCCGCGCGAACCGCGTCCGGCTGACGGCGCCCGCACGCGCCGTCCGCAACCGGTTGCCCGTCCGACCATGCTGGTGCTGACGCCGACTCGCGAACTGGCGATGCAGGTCACGACCGCCGCCGCCACGTACGGCAAGCACCTCAAGCGTCTGCGCACCGTCAGCATTCTGGGCGGCGTCGCTTACGGCCAACAGTTGATGCTGCTGGCGAAGAACCCGGAAATCCTGGTCGCCACGCCGGGCCGTCTGATCGACCACCTGGAGCGCGGCCGCATCGATCTGTCGCAACTGCAGATCCTCGTGCTCGACGAAGCCGACCGCATGCTCGACATGGGCTTCATCGAAGACATCGAAACGATCGTCGCGGCCACGCCGGCCACGCGTCAAACCATGTTGTTCTCGGCCACGCTCGACGGCAAGATCGGCTCGCTGACCGGCCGCCTGCTGAAAGATCCGGAGCGTATCGAGATCGTTCAGCGCCTCGAACAGCGCACCAACATCGCGCAAACCGTCCACTACGTGGATGACCGCGATCACAAGGATCGCCTGCTGGACCATCTGCTGCGCGACGCCGGCCTCGATCAGGCTATCGTCTTCACGGCAACCAAGATGGACGCCGACCAGTTGGCCGGCCGTCTGGCCGACGCCGGTTTCGAATCGGCCGCGCTGCACGGCGACCTGCCGCAAGGCGCACGCAACCGCACGATCCGCGCGCTGCGCGAGCGCCGGGTGCGCGTGCTGGTGGCAACGGACGTCGCCGCTCGCGGCATCGACATTCCGGGCATCACGCACGTGTTCAACTACGATCTGCCGAAGTTCGCTGAAGACTACGTGCACCGTATCGGCCGTACCGGCCGTGCGGGCCGCTCGGGTATCGCGGTGAGCCTCGTGCATCACGCGGAACAGGGCGCGTTGAAGCGCATCGAGCGCTTCGTGCGCACCCCGCTGGCGGTCAACGTCGTCGAGGGTTTCGAGCCGCGCAAGTCGGCTCCGTCGGGCACGGGTCGTCCGGGCTTTGGCGGCCGCGGCCGTCCGGGCGGCGGCAACGGCGGCGGCCGTCGCTTCGGTAGCGGCAGCGGCGCGGGCAAGCCGGCCGGCAACGGCGGCGGTGCACGCAGCGGTAGCGGCAACGGCGGCGGCTGGGCCGGCAAGTCGGCTGGCGGCGGTTCGCGTGAAGGCTACGGCGGTTCGCGCGACGGCGGCTTCGGCGCACGCCGCAGCGACGGCCCGCGCACGGCGCGTCGCGGCAGCTAATGGCATGAGGCCGGGCGCCTTCGGGCAACCGGCCATTGCATGGCCCTGCGGAAAGCAGCATGAGAAAACCCGGACGGCCCCGCGCCTTCCGAGGAGTCAAAAGAAACCGGTGCTCAGGCGCCGGTTTTTTTTCGTCCGCGTTTGGGTGGGCGCCCGAATTTCACGATGTGGAAAATTTTTTTGCGTCGTAAAAAATCGTGCTGCAAAGCACAAGACAGGCTATTGCAAGATGGAAAAAGACGTTTCTTAATGCGGAACGATTCGTGCAAGCCGTTGATTTTAATCATAAACAAATATTCCAAAAACACTTCACCGCGACTGTCGCGCGACCAGCGGTTTGCCTAGACTCTTATATAAGACTTCACGAAACGGAATGGCGGAACGTCCCCGCCTCCGGCCAGCCGCTTCGAGAAGACAGAGTCACCCATCCATTACAGGCAACCAAGGAGCACACCATGTCCCGTGAAGAACAAGCCAGGCAACTTCAACAGCAATGGGCCACCGATCCGCGCTGGAAGGGCGTCAAGCGCACCTACACCGCTGAAGACGTGGTCCGCCTGCGCGGTTCGGTTCAAGTGGAGCACACGCTTGCCAAGCGCGGCGCGGAAAAGCTGTGGGAAAGCGTCAATAACGAGCCGTTCGTGAACTCGCTCGGCGCGCTGACCGGCAACCAGGCGATGCAGCAGGTCAAGGCGGGCCTGAAGGCAATTTATCTGTCGGGCTGGCAAGTGGCGGGCGACGCGAACGTCGCCGGCGAAATGTACCCGGACCAGTCGCTGTATCCGGCGAACTCGGTGCCGCTCGTCGTGAAGCGCATCAACAATACCTTGACGCGCGCCGACCAGATCCAGTGGTCGGAAGGCAAGAATCCGGGCGACGAAGGCTACATCGACTACTTCGCGCCGATCGTGGCCGACGCTGAAGCCGGTTTCGGCGGCGTGCTCAACGCCTTCGAACTGATGAAGGCGATGATCGAAGCAGGCGCCGCGGGCGTGCACTTCGAGGACCAGCTTGCGTCGGTCAAGAAGTGCGGCCACATGGGCGGCAAGGTGCTCGTGCCGACCCGCGAGAACATCGCCAAGCTGACCGCCGCGCGGCTCGCCGCCGACGTCTCCGGCGTGCCGACCGTGCTGCTCGCGCGCACCGACGCGGAAGCCGCCGATCTGATCACCTCGGACGTCGATGAAAACGACAAGCCGTTCCTGACTGGCGAGCGCACGGTCGAAGGTTTCTATCGCACCAAGCCGGGTCTCGAGCAGGCGATTTCGCGTGGCCTCGCCTACGCGCCGTTTGCCGACATGATCTGGTGCGAAACCGGCAAGCCCGACCTCGAATTCGCGAAGAAATTCGCCGACGCGATCCACAAGGAGTTTCCGGACCAGCTCCTGTCGTACAACTGCTCGCCGTCGTTCAACTGGAAGAAGAATCTCGACGACGCCACCATCGCCAAATTCCAGCGCGAGCTCGGCGCGATGGGCTACAAGTTCCAGTTCATCACGCTGGCCGGCTTCCACGCGCTGAATTACTCGATGTTCAACCTCGCGCACGGCTATGCCCGCAACCAGATGACCGCGTTCGTCGAAATGCAGCAGGCCGAATTCGCCGCGGCCGAAAAGGGCTTCACCGCGGTCAAGCATCAGCGCGAAGTCGGCACCGGCTACTTCGACGCCGTCACGCAAACGGTCGAACGCGATGCCTCGACCACCGCGCTGCACGGCTCGACCGAAGACGAGCAGTTCTTCGACAAGAAAGTCGCGTGATCGGACACCGCGTCTGATCGCGGCAACGGCAAGGCAAAGACGAAAAAGCGGCCCCGTCAGAGGGCCGCCGTCAGGGAGGAAAAGCCACGAGGCGTGAACGGATCGCGCCTTGTGACTGAAATCTGGGAACGTTGGGAAGAGCGGAGACCAAGCCGGCACGGCGCATCGTGCGGCGACCAGGGGCGCGCCGGCCTGGACGGCCGGCGCGTTTCCTTCAGGCCGCGGAAAGCGGACCTCGCCCAAGCCATTCAGCGATACACGATCACCGGAATCTTGGTATGCGTGAGCACCCGCTGTGTTTCGCTGCCAATCAGCAGACTGCCGAGACCGCGACGCCCGTGCGACGCCATGAAAATCACGTCGCAGCGGCCCTGCTCGGCCGCCTCGATGATGCCGAGATACGGCGCCGGGTGCACGCTGGTGCGGCTGTCGAATGCGACGCCGACCCGCCGCGCCGCCAGTTCCACCTCGCGCAAATGCGCCTGCGCTTCGCGCTCGCTGCGCTGCAGGAACTCGGACGGCGGCTCGACCACCACATCGGCGAAAGGCGAGTACGGATATTGCGGCAGACACGCGTAGGCCGTGATGCGCGCGCCGACCGCCTGCGCGAGATCGATCGCGCCGTCGATCGCCTTGCGTGACAGATCGGAACCATCGGTCGGAACCAGGATGTGCCTGAACATGATGCCCTCCGTCGCCGGCTGCGCGCAGCGCGGCGTCAGCGCCAAACGAAGCGCGGCAGACGAACCGCTTCAATCGATTGTAGTGCGCGGAAACGCGCACACGCGTTGGGTTCAGGGTCTGTTCGCATATCGGAAACCCCTGCGCGGGTATGCCAGGTGCGCGACACGCCGCCCGGCGTCAGCCCCAGTAATCGGGATGGCCGTATGTATGCTTGAGAAAATCCAGAAACAGCCGGACCCGCAGCGGCAGATGGCGACGCTGCGGAAACACGGCGTGGATGCCGATCGGCGGGGCGGCGAATTCGTCGAGCACGCTCACGAGGCGCCCGGCGGCGATGTCCGTGCCGACCTCCCACCACGAACGCCACGCGAGCCCATGGCCTTCGAGGCACCAGTCGTGCAGCACCGCGCCGTCCGAGCATTCCATCGTGCCGGACACCTTGATCGACACCACCTTGTCGCCCTGCTGGAACATCCAGCCGCGCTGCTGATTGGCGCTCGCGCCGAGCGCGAGACAGTTGTGATGCGCGAGATCGGCCAGTGTGTGCGGCGCGCCGCGCCGGCTCAGATACGACGGCGAAGCCACACAGACGCGGCGGTTTTCACCCAACTTGAGCGACACCAGCGACGAATCCGGCAATTCGCCCAGACGCACCGCGCAATCGAAGCCCTCGTTGACGAGATCCACCAGCCGGTCGGAGAGATCGAGCGTGATCGAGACGTCGGGATGCGCGACGGTGAAAGCCGGCACCAGCGGCGCCACGTGCTTGCGCCCGAACCCGGCCGGCGCCGACAGCCGCAAATGGCCGCTCGCCTTCACCCCGCCCGCCGACACGCTCGCCTCGGCGTTCTGCATATCGTGAATGATGCGCTGGCAGTCCTCGAGAAAGGCGGAGCCTTCGAAGGTCAGCGTGATCTTGCGGGTGGTGCGCACCAGCAATTTGACGCCGAGGCGCTCTTCGAGCGCGTCGATGCGGCGGCCGATGATCGCCGGCGCGACGCCTTCGGCCGACGCCGCGGCGGAGAGGCTGCCCTTGGCCGCGACGGCGGCGAAAGTTTCGATCTGCTTGAAACGGTCCATGAGGGCTGGGTGCAGCGGTGTGGAAAGTGGTCGATGCGCGTGAGATTAGGTGGGTGAAAGTAAAAGATCAAGCGATATTCCGCCTCTTTCTTAGCGCGGAGCATCACTAATACAATCCGTCTCGACCTCTGACAGGAGTGCACGGCAATGTCGGCCACAACGACACTCTCCCCAAAAGCAGTGATTTTCGACGCCTACGGCACGCTTTTCGACGTGCATTCGGTGATCGCCGCCGCGGAGCAACTATTCCCCGGCCACGGCGACGCGCTTTCGCAGTTGTGGCGACAAAAGCAGATCGAATACACGCAGTTGCGCACGCTGGCCGCTCCGGCCGACGCACCCGGTGCGCACTACCGGCCGTTCTGGGACATCACGCTCGATGCGTTGCGCTTTTCCGCGCGCAAGCTTCAGCTCACGCTGGGGCGCGCGGCCGAAAAGCGTCTGATGGACGAATACGCGTGCCTGTCCGCCTTCCCCGATGCGATGCCCGCGTTGCGTCAGTTGCGCGACGCGGCTTCGGCATCCGTATCGCCGCCGACCCCGGGCGCGCAAGCCGGCTCACGCGCCGGGCTCGCGATCCTTTCGAACGGCAACCCGCAAATGCTCGACATCGCGTTGAAGAGCGCCGGCATGACGGGCTTGTTCGATCACGTTCTTTCCGTCGACGCCGTGCGCGCCTACAAACCCTCGCCCGCCGCTTATGGCCTTGCCACGCAAGCGTTCGGCGCGCAGCCGCGCGAGATCGTCTTCGTATCGTCGAACGGGTGGGACGTGGCGGGCGCGGCGTGGTTCGGCTTCACCGCGTTCTGGCTCAACCGCCAGAACGCGCCCGCTGAGGAGTTGGGCGTCACGCCGCATGGCGTCGGCGCGGGCATGAACGATCTGCTCGCTTTTCTGGCGACGCTCGCGCCGCCCGCTCGCACGAGCGGCAGTGGCAACCCCGGCACCCGCACGCGCCACGGCCCTGGCGCATGACGGGCGCCACCCGGACCCACGACACCCGCATTTCAAACGCACGCAACCGCATCTGAACATCCGCATTTTTGCAATCTGACCGACCAAGGAGAAATCATGGCGAATCCGCTGTCATCGTTGTCGCTGCCCCAGGGCATGGAAATCACGGCTGAAATCAAGCCGGGCTATGAAGCGATTCTCACGCGCGAGGCGCTCGAACTCGTCGCCGCGCTGCATCGCACGTTCGAACCGCGCCGCCAGCAGTTGTTGCAGGCGCGCGCGGAGCGCACCAAGCGGCTCGACGCCGGCGAGCGTCCGGACTTCCTCGCCGAAACCCGAAGCGTGCGCGACGGCGACTGGACCATCGCGCCGCTGCCGCAAGACCTGCAATGCCGGCGCGTGGAAATCACCGGGCCGGTGGAGCGCAAGATGATCATCAACGCGCTGAACTCGGGCGCCGATTCATACATGACCGATTTCGAGGATTCGAATGCGCCGAGCTGGGATAACCAGATCACCGGTCACATCAATCTGCGGGATGCGGTGCGCCGCACGATCTCGCTCGAACAGAACGGCAAGTCATACAGGCTGAACGACAAGGTCGCCACGTTGATCGTGCGTCCGCGCGGCTGGCATCTGCACGAGAAGCACGTGAAGGTGGACGGCAAGCGCGTGTCGGGCGGCATCTTCGATTTCGCGCTGTTCATGGTGCACAACGCGAAGGAACTGATCGCGCGCGGCTCCGGCCCCTACTTCTATCTGCCGAAGATGGAAAGCCATCTGGAAGCGCGTCTGTGGAACGACATCTTCGTCGCGGCGCAGGAAGCGGTCGGCGTGCCGCGCGGCACGATCCGCGCGACCGTGCTGATCGAAACGATCCTCGCCGCGTTCGAAATGGACGAGATCCTGTACGAACTGCGCGAGCATAGCTCGGGGCTGAACGCCGGGCGCTGGGACTACATCTTCTCGGCGATCAAGAAGTTCAGAAGCGACAAGGACTTCTGCCTCGCCGACCGCTCGCGGATCACGATGACCGCGCCGTTCATGCGCGCGTATGCGCTGCTGTTGCTGAAGACCTGCCATCGCCGCAATGCGCCGGCCATCGGCGGCATGAGCGCGCTGATCCCGATCAAGAACGATCCGGCGGCGAACGACAAGGCCATGGCCGGCGTGCGCTCCGACAAGGCGCGCGACGCCGGCGACGGTTACGACGGCGGCTGGGTCGCGCATCCGGGTCTCGTGCCGATCGCGATGGAGGAATTCGTCAAGGTGCTCGGCGACAAGCCCAATCAGATCGGCAAGCAACGCGACGACGTGCTCGTCACGGCGACCGACCTGATGGACTTCCGTCCCGAAGCGCCGATCACCGAAGGCGGTCTGCGCAACAACATCAATGTCGGTATTCACTACCTGGGCTCGTGGCTCGCGGGCAATGGCTGCGTGCCGATTCACAATCTGATGGAAGACGCCGCCACCGCGGAAATCTCGCGCTCGCAGGTATGGCAATGGATTCGCTCGCCGAAGGGCAAGCTCGACGACGGCCGCAACGTGACGGTCGAACTGGTGCGTGAGCTGTCGGCTGAGGAGCTCGACAAGGTGAAGCAGGCGGTGGGCGGCGACACGAAGCCCTATGAACGCGCCGCGCAGATCTTCGAGCAGATGTCGACGTCGGAGCAGTTCACCGACTTCCTGACGCTGCCGCTGTACGAGGAAATTTGAGGCGGTTCTCGAACTTCGGCAGTAAGCCCGCTTTCGCCATCGGGTACGACATGAAAGCGGCTTGAGCCGTGAGACCGACCCGCCGACGGCCCGCCAGGCGCATGCCTGTCGGGCCGTTTTTTAACTTGCCATGCACGCGTCGTGCGCCCGCGCTATCGCGTGTTGCGGTACTCGACCCAATCACCCGATCTGATTTCGGGAAGCCCCTTCACCGCATTGGGCGCGACCGGATAGAAGCGGCAGTTCACCACATTGCCGTCCACTTTCACCATCACGTCGCGCGCGACGAAACGCTCTTCCACACCGGGATAGACCGCTTCGATTTCGTCGAGCACGGCGATGAGCTCATCGTCGATTTCGTAGACGTCGCCCTTGACCTCCACGCCCGCTTCGTCGACGACGAGGCCGGGATACAAACCAAAGTCGAACAGATGGCCACGGACCGTGGCGCTGCCGAGCAGATTCGGCTCGGCAATGTCGTTACGCGCGGCGGCGGCGCGGATGTCGTTCACCTCACCGGCCCGCAACGTGCCGTATACGAAGACAGTCTGCATCGTCGTGTGCTCTCCTTGAATGGTTCGGGTGGTTTGCGTTGGGCGGCGACCCATGCAATCGGCACATTATGCAACGGCGGGCCGCGAGCAACACCTACAATGAGAAGCTCGCACGGTTCCGGGTTTGCATTCGCTCACGCTTCGATGGGTGTCGCGCTTGCTGATTTCGCGCTTCTTGAGTTTCGTCATCTGGATCGATCTTTGTCATGACTTCGTCCGCCGACTCCGGTCCGTCGAGCCTCGTGCACTTCGCCGACATTCCGCCCGAATTCCAGCCGACGCCAACGCATCCGATCCGCGTGCGCTCGCGGCTGATGCCCGCGGGCTCGCTCTTCGCGCGTCATACGCATGCGTGGGCGCAGGTGGCCTATGCGTCGCGCGGCGTGCTGCGGGTCGCGACGACCGGCACGACATGGATGGTGCCGCCCTCGCGGGCCATCTGGGTGCCGCCGCACGTGACCCATGAAGTCGTCGCCGTCGAAGACGCCTTCTTGCGCACGCTCTACATCACCGACAGCACGGTGCCCGCCGGGCTCGACACGCCGCGCGTGGTGGAAGTGTCGAATCTGCTGCGTGAAGTGATTGCCGCGCTCGACGCGCCCGATATTTCGGCAACGCGCGAGCAGTTGCTCGGCGCCCTCGCTCTGGACGAGCTAACGCGTTCGGAGCCGCTGCCGCTTTCCGTGCCGATGCCCAACGAAAAGCGTCTGCGTGCGCTGTGCGAGGCGGTGATCGCAGACCCGACTCACGGCGAATCGCTCGAGTATTGGGCGTCCAGCGTGGGCGCGAGTACGCGCACGATCGCGCGGCTGTTTCGCCAGGAACTCGGCGTGAGCTTTTCGCAGTGGCGTCAGCAGGCGATCCTGGCGCGGGCGATTCCGCTGCTGAGCCAGGGGCGGCCGCTCTCGCATGTCGCGCTGGAGTTGGGCTATCAAAGCCAAAGCGCGTTTTCGGCGATGTTCCGGCGCGCGTTCGGCGCGAGTCCGCGCGCGTTCATCGAGCGTGGCTCGGAACATCGCTTGAAAAATGGCGAGCACGACGAAACGGAAGAAGACGACGAGGCCGCGCAAGACCGCGCGGATGCGTCAAACGGTTTCGCCCGCTGAGCACAGGCGTCGAATCATCTGCCTTAAACCCGCCGCGCCAGATGACGGATGGCGCCGAGTTGCGCGAGACGCGGGCCGGTCAGCTTGTAGCCCTTGCGCTGATAGAGCCGCGCAGCGGGATTGTCGACGAACACGCGCAGCTGCAACTCGCGCAAGCCTCGCTCGCGCGCCCATTGATGTGACATATCGAGCAGATAGGTGCCGGCACCGAGCCGCCGATGCCCTTCGGCGATCTGCACGTCGCGGATATGCAGCGAATCGCCTTCTTGCGTGATACGCAGCACGCCGATCGGCGTACCGTCCACTTCGAGAATGAAATTCTCCGATTCGCGCCAACTGCCCAGAAACAGATCGCCACGCCAGACAAGATGATGACGGCGATAGTAGCCGCCCATGTTGTTGCGCGTCAGCGCCTCGGCGAACTCGAAATCGTCCATGCTGGCCTGGCGCAAATGAAACGGCGACGGAGCTTCGGTGGGATCGAACATGGCGGAACGACGAAGAGGAGTCGGGTCAACGGTAAAACAGGCCGCGCGCGCTGGCAATGGCTGTTTGTCCCGAGCATACCCAGGCCAGGCAGCGGAAATAAAAAAAGCCCACTTCTTGCGAAGTGGGCTTTCCTGAATCTGGCGGAGCGGACGGGACTCGAACCCGCGACCCCCGGCGTGACAGGCCGGTATTCTAACCAACTGAACTACCGCTCCAGATTTCCGCACCGTTCAGATTTTCAACCGAACGACGCCGATGACTTGGCGTCCCCTAGGGGATTCGAACCCCTGTACTCACCGTGAAAGGGTGATGTCCTAGGCCTCTAGACGAAGGGGACAACGTACTGCTTACACCTTTAATGAAAAAGCCCGTTCAAGTTTGCATGAACGGGCTTTGTCTGGCGGAGTGGACGGGACTCGAACCCGCGACCCCCGGCGTGACAGGCCGGTATTCTAACCGACTGAACTACCACTCCAGTCTTTACACCCTAGCTTGCGAGCGTCGGTTATTTCTCTGCAAGCCGCATTGCTTTACTGTTACTTCGAACACTAAAGCGACGCTGATGTTTGGCGTCCCCTAGGGGATTCGAACCCCTGTACTCACCGTGAAAGGGTGATGTCCTAGGCCTCTAGACGAAGGGGACATAATCTTTTCAAATCATGTCTGACTCGCTGCCAACTCACGATAACTTGCTAGTTATTCGTTTCATCAACTGCGAAGTCCGCTATTTTAACTACGTCGCAACTGTTTGTGAAGTCTTTTTTGCTACAAGTTCCAAGCTTCAGAACGACTTCACCTGGCTACCCGGCTTCAGCATATCTGGCTCATAAAACAGCTTCTTGAACCTGCGCCGAAGCGCCCAGCAGCGAAGAACGAAATTATACGCACGCCTCTTCGCAGCGCGCAAGAATTTTCTATCACTGCGCTGCCTCACTGCTGTGTCACTGCCTTGTCACTGCAACAGCGCGGCGGCGGCGCGAACGATATCGTCTATGACGGGCGCGCAGGCCCGCTGCCCTTGCGAATTCCTGCTTGCCGCGGATCCGAATCGCGTCGGCCGGGCTCATCGGCTGCGACGTTCTCGCGACGCAGTTGCGCATTGGGACTCGATGTGCGCGCCTTGCCGCGATCGGGCTCCGCCTCGGTGTTGGTGCCGGTCTTGCCGTTGCTTCTGTTGACGACTTCGCCGGTCCGATCAAGCTCGTCGTCGAGATCGTCGCTGTCCAGATCGTCGTCGGGGTTCATCGCTCGGCCTCCGTCAGATCATGTGCCAACACATAGGTCAGCAACGCGCGGGCCCGCTAGTTTCGACTACCCCGACGCCGACATCTTTCAGTCCGGCTTGCGCGCCACGACAGTCGGAAACATGCGGGCACGATCGTCGACGAACGTGATGTCCGTAAAACCCGCGCGCTCGAGTTGCTCGCGCGTTTGCGCGTGGGTACGGAAAGCACTCCACTTCGCCTCTATCACCCGCACGAACAGCACATGCTGAAGCGCGAGCGCAGCCGTGGACACCGCGCTCATATCCCACGGCGATTCGGGCGACAGCACCGGCGGCGGCGTCAGAAAGCTCGTCACCAATTGCCCGCCCGGTTTCAACGCATCGAGGAACTTGCGATAGAGCGCGACCACGCGCTCATCGTCGGGCTCGTAGATATTGAGGCCGTTGCTCGTCAGCACGTCCGCCTCGGCATTCAGATCCATCGCCCATGCGTCGGCCTGGCGAAGCGACAGCCGCTCAGTCAACCCACGCTCGGCCGCGAGCGCACGCGCGCCGTCCAGAGCCCGCTGATCGAGATCGACGCCGACCAGCCTGACATCGGCACACGCGGTGTAATCGAGCAGCAGCAAATCGCCCATCAATCCGCACGGCACCGATGCAAGCACGAAACCGGGCTTGAGCCGCGCCTGCACTTCGCGACGAAACAGCCCGAAGCGCTCGCGCGTGGCAAGCACGGCCGGCATCTCCTCGAAGACCCGATATTCGAGTTCGGACACCGCGCCACGCTGCAAGGTGCCCGGCTCATAGGTCACGAGGCGGTGCGTCCAGTACGCATCGAGTCCGCGATTGGCGAGCAGGAAGCGGCCAAGCTCGAACGCGGACAACTGATCGACGAGCGCGACCTGCTGCTCGATCGTCGCGCCAGGAAGATCGGCGCCGGCGCGCAGCCGCGCTTTGGTGGTCTCGACGGTGTGTTCGTGCGAGAGGTCGGGACGGCTATCGTGCGAAACATGCGAAATCAGTCGATCGGAATCATTCATCAGGAATGTCGATGGGTTGGTGAAATGGAAGCGTGATCATAGCCCGCTTATCCAGCTCGGACCAACGCGTAACGCCGCGTTCCCGATCGCAAGAAGCCTTCTCGAAGCGAGCGCGGCAGCGGCGCGCGCAAGCCACCGCCACGCCGCCGCCCCGCCCTGCCGACGAATCGCTACGTGCGCGCCAAAGCCTGCGCCACCAACCGCTGCTGCTCCTGCAAATGCGCCTGCATCGACGAATGCGCGCCCGATGCCGTCGCGTTCCTGCATACATTGCCGAGCCGGCAACGCGCCGGCATCGCTTCGTCGATCTCGTCCCGCACGAAGTGCCACGCGCCGTGGTTCTTTTCCTCTTCCTGGGCCCAGACCACTTCCGCGACGTTCGGGAATCCGGCCAGCGCATCCGCGAGTTCCCGCGTCGGGAACGGATACAACTGTTCGATGCGGATCAGCGCCGTGCGCGTATCGCCGGACGCGTCGCGCGCGGCCTGCAAGTCGTAAAAGAACTTGCCGCTGCACAGTACGACGCGGCTCACCGCATCCGCCGACGCGATCCCGGCATCGCTCAGCAACGGCGCGAACGAGCCGCCGATCAATTCGTCCAGCGCGGCGTGCGAACGCGGATTGCCGTGCAGTTGCCCTTTCGGCGACATCACGACGAGCGGTTTGGGATCGTCGCTCAGCGCCTGCTCGCGCAGCATGTGAAACCACTGCGACGACGTGGAAGGCATCACGACCTTCATGTTGCCGTCGGCGCACAGTTGCAGGAAACGCCCGAGGTAGGCGCTCGAATGCTCGGGGCCGAAGCCTTCGTGACCGTGCGGCAAGAGCAGCGTCAGCGCGGACGGATAGCCCCATTTGTCATGGCCCGCCGCGATGTACTGATCGATGAAGACCTGCGCGCCGTTCACGAAGTCGCCGAACTGCGCTTCCCAGATCGTGAGCCGTGTCGTCGACTGCACGCTGTAGCCGTATTCGAAGCCGAGCACGGCTTCCTCGGTGAGCGGCGAGTTGACGATGTCGAAGTCCCCTTGATGCGCCCCGATGTTTTGCAGCGGCACGTAGCGCTCGCCGGGATCCGCCGTATCGGTCTGCGAATGCCATACGGCATGCCGATGCATGAACGTGCCGCGGCCAACGTCCATGCCCGAAATCCGCACGCTGCCGCCGTCGTCGAGCAGGCTCGCATAGGCGAGATTCTCGGCGAAACACCAGTCGATCGTTTGGCGTTCGTCGGCCACCGCCGCCTGCCATTTCGCGATCAGGCCGCGGACGAAATCGTGCACCTGCAAGCCCGCCGGCGTGCGCGTCAGCGCCGCCGTGAGCGACTGCAAGCGCGCGAGCGACAACGGCCGGCCGGGCCTTGCCGTGACCGCGCGGTGTGGCGTCGGCGTCGGCGTGGGCTTGGCACGCGTTTGCAGGTTCCTCAGCGCCTGGGCGCGCAATTCCGCAAGCGGCGTCTCGTCCGCGAGCGCCGCGTGATACATCTCGGTGACCGTCGGGTGCGAGGCGATCGTCGCTTGCTGAAACGGCTGCGTGATGGCGGGCACGTCATGCTCCGAGTGACCGAGACGCCGGTAGCCGATCAGATCGATGACGACATCCGCGCCGTATTTCATCCGGTATTCGAAGGCGATTTTCGCGGCCCGCACGACCGCGTCGGGGTGATCCGCGTTGACGCGGATCACGGGCGCGTCGATCATCCGCGCGATGTCGGTGCAGTACGCATTCGCTTCGACGTCCATCCGGTTCGGCGTCGTGAAGCCGATCTGATTGTTCACGATCACGTGGATCGTGCCGCCCAGCGCATAGCCCTCCTTGCGCGTGAGGTTGAGCGTCTCCATCACGATGCCCTGGCCGGCGAACGCCGCGTCGCCGTGCATGACGAGAGGCAGGCAGCGGATGTCGGGATGCTCGTCCTGGTAAGCGCGCGCCATGCCGCTGACCACGGGATGAACACTCTGCAGATGCGAGGGATTGTGCGCAAGCACGAGCGCCACGTCGCCGTCCGGCGTCTCCTTCGCCACCGCGCCGCCGAAGTGATACGGCAGGTCGCGCTGAAGCGCCGAGAACCGCGATTGCTGGTCGAGACAGTCCACGATTTGCGCGGGATCGAAACCCATCACGTTGACGAGCATGTTCAGCCGGCCGCGATGCGGCATGCCGGCGAAAATCTGCCGCACGCCATGCTGGCCGGCCTGCTCGACGATGGCTTCGATCAGCGGTATCAGGCTCTCGCAACCTTCCAGCGAAAAACGCTTGGCATGCTCGAAACGCGCGGCGACGTGGCGCTCCCACATTTCCGCGGCCAGCAGGCGCTGCAACACCTTGTGCCGCTGATCGTGGGCCGGCAGCGGCGCGAGTTGCGCGGACTTCAGGCGCGCGCATAACCAGGCGCGCGGCGCCTCGTCGCGGATGCCCGTCACGTCGAGCCCGATCGCCCCGCAGTAGACGTGCCGCAGTTGCCGTTCCAGTTCGTGCACGGTGGCCGATGGCGGCAGCAATGCGTTATCGGCGGCGATCTGCTGCGTCGGCTCGAGGCCGTGAAACTGCGGCTGCAACTGCGGCACCTCGGGCAGCGGCGTCAGATGCAGCGGGTCGAGCTGCGCCTGACGATGACCATGCAGGCGGTACGCCTCGATGAAATGCTTGATCCGCAGGGAGCCCGCTGTCGTCGGCGCATGGGCAGCCGGCTCGAGAGGTGCGCTAAAGGGCTGGCGAGAAAGGGTAATCGGCTCGGAGTAGGCGTGTGACATGTTGATTAGGCATCCGGGGAGAAACCGTCAATCGGATCTCGCAGTCCGCATTCCGATGCGCGAGCGTGGCCCCTGCAACGGCAGTACGACGATGTGCCACGATCTGGCGGCAGACGGCGAGACAGGAAGCAACGCAATGCGGTACGGGCTTGCATTGCATGCCGCGTTTTGTTTCATCGAGCCGGCCTGTCGGCAGGCTCGTGTCTCCGTCCGTTTGCTGCTTCACCTCTTGTTGTTGGGTCGATAGATGCGGGGCGGCTAGGCGGCCACCCAGGCGCCTTGCGCGCTCATGTCGCCGGCGTGGCGCGCGTGCGTTTCGCGCACGCTGCCGCGCTGTTCCTGCGACACGTCGCCGTGCAGCGTGAATGCGCTGACCGTTTCCGTGAGCTGGCGTGCCTGATCCTGCAGCGCCTGGGCCGCCGCGGCGCTTTGCTCGACGAGCGCGGCGTTTTCCTGCGTGACCTTGTCCATCTGCGTGACGGCCTGGTTGATCTGCTCGATGCCTTCGCTCTGCTCCTGGCTCGACGAACTGATTTCAGCGACGATGTCGGTCACGTGCTTGATGCTCTGCACCACCTGGCCGATGATCTGCCCGGCTTCCTCGACCATCTTGCCGCCGGTGCCGACCTGATTGACGGAGTCGGCGATCAGCTCCTTGATCTCCTTCGCGGCGACCGCGCTGCGCTGCGCGAGACCGCGCACCTCGCTCGCCACCACCGCGAAGCCGCGGCCGTGCTCGCCGGCGCGCGCGGCTTCCACCGCCGCGTTCAACGCGAGAATGTTGGTCTGGAATGCGATGCCGTCGATCACGCCGATGATGTCGACGATCTTGCGCGACGAGACATTGATCGCGTTCATCGTGCTGACGACCTGATTGACCGCCTCGCCGCCTCTCGAAGCGACCATCGACGCGTTCGACGCAAGCTGGTTGGCTTCGCGCGCGTTATCCGCGTTCTGTTTCACCGTGGAGGTCAACTGCTCCATCGCGGCCGCGGTTTCTTCGAGCGAGCTCGCCTGGTGTTCGGTGCGGCTCGACAGGTCCATGTTGCCGCTCGCCACCTCGCGCGATGCGTGAGTGATCGTGTCCGTGCCCTGCCGTACCTGCGCGACGATGCCATGCAGGTTTTCGATCATGCGTTTCAACGCGGTCAGCAGCCGGCCGACTTCGTCGGTCGTGTCCACTTCCAGACGATGCGTGAGGTTGCCGCTCGCGACCGCTTCCGCGAGACTCACCGCGCGATTGATCGGCCGCGTGATGGTGCGGGTAATGAACAGGCCGGTGGCGATCGCGATCAATGCCGCGCAGAAGGCGAGCACGATCATCTGGATCTTCGCGTAGTGCGCTTCGCCGACGGCGTCGGCGACGTCGCGCTCCATTTGCGCGGCCTGATAGTCGACCATCTTGTCGACCAGCACGTAGTAGCTGTCCTGCAAGCGCGCCATGTCGCCCTGATAGAGCGCGCGCGCCTGCTGCTGATCCGTCTTGACCAGTTCGAAGAATTTCCTGACGCTCACGCCGTACGCGGCGCGCGCATCGAACTGCTCCTTGAAGAGCGCCTTGCTCTGCTCGTTCAGCAGATGCTTTTCGAGTTGCGCGTAGGCGTCCGCGTTGAGCTTGCGGATCGCCGTGTAGTCGCTCATGTACTTCGCCGCTTCATCGGGCGACGTGGCCAGCAGCAGATTGCTGAGAATCCCGTTCGCCTTGTAGCCGTTACCCTTGATCGTGTTGCTCAGCGCGATCAGCGTATAGCGCTCGCTGACGATCTGATCCATTTTCGCGTTGCTGGAGTCGAGGTGGCGGATGCCCACCACGGCGGTGCCGATCAATAGCGCCACGACCAGGGCGAACGCGGAACCGAGACGAACCCCGATTCGCAAGTTGGAAATCTTCATGTTTTGCAATTCCTGTGTATCAACGCCGCAGTAAAAAGCTGTCGTGAAGCGGGCGACCGCGCGCTGTGCGTCGGGCAAGCACACCGCTCGGCGCGCCTGCCTTTCTCGAGGCGGCGCATCGCTTCACGACCATCGCCACTTGAACCTGGCAGACGTAGAGCCCTCGCAAACCTTTGCGTACGCGGGCGCGCGCCAATCTTCATACGATATGTCGGCCACGATTTGGGAATCTTGAGTGCTCGACCGTCGAAAATTGCGAAGCGTCGCGGGAGGGGCGTTTCTGGCGGGGGCTGAGACCACGAGACGAGATGGGCGTGGCCGGCAGGAGACGAACACCGCGGGGTGCTGCGCCACCCGCGGGTTGTTTATTACGTTTTGCTTTCTTGGCGAAGACGGGTGACGCCCGGCATTTTCGATTCGCGTCTAGTCACCATCGGCGTCGGAAACCGCATTGCGCTGCGCATTGGGCGGTTTCCCGTTCCTCGATGCATGACGACGCCCGCTCTCGCATCAACGCTTCACGACATTGAAGATCTTCACGGCGTTCGCGAGCGTCTGCGACTGTTCCTGCAACGAGCCCGCCGCCGCGGACGCCTGCTCCACCAGCGCCGCGTTCTGCTGGGTGACGCTGTCGATCTGCGCGATAGCCTCGTGAACCTGTTCGATGCCGGCGCGTTGATCGGCGCTGGCCGTGCTGATCTCGCCCATGATGTGCGTGACCTGCTCGACGCTTTTGAGAATTTCGTCCATCGTGCTGCCGGCCACGTCGACCAGCCGCACGCCGGTTTCGACTTTCGTCACCGACTGGCTGATCAGCGCCTTGATTTCCTTGGCGGCTGCCGCGCTGCGCTGCGCGAGTCCGCGCACCTCGGTCGCCACCACCGCGAAGCCTCGTCCCTGCTCGCCCGCGCGGGCGGCTTCCACCGCCGCGTTCAGCGCGAGGATGTTGGTCTGAAAAGCGATGCTGTCGATCACGCCGATGATGTCGACGATCTTGCTCGCGCTGCCGTTGATCTCGCTCATCGTCGTGACGACTTCGTTCATCACCTGGCCGCCCTTGACCGCGACGTCGCTGGCCTTCGCCGCCAGGCGGTTGGCCTCGTGCGCGTGGTCGGCATTGTGCTTGACGGTGTTGGTCAGCGAGTCCATCGAATGCGACGTGCGCTGCAGGCTGATCGCCTGCTGTTCGGTGCGCACGCTGAGGTCGTTGTTGCCGGACGCGATTTCGCTCGATGCCTGCGCGACCATCTCCGCCGACTGCCGCACGTTCGAGATGGTCGTCTGCAGTTGCTTGCGCATCTGATTGAGCTCGTAGTTCAGCCACGCGATTTCGTCGCGGCCATGCGATTCGATCTTGCTCGCCAGATCACCGCCGGCAATGCGTCCGACCGACGCCACGACGCGCTCCACCGGCAATTTGATGCTGCGCTGGATCGCCCAGCCCAGCACGATGCCGATCGCCGCCGCGACCGCCGACGCGGCGCCCACGGACCACACCATCCTGTCGATCCATGCGTGCAATTCCGGCGACGCGTGAACGTCGACCGAACTGCGCATGGCCCAGATGGCGACGGTGCCCACCGCGATCACCAGCGCCACCATGACCGCGAAGCCGGCCGTGATCCGGGTCGTCAACCGGAAATTTGAAAGTTTGATCATAGTCACCACGCTTGGCCTGCTGCCTCTGGAATTCATACCGATGAACCCGCCGGCTGACTGCCGGAACGATTCATGTCGACGAGGCGTGCGCGCCCGCATGGCGAGCGGCCTGGATATCCGGTCCGATATCTGTCGCCTCTGCCGGTGTTTACGGCTTTTCGCGCGGTGCGCTTTAAGGGGGTTTACGCGATTCCAGCCATGTTTTTTAAGGGTTTTTCCGGGCCGGAAATAAACGATCCGTTAACTAACCAGGCCCAGCATCAGCCCGTCTCACGCTCGACGAGATGAAAACCCACGTCGGTCACCCTCGCCTTGTCGATGCCGGCCAGCCGGTCCAGCAGGCAGCGCGCGGCGCTCAGGCCGATGCGCGTGCCGTCGACGCGCACGGTGGTCAGTTGCGGCGTCGTTTCCGTCGCGAACTCGAGGTCGCCGAAACCGCAGATCGCCAACTGCGACGGCACGGCGAGGCCCATGCGTTTGGCCGCGCCGAGCACGCCGATCGCGAGCAGGTCGGAGCCGCAGAACACCGCGTCGAGAGCGGGCGCCTGCCCGATCAGCGTCGGCAACGCGGCCTTGCCGACGGCCACCGAACTCGGCGGCGCGACGAGCACCTCGGCGATCTCGCGGATGCCCGCCTGCGCGAGCCGCTCGCGAAAGCCGTCGCGGCGCGCGAGCGCGCGGTCGTCGTTCGCGGACACGAGACCCGGCGCGCGCACCTTGCGCCGCAGAAAATGCTCGGCCACCGCCGCGCCGATCTGATGATGCGAAAAGCCCACCAGCATGTCGATCGGCGTCGCGGTCATGTCCCACGTTTCGACGATCGGCATGCCGACGTTGCGCAAGCGCTCACGCAAGGACTCCGTGTGCGCGACGCCCGTGAGCAGCACGCCTTCCGGGCGGCGGCTCAGCACCGCGTCGAGCAGCGTCTCTTCGTTCGAATCGCTGTAGCCGCTCAATGCCAGCAACACCTGATAACCGGCGCGCGACATGGTCTCGCTGAACACCTGGACCGTTTCGGAGAAAAGCGAATGCGCGATGGTCGGCACGATCGCCGCGATCAAGCGCGAGCGTGACGACGACAGGCCGCCTGCGAGACGATTGGGCACATAGCCGAGCTTCTGCACGACTTGCCGCACGCGTTCGAGCGTTTCCGGCGCGACCGTCTCGGGGCTATTGAATACGCGCGACACCGTGATCGGCGCGACGCCCGCCAGCGCGGCGACGTCGGTGATGCGCAAGCCTTTGGGGCCGCCGCGCATGCGCCTCGCGGGCGTGGCCGCTTCCGGCGCCTCGGGGCTCGCGGCGGCGCTCGGCTCGTCATTCGGCATGATTCAGTCAGGGAAGTAACGTATCGCGCTCATTGTAGTCCGGGCCTCGTCACGAGCGCGGCCGGAGCACCCGCGGTTCACGCGCCAATGGCGCTTCATTCGGTCACCGGCACGCGGCTCGACGCGACGCGAGCGCCCCGCTCGCGACGCAGGAGCAGCAACGTGACGGTGGCGAAAATCAGCAGACAGGTCGCCGGAATCAGCATCGGCGCCTTCACGCTGCCGGAGGTTTGACGGACCCACGGCACCAGATTCTGCGCGATGAATCCGCCGATGTTGCCGAGCGAATTAATCGCCGCAATGCCCGCCGCGGCACGCGCGCCGACGAGGAACTTCGGCGGCAGCGTCCAGAAACAAGGCAGCAGCAAATACATGCACGGCGCACCGAAACACAGCGCGATGAAACGCAGCGTGTTGGTCGGCAGAAACACGGCGCTGAGAAAACACGCGACGCCGAGCAAGGCGGCCACCAGCATCGCGACGAGCGCGCGATTGCCGCCGCGCAGCTTCGAGGGCAGCCACGCCAGCACGAGCGTCGCCATCAGCCACGGAACGATGTTGAGCAAACCGTTCGTCGTATTGCTGACGCCGAAGCCTTTCACCAGCGTCGGCAGCCAGTAGCTCACGCCGTAGACGGACATCGACAGCATCATGTAGTAGAGCGCCATGCCGATCACGCGCGGCTCGGTGAGCACGCGCAGCAGCGACGAATGCGCGCCGACGCTGGACTGAATCCGCGCGCGCTCGGCGTCGAGCGTGTGCGTGAGCCAGCTTTTCTCGTCGGCGGACAGGAAGCGCGCCTGTTTCGGCGACGCGGGCAGCAGGAACAACACGACGACGGTCAGCAGAATCGACGGCAGCCCGGTCACGATGAACACCAGTTGCCAGCCCTCCAGACCGGCGAGTCCGCCCTTGTCGAGCAGCCACCCGCAGATCGGCGCGCCGAGCATGTTGCCGAGACTGCTGCCGAGCGTGAAATAGCCGAGCATGCGCACGCGGTGCCGTGACGGAAACCACAAGGTCAGGTAATAGATCACGCCGGGATACAAGCCCGCTTCCGATGCGCCGAGCAGGAAACGCAGCACGTAGAACGTCGTCGCGTTCTGCGTGAAAGCAAGCAGCACCGTGACCACGCCCCACGTGAACATGATGCGCGCTATCCAGCGCGGCGCGCCGTACTTGTGCAGCAGCACGTTGCTCGGCACTTCGAAAATCAGATAGCCGATGAAGAACAGCGACGCGCCCAGCCCATAAGCGACCTCGGACAAACCGAGGCTGCCGAGCATCTGCAGTTTGGCGAAACTGATATTCGAGCGGTCGATGTAGGCGACCAGATAGAGCAGCCCGAGCAGCGGCATCAGGCGCAGGGCGAGGCGGTTGATCAGACGCGATTCGTCGATCGCGGGGGGCGTCGCTGGTGTCGTACCTGGTGTGGTGATGGTCACGGTGTCTCCTGCGCTCGCGTCGAATGCGCGAGCTGTGGGTGTGCGATGGATCGAAACCGCTTCAGCGCATTATTGTTTTTGTGCGCGCCACTGCGTGTAAGCCGCCAGGGTTTCCTCGTTCGGCGGATAGGTGCCGCGCAACGGACGGCCTTCCTCGATACGCTGCGTGATGAACGCTTCGAGCTGTTCCTGCTCGGCGGCGTCGCGCGCGACCTCTTCCGCCATCTCGCGCGGCACGATCACGACGCCGTCGACATCGGCGACGACGATGTCGCCCGGATAGACCGGCACGCCGCCGCACGCGATCGGCACGTTCATATCGACCGCATGGTGTTTCGCCAGATTCAGCGGCGCGCTCGCGCCGGCGCACCAGATCGGCAAGCCCAGTTCCGCGATCGTGCCGCTGTCGCGCACGGGACCGTCCGACACCATGCCGGCCACACGGCGTTTCGCGAGACGCAGCGCGAGGATCGAGCCGACCGATGCGACCGCGCGCTCGCCGCGGCAGTCCTGCACCAGCACGCTGCCAGGCGGCGCCGTCTCGACGGCTTTACGCTGCGGATGGTCCGGGTCCTGGAACACGCCCACGTGATCGAGGTCCTCGCGCGCCGGAATGTTGCGCAGCGTGAACGCCGGGCCCACGACATTGGGTGCGCCCGGCACGGGTTTGACGAGCGGCGCGACGCCTTGCAGAAAGACATTGCGCAACCCGCGCTTGAAGAGTTGCGTGGTCAGCGTCGCCGTGCTGACGTGGCGGAGTTGTTCGAGTGTCGCGTCGCTGACGCTGATTTCGGATGCGGTCATGACAGGGTTCTGGTTGAGTTAGTGGATCTCGGGCTCGCTGCGCGGCGTGAGCGGCGCGCCGTCCGGCGCTTGGCCGCCCGGCGTGACTGGTGTTTGATTCTGCTGTTGCACGGCCTGGTTCAGCGGCTCTTCGAGGAAATCGAAGTCGCAGCCCTTGTTCGCCTGCGTGACGTGCAATTGGTGCATCACGCCGAAGCCGCGCTCGAACGGAAGCTTCGGCGCTTGCCACGCGGCCTTGCGCGCGCCGAGTTCCGCGTCGCTGACGTCGAGATGCAGCCGGCGCGCGGGCACGTCCAGTTCGATCAGGTCGCCGTCCTTCACCAGCGCGAGCGGGCCGCCGACAAACGACTCCGGCGCAACGTGCAGCACGCAGGCGCCGTAGCTGGTGCCGCTCATGCGCGCGTCGGAAATGCGCACCATGTCGCGCACGCCCTGCTTCAGCAGCTTTTGCGGAATCGGCAACTGGCCCCACTCGGGCATGCCGGGCGCGCCGACGGGACCGGCGTGCTGCAGCACGATCACCGAATCGGCGGTGACGTTCAGTGCCTCGCTGTCGATGCGCGCGGCCATGTCCGCGTAATCCTTGAACACGACGGCCGGACCGCGATGCTTGAGCAGATGCGCTTCCATGGCGGCCGGCTTGATCACGGCGCCGTCCGGCGCGAGATTGCCGGTGAGGACCGCAAGCCCGTCGCTGGCGACGAGCGGATTGCCGCGTCGGCGGATCACGTCGTCGTTGAAAATCTCCGCGCCGGCGATGTTCTCGCCGAGGGTCGAGCCGTTGACCGTCAATTGCGAACCGTCGATCAGTTCGCCCAGTTCGAGCAGCAACGCGCGCAGGCCACCCGCGTAGAAAAAATCTTCCATCAGATACTGGCCGGCCGGACGCAGATTGCCGAGCACCGGCGTGATGCGCGCGAGTTCGTCGAAGCGCGCGGTCGTCAGATCGATGCCGGCGCGCCGCGCCACCGCCACGAGGTGGACGATCGCATTGGTCGAGCCGGACATCGCCAGCACGGTGGTCACCGCGTTATCGAAGGACTTCGCGCTCAGGATGTCCAGCGGCTTGAGATCGGTCCACACCATCTCGACGATGCGCTGGCCGGTCAGCGACGCGAACTGCGCATGCCGCGAGTCCACCGCGGGAATCGACGAAAAGCCGGGCAACGTGAGGCCGAGCGCTTCGGCGGCGCTCGTCATCGTCGAGGCGGTGCCCATCGTCATGCAATGGCCGGGCGAGCGCGCGATGCCGCTTTCAATGCCCTTCCACTCCTCTTCCGTAATCTTGCCCGCGCGCAATTCGGCCCAGTATTTCCACGTGTCCGACCCGCTGCCGAGCGTGCGGCCGTTCCAGTTGCCGCGCAGCATCGGGCCCGCCGGCAGATAGATCGCCGGCAGATTCATGCTGATCGCGCCCATCAGCAAACCGGGCGTGGTCTTGTCGCAACCGCCCATCAGCACGCAGCCGTCGAACGGATAGGACTTGAGCAGCTCCTCCGTTTCCATCGCGAGGAAGTTGCGGTACAGCATGGTGGTCGGTTTCTGGAAAGGCTCGGCCAGCGTCATCACCGGCATCTCGACCGGAAAACCGCCGGCCTGCCAGATGCCCCGCTTCACTTCCTCCACGCGCTGCTTGAAATGCGTATGGCACGAGTTGATCTCGCTCCATGTGTTGACAACCGCGATGACCGGCTTGCCCATGTAATCCGACGCGTGATAGCCCATTTGCGCGGTGCGCGAACGATGGCCGAACGAACGCAGGTCGTTCACGCCATACCAGCGATAGCTGCGAAGCTCTTCGGGTGTTTTGCGGTTCGATGACACTGACGTCTCCGTGGTAGCGCTACCATGCCGGCCCAAGCGTTTGGGCCGTCGGTAGCTTTCTCAATGGATGCGATGGTAGCGATACCATTGCGCGAGGTCAGCCAGGGTTTACCTCTCAAAGAACCTGACCGGGGATTATTGGCGGCGCAGCAGCCACATCAGATACGGCCCGCCGACGAGCGTCGCGATCACGCCGGCCGGCATCTGCTGCGGAAAGATCATGTTCCGTCCGAGCCAGTCCGACAGCACCATCAGCAAGCCGCCGATGAGCGCCGCGACGAGCATCTGCGAACGCGCGCGCGGGAAGCCGACGAGCCGCGCGAGGTGCGGCGCCATCAGCCCGACGAACGACATCGGGCCGATCACGACCGTGGCGCCCGCCGTCAGGATCGCCGCCACCACGAGCAGCATGAGCCGCGCGCGTTTCGCGCCGACGCCGAGCGCATTCGCCACGTTCGCGCCGAGCGGCAGGATCTCCAGCCAGCGCGCGCCGAGACCGGCGACGAACACGGCGGCGACCGTGCAGAGTGCGACGGCGATCGCCGTCGCGGGCAGGATCATGTAGGTCGAGCCGTACAGCAGCGGGCGCAGCAAGTTGCCGTAGGCGCCGCCGCTCGACGTCGCGAGCATGACGACCGCCTGCGAGAACGCGCTGATCGCGATGCCCGCGAGCAGCACGTGGTCCGGCGCGAAACCGCTGCGGCGACCGAGCGCGACGATCGTCAGCAGACACGCCAGCGCGCCCGCCGACGAGCCCGCGAGCAACACGGGCGTCGAAGGCGTGCTTGCGACGACGGCCGCGGCCAGCATGCCGAGCATCGCCCCGCCGCTCACGCCGAGCAGATCGGGGCTGGCCATCGGATTGCCCGTCACGCGTTGCAGGATCGTCCCGGCGAGCGCGACCATCACGCCGGCGCCCAGCGACGCGACGAGCCGCGGCACGCGCCAGAACCACACGTCGTTCCATTGCGCGGCGTTGGTCCATTGCCAGCCGTGCAGCGTGACAGAAAAGCGCAGCGATACGACGACGCCGACGATAAGCAAACCGCCGAGCAGCAGCGCCGGCACGGCCAGCGCGCGGCGCGGCGGCGCGCTTTCCGCCGACGCCGGACGCGGCGCCTCGATATGCATGCGGCGCAGCATCCACAGCAGCAGCGGACCGCCGCAGAGCGCCACCGCGGCGCCCGTCGGCAGAAGCTCGCCCAGTACGCCGGGCAAGCTCTGCACGGCCTGATCCGCGATCGCGAGCAGCAGCGCGCCGACGAGCGGCGCCCACAGCAACTGATCCTTCAGCCGGCGCGCGCCCATCAGGCGCGCGAGCACCGGGCCGCCGAGCCCGATGAAGCCGATCACGCCGACCGCGCTCGCCACGAACGCGCTCAGGATCACCGCGATGCCGAGCGCGACGGGCCGCGTCCATGCGAGCGACACGCCGAGCTGGCTCGCGCTGCCGTCGTCGAGGGAAAACAGCGTGAGCGGGCGCACCAGCAGCGCCGCGGCGACGCCGCACGCGAGCACGCGCGGCAGCAGCCAGACGACGCTCGCCCAGCCGTTCTGCACCAGCGAGCCGCCGCCCCAGATGAACACGGACGTGAGCGAGCGCTCGAAGACGATCGTCAGCAGCACCGACAGCGCGCCGCAATACAGATTCACGATCATGCCGGCCAGCACGATGGAGACGGCGGCGAAGCCCTTGCGCCAGGTCATCGCCAGCGTGGCGAGCATCGCCAGCGCGGCGCCGGCCAGCGCGACCGTGAAGCGCATGTCGGCGACGAGCGCGGGCGCGACCACCGCGGCGATCGTCAGCGCGAGATACGCGCCCGCCGACACGCCGAGCGTGAGCGGTTCCGCGAGCGGATTGCGCAGCACCTGCTGGAACACGACGCCGGCGAGCGACAACGCCGCGCCGGCGATCAGCGCGATCGCGACGCGCGGCAGCCAGCCATAACGCACGACCAGTTGCGGCAGCGTCGCGTCGGCGCCCGACAGTATGACGCCGGGCCATTGCGCGACGGGCAGCCGCGCCGACAGCGTGTGATAAACGAGCCACGCGGCCAGCATCAGCAGCAGCGCGGGTAGCCGCCAGGCGCGCGGCGCGGCGGTGGCGGCGACGGTCGCCGTCGAGCGGTTCATACGGTGACTCCTTGCAGCGCCTGCGCGAGATGGTCGGCGAAGCGCATCGACGCGACGACGCCGCCGAGCGGCGGCAGCGGACGGATGTGCTGCACGCGGTTCTGCCTGACGAACGGCAGCGCGCGCCACAACGGGCTTCGCGCGAGTTGCGTGGCCACGGCGGGCGGCACGCCGATCGTGACGACCTGCGCGTCGGCATGTTTCGCGAGCGCGCCGAGGTCCGCTTCCGTCATGCCTTGCGGATCGGCGTAGTCCTGCCACGCGTTGTCGATTCCGAGCGCGTTCAGCACGCCGCCGAACAGGCTGTTTCTGCCGAATACCGCGATGTGCCGGTCGTCGATCGGGCGAAGCAGATAGACAGGACGCCGTGTCGCGCGAAAGCCCGCGAGACGCGCGGACGCGTCGGCCAGCCGCGCGTTCGCGCGCGCGAACAGCGCATCGGCCGCGGGGCCGCGGTCGAGCGCATCGGCGAGCTTGCGGGTGGCGGCGTGAACCGCCGGATAGACGTCGATACCGGGGCCGAACAGTTGCACCGTGAGCGTCGGCGCGATCCGTTCGAGCAAGGCGCGCAGCGGCGCGTGCCACGGCGTGATGACGATGAGATCGGGCTTGAGCGCCGCCAGTACCTCGAAGTTCGGCTGGTACAGCAGGCCCGTGTCGACGACCGAAGGCGGCAGCGGCGGATCGCCGTCGAGCTTCGCATACCACGAGGGACGCGACACGCCCACGGGCGTCACGCCGAGCGACAGTACGACTTCGGTCAGCGGCCAGTCGAGCACGACGACGCGCGCGAGCGAAGCCGCGGCGCGCCCCGCCGCCGGGTCCGCGAGCGGCGCGGCAGCGAACGCCGGGCGGGCCAACGAAGCGCCCGATGCCGCGAGCGCCGCCGTGCTCAAACCGGCGAGCGCGAGACGCCGCCGCCTGTTGCTAAACCGCGTGCCTGCCGTCATGACGACGTGTGCCGCGTGCCATCCGCCCGGCCCTTCCTCATCCGCATCACCATTGGTAGCGTGCCGTCCCGAGCACCGTACGCGTCGCGCCCCAGTAGCAAACGGCCGCCGTCGTGCAGTACGAGATGTACTCGCGGTTGAACAGGTTGTTCACGTTGAGCGACAGGCGCCAGTTCTGGATGTCGTAATGCGCGCCGAGATCGACGAGGACGCGCCCCGGCACCGTGAACGTGTTGGCCGCGTCGCCCGCCGAGCTGCTCATGTAGCGCACGCCCGAACCCATGCCGAAGTTGCGCAGCGGTCCGCGGTGGAACGTGTAATCCGCCCACAACGACGCGGAGTTGCGCGGCGCGATGGTCGGCCGCTTGCCGAGGCTGCTGGACGCCGTGTTCCGCGTCACCTCCTGGTTGACGAACGTGTACGACGCGATCAGCTTCACGTTCTCGCTCACGTTCGCATGCGCTTCCAGTTCGACGCCGCGCGAGCGGACCTGGCCGGTCTGGATCGCGTAGCCCAGGTGTTGCGGGTCGGTCACGGAGACGTTGTCCTGCGTCAGGCTGAACGCGGCGAGCGAGAAGAAGCCGTCGAACCACTTGGGCTGATAGCGCACGCCGGCTTCGACCTGCTTGCCCCTGGTCGGCGAGAACGCGGCGCCCGAGTACGACGCGCCGAGCACGGGCTGGAACGAACGCGAATAGCCGATATACGGCGCGATGCCGTTGTCGAACTCATAGGCGAGACCGGCGCGCCAGGTGAACGCGTGGTCGTTCGAGTGGTAGGTCGTGCTGCTTCCCGTGGTGAGCGATCTGGTCTGCTGGTTGCCGCCCGTCCAGTCCTCGCGAACGCCGAACGTCAGCACCCAGTTGCGCCAGCGCGCCTCGTCCTGCGCGTACACGCCGACCGTGCTCAACGAATAGTCGAGACGCGTGTTGGCCCGCTGCGTGGGCAGCGACGAGAAGTTCGGGTTGTACAGGTCGACCGTGCCGAGGACGGAGTTGCCCTCCGTGTCGCCGAGCATCGAGCGCTGATAGTCGAGACCGAACAGCAAGGTGTGCTGGACGGAGCCCGTCGTCACCTTGGCCTGCGCGTGGGTATCGACCTGGAACTGCGAGTAGTGCTCGTTGTCGACGTTGCCCCACATCGACACCGTGCGCTTATCGGCGCCGAGCGCGCTCGTCACCGAGGTCTGGTAGTAATGCTGGTCGATGTGCAGGTAGCGCAGGTTCTGCGAGATGCTGACCTTGTCGTTGATCGCGTGATCGAACTGATAACCGAACCAGTACTGGGTGCGGTGCATGCCGTCGCGGTCCGGATCGCCGAAGTATTTATCGGGGCCGAGCTGGCCGTTCGGATTGGCGAACAGCGTCGCGCCGGCCGGCACGGGATTGAACATGCCGCCGTTCGGATCGCGCTGGAAGCTGCCTTGCAGCGTAAAGGTCGTATCGCGGTTCGGGCGGATCGTGACCGACGGCGCGATGGCGAGCCGCTGGTCCTTGATCTCGCTGACCTGCGTCTCGGCGGTGCGGGCCACGCCCGTCAACCGGTAGAGCACGGTGCCGTTCTTGTCGACGGGGCCGCTCAGGTCGAAGCCCAACTGATAGTTGTTGTGGTTGCCGATCTGCATCATCACTTCGTGGTACGGCTGCTCCATCGGCAGCTTGCTCACGTAGTTGACGAGGCCGCCAGGGCTGCCTTGTCCGTAGAGCACCGAGGCCGGACCATGCAGCACTTCCATCCGCTCCATGAAATACGGATCGATGCGCGGCGTCGCGAAGCGCGGCGACTGATACAGATGCAGGCCGTCCAGATAGGAGTCGAGCGGGAAGCCGCGGCCGTAGAGCTGATCGAAACGGATGTCGGTGCCGTCCTGCGAATAGACGCCGGACGAGTAGCGCAACGCCTGGTCGACAGTCTGCGCGCCCTGGTCGTCCATCTGCTGACGCGTGACGACGGACACGCTCTGCGGATTCGTGAGCAACGCGGAATCCGTCTTGGTGCCGGTCATCGACCGTTTCGCGACGTAACCGACGCCAGGTCCCAGCGGATCTTCAGCGGCGCTGCGCACCTGGACGGCAGGCAATTCCTTCGCGGCATCAGCGCCGGAGGCGGGTGCCGGCGACTCTTGCGCGTGCGCGCCGAAGCCGGCCAAACCTAGCATCAACGCGACGTAAATCGGACGCAGGTGCGGCAAGCCGCGCTCCTGCAGAGAACTGCGCTTCCCTGCTTGCTCAACCTTCATTCTTCTTGTTCCCCTTTCTTGTATCCCCGAGTCAAGGCCGGCGATCGGGCGCCAGCCTTGGTGCCCGCTGATTCTCTCAAGACGCGATATTAATGTAAACAATAATCAATCGCATTCAATGACCGAATTGCTCGGTACACGGGACAGAAAGCTCCGCTCGGGCGCGCGCAGAACGCGCCCGAAACGGAGATCGAAGATGAACGATGGTCACGACTTGAACAGCAACGGCTCGGCCATGTCGACGACGGGTCGAGCGAGCAACTCCCCGAGCTGCGTAGCGAGAACCGGATGGTGGACGATGCTGGAGTGACTCGCGTCGACCTCGAACGCGTGCAGCCGCCCAAGCGTGTGATGCGCCCAGGCCATCCTGCGTCGCGGGTCGGCGATACGCAGCGCGCGCCACACGTGCAGATCGGCGACGATGCGCGGCAGCGTATGCCGCGCCATCAGCGCCGCGTGCAGCGAGTCGGCGGCGAGCGCCTGTCGAAGCAGCGACGGCTCCGCCTGCTCCAGCAATATCAACTGGGGCGCCGCAGTGTCCGCATTTTCGGCCACCGGTTCGGGGCCGTCCTCGCGATGCGTCGCCGTATCGACGATGCCGACGAACGACACGCGCTTGCCGCGCCGCTCGAAATAATCCGCGATGGCGATGGCGAGCCGGCCGCCGAACGACCAGCCGAGCAGCGCGTAGTCCCCGTCAGGCTGTAGCGTCTCGATGCACTGCGCGTAGTGCGCGGCGAGCGCCTCGAACGTGTCGCCTTGCCACGGCTCGCCCCGCACCGCGGGCGCCTGTATCGCGATCAGGCTGACGCGGCCGTTGAGCGCCTGCGCGAGCGTCCGATACTCGCCGACCATGCCGTAGCCCGGATGCAGACAGAACAGCGTGGCGGCCGTCCCAAGCGCGTTCAACGGCACGGCCGGCAACAGCGCGGCACGCGACGGCGCATCACCGGCGCAAGCGCTCGCGCCATGCGACCGGCGCCGCGCGAACCAGCTCAGGAGCGCGTCGGAAGGCGGCACCGGCAGGCTTGCCTCGTAGGCGGCGCGCGCGGTCCAGCTTGCGGCGACAGCATCGTGCCGGGCCAAGGTTTCGAGCGATTCAGGCACGGACCGCAACCGCGCCGGAGCGTCGGGCAGCGGCGCGGCGGCACGCAGATGCTCGAGCAACTCGACGAGCGCACGCTCGAACGACGCGGCGAGATTGTCGGCCAGCGCAGCGGGCACGCACTGCGGCGCGTAGCCCCAGTTGAACGTCAGCGAGTCGCCGGCAATCCAGCCGTTGATGTCCAGCGCGCGATCGGGAAGCCGCGCGCGAGGCGCGATCGCGTCGCCCGACGACTCGCTCGCGAAGCCGAAGCGGCTGGCGTCGTCGAACGTCTGGTCGAAGCGGCCCAGGTAGTTGAAGCCGATCTCGGACACCGGCAGCGCGCGCATCGTCGAGCGGCTCGCCGCGTCCGCGCAGCAGGCGAGCAGTCCCCAGCCGAGGCCGCGCAGCGGCACGTCCGCGAGCCGCTCGCGCACGCGCAGCAGCGCGTCGGCGGGCGTCGTGCCGCGCGGCAGCGCGAGCGGGTATTGCGTGGTGAACCAGCCGACCGTGCGGCTCAGGTCCGCGCCGTCGATCACGTCCTCGCGGCCGTGGCCTTCGAGTTCGATCAGCACTTCGTCGCGCGAGACCGCCTCGCCGATGGCGAGCGCCAGCGCCGCAAGCAGCACTTCGTCGACACGCATCCGGTACGCGCGCGGCGCTTCGCGCAGCAGGACGGCGGTCAGTTCGGGCGAGAGTTTTTTCAGCAGCGTCTTTTGCGGCTCGGGATGCGGACTGCGTGCCGGAAAGAGCGGACCGGCGCGCAGCGCGGGGACGTCGAGCGTGGTTTGCCACCACGCCAGTTCGGCGATGCGGTCCGATGATTCCGCGTATTGATGGAGCGCGCGCACCCAGGCGCGCCAGGACATCGACGGCGGGGGCAGCGCGATGGGCTCGTCCTGCTCGGCCTGGGCGTAGGCGGTTTGCAGTTCCTCGAGCAGCACGCGCCAGGAGACGCCGTCCACCGACAGATGGTGGATCGCGATCAGCACGCGCGTTTCGTCCGGGGTCTCGAAGTGGCCGATGCGCCATAGCGGGCCGCGCCCGATGTCGAGGCTCGACTGGAGGCGCTCGCAGGCCGCGGTGAGCGCTGACAGTGAGGACAGGTGTTCGTGGTGGACGATGGCTGTCTGTGTTGCCTGCGTTGCCTGTGTTGCCTGCGTTGCGTGTGTTGGCTGTGTTGGCTGTGTTGGCTGTGTTGCCTGCGTTGCCTGCGAGCCCGCCAATGCTTGCGTCACGTGTGCCGCGTCAGCCACTTCAACCGCCCCTGCCGCCTTCACCGCCACCTGTTTCCATCCCCCCGTCTCCTTCACGAACCGCAGCCGCAACGCGTCGTGCCGCGCCTCCAGCGCCCGCGCCGCGCGCTCCAGCGCCGCGGGTTCCAGACGCCCCCGCACCTTCAGCAGCACCGCCTGGTTCCAGTGCGACTCGCCCTGCGGATAGCGCTCGAAGAACAGCCGCTGGATCGGCGTCAGCGCCAGCGCCGCGCCATCGTCGACCTCCTGCGCACCGCCCGCTTCGAGCCGCTGCGCGCGCTGCGCCAGGCCCGCCACCGTCGGATGCTCGAACACCTGTCTCGGCGTCAGCCGCCATCCCGCCTCGCGCGCCCGCGCGATGATCTGCAGGCTCTGGATCGAGTCGCCTCCCGCCTCGAAGAAGTTGTCCGTCACGCCCAGATCGTCGCGCCCGAGCACCGCCGTCCAGATCGACAGCAACGCCGACTCCACCTCGCCCGACGCCGCCACCCGTTCGCGCGCGCCCGCCTGCGGCGCCGGCAGCGACCCGCGGTCGAGCTTGCCGTTGGGCATCCACGGCAGCCGCGCGAGCACCGTCACCGACGACGGCACCATGTAGCCCGGCAGCTTCTGCTCCAGTTCGCGCTGCAGATGCGCGGCGTCGAGCGTGGTTTGCGCCGCGCCCTGCGCCGGGCGAGGACCGTTGCCTCGTTCGTCGCGTGATCGATCGCCCGGCACATCGCCTGGTGCCTCGCGTGATTGATCACGAGACGCCCGGCCTTTCAGCTCGCCGGACACATCGCCGGATACGCCGTCGTCATTCCCCGACTGGTTGCGGGATGCATTAGCCGATATGTCACCTGACAAGCCGTCGCCTGACACGCGACCCAGCGCATCGCCAGAAACATTCCCCGTCATTTCACCGGATACATCAGCGAGCACATCACCTGATACATACGCCGCGAGCCGCTGCTTCTGCCCCTCGCCCACCACGATCACCGCCGCCTCGCGCACGCCCCCGCACTGCCGCAGCACCGCCTCGATCTCGCCCAGCTCGATGCGCTGGCCGCGCAGCTTCACCTGCTGGTCCAGCCGACCGAGGAACTCCACCGTGCCGTCCCCGCGCATCCGGCACAGGTCGCCGCTGCGGTACATCCGCGCGCCCGGCGCACCGGACGGGTCCGGCACGAACCGCTCCGCCGTCAGGCCCGGTCGCCCCAGGTACCCGCGCGCCACCGTCGGCCCGCCGATGCACAGCTCGCCCAGCCCGCCCACCGGCGCCTCGTCGCCGAACGCGTCGAGCACGCGCGCGGTGCGCCCCGGATACGGATGGCCGATCGGCACCGTCACCTGCCGTGCGTCGTCCGCCTCGGTGCGACGGTACAGCGCCGCCACCGTCGTCTCGGTCGGCCCGTACAGGTTGTCCAGCCGGATGTCCGCGAGCGGCCCCGCGCGCCAGCGCGCGAGCGCGTCGCCCGGCAGCGCCTCGCCGCCCACCGTCACCTGACGCAGCGCGAGCCGCGCGCGCGGCGGCGCATGATGCTGCCACTGCTGCCACAGCGCGGTCGGAATGCGCGCGAACGTCACGCGCCGGTTCACGAGGCGCTCGCTCAGGCTCTGCAGGTCCCACGGCTGCACGCCGCGCATCTCCACCGTCGCGCCGCGCAGCAGCGCCGGCAGCGTCTCGTGCAGCGCGACGTCGAAGCTGATCGTCGACGAGTGCAGCACCGTGTCGCGGCCGTCGATGGCGTAGGTCGCGAGGAAGTCCTGAAGATGGGTCCACAGCGCGCCGTGGCTCACGCCGACGCCTTTCGGGCGGCCCGTCGAGCCGGAGGTGTACAGCACGTAGGCGAGCTGGTCCGGGTGCAGCGGGGCGTCGATGTGGGCGGTGAGGTTGTTGTGGTGTGCTGCGTCGCTCCGGCCTGCTGC
>Ga0255336_100288_pt1 | contig 96810 bp, 143 predicted proteins | sample MeOH1_35cm_T3_17_FD_189102 | JGI IMG/M metagenome (GOLD analysis project Ga0255336, IMG submission 189102) | Sandy soil microbial communities from University of British Columbia, Vancouver, Canada - MeOH1_35cm_T3_179 | ecosystem: Engineered > Artificial ecosystem > Sand microcosm > Unclassified ...
CCGACGAGATGTTGGCCCGCCACTCCTTCGAGCACCTGTCGATCACAGAGGCGCGCTCGGCGCTCGTCAACCTGAACACGGTCATGAAGCTGGGCGGCGAGCTGGTGCTCGACGTTCCGGATCACGAGGAGACGCTGCGGCTCTACCGTGAGACCGGCGACGAGTTTTACGTCCGCCACCTGCTCGGCCCGCGCCGCAACGACTACGGCTACCACTGCATGTCGTTCACCCCGGAACGGCTCACGACCCTGGTTCAGGAGTACGGCTTCGAGTTCAAGCAGTCGGAGCCCAACATCCACATCTACCCGGCCATCTGCCTGCGCTTCGTGAAGCTCGGAAATTCGAAATAGTTTCGGCCGGGCGTCCTACGAATCAATGAGTGCGCCACTTCTAAGCATTGTGGTCGGAACGCTGGACCGCCCCGATCAGATCAAAGCGTGCATCCAGTCGGTGATCGCCCACACCGACATCCCCTACGAGCTGATCATCACGGACGCAGGGCGGCGACCCATCGCTCTCGAGCCCCACCCTGACGAGATCAAGCTGATTCGGGAGTGGCCGCGCGAGGGGCACGCGAAGGGCTACAACAAGGCGTTCCGGTCGGCCAAGGGCAAGTACGTCTGCTGGCTGAACGACGACGCCCGCTGCACCCCGGGCTGGGCGCGCACGGCCGCCGCGTTCATGGAAGACAACGCCTGGTGCGGGCTCGGCGCTTTCTATTACTCCGAGCACGGCTGCTGCTACCACGTGAACTTCTACAAGGACCTGATCTACGCGAACTTCGGGATGATCTCGCGTGCGTTCGGGGACGAGATCGAGTGGTTCGACGAGTGCGTGCGCATGTACGGCGCCGACAACTCGCTGACCTTCAAGACGATCCTAGCCGGACGCGGCGTCTGCGGCATACCCGGCGCCAAGCTCCAGCACCTGCCGGTCATGGATCAGCAGCGCATGGAGAACGTCGCGGGCCAGAAGGCCGACGAGCGGAACCTGCTCGTCAAGTACGGCCCCTACATCCAGAAGATGCAGGACATGATGGCCCGGTACCCCACGACACCACTTCGAACCCACTAACCCGAGGAAGTATGAACATTTCCAAGCTGCCCGTCACGACCCACGCCACCCCCGCACGCGGAGACCTGTCGGTGGTGAACGCCAACGAGATCCCGTTCGATGTCAAGCGGGTCTTCTGGATCTCTCGGATGCCCGTGCTCGCGCGCCGGGGTGGCCACGCGCATCGAGAGGGGCACCAGTTCCTGATCGTACCGCACGGCTCCATCCAGATCGTCGCCTGCGGGCCGGGCATGGTGAAGACCAAGTTCAACCTGGCGCGGCCGGAAGAGGCTCTCTACGTGCCCCCGCTCCACTGGCTGGAGATCACGAACACGAACGCCAAGACCGCGCTGGTGGTCCTGGCTTCCAACGAGTACAGCGAGAAGGACTACATCCGTGACTTCGCCCAGTTCCAAGAAATGGCTCGTTCCGTATAACGATCTCCGGCCGCAGCTCCTTCACGAGCGCCGCGAGATCCTGAGCGCGGTCGAACGCGTCCTGCTCTCTGGGTCCCTGGTCATGGGGCAGGAGTGCGAGGCGTTCGAGCAGGAGTTGGCAAAGAAGTACGGCTACAAGCGCGCCGTCGGCGTCGCCAGCGGGACGGACGCTCTCGAGCTGGCGCTGCGATGCTTCGCTCGCGGCGGGGACGTCCTGACCGTCGCCAACAGCGCCCCGGCCACGGTCGCAGCCATCATCCGGGCCGGATGCAAGCCGGTCTTCTGCGAAGTGGACGTGCGCGGCCTGATGAATCCGAAGCTGCTGGGCCACTTCCTCACCAAGGACACGAAGGCCATCGTTCCGGTCGATCTGTACGGACAGTGGTGCGACCGCCGGGCAATCGTCGAATTCGCGAAGCAGCACAAGCTCAGGGTGATCGAGGACGCTGCGCAGGCGTACGGATCGGGGCACTTTCCGGCTGATCTGCCGGATGCCATGTGCTTCAGCTTCTATCCCACCAAGGCACTGGGCGCCCTGGGCGACGGTGGCGCCGTGCTCACGAACGACCCGGACGCCGAGACCAACATGCGCGAGCTGCGGTTCTACGGGATCGCCGACCGCAAGTCCCTCTTCCAGATCCAGATGGGATTCAATTCCCGCCTGGACGAAGTGCAGGCCGCCATCCTTCGTGGCCGAGCGATGCACGTGCTCGAGGCTCGTGCACAGCGCTGCGGCATCGCGCAGAGATACGACGAGGACCTGCCCCAAGCGTTCCTGTCGCACGGCTACGACTGCAACCTGAACTACCACATCTTCGACATCCACGTGCCAAACCGGGACTGGTTCCAGATGAAGCTGCGCGAGCTGGGGGTCGACACCACCGTCCACTATCCGGTCCCGGCGCATCGGCAGGTCCCGACGGAGGTCAAGGAACGCGTGTTGCCGATGACCGAACGGTTCTGCGCCACCACGCTGTCTCTGCCGTGCTGGTCCGGCATGACCGACGAACAAGTCCAGCTCGTGATCGACAGCGTCTGCGAAGTGGCCGAAGTCAAGGAGCCCAAGTCGTGAAGATCGCCTTCATCGACACCTACTACCCGCCGGTTCTGGCCAAGGCCGTGAACGACAGCTATCGCGCGCGGCTCTGGGATCTGCTCGGCAGGTACTTCGGGACGTCCTTCTTCTACTCCGAGGCGTTTCGCGTCTTCGGCTGGGATGTCCTGGACATCATCGCCAACGACGACGTCGGCCGCCAGTTGTGGTGCAAGGAGATGGGGATCGACTACAACACCAACGAAGTGTCGGTCGTCGACCAGCTCGTGATCTTCGAGCCCGACATCGTCTACTGCCAAGACCTGAACTTCTTCCCGGCCGCCATGATCCGAGAGCTGAAGCGGAAGTACGGGTGGAGGTTCGTGGCACAGCATTCCTGTCCGTGGGCCGGGGACGCTCAGGTGAGGGCGTTCGACCTAGTCTTCACGTCGTTCCCGCATTATGTCGGTCGGATCGCCGCGCTCGGCGTGCACGCTGGCTTCCTGCCCATCGCGTTCGGCCATCAGGTGCTGGATCACGTCGAGCCGATCCGCCGGGACATTAAGGTCTCATTCGTGGGCGGCCTGAACGGCGACCGTGGGCACTGGAGCGCGGGCACCGAGATGATGGAGCGCATCGCCGAAGAAGTCCCGGGCTTCAAGTGGTGGGGCTACTTCATCGGTGACAGCTCGAAGCATCCCGCGCTCGTCAAGACGTATCAGGGCGAGGCGTGGGGGCTCGACATGTACAAGGTGTACGCCCGCAGCGAGATGGTCGTGAACCGTCACGGTGAAGTGGCCGAAGGCTACTCGAACAACATGCGGATGTTCGAGACGACCGGCTGCGGTGCGCTGCTCCTGACCGAGGCATCCAAGAACCTGGACACCTACTTCCGACCCGGGGTCGAGTGCCTGGCCTACCGCGAGCCCGGCGAACTGATCGACGTCATCAACAAGGCTCTCCTCTGGAGTCCCGACCTGGTCGCCCAGATCGCGGAGGCGGGGCAGGCCCGCACCATGTCCGAGCACACCTACGAGCGCCGTCTGCACGCCATCGAGCCGATTCTCCGCTCGATGCGCGGAGATTAGGTCCACTATTCTCCGCAGCGTCGATCATTCCTTTGTACCCGCGTCCTACAGAACGTGAGGCATTACTGCACGCTCTTCAACATGGCGTATGCGGCCAAGGGGCTCGCGCTCTACCAGAGCCTCGACCGCCACTCCGTCGATCCCTGGACGCTCCATGTCCTGCCGATGGATCGGAAGACCTACGACTTCCTCTGCTTCATGAAGCTGTCCGGGTACGGGAACATGGTTCTGCTGGACCCGGACGAGGTCATGAACGGCCAGTTCTCGAACTCGGTGCGCGGGCGAGACATCGCCTACACCTGCTTCTCGGCGACCCCGTGGTTGATGCGGGTCGTGGCAGGCTGGAATCTATTGGAAGAGATCACGTATCTGGACTCCGATCTCTACTTCTTCTCGGACCCGATGAAAATCCATCGGCAGATCAACTTCGACAAGGACGTCGCCATCGTCCCGCATCGGTTCCTGAAGCACGACGTCGAACGTCTCCGACCGAGCGGACAATTCAACGTCTCGTGGGTCACGATCAGAACTGACGGCGGCACGGGCAGGCGCATCCTGAACCAGTGGACGGAGCAGGTTCTCGCCAAGTGCGACCGCGAATCTTGCGGCGACCAGAAGTACCTCGACACCTGGCCCGACCAGCTCCACAAGAGGCTGCACATCCTCGAGGACCACGGCATCGGTGTGGCGCCGTGGAACGCGGACCGCTACAAGTTCGTGCCGGGTCCCGGGATCTTCAACACGGACCTGCCCTCGCAAGACCGCCCCGAGCCCGTCGTGTTCTACCACTTCCACGAGCTGAAGCGGCGCGGACCCAACGACTACTACCTGACCGGCTACAAGCTGCCGGACGCCTGTGTCGACCTGATCTACAAACCCTACCTCGAGCAGCTCGAAGGCTTCGAGAAGATCATCGAGGAGTATCAGAGGAGCAGACCATGCTTAAAGTTTACTACCTGACCGCCGAGCAGCTCGCGACCGTGGGCTATCACAAGATCGACCCGATGCGCTTCAACAACGTGCAGGAAGTCGCGAGCGCCGAAGAGGCCGACCTGGTCGTCATCCCTCTGCCGCTCCGCGACATCATCGACGGCAACGGAACCGGCGTGTTCCTCGACAACGAGGGGCTGGCCCGGATCATCAAGGCGTTCAACCTGGACGAGCGGCGCGTCACTGCCTACGACTGCAGCGACTGGTACGAGGACTACGAGCTGCACCCGAACTGCCTCTTCATCCGCTGCAACACCAAGAAGTGGTACCTACAGAAGATGCCGCGCACGATCTCGTGGCCGTGGCCGGTCGAGAACTGGGCCGAGGTTGTGCCGTTGCCGCCGGGCGGCTTCAAGTACGACGTCAGCGGCCACATGTGGATGTCCAGCCACGTCCGGCAGTCCGCCTGCGACAGCGTCAAGGCGACGTTCGGCGACCGCGCCGACATCGTCACCCGGAAGGAGTTCTGGGGCTACCTCGAGTACCAGAAGCCCGAGGAAGCCATGGCGATGAAGGCGGCCATGAAGCGGTCGATGCAGGAGAGCCGGATCGCGCTCTGCCCGTCGTCGATCCACGGCGTGTTCCCGTATCGCTTCTTCGAGGCACTGTCGTCGGGCCGGGTCCCGGCCCTGTTCTGCACGGACCACGTGTTCCCCTGGGAGAACAAGATCGACTACAGCTCCTGCTGCGCGCTCTTCCGCGAAGAGGACGCCCCAAACGCCGGTCGACTGATCAAGGAGTGGCTGTCGAAGCACTCCGACGAGGAGATCATCGAGATGGGCAAGCGGGGCCGGGCCTACTGGGAGCAGTGGCTCGACCGGTCGAAGTTCGAGGATCTGAAGACCGTCGCCGTCGAGGAAGCTCTCGGGCGCGACGGCCTGTTGAGGTCGTAGCATGCCCGCGCTTCCGCACACCGGCAGGCGCGACTGCTGGTGCGAGCCGAAGGTCGCCCAGAACTGTCCCATCTGCAAGGGCAGCACGGCGAACCCGGCATGCTCGCGGTGTGATGGCAAGGGCATCGTCCCGCCCTACGACGACGGCTCCGTTCTCGTGATTCACCGGAAGAATCGAATCCGGAGATAGGGGTCCAAGTGAACGTGCACATCATCGTTCCCTCGTGCGCGGCCTACTCCGACGCATGGATTCCCTTCTTCACATTCCTCTACCGGTTCTGGCCTGGATGTCCGTATCCCGTCACGCTCGTGACGGACACCGTGCCACCCGAGCTGCGCGATTACGAACCGGCCAAGCCGACCGGCCTGCACGTCGTGGGCGCCGACAAGGGCTGGTGCAAGAACTTCCTATACGCCATCCAAGCCATCAAGCAGCAGCCCGAGTTCGTCCTCATGCTTCAAGAGGACTTCTGGTTGTCGGCGCCGCCGGACACGACCTACATCGAGCGCGCGCTGATGATCATGCGCGGAGATCCAACAGTCGCGTGCTTCCGGATCTACCCGTGCCCCGGCGCGGACAAGTACATCGGCTGGGCCGATCACGGCGAGATCAGCCTGGACGCGGCGTACCGCGTGAGCTGTCAAGCCGGGATCTGGAGGACCAGCGAGCTGGTGAAGATCCTGGAGCGCCTCGACACTCCGGCCGACTTCGAGATCAAGGGTACGGAGTTCTTCAGGACCGAGCGCCCGGCTGCGCGATTCCTCTCGGTCAACCGCACGGAAGACCCCAACGCGTGGCCCTTCCAGTACATCTGCACGGCCATCGTACGAGGCCAATGGCTACCCGGTGCCCTCGAGTTCGCGCACTCCCAAGGGGTGCCCGTGGACATGTCGAGACGTTCCGTCATGCGCGGTCCAAGTGTGTAGTTGGAAGGCAGTTACCCGATGACCGACAGCGAAAAACTCGACAAGCTGAGAGCCGAGGTCGCAGAGATCAAGGGCAGTATCAACACCCTCGCGGCCATGCACGGCAACACAGCCGCGCAGGTCTCCAAGCTCGAAGGCCGGGTATGGGGTCTGCTTGTGGCAGTTCTGGGCGCCTTCGGCACCGCCATCCTCTCCCTAGTCATGGCCAAGTCCAACCTCTCACACGTAGCATCCGCCGCGCGCGAAGTGCTCGCGGCCTTGATTCAGTAACCGGAGTATCCCATGAAGAAGTTCAATTGGCTCGTCGCGCTCGTCCTGTGTCTCGGCCTTTCCGTCCTGGGCGGCTGCGCCTTCGCACGACAGGTCGGGGATTTCCTGACCGGGCATACGCCCGCCGTCGTCGACGACCCGAACACTCCCGAGGACGAGTCGCATCCGTCGGAAGACGTCCCTCCCGGGACGGCGCCGCTGGATCTGGTCTTCAAGGTGCTGGGCACCATCTTTCCCTTCCTCGCGGGCGGCGGCGGCCTGAGCGCCACGATTCGCTGGGTCTGGGTTGAGGCCCGGAAGCGCAACCTCGAAGGTATGTTCAAGTCCGTGGTCGTCGGCATCAAGGACGCCGTCGACGAGGCCAAGAACGGCAAGCTGGACAAGGCCGCCCTCTACGAATCCATTCAGGGCGCCCGAGACCTGTTCGCCAACCGCGACCTGTTCGACAAGATGGTCGACGAGATCAAGACGCTGCGGGACAAAGAGAATGGCGTCTAAGGTCAACGGGACCTGGCGCGACTCTCTCGGCGAGAACGCCGAGTTCTGGCGCTGCTCTCGCGGAACCATCTTCTGCGGAGGCCAGTACCGGCCGAAGCTCGGGCTGTGCACGAATTGCCGCACAGCCCGATACCACCAGCGGAAGGGAAAAGCGCTTCGCCGCCACGTGTTCAGCATCGTTCATCATCGAAGCGGCCGGACGAGACGATTCAATGGCGGTGGAGTGGTGAAGATCATCTACCTGCCTTCGCTCTTTCAAAGCAGGAGACGTATAGAAATGTCGTACGCGCGCGTCCTACATGAAAGAGTGACGCGTACGACATTGCCTGCTTCCCAATCCGTAGTGGTTCTGAGCAACAAGCCACTGCCCGAGTTCTACGATCTCCTGGTAGTCCCCACCGGCTGCGCATCCGAGCGCAGCCCGAGCAACATCCTGTAGTTCGCCCACCTACCCGAAGGGAGCCCACCTTGAAGTGTCTTGAGCTTTTCATCGAGCCCAGCAAGAAGGATTCCGAGATCACCATCGACATCGGGTCCTGCCTGCATTTCGGCCACACCTGTCACGAGCGCGAGATGACGCTGGCGCTCTTCGACGAAGTCCAGAACACGGCCGACAGGTACTTCTGGTCGCTCGGCGACAATCAGGACAACGGGACGAAGAACTCGCCCGGCGCGTCGGTGTACGAGCAGACGCACAACCCCAAGGAACAACTGATCCTGTCGACCGCCATGTACCGGCCGCTGGTCAAGGCGAACAAGGTCCTGATGTTCCAGAACTCGAACCACTCCGGCCGCATCTTCAAGGACACGGGCTTCATCTCCTCCGAGGAAGCCATGTACCGGTTGCTGACCGGCGAATCAGTCACCAAGAAGGACTGGAAGATCATCGAGCGCTACGCGGTAGGCGGCTTCCAAGGAGCCGAAGCCATGACGGCGGCGAAGTACATCGCCGACCTGGCCGGGGAGATCCCCGAGCCCCGCTCCACGCGTCCCCTCTGGGGCGGTTGGCAGGCGATGACCAAGGTCCATGTCGGCAAGCAGGTCTACGTGATCCACTCGATGCACGGCGAGGGCGCGGGCGTGGCCCACTCCAGCGCGCTCCAGTCCGTCATCAAGCAGCAGGAGATCGCGGGCGCCGACATCTACATCCGGGGCCATCACCACAAGCGCGTCCTGGCGGATGCCAACGTCGGCGAGTTCACGTCGCACGGCAAGGACGCCAACTTCAAGCGGGTCGGCTACCTGACCACGGGCTGTATGCTCGGCTACCACAACTCGTACGGCGAGGCCAAGGGCTATCGGCCGACCTGTCCCGGCATGTCCCGCCTGCACCTGTCCTCCACGGAGAAGAAGTTCCGCCTGTCGATGTAATCCTGCGCCGGGCGGGGATCTGATTCGCCGACCAGAGCGTTCAGCGTGGCGCGCGTGCGATGACGGTCACCAAGCCAAGATCCCAACCCGGCGCCTTTGAGAAGTGAGACCATGGGAAGCAAAACCATCCGCCAGTGCAACGTCTGCAACATGGCCTGCGACGGCGCGGTCAGCGAGTTCTGCAGCGAAACCTGCCGCATGAGCGCCATGGCCGCCGATTCCTTCGGCGACGCCATCAAGAAGCAGAAGCCGACGTCCGACAACCGGATCTACTTCTACGACTTCGCCTTCGGGGACCTGTGCGACCTGTTCTCCACGTACCTGATCCGGCGCATCCGGACCAAGGACATCGTGAAGCAGCGCATCGTCGACCGAGCGTTGGAGAAGCTGGAGCGGGCGGTCCTGACCAAGCTGAACCGATACTCTCCAATCCCGCCGATCCGCGTGAACATCTCGAACTCCCTGAAGCGCCTGGTCTCGCTCAACACCCGGATCTGGCTCTGGCGCGACGAGTTCTACTCGGCCGAGAGCGTCCCGGCCGAGGCGTGGAAGTCGTACAAGGCGCTCTATCGCGCGCGCGATGCCGCGCGGCAGGAGCTGGACATGCTGGTCGAAGGCCACACCATGACCGAGAAGGGCTATGACAAGTAAGATCCCCACCGTTCTCATTACCGGCGGGCACGGCTTCGTCGGCAACAACCTCCGGACCTACCTGACCCAGCACTTCAAGGATCAGTTGAAGGCCGTCCGGTTCAGCCACGACAAGTTCGACCTGACCCGGGAAGCCGACACGAAGATCCTGTTCAAGGCGGCCGAGCCCGACATCGTGGTCCACCTGGCGGCGCTCTGCGGCGGGATCTTCGCCAACCAGATGAACCCGGCGTCGTTCTGGGAACAGAACCTGCGCATGGGCATGAACGTGCTGGCCGCCTGCGTCGACTACAACGTCAAGAAGCTGGTCACGCTGGGCACGGTCTGCAGCTACCCCAAGATCGCGCCCATCCCCTTCACCGAAGCCTCGCTCTGCACCGGCTGGCCCGAGATCACCAACCGGCCGTACGGCATCGCCAAGCTGGCGCTCTATGAGGGCTGCCGGGCCTTCGGCCTGCAGCACGGCCTGAACTTCTCCTACCTAGTCCCGACGAACATGTACGGGCCGCACGACAACTTCGACCTGGACTCGGGCCACGTGATCCCGGCTATCCTCCGGAAGTTCCACACCGCCGTTCACAAGGACCAGAGCGTCGTGGAGCTGTGGGGCGACGGCACCCCGACCCGGGACTTCCTGTACGCCGAGGACTGCGCGCGGGCCATCGCCATGGCCATCAACACGGACACCGGCTCGGAGCCCATCAACTTGGGGTCCGGCGAGGAAGTCAGCATGTCCGCCCTGGCCGAGATGGTCCGGGCGGTCACCGGCTACGAAGGCGAGATCATCTGGGACACGACCAAGCCCAACGGCCAGCCCCGGCGGGCGGTCGACGCCACACGGGCCCGGAACGTCCTAGGCTGGCATTCCACGGTCCCGGTCTTCGAGGGCCTGAAGCGGACCTACGGCTGGTTCCTGAACAGCCCGTTCGCCGAGGTCAAATAGCCAGAAACGCCGTTAAACGCATCGCAGATAGCAAATAGGTACCGGGAGACGTCCAAGCCCGGGAAAATCGCTCCTACCCCCCTTTCCGGACTCCTATGAAGGCATTAGTCAGCACGGTCTGGACGGTTTTGGAGGGTGTTCCGATCCTGGAACGCCAGAAGCTGGACAAGGCGTTCGCCGTCCCCGTGAAGGACGCCATGCGTGTCCCCCACCTGCGGCGCCTGATCAAGATGAAGCGCTGGGACGGCTGCGAGCACTTCCTGAAGCTGGACGACAAGACGGACCAGATCCGGCTGCCCACGGGCCTGCTGCGCAAGCTGACGGCCATGTACCCCGGCCTGCAGGTCGAGGACCGGAGCCTTAACGGCTTCTCGGATACCTGGGCCACCGCCAAACTGGCAGCCCAGACTGTCGAGTTGAACGGGATCGAGTTCTCGGCCCACCAGCGCGCAGCCATCATCTCGGCGGTCACCAACCGGCGCGGCATCATGAAGCTGGCGACGAACGCGGGCAAGACCGAGGTCGGGGGCGGCGTCGTGAAGGCGCTCGGCATGCGGGCGCTCTGGGTCATCCACCTGAAAGGTCTTCTGCATCAAACGGCCGAGCGCCTGGAGCTGCGTCTAGGGATGCCGGTCGGCCGGATCGGCGACGGACTCGATAAACCATGCGGCATGGTCGACGTCGCCACGATGCAGTCGATCAAGCCCACCAAGAAGGGCATGAGGAAGCGGCTCGCCGACTACAACGTCCTGATCTTCGACGAGGCGCACCACCTGTCCTCGACCACCCAGCAGAGCATCGCGAAGGCATGCGTCAACGCTCCCTTCCGCTACGCGTTCGGCGGCTCGTTCCCCGACGACGAGATCAAGCGGCTGAAGATCGCGTCCGCCACCGACGCGACGCTGCTCTACGACCTGACGAACCGGGAGCTGATCGAGACGGGCTGGTCCGCGAGCCCGACCGTCCACATCAACCGGATCGACCACCCCGGCTTCGACGACTCGAAGTACGTCGTGGAGCACACGGAGATTCCGGAGGACTTCGACGAGGATGAAGACGAGAAGCCCGACACGGTCCGCCGGGTGCTCTTCCACAAGATCGACGAGGACCTGATCTCGAACAACCCCAAGGTGGACGAGATCGTGCTGGGCGAGATCGAGAAGTTCTTCATGAAGGGCATGACGGTCCTGGTCCTCGTCGACCGGATCGCGCACGGCGCCGCGCTCGGCCGGAAGCTGGGCGGCAAGGGCATCAGATACGAGTTCCTGAACGGCTCGCACAATAGCGCCTTTCGAGAGGAGCGCCTGCGAGAGTTCAAATCCGGAACACTGCCGGTGATCATCGCCACCAGCATCCTGGACGAGGGCATCGACGTGCCCCGCGTGCAGGCCGTCGTGCTGGCGGGCGGCGGGAAGTCAACGGTCAAGCTGTTGCAACGAGTGGGCCGCGCTCTGCGTCGAAAGCAGGGGATCGGCGAGAACGTGGCCCACATCGTTGACTTCCTGCACACCGGCTCCCGGTACACCGCAAAGCATGGGCGCGCGCGTCTTACGGTCTACAACTCCGAGCAGTTCGAAGTCATCGAAGAAGGCAAATTCACCGTATGACGAAGCCCGGGTTCCTCCCTGAGTTTGAGCAGGCGGTCCTCGCGTGTCTGGTGCAAGACCAGAAGTTCATGCGCGAGGCGCTCTCCGTTCTTCGGCCGGACTACTTCATCGACGCCCAGTGCGCCAGCGCCTGCAAGGTCATCACCGCGAACTACATCAAGACGAAGCAGCCGCCCAGCAAGCCCGGCCTGCTGTCGGGTCTCGTCGAAGAAGAGCGTCGCCGGGCCAAGGGGATCAAGGCGAAGGACGAAGGCGCCCTGCTGCTCGACCCCTGCCGCGCTCTGGTCGAGAAGTGCTTCGAGCAGATGGGCGAGATGGCCGACGTCAAGGAGCGGTTCCTCGACTTCTGCCGCCAGCGTGAGATGGAGAACACGCTGCTGGAGCAGTACAACAAGATCGAGAAGGGCGAGATCAACGTCGCGCAGGCGGCCGAAGTCATCCGCCGGGTCCATCAGCGGCTCTCGTCCCAGTCGCAGGGCGGCAGCAGCTTCTTCGGCGACCTGATGAACTTCCCGTCCGAGATCCTGGAGATGCAGGGGAAGGTCTTCACGACCGGATTCCCGAAGCTCGACATCAAGATGGGCGGCGGCGTTTCTCCGGGCACGCTCACCACCTGGATCGCGGGGCCCAAGGGCGGCAAGTCCACGGTCATGCTGAACACCGGCTTCTACAACCTGTGCAGGGGCAAGACCGTCGTCCACTTCACCTGCGAGATCAGCGAGCGCAAGACCAAGAAGCGCTACGCCGCGCGCATGACCGGCATCGACTACAACAAGATCCACCTGCAACCCAACGTGATGCTGGAGAAGTGCGCCGAGTTCTGGAACACCCACGGCGACCCGAAGCTGATCGTCAAGGGCTACCCGGCCAGCACCGCGAGCTGCGACAACTTCCGGAGCTACCTCTACTGGCTCGAGATGGAACAGAACGTCAAGCCGGACATCGTCATCGTCGACTACGGCGACGAGGTCGTGCCCATCGAGCGCAAGGGCGAGGTCCGCCACGACCTGGGGCAGGTCTACAAGGAGATGCGCGTGCTGGCCGAGGAGTTCGGCGTCCCGGTCATCACGGCTTCGCAGGGCAACCGCGAGTCCCTCTCCAAGCTCGTGATCCGGATGCAGGACATCGCCGAGTCGATCCAGAAGTGCGCCGTCAGCGACCACATCCTCTCGGTGTGCATGTCCGACGAAGAGAAGCTGAAGGGCGAGGCCCGGATCTTCTTCGCCGGATCGCGCGAGGCCGAGACCGGCGACCAGATCAACATCCGGCACGACTTCAAGACGTTCATGATGGCCGAGACCACCGCGTTCGTGGGCGTGAGGTAGCATGTCGACGGTCCTCGACGTCCTGAAGGAGCACGGCGTCGATCTCCACCCGACCGGCAATCCGGACGAGTGGATTCTGACGTGCCCCGAGACGCACTGCGGCAAGCGCAAGCTCTACCTGAACATCGAGAAGCGGCTCTTCACCTGCTTCGTGTGCTCGCAGTCCGGCGGCGTCAGGAAGCTCTTCAAGCTGCTCGGGATCAACAGCAAGTCCGAGCTGTCGCCGTCGTTCGAGACGCTGCGGCAGAAGGCCGCCGAGCAGATTGCAAAGCGCTCGCGGGTCGACCTAGTGCCCGAGTCGGACGGCACGTGTCCGCTCCCTCCCGAGTTCAAGGTCATCGACCCCTTTGCATCGCCCACGGCGACGTCTGAGGCAACCCGCGCGTACCTGAACGGGCGCGGGGTGACGGACGACCAGATCCGCTACTGGTCCATCGGATGCTGCGAGACCGGGAAGTACGCCGGGTTCTGCGTGATCCCGATCACGGACCATCTGGGCTCGGTCGTGTCGTTTCAGGCGCGCCGCGTCGCGGGCATGGGGCAGAAGAGCCTGAACCCGCCCGGTGGCGACAAGTTCCTGTTCAACATCGACCATGCGAAGGCGTCCCCCGGGCTGGTCCTGGTCGAAGGCCCCTTCGACGCGATGGCGGTGCATTTCCGCATGCTGGAAGGCGGACTGCCTATCTCGTCCGTGGCGCTGCTCGGTCACTCCTGCTCGTCCGAGCAGGCGATGATGATCTCGCGAATCCTGCGGCCCGAGCTGGTGTGGATCGCACTGGACCCCGATATCACGAACATCGACATGCACAAGGTGGGCGCCGTTCTCCGGATGAATGGCTGCCGAGACGTCCGCGTGGCACTGTTGCCGCGCGACCCCGACGAAATGGAGTTCGTAGAGCTGGCCGACTGCCTGGACACGGCAGAGCCCGCCCTGATTCTGAGGAAGTCATGAAGAAGAAAATCTGCGTCATCGGCCTGGGCGAAATCGGTTCGTCCGTCTTCTCGGAGCTGATGAACCACCTGGACAAGTTCGACCTAGTCGGGGTCGACATCGACTCCAACAAGTTCGACTACAACGTCGCGGTCGTCGAGTACAGCCTCGAGCCGGTCCCTGCGGACGTCTACATCATCACCGTCTGGACGATGGACCAGATCAAGAAGGTGTTGCGCACCATCTCCCCGTACGTGATCAGCCGGAACGCGCTGGTCAGCATCGAAAGCACCATCGACACGGCGCACATCAAGGACCTGATGCAGTTCATTCAGAGCATGGACTTGGCGCACGACACCATCCACGTCCCGCACCGCTGGAACCCCTGCGACCCCGAGCACGGCGTGTTCAACCAGCCGCGCGTGATCGGCGCCATGTCGACTTTCGGGATGATTCGGGGAGAGGAGTTCTACGAGCAGTTCATGGGCAAGGGCATGCTCTACCGGACCACGTTCGAGACGGCCGCCGTGGCGAAGGTGTCCGAGAACGCCTACCGAGCCATGGAGATCATCCTGGCACAGGAGCTGAAGCGCTCGTGCGAGGCCCACGGCTACAACTTCGAGGATCTGCGCGAGGCGATGAACAGCAAGTGGAACATCGACGTGCGCGAGGCCCGGGACGGCGTGAAGGGAAAGTGTCTGCCCAAGGACCTGGGCATCTTCACCCGGACGTTCCCCGAGAACGTCCCGGCCCGCATTCTCTGCCTTCTCAACGAGGAATTCAAGAAGTCGTGTAACACTTCCTCGTGATCGCGCGTCTTACTGGGCATGACGCTAACAGCATTGCTGATAACGCGAGAGGACGAGTCCTCAGACGCGTTTGACCTTCAGGGCATGATCGAGCTGGAGAAGAACCACCGCACCAATGTTCTCCTGCTGGATATGATGCTCGACGGCAAGCCCCGGCGATGGCTCGACGACGATCTCACAAGGAACTGGGAATCTCTGTAACGGGAGTGCAGATAGCACGTCTCACCTACAGAGTTTACTGGAACGGATCGAGAACGGAAAGGAGCGAAACATGCGGTGCAAGGAAAACATCGTGGACCTGCCGGAGCTGACCCAGCGCCTGAAGACGGAGTCGGCGCGGACCCGGGACCTGCTCGCGCGCGCGGACGTGTGCGACGTGCTCACCGACGGCAAGGAGACCCTCTTCAAGGTGAACGGCCGGGCCTACCGGATCGAGGAGCAGACCCACGGCCAGCTCGCGGGCAAGACGGGCGTGCCCAAGGCGTACTACGACAAGATGAAGCTCGATGCGCCCGAGCTGCTCGCCGAGAACCTGAACCACTGGCTGCACCAGAGCAAGAAGACCCATCTCGTCCGGCTGATGGACGACGCCGTCCGTGCCTTCCTGTCCGACCGCTACCGCCCGATCAACCACCTGGATCTGGTCACCGTCGCGATGCAGGTCCTCTGCGGGATGGACGGGCAGGCCGGGGAAGCCAAGCCCCACGCGCGCGGCGCCCGCTGCATGTCGTGGGACCTGACGCCCACGATGCTCGACGTCCGCTTCGTCAACCCGGCCATCTGGGTCGACCTGGAGAAGCTCGACGAGGGCCTGCACATCGACACCGACCTGACCGACGACGAGATCGAGAAGCGCATCATGCGGCGCGGGCTCGCGGTCGACCGCACGGACTGGAGCGACACGACGGTCTACCCGTCGGCGCTGCTCTACAACAGCGAGACCGGCCACGGCGGACTCGGCATCGAACCCGGCCTGATGGAGGGGCTCTGCATCAACTTCAACTGGTACGGCAAGTCCCTCGAGCAGCGGCATCTCGGCAAGACGCTCGAGATGGACGACATGTTCTCGAGCGAGACCTACAAGAAGATGAACGCCGTCGTCTTCTCGAAGGCCGCCGACACCTTCCGGTCGGTGTTCGAGCCCGAGCAGTTCCTCGTGTCCTGCAGGCGCTTCGCGGGCCTGAAGGAAGTCGAGATCGACGTCAAGGACGCGGTCGACAACATCGTCGAGCTGCCCGGCATGACCGAGGGCCTGCGTGACGACATCATGCAGACCTACCTGCTCTACAAGTCCCACGGCAAGCGCAAGCACGACAACCTGTTCGACCTGAACCGCGCGGTCACGGAAGTGGCCCAGAAGGTCGAGAACCCCGAGCAGGCGCTGGCCCTGGAACAGCTCGGCGGCGAGCTGATCCTGACGGGCGGGGATTCGAAACTGATTTCCTGAAGCGTCTTACGAGACGAGGGACGACGGTAGTACAGTCGTCCGTGCGACCGGTAGTTGCAGTACGGGGCCGAGGGGTTCGAAACCTCTCGGCCCCACGATCATCGGTCCAAGAGATTGAAGATTTCCGGAAGTGCCTGTTCGAATCGGGCGGCGAGGATTAGTCCTCGCTTGGTGTAATTGGCAGCACACCGGAGCAAAAGATTTTTCAAATTCCGCTGGTGGGGATCTCGATACAGCCAGCGGACATGGGGTCCTCGTTCAACAGAAGGACCGCTGCTTTGCAAGCAGCAGATGCGAGTGCGATTCTCGCGGACTCCACCAAATTTCGGCGAGCGGTGCACGAACAAGAGCCACAATAAGGTCTCCGCACCTGTGGCCAGTAAAGGATGCACTCACGGACTCGCCGCAATATTTTGTCCAAGTAGTTACCAACGAAGACGACGAACGACACACGACAGACGAAACCACCACACATCTAGCGCTGGCTTAGGAAGCTCCGGCGCATCTTCAGGAGCTACCTACCTGGGCCGCGTACGTCGCGGCTCGGTCGTGCTCTTTCCAAAAGCAAGACAACGGATACAGACCCCTTCCAGACGAACGGATGAAACCGCCGTCGTAGTGGTCCGCGAGGATCAGTGGGGGTTGTGCTGGCGCTGTACGCGGCGGTAAAGCTACACCTGGACGCTTCCTTCGGGACGGCACGACAAAATCTATACCCGACACACTTGGGACATCCCCTCAAGTCTGTGGCGTTGTCTGAACAAATTCACGCCTTCCGAGAAGCGTAGGTGGCGCTCTGCCCCGACACGCCTTGGGACTTGCGGATTTCATCCGCGCTCCGCTCAAGTCTCCTGAACGCAAGCGTCCTACGGAACATGATGAACGAGAACGCATGCAGGCTGGACAGCCCCGGCTGGTGCTACGAGCACGATCAGGCAGTAGAGAACTGCCTTCACTTCTTCCGCCTGTCCCGCAAGCTCCAGCACGACATCGTTTCGCTGCAGAAGGAGCGGATCGAGACCCTTGAGGGACAGCTCGGACACGCCGCCGATCTGTGCGGGCAGGCCAAGGACGTCCTCGTGAAGTCCGAAGAAGCGCTCGACCTGGAGCGCGCCAAGGTGACCTACGAACAGGCCGAGAACGACGCGCTGCACGTCGAGAACTATCTGCTGCGCGAGCTGCTGAAGGCAGTGCTCTGATCGTGCGGAAGGTGTTCGAAGGCTGCGTGTGCGCCGCTGCCGTGATCCTGTGCCTCGCCATCTTCGTGCTGACGGTCGTGAACCAGATGGTCGGTTTTTACCGGTTGCTCTGCTGGATCTTCGGAAGGAGCTGATCTCGTGAAGCATCTCCACATCCTGCTGTTCACTCCTGCTTCGGAGCCCGCCGTGAAGCCGGGCACGAAGACCTATGTCTTCAACGGCCACCTGTACCTGGTCGCGACGCGGATCGTCGTGCACGGCGAGTTCACCCTCGAGCAGCAGGCCGAGACCGCCGAGAAGATCGCGCGGGCGCTCGGCCACGCCTGCTACACGTTCGGCCTGATCGTGGATTCGGAGCGCTAGCCATGAATCTCGGCGACCGCATGAAGGCGTACGAGACGGCGACGCACTTCGTCCTGCCCGTCCGCATGCCGGTGATCATCCGTCTGGACGGCAAGGCGTTCCACACACTGACCCGGGACTGCCTGAAGCCGTTCGACAGCACGCTCCGGCGGGCCATGGTTGAGGCGACGCTGGCTCTCCTGGACGAGATCCCGGCCCGGGTCGCCTACCACCAGTCCGACGAGGTCTCGCTGCTCCTGATCGACTACAACCTGTTCAACAGCCAGCAGTGGTTTCGCGGGCAGATCCAGAAGATGGCCAGCGTCGCGGCGTCGATCATGGGCGCCGAGTTCAGCATGAACTGGGGCAGCCCCGGCTACTTCGACGCCCGGGTGTTCGCCGTTCCCGAGCGAGACGTCGAGAATTACTTCCTGTGGCGCCAGCGCGACGCCATGCGGAACGCCATCAGCGGCGCGGCGCAGGCGTACTTCCCACCCGCCGCCCTGCACGGCCTGGACACCACGGCGATGATCGTCCTGCTCGACCAGATCGGCGTCACCTTCGAGGAGTACCCGGCCTGGTACCGGCGCGGCACGCTCGCGATGCGCGGACTCGCCGTCTCGGCGCCGGATTTCTCCGGGCCGGAGCACGTGATCCAACAGTTCCTCGAAATCGAAGAGCAGTAGTTCCAAGATTCCTGTGGTGCCGCGTCCTACGGACCATGGGAACCGCGACGAGGGCTGACGGGCCGCCATCGCGTGTAAGACTCTTCACGGTCGTGTCCGGGTCGCCGGACCGGCGAGGATCTGCTCCATTAAAATCCTGATCTCTTTCTCTATACGGAGGGCGCCATGAAGCGATTCGCGATGTTCCTGGGTCTCCTGCTCGTCCTGACGATGTTCAGCGGCTGCACCGCCGTCCCGCCCGATCCGGGCCCGAACGCCCACGTGAAGTTCGAGGAATTCAAGACGACCGGCACGCACACGATCAACAAGGAGACGTCGGCGGAACACGACCTGGTCGTGACCTTCTTCGACACGTCGGGCGTGATGCTCGCGTCGATCAAGTGCGAGCACGGCATGACGCTGCTGAACGGATCGCAGGCGGCCGACCTGTACAAGCGCCTGACCGCCGGTCGCGACAAGCCGCGAACCCCGCTCACGAATCCCGAACAGGCCAGCTACGCGCCGAAGACTGGAGCAGCTCGAATGTGTGAGCTGTGCGAGATCGCGGCGATGCGCCACGCGGGCTGGCGGCTGTCGAACCGAACCGACATCTGACGAACCGACCATCGGGCTGTAACAGGGGAGCAAGCAGTAAAGACCAGCCCGCCCCCGAAGCGCGCAGTACGGCGCACGGGCTGGCAAAAATTGTGAGGATGAAGACATGAAAGACGTGACCGAGACGCTGGCCCTGGGGATGGCCGACCTGAGCACCAAGGAGCTGCGGAACCTGAAGTTCCACCTGGAGAAGAAGTCCCCGATCATCTGCGGGAAGGATGCCAATCTGTTCGCGAAGCCCGGATGCGGCTGTCCCGCGACGCTCGCGGCGGCCCGCCGCCTGCCCAAGGACACGACGCGCTGGGGGTCCGGCTCCGTGAGCGACGCGTGGGAAAAGATCACGAACGCCACGGGCGGCAACAAGTTCTACAACGCGCTGCGCAAGGCCCAGCCGCGCCACGTCCGCGCCGCCATCGAGAAGGCCCTGGAGCTGCGCGGCATCTGACGAGGACAGCATGAACGAGAACAAGCCCGCTCCCGAGCTGATGCGGATCGTCGACAAGGACCGCATCGTGCCCATCAAGCACGGACCGCCGAACAAGGTGAAAGGTCCGGGTCTCCTGGCGCGCATCCACGCCGCCAAGAGCGTCGACGAGGTCGACAGCTTGGTGCGCGAGGGAAGCCTCTACCGTGGGGCGTCGATCCGGACCCGTCAGCGCTGGGTCCGCGCGGCAGCCAACCGGAAGGTGGCCATCACCGCCCCGGCGCCGCAGCCCAAGGCCGAGCAGCCGAAGAAGGACAAGAAGCCACCCAAGCCGAAATAGACGCATCTCGCGTCACCTTCGGCCGACCGCAGGGCGAGCGCCGTATCAGCGGCCCGCGCCCGGAAGAGTGCAATAGAGCCGCAACGTCTACTGATAATAGCGCGCGGTTCACTGGTCTTGAAAGCCAGACTCGCGGGATCGTAACCCGCTGCGGTCAAATTTCTGGGGTCGTGGCGAAAGAGGGCAAACGCGGGGTGCGCCCTGGACCCTGTCTGAGCAGGTCGACCTGAACTCGGACTTGATGGTTCGACTCCATCCGGCCCCAACAAAATTAAGCGTGTCGGTCTCGCGGAGTGAGTGCGGCAAGGAGTGGCCCAAGCCGTGCAATGCCCTGAAAAGGACTCCCGACCACCCGAGACCGGCAATCTTGGCCTGCGTTGCAGCGTGGGCCGGTGACCGTGATGCTGGAGCAAAGGGCGCCGCACAGGCTCGTGTCGATCATCACCCGGTTCAAGCGCGCGAGATCCTGACGCCGGGGGCGGCCACGGTCACCAGAATTTAGTCGCCGAGGAACTCGAGGAGCGCGACCGGTCCGACCGAGAAGGTGATGTGCGGAAGAGGATGGACTCGCTGCCCGTCCAAGAGCCACACCTGGACGAGGACGCCGACGAGCCGCCACTTGCCGTCGATCTGCACGAAGACACCGCCGCCGCTGTTGCCGTAGATCGCGTTCGCCGACTGCCGCATCAGGCCGCCCTCGTTGAAATCGCAGAGCATGCCCGACGTGATGTGCGTGGTGTGAACTTCGACGGGGTAGCCCGAGATCAGGCACTGCTGGTAGATCGTCAGCTCCCGCTGGTACTGCTTCTTCGTGATCACAGAGGCGGCCGAGCCCCAGACCGGCATGGTCTCGACCAGCGCAAGATCGGCCTTCGGGTCGACCTTGACGACCTTGCCGAGCGCAGTGATCACTTCTCCGGACATGCCGTCGATGTAGGACACCTTCACCGACTTGTAGGTCCCGACCACGTGCTTGGCGGTTACGATCTGTGCGACCGTATCCGTCATCCGGACTACGATGCCCGAGCCGCCCCCGCCGTTGGAGGTGTCGATCTTCACCGTGCAGGCCGCCACTTCCTTGTTGATCTTGTAGGCCGCGCAGACCGCCGTGGGCGCCTGGAAGCACCTGTCGACGGCGGCCACAGAGAGAAACGCCATCAGAATGAGAGTCCAAATGTGCATTTTCTTCATACGAATCTCCTATAAACCCTTGGACGGCACGTCCTACGGGATGTGGGCATCAATGTGATGGGTGAGTCGTTCAAATTGATGCACATTCGCATAAAATGTGGTAACAGGATTGCAGATAGCGCAGTCTTGATTGCCGGGTAAGGGGCGTTCAAAAGCCAGTAGAACGGGTGGTGGGACATGGCAGAGATCGGCAGCATTGTTTCCGCGCGTCCGACGTTCGAAGATCGGCTGAAGAGGTACAACGGGTGGCTGCACAAGGTGGCGGCCCACCACTCGGGCACGCATCCCTACGGGGGTGAGGACGACATCTTTCAGGACCTATGCCTGGTCCTCTTCAAGTGCCACGAGAAGTACGTCACCGAAACTGGTGGCTGCCTCTCATTCCCCGGCGGCGAATTCCACAACCTGTTCGCCACGGCGGTCGCCAACCAGATCGCATCGCACTTCCGTCTCAAGATGCTGGAGCACGACAAGAAGATGTTCCGCATCGACGCCGCCAAGGCGCGCGGAACGGTCGGCAACGGCGGTCGCGAGCAAGGCTCTGAACCCGACGTCGTCGCTCTCGCGTCGGCCGTCCGGACCGAGGAGTCCGAAGACTTCTACCGCGCCGGGATCTTCGATCTGATCGGCGAGCTGGACCCCGAGACGGCCAAGGTCGTCATGGAGGCGCTGGAGCCGCAGAACCGGGGGCCGAAGGCCGGGCGCGCGGCGGCCTACCACAAGGTCCGCAACAAGCTGAACGATCTGTGATCAAGCCGGACTGTTACGGCAGGCTGCACGATCCGAAGAACACATGGTGCAAGGGCTGCGCGCTCTTCCTACCCTGCGCCATCGCTTCCGCCAAGGCGCCGCCGGGCGACATTGCCGAAATAGGCCACATCACGAGGAGTCCAAGCGAACGCCCCAACCTATTCAAGGAGGGCTCGCGCGCCTGGGCTGCCTGCCGGGCCGCGAACCTGAAAGGCGGGACGTTCCGAGAATCCGAGATCCTGCCGCTGTACATGGCGACCTGCCGTGCCTGGGGCATCGAGCCCGGCAGCGCGGAGCGAAACGTCCACCACGCCGTCGTGCAAATGGTGAAGCGGGGCGTCCTACGGAGAGTACGGAAATCCTACATGTCTCATGCTGACTGACGCCGACTTCACCGACCTGCACGTCCATTCCAGTTTCTCTCTCCTAGACGGCGCCGCGAATCCCGAACAGTTGCTCGAGGCCAGCCAGCGTCTGGGCCGAAAGCACATGGCCGTGACGGATCACGGGAACGTCGACGGCTGGCTCCGATTCCAGAAGGCCGCCAAGAAGATGGACGTCAAGCCCATCTTCGGCATCGAGCTGTTCATGCTCGAGAACTTCGAGGAGCGCCACACCGGCAAGCCAAAGAACCTCCACCTGACGGCCATCGCCAAGACCGAGCAGGGCCTGGGCAAGCTCGTGCAGGCGTGCGGCTTCGCGAACATGGAGGGGATGGGAAAGAGCGGCTACGCCGCCCGGCCGTTCCTTCCGATGGACTACCCCATCGTGAACAAGTGGCCCGGCGACGTGATCATCATGACCGGCTGCGCCAGCTCGCCTTTCTGGAACGCCGCCGACGGGATCGAGCTGCTCGGCTACTACGCCGACGCGTTCAAGGGCGACCTGTACGCGGAGATCATGCCGAACGAGGAGTTCGAGCTGCAGAAGACGATCAACGCGTCGGCGATGCAGGCCGCGAGCTACTTCGGGATCAAGCCGGTGGTCACCACCGACATCCACTACATCTCGCCCGAAGACAGCGAGTTCCACGAGGTCGTCATCGGCCTGTCCCAGAAGTACATGACCTGGAGCAACCCGAAGCGCTGGAAGTTCGAGTCGCACAACAACTACGTCCACAACATCACGCAACTAGTCGAATCCCTCATGCGCATGGGCCTGACCGAAGAGCAGGTCCGGCAGATGGTGTTCAGCACCAGCGAGATCGCCGAGAAGACCATCCACAAGATCCACCAGCCGACCATCAAGTTGCCGCCAGTGATCGGAGACATCAGTGAAGAAGAAGAGCGAGAGCGGTTCCTACAGCTCGTCCTCGACGGGCTCCGCACCCGAGGCGTTGCGAACACGCCCGGGTATCTCGAGCGCGTCGCGGCCGAATACGACATCATCGCTCCCAAGGGCTTCGTCCGGTACATGCTCATGGTTTGGGACGTGGTGCGCTGGGCCAAGTCGCACGGCATTCTTATCGGTCCGGCGCGCGGTTCTGTGGGTGGGAGCCTGGTTGCGTTTGCTCTTGGAATAACCGACATCGACCCGATCAAGTACCGGCTCTGGTTCGAGCGCTTCATCGACCCCGAGCGCATCGACATGCCGGACATCGACATCGACATCGAGGACCGCAACCGACACCTGGTCGAGCAGTACCTCAAGGAGAAGTACGGCCAGTGGAACGTCGCGCACGTCTCGACCTTCGCGTCGATGCTGGGCAAGATGGCGCTGAAGGACGTCGGCCGCCTGTTCGAGGTCCCGCTCGCCGAAGTGCAGAAGATGTGCAACTGCATCATCCACGCACACGAGTCGGACGTCCGAGCGCACCTGACGATTCAGGACACCATCGCGAGCGGCGACGCGACGGCCGTCGAGTTCCAGAAGAAATACCCTCATGTCGTCCACTTCGCCCAGAAGCTCGAGGGGCAGGTCCGTGGGTGCGGCATCCACGCGGCCGGGTTCGTGATCTCCGACGAGGACCTGCGCACGTCGGCGCGCGCCTACCTAGTCACCCGGCGCGACAAGGTCACGATCAACTGGGACAAGAACGACGCCGAATCCATGGGCTTCGTCAAGCTCGACCTGCTCGGGCTGCAGACTCTGTCGGCCGTCGCCGAGGCATCGCGTCTGATCGAGGCGCGCCACGGACGCAAGATCGACTTCACTCAGCTCCCCCTGGATGACCCCAAGACGTACGAGATGATCCAGCGCGGCGACACGGTGACCTGCTTCCAGATCAACACGCCCAGCATGCAGAGGTACTGCGCGAAGCTGAAGCCCGAGAACTTCGAGCACCTGGCCGCCATCACCGCGCTGTGGCGCCCCGGCCCAATCCAGTCCGGCGCCGCAGACATGTACGCCAAGTGCAAGAACGGCCTGGAGCCTGTCCACTACGCCAGCGACGCCTTCAAGAGCATCACCGAGATCAGCTACGGGCAGATGATCTATCAGGAGCAGGTTGCCCAGATGCTGATGAAGCTGGCGGGCTACACCTACGCGCAGGCCGACAAGGTCCGCAAGATCGTGTCGAAGAAGGGCGGCGTTCAGGCGTGGGACGACGAGGAGCCCAAGTTCGTGGCGGGCTGCGAGAAGATCGGCCTGCTGAACCCCGATCAGGCACACGAGCTGTGGCAGTCCTCCAAGATGTTCGCGCTCTACGCGTTCAACCGTGCGCACTCGGTCGGCTACGGCATGCTGGCCTACTGGACCGCGTACCTGAAGGCGAACTACCCGGCCGAGTGGCTCTGCTCGTTCCTGAACTACGGCAACGCGGACCGCGAGGATCTGAAGACCGGGGAGATCAACCGAGATGTTGCTCTGCGCGAGGCCCTGCGCTCGGGCATCGAGATCCTGGTCCCCGACATCAACGAGTCCGACGTGATCTGGACCGTGGCAACGACCAAGCACAACAAGCCCGCCCTTCGGGTCGGCCTGCAGGACATCAAGTTTGTCGGCGAGACGGCTGTCGAGGAGATCCAGAAGCTGAAGTCCCGTACCCGCCAGATCGAGACGCTCGAGAAGTTCGTGCTCGAAGGGGTCGACCGGCGCTGCTGCAACAAGAAGGTGATCAAGGCTCTATTCTACTGCGGCGCTTTCGATCAGATCATCTCGCCCGACATCTACGACCGCTGGGTGAAGCAGTACGACCAGATGTACGACACCATGGAGAAGCCCAAGAAGCGGGCCGAGCTGCTTGCGACCGCCGTTCCTGAAGGTGAGAAGCAGGAGATCATCGCGCGCGAGCGCAACATCTTCCTGCGGTTCGATCCTCTCGCCATCGACGGTGCGAACGCGGCCGAGCGCATGGCCAAGATCCTGGGAGGCACGCTCGACCTGGACGCCGAGGAGCCCTTCATCCAGCGTGGCGAACTGAAATGGCCGGTCTCCGATGCTACTCTTGGATTGCTGCCCGGCGCCAACGGCGTGCTCGGCGAACGTCCGGCGGACGTCCGGCAGATCCGCAAGGACACCAAGGACTGCCAGCTCTGCGACCTGCGTGGCTCCTGCAAGGCACCCGTGCCCGTCGACCCGGGCCAGCTCGACATCATGGTGGTGGCCGAGGCGCCCGGGAAGAACGAGGACAAGGTCGGCAAGCCGCTGATCGGAGACTCCGGAAACGTGCTCTGGCCTGAGCTGGAGCGTCTCGGTGTCTCTCGCGAGATGGTCTACGTCTCGAACTCCGTCAAATGCCTGCCCCCGGCGAAGACCAAGCCCACGCCCGAGCAGATCGACGGTTGCCCGTGGCTCGAGAAGGAGATCAAGGCCATCAAGCCGAAGACCATCCTGGCGCTGGGCAACTCCGCGCTCTACTACTTCACGGGGAAGGAGAAGGGCATCATGGAGATGAACGGCAAGACGGAGTGGAACACCAAGGCGAACGCGTGGGTGACCTTCTGCATCCACCCGGCCAATCTGCTGTACGCGCGCGAGGCCGAGGAACTGGCGTCCCGGGAGCTGATGTTCCGCGAGGCGTTGACCGAATTCGCGCGGGTCATTTTTCAATTTGCATGAGTCCGAGCGTCCTACAGAACATGACCGCGAAGCTGAAAGTCGTCCTGAAACTCGACGGAGTCGAGCACAAGCTGACGATCCCTGATGACCTTCAGGTGTCCGTCCAGAGTCTGAACAAGGACCTGGGCGAGCAGCCCGGCTGGTATGCCCACTACGGGCTGATCGCAGCGCGACTCTCGGGAATCCGAGAGCAGAAGGCACAGGCCCTGAAGGACATTTCAGCCGCCGTCGAGATCGACATCCGCGCCGAGGTCCTGAAGTCCGGAGAGAAGTCGACCGAGGACAAGATCCGGGCCAAGGTCCAGCTTCACGAGACCGTCATCGGCGCCCGGCAGGATCTGATGGACGCCGAGCGCTCCGCATCCGAAGCATCCGTGATCAAGGAGTCCTTCTACCATCGCAAGGACGCCCTGATCGCGCTCGCAGCAAACTACCGCGCAGAACTGACACAGCCCAATTCCCACTAGTTGTTCGGAGATCGTATGCCCATCCACAAGACCAACATGGCCGGAGTCCGCGAACGCCGCAACGTGCTGCTTCGCATGAAGGAAGAGCGCGAGGCCAATTCCGTCATCGCGGACATCGAGTCCGGCGAGAACTACTACCGCTTCCTGCCGCCGTGGTCGGCGGCCGGAGAGTGGCGCAAGGAAGCCTGGTTCCACAACCTCTTCAAGGCCGAGATGAAAGTCTCGGGCAAGAAGGTCGTCGTGTGCCTGAAGCGCACCTACGATCAGGCGTGCGCGCTCTGTGAGCAGGTCGATCAGATGTTCAAGATGAAGGACCCCGAGGCCGAAGAGCTGGCCAAGGAGATCCGCGCGAAGCAGCGATTCTTCTCGAACGTCCTGGACCTGACGAAGAAGGACGGCAAGGTGTACGTCCTCCCCTTCGGCCAGAAGCTCGAGGAGCGGATCGTCGGCATCATGGAGGGCGGCAAGGGCCCCGACGGCATGGAGTCCTTCGGCGTCGGCGACATCACGGACGTCCAGACCGGACGCAACATGATGATCACCAAGAAGGTCAACCCGAAGAACACCAAGGAGACCGACTACGCGGCGCAGGCGTCGCCCCAGCCGTCCGTCCTGCCGAACGCCGAGGCGTTCTGCAGCGCGCTCAACAACCTGGACGAGTTCGTGATGCGCGACTGCGTCACCTACGACCAGATGAAGGCCGCGCTCAACGGGACGGAACAGGCCCCGTCTCCGGCACCCGCGCCCAGTTCCGCACCTGCAGCAGCCGGTTTCCCCCTCCCGGCGTCCCCGGCGCCTTCGCCCCTGACCGCCGAGTTCATGCCGGTCCCCGGCGCAGGAGCGCCCCCGGCCGCAGCCCCCGCGCCCAGTCCCGCACCGGCCCCGGCGCCGGTCGCATCGGAGTTCGGACCGCCGCCCGGCACCGCCCCCGCATCGCAGCCCCCCGGCGGCAAGCCCGCAGGAGCCCTCGCGCGCCTTCAGGCCATGAACGCCCAGAAGGCGGCCAAGTAGACCCCCTTTCCTGCCATAGCCCCAGTCTCGGGACCTACCACCGAGACTGGGGTCAATATTCGAGGTCGCCATGCACGAGTCGAACAAGGAATCCACCGTCGACATCCGGCCCATGATCAAGATTGAGGCAATTCATGCGCGTCGTGACGAGCTGCTGAAAGCCGAGAAGATCGCCGAATCCGTCTGCGCCGAGGCGGATCGCATCGTCTCGAGCGACCGTGGTAACGACTACGGTCGTCCCATCGACGATTTCTCCAAGACCGCCGTCTTGTGGGGCGTGATTCTCGGGATCGAGATCACCCCCGAGCAGGTCGCGATGTGCATGGCGCAGGTCAAGGTCTCGCGAGAGCTGAACAAGCACAAGCGCGACAACCTGGTCGACCTGATCGGCTACACGAAGTGCCTGGACATGGTGGTCGAGGATCGTGTCAAGCGCACCGCCGAGGGCTGGGAGTACAACCGGATCGTCGGTGTGTGGATCAAGCCCGGACAGGAAGAACCGTCGTAAGGCATCAGTCATGCCCAAGAAGATCAAGGCGCTCCCGGGCGCCGCAAAGCTCAAGTCCCTCTCGTCGTCCTTCAACCGGGTCGAGCCCACAGTGTGGTTGCCGACCGGCATCCATGCGCTGGACCTGTCCATCGGGCACGGCATTCCGCGAGGCCGAATCATCGAAATCTTCGGCGGCGAGTCGGCGGGCAAGAGCCTGCTCGGGTGGGAGATCCTGAAGCAGTTCCAGAATGTGGGCGGCGAGACCATGCTGCTCGGCAACGAGGCGACCGAGTCCGAGCGCTTCATGCGCCTAGTGGGCATCGACGTCGACAAGCTGGCGTACGAGCGGCCGGAGACCGTAGAGGAACACCGCGACCTGATCGTCACGTTCGTGACCGGCGTTCGGAAAATCAGCAAGGCACCCATCGGCATCATGTGGGACTCCATCGCCAACACGAGCGCCGAGAAGGAGTGGGAGAAGGACGAAGAGGTCGGAGAGAAGCCGCGCGACAACGACATGGCCAGCCGCGCCGCGTCGCTTTCCAACTTCTTCAAGCAACACAGCACCTGGATGGTCAAGAACGACGTGACGCTGCTGCTGATCAATCAGATCCGCGAGAAGATCGGGGTCATGTTCGGCAAGAAGACCGACAGCCCCGGCGGCCGGGCGCTCAAGTTCGCCGCTTCGGTCCGGATCGAGCTGACGCGCGGCAAGCGCTTCGAGAAGGAAGGAATCATCGCCGGGACCGACTGCTACATGACCGTGGAGAAGAACAAGTGCGCCCGTCCGTTTCGCAAGGCGTGCCTGCGCATCAACTGGAATCAGGGATACGACCGCTACGCCGGATTGGGCGACACGCTCGTCGCGGCGGGTCGCGTGAAGGACCTGAAAGGCAACACGTTCGCCATCGGTGACGAGAAGTTCACCACGAACGATTGGCCCGCCGTTCTCGAAAAGCATCCCGAGTTGATGGCGCCCTGGATCTGAGGGACCGATGAACATCTACGCGCTGAGTCTTTGCGTCCTGGCGTTCATGTTCGTGTCGATCCGGGCGGGCCTGCCGGACTTTCTGGCGGGTGAGTTCTATCGCTGGTCCTTGATTTGGGACTGGCCCTACGGCCTGTTCCGCCGCGCCGAGAAGTCGCTGCGCGAACGGGGTCGAAAGCCCAAAAGGTGCTGCCGGTGAAGATCGCAGTTTTCAGCGACATCCACTTCCATCCGTTCCCGGCCTTCGCCAAGGTCGAATCAGACGGTCTGAATTCGCGTCTGAAGATGACCGCAGCGCGAGCCAAGGACATCGTCCGCATCGCCAAGGCCGAGGGTTGCGCAGCCATTCTCTTCGCGGGCGACCTGTTTCATACCAAGTCTATTGGGGCCGAGACCATCGACGAGGCCGTGCGCGCCTTCTCCGGTGCCGACATCCCCATCATCGGGGTCCCCGGCAACCACGACATGGCCACCGACGGAGGGAACACGCGGCACTCGGCCCGAGCCCTGGGCGGGAAGATCCGCTGGCTGGACAACTTCGAGGGCCGCACGGCCGAGATCACGCAGGGGAACGAGGACCTGATCGTGTACGGCATCCCCTACGTGGCCAAGCAGGAAGAGCTGCGCAAGGAGATGCAGGCCGCGCCCAAGTGCGACATCCTGTTGATGCACGCAGGCTTCTCCGGGTCCTTCATGGGAAGCGACTACATCGCCGATATGGGCGACTGCATCGACTACGCGTCGATCCTGGAGACGAAGGCCAAGCTGGTGGTCTCGGGACACTTCCACCAGCCGCAACTGATCACCATCGACGAGAACCTGGACATCGACAATAAGCGCCCCAGCGGAGATGCACAGCGCGGGCCCTACGTCCCCGGCCGGTCGATCCTGGTGCCCGGCTCCCCAGAGCAGCACAACTGGGGCGATGCCGGAAGCCACCATGGCTTCTGGATCGTGGACACGCTCCAGAAGATGGCCGAGTTCCACAAGCTCGGATCGCCCGAGTTCGTGAAGATCGTAGACGGGCCGAACACGGTTGTGCCGAAATCCGGAGACTACGTTCAGGTTTCCGGCAAGCCGGATGCTGAGTTCATTGAATCGCTGAAGCAGACGACTCCGCACGTGATCGTCGAGCACACTCTCGCACCTGCCGCACGGCCCGTGCGCGCATTCGACGCCGGAATCGCCGATGCACCCAAGACCCTCGTCCAGAAGTTCGTCGAGACGTCCGAGACGCCGCTCGACAAGAAACGGCTGGTCGAGGCGGGCCTGAAGTATCTGGGCTGCGACTGACATGAAACTGAAGACCATCGTCCTGTCGGACTTCCTGTCGTTCCAAGACGAGGAGATCCAGTTCCCCGAGGGCCTGGTCGCCATCTCCGGCCGGAACGCCGACAGCCCCGGCGCCGGGTCCAACGGCAGCGGCAAGTCTGCACTCTTCGACGCCGTGTCCTGGGCGCTCTATGGCCGGACGCTGCGCGAGATCGGGTCCGACGATGTCATCCGCATGGCGTGCAAGTCGTGCGAAGTCGCGCTGTCCTTCACGGCCGACGGCAAGGACTACTTCATCAATCGCCAGCGCGGCGGCAAGAACCTGCTGCACTTCTTCTGCGGCCAGAATGACCTGACGCAGTCCACCATGGCGCTGACGCAGGAGAAGATCGACCAGACGCTCGGGATGGACTACAAGATTTTCCGGGCAGTGGCGACCTTCTCCGGCGACGCGCTACGCTTCGCGCATGCGACGGACAAGGAGCAGAAGGAGATCCTCGAGAAGCTGCTCGGCCTGGACGCCTACGGCTTGGCCCTGGAGAGAGTTCGGAAGGACCTGAACGCGTTGGTCCCCGGCATCAAGTACAAGGAGCAGCAGGTCGAGCGGGAGAAGGGTCTGCTGCAGACGCGCCGCGACGAGATCGTACGCCTAGGCGGCGAGAAGGACAAAGCCTCGAGCGACATGGCGCTCGCGGTCGAGAGCGCGAAGGTCCAGTGCGAGGCGCGGCAGAAGCAGATCGCGACCAACGAGTCGGGCATCACCGGCTACAAGGAGCATCGGACCAAGTTCGAATCACAGCTCGCCGACGTCTCGACCGGGACCAGCGCCGCTTACGGCCACCTGGCCACCGCTCGTGCAGAATACGCCGCAGCCATGACCAAGATGCGGGCGGCGAAGGAGTCCATCGACAAGGGCAACGGCGAGCTGGCCAACATCCAGAAGCGGATCGGGACCCCGTGTCCCTCGTGCGCCCGGCCGCTCGGGCAGGAGCACATCGACCCCCTGTGCGAATCCATCGCCCAGCGCATCCTGGATGCGAACGACGAGTGGGAGAAAGCCGACGGCGCCCTCAAGGCGGCCGAGCAGCGGGTCAACGGGCTCGCGGCTGAAGTCGAAGCCCTGCAGCGCGCGGACTCCGAACGTGCCGCCGCTCGCGGTGCCTTGCTTCAGAACATCAAGACCTGCAACGCAAAGATCGAGGAGCTGAATCGCTCTACCACCAGCCTGCGCGCGGAGATCGAGCAATTCCGTCGCTCGGGTGACCAGTTCAAGGCGACCATCTCGACCTACGAAGCGCGCATCAAGGATGCGCAGGCCCGGCTCGACGAGGCCGAATCGCAGATCCAGAAGTCGACCGAGGACTTGGTCTCCGACAGGGATCGAGTCAAGTACCTCGAGTTCTGGGAGAAGGGCTTCGGCTACTCGGGCATTCGATCCATGTTGCTCGACGGCGTCGCGCAGAAGCTGACGGAGCAGACCAACAAGTACCTGAAGATCCTCTCCGGCGGCACGCAGTGGGCAGAGTTCGCGACGCAGTCGACGACCGGCGCGGGAGAACTGCGGGAAAAGTTCATCGTCCACGTCTTCAACGCCTACGGCGCCGGAGCTTACGAGGGCAATTCGGCCGGGGAGAAGAAGCGGGTCGATATCGCAATCTGTCTCGCCCTCCACAGCCTGGCCAGCCAGCGGGCATCGCGCCCTCTGGGCTTCGCCATCCTCGACGAGATTTTCGAGAACCTCGACGAGATCGGCTGCGACAACGTCATCAACCTGATCCGGCAGGAGAAGGACCAGCTCGGCACCATCTTCGTGGTGTCCCACAACCCCGCGCTGTCCGCCCGGTTCCCGAGCACCATGGAGATCATCAAGAAGGACGGAGTCTCCCGACTCGTCCGACACGAGAAAGCAGCACCCGAATGCGCAACAACAAAGCCGACGTCTACTACGACGCCAAAGGCAAAATCATCCTCGCGTACCCGAAAGGCCAAGTCGCCGAAGTCGACGGAGCCGAGCGAAAGGGCTTCGGCTACATCGTAACCCCGCTCAAGAAGGGGACCGCGCGGGCCAAGGGCAACAACTTCGAGATCCAAGTCGCGAAGACGTTCTCCACCTGGCTCTACGGCGACGACCGGGTCATGCGCCGTACGCCGCTGTCCGGCGGCTGGGGCTCCGGCAAGCTGGGTGACATCACGATGGACCCGGCTCTGGCGCAGGACCTGAAATTGGTCCCGCCCAAGGTGTACGTAGAGTGCAAGAACTACGCGGACCTGCTCGGGCACTCGTTCTTCCGCTGGCAGTGCTCCGGCGACGCTGGGCTGATCGGCGGCTGGTTGTCGGACACCGCAATGAAGGCCAAGGGCATGCCTTGGTTCCTAGTCCTGAAGGGCAACGGCACCGACCCCTGGCTGATGACGCCGCTTTGTCCGACGAGTCCGTTTGAGCCCATCGAGGTCGCTCACAAAGGGGTCAACTACTTCATGGCTCCTTTGGTTTCGCTGAAGGCCGCCTTCGATTTTCATCGGAAGTCCATTCTCGGTTAACCCCATGTCGCACAGCATCGACGCCAAACGTCTCGAGCAAGTCCTGTCCGCCGTCCGGGCCGACTCCGCGAGCAACGAGAGCCTGGTCGCCTTCCTCGACCTGATGAAGCCGATCATCGCACTCACGCTCGACCGTTTCCCCGATCACATGTCCGACGATCTGGCACAGGAGATCCGGATGTCTCTGATGCGCAAGGCCAAGAGCATCGCGGATTCCTACTTCGCCGGGCGGATCAAGAACCCGACGAACTACTTCTTCACCGCCTGCAAGAACTGGGGCATCAACTACCTGAACAAGGAGCTGAAGACCATCGACCGGATGATGCCCATCGACGACCTGAAGCTGGAGCCGGTCTACGAGGCGCGGTCGCACAAGGAGCAGCTCATTCAGGAGATCCGCGAGGAGTGCCTGGAGTTCATCCGCAGGCGCTTCACGAAGAAGCACGCCCAGCACGTGGCCGAGCGGTTCATGGAGGCCATTCTGCGCGGCGAGCGCCCCAGTTTCAACACGGGCAAGGTCGAGCGGTTCGCGCGCAGCCAGCGACAGCCAGCGAAAGACACTTACAGCATCGTCTTAATCAAGCTCCGCGAGCTGGTCTCCGAGCACATAGAAGAATTGACCGACTAGATGTCTCGTACGACACACGGCCTGACCAAAGATCCGCTTGTACAGCAGCTTTATAGAGTGATTTACCGGGAAGCCAAACGCGACCTGATCAATGCCGCTGCACGCAAAAACTACCATCGTCGCCGACCTAAGTTTCTGCGCAAGAACAAACTGTACCGACAAAAGCACCCCGTCGAAGTGTTCAATAGACACCGCACACCACGTAATAGATACGTCCGATTTCTGCGAAACGCCGGTCTCAGAGGTCACGTTGTCTCGATATCCTTCGAACACTTCAGAATTCTGATTCAAGAGCCTTGCTTCTATTGTGGTGGCGACCTTCCTCCAACTGGCTGTGGCCTTGATCGCACAAACAGTAATTTGGGCTATACAAAATCCAACGTCGTGCCATGTTGCACAACCTGCAATATCGCGAAACATACCATGAGCCCCGCCCAATACGTTGTGCACTGTCGTCGCGTCGTTTCCAAGAATGTTTCGCTTCAGCGTCTTACGAAGTAATGGATAGCATCTTCAGTCAGTATGCACGCCAGCACATCGAGCCCGCCGACTTCCTCGACCTGGTGTCGTATCGGAATCAACAACACAATATTACGAACCTTCGCGCCGTCGTCGGCGACGAGAAGTACATCCTGCTGCTGGACAAATTCAGTGGTTCATATACCCGCTTTCCTACCCCTCGCAATTCAATGCAGGCCGTGGACGACATCATGCTTGCCCAGCTCTGGGCAGACCTGAAGGACAAGGCCGGTCAGAAGGGCCTGGTCGAGTGGAACGAAGCGGAGACACGCTTCATCCGGCAGGCCGCCAAGATGGGCATGGAGTACCAGCAGGCCCATCGCCGCGCCGCGACCGTTCTGAAGGAGCTGATCAAGGCCCGCCAGTGGGCCAACATGCATGACGTCAACCGGGGCGGCACGCGCCCGTGAAGACCCCGCTCCGATCCTTTCTCCGTCCGGACGCCTACGCGCCGTTCTTCAGCTTCGGACGCCGGATAGCATCGCCCGAAGCCTTCTTCCATGGTCTCAAGTTCCGGCACGGATCGCCATTGCAGAGCGCGGTCATGATGGAGCGCGAGTTGGCGCAGTACCGTGGCCGCCCGTTCGCTCGCCGGACCTATATCTTCGCGGGCTTCCACTTCGGCGTCGACACCCTAGAGCACTATCTCCTGCTCAAGACCGTGATGCGCAGCAAGTTGACCCAGCACAAGCAAGAGCTGCTGTGGTTGATGGACGACACGGTCCTGGAGGACTACGGCCGCCTAGGCGGCTGGCACGGAGACGGCTTCGGAGGTCCCGAGTACGCTCGGATCATCCGCGAGCTGCGACAGGAGTTCCAGTGCCGTCTCGAGGAGACCGGCTCCATCAACTTCACATCCGCCAGCGAATTCAGCGCCATGACGAACAGGCAGTTCTTGTTCGGCGACACCCACGGCGTGCGTCCGCACCACAAGAGGCGAGCCCATGAGTCAGTTCAAGGTTGAGATCGTCCGCGTCGGCAAGATCGGCAAGCACCCCAACGCCGACACTCTGTCGGTCACGCACGTGTTCGATTTCCCCGTGGTGTTCCGGACCGGAGACTTCATCGAAGGCCAGAAGGCTGTCTACGTGCCCGTGGACTCGCTCGTGCCCACTGATCGGCCGGAGTTCGAATTCCTGAAGGAAGAAGGCAAGACGCACGCGCGGATCAAGGCCAAGAAGCTGCGCGGCATCTTCTCGATGGGCATGATCGTCCCGATCTGCGTTGCGACGTTCGGCGAGCGTTGCGCGGAGCTGGGTGACAACGTCGCCGAGCTGCTGGGCGTCACCAAGTACGAACCCGAAGTCCCGATGCACTGGGGCGGCCAGAACGAGCGCGACCCCGGCTTCATCCCGGTCTACACCGACATCGACCATTACCGCCGGTATCCCGACATCCTGCAACCCGGAGAAAACGTCATCGTGACGGAGAAGCTGCACGGCGCCAACGCCCGCTTCACCTTCCACGAGGGACGGCTGTGGGTCGGCTCGCACAACTGCATCAAGCGAGACGCGCCCGAAAGCATGTGGTGGAACATGGCCCGGAAGTACCAGCTCGCCGAGCGACTGGCCAAGTTCCCCGGCCATGTCTTCTACGGCGAGGTCTACGGCCACGTGCAGGACCTGAAGTACGGCTCGAAGGGGCCTGTCGACACCTGGTTGCGGTTCTTCGACGTCTTCAAGTGGAGCACCGGCAGCTACGCCGACCAAGACGAGACGGCCAACATCATCCTGGGGCTGGGCCTGAACATGGTGCCGCTGCTCTACGTCGGCGGCTGGCAGCCCGAGTTCATCCTCCCTCTGGCCGACGGATCGACGACGCTCGGAGGCCAGTGCATTCGTGAAGGCATCGTGATCAAGCCCGCCAAAGAGCGGCGAGACGACCGGCTCGGCCGCGTCATCCTGAAGCACGTCAGCGAAGGATACCTCACGCGGAAATCCGGAACCGAATACCACTAGACGCGAGCGTCCTACGGAGAAGAGATGAAGTTGCTGGCCGTTCTTCTTGCTGTTTTGTTCTGCTTCACGTGCTGGGCCGTCCTCTCGTTCGTGATGGCTGTGCCTTTCATGCTGATCTGGAACTACGCCATCACGCACGCGTTTCATGCGCCGGAGCTGGGGTACTGGCACGCCTACTGGCTCTTGATCTTCGGCTCTCTGTTCGTCATCAGGCCCAACACGGAACTCAATCGAGATGTACGCAAGACTTAAGACCTGGGACGGCTTCGAGAAGATCGAGCCGCTCAGTGGAGCACCGCCCCTCACCATTCGGATCAGCAGAAGTCATCGGGAATGCGGACGTCACCCGAAGTGGACGGTCAAGACCTACACCGAGGAGATCGCGGAGCAGAAGGCGTGCTGCTTCAACGACACGTTCGGTCGCCTGCCCGACCGGGTCTTCAAGCTGAAGAAGGTCGAGGGCCTGCTCGCCGAATACGAGGAAGAGACCAGAATATGAGACCCCTGATCGAGCTGCCGTCCACGAGCACCATCGCCGGGCCGAAGATTTACATCAACCCCGATCACATCAGCGCGGTCGAGATCAACGAGCCCAACGTGATCATCCGGCTGTTCGGATACAGCTACGACTACTACGACCAGAACAAAGCCAAAGCGCTGGCGGCCCTGATCGAGGCGCGAGTGATCCCCGGCAAGCCCGATGATCTGCCGGAGCCCACCGAGAAACCCATCACCCTGGAGCTGCGGAAATGAAGAAGCTCGACGACGATGTGGTTGGCGTCCTTTCGCGCCTGAGCTACGACGAGAACGACGGAGCGACCGTCGCCTTCATCACGGACGGCCAGCTCGACCCCAAGCTCTACAAGAAGCTCAACGAGGTCCTAGTCTCCTTCGGCGGGAAGTGGAACCGGAAGGTCAAGGGCCACATCTTCGCCGAGAACCCGCACGACAAGATCGACGGTGTCATCCTGTCGGGCGAGTTCGTCGACTCCCACGCGTTCGACTTCTTCGAGACGCCGTTCTCCCTCGCCCAGCGCATGGTCGGAGAGGCGGGCATCGCGAACCTGAAGGACGGCGGCCGAGTCCTGGAGCCGTCGGCCGGTCGCGGCTCCATCGCCGACGCCATCATGGCGGTCATCCCGGTCCTGAACTCGTGGACGTTCACGATGTGCGAGCTGCGAGAGGACAACCGGAAGGTGCTCGAGGAGAAGGGCTACAAGGTCGGCCCCTACGACTTCATGGGGGTATCAGGTCCCGACGACCTGGACAGAGGCGGCTACGACGCCATCGTGATGAATCCCCCGTTCTCGAAGCAGCAGGACATCGAGCACGTGCTGCACGCCTACCAGATGCTCCGGCCCGGCGGCAAGCTCGTCGCCATCATGTCGGCCGGAGTCAAGTGGCGCGAGAACAAGCGGGCGCAGGCGTTCCGCGACCGGCTCAACGAGTGCGGGTACTTCAGCGACCTGCCCCAAGGCACCTTCAAATCGAGCGGCACCATGGTCAACGCGGTCATGGTGACCATGAACAAGGAGTAGACGATGTCCGCAGTGAATCATCCCTCCCACTACGGCGGCGACACCACCTACGAAGTCATCAAGGTCATCCGGGCCTGGGGCCTGATGAACAACGCCTGCCGCTTCAACGCCATCAAGTACATGGCGCGCGCCGGAAAGAAGAACGACGACGTGCTGCAGGAGCTGGAGAAGGCGCGCTTCTACCTGGACTACGAGATCAAGATGCTCAAGGAAGCACGCGACGCGCAGGCCAAGAAGATCGAGGTCGCGGTCGAGCAGTCGCTGCCCGCGAGCAACGACAATGCGTAGGCCCAGCGTCTTCCCGGCCGACATCGGCTGGCGAGTCTGGAAGCCCCATGAGAAGACCCTGCGCTGCTTCCAACTGGAGCACGCACTCTGGTCCCATCGCAACTTCCCGGGCAGCCGGAAGAATCCGATGCACGGCTTCATGGGGATGGTCGAGGAGCTGGGCGAACTCTCGCACGCCCTACTTAAGAGCGCGCAGGGAATCCGAGGCAGCAAGGCCGAGCACGAAGCGGCAGCCAAGGACGCGGTCGGCGACATCCTGATCTACATGATGGACTTCTGCACCAAGAAGGGCTGGAGTCTGCAGGACATCCTCACGGAGACCTGGGCCGAGGTCGGCCAGCGCGACTGGACCAAGCACAAGAAGACCGGCAAAAAGGTCGGCAGGAAAACACCAGCCAAGCGCGCAAAGCGCCAGTACCCACGGACAAGCATCTGTAGGTGATCGGCAATCCAACATACCTGCGCCCCAGCGTCCTACTGGGCATGCACTTCTGAGTGGACGAACTCCGGCAGGCGGCGCCTGTCGTGGTTGCGATGATCGCGGCGGCCCGCGTGTGCTACTGCTGGCTCCGCGACAAGATCAAGGGGAAGCCGTGACCGATCTGTGCTGGCGCGATGACCTGCAGCTCCTAGAGCTGGCTGCGAAGGCGGTCTGCCTTCCCTGCAGGCAGTTGATGCCACTCAAGAATCAGAACGTCCACGAGGTCGCGCCCAACGGCATCAGCGTCTTTTGCTCGGCCGCACCGATCAACGAGCTGATGGAGATCCGTATGATCACGGGAGTTCCCGGGGCCTGGTGGTCGTGCTGAACAGAATTCGCGCCAGCCAATCCATCCGACAGCCTGCCCTGATCGTGCTGGAGGCTCTGTTGATGGGCATGCCCATCAAGATCGGCAAGGACGAGTACCATCTCAACGACGGCGTCTTCGGAGTCCGTCGAACCCGCCACACCATCGGCAGGCCCGAGCTGGACGAGGAAGTCTTGCTCCGCGTCGATGTCACCATCCCCGGATTCATCCACATGTGTGAGAAGCTCTCGCCGCAGGAGCTGCTCGAGATCGCCGCGAACATCGGCCTGAATCGGGTGAAATCGAATAGGCGCCGAATCTAGGAAACGGATAGGCGGCAGGGACGTCTTATCTGCACAGCAGATACGATCAGAAAGGAAGGCCGCAGATGAATCCGAATCAGAGCGAGAACCTGAAGCAGCAGCACGAGCGGAACGAGGCCGAGATCGCGCGTGGCGAAGCGGAGTATCGGCGTTCCATCGAGGCCCAGTACGAAGGCGGCGACGGCTTCGCCCCGGCGCATGATCCTGAGTGTTGCGACTGCGAAGAGTGCCGTTTTTCGTAAGACGGCAAGAACCATGACTCCACTGAGTGGGGAGCCTCTGGTGCTGGGATCGCATCCCACCTAGGCCACGGCCGGACTCTGGGTAGCCAATCCTGGGTCCAGATCGCGAGTGGACTGGGCGACAGAGAATAAGCGCCCCCGGGATTGCACGAGTTCTAGACTCCCGTGCAAGAGCAAGGGTGACGAAACCCCGCCTGATGGCGGGCGAAAAGGCTCCCCACTCAGTGGATTCGACAAGGTAAAGAGAAGGAATACGATCTATGCCGAAACGCGATGGATTGGTCGATGCCGCCAAAGCTGCGATTGACGAGGTCTTCGGCGACACCAGCGTCAGCAAGGAGCAGACCCTGGATCGGATGAACGAACTCAGCAACCACATCGAGTCGTCGATTAGCTGCCTGGAGGAAGACATCAAGCGCGAGGCCCGGGACGAGTAGACGTGCGAAGGAGGAGTCGATGAAGAAGCCCATTATCCGGACCGTCCAAGGCATGCGGATCATCACGTGGCCGCAGACCGACGGCGGCACGCACATCGAGGTCTGCCCGTTCAAGGACGAGGACCTGCATTCGGTCACGATCTACCAGCACGCGAGCGTCACGCTGTGGGGCCGCAAGAAGGTCGACAAGGCCGAGGTCAACTGGGGCACCTGGGGCCCGGAAACGCCCCGGCGCGCTCGGCAGTTCGCGCGGGCCGTGCGGCTGGCCAGCACCATGGCAGACGAGATCAACGCCAAGATGGTGGTGACGACGTGAACCGCGAGCCGGTCCAGTCGTCGAACGTCGTCTCCGTGGGCTACGACGCCCTGGGCGAGATCCTCGAGATCGAGTTCAAAGGCGGCGCCGTCTACCAGTACAAGCAGGTTCCGCTGCACATGTACGAGCAGCTCAAGGCGTCCGAGTCGGTCGGCTCGTTCATCGCCGGGCAGATCAAGCCGAACTACAACTGCGTGCGGATGTGAGGAAGCGCCACATCACCGTCACTGTCAGCGGCCCGCCGAGATCGGGCAAGAGCACGGTGGCGGTCACCATCGCGGCCTACCTCAACGCCGTGCCCGGCTGTCGCGTGAAGTTGGAGGACTCCGACTCGACCGCCGCGCTGGCCACGAAGTACGAGCACGCCCGGCAGATCCTGCGCAACAGCAGCGTGACGATCAAGACCAAGAACTGGGAGCCCATGCCGGGAGAACGATGAAGACCTGCGTCGAGATGCTCTGCGAGAACTACGGCACCTACATGCCGTACACGCACGAGCACGAGCTGCGCCTGGACCGGCCCAAGCGGATGGAATTCACGGGCCTGTTCGACAGCCAAGGCGCGCCGCTCTATGAGGGCGACATCCTGCTGGAGTACATCAACGATTACTTCGGGAACGCTCCGGCCGTGGTACACTGGGCCCCGGACAAGGGAGCCTGGATCAGCTTCGGCGCCTACGACGGGGGCGGCGCCCATTCCAGCCTGAATGGAGAGCACTTCAGGCGGCACGAGAAGATCGGGAGCATCGAGACCACCCCGCACTGGTACTTCCCGGCCAAGAAGCGCGCCTAGGCATCGGATTCCTGTAACGGGAGAGCAGATAGGCCGTCTCATGAGTATGAACGGAAAGGGATTGACGATGAAGACGACCTTCAAGACCCTGCGGCAGTGGATCGAGTCGAAGTACGGCCGGGGCGTGGTGACCGACATCCGGAAGCTGCCGCGCCAGACCCAGCGCTACCTTCGCTCGCAGTGGCAGGAAGAGGGCAACGCATGAGCCACACCCCCGGCCCCTGGAAGGTCATCAACACGAACGGCTGCAAGGGCATCGGCTACAAGCCGGGCCGGAACCCCAATCCACAGACGCAGTACCGGGAACTCTTCACCACGGTGGGGCTCTGCGCGACCGACGAGGCAGAGGCCGAAGACCTGGCCAACGCCCGCCTCTGCGCCGCCGCCCCCGAGCTGCTGCAGTACCTCAAGGGCATGATCGAGCGCTTCGAGGAGAAGGCCGGGGAACGCCCGCACAAGTTCTGCGGCTGCACCTACTGCTTCGCCATCGCGGCGGTCGTCAAGGCCGAGAAAGGCACCCCCATGCCGAAGGTCGAGCGGCCCACATGAAGCGCACCGAGACGGACAAGGGACTCTGCAGCCATTACCGGTTCACCGTCGGCGCCTACAAGAAGTGGTGCACCCGCAAGTCCGTCGTGACCGAGGACGGCCGGGAATGGTGCCGCCAACACGCCCCCAGCAGCTACAAGAAGCGCCGGGACGCCAGCAGTGCGGAGATCAAGCGGAGGATCATCGGGTACGGACGGGTCGACGAGATCCACCGCGCGCAGGACGCTGTCGTCGAGGCCGCCAAGGCATGGAGGAAGGCGGGAGAGGAGACCCTAGCCGACGCCGTGGCCAACCTAGTGGAGGCTGTCGAGGTCCTGGAGAAGCTCGAGGACCCGAAGCCGTGAACCGCCGCCGCTTCCTGACCCTCGCCGCCGGGGCAGCAGCTCTCCCGCTAGTGCCCCTGCCCGCCATCCTACCCACCCCCAACATCTGGATCTGGTCTGGCCTGCAGATCCTCGCACAGCGGGAACGCGCGATGCGGGAGAACAGAGTGATCATCACGGCCAACCAGCAGCCGAGAGGATAACCCCTGCCAGCCGGTAAACCCGCAATCCCGAAAACGCCGTTAGACGCATTGCAGATAGCGGGTATGACCCGGAAGTCATCCCACTAGAATGCGCGCGTCCTAGACCCCTTTGCGGCCTTCCTGGTGCAGATTACGGGGCGGGGTGCTGGTCGTGCCAAGCCGTTCCGCCCTGTCCAAGAGTGCATGGAAGACGAGAAGGCCGACCAGACGCCCACCGATCCACGGAAGCCCGTCAAGGCGAAAGACCTTGATTTCGAGGCGCTTGCAGACGAATTGACCCGCACGCCGGAGAAGGTGACCAAGCGCAAGCCCCTAGCGCAGCCCCTTGAAGGTCAGACAGTTGCAAAGGCCGACACTGGAGAAAAGAAGGGGGAAAAGGAGAGCTTGCCCACAGAGGGGACGCCGGGACGCGGGCAGGCGCCACCTAGGGCGCCCGGCGCGGACGTTCCCGCCCCCGCCGACCCCCCGCGAGCCCCGATCTTTCACAGCCTGGAGCCGATCCCCGACCATCCCGGGCAGATGCTCGCTGCCTCCGACCGGCTCACCGAGAAGATCGTCTTCCGGCTCAAGCAGCGCATGATGCAGCTCCTCGACCGCCTGGACGAGCTGTCCCCCTACGACCAGATCAAGCTGGCCCCCGAGATCCTCGAGATGCTGGCGCAGGCGCAGGACATGGCCCTCACGGCCCACTGGACCAAGAAGCTCGAGAAGGCCATCGCCGAGAAGGCTGCCCTGCTGAACCAAGGCAGGGGCGGCCCCATGCTCAAGAAGCTGGGCGCCGTAGCAGCGCAGGTGCAGAAGGCCCAGCACGTGGATGGGCGTACGGTGCAGGGGCGCAACAAAGCCCGTGCCCTGGGGCGCCTGGCCCCCGACGACCTACCCGCAGCAGAGGCGTCAGAGGGGTAGGCCCAACTGTCCCTATTCCCCTAGAATGCGGGACAGTTCAGCTATCTGCAGAGCTGAAAAGCGCAGGGAAGCAGGACAGTTCACTACCTGCATTGTGCGACGTCCTACCTGCTTCGTCGTATAGCAGGACATGAAGCAGGCCACGTGCCCACGATGCGGCAGCACACACACCACGGAGCAGCAGGGCGGGATCATGCACTGCCTCGATTGCGGGGCGCATTGGATTCCGTCCTGGTCACTGTCCTGGTGACCGGCGCCGTGGCACGGGAATTGCCCTAAAGCAAACGGCGTGCCAATCGAATCTCGAATCGCGCGAGGGGACGTGGGGGTGGCTCCGAAACAGCGCGCGGACCCCGGCCGCCACTAGGTGGCGCCCCCAAAAATCGGCCACAACATTCGAGGGGCCCTCTCCGCCCCCCGCCTGCCCGCTATCTGCATTTCTGACTGTCTATCTGCATTACCGGTAACGAATGGCTCTATGCCCCCGTCTTACAGGCATGATGAACACCAAGCCGCCGGTCGGATCGCCCGAGTGGGACCAGCAGTACACCTTGGGCTGGTCCGCCGGGCTCGATATCCTGCGCCTGGACCGCCGCGCCGCCTTCAACTGGGAGTTCGAGGTCTACCGCGCCAACCGGGACCCGTCGGCCTTCGACATGGGCAAAGCTGACGTGATCTCGGAACATCGGGTTGGATTCTAGGACAGAAAGGACACGACGATGACGACCGAACAGGAAGTGACCGACATGATCGCGCGGCAGGTGATCGGCCTGCTGGACTCCACGATGGCGAACCTGCAGACCGCCCGGGAGAGGATCGCGGGCCTGGGCCCAGTGCTCGCGGTGCATGCACCCGGTGGAGGTCCCGGCCGCCCGTGCTTCTGCAACACCTTCGTCCGGCCGGAGCGCCAAGTCACCAAGCTGGCGGGCATCGTCGCCGCCAATTACGCGCGCACGGCCGTGCCCCTGGAAGGCACCCTGGAAAGCCTGCACCTGCAGCACCCGGTATATGTTCGCGAGGCCATCCGCAAGGCGTTCTTCGACGGCGTCCGGGCCGCTTCGGATCTGAGCGCCGCGCGCCAGAAGTGGCCGGACGATCCGCGCCATGGCAAGGGCGGCTATCACGACAACCGGAGGAAATGATGTTCGAGAGATCGCGGGTCACGTCACGTACGAAGATGGGAGGATGAAGTGAGCGCAGGCTGCATTCCGAACAAGGCCGACCGCAAGGCGGTGATCTCGCGGGCCGTCGAGCACCTGGAGAAGGCTCTGAAGATCCTCCGCAAGTGTACGGAACCCGACAAGGCCAAGCGCGACGTCGAGGAAGCGTCCGGGCATGTCTCGCGCGCCCTGGGCGACTTCTACGACGACGGCACGGTCCATGACGACCCGGAGGCGCCCAAGCAGCCGGGCCTGCGCCGTCTCACCGAGCACTACTTCAGCTAGACGAGCGCGTAGTGCCCGCCCCCGAGCGCCCGCACGTGCGCGCGAGCGACGAGGAAGACCTTGGGGTTCCGGGGCTTCTCCGGCGTGTACTCGGTCTGGCACGGCACGCGGATCTCGACCGAGCGGGCCGGGATGCACGCCTGGGCGGTGTGGATGGTCCACGGCATGCCCGCCGCACCCTTGGAGATTTCCCGCTTGTTCACATGAAGCCTGATCTTGCGTCTACGTTCCATGTCCCGTAGGACGCTCGAGAAAATCGCAATTCTGTAACAATCATGCAGGTAGAGCGTCTTACCTACATGAACAGAATGGAGACCAAGATGACGGAGGCCCAAGCCCTCAAGGAAGCCCAGCGGCAGGTCCACGGAGTGCTTGCGATCAAGAAGTATTTCCGCCTGCGCTACGACGGCCGGAGCGCCGACCGCCTGAACCCCACGCACCACGTCCGGGTGTTGTCCACCCGCAGCGGGTTCCGACCCTTCACCCTGTTCATCACGGACACGAAGGTGGCCCGGTGATGGCCCGCGAGGACCGCCGGAAGCTGGCGTTCGCCATCCTGTACACGCTGGTTCCCGTCATGCGCCGAGACCCGGCCAACTGGGTGAACGCGGCCTACCGCGCACTGCACGAGATCAACTACACGATGGCCGAGACGGAGATCATGGTCCGCGAGTGGAAGAAGTCCTGGAGGTAGCCAATGACCGACGCCGCCTACACGCGCACTGCCATCGAGGCGATGGCCAACAGCCTGGGCGTGACGCTGACTCCTCCGCAGCACCGCTCGGCCGCCAAGAAGCTGGGCATCTGGCTGCGGATGCGGCAGGAGCACACGACGGCCGACGTGTTGATCAAGTCCGAGGAGCTGGTCCGTGATCTGCAGGTGAAGTTGTGAGCGATTGCAAGCACGAGTACGAGCGCTCGGTCTCGCTGGCGTGGGCCGGTGGGATGATCTGCGTCGTCTACCGATGCATCCACCGCTGCGGCTGGTGGATTTACGCGCGCTAGAGCGCGGATCGGCGATGCTTCGGCACGTACTCCCAGCCACGAAAGAAGCCGTGGGTGCAGGGTCCACCGAACATGGCCTGGAAAATCTCGCACATCACCGCCTGGGCGACGCGCTTGCGGGCCTCGTCGGTGATCAGCTCGTCGGCCAGCCCGCCCTCGAGAATCGGCACGCCGTGCAGCTTGGTGAGGCCGTGTCGCCTAGGTAGCTTCACGCCGGAGTCCTCATTCGCCGAGCAAGGCTGACAAACGCGTACGCTGACTGGAGAGGTACGACTCCGTTTCCGGCGCATCGAATCCGGTCCAGCCAATCGGCCATCCCATCATCCACTCCCAGAACAACGGGTTCTGTCCCAACTGGGAATAGAGAGAGGTCGGAATCGGGTCGAGGGGGGAATAGGGGTCCGTAGTCTCCCACTCCTCTATCGGAGGGCACGGACAGTCCGCCACATGATCCCCCCGATGGAGCGTGCACAGGAAATCCTCGCACATCTCGCAGCGCGTCCAAGGCGCGAAGCGCTTGCGGAACGCCCACGCGGCCCTGTCGAGCTGATCGAATTGCGGAACCCCCTCGCGCATGATCGTCGCCGGGGAGCCCTTCCAGTCGCGTGCGGCCGGAGTCGGCCAGAATGAACAGCCTTTCTCTTCGGTGCGGCGCGCCGACTTCGCGCGCGCTGAAGATTCCCGCTTCAACTCGGTAACCCAGCTCTCGAAGGTCTCGCCAGACGACGTCGAGCCCGAGGTTGACGTGTCCTGGGACGTTCTCGAAGAAGCACCGGGGGGGGCGAATCTCCGCGATGATGCGCTTGATGAAGGGCCAGAGATGTCGCTCGTCGTCGGTTCCTTTTCGGTCGCCGATGAGGCTGAACGGCTGGCAGGGGTAGCCGCCAGAGAGGAGATCCACTCGGTCGCGGTACGGGCGGCCGTCGAAGGTTGAGACATCGTCCCAAACAGGAGCATGATCCAAGACCTGGTCTGCCATCCGGGCCACGAGAGTGGCTGCAGCGTAGGCTTCCCGCTCAACGTAACCCACGCACCGGTATCGCTCTCCAAGAGCGACTTTGAGTCCGAGTTCGAGGCCACCAACCCCGGCACATAGAGCCAGCCCATTCAACATCTCCACGGCAGCGCCGCTCTAGGTCTCGAGGTCGAAGGCGTTGCCGGAGAAGAAGCCCTGGATCTTGCCGATCAGCGGGCCTTCGTAGGTTCGCAGGTCGACGCCGGACTCCATGAACATCACACGGACTCGCTTCGCCTGCTCGGCCCACTTCGTGTCGGCGCCGACGTAGCGCTCGTCCCAGCGCTTGTCGACGACCACTTCGTAGATTCCGGCTTGGATGATGGCGCGAGCGCAGTCGGCGCACGGCGTGCCGATGGTGTACATCGTGCGTCCGCGCGTCTTGATGCCGTTCCGCGCGGCCTGATAGATCGCGTTCCGCTCGGCGTGCTCGTACCAGAGGTACTTCTCCGGCCGCTCGTTCCGCTCGGGGACGTCGTCGTTGACGTGGACCGGCATGCCGTTGTAGCCGGTCGAGATGATCTCGTGCTCGTAACCGATCAGCACTGCGCCGATGTGCGTGCTCGGGTCCTTGCTCTTCTGAGCAACGAAGTACGCCAGCGACATCAGGTAGGAGTCCCAGTCGATCTTGTTCATGTTCCGTAGGACGCCTGGTCGCGGGAATGTCGAATCGGTCCAAGCCGGTGTGAAGAAGTTCATCGACGTCGATCAGCAGGCCATCGCGCGGCGGGACCCGTGCCCGATCAACGTGCGCGTGGGCGCGCTACACCTGCGCGCGTCGTTCGTGGACGTCCTGGGCGCAGTGCAGGCCCGGTGCGACTACGAGCGGCCCTGCTCGTTCGGCGCTCGCGTGTGGGTGGAGACCGAAGGGCCGGTTGTGTTCTGGGATTCGTCAGGAGAGCCGACGCTTCTTTCCTGAAATGCTCGGGACGGCGCGTCCTACGAAACGAGCGAGAAGCCGACGTAACCCGGGGCTGCACCTGTACGTAGCTGCGCACCGTACAGCAGGGCCTGCCAATACCGGGGTACATCGCTCAAAGACAGCTCGTCGGGCGCGAACGCGGGCGAAAACGGCCGTAGCGTGACAGCCGGAGAGACGGCAAAAATTCGCCCTGGTGGTGGCTTTCTGCTGCTTCACCACCTTCGCCGCGTTGGAAGCCGAGCAGCGTCACGACGCGGACAGGGTTGGAATCGTGGAAACGGAGTAGTGGTCATGGGCGTCCCATCAACCGATGCCAAACCACCGTGCAGCGAATGCGGGAAGCCCTCCATTTCGATGTGTCCGTACTGCAAGCTCTACGTCCATCAGGGTTTCGGCCTACACAACGGCAACTGCAGCGGAAAGCACGAGGCCAAGTGCTCCGGGGCTCGATGGTCCCGCGATTCCGACCAGTCCAAGCAGGTGTGATCCATCTCCAGCGTCCGGACGACTTTCTGAAGGACTACGACGAGTCCAAGCACCCGCGCGACGAGCGCGGACGTTGGGCATCGGGCGGCAGCGGAGGGGCATCGAGTCCGGACATCTCGCCTGGCTCGCGCACCCTCCCTTCCGTCATGCGGGAGGCGAGCGGACACCCCAACAAGGTGGACATCGAGCGCCTGGGCGACGAGACCACGAGCGTCGGCACGGTCTACAAGGCCACCTTCAAGGACGGCAGCAAGGCCGTCTACAAACCCGAGAAGGGGAACGGCTACACGACCACGGGCTTGGACGAGCAGGACAACGAAGTTCAGGTCAAGCTCCGGCGCGACATGGACACCAGCGTGCCCCAGTACAAGAAGGAGCTGGCCACGATGGAGATTGACCGGGAACTCGGATTCAACCGAGTGCCGCACGTTGAGGTCGTGGATTACGGCCACGGGCTCGGGCATGCGCAGGCGTTCATCGAGGGCGAGGTCGCGGCCAATGTCGACTACAACACGGTGTCCAACGACGTGTTGACGGGCGCGAGCATGCAGCAGGTCGCAGCCCTAGACATGATCACCGGGAACACGGACCGGCACTTCGGAAACTTCATGCTGGGCCGGGACGACGATCAGTGGTACGCCATCGACAACGGTCTGACGTTCCCCGACAAGAACGGCCAGTTCAACAGCGTGCCGGTCCGGACGTTGGGCAAGGGCGGTGTCTCGATCCACGAGAGCGTGAAGGCGTCGCTCGCGAAGTTCACGCCGGAGAAGCTCGACGTCATCATGTCGCGCAACGGTATCGGCAAAGCCGCGCGCGAGCAGGCGAAGGCTCGCCTGAACATATTGAAGACCAAGAGTACCTGGACGGGCGTGGCGCATGAGATGATCGCCTACAACCCCTCAAATGGAATTGAGTTCTGAGGGCACAATGCTTCGAGGCGTTCGAGTCAAGGTCCTGGAGTCACGGGGGCAGCGCACCCTCTCCGAGTACATGCTCGCGGGAGACCGCGCAGTCCTGACGTCCGGCAAGCCCATCCCGACCCTTTCGATCTCCGCTGCCGATGCCGCCCTAGCCCCCGGCCTGGTCGCCCGCGTCTACACGCCCGACGACGGCAAGTGGTTCCTCCGTGCGCTGCTCGTCACCTTCAAATCCGGCTCTCGGATGCTGGCCGAGCGCTTCTAGCCCGACCGGTCCAAGGGTACGTGATCCATTTCACGTATCCGGACGGCTACTTCGAGAAGCGGCGCGACCTGACCATCGGAAAGGTCGGTTACTGGGACGAACAGCAGCATCCGCGCGCCGAGGACGGCAAGTTCACGGACGGATCTGGCGGCGCCACGTCGAGCGACGGTCCGGGTATCCCGAGTTCGGCCGCAGGTGCGGCGCTCGTGAGTCGGGCCGGACAGATGCCCAACTACGAGAGCGTCGCCGACTTTGCGGCGGCTCGAGAGTACATGGGCAAGCTGGGCACGAACCTGCTGGTGCTGAACGGTGCGAATCCCTCAGACGTTCGTGTCGCGATGCAGTCGACACGTGACTTCATTGAGAAGACCGGCCTGTCGCCCGAGCGTCTGTACGTGACAACCGACCAATTTATGGTCGACCGCTTCGGCGCACCCACGGCAGACTTGGCTCAGGCTCTGTACGATCCGCAGACCCGTGCTGTCATGTCGTCGAAGCTGACCGCACTTTCGGCGAAGCCTACTCAGCCCGGCGGATTCACCATCGGCGAGGACGGATTCAACGAGGCGCAGACGGCTCTGTGGCACGAGTTCGGTCACTCCGTGCACTTCACGGCCCACGTGGGTTCGCCTGGTCGAGTCCCGCCCAATTTCCGAGGGGCGGTAGAATCGCATTTGGTTGGAACGTTCAAGGCTCAGGGCATGTCAGACTACGGAGTGACCATGCGAGCCGAGTTCGTGGCCGAGTACGTGTCCGGCCGCATGATGGGCCGCAAGTTCGGACCGGCGGTCCACGAGGCGTATATCCGATACGGTGGCCCGAAGTTGGGAGACTAAGATGACGCCGAACAAGCCGTTGACCCCCGAGCAGGTCCAGCAGGTCTGGGACAAGATCGAGCAGGCCAAGCCCGATCTGCCCGAGAACTCCAAGGACAAGCCGGACCAGCCCAAGCCATAGTCAGCAGACCTTTCTGTTCTAACCCCGCCGGGAACTTATCGAGACCCGGCGGGGTTTTTTATTTTCTATATTCCGAATCATTCAAGATCCCTTCGACCGCGCGTCCTACGGGACATGACGGTAGAAAGGAAAGAGGAATGACCATCGAAGTTCGAACCAAGGCACAATTCGAGGCCGCGCTCAAGATTCCCAACTCCATCATCGACATCCTGGAGGGCATCTACGAGCTGGTGACGTACGGAAGCGAGGCTCCGTTCATCCGGCTGTTCGGCAAGGCCGAACTGACCGTCGAGGCGCGGGGATCGTCCCAGCCGCGCGTCGAGGCGTGGGGATCGTCCCAGCCGCGCGTCGAGGCGTGGGGATCGTCCCAGCCGCGCGTCGTGGCGTGGGAATCGTCCCAGCCGCGCGTCGAGGCGTGGGGATCGTCCCAGCCGCGCGTCGAGGCGTGGGAATCGTCCCAGCCGCGCGTCGTGGCGTGGGAATCGTCCCAGCCGCGCGTCGAGGCGTCCGGTTTCGTGCAGCTTTCGCTTCTCGGCAAGATCGTCGCGAAAGCTGCAGCGAAGGTCGCCGTGCTGATCGAGGGTGACGGCCCGAAGGTCACGGGCGGGAAGCAGATCCGCCGCCAGCTCTTCAAGAACGGGAAGGGATGGTGCGAGTATTACGGAGTCCCGGTCAAGGCAGGGAAGGCCATCGTGTTCAAGGCCCTCGACAAGGACCTTCGGAGCAGTCACGGTCTCGTCTATCCGGTCGGCGCGACCGTCAAGAGCGACGGCTGGAACAAGAACGAGTGCGATCAGGGACTCCACTTCATCCCTACGCCCAAGATGGGATACGAGTTCGCGCCGGAGGCCGAGCGGTTCGTCGCGTGTGAAGTCGCCGTGAAGGACATGCTCGTCTTCTCCACCGGCTCGTACCCGAACAAGGCGAAGGCTCCGGAGTGCAAGGTCCTCTACGAGTGCAACGACGACGGCGAGGAGATCAAGAAGTAGATCAACGCCCTTTTCTTTCAACCCCGGCGATGCATCCAAGTGTCGCCGGGGTTTTTCTTTTCCCACCGTTCGAATTGTGTTTCGTCACCGCGTCTGACGGAGCATGCAAGCGACCCTGGACGCGCGGCGCATCCGGCTGACGGCGCCGCCGAGCCATTCGTCCGAGGGTACACCGCCGGTTCTCCTAGACGGCGTCGTGATTGGTCGAGCCCGGCGAAGCACCAGCCGACTGGTGTTCGGGTACGGCCGGTACATCGTGAAGGTCGGCCACCAGAGCAGGAACGAAGTCGAAGTCTGGGATGGGCTTCCCGATGTAGACCGGCCGTACTTCGCGGCCCCAGTGGCGTGGGGGACCGTTGAAGGCGACGTCGAGCGCCGTTGGTGGGTCGCCCAGCGCGTGCTCCCGATCAAGCGTGCCCTTCAGTGCTACAGCCTGGCCGAGTGGCAGACCGCCTGGGAGGAACTCTATCCCGTGCTTCTGCGCAACGACATCCGCGACGTGCTGTTCGACGAGGTCATCGGCATGCCGCGTCCGCACAACTGGACCATCGTCGATGACGCTCCTGTCGTGTTCGATTACGCTTCGTAGCCGGAGACCGAAATGATCCACAGCGTGCAGATGCGTCCGTTGCTGAAAGGCGAAGCCTATCCGCCGGAAACCCGGGACATGAACCGGACGCCGCCGAAGCCCGCGCGATGCGAGGGATGCAAGGCGGTCCACACGCCGCGCGACCCGCTCTTCAAGGCGACGCCGATGATGGCGCCAGAGTTCATCACGTGCTGGTACTGCTTCCAGATGGGGAAGTCGGGCTAGCTGTACTGCTCCGCGTAGGGCTGCAGAGCCTGGATCACGGTAGGTGGGATGTCGATCTCTTCGGTACCGCTGGTCGTGCCCACTTCGAGGGCGAAGGCGAGGGACGCCGACTCTCGTCCGCCCGGTGCGAAGACGAACCCCTGGTACTCGCCGGGCTCGCGAGTCGATCCGTCCAGTTCCATCCACCACCCCAAGGGCAGCCTGATCTTCTTGTTGGCCATCGTCGTGTCCTTTCTGTTCATGTAGGTAAGACGCCGAGGGCTCTCGTTCGTTACCGGGAATGCAGATAATCGCATTCCGTGTAACAGTCATGCAGGTTTGGCGTCTCACTCATGTGAACAGAAAGGAGATCGGATGAACTGGTTCGAGGTCGACAAGAAGGGCCTAGCCAATCTGCTGGGACGCCGGGGCAAGGCGTTCCTCGTGCACGAGCTGGTCCAGAACGCCTGGGACACGAACGCGACGCGCGTCGACGTGAACCTCGTGTCGCTGCCCGGCCGCAAGCTGGCCCGGCTGACCGTGGAAGACGACGACCCGGAGGGCTTCAAGGACATCTCGCACGCCTTCACGCTCTTCGCGGAGTCCGCCAAGAAAGGCGACGCCGAGAAGCGTGGGCGCTTCAACCTTGGCGAGAAGCTCGTCCTCGCGCTCTGCAAAGAGGCGAAGATCACGACGACGACCGGAGGGGTCAAGTTCAGCGACAAGGGGCGCCAAGTGATCGGCGCCACGACCATGTCCGGTTCCATCTTCGAAGCCCTGATCCCGCTGACCGACGCCGAGTTGGGCGAGATGACCAAGTCGGTCGCGTGTCTGATCCCGCCCGCCGGGATCGCCACGTTCTACAACGGCGACGCGCTCCTGGAGCGCATGCCGCTCCACGAGTTCGAGATCACGCTCCCGACGGAGATCGCCAACGCCGAGGGCCAGCTCCGGCGGACCGAGCGCAAGACCAAGGTGCAGGTCTTCGATCCGCAGGATGGAGAGCAGGCCAGCATCTACGAGATGGGCATCCCCATCGTCGAGACCGAGGACAAGTGGCACTACAACGTGCTGCAGAAGGTCCCGCTCAACATGGATCGGGACAACGTGACGCCGCACTACCTCAAGACGGTGCGCGCGGCCGTGCTGAACGCCATGCACGAGAAGCTCACGCCCGAGGACGCCAGCACCCCGTGGGTGCGCGAGGGCGCGGCCGACGAGAACGCCACCAAGGAAGCCACCGAGAAGGTGATGGACCTTCGCTTCGGGAAGAAGCGCGTCATCTTCGACCCCTCCGACCTGGAGGGCAACAAGCTCGCCGTGTCCGAAGGCTACACCGTGATTCCGCCCCGGTCCCTGAACAAGGACGAGTGGGACAACGTCCGCAAGCACGACCTAGCAAAGCCCGCCGGGCAGGTCACGCCGTCGCCCAAGCCCTACTCGCCCGAGGGCGACCCGCTCAAGATCCTGCCCGAGCTGGAGTGGACCGACCCCATGAAGCGGGTGGCCGAGTACGCGCGCTGGCTCGCGCAGGAGCTGCTGGGGAACAACCGCCTGCACGTGATCATCGCGCGCGAGGCAACGTGGCCTTACGGCGCGACCTACGGCATGGATCAGTTGACCCTCAACCTGGGCCGACTGGGGCACGACTGGTTCAAGTCGGTCGGCCAGCACACGGATCGCTTGCTGATCCATGAGTTCGGGCACCACTACGCGGCGGACCACCTGTCGAAGGAATACTACGATGCCCTGTGCAAGCTCGGCGCGAAGATGACGGCCTTGGCCCTGCAGTACCCGGAGGTCTTCAAGGGTTTCCGGATCTGAACTAGCCTTTCTGTTCTGACCCCCGGCAGGAATTTATCGAGACCTGCCGGGGGTTCTTTTTTCGACATTCCTGCATCGGCGCGTCCTACGGAGCATGAGGTATCTGCTCGCGCTGCTGCCCCTGCTGATGCAGGACTGGGGCCATCAGGAACGCAGCGGCCTGGACACGGGGGACCTGGCGGCGGCTCTCGAGGAAGCCGACAAGGAAGTGGTCGAGGTTCAAAAAGAGGCTCGAGAGCTTCGCATCGAGAACAGAGCGACGTTCGAGCAGCTCGAGATCCTCGTCGCCGAGAACGGCACCCTGAAATGGGAGCTGGAGCGCGCTGGTAGGCATCGGGTGATCAACGCCCTCGAGCGAGTGCTGCTTCAGAGGCTGATGGAGCCCGTGGATCGGTGGCTCGCGGCCCCCATGATCTCGAATGAGCCGCTACCCCTAGTCAAAGAGGGCCAGCGCTGGTACGTGCTGGTCATCCAACCACGGAACGCCCTTCGTTCCGGTCCTCTGTGGGTGAAGTTCTATCTCGACGCGGCGGAAACCGACGCCCGGTGGTACGCCGAACGTGAATCCCAGTTCATGGCGATGTCCATCCACGCGAAGAGCAAGCGTCGCGGGCTGATCGACGTCCTCGAGCGCCACCTGGTCCTGTCTCTCGGCGACCCAGAGGCCGTCGAGACCATGATCGACGGCACGCCGCATCTGTATCGACTCGTGACCAAGGACAGCGACGTCGACAAGCTGCGGAAAGAAGACCTGATCTACTGATGCCTCCACGCCGCCGCAAGACACCGCGCCGGAAGCGGCAGCACTGGGTGACCGGGTCCGCAATGAACATCGACCGACGGCAGCGCGCTCCGCGCCGCCTGAATGAAATCGACGGAAGACAGAGGTAGTTATGAGTCACGCCTGGTTCGTCGGCGCCCACGGTGTCGAAGGTGTCTTCGAGGCCATGGACATCATGAAGTGCGATCCCGCCGAGTGCGACGACGAGGGCAAGGATCGCTGGGTTGAGTTCCTCAAGAAGAATGGCCGCTGGGATGATGCCAAGTGCTCGGCGGAAAAGACGGACTCGGTGTTTCTCGACGGTGGCGGCATGGTCATGATCAAAGAGGCCAAGGTCGCGTGGGAGGCCAACGGCTGCAAGTTCGAGACATACGCCCGGCAGATCCCGATCCTACTGGGCACGTTCAAGCGGATTCTCGGGCGCCCGGTGCCCGAGTTCCCGAGCTGCACAGGCTTCGGAGGGTTCTGCCGGAAATATTTCTTCTCCCTGAAGACCGTCACAGACTCCATCCCGATCCTGGAACGGCTCGCCGTCGAGACGGACGAAGATCGTCTGAAGACCGAGGGCGAGCTGCAGGACGCGCTGAACCGCACGCCGAACGCGACGAGCGTCCGGACATGCAGTTGCGATTCCGGACGCCAGTACGCCGACTGCTGCGGCAAGGGCACGGAGTCGCCGGAGCAGAACTCGCTTCGGCGCGGCATCACGATGAATCAGGTGGAGAAGAACTAGTGAACGACGCGCAGCAGCTCCTCTCCGATCTCGCAGCCAGTCCGTGCGTGTGCTCGGGTCACGCGGCTCTATGCTTCCCGTGTCGAGCGCGCGCCGCAGGCATGCCGCTGCGGCCGAGCGTGACCGACATGTACCACAAGGTCGCCCAGCTTCGCGTCCAGCAGAAGCTGAAGGAGCGCCTGGAGAAGCGGGGCAAGCACGCGTTCATCTCCACGCATGAAATCTACGGCATCGTCGCCGAGGAGTTCAAGGAGCTGGGCGACGCGCTGCAGGCCAACGACCGGGAGGCGTTCGTGTCGGAACTGGTCGACATCTGTGTCGGCGCCCTGCACGGGATCGCCAGTCACTACTCGGGGGCCCTGGAGTGGTGAGACGGATACCTCCGGCCGCCTTCGACATCATCCGGTGCCCGTCTTGCGGCTGCATGGTCGACTTCACGTTCGCCCTGCGCCCGTGCGCGGACTGCGACAAGAAGCTCTGCCACAACTGTGCGTATCGGACCAACGACATCGCGGATAAGTCCCGCTGCAAGAAATGCTTCCGTAAACGAATTGCGGTAACGAATCCCGTTAAGCGTCGTCCTTGACACCATCTAAGGGAGGGGGCATTCTTAGGTAGTGTCAAAGAGGGTCACAGCCATGAAGCGTGCTCTGTTGATTCTGTGCCTGGCCGGATGCGTGCCCCAGCCCGCCGAGCTGCCGCAGGAAGCTCCCACGATCCGCGCGTCTCACCCCGAGTGGAGCGCGAAGGTCTGCGAGGCTGTCGAGCGCGGCCTGATGTGGGAGGGGATGAACATCGACCAGTTCCAGTGCTCGGCCCTGTACGGACAGGGCAACGCTCTGGTCTATCCCGACGGCCCCCATCACCATCGGGCCGCCGACACCGCGAGCGAATCCAAGAACGGCTACATGCTTAGGTACGAGAAGTCGTACGTCTGGATCACCGGCTTCTTCGACAAGGGCGGCATGATGGTCGACTACCGGAAGACGGCTCGCTGATGGGCTACGTCTACCGGCGCGTCTGGCCGAGTGGCAAGGTCCGTTTCATCATCGCCTACACCGACGTCGACGGCCGCACCAAGCGCCGAGTGACGAAGGCCGAGTCGAAGCTGGTGGCCAAGCGTCTGCTGTCGGCCGCCGAGAACGACGTCGAGCGCGCGAAGCTGCAGGGCATGCAGTCCCGAGACACCATCGTGACCCGGCCCGAGGTCGTGACGTTCCGCGCCGCAACGGCCGAGTACGTGAAGCACCACGCGTCTAAGCTGAAGGCGAGCACCAAGGACTCGTACGAGCTGATCCTGGAGAAGCACCTTCTGCCCTCGTTCGGCTCCAGCGCGCTCCGCGACATCACCATCCGCGACGTCGAGAGGTACATGACGGCGCGCCTGGGCGCCGACAACGGGGACGGTGGGAAGATCCAGCCCGCCACCGTCCGCAACGAAGTCCACTGCCTGTCGAGCGTGTTCCGGTACGCCGTCCGCTCGGCCATGGTCCAGCACAATCCCGTCCGAGATTCCCAGAAGCCGAGGACCGAGCAGAAGATCCTGCGCTTCCTGGACCCGGCCGAGGAGAAGGAGATCCTCTCGCGCGCGTACTCGCCCCTGCGCGAGGCCATCGTGACCGCCATCCACTCCGGCATGCGCGAGGGGGAACAGGCCGCGCTGCTCTGGTCTGACGTCCGCATGGACGAACGCAAGATCATCGTCCGGCACACCAAGAACGGCCGGGACCGGGCCATCGACATGAGCGACACGCTGTACGAGACGCTCAAGAGCCTGATCCGGTACACCGACTGCCCGTACGTCTTCGTGAACCCGCGCGCGCACGAGCGGTACGAGCGGTTCAACAACACGGCCTGGAGGAAGGTCTTGCGGGACGCCGACGTGAAGAGCCTGCGCTGGCACGATCTTCGGCACACGTTCTGCTCGCGGCTCGCGCAGCGCGGCGTCCACCCCAAGACGATCATGGAGCTGTCCGGCCACAGCAGCCTGAGCCAAGTGGAGCGGTATGCCCACATGACGCCGGACCATCGGGCGGCGGCCGTCAAGGTCCTGGACCAGAAGCCCAAGAGGAAGGCCAAGGCGCAGTGATGGACCGAGTCGACACCTGGCTTGTGCTTCTCGTGGGCCTGCTGCTCTTCGAGATCCTAGCGGTCCCACCCAACGATCAATCATGGAACTCGGATCGCGTCATCATCGGGATTGTCATCCTGGGGATGACCATGCTCTGCGCGCTGATGCGGTGGTGGGCGTGGCGCGAAAGAAAGCGCAGGGTACCATGAAGAGGCTGAAGAATCGGACCTGTCCCTACCACTGCAGGTTCTGCGGTGCCCGGCTACGCCGGGACACGAACGGCCACTATTGCCCATCCCGCAACTGCCAGTGGTCTCTGAACGGCTCCGGCTGTCCGTGCACGTGCACCTAAGATCCCGTCTCGGTCCAAGAGGACATGAGCGGTCACATCCTTGGCGACATCTCTTCCCAGAAACTCCCCGAGCGATTCAGCGCGAGCTACTTCTTCGAGCGCGACTGTTGGATCGACTGCCGGGTTCCTGAGATGATCACCATCGACCCCACGGCCGAGATCGGCTGGGAGGTCAAGATGGTCTGCATGTCGCACGACATCAACCCCGGTATGTTCGGCCGCCTGGTCGGACGCCCCATCAAGATCGGCGCAAAAGCCTTCATCGCGGGGTTCGCGCTGTTGTACAATTGCGAGATCGGCGAAGGTGCCGTCGTCGCCGTGGGCTCGGTGGTGAGAAGCCAGAAGGTCGAGCCCTGGACGGTTGTGGCCGGGAATCCGGCCGTGCCCGTGAAGCGCTACGACTGGGGCCTGAAGAAGTGGGTCCCGATCCCGCCCCCGTAGGTCAATTGGATAGACCATCCGGTTTCTACCCGGATAGTTGCAGGTTCGAGTCCTGCCGGGGGTACCATCAGCTCCTGGGCAGGACCTTCCAATGTGAGAACGGCGGCAGCTCCGCGTCGTCCGGCACGATCACACCGTAGGCCGCGACCGGCCGGGGCATCGAGTAGTCCGGCACGATCACTCGGCCGTAATGCTGCAGCTCGGCGGGCTTCGTGAGGTTCTGCCCCAGCGACCCGGGCATGTCGAGGTTGTTCACGAACACGATGGCTTCGGGCCAGCGCTGCTTGACGATCTCCATCTGCTGGTGGAGCAGACGATCCGCCACCCACACGGTATCCATGTAGAACATCGAGGGGCGCGGAGGGTCGATCCTGCGCAGCCACTCCACGGCGTTGGCGGTCTCGAGATGGATGCGCGGGTACCTCTGCTGTCCGATCTTCACCGCCTGGTCGTTCAGATCGCAGCCCAAGCCGAAGCTGTCTGGCACGAACTGTGAGAAGTAGCCGACCGTCTCGCCTTCGAGGACGCCGCACTCGACCCAGCTCTTGATGCCGAACCGGCCGATCAGCCAACCGGCGAGGCACATGCGATGGAAATTTTCTTGATGCGTGGCCATTTTTGCCTTCAACTGTAGGATGGGAGCTTGCACAGATCCTTGCACATCTGGTTCAGGTCACCGGCAAGGTGGCGCCGCCGAGCGGCCCGGTACTTCTCTCCGTTCCAGACTTCGGCCAGCGTGTTCTCGTGGATGTTGCCCATGACCATCGCCGCGTTGTAGTCGTAGCAGCACGTGACGACGTCTCCGTTGGGGTTGACGTACACGGTCTCCCAGAACTCGCGACATCCCAGCTTGTCGGCCTTCAGGACCGGCGTGCCTTCCGCATCGAAAGAGTAGCGGTGGTAGCTCTTGTTCTTCGGCAGCATCTCTCGCTGGGCCCGCTCGTCGACCAAGTACGGAGGCTTGAAGCCGATGCGGATGCCGAGGGAGTCGGCCATCGCCTGGGCAGCAGGCATCTGGTGTTCGTTGTGGGCGAAGACGATGAAGGTCCAGATCGTCTTCTTGGGCGCGAGCTTGGCCAGCAACCGCAGGCCGTTCATCGCCTTCTCGATGTCGCCGCGCACCCGGTACTTCTCGTAGGTGGCCTGATCCATGCCGTCGATGGAGACCGCGATGTCGTCGCAGAGCGCGATGTCCTGGGCCAGCTCTTCGGTCACGAACATGCCGTGCGTAGTGAACTGCACGGCCGAGAACTCCTTCACCTTCCGGATGATCTGCCCGATCTCCTTGTGGAGCGTCGGCTCGCCCCAGTTGTGGACGTAGGTGTAGCGCACCGAGTCCTTGGCTTCGCGGCAGACCTTGTCGACCAGATCCATCGGCATGAAGGGGACCTTGGTGGTCTTGGCGCGCGTGACCTGGCCCGCGCCCGTGCGGCACGAGGGGCAGCGCAGGTTGCAGACGGACACGGTCTCCAGCACGAGCTGGCGCGGGGCCGGGGCGACTTCCGAGTATTCCATACCACCTTGGACCCTGCGCCGCTCGGCGGCGCGAATCACTACACCCAGCACTACACCTGGAATCGCGGTTGATGGAGCCGCGCGAAACACTTAGGGAATCAGTGCATTGTGGGCGACAACGTCGTCAAGCACTCAATTTCTAATCTTGGCCGACGCCCAGTGTATCGCGTTTTGATCTGTCTTTTCCCAGTGGACGGATGGTACATGGTGGGTCGCTGTGGGTCCTGAAAGGACGCATTCACTACACCCAGCACTACACCCAGCACTACACCTGGGCGTCTTTGTAGGTCACGGCCTTGCTCCGTATTCGATCTCCGCGCCGTCCTTCTTCAGCCGAGCCACGAGCGCGTCGGCATCTTTCTTCGACAGGTGCGAGTGGATCTCGTAGACCACGACGGTGATCTTCTTCGAGGACGCCTGATTCTCTTCTTCTGGAATGCTGATGCCGAGATTGTAGGTGCCGCGCCCGTCGTACAGGTAGGCAACGCTCTTCATTTGTGCACCTGCATCATGAGGTTGTACCGCTCGATGTCCTTGGCTTTCTTGATACTCCAGTTCCGGCCGTACGCCAGAGCAAGGACCCGTTCGCGCTCCTTCAACGACATCCAGAACCAGACCGCGTTCGTGTTGACTTCGCGCTGCGCCGTCACAAGGATCTCGTCGAACTTCTTCCCGAAGTCGGTACGACGTTTGGAACCGTAAGTGCTCACGCTCCCACCGCCTTCTTCGTCTTCTTCCACCACACCTTCAGCCTGGTCTCGTGGCGCCTGCCGTCGCCGTGCTCCCAGCCCGGGATCTCGTCGCTGCAGAGCCCGGTGTGGCCCGTCTTGCGGCTGCACTGGAGCGAGTTGCCCGCTTCGCCTGGTAGGCCGCCGACCCTGATCTCGGCGTAGCTGCCGCAGCGGGTCATTTCTCGTTCTCCTCGAGCGGCAGCAAGCCCGAAGACATCTGCTCGGGCGTGACTCCGTAGGCTGCGTCGGCGTTGAAGCCGCAGCCCTTCATGATCCCCGGGTTGGTTGGACGCTCGATCTCCGGCGTGGCGTAGAAGGGGTAGCCGCTGCACATCTTCGGCTTGTCGGCCTGGATCGTGCAGCCCTGCTTGCCGTCGGCCATCACTCCGAGCATCTTGCACGGGCCGTAGTAGAACCTCATGCCGTAGCCGACGTCGCGTTTGCCGAGGCATCGACCCTCGAGCATCGGGAACAGCATCCAGATATCTTGCATGATCGTGATTCCCGGCGCTTGGTCGCGCCAAGCGCGGAAGTTGTCTCTCAGCTCGCGCGGACTCGGCGGGATGTGAAGGACCTTGCAGCACATTCCGCTGCGCTGGCATCCGATGCTCACGACCTACTCCTTCTTTGCCGGACTCTGCGCCCATCCGCAGCGCGGGCAATACTGGCGGCCGTTGTCCCAGTCCGCCCCTTCGACCTTGATGTCGGACTGGCGGATCGCGGACTTGTCGAGGCTGCGGCAGGTGTCGGACGCGTCGATGAAGACGTTGATCTTCATCCGCAGCTTGCGCTCGCCGCACCTGGGACACCTGGGCTGCACGATCATGGATTGTCCAGCTTGTCGTACTTGTTCCACGCGACCCATCCGGTCTTCGCGTAGAAGCCCCAGATCCTCCGCACCGGCCCGCAGATGACGAGCGTCCAGACCGGGCTGCGGCTCACCCACTTGATGGTGTGGCTGTCCTCCGCGCGCTTCCAGTTGAACCAGCGCCTGCGCTCGGGCTCGGGATCGCCGATGAACGGGCAGGACTGGTGCCCGCAGTGATGCGGCACGTCCTCGACATAGTGGCCGCGCAGGATGATCGACAGGAAGCTCCACGGGTGATCGTGGAGATCCCGCTGCTGGTCCGGCCGGAAGATCCGGTGGAACTTGACGGAGAACCACGGCGTCGTGATCAGCGACACCCGGTCGATGTAGACCGTCTTGCCGTCGCTGATCTTCGTCCGGTTCATGAGGCCCCAGCGGCGGCCCTGCCGCTCGGTCTCCAGAGTGAGTTCGTCGCCTTCGAGCGGACTGCGCGTCACGCTCGCTTTCTGGTATTGGGACAACAGTGTGATCAGAAACGCGATGAGGGTGCCGACGACGACGAATCCTACGCCGAACGCGCGGGGGTCAATGTCGTAGATACTGAACATGCTCTACTCCTGTGTCCTCAACCACTCCAGCAGGTCGGGCTTGCGGAACATCACGCGGCGCCGACCGATGCGGACCTTGATCTCGAGAAGTGCGGCACCCAGCGGATCAGTGATTCCGCTCTTGGCGCGCTTCATGGTCTGGCGGACTGCGGCGGGAGAGCGGCCGACGTACCTGGCGACTTCGTCGACGGTGATCAGGGGTGCGTCAGCCGGGCTCGTACGCTCTTGTCCCATGCTCCGTCAGACGCGCGGTCGCAGGAATTATCGACGCCTGGTGCGGATCAACGTCTTGGTTCGACCCTGCTTCTTGCAGTCGACGCAGGCGAAGCCCACGAGGACGTAGTCGAACGGCTTGGGCTGATGTGTGGTGACGAGGAAGTGACAGCAGGAGAAAGGGTGATCGGGATTGCAGCGGTGACGTTCTGGGATCAGCACGAGTAGCGCCACGCTCGCGCGGCACCCGTCCACTCGAAGCCCATCTTCTCCATCGTCATGCGGTCCGGCAGCGAGAGCCGGTCCGGCCGGATGTCCGTGCCGATGTAGACGCTGTCGTCGGCGACGAAGAGACCGAGATCCTGGGAGACGGGGATGTACTTCTGCAGGAGCTGCAGGGCCTGGAGGAAATGGCGGCCTTTCATTCGTCGCTCGCTTTCTCTTTGCGCTTCTCGGTGTTGTGGGTCCGGTCGTCGCGACACCATCCGCAGGAGCCGCCGGTCCGACAGGCCCGGCAGAACCGCCCGGCCCGCCGGTACGGTTTCCGCTTGTCCTTCCGCTTGGGGTAATTCTTGTCGAAGCTCACGTCGTCTTGGACTCGGTGTCGATGCGCCAGATGGTCTGGATGCCGCCCGAGCCCGGCTTGGTGATGTCCACCTGGCTGGACCGCACGTGCATGTGGGTCTGGACCGGGAAGTACATGCTCCCGATCTTGCCCTTGCGCGCGGCTGCGTAGAGCAGGCCCTGGGGGCTGTACTCCACGTGCAGCGCGACTTCCGGCGTGACGGCGGGCTCGGCTGCCCGCATGATGGTCTCGAGGCTGCTCGTCAGCTCGGCCGCGAAGGCGTCGAGCTGCCCCTCGGTCAGAAGCGGCTTGATCGCGCAGAACGATGCGCGGTAGTAGCTCCCCGCCGAATCCGAGATGTCCTGCTTCGCATTCTTGAGGACGTCTCGCCACCACGCAACGGCCGCGCTGATCGCATCGTTCATCGCTCTTTCCTCTCCAAAAGATGAATGATCAGGGCAGCGAGAGCGATGCCCGTTGCGAGCACTAGCCAGAGTTCAAAGCCCAAACGGGCCAATAGCTCCGGCAGGGGAACTGCCCTGACCATGTTCCGTAGGACGTGTTCACGAATGATTTCTGAAACGATTGCCCATTACCAACCGTCTATGCATTGGGAGCAGTGCGACCGGGAGAGCAGTTAGGAGTACCGAGCGGCTATCGAGCAAAGCCGTTATGAGGTTGCTTCCCGGGCGCGAGCTGCTATACTCTCGGAGGGGTAATAGGAGACCGTACCATGGAGCAACGCCTGAAGCAGTGCGTCAAGGTCGAGAAGCCGCTGGTCGGAGGCAAGCTCCGAGCCAAGAAGGGGTACATCTACTTCTGGACCGAAGACGGGATGCGCTGGTTCCGCCACAACGAGCGGGCCTACCGTAGCATGCGCCAGATCCGGTCTCTCGAGAACAAGCTGGCCAGACACTTCCCTGAAGTGAAGATCAAGAACCACGTCGACAAGCACGGGGAGCTGCCGGACGGTCTGGACAAGGGCGGCCTGCCGATCAAGACCTTCCCCCTGGTGTTCGGTGACGGGCGGCGCCGAGATCACCCCCGCCTGGAGCACCTGCAGAAGAAGATCGGCCAGCTAGAGCGTGAGAAGAAGGAGCTGCAGGCCATCGTCGCGCTGACCGGCGATGCCGATTTCGTGCCCACCGATTTCGTCACCAATCTAGGCTCCAACCTGGTGCAGGAGTACACTCGGCCGGACGGGACCAAGACGCTCGGCATGCAGATAGCGGGCGAGCCCGAGATCCGCCTGACCCGAGCACAGTGGCAGAACATGGTCGAGTTTCAAGAGGTCATCGTCGACGCGCTCCGGAAGTACGGAGAGCACGTCAAGCGCCGGACCTTGGGATACGACCGGAGCGCGCAGGACGCGCCGTCGGACGTCCACATGCCGAAGAACTGACCACTATCTGCAGGGCAGTTACAGATTGCCTGTCACACCGATAGGCCACTGCCGTCCTATTCCCGTCACCGAAACGGAGGATGGGATGAAGACCTGGGCGCTGCACCGCGAAGACCTGATGACCCGCGAGGAGTGGCTGAAGCTCCGTTCCCACCTGCAGGCCAAGTACGACCTGGCCGTCGCCCGCGACACCTGGACGGCGGTTCAGGATCTGGTCATCTGCTTCACCGCCATCTACACGGGCCTGCGCCGGATGGAGCTGGCCGGACTTCGGCTCGGTGACCTGCACCTGACGAATGAGAATCCCTTCATCGTGGTCCGCCACGGTAAGGGTGACAAATTCCGCGAGGTCGTGATCTCCCCGAGCACGCGCGCGATGCTGAAGTCCTTCCTGCGCTCGCAGCACGTGACGCCCGAGGACGCGCCGGATCGCTTCCTGTTCGTCCCGCAGCGCGGCGAGCACTACACCCCGGACGGGATCTACCGGGTCTGGAAGACGGCCTGCCGCGAAGCGGGCATCCGCGAGGTCTCCATCCACAAGGCCCGGCACCTGTACTGCACCACCCTCTACGCGGTGAAGAAGGACGCCCGGTTCGTGCAGCGGCAGGCCGGACACACGCGCCTGACCACGACGCAGGTGTACATCGACATCACCGACGTGGACGCCAACGAGAATCTGGTCCTTCTCGATAAGGCTTTGACGCAGCGTCCTACGGTGCATGAATCTGTCGGAGGCGCTGGCTGCCGCACAGCGTAAGTGCTCCTGCGGCAACCGCGTCCACCGTTGTCAAACCCGCTGTAGGGCCTGCGCCCAGACTCACGCCAGAAGGCAGGCCCGCCACACCGCGAATCTGATGGCTCGAGGTCTCTGCGGCCGGGGCTGCGGTCGTACCTACTACCCTGGGAAGCCCTACTGCGCCGTGTGCATCGACGCCTACATCGCCCGGAACAAGCGCAACCGTCTCCTGGCGCGCGACGCGGGCGTCTGCCGCGACTGCAGGAAGCCCGCCGAGACCGGCCATCGCAGATGCTCAGTGTGCGCGGAGAAGCATCGGCAGTACAACCTGGATCGCTCCGAGCACCTGAAACTCAAGGGGCGATGCCGTAGTTGCGGCAAGCCGCGCCACCTGTATTCGAGCAATTTCTGCCTCTCCTGCCATCTTCGGAAGCTGTGCGGCGACCGCCTGGGCAACCCGCAGTACGCGCGTCTCATGGCCGCCCGGATGGACGAGCAGAACGGCGTGTGCTACCTCTGCCGCATCACGCCCATCGCCATCGGGGTGAACGCCGAGCTGGAGCACATGTACCCGATCTCGCGGACCGAGTTCGGGGCCGACAGCCAGAATCCCGAATACTGGCGCTGGGCCTGCCAGCCCTGCAACAGCCGGAAGAGCGACCTGACGGCCTACGAATTCTGGGCGCTGTACCCGGCCCGCAATCCGGCCATCGCCTAAAGGTCGTGGCGCCGCGTCCTACAGAGCGTCGGAGGAAATCATGAGCAATCGGCATCCGAGGCGTCGCAACAAGATCAAGCCCTTCCCGATGACGTCGCGCGACGTGATCTGCGCACAGTGCGGTAAGGCCACCAATCGCAAGAAGACCAAGGCCATCGACCGGGGCGAGGGCAAGGCCACCCCGAGTCGCGTCTGCAGACCCGCCTGCGAGAAGTCATAGAACATGACATTCTTCCAACGGGTCTGGTGCCGCCTGTTCGGCCATCGCCTGAACTACTTCGCGTGGCGGTTCCACAACGACACAGTCTGTTGGCGGTGCGGGGTCGATACTACCAGCGAAAAGGGCAAGACCTAGAGCTTCGGCAGCACCGGCACACCCGACAGTGCCACCACCACCTTCCGGATCGTGTCCTGGGCCGGGACGAACATCTCGCGCTCCCAGTGCGAGATCGTAGACACCGACACATCGGCTTTCCTGGCGAGCCCGCGCATCGACAGCCCCCGGCGGGTCCTCTCTCGCCGCAGTCTCTTCCCCGTCATTCCTTCTGAGTGTATCGGCACAGCCATGGTCGGCCATTATTTATAACGAATCACTTTTGAACGACATTGAACACGTGCTATAATCCACCGAACGACCGGGGTGGGAGAAGGCGCTGGGGCAGTTTGGATACATACGACCTTGGATGTCACACGTCACCTGTACTATTTTCAGGCAGACAATAGTGAACGTCGGTCGTCATATTTAATGTGGAATGGGTATGGGGCAAGAAACGAGCGTTCGGACCTGGAGGCATCCGGCGTCGTTGATCCGAGGGAGTAAGAGAAGGGTGAGCCATGACGGAGAATAGGATTGAACGTCTGCAGAGCATACAACTTCTCCGTGGAGTTCCTGCGCCGGACACGCAGGCCGCGCTGTTCAACGAGATCCACTTCGGCCGGGGCATCCTGATGCGGACGGATTCCAAGAGGGTCTCGGTTTGGGCCGTAAGGTTCGCGGGAGTCCTGTTCAAGATCGTTGTCGACGCGCAGCGCCATGAGCTGGCGTCGGTGATCGAGATCGAGGACGAGGATTTGCGCGCGTGCGACTGCGGGCACAAGCATTGTCACAAGTCCTGCAAGGCCGTCACGGTCCTGGACGAGTCGGCAACGCCGTGCTGCTGTCAGAAGTGCGAGTGTCCGTTGTGCCAGAAGTACGATGCGGTGAAGCTGTAGGGTTCGTGCGACCGGGGTTCTAATCTTTCGTTCTCTGAACTGCTCGACGGGCGCGCTGTACACGCGCCCGCCTTCTATCCCTTCGGCGCCCTTGCGGCGCGGATCTTGGCAATCTCGAGAGACTCTCTCACGCACTCCGGCACCGGCCGCTCGGACTTGATGCGGTCGATGACCGCCTGAATCGGCGGCGCCTGGGCGCCCAGCACGATGGAGTTGGCCGCGTGCTCGAACGCCACCTGCAACATGCGCCCGCGCCCGAGGTCCGTGGCGAGGCACAGCTCGGTCAGCGTGTCGTCCGCTTCGTCCTGCACCTGGATGATGCGCTGTTCCATGCCTCGTAGGACGTGCACACAAAAAGGTTTTCCCCACACGTCTGACGGATCATGAGCGACGAATACTTCCGCGACTTCACCCGGAAGACGCTGGAGCGGATGCGCCCGGAGCAAGCACAGCGGGCGAAGAACAAGCCTCTGTGCCTCTGGGGCGGCTACGTCGAGCTGGACAAGTCGTGCTGCTGCCCCTTCGGCGAGGGGCTCGGGATCGACCCCACCAAGATCGTGGACGACGAGCGCGACCGCATCGACTTCGCCATGTACTCGGCCGCAACCGAGGCCGGATTCCTGGACGTGACCGACGAGCAGAAGAACCCTATCTTCGTGAGCGGCCTGTCGCTTCTCAGCGAGCACGAGGTCCGGAAGGCGCTCGAGGTCGCCGCCGCAAGACAAGAGTGAATATCCGGAGCCCCGGAACACAGCTTCGGCTGGCGCTTCCGGGTGCTCCGGACGCGCGATATGAAATGGAGAAGGCCATGAAACTGCGACCCCTGAACAGCACCGTCATCGTCTGCCGCGAGAAGGAAGAGACCAAGTCGCCCGGCGGCATCCTGCTCCCCGAGCAGGCGCGCGAGGTCCCGAACCGGGGCCGGATCGAGGCCGCGCCCAAGGACTGCGAAGTCAAGAAGGGCGACCGGGTCCTCTTCGGGAACTACACGGGCAGCGAGATCAAGGTCGACGGCAAGTCGTACCTTGTCCTGAACGTGAAGGACCTGCTGGCAGTGGTCGAGGAGTGAGACGCACCGTCTTCATCCAGCGCAGCATCGACGGCAAGATCCTCTACTTCCGGCCCGCTCCTGACAAGCGCTGGGACTTGATGGTCGACGAGCCCGGCGGCTCGCGGTACACGTTCCAAGAGCTGCAGCCTGGTGAGGGCCGCTTCTTCCACATCACACCGGCCCGCCCGCCGAAGCGCTGACGCGTCCCCTGTCCAAGGGGGTGCATGGATCATCGAATTCGGGCCGCTCTTCGGCTGATCGGCATCATCCTGGCCACGTCTCTCCTAGCCGCCCTTGCAGCCACCGCTCTGATCGCATTCTTCTACGAGTGCGCACGCGCGAAGGGCGCTCTGCAGGTGCCCTGATGACGGACAAGATCCTCACGCCCGAGGAAGAAGACTTCAAGACCGTCTCGTTCTACTTGCAGAACCCGCCGCGCAACAAGCAGGAGCTGTACGCCTTCCTCAAGGCGCTGACCGGCGAGGCGATGCCGCACACTGCCTGCTGCCCGAACCACGCCGCCCCGTTCGACTACATCTGGAACTCGTACCGGATGGACCTGCCGGAGTATCGGGGCAAGGGCTCGCGCAACCTGATCTACGTCGGCCCGCGCGGCGGTCACAAGTCTCTGTCCGTCGCCAAGCTGATCGCCGCCGAGCTGCTCACCAAGCCCCAGTGCTGGACCGTCGGCATGGGCGCCATCGAGACGCACGCCAAGGACACGTACCAGAACGTCATGCGGTACCTGTCTCACCCGGCCGTCGCGCTGGCCGGGATGGTCATGAAGCAGCTCATGGAAGAGACCCTACTGTCGAACGGCTCGAAGTACAATCAGGTCTGCGCCACCTGGGCGGGCACGAACGGGAAGCACCCGCAGAAGCTCCGCACCGAAGAGAACGACCTGGTCTCCGACCCCGGCGTCATTGATCAGGCCAAGATGATGCCCTCCACCCACCACGGCCTGCGCGCGCACATGACCTTCGTGTCCACGCGCAAGTGGGAAGACGGGATCATGGACGGCCTGGTGGAGAACGCCGAGGCGCGCAAGAACGAGGTTCTGGTCTCCTGCTACAAGGACAGCGCCGAACGCTGCTCCGAGGAACGCCACGGCCCGGCGTCCGACAAGCTCTACGAGGTCGAGGACATCTTCAACGAGGGCAAGACCGTCCAGTTCAAGGCGTACGCCAACTGCGAGACCTGCCCGCTTCTCCCGTCCTGTCGCGGCGACCTGGCCAAGGCCCACAAGTCCGGAGTCGTCTCCATCGACGACCTGATCGCCGAGTGGGTGGACATGGACCGCGAAGTCTGGAAGTGGGAGAAGGAATGCGTCCGGGGGCGCGGCACCGGCAAATACTTCAGCTTCTGGGACAGCGTCCTGAACTCCGGTCACCACCCCTACCGTCCCGACATCGAGTGGGTCGATCTCTCCTTCGACTTCACGGGCGGCGGTGAGGACCCGACGGCCATCGGATTCTGGCAGACCGACGGCCTGGTCCCCGGGCGCCCCATGGAGGGCGACGGACCCAACGACTACCAGATCGCGGAGAAGATGTACGACGGTGCCAAGACCGACGACTACGTCGCCAAGGACCTGTACGAGTTCATCAACGACAACGGCTACAAGCGCATCCGCTACATGTTCGGCGACTCGGCCGCCATGACTTGGATCAACCAGTTGAACAACACCGAGCCGCACGGCCACAAGAACTTCTTCAAGATCCGTCCGGTCCGCAAGATCGAGCGCACCGAGGGCTGGAAGCTGTTCCGGCAGCGCATTCGAGACAACAGCGGTTGGCGCCACTGCTTCATCGACGCGGCCTGCACCCACACCAAGCGGGAGATCAAGAACGCCCGGCCGAAGAAGTCGGACCCCAACGACATCGCCGACGCCTGCTCGGATCACTTCCTGGATCAGGCGCGGTATCGGTTCGTCGAGCTGCGCTACCACGGGATGCGCCAGCCGAACATCCGGATCATCGGCGGGAGCCCCGAGGGGACCATCCTCCAGCCCGGCGGCAATTCCGGGGTGGAGCGGTCCAAGAGTAAAGACAGCCTGTATCTCCCGCGCTATCTTCGCACGGGGGACGACGAAGACGACGACTAGGGGCATCCATCGCCATGCGGTACGTGCAGTTCCTGAAGGACCAGTTCCAGAACTTCGTCAACGGGGTGCCGCGTGAGCAGGTCGAAGAGACCGTCATCGCCCTTCGAACCCCCGTCGCGAAAGCGAAGAAATCCCAGCCGCAGGCTTCCGACGATCCGATCTTCGACGATCTGCGCACGCCCATGGTGGCAGAGCGCTACACCGAGGCGGACCTTCGGGACTTCCTGAACCTCTACTCCTCGCACACCTGGACGTTCCGCTGTGCCAACACCATCGCCACGGCAGCGGCGACGGTCGATTTCGTCTTCAAGAAGGGCAAGGACGAGATCGAGGAAGAGGACCGGAGCGGCTTCCTGAAGCAGCCCAACTTCTTCCAGACCTGGTACGATCTGTTCGAGACCACCTTCCTGCATCTCGAGCTGGCGGGCAACTCGTTCTGGGAGATCCAGCGGCAGGACAAGGAGATCGTCAACATCTTCCCGCTGCGCCCGGACCGTATCACCATCGTGCCGGATGCCAAGAAGCGCGTCCTGCAGTACGAGTACAACGTCAACGGCGAGATCATCCGCTACGAGCCCGAAGAGATCCTGCACCTGAAGTACGCTGACGCGAAGGCCGAGTTCTGGGGCATCGCGCCCGCGTCGGCCGCGCGCAATACGATCACGCTGGATTTCTACGCCATCGCCTGGAACAAGGACTTCTTCAACCACGGCGCCGAGCCCGGCTTCGTTCTCGAGACCGAGAACACGCTGACGGACATGGCGTTCAACCGGCTCCAGAAGCTCTGGGGCAAACGCCATCGCGGCAAGCCGCACGAGTTCGCGCTGCTCGAAGAGGGCCTGAAGTACAAGGCCGTCACGTCGAATCACGCGGACATGCAGTATCTGGAGGGCCGAGACAAGAACGCCGAGGAGATCGGTGGCGCCTACAACGTGCCCCCGTTCTTCCTGGGTCGGGACGGTGGCGGCCCGCCCAACGAGCAGAAGAAGCGACTCTACCAGACGAACGTCATCCCGAAGCTGACGAAGCTCGGCAAGTTCCTGAACGCCTTCCTGTTCTCGTCTCAGGGTGTGCGCATCGACTTCCTCACGAAGTCGCTGCCCATGATCATCGAAGACGAGGAGATCAAGGCGCGCATCGCCCAGTCGAACGTCAACCACGGCATCTGGACCCAGAACGAGGCGCGCCACATCGAGTGGGGCATGAAGCCCGTGGCCTGGGGCGACACGTGGTGGCAGTCGGTTGGTCTGTTCGACACTCAGAAGCCCGAGACCCGTCCGGTGCAGGGTGGCATCGCCGGGGATTTGCCCGGCAATGCAGGTTCCGGCGCTGGCAAGTCGTCCGGATTCAATCATCCTTCGCAGATTCCGGCTCCTACTTCGAAGGGCTGCACCTTCGAGTCCGATGGAGTGGACTTCGAGAAGGCCGACGAGATCGGCATGGTCCCCATCCTCAAGATGGAGGTCCGTGAGCCCGACTGGGCCGACAAGCAGGAAGTCGAGGACTGGCAGCAGTTCATGTTCTGGAAGCAGCTCGTCGGACCGGACGAGCTGGAGCTGCGGCGTCAGTTCCGTGGCTTCTTCAAGGGACAGGGCGAACGCATCCTGCCGCGCATCGCGCATCTGTGGCCGATGCACAAGGCCGAGGAGAGCGGCGACGCCCGCAAGATCGCCATCGTGGAGATCCTGAAGCTGCTCTTCGACGAACAGCTCGAGGAGAACGTCCTGCGCTCGTTCATGGTTCCCATCGCCGAGAACTCGGTCCGCAAGTACGGCCAGAATCTGCTCACCACCAAGAACATCCCGATCCCCTTCCGCATGAGCGACCCGAACGTGCGGAAGTTCATGGAGAAGTACACCGCGTCGCAGGTCCGCCACATCAGCGAGACCACCCGGCAGATCCTGAAGGACCAGCTCCTGAAGGCAGCCGACGCGGGCGAGCCCATCAAGGCCGTCCTCGCGCGCGTGCGCGATGCGTTCGACGGCAATGTCTCGGTGGCCCGCGCCCAGCGCATCGCGCGGACGGAGCTGGTCACCATGTCCAACAACGCCCGCCTGCTCGCGGCCCAGCAGTCCGGCGTCCTGACCCAGAAGCGGTGGATCTCCGAGAAGCTCCCCACGACCCGGCAGGAGAAGACCGGCGCCAACCACATCAATATGCACGGCATCCAGATGGCCATCAACCAGCCGTTCGAGGTCCCCAACCGCAAGGGCGGCGTCGACCTGATGGACGTCCCTGGCGCCAACTCCGGATCGGCCGAGAACGTCTGCAACTGCGTCTGCGTCGCCAGCTTCTCCGGCAATCGCGACGCCTTCGCCGACCTGATCGCGCCCCCCGACGAGGTCCCGCCGGACGCCAAAGTGATCGGCAAGTTGGCCGATCAGATTGCTGCCCTGGAGAAGTGCAACGCCGAGCTGGCCGAGCAGCTTCAGACTCTTCTCGCCGACGCCGAGACGGAGCCGGAACCCGATCCCGAACCGCCAGCGCCCCCGGCTCCCCCCGCGCCGAACGTCACGAACGTGACCGTGAACGTGGCGCCGTCGCCCGCGCCCAACATCACCAACCAGATCGACGTCAAGCCCTCCGATGTGAAGGCGCCGGACGTGAACGTGGAAGTCGACGTGAATCCGACCCCGATCAACGTGGAGGTCGAGGCACCCGACGTGCACATCGACAACCACAATCAGATCGACGTCGAGCCCGCTCCCGTGCAGGTCGACAAGGCCGCCCCGCAGCCGGTGATCGTCAACGTGCCCGCGCCCATCGTCACCGTTGAGGTCCACCCCGAGATCAAGGCTCCGGACGTGCACGTGGAGGTCAATCCCGAGATCAAGATCCCGGCAACGACCGAGAAGACCACGATCATCCGCGACCCGAAGACCCGCGAGATCAAGGGTAGCATCAAGGAAATCACTCCGGAGAACCCGGCGTGAGATCCATCTCCGGCCCGCGTCCTGCCCGCAAGATCCGTGAGACCAGCGGTCCTACCATCCTGACGCTGGACGACATTCCGGACGGCTACCTGCTCGCCCGCGACGGCTCGCTGGTGGCGGGCGTCGACCCCAGCGGCTTCGCGCCGGTCGCAGTCATGGCCTGGAAGGAACACGTCCGGGCGGCGACCACCGCCAACGGGACGCTGGCCACCGCCTTCGAGAACGGCGACACCATCGACGGAGTCGCCCTCGCCACGGGCGACCGCATTCTGATCAAGAATCAGACGTCTCAGGACGAGAACGGCATCTACGTCGTCGCCGCTTCGGGCGCGCCCACACGCGCTACGGACGCCAACACGGCCGCCGAACTGGAGAGCGCCGCCGTCTTCGTCGACGAGGGCACGATCAACAAGAACACGGCCTGGGTGCAGACGACCGACAACTTCACCCTGGGCAGCGGCAACGTCGTCTTCGCACAGTTCGACGGCGGTCAGCTCACGGCCGGGGCCGGACTCACTCGCTCGGGCGACACCATCGACGTGGGTGCCGGAGACGGCATTCAGGTCAACGCGAACGATGTCACGGTCAAGCTCGACGGGGCTACGCTCACCAAAGGCGCGGGCGGTCTGAAGGTCACCAACCCCGCCATCGGGGACATCGGATGCGTGGCCGCGCGAGTGGCGAACTTCTCCATTCCCAACAACACCGATACGTCCCTGATCTTCGATACTTCCAAGTATGACACCGACTCCATGCTGGATATCGGTGGAGCCCACCCCGAGCGCATCAAGTTTACGACGGCCGGGAAGTATTATTTGCTGGCGCACATGGAAACCCTGTTCAGCGTCGGCACCGATCTGTGGTGCGACGTCGCACTGAACGGCACCAAGATCAAGCGGTTCACGGCCTACTTTGGCCATGCTGGGATGGCGCTTCTTTGCGTTTTCGAGCGACAGTTCGCCGCAAACGATTACATCGAGTTCATCTTCTACCAGATCGCGGGCGGCGCGGCCGATCTCGGCGACGAGATGGGAACTGGCGAAGGTCTCACTGTAGCCGCGAGACGGGTGGCATGATGAAACAGCTCGGCCCCATCGACCCGAAGACCTTCGACGGCGCGCAGTTCGGAGCGATTCATTCTCTCGTCAGAGGAGAGTTCTTCGCCAAGGAAGTGCAGGGCGAGATGTTCATCTTCGCGCCGGACTCTGTGCCTGACGATGCCCAGCTCGTCTTCGTGCTGCCAAAGACGGAGCCGAAGAAGCTCGCGGCCGCCATCATCGCCGACAACCTGAACAACGACGTCGAATGGGCGAAGCTGTCGACGGACCAGAAGCTCGACCGCCTACGTGCCTCGCTTCTCAAGAGCGCGGCGCTGCAGATCAGCGGGAAAGCGGACCCTGCGGAAATCCAGAAAGCCTTGGTAGCTGAAGCGGAGGTCGCATCCCCGTGATCGAGATTCATCCGACCGAAGTCGTGGAATATGAGTTCACCGTCCTGGACGATGACGGCGTCCCCGTCACTGGCCTGACCGACGGCGACTTCACCAAGACGCTGGTTATCGACGGGACTGGCAGCGGCGGCACCGTTACGATCACGGAAGTCTCGGTCGGCATCTACACCTACTCGTTTGCCGCCGGAGCCACCGGCCGCTACTACCTGCAGATCACCTGCACCGATCCGAACGTCACGACCGTCTGGGACGAGGACTTCCGATGCGTGATCGGCGACGAAGTCTTCGTCGGCCGGAACAACGTGATCGTCAGCACGGTGGCGCGCTTCGAGTTCCTGATCCTGGACCGCAACAAGCTCCCGGTCACGGGCATCTCGTCCTTCGGCGACAAATTCATCTCCAAGAACGGCGCTGACCAGAGCGTGACGGGCCTCGCCGTCTCCGAGATTGGATCGACCGGAAGATACACCGTCACCTACACCCCGGCCACCACGGGCGTCTGGGTCATCATCGTGGGCGACCAGATGCGCGGCTACTGGAAGGCCGTCTTCGATGTGGTGGTCAGCTCCACTCTCACCGCATCCGACATCCGGATCGAGATGGACAACAACTCCACCAAGCTCGCGCGCGTCGACGTCGCAGTCTCCACCCGTGCCACGCCCGCCGATGTCCTGGCTGCCGTGGCGACCGTGGTGCTCGACCCGGCCACGCTCTCGGCCATCGCCGACGCGCTCCTGGATCGTGCCGACGCCATCGACGGCAAGACGCCGCGCGAGGCACTGCAGATCATCGGCGCGACCACGTCCGGTGAGTCCAGCGGTGACCCCGGGACTCCGACGTTCAAGGGTCTCGATGAAGTGACCGACCGCGTGGCCGCCATCGTGGACGGCGACGGGAACAGAACGTCCGTCACCTACCTCCCGTGACGACCTATCCATATCTGGGCAAGCCTGGCGGCGCAGTGCCGCGCGTCGGCCGCGTCGATCCACAGCAGATGGTGGTGCGCCGTGGCAATATGCTCGTCGGCGCAGACATCCCGGTCGGTGTGCTGTCGATTCACTGGAACCAAACGCCGGAAGGCGAGATCGACGGCGTCAACGACACGTTCATCCTGCCGACCGAGCCGCAGGTCGAGAACTCCATCATGCTCTTCAAGAACGGCCTACTGCTGGTCCAAGGTAGTGACTACGCCGCTGTTCTCGACGCGGTGATTTTTGACACTCCTCCGGAAGTGGGGTCTGTCCTGTTGGTGACGTACCAGTAAGAGGCAATCATGCCCAGCACGCAGATCAACGGCGGCACCCAGATTCAGGACGCCACCGTCACCAACGCCAAGCTGGCGGGCTCCATCACTTCGGCCAAGCTCGTCGACGGCGCCAACTTCGTCAAGAAGGACGGCTCGGTCACGATGACCGCCGATCTCCCGCTGGGCGGGTTCAAGGCGACCGGCGCGGCCGACGGCATCAACCCCGGCGATTACGTCACCATGCGCCAGTTGGACGCGGCCAAGCAGGGCCTGGACGTGAAGGCTTCCGCGCGCGCGGCCACGACCGCCGTGCTACCCGCGTGCACGTACGCGAACGGCGCTTCGGGCGCAGGCGCGACCCTGACCGGGAACGCCAACGGCGCGCTCGCCGCGCAGGACGGGATCACGCTCGTCCTCAACGACCGGCTGCTGGTCAAGAATCAGGCGGCCCCGGAACAGAACGGCATCTATGCCGTCACGCAGGTGGGCACGGGCGGGACGCCCTTCATCCTGACGCGCGCGGTGGACGCCGACACGACCGCCAAGACCACGGGCGGGATGCACGTCTTCGTCGAGGAAGGCACGACCCTGGCCGACACCGGCTGGGTGCTGACCACCGACGGCGCGCTGACCATCGGCACCACGGCCCAGAACTTCACCCAGTTCTCGAGCGCCGGGACGATCACGGCTTCCACCGGCCTGACCAAGGTCGGAAGCGACATCCGCGCGGTGGCCGGGAACGGCATCGACGGCGCTTTCCCCGGCGGCGCGCTCGCCGTCAAGGCGGCCGACACGTCGATCACGGTGGCGTCCGGCGGCATCAGCGTTTCCACGGCGTTCGTGACGTCTCACAAGGTCACGCGCGAGACCCCGAGCGGCACCATCAACGGCTCGACCACGGTGTTCACGCTGGCCAACACCCCGGTGGCCGGGACCGAGGAAGTCTTCCTGAACGGCATCCTGCAGGAAGCGGGCGCCGGGAACGACTACACGATCTCCGGAACCTCCATCACCATGCTGGCCGCGCCGCTGACCGGGGACCGTCTCAAGGTCAACTACTGGAAGTAAACGATGCCTCCGACCGTCGTCCGCTCCGGGCAGATCCTGGACGGCAGCCTGACGGACGTCGACGTCGCTGCCGCCAACAAGGACGGTACGGCCGCAACGCCGTCGCTGCGCACCCTTGGCACGGGAGCCCTGCAGGCGGCAGCCGGGAATGACGCACGTCTCGGACTCAACATCGACTCGGACGCTCGCGTCTTCCAGTCCCCGCTGGTCACGAACGGCACCTTCCTACTGATCAGCGGGACGGCCTACTTCGTCTACCTAGGCCGGACGCTCCAGTCCTTCACTCCCAAGTTCGTGGAGTTCTTCATGTCTACGGCCGGGGCCGGAGCCCAGACGGCCGAGATCGGCTTCTTCTCGACGCCGAATGCCCCGGGCAAGGCCGGGCAGACTCTCACGAAGCTCGCGACGTCCAACGCGCTCGACTCGCTCACCGCCACCCTGACGGTCAAGCGCAACACGTCTGCCCTGGCTATCGCCATCGCGGCCGGTGTTCACCTGTGGGCGGGCATCCGTGTCGCCATGGCCACGACCCAGCCGACGCTGCGCGGGCTGCAGGACGACTGGGGCGAGGCACAGATCCTCGCGCTCGCGGGCGCGGGCACGTTCGCGGCGACCGCCACCTTCGCCGGGGCTGTCCTGGCTGCCGCCACCCAGATCACCTGCCCGGCGCTCCGAGCCACGATGGATTGAGTCGTGAACAGATTCTTCTCGGGCTCGTCCTGGTCCAGCACGATGTTCGGCACGACTCTGTTCCACGGAATCGAGTCCTCCGTTGAAACAGGTGACGGCCACTTCTGGGGAAGCAAGTTCTGGTCGGGCTCCATGTTCTCGACCACCTTCTTCGCCGGTCGCCGCGTGGCCGCTCCCGTGATCGCGCCCGGCTGCTCGCCCCAGCGCCAGCGCCTGCCCATCATCGACGACGGCGACAGCGACGAAGAGGAATCGCTGTTCGCACTCGGCGAAATCTGAGGTCGTTTCGTCGACGACCGGTCCAAGCCTATATCAGTGAAGACATCGAACGCACACGGACACATCAACCACTACTTGCACGCACCCTGCGCGCTCCATGTCCAAGTCTACGGAGACGCAAATGCTGCAGCCTAAGTTCAAGTACCGCATCCAGTACGGCAACCGGGTGAAGTACGCCAACGTGATCGACTTCAACAGGAACAGCGGCGTGCTCACGGTCGACGGCATCGTGACCATGATCTACCACCCCGAGCATCTCAAGATCACCAGCACCGAAGAATTGAAGACCGAACCGGACGGCCCGCAGGAGCGTGCTGCCGTGGGCGGACTCGCATTGTAGGAGCATCGGATGAACACCATCGAAGCACCCAAGGAACTCACGTACGGACCGCACGAGGCGAAGGGTCGCCCCTTCCTGAAAGAGGGGACCTGGCTGTTCCTCATGGTCGGGGCCGACAAGTTCTACGCGAAGGTCAAACCCGAGGACGTCCAGAAGGCGCTCGCGGGAGAGATGTTCGAGGCACACCACGTCGTGACGGCCAGCATGCAGGGGCAGGGAATGCTCTTGGCGCCGCTCGTCGCGACGGTGGACCCCTGGTACATCAACGGCACGCTGATCAGCGGGCTGTCGTTCATGCACCCGACGTCGGCCGCCAAGATGGACGACACGGTCTCGAAGGCGTTCAATCCGCCCACGATCATCACCGCAAGAGCAACGGACATCCCCGTGACGGGCAAGATCCATCTGGGCTAGGCGATGGTCGCGCCGCATTGGGTGGGTGGTCAAGTGGAGCTATTCCTTCGGTGGAAGGATCTCGAGTTCCCCGCGACCATCGACGCCGATGGGGATCTGCGGTTCCTTTGTCCGTGGTGCATGAACCGGATCGCTCTGCAGCCGCACGCCTTCAAGATTGAAGGGCAAGAGGTCCGGTCCACCGGCATTGTGACCTGCCGGGTCGACGAGTGCGGAGTCTGGTACGAGATCGTGCACGGGCGCTTCGTGCTGTGGGAGCCGCTCGGATGCGACATGTGGCTGCGACATCGCCAGTGGTACGCGCCGCAGCTAATTCACCCTGTTTGGAAAACGCGCAATGAGCGACGCAAACGCTGAACCCATCATCGACTTCACGCTCGAGAACACGGCCAAGCGCCGCATGCTCTACCTGAAGCGGCCGACCGGCGCCCCCATCCCTGTGGGGATGAAGTGGCACTGCGTCTGCGGCGCCGTGAACGTGATGAACGCGAACGAGAACCAGTATTGCACGCAGTGCGGGAGCCGCCTGCGCAATCAGGTGAACGACAACGCGCAGAACGGATACTTCACCACGGTGGTCGTCACCCACTTCAACCTGGGCGTCCCGCCCCCGCGTCGCTGACGCGGTGTGTTGTCCAAGTAAGTAGGACGGGACAACACATGACGACCCCCAAGAAGCCGATGTCGCACGCAGAGCAGTATTGCGTCGACCACATCATGAAGGACAAAGCCGGGAAGGCTTACCCCTTCGACCAGTGCCTGATCGACCGCAAGGCCGACGGCTACTCCGACGAGAGCGCGCAGCGCATCTGCGGCGCCATCAAGGCGGGCACGGTCCACAAGAGCGCAGGCGGCACATTCACCACGGAGAAGCAGGCCGACGGCAGCCTCAGATGGGCCGCCGACTTCGAGTTCGCCAAGAAGGTCGACGAGGAACACCTGGTCTACGGGATCGTCTACGAACCCGACGTCATCGACGCTCAGGATGACTCGGCAGGCGCCGCCGACATCGAGAAGGCCGCCCACAATTTCATGATCAACTCCCAGCGAGTGAAGATCATGCACAAGGAGAACGCCGGGCCGCGCGTCTCCATCGTCGAGTCGTACATCGCGCACGACACCTTCCGTCTGGGCGACCAGATGATTCGAAAAGGCTCCTGGGTTCTCGTGGTCAAGATCCACGACGAGGCCCTGTGGCAGCAGGTCAAGAAGGGCGACCTGACCGGATTCAGCATGGGCGGAAGAGCGCGCGCTGCGTAGTGCGTTTCGAGTTCCGCTGTCCAAGAGAGTGTACGCGAGAGAAACCTATGCGGCTCACCGACATCGAAGTGGAAGAAGTCAGCCTTGTGGACAAGGCGGCGAACAAAAAGAAGTTCGCGTTCTATAAGAGCGACACCGCAGAGGAAAAGAAGGCGGCGGAAGAGAAAGCCGCAGCCGAGGCGAAGGCCAAGAAGGATGCGGAGGACGCGGCAGCCAAGAAGGCCGCCGACGAAGCCGCAGCCGCGAAAGCGAAGGCGGAAGCCGACGCAAAGGCCAAGGCCGAATCGGAAGCCAAGGCGAAAGCAGAGGCCGACAAGAAGGCGGCGGAAGAGAAAGCCGCAGCCGAGGCGAAGGCCGTTCAGGAAGACGCCGAGAAGAACCGCAAGGCAGCGGCCGACGAGGCGGAAGCCAAGGAGCTGGCAGAGCTGATCGCCAGTCAGAAGGAAACACTCGACCTGCTCGCGCAGGTCTAACGCGCCCCTTTCATCGACACCACATCGAACTAGCCGACCTATCGCCGCACACGTTGTGCTGCACGGCCTTGGAGTCTTCAGCAAGTACAGAACGAGAATTGCCATGGGCAACACGAAGCTCCGGGCGGACGCGGCGGCCAACAACGAGGCCATCAAGAAAATGATCGCCGACAAGGCGACGCAGGGCATGACCAAAGACCAGTTCGAGAAGGAGCTGGACAAGCGCATGGCCGACGAGCGTCAGCGCACGCTCGGCGAGATGCGGAAGGGCCAGTACCACCCCGACCTGGTCCGCAACCCGGACAAGTTCGAGAACCTCGAGATCCTGATGGAGAAGTCGGATCGGGGCGACGTGGTCGAGTTCCAGAAGTGGAACGACGACATCGTCATCCTGTCCAGCCTCCTGAAGGTGCATCCGCAGGAGCTGAAGCACTTCAAGAAGTACGCCCCGAAGTTCAAGGGCAACGGCTCGTCCGAGATGGCGAAGGCCATGGCGGCGCAGACCGCGTCGCAGGGCCTGGAGTGGATTCCGACGGACTTCTCCACCGACCTGTTCGACCAGTACCACCTTCTGACGAAGGTGGCCGACCTGTTCGACGAGGTCAACATGCCGTCGAACCCCTACAAGCTGCCGTTCGAAGGCGACGACCCCGACACGGTCCTGGGGCACGAGTACAACGACGGCGACACGTCCGAGATCGCGTCCGATGACGCGGGCACGGGCAACAACACGATGACCGCCGTGAAGCTGACGACCCGCGTCAACTTCTCGGAGGAGCTGACGGAGGATTCGATCATCCCCGTCCTGCCCATCATCAAGAAGAAGATGGTCCGCTCCATGGCCATGGGCGTCGAGAGCGCGCTCCTGAACGGCGACACCACGTCGCCCCATCAGGACGTCGACACCACGTCCGCGACCGACGTGCGGAAGGCGTGGAAGGGGCTGCGCAAGCTGTCCCAGACCGCCAACGACACGACCCTGACGGCGGTCCCGGCCATCACGGAGATCCGCGCCATGCTCGCCAAGATGGGCAAGTACGGCGTGAACCCCTCCGACCTGGTCTGGATCTGCGGCGTGAAGGGCTACCAGAAGCTGAAGGGCATGACCGAGGTCCTGACGCAGGACAAGTACGGCCCCAAGGCCACCATCTTCAGCGGCCAGCTCGCGAGCCTCGACGGCATCCCCATCGTGGTCTCGGAGAAGCTCCGCGAAGACCTGAACGCGTCCGGCGTGCGGGACCTGACGACCCAGACGAAGGGCGTCCTGCTCCTGGCCCACCGGGGCTCGTTCCTGCGCGGCCTGCGCCGCCAGCTCACCGTCAAGCCCTGGATCGACCCGCGCACCGACGCGCAGTCGCTGATCCAGACGTGGCGCGGCTGCTTCATCGCGATGCGCGACGTCACGGCCGAGCCCATCGTGGTCAAGGGAGTCAACTGGGCGGTGTAATCGCCGCCTGACCAGTACACGGCATCCAAGGGGTCCGGGGCAGAAGTTGCTCCGGACCCCTTTTCTTTTCATCGAAGGACATCGAGCATGGGAAAGCTCTACGCCTGCCTCAACGTTTATCAGGAAGAGCACCTTCTCCCTGACTGCCTGCGCTCCGTTCGCGAGAACCTCCCCGAAGCCGAGATCATCCTGATCGACGGCGCCTACGAATCCTGGATTCTGCAGGTCAAGGTTCAGGCCGCCATGGAGTACGCCGAGGGCCACGTCGAGCTGGCCGAGAGCATGCTCCGGTTCGTCTCCCCGATCTCGACCGACGCCACCATCCAGATCGCCAAGGACTTCAAGGTCGAGCACATCGTGATGCCGCAGACGCAGTGCATGTGCGGCGGGAAGAAGACGCCGACCGGCTACTACGAGAAGGGCGCCTACCTGCCCTGGCCGTCGGAATGGCAGAAGCGCGCCCGCTTCTTCGACTTCGGACGGAACGGGGACTACTACTTCATCGTCGACGCCGACGAGCGGCTGCGTGGCAAGCCCGCGCCCCTGGTCGCCGACCACTACGCCGTGGTCCTGAAGCGCGACGACGACATCAGCCCCTACCCGGTGCACCGCGTCTTCAAGCACCGGCCCGGGATCAAGATGGAAGGCGCTCACATGGCGGTCTGGGCCAACGAGCTGGTGCAGGACCCGGCGACCAAGGCCGACGTGATCAAGCCGGTCCTGATGCGGAAGGACGAGGCACCGATCCTGCAGGGCTGCCACTTCGACCATCTCTTCGTCGGCCGCTACAAAGCCGATCAGGTCCGGACCCAAGCCAAGGGGGCGTACTACCGCAGGGGTCTGTCCAAGGAAGAGGAGAAGTTCCGCGCGGAACACGACATCTAATGCCGCAGATCGAGATCAAGGTATTCGGGACTGAGGACCTGATCGCCAAGATCATGAAGCTGAAAGGCTTCACGGCGAGCCCGGGGTTTCAGGCACTGATGCATGAGGCAGGCGACGCGTACGTGATGCTCGCGATGCGCGACGTCCCCAAGCAGTCGCGCCTGCTCAAGAAGTCCATCGGCTACACCGTCACGGGCGGCGCGCAGAACCCGACCCTTACCGTCGGCGTCGGCAACAACGACGTGAAGTACGCGTCCTACGTGGAGTACGGCACGAACCCGAGCGTCCGCACCGCGCGCATGAAGCGGTTCATGCACTGGTTTCAGGACGGCAGCGGGAAGACGATCCAGATCCCGACCGGTCTGAAAGGCGTCCCGCAGGGCGCCATGTCGGTCTTCGCCCGGTCGGTGAACCACCCCGGCACGCCGCCGCGCCCGTTCTTCTTCAAGCACTTCCCCGTCATCCGCGCCCGCTTCATGCTGGAGCTGCAGAGGCTCCTGGAGGCGGAACTCAACAGCGGGCCGAAGGCGTAGGCTCTCGAGAAATCTACCCATCTGACGTGCATGTTCTCGTTTGGAACGGTCCAAGAGAGTCCAAGCCCAAATTCTAGCCCCGCCTGGTTTCGAGTTTCACTGTCCAAGGTGTTGTAACGAGAGTGATACCATGCCCTTGGATGAAGCCCTTGCCTGGACCAGCCGCGACGCGGTCAAGGCACACCTGAAGATCACGGCCACGGACCTGGACGACGAGATCGACACCAAGATCAACGAGGCGTCCCGGCTGCTGCAGAGCTTCATCGGGCATTCGCTCAAGACCGACACCTACACGGAATACTTTGATGGCGACTGCACGAACACACTTCTGGTGAGCAACTACCCCGTCCAGTCGGTCACGAGCATCCACGACGACACCGCACGGGTCTTCGGCGACGACAAGCTGATCGACTCCGGCGACTACGTGTTCGACTCCAACGAGAACGAGAACGTCGGCACGATTCGTCTGTTCAAGGGCCACGGCATCTTCTATCGCGGGGTCCAGAACATCAAGGTCGTCTACGTCGCAGGCTTCGACGAGGTTCCGGAAGATGCCGAGCTGTCGTGCAAGCAGCTCGTCGCCTGGCTGATGAACCGCGCCGGGACCGAGGGCCAGACGTCGGCGTCGCTCGGCGGCAAGAGCGAGACCTACGAGATGGACGACATCCCCGAGTACATCAAGCGCGGCGTCCGGCGCTACAGAAAGATCGCCGCATAGGATACCCAATGGAAGAGTACAGGCTAATTCGGCTTGCGAAGTTGGGCGCCAATCTCACCCCCGAAGAATGGTCCCAGTGGCGAGTTGTAGTAGAGAAATCGGTAAATGGAATTACGGCCGAGGCTTTGAAACTGCATGGTACGGCTCGCCTACCACTGGCAGAGTTCCATAAAGATGGCGTACGACACCCCAATGCCTCAATCGAGTTTTACCCGACTCACGGAGAAATCAGGAAATATCGACTTTTCTTGGGTGCGGACTTCACCAACACGATCATCACGCACGCCGAATTTGTAGAAGGCATCCGTCTGACTTTTTTATGAGTTTCCGCTCGCTGCACTTCATGAATCAGAAGGCCACGATCCTCCGGCCCAACCTGTCGGTGGACGTGACAACGATTCGCGACCGCATCCTGGACGGATACGGGACCGTGAAGGTCAACGTCCCGATCTACCTCGAGCCCGAGGGGAGCGACGTGGTCTTCCACGAGCAGCTTGGCCACCTGGGCGTGAACACCTTCGTCGGCTATCTGCCCGGCCAGACGAACGTGCTGGTCAACGACGTCCTGCTGATCGAGAGCGAATACTACGAAGTGCGCGGCGTATTGGACTACGGCCGACAGGGATTCCACGTCCGGGTCGACACCGTCAAGAAGAACTTCCATCGAGCATAAGCTATGTCGGACATCATCCACCTTCAGGAAATCTGGGACGAGCTGGCGCGTCTGGCCGAGACACTGAAGGTCTCGCTCAGTCTCAAGGGCGTGTATCAGGGCGACTACGCCTTCCAGCCCACGGCCGGGATCTCGAACATGGTCAACGGCCTGTGGATTCACCCCACGCCGGAGATGACCAGCGAGCCCGACGACCTACCCCGGCGCCTGATCCAGCGCTACCGCTTCCGCTTCGTCTACGTCCGGCGGATCAACCTGAACGAGAACCCCACCAAGCAGATCGTGGCCGAGATCAAGGCCCTGATCAACATGTACACGTCCAAGTTCGACCTGCCCGACATCACGAACATGCCCGCGCACGCGCAGGTCCTCTGGTGCAACATCGCGTCGGTCGACTTCCAGCCGCAGGAAGACGACTTCACCGCCGGGGTGGCGGCCGACCTGAAGGCGGTCGCCTTCCAGATGGACTGCTTCGTCCGCACCCGCCGATAACCCGCCCTGCAGGCTGCAGGCGTTTCGGGGTCGACCGGTCCAAGGGGATGTCTAGACACACTTTGGACCGGAGTACCACATGGCGCAGAACGTCGGCCTTGGAATGCGGAGCTTCATCGGATTCGGCAAAGAATCCACGTGGGGCGTCCCCGTCACCCGCACCAACTTCATCGAACTGATCTCGGAGAGCATTTCCAAGCAGGTCGGCCGGATCGAGTCCAACAGCATCCTCCGGCGCGGCGTTCGCAACACCCACGTGATCGCCGGGCAGATCGACGTCGCGGGCGACCTGGTCTTCGACGCCACCTACGGCGGCTGGCTCAAGCTGGCCGAGCAGGCGTTCGGCACCAAGGTCACGTCCCAGCCGGACATCACCAACGCGCCGTCGGCCTACCAGCACGTGTTCACCATCGCCGACACTCCTCCGGCCGGTCTGACGGTCGAGGTCTTCCGCGACTCCTCGCAGTTCGTCACGGAGCCCAACAAGAGCTTCGTCTATCGTGGCATGAAGGTCTCCAGCCTGGAGCTTTCGTGCGGCACGGACGAAATCCTGCGCGTCGCGTGCAACATGATCGGCACCGACGAGACGCGCCAGTCCAAGTCGAGCGAGTCCTACTCCTCGAGTCGCGTGGCGGTCTACCATCAGGGCGTCGTGAAGTGGAACACGACCGACATCGAGGTCGGCCAGTTCTCCATCCGGATCGACAACGGCCTGGGCGCGCGGCCCAAGCTGGGGAGCCAGTACAGCCGCGAGCCGGTGCCCGAGAACAAGCTGGCCGTCACCGGGTCGTTCGAGATGGAGTTCGCGTCGTGGGAGCAGTACGACGACTTCTCGAACACGACCGAGCGGCAGTTCGAGGTCGAGTTCCTGGGCTCGCTGCTGGGCGGCACGATCTACGAGCAGATCAAGCTCGTGTGCCCGGTCTCCCTGCTCGACAACGTCCGCGTGCTCCTCGACAAGCCCGGCCGCGTCATGATCGGCGCCGACTTCAAGGCGTACCGGACCGACGTGGCCAACGAGGTCACGATGACCGTGCGCAACGCGGAATCCAGCGTGTAATCCCGCCAGCCCCTAGCGCTCACCCGGGCGCTAGGGGCTTGTGCTTTTGATGTGTGTGAGGATGCGATGACCGAGACCAAGAAAGAAACCCCCACTTCCGAGCTTGCCGAAATGAGCGGCAAGTCCCTCGACAAAGTCACCGTCGAAGACGCCACCGGCAAGAAATGGGATCTCCTCCCCCTGGACATGACCGACATCATGGACTACGAGCGCCTGGTCGGGCAGTCCCTCTTCGACGCGGACATGCGCACCGTGAAGATCCGCGAAATCCTCTGCCTGCTCTACCTCTCGCTCCGCAAGACCGGCCTGTCCAAGGCCGACATCGAGGCCGAGAAGTGGGTCTGGCCGAACGAGCGCGCCTGCATGCGGCTTTTCAGCGGCGAAGTGATCATGAAGACGCCGGAAATCTTCGCGGCGCTGCTGCGGATCTCCGGTCTGAGCAAGGAGAAGAACGAGAAGGACCCTCACCCGGCGGACCAGTAAGGCACGGCCGCCGCTCCCTGCGCGGCAGCCAAATCGACTGGTTCGCCTTGTACACCGCCATGCGGAAGCTGGGCGTCTGCAGCACCCTCAACGAATTCAAGCACTTGACCATCGGACAGATGCGCTTCTTCCTGCGCAAGCAGGACGAGGCAGAAGCGCGCACCGCTAAGTCCAAGGAATTGAACGACAAGTTGAAGGCACAGCGGAAGCGGATGTAGGCGAATGCAGACGGGCAGTGGCGAGACGACCCTGACGGCGGTCCTTCGACTGCGCGACGAGATGTCGCCGCAGCTCGAGAAATCCAAGTCCGCCCTGGCCGGGATGCCCGTCGGCTTCGACATCCTCAAGAAGGCTGCCACCAAGGCGATGGCCATCATCACCGGCAGCCTGATCCTCATGACCAAGTCGGTCATGAGCACCGCCGACGAACTCGACAAGATGAACCGCCAGACCGGCGTGTCCGTCGAGACGCTCCAGAAGCTGGCGTTCGTCGCCGCCGAGTCGGGCGCAAGCCTGCAGGACATCGGATCGGGCATGAAGTTCCTGGGTCGCAGTCTCGCTGCAGCGAAGAACGGCGGGCAGGAAGCCATCGAAGCATTCCGCCTTCTCGGCGTCGGCATCGAAGAACTGAAGGCGCCGGGCATGACCACCGAGAAGCTGTTCATGCGCATCGCCGACTCGATGCAGTTCCTGAGCGACGAGCAGCGGCAGGAAGTCTTCAAGGTCATGGGCAGGGGCGCGGCTGATTTGATCCCGCTCCTGTCTCAGGGCTCCGCAGCCATCACGGCCCTGGGCGACGCCGCCAAGGAGACCGGCGCCATCATGTCCGGCGAGGCCGTGAAGGCGCTCGACTCCTTCGGCGACCAGCTCACTGGCATGGGGATGGCCCTGAAGGGCATGTGGGGCGAGCTGCTCGCATCGCAGACCGTCTCCCTGCCGAAGATCATCGAGGGCTTCGGCGTCTTCATGGTCGCCATCAGCGACGTGAAGGGCAAGTTCGTGCTGGCGTTCAAGACCGTCCAGAACGCGCTGACCTTCGCGGCGGTCGTCATCAAAGCCACCTTCAACGCCATCGTCGACACCATCCAGATTTCGATGGCCAAGGCGGTCGACGCAATTCGTACGCCGCTCATGCTCCTCGCGCGCGGGCTCAACAAGGCCGGTCTCATGGCCGACGAGACGCTCGCCAAGATGCAGGTGGCGTTCGACGGCTTCGGGGCTGTCGCGCAGAAGAGCCTGAAAGATCCGTTCGCCAACCTGGGCGTCACGATCAAGCAGGAATACGCCGTCGCCATGCAGGCGCAGGGCGAGTTCGTCGACGAGATGAAGGCCGACTACAAGGCCGCCGTCGACTCCGTGGACATCTTCACCGGCCGCCTGAAACAGGCCGCAGCCCTGCAGACCGACATGGGCCGCGACAAGGCCGTCAAGCAGGCCAAGACCAAGAGCGACCCTCTCGACGAAATCCTCGCCATGGCCAAGGCGTTGAACATCGTCACCACCGAGCAGAAGAAGCTCAACCAGATGGCGGACGACTTCGCCAAGAAGAGCGGCATCCGGCTGAACGCCGAGCAGATGAAGATGCTCGCGGACGCGGCGGCCAAGGGCGACGCCGCCGTCCAGCAGCTCTTCGAGGACATCACCAAGGCGACTGAGGCGGACCCGCTCAAGGGCATGCAGCTCGCGCTGTGGGACCTGACCCAGCGCACCTACAGCTTCCGCGACGCCTGGGGCAAAATCTTCGAGGATCTGCGCTCGGGCTTCAGCGAGACCTTCGCCAACGCCATCGACGGAACCGAGAAGTTCGGCGACGGCTTCAAGAAGGTCATGAAGGACCTGAAGCGGAACCTGATCAAGATGTTCACCGACTTCGCCACCAACCAGCTCTTCGGAGCGGCGGGCGGTCTGTTCGGGAGCGTCTTCGGCGCGTCCAGCCCTGCCGCCCCCGGGACGGGTGTGGGGCAGCCGGGCACGACTCCGGGCATGAGCGGTATGGGCGGGCAGATCGGCGGCCTGGCCAGCGGCATCGGCAGCGCGCTCGGCATGAGCGGAGGCACGTTCGGGGCCGTCGCCGGACTCGGCGCGGCAGGCGCCGCGCTCACCGTGTCGGGCGTCTCGAACGGGAACGTCACGCAGGGGACCATGGGGGGAGCCCTAGCGGGCATGGCCACAGGCGCGGTCATTGGATCGGTGATTCCCGGCATCGGCACAGTTATTGGTGGGGTTGTTGGTGCCATCGTTGGCGGCCTTGCTGGATTCCTGGGCAGCTCCGCGAAGAAGAAAAAGAAGGCGCGCGAAGCGGCGCGGAAAGCGGCAGCAGCGCTGGCGGCCTACAACGAGGCTCTGTCCAAAGCCCGGGTCGTCCTGAAGGGCGACATTCGGAACAAGCTGGGCGGCGGTCTCGCGACCGAAGAGGCGGCGGCGGACATCGGACATCTTTTCAGCGAGGATCTCAGTGCGGACGAGATCATGAAGTTCGGAGACCCGGCCGCCATCGCAGCCAAGGAAGCCGCCGTCGATCGGCAGAACAACATCAATGCCCCGATCACGGTGAATGCCACCATCACGGGATCGTATGACGCGCAGAGACTTGCCGAAGACCTGTCATACCACCTGCAGAATCAGATGGGCGGCGCGGCGGGCGGTCTATAAAGGATTTCTTGGCGCGTCCTACTGGTCATGCGCCAGCATAGGCTCCCACCAAGTCCCCTACCTGAAAACTGGCAACACTTTAGTGCTTCCAAGAAGCACAGACTAAGTGTATTGGCCGCAGGTCTCTGCGGCTCCTGCTACAAGAATCCATTCGTAGCTGGTAAAACAAAGTGTCAACCATGCCTAGACAAACAAAAAGGTGAGCACAAACTATTACTTGAAAGTAGTGTTTGCACCACATGTAAAGAGCCATGGAACGGACCGCAGAATAAGTGCGACCCTTGTCGAAAGGAAATATCAATTCAAGGCCATCTGGCTCGACGCAAGAATGCCAAAAGGAAATCCTGCCTTAGTTGCGGCGCACCAAGAGATTGTGAAGGACGCATATGTGCTAAGTGCTTGAACGACTCGAACGACAGAAGGCGGGCAATTCGTGAACGCCGGAAGATCGACGGGTGTTGCGCAGATTGTGATCGAAAGAGCGTTGGAAACAGCGGCTTCTGCCGCTACCACTTCTTTTATTTCTACGCCGCTAAACTCGGCGATGTCACGAAGGCAGACGACCTAGAGCAGATGTGGGAACATCAGGCTGGTAAATGTGAAATCTGTCCTCACCGCATGATTCTGGCAGTCGACATAAATCTTTGCCATTATAAAGATCGTGATCGGTATCCCGAATTGGCCAATGATCTTACGAATCTCTTTTGGGGTCATGCCTATTGCAACCGAAGTCAAAGTAACAAAACTCTTCCTGAATACTTTCAGCACTGCATCGAGGTCGTCGAAACAGCTCGCCTGAGAGGTCATTTAGATTCGTCGGGATTGGTCCAAGAGTCTGTATGGCCACTCCCTACATCGCATTTGACGGTGTCCAGCTAGACGATTACTTCGCCACCTGGCAGGAGCAGGCGAACTCCCGCATCAACGCGGTGACCGTGCCCCGGCGCCACGGCGCGCTGATCACGGACTCCGTGGTCGAGGACCCCCGCATCATCGGCGTGACCGGCCGGATGCAGAACGACGATCCGGAGGACCTGCGCGACATCATCGACCAGTTGTCCGAACTGTTCCAGCGCCGCAACAAGCGGCTCCAGCTCTGGAGTGACCGCTTCATCACGGCCTACAAGTCTCAGTTCGGGTTCGCCTACGTTCCCGGCTCCGGCATGCGTGCCGCAGACTTCAGCCTGCAGTTCTTCTGTCCCGATCCGTTCTGGTACGACACAACCCCCGACGCCGTCGACTTCGACCTGGCGCAGACGGATCTCGCGCTCGACATCACGAACAACAAGTACCGGCGCGAGATCACGGTCACGAACGACGGAGACGTCTACGTCTACCCGACCATCACGGTCACGCCCGGCGGGACGCCGCTGACCACCATCGTGGCACGCAACATCACGTCGGGTCGTATGTTCACCTATCTCGGCACCGTCGCGGTGGGCACGGCGCTCGTGGTCAACATGGCCGCCTTCACGGTGGAGAACAACGGCATCGAGGACCTGCAGAACTTCTCCAACAGCGACTTCTGGGCTCTCCAGCCCGGCGACAATGTGATCCAGATCGAGGGGACGGCGCCCGCCAACTACGACTTCGCCTTCACGAAGCGGTTCCCGTAATGATCCGGCAGGAGCTGGATTTTCCCAAGGGGCTCATTCCCGCACGCCCACGCCTGCGCGGGCAGGCGCGCATGATGGTCGTCGACCGCAAGACCGGCGCCCGGCAGCACCGCAGCATCCTGGAGCTGCCCGAGTTCCTCCTGGGAGACGAGGTCTGGGCCAACCGTTCGCTGGCCGAGGGGTTCGATCCGGAGCTGCAACCGGTCTATGCTTCCGCACCCGGTTCCCACGCCAGCCCTACCGCCGGGCTTCCGATCCCGCGCGAGCTGGTCGACCGGCTCAACGTTCGCACGCTGACTCTGCACATCGGCAGTCCAAGAGAGCAGGACGACATTCTCAAGGGATACCAGACCGGTCTGGGTTGGCGGGAGTGGTACCAAATCCCCCAAGCCCCGGCCGGTCGAATTGCAGCCATCGGGACGACGGTGGTGAAAGCCTTCGAGACCTGGGCGCGGACCGGAGAGCTGACCGGCTGGAGCCGACTCTTCATCCAGCCCCCGTTCGAGTTCAAAGTGATCGGGAAGATGTTGACGAACTGGCACTTCCCGGGCGAGCCGCTGCTCGCGCTGACCTGTGCATTCGGTGGTGTTGATGTGATTCGTGAGGCGTACGAGGCGGCCGTCGCGGAAGGATACCTCTTCTCCGACTACGGCGACCGGCTCCTGATCATCTAATGAGTTGCGTTGGAAGCGCCCCGACCTTCTCGGACATCTCGTCCTGGACACTGTCGCATGACGGCTCCGGATGCGAGAACACCGCCACCATCCACGTCGACGCCCCTTGCGGCTCCAGCCTCTACACCATCAAGCTGACCCGCACCCAGAACGCCGTCGACACGGACGTGTACTCGGCCACCATCCCCGACGGCCCGCTCTCCGCATACCAGTTCCAGTACATCGACACCCCGCCCTGCGGCCGGGGCACGATCACCTACCATTGGACCATTCTGTGCGACGGCGCGGTCCAGAGCACGAGCTACACCAAGTCCGCCGATCAGGGTGGCCCACCCACGCTGTCGCCCGACACGATGGCGCACGACGGCGGCACCTGCGAGAACACGCTCCAGCTTCGCGTCATCATGCCCTGCGGCGAGTGCGGCGGGACGGTCAAGCTGTATCGCACTCAGGGCAGCGAACCGACGATGACGGCGGGTGAGGTCATCTACTCGAACACCGTCCCCGACGGTCCGTCCGACACGACCTACAACTACGCCGAGACGCCGCCCTGCATTCGCGGCACGTACTACTACCGGTGGCAGGTCGTCCTGCCCGCCGGAACCTACAACGGCGGACTGCATCAGGCTGACTCCGGCGGCCCGGCGGTCATCACCTTCCACGATGCGCAGGTCGACGCCGACTGCAACATCACGGCACGGATGCAGCTCTCGAAGCCCTGCGGCGAGTGCGCGGGCACCTGGAAGCTGTTCCGGAAGCTGAACTCGGCCAGCAGCTTCGACGCCAGCGAGGAGATCGCGAGCGGTGAAGTCCCGGCCGGGCCGCTGATCGGCTTCACCGTCACGCATACGGAGCACCCGGGCAACGGCCACTGGTACTACGCTTGGCGCGTCTACAACGACACGGGCGGTATCGACGACGAGTTCAGCAGCGACCTGGCCACCACCGAGTGCATCCCGTTCTACACCCCGACGCCCATCTCCCTGCCAGAGGATGCGTTCGAAAAGCAGATCGTCCTCGTTCAGGTCACCGGCACCCCCGGGGGCGGACTGGTGTACACCGACAGGAAGATCATGAATCTGGCCGAGCAGCGGCTGGAGTGGTGGTACCACAAGAACGGTGGGTGCGCCGGGTTCCGCCTGCTCACCCATGAGCTTCTCGACGACGAGTTCTTCGACGACACGCTCGACGAGTCGTGGGAGATCCACGTCCGTATCAAGCTCGGCGGCGAGGACACCTACACGACCTGGTATCGGGGCGTCATCCGATCCATCAAACATCAGGAGCAGGGCGTCGACGAGTACGCCGACATTCACGGCTACGGCTACGTCGAGATGCTCAACAACATTCAGGTGCAGCGGATCTACCGGGCCGGGCTCACGGTCAAGCAGGTAGTCGACGATATCATCGCCCAAGACGTCCGGCCGTATACCCGCATCGTCCGGCCGAACGATCTGGACCCCACCAACGGCGACAGCGGCGTGGTGGCATCCAACTACATCCTCAAGTCCGACGTGCACTTCGAGTGCTCGGCTCTCCGGGCCATCAAGTTTCTGGCAGAGATTCAGGGCAACCGCGAGTACGGCGTGGATGCGCAGCGCCGCTTCTACTTCCGCCTGAACTCCAGCACCGTCGGCGCCAACTTCTTCCTGGCCAAGGACGTCGTCGACCGCGTGGCAGGCGGCAAGTCGTTCGGGCAGACCAACAGCCTGAAGGTGGCTGGCAAGTCGTTCGGTGCTCGCGACTTCCTCAAGATCCGAGAAGACGTCACGGACGTGACCAGCTTCGGCCGCCGTGAGACCCCCGTCGAAGTCCCCTGGGTGACCGGAGACGGTGACGCGTCCGCGTGGGCCGACAACATCATCGCGGTCAACAAGACCAAGCAGGACTGGGCGGTCATCACCAAGAAGACCGTCACGTCCCGGCTGGAGAACTCCCACCCGCTCCCGCGCGTCACCGTCTACGGCGGTGACGTGTCGAACGACGTCAAGACCTACGACATCGCCAAGATCCAGTACATCGAAGGCGGCACCCGGGCACCGCAGGAGATCCGTGAGAAAGGTGTCCCCAAGCAGCAGATGGACACGGACCAGCCCCTGAAGGCGATGTACTATCTGGGCCGATACCCCAACGACCTGATCGACGAGCTGAAGGAGCGCGTCTACGACCAGATCGACGCGCTCAAGGGCCGCCACAAGCAGTTCCGCTATCCGAACGACATCACCAACGAGCTGATCAACATCTCGGGCAAGATCCCGGGCGAGATCAAGTTCTACCACAAGGTTCCGGACGTCACGAACATCGACGTCACCAACAGCCCCACCGACCTGTCCGACCCCACCAACCCGCGCGGTGTGCTGGTGGCCTGGATCGGAGGCCAATGGGTGCAACTCTCTCCCCGCCGCATCTTCCACACTCTGAGCGGCGTGCGCGGACAGTTCATCGGCGAGATCGTCTCGCTGATCACGGACACCACCAACTTCCAGATCGGAGCAATCTACTGGTGGACCGGCGCATCCTGGTCCCCCGTCGGTTCCGGCTCGGGCGCGGGCAACATCATGGAGGGCGCCCGCGTCCAGAAGACGTCGAACACCACGATCTCGCCCGGCGGGACGACGCTCTCGTACGACTTCGTGATCGCCAACGACAACGCCGTCTTCTCCTCCGGCACGCCCACGCTCCTGACGGCCAAGACGACCGGCTACTACAACATCTCGGCCGACGTGCTCTGGGGCAAGGGACTGAACGGCACCTATCGGGAGATCCGCATCAAACTGACGTCCGGCGTGAACGTCAAGATCGTCGCGAAGGACCGCAAGGATGACTTCGTCCACAATGTGAAGCGGACCAACCACGTCGAGACCACGCTGCTCATGCTCGCGGGCGACTACATCGAGCTGATCGCCGACACGGACGCTCTGGACGGTGGCAACGTCGTCGAGTATTCGGAAGAGGTCTCGCCGGTCTTCTCCATGGCGCTCGTGTCCGGCGGCGGCATCACGAGCAGCTCCATCGGCACGCCGAGTGGCCCGGCGGGTGGCGACCTGGCAGGCTCCTACCCTGACCCGATCTGCAATAGCAACATCGCCCGGACGTCTCAGATCATCGACGTGACGGCCCCGCTCTTCGAGCGTGACGGACACAACACGCTGGCCTACGACCTGTACTTCGACATCACCAACTTCCGGGGCTCCGGGGCCAACGCCAAGCGTGGCGTGGTTCCCTCGCCCGGAACTCCTGCCCGCATCGGACGCTTCCTTTGTGAAGACGTCACGAACCCATGGCAGTATCCCACGGCCATCCCGATTGGGTTCTTCGGCGACGGATCGGACGGGGATCTCGACATCTCCGGCAGCGGCGACACCACTCTGTCGTCTGGAGACAGTTTCAAGAACTACCGCAACGTCAATCTGGGCGCGAACACGCTGTACGTCCACGCCGACGACTTCGCCGCCATGATCTGCATCAGCGGGACGCTGACTTCCAACGGCGGACGCATCGCGCTCCTGCATCGCAACGGCACGGCTGGAGGCAACGGCCTGTTCGGCGGCGGCAACGGCGGGGCAGGCGGCGGCGACTCCGGCATCCTGGTTGTTCGGGCGAAGTACCGCGCGGGGGCCATCACGCTGTTCGCGGCGGGGGCGGCGGGCGGCAACGGCACAAACGCTTCGGCGCGCTCGGGTAACGGCGGCGGCGGGAGCGGCTTGCCCGGCGTCATCTCGCAGGCGCGAGTCAAAGGCTACGCCATCACGGTCGTGTCCGCCAAGATCCACGCCGTCAGCCCGGCAACGAATGGCGGCGACGGCGGCGTCGGAATGACCGCCGCGCAGAAGCGGGTCTTCAAGGATGTGGCTTCCTGGCTGCTCGGAGAGTCCGGTTTCCCGACCTTCGCCAGTAGCGACCGCAGCATCTACTGGACCGAAACGGTCTCGGCAGCCTCTGGCGACGGGGGCGGTGGGGACCTGGCAGGCAAGGACGGCATGCCCGGCGCCGGAGGCGGCGGATGGTTCGTCAACGGCGGGCGGGGCGGTCATGCAGGAGTAGTCGGCACGGGTGGCAACGACGCACAGGGCGGTCCGGGCGGTGGCGGTGGCTCGGGAGGCGTTGTGGTGTTCGTATCCCTGTCGGATGGCAGTGGCGTCACTATCGACGTGCGCGGAGGCAACGGTGGATCGGCCGGGAACGCGTCCGGCGGCGGCTGTGGAGGTTCGGGTGGCGGCGGCGGGGGCTCGGGCGGACGGTCCTATTCGATCACTCGCGGCGTGACAGTTCCGACGCATATGGTGACCGGCGGCACGCCCGGCGCTCCTGGCCTTCCTGCGGGCGACGGCGGCGCAGCGGCTGCAGCAATTGCGGGCACCGATGGTATTGCAAGCAGCCTTCTAATGAACGAGTAAGGTGTAGAAGTGTATTGGCCGCAGCAAGACATCACGTCGAGTCCGACCACGGTCCTGGATACGGATCGCGTCTTCTGGTGCGACGCGACCACGGGTGATCAGGTCCTCAACCTGCCCAGCGTGACTGGGAAGGCCGCACTTTACTTCGTCTTCAAGAAGATCGACGCAACCACTCACACCGTGACGATCAACCCGCCAGCCGGGAAGACAATCGACGGCATGTCGAGCTATGTCCTGACGGCTCAGAACCAGATCATCGGCGTGACGGCCGACACCCACGGCAATTACAAACTCGTTGACGGCAACAGCTCGGGAACCGCCGTCGGGCGCGGGACGCGGGTCAACGAGAAGACTGACGGCACGACCGGCGCCGGATCGCTCGCGGCTGTCGCGGGCATGACCGAGGTCGTCGAACTGAGCGTCGCGGGCACAGTTATTGTCAGCGTCAGCGGCTCGTGGCACTACACCGGCCAGCCGACGGCCGCCGTGATCGGCATGGAGATCGACGGCACGCAGTATTACTGGACGGTCAACAATTCGCTCGTCGGCGCGGGCTCCGACAATTTCCAAGACGCCGCTGGTTCCCACACGATGGGAATCTTCCTGAACGCCGGGTCACACACGATCAAGTTCCTGGCCGCCGCGACGAACATGTATCTGAACGGTAGTCCGGAGACTCCGGCATCCCTCGTCATCACGTACCCGACCGTGACGACCTTCGGCGGTGGCTCTCCGACCAGTGATCCGACCCACGACCTGTCGGGCGTCTGGTCCGACACTCTGGTCGTCGGCCTGCAGGGCGACCCGCTACCCACGAAGGTGGCTCGGAAGTACCTGCGGCGGAACGACGCGAACAGCGGCTGGGAGCTGTCCGATCCCACCTTCGCGGTGTTCAAGAACTCGTCCCTGGTCGGCATCCATCGGCGCATCAACATTCTGGACGCCACGAACATCATCACGTACGTGACGGAGGACATCACCAACGACTGGGTCAACATCAAGATCGAGTCGTCGGGCGGCGGGGGAGGCGGCTCGGACGATCCTCTTGGGAAAGCCTTCTTCGTCCACAACGGCCTGATGCCCGCCAATACCTTCAAGGAAGAACTCTACGACTACCCGGCTACCGACTTCGCGAATCTGAACGGCGGCACCAAATCGGTCTCCATGTCGCGTGCGCGCTTCACCCCCGGCGGCAGCAACGTCGCAAACTGGGGATGGGACATTGGTTCGTCGAAATCTCAGATTCTGTTCATCATGGGCATGATGCGCGGGAGGCAGAATCAGACGAGCATGTTCATTACGAACACGCTTCCTGCGGCAGCCCAGATCGAAGATGCCTACAATTTCGATCTGGAACCCGGCGTCCCCGATATCGCCCTGCTCAAACGCGCGTCGGGCTCCTGGTCTGGACTTGGCAGCGAGGCGAAACTTGTCCCGACCAACAGCGATGCCGGGATGTCGTTTGGGATGGCTCTCTACTACGACGACACCACGAATCACCTGATTTGCTTCCTCCGTCTCGGAGGCGAATGGTTCCCGATCATCGACACCACCGACTCCACCTTCACCACGATGCGATATTGCGGCATCTTCAACGATTCCTCCACTGGGGCGGGATCGGTCGTGTGGTCCGGCGTCCCGATGGCTATCTACACCGACTAAGTTCTGTCCAAGGCAGTGTCATCGAAAGGCATCGACATGTCATCTCCCGTTCGACTTCACATCGGCTGCGGCACCGTCTACCTGACGGATTGGATCAACGTGGATCTGCCATCGCCCAACTGCTTCCTCGCGTCCGAACGGCCGGACCTGGTGGAGCGCTACCGGGCCACGGCGGACGACTACTACGCCCGCCACAAGAAGACCATCGCGGACCTGCGCAAGGGGCCGCTCGACCAGTCCTACGTCTGCGACCGCTACGGCTCGTACAACTTCCTGCCGGTGGTGCCCGGCACCGTCGACGAGATGTTGGCCCGCCACTCCTTCGA